>BNJV01000079.1_pt1 | contig 475544 bp, 547 predicted proteins | sample 8540591 | NCBI WGS metagenome assembly BNJV01 (sample SAMD00202457, study PRJDB9452) | human saliva metagenome | host: Homo sapiens | reverse complement strand
TTGGCTATTTCATATCATCTGTTCTCCAATATCATTCTTTCGTACAATTATGTACAAATATAACACATGGAAAAACTTGTAGGCAAGGTGGCCCTCAATTGTCCCTTTTTGAACAGAAAGTGTCATCTTCTTTTGTTTTTTACTCCACTTTGCTAAGAAAAAACAGCCGTTTAGATTTTCTAGCCTGACGATTCTACAATATATTGTTCCTTAATCACCTGGACGATTTTGTTATGAAATAGCTGAAAACCTTTGTTTCTTCAATTAAAGATCAAGCTAAGGACCTATCCATCATTAGTTGCGATCTCGTCATAACTCCTTCCCACTCTCAAAATACTGTAGCGAATATTTGACTTTCCATTTCAGAAGGCATATACTTATATTAATCTGAGCTAAATAGTTTTAATTTTTTAAATGAACTGTCTTGAATTCAGATTAAAAAAACTATTTACTTAACGGAGGTGACACTATGTCATTAGAAGATAAATTAAACCAAGTTAAAGGTTCTGTTAAAGAAGGTTTCGGTAAAATAACCGGCGACACAAAAACAGAAGCTGAAGGCGTTGCTGAAAAAGTTGCATCAAAAGCAAAAGAAGTTGCTGAAGACGCAAAAGAAGCTGTCGAAGGAGCTATCAAGGGTGTGAAAAAAACATCCTTCACAAAGACGATAACTAATCGTTAACATTCTGGAACCACCCTATTTTCTACAGTCCTATTTGACTGGGGGAGATGGGGTGGTTTTTGTTTGCCATTCATTTGTAAACGATATATTAGAAATAGAAAAAAACACCTTGCAAACTGCAAAGTGTTTTCGTTTGTATTCTGCTTTCCAGTAACGAATTAACGTTTAGAGAACTGGCTAGCTTTACGAGCTTTCTTAAGACCTGGTTTGGAAAGTATGAATTTCAGTTGGACTAAAAACAGCGTAATATCAAGACTTTTCTCCGCTTTTATAAAAGCTTTTTTCCAATCAAATTCAACTAATTTTATCCGAATGGTGTGGATTTTACCCCCAAAAATTACAGAGAATGGAGCTGATAAACACTAAACGTTCACACCATTAGTTAAATGATTTTTTTGTTCATCATTTTTTTCTTAGATGATAGAACTTCTAATTTATTTCTTATTCAAGCAAAAACAACCTGCTATAAGTAAGAAAGAGGAAGATACAAGAAAAACACGGCGTAAAAACCGATTCAGTTCATTGTCCTCAATCCTTGTCTGCTTCATTTTCTTTTACGAGATCGTTTTGTGAATCTTTTTCAGAGAGTTTTTGATCAATATACTTGTCAATGTTTTCATAAAATTCCTTGGTCGCTTCACTATCTAATGTTGGCGAGTTCTGAACTTGATTCACTTTCAATTGAACAGATTGAATACCGTAAGAGGCTTGTTTTTGGTGGAGTGTTTCTAATTCTTCTTCTGAAATCGGATCTCCAACAACCGTCAAGACCAATTCATTGTTACTTGACTTGTAGACTTGATTAATAACCGTATAATTGGCGAACTCTTTTCCTACAAACTGTTTGATCCCTTCTTTGCGCGCTTGTTCTATTGTCAGAGTAACTGCCGAATAGCTAGCTGGAAGAATCAACAATACAATCAAAGATATCAAGCCAATTCTCATTTTAATGCTCAGCTCTTTAAATGAAGTTAAAGGAGATTTTCTCATCAAAATTCTTGTTCCAACAATGTTGGCTAGCATGATAAAGACACAGTTGATCAAGAAAAGATAGAGAGCCCCCAATAAAAATCGTACATTCCCATTAGCTAAACCATAGCCAGCAGTACAGATAGGCGGCATCAGAGCTGTAGCAATGGCTACTCCTGGCACGATATTGTTTGCTTCTTTTTTCCTTGAACCGATCACAACCAGCAATCCCACCAGCAATAGCAATGAGGACATCCCAAATGGTTGGAGAGGTTCGTGCAATCAACTCGCTACTTGCATAAGACAAGGGAGAAATCCAGAAATACAGAGTCGAGACAAGCAAACTGACCAACACTTGAGTCAATAAAACCTCTAGAGATTGCTTGATTAAACGCGTATCAAAAATAGCTAAACCGAATCCCAGTCCAACAATCGGTGTCATGAGAGGTGAAATCAACATGGCTCCTATAATGACAGCTGTTGAATTCATATTTAGTCCGATAGAGGCAATAAAAATTGCACACATCAAAATCGCTGTATCTCTCAATCGAACATGAAGGTCATCGTATAATTTCTCACGGTATTCCCGTGTTGAATAATTGGCAGTCATTTGTCCTCTCCTCTTTCCTTATTTAAATTGGTATAATAATTAAAAATAACAGCTGATAAACAGCCAAAAAATATGAGCCCATAAATCGTCAAGAAGACACTGGTAATCCTTCCAATCAAGGTCACAGCTAGGAGATCCCCGTAGCCGACAGTCGTCGAAGTCACAAAAGCATACCAAAGACCGTCTCCGTAATTTGTGATAGCAGGTTCAACTAGGAAAAGCACGCCTCCTGACCCAAAAACAAAGGTCACAAAACTCAGAGCAAACCGAGTAAAACCCGTAACCTGCATAATATGCCATAACATTTTTAAACGTTTCATTTGTTCTCCTTATTCATACTAGCTCCTGACCGAGCCGTTTTTTCCAATAATCAAAGTGAAGATAGGACATGATCTCCATCAGAGAAAGATAGACAAACTGATAGATCTGATTTAAGCTGATTATCAACTGATATTGTTTGAAAAATGACTGGAAGAAAGACCAGATATGACTGTCTTGAATCAGTCCCTTCTTAATATCAGACAGGATATTAGCTAAAGCTCCCAAGGACTGAAACGGTAAATCCTTGACATTTATATAGATCCGGTCCACCACATCATTCAGACTGGTATCTTGGATGGCATGAAATTCTCCAAAGAGAACTCCTGCCGCTCCAAGAGTAGAAACAAATTCCACCAAATAATTTCTGAGGAAATTTTCTCAACCTTTTCCCATAATGTGTTTAGTGCCATCCATAACGATCCCAACCAGAAAAAGGAAAGAAAACAAGCAAAGAAATTTTGCCGTAAATCCCAAAAAGCTTCAAGACTTGGTGTTGTTGGTTTTTCTAACTCTAAAACCAAGATGGTCATAATAATTGCTAGAACAGCATCTGTCAATACAATTAATCTGTCTTTCTTCATCGGATTGCATCCCCTTTCTTTTTTGTAACATTCTATCTTATCGCATAATATTGGATATTCTTTCATAATCCGACTACAAACAAAAAAATAAACCAAAAAAAGTATGTCCCTATTATACTATATTTAACTCTAGAAGTATTCATCCATCTAATTAATAAATATATCATATTTCACAATAAGTGAATACTATCAAAGATTCATCCCCTTTCACTTCATCATGTAGTGTTGCTTAGATTTATCAAAAACAACCAAATTTGTATTAATTTCAAGTATCACCTAGTTACAAAAATTTGGGGTGAACAGAAAAAGCATCCCGTATTTTTGATACGAAATGCTTTCAATAAGTTTAAATAAGTTTTAACGTTTACTAAATTGTGATGCTTTACGAGCTTTTTTCAAGCCTGGTTTCTTACGCTCAACTTTACGTGAGTCACGTGTAAGAAGTCCTGCGCGTTTCAATGAATCGCGGAAGTCTGGGTCTACTTGAAGAAGGGCACGAGCGATACCGTGACGGATAGCTCCTGCTTGACCAGCGTATCCACCACCTACAACGTTAACGAAAACGTCGTATGAACCTACAGTTGAAGTAACTGCGAATGGTTGGTTGATTACAAGACGAAGGTCAGCGTGTGGGATGTACTCTTCAACATCTTTTTTGTTAACAGTGATTTTACCAGTTCCTGGAACAAGGCGAACGCGTGCAACAGCGTTTTTACGACGTCCAGTACCTGCATATTGTGCTTGTGACATACTTTATTGTTCCTTTCCTTAGATAAGTCCTGAAATATCAAGAACTTCTGGTTGTTGTGCAGCGTGAGTGTGCTCAGCTCCAACGAATACTTTCAATTTCATACCTTGAGCGCGGCCAAGAGTATTGTGTGGAAGCATACCTTTAACTGATTTCTCAATCAAACGAACTGCATTTTTAGAACGAAGTTCACCAGCAGAGATTGATTTCAATCCACCTGGGTGATTTGAGTGAGTGTAGTAGATCTTATCAGTTGCTTTTTTACCAGTCAATTTAACTTTTTCAGCATTGATAACGATTACGAAGTCACCTGTATCAGTGTGTGGTGTGAATGTTGGTTTGTTTTTTCCGCGAAGCACGCTAGCAACAACTGCTGAAAGGCGTCCAAGAGGTACATCAGTTGCGTCAACAACGTACCATTTGCGTTCTACTTGGCCTGGTTTAGCCATGAATGTAGTTTTGTTCATGATTTCTCCTATTATGAATATCGTTTTTGTTTACAGGGCGGATGTTCCGGTCCGCGAGTTATTTGAAAGGTTCCGGGGCCTTACAAATGGGGTAAACAATACCGCCTACTATTGTATCAAATTTTTTTCAAATAAAAAGTCAACCGATTTGAAAAAAATTATTTGCGATTTTCTTTTCCTATGACAAAGCCGATGAGAGAATTAGGACCGACGTGGGCTGCAATGACTGGACCTAAAGGCATAATCAAAACTTGAGAGATGGCCGGATTCTCCAACAATTGAGCCTTGAGCTCTTCCGCTCCAGCAAGATCGTCCGTGTAAGAAACCAAAGCTGTGCTGTGGCCGATATCATCCTGGATGAGTGAAAGCATTTCTGCATGGCTTTTTTACGCCCCCGAACTTTGGCTATAGGGGCTAACTTGCCTTCTGCATCAATCCAAAGAAGGGGTTTGATGTTGACCAAACTTCCCACGATGGCTGAACTCTTAGAGAGACGTCCTCCGCGCATCAGATGGTAGAGATCATCCACCAAGAAATAGGTCCGTAACTTAGGGGCAACTTCCATCAGCTCTTCCTTGACTTGATCCAAACTCTTTCCTGCATCACGCGCCTCAACTGCTAGCATAGACAAGTAGCCCTCTCCAATCCCTGCAGCTTTTGGATCGATGATTTCAATCACAGCTTCTGGGTAGTCTTCAGGATTAAGTCTCTTGCCATGACCGCACTCTGGTAGGTCCCTGACAAGACTGAAGAGAAGGCGATATAAAGGAGGTCTTCCTTGCGCTGAGCATAACCCTTGAAAAATCTCTTGAATTGCCCAACATTGACCTGGCTGGTCGTTGGTTTAGCACCCTTTTGCATTTCTGCTAATAATTGGGGGCTAGTAAGTTTGTCTGGACCTCACTGTCTCATAATGAGTCCCATCGACTTGGATCGACAAACCGACGATTTCTACATCATGCTCCTGTGCCCATCTTTCATCTAAATCTGCAGTTGAATCTGTTAAAATTTTTAAAAGGTCATTTACTTGCTCCCATCTCTTTTTGTAGTTGACGTAGGCCCTCTTGGTCAAAAAGGCCGTATCGGTGGTTTTTTTGATCGTTGACGGCCCTCGCGCCTGGTTCAAATCAGCTTTGACAACGGCGACTCTCTTCTCCAGCTCACGCGCCGAAACACGGAGCGCTCCTTGAGCAAAGACCGTCCATTGCTCATTCAAGTCACTCGTCGCGACTGATACTTGGTGAAGGGGGTATTGAGCTCTGCTGCCAAGCGTTCAATGTAGTCATCGGCGGTTTCATCCTCCGCTGTGAAGACCACTTGGACTTGAAATTCCTCATAGGTCTGACGAATCCCTGGCATATATTGGGCATCAAACACACAAATCACGCGAATGCCTTCAAAGCTGGCATAGTGACTAAGCTTTTCTAGGAGGATCGTTCGTGCGGCATCTAGCTCACTCTTCTTAAAGAGCTGACGGGTTTCCTGCCAGAAGGCAATCATATTGTAGCCGTCCACTAACAAAATCTTTTCCTTCATCGACTCCCCCTTCCTACGATTTTCTTCTATTATAGTTTATTGCGAAAGACCTCATACATGAGGATTGCTGCTGCGACACTAGCATTCAGACTTTTGGACATGCCCCTGCATCGGAATCGTAATCATTTCATCCACTTGCTTTTTTTAATATTGGACGAAATGCCCTTGCCTTCGTTTCCAATGATAAGGGCTAGCTTCCCACTGGTATTCCATTTGTGAGAAGGCGTTCCATTCATATCGGTTCCAAAAAAATCCAAAAACCTGCTTCTTTTAATTTATCCAAGGTTTGGCTAAGGTTGGTCACCCGAGCAATAGGGACATGCTCTACTGCTCCAGTTGAGGTCTTGGCAACAACAGGTGTCACCCCAACAGCACGGTGCTTGGGAATGATGACTCCAGCCACCTGGGTAGCGTCGGCTGTTCGGAGAATGGATCCTAAGTTATGGGGATCGGTCAAGCCATCCAAAATCAAGAGCAAGGGATTGTCTTGATCAGCTACCTGGGCCAAGATATCATTCAAGTCCGTATAGGCAAATTCTGAAACTCGCAAGACAAAAACCTTGGTGGACAGCCCCTTCTGTCATTTCTTGTAAGGTCTTCTTAGGAGTCCAAGAAATGGACACCTTCTTATCTGTAGCCAGATCCTTGATTTTTTTCTACATTCTTTTCCTCGCAAATCGTCCTGGATATACAATTTATTTCCTGTATTTGCGATCAGTGCTTCTGTGACGGCATGAACGCCGTAAACAATATCGTTTTTTTCCATGAAACTAGTATAACACAATTGCCATATCAGGTGAAACATTTGAAGTAGCCCACTTTGCTTGTGGTATAATAAAACTAGTTTAGAAAAAGGAAAGAATCAGCATTATGCCACTTATTCACCGAACCATCAAGATGGTCCTCGCCACCTGTTTGGCTATCTTGCTTGCAGAGTTTTTAGGTCTGGCCTACGCCACCTCTGCGGGGATTATTGCCATCCTCAGCATTACCGATACCCGTCGCAGTACAGCTAGATTGGCCTACAACCGCTTTATGTCCATGCTTCTAGCCCTGTTCCTTGGAAGCTTAGCCTTTCAGATTCTCGGCTACAATCTCTGGGCTCTTGGTTTTTATCTGGCTACCTATGTCCCACTTGCTTTTCTACAAGGCTGGGAAATTGGCATCACACCAAGTTCTGTCCTGGTTACCCATCTCCTGCTAGAAAAAAATCCACTTTCTAGCCCTATTAGGAAATGAAGTGGCTATTTTTCCTAATTGGAACCAGCTTTTGCTCTCCTTGCCAATCTCTATATGCCTTCTCGACAAGAAGAAATTGATCGCTATCACGAGATTGTTGAGGAACAACTCAAGAAGATTCTCTATCGGTTTGCAGAATTTTTAGGAAAAGGAGATGGAAGCAACGATGCCAGCTTGATTCGTGAGCTAGATTCTATCTTAAAAGAGGCTCTCGATTTGGTATATCTAGACCATTCCAACCACCTCTTCCATCAGACCAACTACCATATCCACTATTTTGAGATGCGAAAGCGTCAAAATAATATCCTGCGAGACATGGCCAACAACGTAAACAACTGCCAATTAGCCGCGAGCGAGAGTCTTATTTTGGCTCAACTCTTTGCTAAAACAGCCAGCCAACTCAGTCAGGAAAATCCAGCTCAATTCCTTCTTGATGAAATCAATCGCTATCTAGCAGTCTTTCGTGAACGACCTCTCCCTCGATCTCGTCAAGAATTTGAAACCCGAGCAACCCTTTTGCAACTACTCCGAGATCTTGAAACCTTCATCTCCATCAAGGTCGAATTCTATCAAGACCTTGATGAGTATCGCTTCAAGTGACTACTACATTGCGGGCTGGTGGCCAAAAAATGAGGTCCTAGCCAATAAGGTCATGGCCATTTCTGGGGAACTTCTCGGCCAACCACTCTTTGTCTATGCCGGAAATCCAACCAATCGCCAACACCCTGTCCACTTCTTCCGCTGGGTAACCAACGCGATCTTTGGCAGCGAGTTGGCAACCTTAAAAGACTACGTTCCACCGAAAAATCCTGATCGTGTAGGGGTACCAATTCATAATCAAACTCTTGTGCAAGCTGTCAACTACCAAGCTAGCCCAGCTGTCCAAAAAAAAGCAAAAGCAGAACTTCTCCCAGAAACAGGAGAAAGCTCATCTGCACACTTCGTCCTTTCAAGCTTCTTGCTAGCCGTTAGCGGTGGATTCCTCCTCTTGAAAAAAAGAAAGAAGTTGAATAAGTTCCAGGTTTAGACTTGACGACATGAAAAAGAACCTTCGCAGACGCGAAGGTTCTTTTTCTATTCTGCTAATTCCAACACGATGGTTTGGTAGGGGCCAATTCTAACACTTGGTCTCCTTCTTGGAATAGTCCCGTGACATTATTTAAAATGACAGTTTCAATCGGAGCTGGCAAGTCCAAGCTAGCTTGACGATTTTGAAAATTGCTGACAATTAAGAGACGCTTGTCCCCACGACGTTCGAAGGCGATGATGTTTTCACGATCCCGATAAGCTGGGATCATATCTCCAAACCGGATGGTATTTCCATAGAGAGGATGGCGATACAAGGCCGTCAGCTGACGATAATAATTCAAGATGGAGTCTGGGTCCTTTTCCTGGTCTTCCACATTGATGGAATAATCCGGTTTGGGACTGATCAACCAAGCTGGTCCATCGCTAAAGCCCAGACCTGGCTCTGCTGTCCACTGCATCGGCGTCCGCGCATTGTCTCGGCTGTAGTTGGCAATCGCCGCCAAGGCTTCTTCCTCGCTCAGACCGGCCTCTTTAGCCACATGGTAGCCATTAATCGTTGCGATATCATCAAAATCCTCCACTGATTCAAAGACTTGGTTTTCCATCCCAATTTCTTGGCCTTGATAGATAAAAGGAATTCCCTTGCGCAACACTTGAATGGTTCCTAGGGCTTTTTTACTGGTATCGTTTACAGGACCTTCTGCGATATAGTGGGACACACCACGAGGCTCATCATGATTTTCAATGATGGTTGAGAGGACCCCAATGCTATCCGCGCGCTCATGCGCTTGAAAAATACTTTCCTTAAGTTCATCTGCTGTTGGAAGAGTATGGTCAAACCAGCCCTTTCCTTCCTGACCTAGCATGGTTTGCTTGAAGTCAAAAATCGAAGAAAAGACACCATCTTTTCCGATAAAGAAATGCAATTCTTCGTCGGTTTCATTGAAAACTTCCCCTACAGTGAAGGCATTGTACTTAGCAAAGGTTCGCTCCTTTAACTCTTGCAAGAAGGGCTCAATCGGTTGGGCATTCACCAATGATTCCAGTACTGGGACCAAGCCATTGGCACGATCTGATGGAAGCGAACGCCATTCCAGATCCTTTTTGATATTGATAATGGCATCGATCCGAAAGCCCGCAATCCCCTTGTCCAACCACCAGTTGATCATAGTGTAAATTTCTTCGCGCAGGACAGGATTTTGCCAATTGAGATCCGGCTGATCCTTATGGTAAGAATGGAGATAGTATTTGTTGGTGCCAGGAACCGGTTCCCAGACACTGCCTCCAAAATAACTTTCCCAGTTGTTGGGCTCCTTGTCACTTTCGATAAAATAAAAGTAATCCGCATAAGGGCCATCAGGATCCGCTAAAGCTTTTTGGAACCACTCGTGATGGCTGGAGCAGTGGTTGACCACCAAGTCCATAATAATGGAAATGCCCCGCTTCTTGCCTTCCGCAATCAACTCTTCCATGTCTTCCATAGTCCCAAAGAGGGGATCAATGGCATAGTAGTCTGAAATATCATAGCCCTGATCAATAAAAGGACTCTTGTAAATAGGGGATAGCCAGAGAATATCGATTCCAAGTTTTTCAAGATAATCTAGCTTTTGAGTAATTCCTTTCAGGTCCCCAATCCCGTCGCCATTGCTGTCCTTAAAGCTTTTCGGGTAGATCTGGTAAGCGACTTTTCCCTTCCACCAATCTTTTTCCATTTCTTGTCTCCTTTAATAAATAGAAGGGCAAGACATGCGTCTCAGCCTCTATATTATTCAAATTTTAGTATACTGTTTTTTCAGTTTCTTTATCGAAGAAGTGAGCTTTGTTCAAGTCAAATCCAAGTTCGATAGTTGCACCTGTTTCATGGTAGTCACGCGCATCCACTTTAGCGATGAATTCGTTGTCACCAACTTGGCAGTACAAGTGAGATTCAGAACCAAGCAACTCAGATACAGAGATGGTTGCTTTTACTACTGATTCTGGGAATGTTTCAAGGAAAGCAGCCTCTGTATTCACATCTTCTGGACGGATACCAAAGATCAATTCTTTGCCTTCATAGCCTTTCACGAAGAACTTTCAAAGCACCTTCTGGAACTTTCAAATTCAAACCGTTAGCAACGATGTAGCCATTTTCCAATTTCACGTTAATGAAGTTCATCGCTGGGCTTCCGATAAATCCAGCTACGAATTTGTTCACAGGGTTTTTGTACACTTCTTGCGGAGAACCAATTTGTTCAACACGTCCAATTGTACCAGTACCAGCAGGGTTCTTAGTTGCTGACATGATAACGATACGGTCTGCCAATGTCATCGCTTCTGTTTGGTCGTGAGTTACGTAGATAGTTGTAGCTCCGATACGACGGTGGATTTTAGCGATTTCAGCACGCATGGATACACGCAATTTGGCATCTAAGTTTGACAAAGGTTCGTCCATCAAGAACACTTTTGCATCACGGACAATGGCACGACCCATAGCCACACGTTGACGTTGACCACCAGAAAGGTCAGCTGGTTTACGATCCAAGAATTCTTTCAAGCCAAGGATTTCAGCTGCTTCTTGTACACGTTTGTCGATATCTTCCTTGCTGTATTTACGCAATTTCAAACCAAAGGCCATGTTATCGTACACAGTCATGTGTGGGTAAAGAGCGTAGTTTTGGAATACCATGGCGATGTCACGGTCTTTAGGTGCCACGTTGTTTACAACGACACCATCGATGGAACATTCACCTTCTGTGATATCTTCAAGACCAGCGATCATACGAAGAGTAGTTGATTTACCACATCCTGAAGGACCTACGAAAACGATAAACTCTTTGTCTTTGATGTCCAAGTTGAAGTCTTCAACTGAGTAGTGTTCGCTGTTTGGATATTTTTTGTATATATTTTTAAGATTCAATTCTACCATGATGGTACTCCTTTGATTTTTATAGTTCTATTGTAAATGAAAACGTTTTACATTTCTATGGCAAGTCTCACAAAAAAGAAAAAGAGTTTTGTGCAAGTTGCACAAAACTCTGGATTGATTCCGTTTAAATCACATCTTGTAAAACTAAATGATAGCACAGGGCTAGATCTGTCAGATTTTTCAACTGAAGACCCGTCAACTCCTCCCACTTATCAATCTTGTATTGGAGCGAATTGCGGTGGAGATAGAGTTGTTGGGCGGCCTTGGTTACGACTGCCCCATTGTCCCAAAGAGCAACAATGATGTCTTGCAATTGATCTTGACTTTCAATCAACTGATGCAAGCTTGCTTTGATTGGGGTAAGATCCAAATCTGCCTGCTCGATTCCCCACAGATAGAGTTGAGAAAAGCGATAGACACCTTGATGGCCTTCTCGAATCCAAGCTCGAAAGACAGCCTGTTCTGCTCGGATGACAGGAGACACTTTCCCGTCTTTAGACTCGGTCCATACTTGCCCGACCAAGATAGATAAACGAATATTGAAGTCATACTCCATGGCAGAGACGGTATCTTTTAAGATATCAGCCACAGTTAGCGACTGCTCTTGATCCAGAATGAGCACATAATCTTGTCCACTCAGTTGCAAGGTTGCTCGAAAGTTTGGCAAGAGCGTCTGCATCATCTCTAGCCAAGAAGCAATACCTTCCGCTGTCGAATGTGAGAGGTGACAATAGACGAGTTGCATCTTTTTAATGACTTGAGGGGCTTCCCCTTTCCCATCTATCAGGTATTGGTACCATGGATTGGGGGCAAGATCTTCCTCACTAGCCAACCAGGCAATCAATTGTTTTTCTCTCTCGGTCAGCTCTTCTTCCTTCAATTGCAACCATTGCTGGGCCTGCAGGGGAATGGCTACAAAACCAGCTGGTGGATTGGGTTGATCCGTTACCTCTGCCTGAGGGAACCACTCTCTGATATCTTTCACTACTTTGTCCCTTCTTCCACTTTTTGAATACACCAAGCCACCAATTCCTCTAAGCGGTTGATTTCATCTATCAAGTGCAAGTAACCCATGACCGCTTCAAAACCTGTCGACATACGATAGGTTACGACGTCGGCATTTTTTGCCTTGGTGTGACTATTGGTGTTACGGCCGCGCTTATAGATTTCAACTTCTTTCTCTGTCAAAACATCTTCCTCAAGCATGGTCGCAATCAGATTAGCTTGCGCCTTGGCAGAGACATACCTAGTCGCAGTCTGGTGGAGTTTGTTAGGCTTGGTCATCCCTTGCAAAATCAAATGCTTACGGATATACATGGAATAAACCGCATCTCCCTCAAAGGCTAGGGCAATTCCATTAATCAGATTGACATCAATCACGTGTCCACCTTACACCTTCTTTTGTATCCAAAAGCTTGATTCCTTGCGCAGCCAATTCATCGCGAATTTCATCTGCTCGCGCAAAATCTTTCTTAGCCCGTGCTTCTTGGCGTTCAGCGATCAAGGCTTCAATATCTGCATCCAAGACTTCTTCGACAAAGACCACTCCAAAGACTTCTAACATCTTTGCCAAGGGCTCCTTGACATCTTGGTTGTAATGTCCTGAGTTGATCCATTTGGCCAATTCAAAGACGACGGTGATTCCGTTTGCCGCATTGATATCTTCATCCATAGCCACTACAAACTTGTCCACAAAGCTTTGCAAGTCTGCTGGATCCACTTCTCCTGTGAAAGGTTGCTCGTAGGTATTTTTCAAATACTTGAGGTTGGTCTCCGCATCGCGCACAGCTTTTTCTGTGAAGTTGATGGGTTTGCGGTAGTGCTGGGTCGCAAAGAAGAAGCGAAGCACTTGGCCATCGATGGTCTTGAGAGCATCATGCACAGTGATAAAGTTGCCCAAGGACTTGGACATTTTGACATTATCAATATTGACAAAGCCATTGTGCATCCAGTAATTGGCAAAGGTCTTGCCTGTTTTAGCCTCTGACTGAGCGATTTCATTGGTATGGTGCGGGAATTCGAGATCGGCTCCACCCCCATGAATATCAATGGTATCCCCTAAAATCCCCGTTGACATGACCGAACATTCGATGTGCCATCCCGGACGACCAGGCCCCCAAGGGCTGTCCCAAGAAACTTCACCTGGCTTGGCAGCTTTCCAAAGAGCAAAGTCGACTGGATTTTCCTTACGAGCCGTCTCTTCATCTGTCCGACCTGAAGCACCTAACTCCAAGTCTTCCAAAGTTTTATTCGCCAATTTGGCATAGTTATGGGATTTTTCCACACGGAAATAAACATCCCCTTGACTCTCGTAGGCATATCCTTTTTCGATCAAGTCGGTGACAAAACGAATAATATCATCCATAAACTCAACCACACGAGGGTGACGGGTAGCAGGCTTGACCCCCAGAGCCGTCACATCCTCACGAAAAGCCACAATGTACTTGTCTGCCACTTCCTGAGGCGTAATGCCTTCTTCCTTGGCACGATTGATGATCTTATCATCCACATCTGTAAAGTTGGAAATGTAAGCAACTTCGTAGCCACGATACTCAAAGTAGCGACGAATCGTGTCAAAGGCTACCGTTGAACGGGCATTCCCAACGTGGATATAGTTGTAAACAGTTGGCCCACAAACATACATGCGGACCTTCCCTTCCTCGATAGGGACAAAATCCCGCAAGTTGCGGGTCATGGTGTCGTAAATTTTAATCATGCGGTCCACTCCCTTCTCTATTTCTGACTTTTTCGGCTGAAAACCAGCTCTGCAAATGGGCCAAATTGTCTGAGGCTATCCAGTTGGTAAAAGCGCTGCCCTTCCTCTTGGGTAAAGAGGGGAACCCCCTTTCCTAGGATAAGGGGCGCTATCTGAATAATGAGGTGGTCGAAAAGATCCGCATCCAAGAGCGGTCCTACCAAGGAATTACCACCAATCACAAAGACATTTTTGCCTTTGTCAATCTGGTGAACAAAGTCCACCACATCCCCAGCTACTGGCTGGTAATTGCTGACAGGCAAGTGCCTATCATGCGTAAAGACATAGTTTTCCGTAGCTTGATAAAAACTTTCTACATCTTGCAAATCTTGGATTTCCTCAAAGGTCCGCTTGCCCATGATGGTGATATCCATTTGCCTGTAAAAGTCATCATAGCCTGTATCCTCTACAGAACCAAGCTGATGCAGCCAGTCTATCCTGTACTGGCTGTCTGCCAAGTAGCCATCCATGGTGATACAGCCGTAAAAATATACTGCCATTCTTGTAGTTTCCTTTCCAGTTCTACACTTTTGGTTTCAGATAAACCACCTGGGTCTGTTTGACAAAGCCAATCTTTCATACAAGCGTTTAGCACCTAGGTTGCTGTCTTCTACGGCAATCTGAAATGCCTTGTCATTTTGCTCAATCAGTTGGTTGATAAGGGATTTTGCTAGATAGCTCCCATCACCTTTGCCACGATAATCTTCTACAACTGCAAGTCCATAGAGGTAGTTGCTAGTTCCAGATACATCGACAGTACAAACTCCAATGACTTGACCATCCTTGAGTAAAATATAAATTAGGCTGTCGGAATCATTCAAGGCCTCAGAAATGTATCTGTGACTTAATTCCAGCGATTCCGTTTCATCTGAAAACGTTTGATGATGGAGAATGGCAATGACTTCAAGATAAGAAGGTTCTGCCAAGAGCACATCGACATCCGAACGGGAATCTAATGCATAAGCGGTTCGATCACGTCCTAACCAAGTTTCTGTCTCTTCATCCTCGACCAGTCCCCAGTTGTTGACAAAATCAGGATGGCGCTCTAGAAAAATACGCTCAGTCTGAAAGGTAACAGACTCAATTGGATAAGAGGCCGTTTCTTTCTCAAAACTTCTATATAAAGCACGCGCAATGCCTTGACGACGATGATTGGGGTGGACCAGTATCGTCACATCCACATCTGGGTCATCTGCATAGACTGTTAATAGGCCAACAAGTTCGCCTTTTTCATAGTAAAGGAAAAAGGCGGGCATGTTTGGGTCAAAATTAAGCATGTTAGAGAGATAGGGCTCCCGAAAAGTTCCGTCATAGTTCTGACAGATAGCAATCAGAGCCTTTGCTTCCAATAGTTGGTGGTCTTTCAATATATTGGTTGCTTGAATCATGTAGCTATCTCCTTACAAGCTAGAAGACCGATGACTGGCTTCCTTGGCGTGCTCCATCTTATTCACGTAGTATTCGCGTTTTTCTTCTTCTTGGTGAATGATTGGCTCATCCTTTTTGCCGTGAACACGAACAATCTTGGCAGGGACTCCGACAACGGTCACATCACTCGGCACATCGGAGACCACGACTGCCCCTGCTCCTACTTTGGCCTTGGCTCCAATCTCAATTGGGCCGATGACCTGAGCATGAGCAGAGACCAAGGCTCCTTCACGAACCGTTGGATGGCGTTTACCGACATCCTTTCCTGTTCCTCCAAGGGTCACTCCATGGTAGAGCATGACGCCCTTTTCGACAACGGCTGTCTCGCCAATAACGAGACCTGCCCCGTGGTCGATAAAAACTCCCGAAGCAATGGTCGCTCCTGGGTGGATTTCAATCTGGGTCCAAAAACGCCAAAACTGACTGTGCATCCGAGCTAGAAGCTTAAAAGCCATGATTCCACAAAAATGAGAAACACGGTGAGCAGCCAGCGCTTTTTAACTCCCAGGATAGGTCAAGAGGACTTCCAGCGAGGTACGTGCTGCTGGGTCATTTTCTTTACAATATCAATGGTTTCACGCCACCATCCCATACCGTGCTCCTTTCTTTTGATTGCTTATTCTTTTGTTTCTTCACCTGCATCTTTGGCAAAGTCTTGTCTCAGGGTTTGTGAGATGAGGACGATCGCCATGGCGATGACCCTTTTCACCTCTTTCTTCTGAATGTTCTGGTTTTGGAGGACGTGGTAAGAGAGCCTTCATAGAAGCATCGACACGGCCTTTTTCATCAATCTTGATAATCTTCACATCGACTTCATCTCCAATCGCTACCAGGTCTCTCGACACGGTTGGTACGTGTCCAAGCCATTTCAGAGATGTGTACAAGGGCATCTGTCTTATCAAAGAGGTTGACAAAGGCACCGAATTTCTCGATACGAACAACTTTAGCATGGTAGACTTCGTCCACTTTGGCTTCACGAACCAAAACCAGCAATGATTTCTTTAGCACTGGTTAATGGCGTCTTGATCGCTAGAGTAGATCGATACGTTACCTTCTTCGTCGATGTCAATCTTAACGCCTGTTTCCAGCGATGATCTTATCGATGGTTTCTCCACCCTCACCGATGACAATCTTGATCTTATCCACATCAATCTTAATGGTATCAATTTTTCGGTGCAGTTGGCGCCAATTCTGGACGAACTTCAGGAATAGTTGCTTCTGATCACATCAAGGATTTCAAAACGAGCTTTTCTTGGCTTGAGCAAGAGCCTCCGTCAAGATTTTCTGCAGTGATCCTTGATCTTGATATCCATTTGAAGGGCTGTAATCCCGTCGCGAGTACCTGCAACCTTAAAGTCCATATCTCCAAAAGTGGTCTTCCAAACCTTGGATATCTGTCAATACTGTATAGTTGTTTCCATCTGAGATGAGACCCATAGCACACCAGCTACTGGCGCCTTGATTGGCACACCACCAGCCATAAGGGCAAGAGTTCCTCGCACAGACAGAGGCTTCGAGAAGAAGAACCGTTTGATTCCAAGACTTCGCTACCAGACGGATCGCGTATGGGAATTTCTTCAGCTTGGCAAGACTTGCTCAAGAGCACGCTCACCAAGAGCACCGTGACCAATCTCACGGCGACCAGGCAGCACCGTAACGACCCGTTTCTGCGAGTATTGAGGGAAGTTATAGTGGTGCATAAAGCGTTTCTTGTACTCTGATCCAAAACCATCGATGATGTTGCGTTTCACCCATTGGTGCCAACGTCAAGGTGAAAAGAGCCTGCGTTTGTCCACGAGTAAAGAGACCTGAACCGTGCACACGGGGAACGAAGTCAACAACCGCTTCCAAAGGACGTGATTTCATCGACCCACGACCGTCAGGACGAACCTTATCTTCTGTAATCAAACGGCGCACTTCTGCGTGTTCCACTTTGTTCCAAGATTTCAGCCACATCCCTGCATGATACGGTCAAATTCTTCGTGGTCTGCATATTTTTCTTCGTAAACGGCTGTGACTTGGTCTTTGACTGCTTGAGTTGCAGCTTCACGAGCTAATTTTTCTTCTACTTGGACCGCTTTTTGAAGGTCACTGTTGTAGGCTGCGATGATTTCAGCTTGCAATTCCTCATCTACATGAAGCAATTCAACTTCGCTCTTTGCCGACTGCCGCAACGATTTCTTCTTGGAAGGCAATCAACCCTTTAACGGCTTCGTGTCCTTTCAGAAGAGCTTCCAACATGATTTCTTCTGATCAATTCTTTTGGCACCAGACTCTACCATGTTGATAGCGTGCTTGGTACCAGCTACTGTCAATTCAAGAAGCGAGCGCTCTGCTTGTTCTTGAGTTGGGTTGATGATGATCTCACCATCGACATAACCTACTTGGACTCCAGCGATAGGGCCGTCAAATGGAATATCTGAGATAGACAAGGCCAAGGATGAACCAAACATAGCTGCTATTGGTGCAGATGCATTTTTCACCGTAGGAAAGGACCGTATTGATGACTTGCACCTCGTTACGGAAACCTTCCGCAAACATGGGACGGATCGACGGTCAATCAAACGCGCTGTCAAAGTCGCATCCGTTGAAGGACGTCCTTCCTGTTTCATCATAAACCACCAGAAACTTCCGTGCTGCGTACATTTTTCTTTTCGTAGTTAACTTGGCGTGGAAGAAACTCAGCTGGGCCATCTTCTTAGACATGACAGCTGCTGTCACAGTACAGTTGACTCACCGTGTACGCTACCGACAACAGGAAACTATCGGTTTGTTTTGCTTTTAGCAACCCGGCCAGTCTCTACGATCAACTCACGACCGCAAAAAGTCGTTTGAAACACTTTGTTTTGTCATTGGTAATCCCTTGGATTGATAAAATTATACGACTTGCTCACAAAATTGTGATACAAGGGCGTGAAGAATCCTGTATGAAATAGAGATTGACGCAGTGTGCCACGCACACAAGGAAATCCCTTTTTCACTAGGGATTTAGCCCGTGTTCAACTACCAAGATATATGCCGTTAAACAACTCAAAGGGAAAATAGGAACTAACGACGGAGCGACTGCCCTAGAGGATTTATCTTTTTCCACAGAGTTGTAAGGGTTCAATTACACCCGATAGCATAGGATTTCAAACTTATCCATCTGTATCTTATATCCTCATCTTTGTGGTCCAAGCACGTATAACCTTTATTTTACCATATATTCAAGTTTAAAAGAAAGGCTTTAAAAGCCTTTTTCGAGTGAATATTTGATTTCCACTTATTTAAAAATTCTAGAGCTAGATATAGCCCATTTATTTTTACGATTTGACGAATTCATTGCTGTCGACATAAAAGTGTGTTTTATGCGTGCCACCCTTGTAGTCCTTTATTGTTTCGTCAAGACAAAGCGTCTGGTATGGTTCAGTTCTCGATCGATGTGGTCACTTCAACCGAATCTTCATTGATCACCCATTAATCGGGTAAGGGATTTATCGGTGGTATCGCCCGCCACGACCACTCAGTACAACTTGTAGAATGCCTTGTCTTTTGTCGAATAGATCCAGCTGTCTTTCTTTTCATTTGTGAGTTGGATCAGCTGTTCTAGAAAGACTGGTGGACGAGTTCGATGTTTCTTCTGTGTCCAATTTTTCTACCAATATCTTGTAAATTATAAGTTCCGGCGTGTAGGTATTGTAGTAATCAATGAACAAGTCTTGTGAGTAGCCTTCGAATGCACCATGATCATTGTTCAACTCAGTGCTGAGTCGGTTGCACCTGAAGTTGAATAGGTCAAAGATGCACTATTTTCAATGATCGAACAGATATCCGCTGGTCTGCTTTTGACAAGTCCCATGGCTTTTCGTCCTTTCATCCGACTGCTTTCTTCCATCTTCTTTCTTGGGCCTCACCAGATGACTTTGACCGATGAAGACCCCATTGGACCATGCTTACGCTCATACCTTTTTGGAGTACGTTACTAAAGAAAGCAAGAGGGGCAGCTAGTGATAGGTTCCACCTTTCATGTTTGTCTCTTTTTCTTAGCGTTCATTACTAGCATAAGTCGTTCCACTGTCACATCACTTTGCTCCAATATATGGATTCGCCTCCCTTCTCTTTGAAGGAATGAAAATAATTGTTTCACTCTCACAAGTCTATACGCGACTAAGCTCGTAAATTGCCTTCTTTAAAGTAGAAGTCAGAAAATTGAACACCATTCAGAGCACTACCATTGGTCTTCACACCTCTTGCGTATCAAACTCAATACTAGTTCCGTGCTTTTCTATTCTTTCCATACGCTCGCCACACTTTGAGAAATTTCCAGCTTTAATTTCTTCTAGATCCCAGTACTCTTGCAGTATCCGGAGCAGGAGCTGATTCAAGCATTTCCCTTCCACCTCGTCGTAAATTCAAGCACATCCAGCCTGGCCAGATCATTGAAGCTGGCCCAGGTATAACCGTCAGTCAAAATCGTCTCAGTTATCGTGTAAACACTTTGCGGACCATTCCAACTTCTTCCCTTGATCGATGCTTCTTTACGGTCTCTAAGATCTGAACTGCTACACGGACTGAACTTGTTTGCTGCTCTGAGGTACGGTTGGCTGGTCGCCTTCTTCCCAGTCTCTAGTTCTTTCCATCCAAATTTTGCTTTGGATCCACTTTTCGCTGTAATCCCTAAGGCTTTTCTGGCTTCTGGACTGTCCCTGTTTTTTATTTGCATCTTATTGACAGTTTCCAGTTTTTGAACTTATAGTAATGATTAAATCTACTTCTGGTTGAAGAGATGAAAGCTAGCATAGGCTGACTGAGCCATCTCAAAATTTGAAAACCTGAACGAGAGCCACCAGAGGAAGCCACAAAAGCTGTATGGGAGTAATTCTGGTTAAGGTTACCTTTCAGATAGTAGATTGTTGGAGACTGTTTGGCCATTCCCAACTCTAAGAGTTCATCCTGATTATCCTTATCCAAATTGGTATAAAATAGGAAAGATTTGGTTTACTACCCAAAGTTTGAAGATACATAGACATACTCATCCGATTGAGGATCTATTTCTTTTAGTTTGGTCTTGACCTACACTATCACCTGTTTCGATAGCCCCAGAGAAAATTGGTAACGTTCAAGTACTGTTTGATAGTACCATGCCCAGACGATGCTTTCGGAACTTTTTCCCATCTGTTACCACTCTGAGCTGTAGAGGGCTGCGTCCGAGGACGTCGTTTAGGCCCACATGCCACCAAGCAAGTTGGGCACACTGCTGCCAAGCTAACTTTTATAGATTTTCTTCATCGTATACTCCCCAAACTTCTCCACTTTATTATACCAAAAGAAGGTAAAAAGCTAGAAAATCCTTGGCTTCTTTGGCTGATCCAGCTACGGATAAGTTCCCTTCGCCTATCATTCTCCTCATTTTCATACATATACTGAGTATAGTTATTTTGACTGCAAGGAGAACACTATGGAATTCAAAAACGCTCTGAATTTCTGGAGAACGAACTCTTGGGGACCCTCACTGCCTCACTTCTCACCAGAAGATTTCTTGGTGCCATCGAAAGACGCGTGAAGAAATCAATGAATTTGTCCGCAACCACAAGGGTAACCTCCACACTTTTGAAGATTTCGAAGTTGCCTTTTGGTGGTCTTTGAACAAATTCAGATCCAACTCAGCCACATTGGCAACTACAGCTTTATGCTAAATTTGACTGACTTTGGCGATGAAGCTTTTTGCAGAGTATCACTCAAGCGGGATGGATTAAACCCTTGGGCAAGCGTCAACTTTCCTTCTTTGACGATGTCAAGCTAATGAAGTAGATGAAGAAGTCCTCGAACGCCTCGGGCAACTCCTCACCTCCTCACTTATGTTATTCTGCTCAGCTAAAATTAAAAAGCCCACTACTTTGGGTTATTGACGTAGAAAAGACCTGGACTCAACCTGGGTGAAGTCTTCTACGGACCACAAGACATCTACAGGCTAAGATGCGGGCGGGGTGACTGAAATGGCTGATTTTGAAGTGGACGGAAAGTTTACAAAAATAGCTTTGTTACCTATGAAAACTTCTACCAAAACCATGAGAATGCGGAAGTCCGTGAAAAAGCCTTTCGTTCTTTCTCAGAAGGTCTCCGCAAGCACCAAAACACGGCTGCTGCTACCTATCTAGCCCAAGTTAAGTCTGAAAAACTGATCGCAGATATGCGAGGCTACGACCTGTCTTTTGACTATCTCTTTGCTGAGCGGTGGAAGTGGATCGGTTTGACCGTCAGATTGACCTTGATCATGAAGGATTTTCGCCCAGTCGCTCAAAAATTCTCAAACACGCCAAGGTCAACGGACTTGAGAAATGACCTTGCTGATTGGAAGTTGACTGACAGTGCGCTCAACCCTGATGTGACCATTAATGATGCCTATGACTTGGTCATGAAATCTGTGGCACCTCTTGGAGAAGAATATTCCCGCGAAATCGCCCGCTACCAAACCGAACGCTGGGTCGACTTCGCGGCCAATGAAGGCAAGGATTCCGTTGGTTATGCCGCTGACCCATACCGTGTCCACCCTTATGTCCTCATGAGCTGGACAGGACGGATGAGCGATGTCTACACCCTGATCCACGAGATCGGACACTCTGGTCAATTCATCTTCTCAGACAACAACCAAAGCTACTTCAACGCCCACATGTCGACCTACTATGTGGAAGCTCCTTCTACCTTTAACGAGCTCCTCCTCAGCGACTATTTGGAACACCAGTCTGACGACCCTCGTCAAAAACGCTTTGCCTTGGCTCACCGTTTGACAGACACCTACTTCCACAACTTCATCACCCACTTGTTGGAAGCAGCCTTCCAACGCAAGGTTTACACCTTGATCGAAGAAGGTGGTACCTTCGGTGCTAGCAAGCTCAATAGCATCATGAAGGAAGTCTTGACCGAATTCTGGGGAGACGCCGTTGAAATCGATGACGATGCAGCGTTGACCTGGATGCGCCAAAGCCACTACTACATGGGGCTATACAGCTACACCTACTCAGCTGGCTTGGTTATCTCAACAGCGGGATACTTGCATTTGAAGAACTCCGAAAACGGAGCTAAAGATTGGCTAGACTTCCTCAAATCAGGTGGCAGCAAGACCCAATTTGAGTCAACATGATCATCGGAGCAGACATTTCCACTGACAAACCACTCATGATACCATCCAATTCCTTTCAGACACCGGATCAAATCACGTTTCATAGTGCAGAATTGGGAGAATAAGAACAATTTTCAGACTTAGTTTATTCTAAGTCTGATTTTTATTTAAATATTACCAGTTAGCGATTGAAAGCGCTTTTATTGAAGCAAAACGTGAAAAGGAAGCAAAAGAGAAAAGCTGAGAAAGAGAAAGCAGAAAAAGAGAAAATCAAAAGAAGAACAAGAACTCGCTATACCATGAACTGGACTAGATTCTTCCTTTCTAATTTACGGTCCGTCTGGTCCATTAGCACCCATCAATCAATTAGCAAACTTTCATTCTAAAAGGATTTATGATATGATGGTTTCTAGAAAAAAGGAGTGAATGAGAACATGTCTGCAATCGAAACCACTACAAAAGCTGCCCATCTAATTGATATGAATGATATTATCCGCGAAGGCCACCCAACTTTACGTGCTATCGCTGAAGAGGTCACTTTCCCACTGTCAGATCAAGACATCATCCTAGGGGAAAAAATACGAAGCCCTGTAACCACCTGCAGATCCCTGTCATGGCGGAAAAATTGGGTCCTGAGGTGGGAGTTGGACTCGCTGCCCCTCAGTTGGACATTTCTAAGCGCATCATTGCCGTTCTCGTCCCAAATCCAGAGGACGAAGAAGGAAATCCTCCAAAAGAAGCCTACTCCATCCAAGAAGTCATGTACAATCCTAAAATTGTCTCCCACTCAGTCCAAGATGCGGCTCTAGGAGATGGGGAAGGGTGTCTCCCTGTAGACCGCAACGTTCCTGGTTATGTGGTTCGTCACGCACGTGTAACGGTAGACTACTATGACAAAACCGGAGAAAAGCACCGTATCAAACTCAAAGTCTACAACTCCATTGTGGTCCAACACGAAATCGATCACATCACGGCGTTATGTTCCCCACGATCGATCAATCCGAAAGATCCTTTCGCTGTCAAAGATGGCATGCTTATTTTAGAATAAGAAAAAAGACCAATAGGTCTTTTTTTGTTAGGGTGTGACAGAGAAAGTGGTTGGAATCTCGATGCCATTTTGTAAGAGGGCATCATGATAGAGTTTCAGGCTGGAAGATGGTAAATGGCCACTGGCTTCCTTGACTGGACCATCATGGCGACGCGGAAGGAATAACGGCCTGTCCCCTTTTCGATTTGAGGGCCTAAAATCGTCGGACCATCTAAGATTTCTGGATGCTTTTGGGCTTGTTCATCGTTGACTTGCTGGAAGATTTGATAAATCTTGTTCAGGGCCGTTTGAGCTGAAATTGGTATATCGATGAGACGCGCTGGTTCCCCGAGAGAGATTGCTGACAACCATAATATTGCGATTGGCACATAATGCAAGGTCCCATTCGCGTCTCGGCACTGAGCGCCGTCCGAATGCCCATTAATTAGAGACGGTTCCAGCGATGGCAATCGACCATTGGTCAAACGAACGGTATCTGACGTCTATCTGACGTTCCAGAAGTTTAAAGCAGCAACCCATTGACCAGTCTGATAGAAAGCCCTGTGCTCCTAACCCAATGGCAACCCGGCAATTCCTGCACTCAAGAGACTGACCGGTGTTCAAGATAGAAAGAACCAGTAGATCAGGATAAAATAGAGTGTAGCACCAACAGACTCTCTACCAGCCTTAAAATAGTATTCTTACGCGCTTCGTCTTGGCCTACATAATCTGTGAGAAGGCTCTAAGATGCGTTTCACCAACTATGGATTAGTTTTTTAAAAGAAAAAATAAAACAAATAAAATATTAACGAAATCAATTTGAAACCAATTCATCCGATCTTGTCCAATCAAATCCTCGACTGACATAAGGGAAAAATATTCTTCATAATACCTTCATCAATCTCCTCCTTTTCTAATGGTTTGATTATATCAGATTTAACCTTTAGAACCACTAACCTCCTCTTATGCTCACCTTGATTTTAAGACTTATCTATCGTATAATGACGGTAACCAATAAAGGAGAGGTCCTTGCTTGGTCAACCCACCCATTCAAACTTGAACAAAACCAACCTGATGAAGGATCAAACGAATCTTCTGTTGAGCCCCTTTAGCTCTGCTACTCTCAAAGCATCTGCACTGATTCTATTAGGGAAATCTTTGTAGAGGTTTGGTACATGTTCTCTCTAGTCTTCGCCCTTGTCGCCAACGCCCCTCCCACACCAAAGGGAACCCAAAACCAATATGAAATCAGCCGTCCCTCACCTCCTGGGAACTTTGTACAGCCTTGGTAGCGGTCCTGGTGAACTATCTTCCTATTACCATTTCTTTACTAGAACTAGTGTCAGCGAACTTCCCGATGGACTAGGGAAATATCAGCAACCTCTCTTAAAAATCGTGGACAACCTGCCTGTGCCCTTAATTCAGGGCCAATCAATTATATCGACTTATCCCGCCGTCGTCTTTGGTGTTGCTATGAGAGTAGCGAGGAGTTAACAGCAAGGACCTCCTTCAAACCCTTCGCAGATATCACCTCCAAGATTGTCGAATGGATCATTAACCTTGCGCCATTTGGGATTCTTGGTTTGGTCTATACAACGATTGCAGGACAAGGATTTGATGGACTTAAGAGCTATGGCCTCCTCTTACTTTCTTGGTTGGCACTATGTTCTTCGTCGCTCTGTTTATCAACCCTGATTTTGTCTACATCATGATCTGCAAAAACTCTTATCCGTCGTTCAAATGTCTACGAGTCAGTGACTGACTGCCTCTCTTTTACTAGAAGCTCTGCTGCTAACATCCCTGCCGGGCCATGAAGCTCTGTAAGGAACTATCTCAACCCCGATACTTACTGGTCTCTATCCTCTTGGGATCTACTTTATTACTATGGCCGAGCTGTCATAACATTAATGTTCTTTGACCCTAGCTGCCGTCAACACCTTAGGCATTCGTCGATTTTGGACCGCCCCTGTCCTCAGTATCATGCAGCTGTTTCAGCCTGTGGGGCTTGAGTAGCTGGTGGTTCCTCTCTTGATTCCTGTCGCCTGCTTCCTTGGTATCGACAATGATATCGCTATGCAAGTGGTTAGTGGTATCATTATCGGCGTTATTCAAGATTCTGTGAAACAGCCTCAACCTGCTCAACAGACGTCCTTTACAGCCATTTCTGAAATGAAAGACTATTCAAAGAAAAACGCTTATTAATATTGGAAAGACCAGATCACACGATTTGGTCTCCATTTTTCTTAAAATATCGTTTGCTTCTCAGAACGTCAGGCGATATACAATACAGATGAGATTCGGCAAGGGCCATCAGTCCATTCACACGGCAATGATCCAGACTAACCTAACTGAAGAAAGCCTCCTACCCCACCATCAGGATAAACAGAAGATTTGCATAGGGAATGAGTTTGACACCCGCCAAAAATTCGTTGGACACAGCTGTTCACCATAATATCTTCAACCCAAATGGTCGTCGTCGCAAACAGGACTTCAAACAAAGGGTCAGAATGATCCCACCGATGTGGCCAAAGGTCGAATAAAGACCTGTTGGGTCAAATCACTCCCAACTTGCCCACTGCTGTCCACTGGCCAGATACTAAAATAGCTAAGACCATAGGCTACAAATAATAATGTATCGATGAAGGTCCCAGCCAGAAATCAAACCTGCTCCACTGGCTCTTCCATCTTCAAGCGCGGCTGCTGCAATCGGCGCAGATCCTGTCCGACTCATTGAGAAAACTCACGCGCCACCCTTTTGAACTGCTCTTCACCAAGGCTCCAGAAACCATCGATAGCCGCGGTTCTTGTAAAAGCACCTTGGAAAACTTGGGATAGAACGAAGTTCATAATTGGTCCATATTCAAGACAATAATATAAACTGTCGCAAAGATATAGGCTGCGGAAATACAAAAAAGGAACCACTTTTCGAAACCTTGAAACTAACACCCCCAAATATGACAGCCATACAATTCCTGCAATGACCAGACTAGTTGACTTGGAGGAGAAAGTTGAAAACTAGTCTTCAAAGCGCCCGTAATGGCATTCACCTGGGTCATGGTTCCAACTCAAAGAGAGCCACCAAGACACCTGGTTAGGGCAAAGAAGATGGCAAGGACGCCACTTCTCTCCCATCCCGTGAAGAATGTAGCATCGGACCACCAGAAATGTGACCATTGTCATCCTTGGTTCGGTAGCGAATGGCCAACAAACCTCTGCATACTCTGGTCGCCATTCCAAAGAAGGCTGCCATCCATTATCCAAAGAGGGCACCTGGGCTACTCTGTCTGAACCGCTGCCGCCACTCCGACAAATATTTCCGTCCCAACTGTCGCCGCCATGCTGTTGCCAAGGCCCGAAGCTAGAGATATCCTCTCTTGATCTTTCTGTAAAATGAGCTGAAAGGTTTGGGTAAACGAAAACTTGGAAGCAAGCCCAAGCGTAAGCTCAGATAATCCCAGTCCCCACCAAGAGGATCAAAAGGGGAGCCCCCCAGACCACATTATCTACTTGTTTAAAAAACGCCAACCAATTTGTCATCCTTATCTATTTCTCCTTTTATCATTTGTCTAGCTTTAGAAAGGATAGCCATCCACTTCCTCCACATCATCCAAGCAATCATCCAAAGAGAAAGAAAGAGCACATGTCAAACATGTACTCTGGTGCTCCAACAAAAACCAAAAGGTTTTCTATCTTTGCTCTGTCCTTTTACCTGAGAGTCGAGTAGAATGCTCACCTGCCCTTCGAAAGTTTTGCTTGTCTCCAGAGTTCCGTCCATTTCAATAGCGTCATAGGAAGGCCCTACTTCTGAAAACTTCATCCGTATGATGTTCAATTTGTTCTATTTTAGCATAATTTGAAAAGAAAATCAACATTGTAGAAACTATCATGAAATAGTACAACTTGGTCCAACTAGTTTCACCAAAGAGAAATGGTTATCATCAGGTTACTAGCAAGCATCCAACAAGACCTTATCCACAAGCAATCCAATGCTTCTTGAATCTGATCACTCATTTCTGATTTTCTTTCGAAATCAACAACGGTTTGTCCTGCTGCCAAGGCTTGATCCACCGTCCATCCGGGCATGCCCAAGGGCCAGCAGTGCTTTTGGTAATCTTCAAATCTCCAACATGATGACGCAGGGTACCCAAGCGACCAGCAATGATCTGATTGGTCCAACAGAAGGAATCTGTCGTCACTTTTTCTGTCGTATTGGCAAAATAACTGCGTCGTATCGACTGGGTAAAGAAAGGAACGGTTGCATTGAAAGGCATTGACCCATAGCAAAGCCATTGAATCTCAAGCGTTCCTTGAGGACGGACGGTCAGCAACTGGAGAATGGCCGTCTGGCTGGCCTGTTAATGCCACTGTACGGAAGGTCCGATGACTATGACTATCCTCTAAAAGCGTAAGGGACTAGGCTGAATCCTGTAGTGGCCTGTTGAGGACATATTTGACATCTTCAATTCAGACCTGCAAGGTTTTGACACCATGGTTGAAGAAGGAACGAGGATTCGCACAACAACAACCCACTGTTGAGAATTGAATATCCCAAGCCCGTGGCGTGTTGTAATGCGGTCCTTATCTCGTTGGTTCTCAAAAGCATAACGAGGGTTAAAAGACGAACTGTCAAAATCCAAGGCCAGGGTAGATGGCGTTCCACAAATCTTTTCAAGTCTAACACATAAAAACCTCTTCCGGGCGATCAACCAAAAGCGATCACTTCCCAATTGATTGGGATTGGTCACATATAGGCATCGTCTGGCACACGGTGGCCATCCAGTGATGACCAATTACGGCTCTTCAAACCACCAGATTCATTGACATCGCTGAGGCTACCCAAGTTAGACTCATAGGTTCCGTAATTTTCAGATTTTCCCAAGGAAGCACCCTCTCGGGCAGTTCACAAGTGCGGAAGGACCAAGGTCGCATGTCTTCCTCCCCAATTCCACTTTCCACCAGAGGGTCCGCCCCCAAGACTCGGCTATTGGTCATGGTCTCGTCTCACTCATAAGTAGCCACATTGTACCGATTGATTCCTTTGTTTTCCCCAGATACCATCTTGAATGGCATCTGGAACAGCTGTGTAACGAACAGGGTTATTCAGCAGGTCTATCTCAAAAAGGAGATAGGACCGACCCTGATATCAATGTAACATCCTCTGGCTGAACAACAAACGTGATAAATTTCTAGAGTAAAACACTCCTTGCTTTGAGATTCTCCTGCGAGCTACAATGGTTAAACCATCATAACTGGCATCTTTTCCGACAAGCATGGTGGCACAAGAATCGGACGAACGATTAGTTTGGCGCTTCCTTCTTCTTCCGTTTAAACCGACTGTATGATAGTAAAAAGCGTGCCTGATTAAAAAGGCAGCACGACTGACTCTTTGCTTATTTGTCACAATTGTCGCCCGCTTCCTCCTGCATTTTGAGGGAGCGTACCGAAGCTTTATTACGTTATTAAGACGGAGGCATTTTCTGGTAACCCCTTCCCGATGACCCCAGTTCCGGCGCTCGTGGATGATATCGACTGTTTTCATATTATTGAGAAGGCCTGGTCGATAAAGTTGTCCAATTCTTCCATGGCTTCCTCATACCGTTTGCCACGAAGGTCCAAGCGGTTTTGAGGTCCATTGGCATTGGAACGTTTGATCACGCCGGACCTGGCGTTTTTCGCCGAGAAGCATCTTTTCAGCTTTCAACAGATTAAATTTTTCTTCCAAGGTCATCTTGATCAGTCCCACTTGGGCTTCCCAACGACCATCCTTGGAGCTGCTTGGTAAGACTTCTCTTGTCCATAGCTGATGACCAAGATCCGTTCTTTGACTTTTTGAGCACGGGCTTTAGCCTGTTTCAAGACCTTGTTTTTCGATAGATCGATCGTTTCTGGGGCCAATTTTTTCAACCGAGACCTGGCTCAATAATTTAAGGCTTGAAAGTCATACTGGCATGTGCCATCTTGCAAAACTATCGCTGCCAGAGCGATCCACAATTTCTTGCGCTTTACGCGCCTTGTTGAGCCTGCTTCCCGCCTCGGGTCAACTCTTACTGTACAATTTCTTGAGGACGCGGTTGAATTTTCGATTTTCCTGTTCAACATCTCGATGGACTTGAGTCGTTTGCGACTTCTAGTGGTTCGAGCCCAACCTTTCAATGATGGTTGACATCCCGATCCCGATTGGTCAACCCCGCGTCACGCAGAACAATCACTTCTGACAAGCCCAGACGACGCGATTTCAAAGGCATTGGAACGTCCTTGGCACCCCTGCATAAACTGGATAGGTCGGACGCAGGCTGTCCGTATCAAATTCCATGCTGGCATTTTGAACACCATGTCTCAATCCCATAGGCCTTGTTCTCCTGATAGTGGTATGCCATGGTCTTGATCCCCTGTAAGCGGAGACTTCTAGGATGGCGACTGCCAGAAGCCCTTCCTGAGGATCCACACCCAGCTCCCAACTCATCCAGCAAGACCGCGATTCTCATCGACCTGCTCCAAAATAGAGACATTATTGGTCATGTGACTGGAGAAGGTAGACAGGCTCTGCCTCGATCGACTGCTCATCCCTGATATCAGAGAAGATTTCCAGTGAAGACAGCTACCTTACTCCCAGCATCTGCTAGGGATTGGCAAGCCCGACTGCCACTGGCCAGTCCCAGGGTCTTGAGCAGATGGTCTTCCCCCACCCGCATTCGGTCCGGTAATCACACCCTGTGAGGTCTTGCCAAAGTGGATATCATTAGGAACAGCCTCTCAATCAAGGGATGGCGAACCTGCAAGAGCTGAATTTCTTGACTGGCTGTTGGAATAGTTCTCGGTCCTGTAAAAAGCGCGATGTTTGGCCCGGAACGAGGTCAATATGACCCTGACCAGCCAAGCATTGTTTCGATTTCGCATGAGGACGAAGAGGTTTCTGGAAATTTCTTCCCAGTATCCGAGCATCTGAAGCGTTCATCTGCACGAGCGGTCAAGTGTGTCATCTTCTATTAAGATTGACGACTGAGGTTCGATGGCGATTGTATTTCCACTGGCTGAAATATCAAAAATCACACCGGCAATCCGATTGCAGGTGTTTTGACTGGCAAGATGACGTCCATTCCGACCTCGCTATGACCCGATCAGCCAGCATTTTGACTTGGTCTTCAACAATTTTTGTAAATGTCCGCACTTGGTGTTCATTCTCTTGAACTGTCGACGAATTCTTTTGCCAAGGTTTCACTGGCAAAGTTTTCAATAAACTTGCCTCATTATCACGGCATGGAGACTTCCCTGCAACTGTGGAAGGTCGACTAGATTTTCAAATATCCGATCCAGTTTTTCCAAAGCGGACATTTTCTAATTCATCATAAAAATTTAACCATGGGTCACGCGCAGGGACTTTCTGACCTTGCCAACAATTCATCGATACGAGCGATGTTTCTAGTTCTAAAACGCTTATCACTGACGAATTTCTTGGATGGTGGCACGCTAAAGTGATGCTCCACAAATAGTCTAGTGCCATATCCGCCATTTCAAGACAGTTAGTGCCTAATTGCTTTCTTTTTTGGGTGGCTAATTCCTGTAACTCCACTCTGCCCTGCTCCGTTTGTGCCAACAGGGGCTCTACTAAGTTTTAATTTTTTTGAAACTCTAAGGTTTCTTGAGAATTTTGATTCATGTTTCTCCACAAACAGAAAAGGAGAACATTTTGCTTGAGCCTCCCTTCCTTTCTATAATAAATTCTTTATGAACTGTTAGACATGATGAGAAGTGATTACGCACTCTAAGGATTTTGCAACCCAAAGTTGTTTCAAGAGGCCTGCTGCGCTTGCGTTGCACCATAATCGAATGGAGGAAACTTCCATGAAGTCGAGATCTGAATGGCCATGGGATGGTTGACAAAACGTGAATCCCATTTGCAGAACAGCAGGTTACTGTATAGCTAGCACACCACTGGCAATCTGAAACGGATACCTCCCATTTTCAGGCGTTGGAATCACAAGGGAACAAAGTCCAATCACTGACCTATCGTGCATAGACTAAAACAAACAAGATGTAGAAGTAAGCCAAACCAAAGTAAAAAACTTTGTCTATGGAAAGAGTTGGTCTGCACCACAAAAATAGCTTTTTGAAGCTTGTGTTGCACCTCGAAAAATGGAACCATAGGACTAATGGTTTTTGCCAGGATCGATAGCTCGATCCTGCGACCAACACGGCCACAATCATGAGCAAAAATAATATCCTTGAAGCAAAATCCCTGTGAATACCCAATATAAAAAACCCAAGCTAGGGATGAATAAAATCAGATTGAAAACATGCAACTCCCCTTAATTAGATGATCTACCGACCAGGCCAATTTAGGTGACGAAAATCTTCCAATTCTTTTTCCTATCGTCAATCCCTAACTCACGACCAATTGTTGCACAAACTATTGATTGCTAGCAAATGCCAGGGTCTCATCATCGCAGCTGGCATTTGTTCTTTAATCGCTTCATATTTTCTTTCATGACCCAAGTCTAACCTCTTCCATAAAGAGATATTATGATTAGTTGTAAGAGCGATTTATTACCGAGTAAATTTACTCATTTAAGTTGACATAAAATCACCACGATATTATATCGTAGCCTGCTTGTCAGTAGGAAAATCCTCTCCCCATAGGAAATACCAGCTAATTAGGACCACGGTTTAACTTTTTCGACTCAAGCGTGATACAATAGAGAAAGTAGGAAAGGACGTAAAATGACTATCTATGATTTCACTGTAATGGCCCAAGATGGGAGCCTCCCTTCCTCGAAGCACATACTGGAGGCTAAGTACTCCCCATCGTCAATACTGCAACAGGTTGCGGTCTGACCCCTCAATACCAGGGATTGCAAGAGCTCTGAGCGTTACCTACGATCAAGGATTTTGAAACTTTGACTTCCACGCAATCAATTTATGGGGCTGCTAATCGAAGTGAGAGATTAATCAATTTTGTAGCCTCCATTACCGAACCAGCTTCCCACGTTTCTTTGCAAAAATAAAAGTCAATGGAAAGAAGCCAGCCCTCTACCAATGGTTAAAAGAACAAGCTAGTGGTCCCTTGGGCTCCCTGCATTGAATGGAATTTCGCCAAATTCTTGATCAATCGCTGTACAAGTCATCCACCGCTTCTCTCACAAAATCGATCCTCACAATTGAAGCTAGCTCTAAAAGCAGTTCTATTCAAATTTGACTGGTCTTTTCTCATTTCTTCATCTAGCTTTTTATGATAATATGTTATGGAAATAATATATTGTCCCTCAAACGAGGATATCCAAGCATTTGTTGGCTGCCACTGTTCACCTGCTACCTCTTCAAAAATCCACATATATCCGATATTTTTATATTCTGGTGCAACCATATTTCGATTTACACATCAGGAGAAAGTGTTGTCCTACAAGGTAATCAGGCCACGCGCTATGCTGCCTTCTTTCGAGTTTACTCAACAAGATCCGATAGACCAAGCACTTGTATGGACAAGACTTCCCTGACCGGAACTGACGAAGTTGGGGAATTGGTTCTTACTTGAGAGGGCTTGCCGTCGTGGCTTCATCACTGGTCAGCCCGGAGCAACATGCCCGCTTAAAAAGTCTCAGGAGTTGGGGATTCTAAAACGCTTTAGATGATCGAGAAAATCTGAGCTCTCGCACCGATCCCTCAAACAAGAAATCCCGCATCAGGGCCTTTTACTGCTGACACTAAAAATACAATCAGGTACATCGCCTCTGGCTACAATGCGGTATCTGGTCAAGGTTGCTCTTCACAATCGCTTCATGCTCTCTCTTGCAACAAGGCAAAGCTCAAAAAGATTGCAGTCTGATGCCTTTACGACCAAGAAAACTAAGGATCGCTATGTTCAAGCAGAAGGAATTCAGTGTCCCCATAAGTCGTCACCCCTAGAAGAGAAGGCTGCCGAAGGAAAATACTTGGCAGTAGCTGTGAGTTCCATTTTCATTGCCCGTGACCTCTTCCCTCCAAAAATCTGGAAGATTTGAGTCAAGAACTCGGCTACACTTCCTAGTGGGGGCTGGTGCGCCTCAGACAAGGTAGCTGCTCAACTATTAGTAAGGGCCTAAGGCATTCAAGCCCTTGACTATCAGAGCCAAACTTCATTTTATACAGAAAAAGCACTTGATAGAAAGATAAAGCATGAAACGTTCATCAAATAATCCAGTCCGTTCTTTCCTGGAAAGAATGGGCGCTCTTCGGCCCCATATTATTGAGGCATTATTCTCTCCTCGTATGACATTCGTGGACGCTTTCGTCCGTGTCGATGGGCTCATTCTATGGATCCGACCTTGGCAGATAGTGAATACCTTCGTTATCAATAAACTGCCCATCGACCGTTTTGATATCGTGGTCGCTAGTGAAACAGAAAATGGAAAACCAGAAATCGTTGTTAAACGGGCCAATGACTCTGGTGAGACCATCGAGTACAAAACGATGTCCTCTATATCAACGGCAAAAGAAACTGACGAGCCTTACTTGAAAGACTAAGCATTCAAAAATCTCTAAAGAAGATAAACGCACAACTCCATTCTGGAAAAGGTCTGAAGAAATGGAGAACCCCTTTCCGCCAAATGGCACAGATTGCCGAAGCTTTCACCGCTGGATAGAGATGGAAGTGCGACCTCTCACGAAAAGCTCTTGGATGATGAGTATCTACTTCTCTTTTGGTGATGATCGAATCGTACTCAAAAGATAGCCGCCAGCTTTCAAGAACAACAAACTCAAAGCAGCTGTCCTTCGCCTCTGCACACCCTTCCATTCCAGACTTATTAACCCATGATGAGGTTGGGACTCTTGTTCCAATCTCTTCAATATCTTCATGAGAGATAAGCTCTTCTCAGACCATTACTAAAAGGAAACCTGCATGGAATACTATTTCAGGAACCATTGAGCGGGTCATTTTTGAAAATCAGCAGTTTTTCCGCATCTTTCATTGTTGGATATCAATGATATACAGATGGAGGACTCATGATGATTCTTTGACATTACTGCCACCGGAACGATGGCAGATATCGTCGAAGTTGAGAAGATTATACCTCTCTGGGGAGAACTCGTCCACTCATCCGGAAATATGGCCAACAGCTGCAGCCGAATCGCCATGAACGAGCCAAAACCCACTCAGCAAAAGGCTTGGTGAAATACTTTTCTAGCGACCATTTTGAAAGCGATCGACCCTAAACGGCCCAAAAATCGTGGATCTCATGGCGAGGATACCATTGACAAAATTCTGCAAGCACCTGAAAACTGGCCTCTATCTCCGGACTTTCTAAAAAGAATCGCGTGAGGCCTTTGTCGACTACAGCTCAACTATGGTACGGAACGGGTCCTCGCCCAACTTGCTAACTTATGTGGCATCCCTAATAAACAGCCTTCCAAATCCAGGATTTCTACAAGGAAGAAACCTTGCAAAATCGTCGAATCAGCTCCTTATCAACTGGTCGAAGATATTCAAGGAATGGGCTTTCAAAATCAAGCTGACCAATTAGCAGAAGAATTAGGATTGCCAGTGATGCACCTGAACGCTTCTGGAGCAGGGACTGGTTCATAGTCTTTTAACCCCTCTCCTTAGAAAACAGGGGACACCTACGTTGAAGCCGCAAAGAATTGTTGCTCAGCCACCATCCATCCTTAGAAGCATCTCGTCCAGTCAGAGCTCGGATCCAGCCAGCGTCGCCCAAGAACTGCTGCCACGACTCATCGAAGAAGAAGACAAGGTGCAAAACATTGACACTAAGATTTTCAACAACAGCCTCTTCTTTGCAGAAGAAGGGATCCGAAGCCACATCGGTCGCCTGTTAGGAAAAGGAAAGCAAGAATCTTTCGAAGCAGAAAAATCGAACAAACGATCAACGATGACATTGAAGAAGATCTCCATATCCACTACATGATCCCATCCAACGGAAGGCTATCCGAAGCCATCCAGCAAAAGGCCCTCGAGCTAACAGGTGGACTCAGGAACAGGGAAAACAACCGTTAATCAATGGAATTGTCGGAACCTATGCCCGCCTGCGCCCAATTGGATCTTCGGACTCTCACCGACTCACTCCTCTTTAGCTGCTCCAGAACCGGTCGAGCAGCCCGTCGAATGAGTGAACTGACAGGTCTTCCGAGCGCCACCATTCATCGTCACTTAGGAATGACGGTGGAGACGACGACACGAGCTTTCACTTGGATGATTATCTCGATGCGGATTTTGTCATTGTCGATGAATTCCTCTATGGTGGATACTTGGTACGGCCACCAGCTTCCTCTAGCAATATCTCCTCCAATACCAAACTCCTTAATCGTTGGAGATGCCGATCAGCTTCCTTCTGTCAGAGTCCTGGGCAAGTCTTGTCCGATCTCCTCACAGATCCCCAGCATCCTCAAGTCAAACTGGAACACATCTTCCGTCAAAGTGGAAGATCTCGACTATCGTCACTTTGCGCAGTCAGCTTCGCAAAGGCCAACTGCCTCCTGATTTCACTATGGAGAAAAACTCGATCGTCTCCTACTTTGAAGCACCGAGTGAGCCTCATCGCCCCATGATTGAAAATTACCAGCGCTGCTCTTCGCAACGGCATTCCGGCTCGAGACATCCAGGTCCTCGCCCGATGTATCGGAGGTCTCCGCAGCACTGACCAGGATTAACAGTCTCAGCGCAAGAGCTCCCTCAACCATTGGGAAACGGGTGCTCTATTCTTTCAAACACCGGACTGCCAGTATCGAAATGGTGACAAGGTCATCCACCTGGTCAATGAGATGCCGAAAGCAATGGGTCTTTAACGGTGATATTGGCTACATCACCGACCCTCTGCCAGCTAAGTATACCGAATCCAAGCAAGAGATGAACCTCACCCATCCAATTTGATGGCAATGAACTGGTCTACTGCAATGAATGGTACAAGATTCGCCTCCGGCTTGTTGCGCCAGGAGCATCCACAAGTCACAGGGAAGTTGAATTTCCCTGTGGTCATCCTTCCTCCGACCAATCAGAGCCACCGCATGCTCCAACGCAATCTGATCTCACACAGCCATTACCTGTCTGAAAAAGCAAACTCATCCTCCTGGGAGAATACACTCGCATATGACTTTGCGACAAAGAATACCGGAAACGCCTCGCAAAACCTATCTGATTGAGCGTTTGCTCGGATGGGATTCTCAACGTAGAGACTCGCCTCACAGAGCCCCTGTCCACCTGGAAGAGCCCATAAAAACAGAGCCCCCAAAAGAGCTCTCTCGCCTTCGTCTCTGTTGAAAACCACACTCTGACTCATCTGCTTCCTGCAAGTTTCTCAACAAGGCTATCGATTAACAGAGAGGACAATTATCTAAGCATTTGGATCCCATGATTGGCCTCACAGAGGAAGAAGAAATTCAACAGTTCTTCAAAAACTAGTTAGAAAATTCCTCGTAGGTCAAGTATACCTACGTTTCTTTTCTATTAGAGATCCTTCATGCGTTTCCTGAGACTCGAAGAAAATTAGTGAGGGTCACGTACAAGGCGAATACTAAGGAGTTACTTTCTAGGTTCTGCAGAGCTCTGGGCCAGTCTCTGAATGGCTTCAGGGTCTCTAGTTGCTTTCCTCTCTTAAACTTCGTCTCTTGGTCAAGGTCGTAAAATCGGTATACAACGAATCTTTAGCACCAAGGTCTTACCAATTTTCTTGATGCTGGCACAAACTGCTCGCCACCTTTTCAGATAGGTTGGTTAATTCTTTTAGCACATCATCCTCGCGCCAGCACTTTCGATAGGTGCGCTTCCCAATGGACTTGCGAATGCGATTGCTCTCAACCGGACTATTATGAATCCCCCGAGCTCTTTCGATAGAGATCAGACCATCGACCGGAAGTGGATCGATGAGAGTCATTTGCACGCACGAGCTCTGCACCAGTATAAATTCCCAAATCATGAGTGTCGCCCAATCGTCCGTTTCCCACACCATGAAACTTAGCAACATCCAGCTGGACTTTAGCAGTCTTGAGCTTGCTCGGGTAAAATGACGGTCAGTCGAGGCTTCCGGTAATCACTGGCACTTTTGCTAGAAACTATTGTAGGAAAACTCCGGCAGAAGCAGTTAGGGTGCACCATTCGCAAATAGCATGCTGAATCAAGCGAGCTACCTTGACAGCAGACTGAAGACCAAGCTTTATTGTGTCAAGCATCCAGATAGGGCTTCATCAATGCTCATAGGCTCAATCAGACTGGTGAAGCGTTTAAATATTTCTCTGACTTGGAGACCGACTGCCTGGTACTTCCTCGTAGTTTCCAGGGATGAAACTGGCCTGAGGACACTCGTTCATAGGCCTCTTTTGGAACTCATAGCCGAATGGACACATATTTTCTGGCTTCGTAATTGGCAAGTCGACACCACCTCCTTCCGCCAGACAAACGGGGGATCATGGGCCAATAGACAGGCTTTTCCTTCAATTCAGGATGGTCACGCTCTTCAACGGACGCAAAAAGGCATCCATATCGATATGAATGATTTTACGGCCTCGTATCATTGACCAAAGGAAATATGAGCATGGGCAACCTCCTCTCATCATTATATCCCCATCAACGATCCTACTAATTTTCACTTTCCTCCCAAGACAAAAATATAATACAGTTTATCCATATATCCCCTCTCTGTATTGAGTAAAGAATCCAAAATCTTTTGTCTATTCCTCTCTTTGTGAAACTGATTTCCATGTTGGTATACCTTCACACTATTGTAAGTGGCAACAGATTTTAGAGTTGCTCAGGAAAGACAAAGAGAGATTTAAACATGAGAAAGTAAAACAGTTGTTGGAAGCACAAGAGATGACAGCCTGGGAAGGCTTCAAGGTGAAGACTGGAAAGAAAGAGCCAGTGTCTCCACGCTTTAGTGGCTAAGCTAACTACGCTCCATATGATGGAGACGAGCTTCCTAGCTGGCCCAACAGAACGTTCGTTACTCCACATCAAGAAGATTGTTGAAGAAACAAAAAGCAATAATCACGAAGAAACTTCCGTTTCCCACACGATACATCGTCCAACTTCTATCGCTGACATCGCAGCTGGATACATCGACAAAGAAAAACGTGAAGTGATCTTCGGTATCCGAAAACGATGAATTGTTCAAATTGAACTTCATGCCCTCGTGGTGAAATCTCGTATGGCGGAAACTACTTTGAAAGAAAATGGATATGGCGCCAGATCCAGCTGTGCACGAAATCTTCACTAAATATGTAACAACAGTTAACGACGGCATCTTCCGGTGCTTATACTACAAACATCCGTCGTCGCACGTCACGCCTGCACACAGTAACTGGTCTTCCAGATGCATACTCACGTGACGTAATCATCATCGTTTATGCTCGTTTGGCCCTTTCACGGAGCTGACTACTTGATGGCTGAAAAAGCAAACGACTGGAACGCGATTACTGAAATCGATGAAGAATCAATCCGTCTTCGCGGAAGAAGTAAACCTTCAATACCAAGCACAAGCCAGTTGCTAAATCGCGACCTTTATGGTGTAGACGCCGTGTCGTCCCGCCTTCTTCTCGATACAAAAAGAAGCAATCCAATGGACAAACATCGCCTCTCATGGCTGTCTGCCGTGTGATCAACGGTGCTGCTACTTTCTTGGACGTGCCAACTGCTTTTGGATATCTACGCCGAACGTGACTTGGCTCGTGGTACTTGCTACACTGAATCTGAAATCCAAGCAATTCGCTGACGATTTCGTTATGAAATTGCGTACCGTTGAACTCTGCTCGCGCCAAAAGCTTACGACCAATTGTACCCAGGTGACCCAACCTTCATCACAACTTCTATGGGCTGCATGGGTAACGATCGACGCTCGCTGTTACATGAAGATGGGACTTCCGTCTCTTGAACACGTTGGACAACATCGGTAACTCTCCAGAACCAAACTTGAGCAGATTCTTTTGGACTGACACCAACTATACAGCTTCCGTCGCTATCACTGTATGCACATTGGAGCCACAAACACTCTTCTATCCAATACGAAGGTGTAACTATCTCATGGCTAAAGACGGATACGGTGAAATGAGCTGTATCTCATGTTGTGTATCCTCACTTCTGACCCAGAAATCGAAGAACAACGCCACAACATCCAATACTTTGGTGCTCGTGCAAACGCGTTCTTAAAGCCTTCTTACTGGCCTGAACGGCGTGGTTACGACGACGTTCAAAGACACAAAAGTATTTGACATCGATTCTATCTCGTGACGAAGTTCTTGACTCGAATCACAGCTAAAGCAAACTTCGAAAAATCACTTGACCGGTTGACTGACACTTACGCAGAGTGCTCTTGAACATCATCCACTACATGACCGATAAGTACAACCACGAAGCTGTTCAAAATGGCCTTCTAAGCCAACCTCCACCAACGCGCTAACATGATCTCGGTATCTGTGGATTCGCCAGCACCGTTGATACTTTGCAGCAATCAACATACGAGTTACTGTTAAAGCTCAATCCGTGACGAAGATGGCTACATCTACGATTACGCGAAACACGGTGAATACCCACGTTGGGGTGAAGATGACCCACGTTCTAACGAATTGGCAGAGAATGGCTGATCGAAGCTTACACTACTCGCTCGCAGCCACAAACTTTTACAAGCAATGTGAAGCTGCGAGTTTCACTTTTGACTATCACTCTAACGTTTGCTTTTACTCTAGAAACAAACTGGTAAACTCACACCAGTCCACAAAGGCTATACCTCAACGAAGATGGCTCTGTGAACACAAGCAAATTGGAATTCTTCTCACCAGGTGCTAAACCTCCATCTAACAAAGCTTTCAAAGCAGTGATGGTTGCAAAACTTGAACTCACTTGCTAGCCTTGACTTTGGGCCACGCAGCGCTGACGGTATCTCACTCACTACTCAAGCGTCACCCTCGTGCCTCTTGGCAGAAACTCGTGACGAACAAGTAGACAACAACTCTGGTAACTATCCTGACGGATACTTCGAAAACGGTGGACAACACGTTAACTCTGAACGTTGGTGGATCGTGTCAGACGTTTCACGAAAAAGATCGCGAGCGGCGAAGACGTTATCGTCGTATTCTCGACACTGTGTAAACACTCAACACCTCACTCCAGAGCGAAAACTGAATCGACACAACGGGCTTCCACGGTAGTTCTTTCTATGGATGATGCATTGGAGCTAAGATTCAAATAGATTTTTCAAACCAGTCGAAACGGCTGGTTTTCTTGTCCTGTCTTGACTAAACCGTGGTAACACTAGTACAAATCAGTGAGAAATTTTTGATATAATGGAAGCAATCTATTAACAGAACAGGAAGAACAATGGAAGCGTCTAAAGATATGGACCGCGTGATTGATGTCCTCATGTTGGCAGGAACCCTCCTTTTAGAGAGTGGTTCTGAAATCCATCGGGTGGAGGATACCATGATCCGGATTGCTCATTCTCAAGGAATCGATGATTGCAATGCCTTAGCGATGCCAGTCGCTATTTTCTTTTCAATCGAAAATGCCAATATCACGCGGATGAAGCGGATCCTGCGGACCAATTACAATATCGATACGCTCTGTGATGTCAATCAGATTTCTCGCCAATTAGTCTCTGGGCATATCAATCTCGAAGAAGTTTTACCAAGCCTTGATCCAATTGAAGCAGAAGGCAGTGCCTTATACCAATCCACAGTTAACCATTGCGGCTACTCTAAGTGCTCCTTTTTTCTCCATTATGTTTGGCGGGAATTTTTATGATGCGATAGGAGCAGGTATTGCGACCGTCTTTGCCTATGCTTTCTCTCTAGTCGTTGAGAAATACGTGCGCATCCCTCGGCCACTGCTTTTGCAGCCTTTGTCTTTGGATTTTGAGCTCTATTTGGGCCTGCCATAGTGGTTTCTTCCAATACCGATCTCATAATTGCTGGTTGTGTCATGCCTTCGTTCCTGGGATTGCCATGACCAATGCCGTCAGGGATCTGATGAACAACCACCTCAACTCTGGGATGAGTAAACTCTTTGAGACCCTGCTCATTACTCTTTGCCCTTGGTGCCGGAACGACTGCTGCTCCTTGTCCTTATGAAATAGAATCATGAATCTAATCGAATTTTTAATCCAAGCCAAAGTGAGTTTGATTGCCATCATTACCTTTTTAATCGTCCTCAACGTGCAACGTTCCATGCTACTCCCTGGAGGAATTTTAGGGATGGCTATTTGCTTGCTCTACTATATCTTGAAAGGACCTACCAATGTTATCATTGCGACTTTTATCGCCGCCATTGTCGGTTCTTGTATCAGTCAAATTTTAAGTATCATCTACAAGACGCCTGTCGTTGTCTTTATCTAGCTATTCTCGCCCTTTGGTTCCTGGATATATTTCCTATCGGACCACCTCCTTCTTTGTTAGTGGCCAATATCAGCAAGCCGTGACCAGTGTGACCCTAGTTGTTATTCTGGCCTTGGTTATCTCTATCGGGATGGCTAGTGGGTCTGTCGTCTTGAAACTCACCATTCTTACCAACGCCATCAAAAAGAAAATGACCAATGCCAACTAGCATTGGTTTTTCAAAACTTATCTATGTAATCGCTTGCATTTTTGTTTAAAAGGAGTACAATGATAGTGAAAAAACAAATCCTTTAAAGTATGTGAGGTACTGTATGATGGTAAACAAGTATATCAAGTATCTTCCTTGGGTGATTCTAGGAGCCTTCTCCTCCCTATCTATCAGCGACTTACTATGCCCGCAGTTCATTTGACTTGTTCTATCTGACTTTGATCTTTCTGATTGCGGACATCGCTATACTCGTCTTCTACGAAAAAGTTCTAAGAGACAAATGCAAAGAACTCTTCATACGGTTATGAGTAACCCTAAGAAAGATACAGGATAAGAGTTGGAAAAAGGCTGGGACAAAAGTCCTAGCCTCTCAATTGTTTCTGGATTGTCGAGCAAGATGCAGTGGTTGAGTGGCTTTCACTACGCTGATTTCATCAGCTTTACAGCCCCACTCAACTGTGCGGAGTGGACGACGAAATCGAATTCTAACGAATTGACCGATTTCGTCCCACTCTCTTTTGTTTTTCGTCCTCTTTTCTCAAAAATCCCCTTGCCCAACTCCGGTCCCTAAGAATGATTTCCATTCTGTTCTGGCTTTTTCAAGGAGTTTCTGCTTTCTCAACATATGGTAAAATAGTAACGAAATATACTAGTAGATATCAAATTAAAAGAGGTTATTTATGACAATCGGCTGATAAGATTGGATTTTGCGACCAGCCAGTATGTCTTGCGCTTAAGCGACCCAGCGGCTCGCTCGAAATACCGATCCAGAAAAACTCAGTAAAGGGCTCTTATTGAAAGAACTAGAGTGTTGCCCCTATTACAGAGGATATCGTCACACTTGGAGCAAGTGCCAGCCATAGTATTTAACCGAAGAAGAAAAAAGAAGAAATCGATATGGTCATCCTGGCGACCGAGTCAGGAATTGACCAGAGTAAGGCTGCTGCTGTTTTCGTTCACGGTCTCCTAGGAATCCAACCCTTTGCTCGGAGCTTTGAAATGAAGGAAGCCTGCTATGCTGCAACGGCCGCTTTTGGACTATGCTAAACTTCATGTTGAAAAAAGTTCCCACAGAGCAAGGTCTTGGTCATTGCCAGCGATATTGCAAAATATGGGATCGACACTCCTGGAGAACCGACTCCATGAGCTGATCTGTCGCATGCTAGTGACGCAGAACCCACGTATCCTAGCCTTTAATGATGATAATGTAGTTTCAGACCCGTGACGTCATGGATTTCATGGCGTCCTAACTACTCCAGTACACCCTTTGTCAATGGATTTATTCGACCCAACAGTACTTGGATTGCCTTGAAAACAACTTGGACAGAGTATCAAAAACGGACTGGCTTTTAACCTTGATGATTTTGGCGGTCTGCTTCCACTTACCTTTATCCCAAACTCGCCCCTCAAGGGCTTAAAAAGATTCTTGACAAAGAGTCTTTCTCCTGAGAAACAAGCCCAATTGCAACACAATTTTTGAACAATCCATTCTCTATGCAGCCAAAAAGGTTGGGAATATCTATACGGGTTCTCTTCCTAGGTTTGCTTTCTCTCTTAGAGAATCAGCCTCAATTAGTGGCTGGCGACCGTATCGCCCTCTATGGATATGGAAGTGGCGCAGTCGCTGAGATTTTTAGTGCTCACTTGGTCAAAGGATTTGAGCAAATGCTCCATCCAAACCGTATGGCAGAAATTGGACTCAGCGAAAAGCTCTTACGATTGACGAATATGAGAAGATCTTCTTCGAAGAGGCACAATTAGATGCTGAAGGCAATCGAACCTTCCAAGGCTACCAAGGATCGAAACCTATGCCTTATCAGAAATCAACGAACACCAACGAACCTATGTAAAGGTAGAACACCATGGTTAAATTAACTGGTTTTTCAAAAGTAAGTCCAGCAGAGCGCATCGAGAAACTAGCTCAGGCCGGACTCCTTTCAGAAGAAGGTCTACAGACAGTAAGGGACAATGAAACATTGCCCCTTTCTCTGCCAATGAAAATGGTCGAAAACGTCCTTGGCACCCTTTGGCTTTTACCCTTTGGACTAGCTCCTGGCTTCCAGGTAGATGGTCAGGAAACCCAGGTCCCAATGGTGACGGAAGAACCTTCTGTCATCGCTGCTGCTTCTTACGCTGCTGGACTAATCAAGCGCTCAGGTGGGTTTCAGACCCAGGTTCACAAGCGTCAAATGATCGGTCAAGTGGCTCTATATGAGGTTAGCTATAAAGAAGAGGCCAGTCAGGCGATTACAGAAGCTAAAGAAGAACTGCTCCTACTGGCCAATCAAGCTCTATCCTTCCATCGTTAAACGGGGAGGTGGGGCACGAGATCTCTGGACAGAGGTGAAAAGGTGACTTCTCATTTGCTACCCATCTGTCGATCCAAAAGAGGCCATGGGGGCTAATATGCTCAACACCATGCTAGAAGCCCTGGTCAACCCTTTAGAAGATTTATCCGAGGGGCAGGGCTTAATGGCTATTCTGTCCAACCTAGCGACAGATGCCCTGGTCACGGCAAGCTGTCACATAGACTACCGCTTCCTCAGTTGCGATCCCAAGGAAGCGGCCGAAATCGCTCAGAAAATAGCTCTGGCCAGTCAATTGGCAGCTGTTGATCCTTATCGAGCAGCGACTCACAACAAGGGAATTTTCAATGGTATCGATGCTGTCGTCTTGGCAACTGGGAATGACTGGCGGGCGATTGAAGCAGGTGGCCATACCTATGCTAGTCGATCTGGACAAGCTCAAGGACTATCTAGTTGGATAGCTCATCCAGATCAGCAAGTCCTAGAAGGTCAGCTGACCCTTCCCATGCCTATCGCTACCAAGGGAGGCTCCATCGGACTCAATCCAAGTGTTCAAGTGGCTCATGACCTACTTGGAAATCCCGATGCCCAAACTCTTGCGCGGATTATTGTTTCCGTTGGCCTGGCTCAAAACTTTGCAGCGCTTAAGGCCTTGGTCAGCACCGGTATTCAGCATGGGCATATGAAACTCCAAGCTAAGTCACTTGCCCTACTTGCTGGCGCTAGTCCGTCAGAGGTAGCTCCGGTGGTCCAAGCCCTGCTAGAAGACAAACCCTTTAACCTGGAAAAAGCCCAAGCTATATTAGAGAACATTCGTCAAAGCAAGTAAAAAATCCTTCCGTGTACACGGAGGGATTTTTGTTAGTTTCTTCAAGTTAATCATGGATGGAGAGGATTTGTTCATATCCTCCTTTTACACGACCATAAAGAAGATAGGGAACCTTTCTCAAATCGGCAAGTGTCTGACAAGAAAGAGCACACATGATCAGGCGTAAATCCTCTTTCCAAGCATTGACTTGGGCGATGACCTCTTCAATCGGCTGTGTCTCTACCAATTCTAAAATGGTCCGAGAAAGACCGACCCCCTTGGCTCCTAGAACCAGTGCCTTGATCATATCCAAGGGATGACGAACGCCACCAGAGGCGAGAACCTCGACCTGATCCATCAGTGGTTGAGCCTCAAGCAGGGCTTGGACTGTTGTTTGTCCCCAGTCATTGAGATAGGAACGATTGCCTCCCCGACGGCTTTTCGATATAGGCAAAACTGGTCCCGCCTCTACCAGAGATATCAACGGTCCTGACACCCAATTGATGGCTCTTTGGATAGTTCCGGCATCCATACTGAAAACGACCTCTTTTTAGCACCAACGGCACAGGTAGTTGCTTTGCATAGTCTGCTAAATGGTCTCTGCCAGTTTCTAAAGCTTCGTTCCCTTCGGGCATGAGAAGCTCCTGCATGAGATTGACATGGAGTTGGAGAAAGAGGGGCTGGTCTCCTCAATCGTCTGCAAGCCCAGTTCAAGCGGTTTTGTCAATCCTGATATTGGTCGCAAAGAGAAGATCCGGATAAAGGGCCTTGACTCTGATAGGAGCTGTCCTGGGGATCTTTTTAAAGCTGCACTATAGAACCCGTCACAAAGAGAATGCCGCAGGCTTCTGCCACCTGGGCTAACTTCCGATTGATTTCTCCCCTGGCACTACCACCCTGTCATGGCATTGATATGAAAAGGGTGAGTCCCAGTCACGACCCGCAAAATGGGTCTTCAAATCCACCTCATCTAAATCGATAGTTGGTAAAGAGGAATGAGATCAACCTCAACTCATCAAAGCTATTGTAACCCGGAGTTTGCTCCAAGGCTAAGCGAATATGTTCATCCTTTCGGTTGGCCGTCATACTCTCCCATCCTTTCTGAATATAATAAATCAATCCCTACTTCTTGCCAGCGTCTGACGATTTCTTGGGCAGCAGCCTCCTCAAATGCGAGGGCAATCCCACAATCTCCTCCTCCAGCGCCACTGGATTTTGCAATAACCGCTAGTCCCTCTTCTGCCCTCTTTAATTGGGCCAGTTTTTTGGTATAAATCACCTCATTGAGAGATCGAAGTAAGTCACTGGCCCGACTGATAGAAGAGCAGGCTAAGTCTCGGTCTGCCTCTTGAAAGGCCACTAAGAGGTCTTGAGCAGCCTGCTCAGTCCCCTCTAAGAAGACATGATCAATAGCTGAACGAACCTGGTTAATCAAGTCTCTTGAAATAGCGGGTTCCTGGGTCCAGCCTACTAAAAAAGTATAGGGCAACTGAGGGAAAGAGGCTGGATTTCATATCCCCAATCCAGGGCTAAGACCTGGTTTAAACTCTGATCTTGTAATTGCTCAGCCAGCGCCCGTCGGTCAAAAGAGCGGTAGCTGACCAAGCTTTCATAGGCAATACAAGCCAGGTCTCCCATAGAGCCATTGTCTCCACGTCGAATCAAGACCAGACAGGTCTAAACGAAAGAGCAAGTCTGCTGACAGGGGAAAATCATAAAGAGCCGCCATGGCTTTTAAGGGGTCAACAAGACCACACTACCACTAGAGCCAATTCCGAATTTCTTATCCTCCTCGCTCAAATTTCCCCCAATACTTAAATCAAAGGGGAGCAAGTGCCACTCCCATGTGACTGGAGGTAGGCGTTCATCAGATTCACGGTTTCTTGGATCTAGGCATAGTCCGCCTGCGGAGTCAAATCAACCGCAAAGGAAAAACATGTCCGACTGAATCCGATAAGTAGATGCTGGTTGGATATCTGCCTGCATGTAAATGGAATAAACTGAATAATGGCTGTTTGTCCCGGTGTTAGGGATAGAATATTCCCCAGCGATATACAGCTTCCCACCTGCTTGAACTGCTTTCTTATTCTTCATGGGATAGATCCTTGGTCTTGGAAACAATGATACGGTAGTCTTGTTCAAAAAGTGGAACCAATTGGTCCAGATCCTCTTCTAGACAGAGAACCTTCACATTCGGACCTGCATCCATGGTGAAGTAGCAACGTTTCCCTTCTTCACGAAGAGAGCGCACGAACTCCATGGCCTCGTAGCTCTTATCCGTCAAATAGGAAAAGGCTGGACTTGCAGTCTTGGTTGTAGAATGCATGAGAAGAGCATTCCGTTCGGTCAATTCCCCTACTTTTTCAAAATCATTGTCCTTCAGGTAACCCAGCATATCTTGGTAATCCCGGGCTGACTGGCGGATCCATTCTTGGAAATTGCTAGAGGTTTCCGTGCACCGTTTCATCCCTTCCCGACTAGAAAGAATTTTTTGTTGGTCGTTTAACACTAGCATGATCATAGCCAGTTTGAGGTCCGTTTCCACCTGGTAAATTTCCCCAGTATCCTTGTCCCAAGCAGCTAAGGGGCCAAAGAAGGAACGAGAAGACGAACCGGAGGCAAACTTAGCCGCTTGAGCTTGTTCTGCCTGCGTCATTCCCAGTTGGTAATAGCGATTGCAGGCTTTTACCAAGGCAGATAGACCACTAGAACTAGAAGAAAGTCCTGCAGCTGTCGGCATATTGTTGCTGGTATCAACCCGCACAAAGCCTGTCTCCCCTTCTGGTTTAAAACGGTCGATGACTGCTCCAATCTTGGCCTGCTCCGCTTCATTCTGGAAGACCCCATCAATAAAGAAGGCATGGGACTTGGCTTCAGGCCCCAAAGGACTAAGTCGAGTCTCCGTATACATATTTTCCAAGGTCAAGGAAATGGAACTAGTTGATGGCACCATTGCTTCACTGTTTTCCTTGCCCCAATACTTAATAATGGCGATATTGGCATACGATTTCACGCTTACAGGTTTTCGATCCATAACTCCTCCACTCCTTTATTTCTTAGTTCTTTTGCGATCATCTCTGCTTGTTCCTGGTCTGCAGCAAGGGCAATGATACAGCCACCGAGCCCACCACCACTCATCTTGGCTCCCAGGCTCCCACTCCCTAAGGCTAGTTCCACCAATTGATCCGCTTCTGGACAACCCACTCCCACTGCTTGCAAATGATGATGGCAGTCTGTTAAGATGCGTCCCAAGGTGAAAGCATCTTTTTGCAGCAAAGAGTTTTTCTGCGTACTCAGTTAGAAGTCCAATTTCATGGAAAACTAGCGAGGGCTGCTGTTCCCAACTCCTTGACCTTCTGAGATGGCTTCTCTGGTATGGCCATGGATACCTGTATCTGCAATGACCAGCTTGGCACCCAAATTAACCTCTAATTCACTGAAGCCGACATTTCGAATGAATTTAATCGGCTGATCGCTGAGACAGGTCTTGGCATCCAGCCCACTTGGATTCACATGGGCAATCATTTCCGCTCGATTAACCAAGATTTCCAAAGTCTCTTGACTCAAATCTCGCCCAAAGTAATCAAAGACTGCTCGAATTGCCGCAATACTGACAGCAGCCGAGGACCCCATCCCCCGCTGGGACGGAATCATGGAGTCAATCCGGCAAGCGATAGCCGCCTCCTCAATCCCCAAATGCTCTAAAGAAGCGTAAACGGCCATAGATAAGCTATCATTCTCAAAAAGGACCCACGGACGCTCCGCAGGTACAATCTGACAAGTGACCTGAATGTTAAGGAGGGGCAAGGCAATGGCTGGATAGCCATAAACAACCGCATGCTCTCCTATTAAAATAATCTTGCTATGTGCTTGTCCGACACCTATCGATCTAGTCATATGTCTCTCAGTTATCTTCATTCTTTTCTGCTATAGATTGCTAGATACAATCTTCTCTCCTTCCATTTTAATATAAAAAAAGAAAAAAAGCGATGGCTAAACCACGCTTCTTTCTCCGTCTTAGGAAGGATTTTTTCCGGTTCCTTCCATTTCTCTTTTGATGAGCTCCATGAGTTGATTCCGATCTAGGATCCATTGGGCCCGCTCATCTTTTTCATAGGTCCGATTGGATAGGAAAATAGCTGCCAATTGGAGCTTGCGATTATAGAGAAGGAAGGTTCCTGTATAACCTGTATGGTCCAACCAGTCTCCTTCCAGATTCCAGGCCAGAGAGCGCATCTTCCCTTTTTCTAAAGCATAGTTCTGCGATAAAATCTCTGCAAAAGGATCCTGTAAGTAATGCTCCAGGAAAATTTCCATATCTCTAATGGTCGAAAACAGACCTGCACTTCCGGCATGGACTCCCAGTACACGCGCTTTCGGATCATGGACGACACCAGCTGGAACGCCACGAAGGGTTGGCACCGCTTGAGAAACCGCCATAAGTAGTTTCCTTCATTTGCCAAGGTTCAAAGACTTGCTCCTGAAAAATCTGGTCTAAATCCTGATCAAACCACCTCTCCAGAAGAAAGCCCAACAAAAGAAAATTGACATCTGTATAGTGGAACTGGCGATTGTCCTTGAGCTTCAAACGGTGCAGGGCTTCTTTTAAGCCCTCAGCATCCAAGTCATCTCGTCTAGGGATGAAAGGATCCAGCCCAGAAGTATGGGTTAAAAGCTGACGGATGGTCACCTCTGCCTGCTCCATATCCGGATAGTGAGAAGCTAAGGGACGATCGATATCAATTTGCCCTTGTCGGACCAGAAAAGCAAGAACCGTTCCAACTCCGACGACCTTACTCACACTGGCTAAATCATAGGGTCAAGCCAGGAATAACTGGCTCTTGCTTGTCTGGATCAGCTAGTCCCAAGTAATACTCCTGCCAGCTTCCTTTTCTGATAGAGCGCAAGAGAGGCACCTGGGTAGATGCCTGCTCCTATTTGCTCTTGAATTTTTTGGATGATTTTTTCCATTTTTCTTCACTCATTTCAATCAGCCAAAGACTTGCTTAGGCTTCGAACCACCATTCAATCTTGCTTGGATCCTCAACCAAGACAAATTGTTGCCTTTTTGGCACAAAAGTCACCTGATCTCCAAAGCAAGAGGCCACTTCACTTGCTACAAATGGCTCTAGAATGACCTTGACCTGACAAAGGTCCCAAGTCTGTCCATTAGCTAGTGTGAGGTCCGGACCATCTGATGCTTCTAAGTCTAAATACTCTTCTAAGCCAGGTAGTTGTTGATAGAAAGCTGTAGAAGTCTCTACATTAGGTACACGAAGAACTATCTTTTCTACGAAAAACTCCGTCAAGGTTGTAAACTCTTCATTCGCTTGAAAATCTGGAACTTCCTCAATTTCAGTTAAACTGTCCACTTGCTCTTCCGCATGGAGCAAGATACGATCTCCTTCTGGCGAAAGAGCTTCAAAGGCATAGCCATTTTCCCCTCTGAAGAGGCGATCAACTTGATGACCACGAGCCAGAAGCCACTCAATTTCTTGCGGGTTGGTCACGCGAATCTTTAAGCAAGCCAAGCGTTTTGGTCCCTCAACCTTACGGGTTCTCATACTAGGGGATTCCTCTAAATAGAGGCGGTCTGTCTTCGATTGATCTCCAAGGGATAATAAAGCCCCATCTTCCAACAGGGTTTTCATTCCTAAGACCTTTTCAAAAAATTCTTGATTGACATTTCGATTGTTTGTTTTTAATACGGGTGAAATACTACTAATCTTATTTATGCACATAATTCCTCCAAGTCTTTTTATATTTTAAAAGATTTTCTACAAGAAATCTTAGTGCAAAAAGACAGATTTCTCAAAATTTTGAATCTGTCTCTTCTTTACTTAATATACTGTTCGTGTATGGACCCGCCCGTTTGGAGCTTCAAATTCGTATTCTAGTAATCCTGATAGGTCCCTGGTGCAATCACTCCACGCACATCTAATACAGCCGTTCCCGCCTGTCCCACAATGGAATCTGCTAACAGGCAGCATTCGTAGACAGAACAAAGTAAGATTTAAAACGCGAAGAAGTAAATTTATATAGCTCAGCCCCTAAATCATATTTCAATTTGTAAGCGTAGGTCGGCTGACCGTCTTCCAGTAACCCTACTAGGTGGATCCCAAGGTTCTAACAACTGATCAATTTCAGCTAGACGCTTCTCTACCGCCTGATCTCTTCTTCGGTAAGGGATAGGCTGTAGCCAAACAGCGTCTTTTTGACTCCTCTTTTACATAGTTCGATGTATGGTTCCTTATCCACTTTAAACAGTACGCCATCCTCTAATCGTCCCAAATCAGACGCTCTGAAAAAGGGATCGTAACTTCCGTAAGAAATGACCTTCCCCTGATAACAAATATCTACATGCCCAATCGCTCCAAATAAGTTGCTGTCGAAGTATGAACCAAAAATTTCTAATTCCCCTTGCCTCTTCTTCTTTTTCACCAATCGATAAGGGCCTGTGTGTCCTGCCGAGCTCCCTTTTTGAAGAAACTGGTTAAACCGTTTTAACTCCTTAGCAGGATAAAGGCTGCAAAGATAACCGGTGAGGCTAATACGAAAGCGACGTTTTAACTCTTGGCCTTGTTGGTCTTTGTCAAATAAAATACCATCTCGAATATTAGAAATCCCCAACAAGACCAGATAAGCCCCCAAGAGGATAAATTGGAAGTGCCCATCTGAACCAGGTTCCAAGACAGTTGCTAGACCAATCCCACCGTTTAAAAGCGCATCCCATAAATAGAGCCAGCCTCCTTTTACCCGATTGGCCTTATAAAGCCAAAATGTGATCCCATAGACAATGGCACTCCCCAACTGATATGCCCCTAAACAAATCACAACTAAGTTTACGGGCAGACTACTCAGTCGATTCAACCAGATCAACGCAAGTGAAAGAAAAATAAACCAAATAGAGTGGCTATAGGAAATAGACTTGCTACGTAACAAAAAGCGAAGAAGAAAGCTTCCTAGTCCATCAACTAAAAAGTAAATGGCTAATAGATCCAAGGAAAATTTTGTGAAACCAACACCGTTTCGAAAAATGAGGATCCCAAAAATGACGGCAAGAACCCCAAACAATAAAGTCCGTCTTCTTGCAACTTCTTCAACAGATAATTTTCTCACCATGACACCCTCCTTCAGAGATCAAAGGTCTGTAGACAAATACTATTTTATCACGTATAATATAAGAAGTAAAGAAACAGTGAAGCTGATAAAAGGAGCATCCTATGAAATTCAATCAATATAGCTATCTACCAGTCGACCAAGCAGACATTCTAAAGGAACTGAAAGAAATCGGGTTTGACCTTCCCCTTCATCTTACAGAGAAAGAACTGTTTGAATGGTTTGTTCGCAAGGTTTATTTCACCTATAAAAACACAGACTATCCCCTCTCTAACCTCGTAGTGAATGCTGAAACAGATCTCCTGAGCTATTTCCAATCAGACCGCGAATGGTCGCCGGAGATTTTTTACACAGTAGCTCTCCAGTTGCTCGGTTTCCGCTATTTTATTGACTTTGAAGATACGGACAGTTTCTTGAAAGAAGTCCAATTTCCGATTGAGTATGGAAACTTGGTCGAAAACCTCTACCACCTCCTCAATACTCGAACAGTCAAAGGGAATTTACTAATTGAGCAGTTGGTCAGCGATGGCTTGATTCTTGAAGACAATCGCTACCACTTTTTCAACGGAAAAAGTCTAGCTACCTTTAACTGCCATAATGTGATTCGTGAGGTGGTCTATGTGGAAAGTCGGATTGATAGCGACCAAGATGGCCTTCCAGATTTGGTCAAGGTCAATATTATTCGCCCTCGCTATGAAGGAAAAATCCCAGCCGTCATGACTGCCAGCCCTTATCACCAAGGAACCAATGACAAGGCTAGTGACAAGGCACTCTATAATATGAATGTGGACCTCGAGGTCAAAGAACCTCATACCATTCAAGTAGAAGAACCTCAATTAGAATTGGTGGATCCTGTCGGTTCAGCTCAACTAGTCTCTGAGGCTGAAGAAACCCTCACTCATATCAACAGCAGTTATACTCTCAATGACTACCTGCTCGCTCGTGGCTTTGCCAATCTCTACGTCTCCGGTCTTGGAACCAAGGATTCCCAAGGCTTGATGACCAACGGGGATTACCGTCAAATCGAGGCCTATAAAAATGTCATCGACTGGCTCAACGGACGCTGTCGTGCCTTCACAGACCACAGTCGCCAACGCCAAATCAAGGCCGATTGGTCCAACGGCAAAGTTGCTACGACAGGCTTGTCCTACCTAGGGACCATGTCCAATGGACTGGCTACCACAGGTGTCGATGGCCTAGAAGTCATCATTGCTGAAGCCGGCATCTCCTCTTGGTACAACCACTATCTGGGGAAAACGGACTCTGTGAGCGAGTCCTGGTGGCTATCCTGAGAGGATTTTGATTCACTCGCTGAGTCGACCTATTCACGCGCCCTTCGGGCTGGAGACTATCTCCGCCACCATGCAGCCCATCTAGCGGATTTGGAACGGCTTTAAAGAGCAAATAGAATCGCAAAAACAGGGGACTACAACCAATTCTGGCATGACCGCAACTATCTCCTTCAGGCAGACAAAGTCAAGGCAGAGGTCGTCTTCACCTCATGGTTCCCAAGACTGGAACGTGAAGCCCCTCCATGTATACCAAATGTTCCAAGCCCTTCCAGCCAACATCAAGAAACACCTCTTCTACCACAATGGTGCCCATGTTCTATCTCAAATAACTGGCAGTCCATTGACTTCCGTGAGAGCATGAACGCCCTCTTCTAAAAATTACTGGGCTATGATTCAGTTATGAATTGCCAACCGTCATCTGGCAGGACAATACAGGAGAACAAAGTTGGACCCTCCTTGGAAGACTCCTTTGGCAATCGACAGCCCAGCGCACCTTCTCGCTCCGGAGATGGTGAGAAAGTTATCCAAAACCGCTATGCGACAGAAGACTATGAGCGCTATGGCAAGGCCTCCATCCAACTTTCCTAACGGACCTCTACCAGGATAAGGCGCAACAAGTGACCATCGATCTTCCGATTGCAGAAGACCCTACACCTCAACGGAAAGCTCACCTCACCTGCGGCTCAATCTAGCACTGACAAGGGCTTGCTCTCAGTCCAACTCATGGAGCTAGGAAGCAAGAAATATCTTTCCAACCCTATCCAGCTGTCCTATCCGTCCGTACACTGGATAACGGTCGTTACCATATGCTGGACAACTTGACTGAATTGCCATTTACAGGAAGCCGGCCAACGAGTGATTACAAAGGGGTGTCTTAACCTCCAAAACCGTCATGACCTCTTTAGAGGTTGAGCCCGTAACACCAGGAGAATGGATGGAATTCGACTTTTTGAACTCCAACCAACCATCTACAAACTGGAGAAAGGGACCACTCTTCGTCTCGTCCTTTATACAACTGACTTCGAGATCACTGTTCGCGACCAAACGGACTACCAACTCACTATTGATCTGGCTAACTCGAGCTTAACCCTTCCTAAGATGGATTAAGGAATTTCATGCTTTTTCCTTGTCGTCCCTTCCCTTGCTTGATTTGACAGCCTTGCTACTATGATAATATCTAAGAGAGTATTTCATAGAAAAAGAGTTTAGAGGATATTATGGCTATCGAAAAACAGTCAGCGAAATTGCTGAAATTCTAGGAGTTAGTCGCCAAGCGGTCAACAACCGTGTCAAGGCCCCTAGATCCTGAAGATACAGAAAAATGATAAGGGAGTTACCGTCGTAACTCGTAGTGGCTTGATCAAGCTAGAAGAGATCTACAAAAAAACCATCTTTTGAAGACGAACCAGTCAGCGATGATGTGAAACAGCGTGAATTGATGGAAATTTTGGTAGATGAAAAAAATGCCGAGATCGTTCGTCTCTACGAACAACTAAAAGCAAAAGACGACCAGCTAAAATCCAAAGATGAGCAATTAGGCTAAAAAGGATGAGCAGTTGCGTGTCAAAGATGTTCCAGATCGCTGAAAAAAGACAAAACAGCTCGACCAACAACAACAGCTAACCCTTCAGGCTATGAATGACCGCGAAACATTGAAATTGGAATTAGATCAAGCCAATGAAAAGGTTCAAGAACAAGAGATAAAAGGCTTCGGAGACGCGTCTTTGGTCGCTAAAAACTGACTTCGGTCAGTTTTTCCTATGCCTTTTCCTCCCCTCAACAATTAGAAAATCCAAAAACACCCATTAGATGAAGGAGTTCCCTTGAAAGAATTAAGCCACTATGTCTCCTTTGATTTAGAATTTAATCAATTTGAAGGAAAGTACCACATTATCCAAGTTTCTGCTGTCCGCTTTTGCAGATGGCCAAGAAGTTGCCCACTATGATTCCTATGCCTATACTGGATAAACCACTAAAGAGCTTTATCAATGGCCTCACCGGGATCACATCTGATAAAATCCTCCAAGCTCCCCCACTCGAGCAAGTTCTAGCGGAGTTTCGAGATTTTGTTGCAGATAGCCCCCTCATTGGATACAATGCCATTAAGAGTGACCTCCCTATCCTAGCGGAAAATGGGCTGGAGTTCACAGACCAATACGCTGTTGATGTCTTTGAGGAAGCTTCTAAACGCCGGCCTTCTGACCTCCATGGGATCAAAAACTTGCAGCTCCATACAGTTGCTCAGTTTTTAGGAGTAGCTGGAAAATCGCATGATAGTCTAGAAGATGCCCGGATGACTGCCATCGTTTATGAAGCCTTTCTCGAATCAGACCGGGCCCGGCAACTCCTAACCGAACAAGAATCCTTTTCTACCTCTCCTTTTGGTGGATTGGACCTCTCCAATTTTTTTAACGACTAAAAAACCTCTATCGATGATAGAGGTTTTCTCGTATGCTTAGAATGGTAATTTACCAGCAAAAGCTCCCAATTTTTTCTTGGTTGCTGCATCAATTTCTTCGATGGCTGCATTGATAGCTTGAACAGTCATATCAGAAAGAGTTTCTGTATCTTCTGGGTCCACGACTGCCGGGTTAAATTCGATGGATACCACCTTTTTATCACCTGTCAAGGTAGCGACGACCAAGTCCTGAGCAGACTTACCAACAAATTGAGAAGCAGCCAATTCTGCCTGACTTTGTTCCATTTGTTTCTGAAGCTTTTGTGCTTGCTTCATCATATTTTGCATATTCATCATAAGATTTTCTAGATTCCTTTCGTATCAAGGGTTTAGACCCTGTTTCTTAGTTTTTCACTGCCCACTTTTTGCCCATTTTCTAGCTAGATGGGAACTTCCCTTCTATTATAGCATGTTTTCCTTGTCCGACAAAGCTGATTTTTTATTTAAGGAGCGTCGTCACAATGAGTTGGACGTTTAAAAGAGTCAGAAGAGTAGCGACTCCGTAAGCTAAGTAGGTATTCCATTTTGCATTGACAAATTCTCCCATGATTTTTTATTGGAGTAAAAGTAAACCAAGGGAAAAATTGAAAAATGGTAGAGCCAGAGACAAGAAGACTTGAGAATAGACCAACAAATCATCTAGAACACTTTCCTGGTCTCCAAAGAGAAAGGCGACAATCAGGACAGGTGAGGGCCAACATCCGTGTAAAGAGGCGGACAAGCCATTGAGGAAGGCGGAATCTATGAAACCTTCCATGACAATTTGACCCGTCAGAGTGCCTGTAATTGTTGAATTCTGACCACTTGCTAACAAAGCAACAGCAAACAAAGTGGACAGAAAAGGACTTGCAATAGCTCCTGCAATGGCATTGTTTTGCAAGGCATCATACATACTAGAGAGGCTCCAATTTCTTCTGCATGTCCAAAAAGAGGGCCGCTCCGAGAATCAGCAAGAGTGAGTTGACAACAAAAGCCAGGGTCAATTCAATATTAGAGTCCCAGGTCATGAAACGCACAGCCCGACGAACATCTGCAGGATCCTCATAATCAACCTTGCGTGTCTGTGAAATGGAGGAATGCAAATAGAGATTATGGGGCATGACGGTTGCACCAATAATCCCCAAGGCCAGCGTCAAGGCTTGTGATCCCTTGGGGAGACCAATACCTACAATTTCTTTCTGAGGAAGAAAGCCAGCAAAAATGCCACCTATATCTGGTTTTGATAGGACCACAAGGTAGATAAAAATCCCCAGAATGGTCAATATTAAGGTGGAGACAATAGCCTCAATCTTACGAAAACCTAAGTGCATGAGTCCAAGGAGGAGGAAGACATCCAGGATGGTGACCAAAATAGAAAAGAGCAAAGGCCATCCGAATAGCAAATGGAGTGCAATCCCTGAACCAATGACTTCTGCTAAATCTGTCGCCATCAAGGCTAATTCAATCACTATCCAGAGAATATAGCGGAGCCACTTGGGCAAATGCGTCGCTGTTGTCTGGGCCAAATCTTTCCGATGGACAATCCCTAGTTTCCCAGCCATCTGTTGCAATTGCATGGCAATCAAGGAAGACAAGAGAACCACCGACAAGAGCAAGTAACGATAGTGAGCCCCTCCAACAACGCTGGTGATCCAGTTTCCAGGATCCATGTAGCCCACTGCTACTAGGCTCCCCGGACCTGAAAACAATAATAAGGTCCTCCAAAAAGAAGTTCCCTTGGGAACCTTGACAGATTGATTGATTTCTTGGAGCGATTTCCGCTCTAACTGTTCTAAACTCATGATATCCTTCTTTCCATGACGTCACTTCCCCTTGATTATAGCACAAAATGAAAGATTTCGGTAAATTTTCTTTGCATTTTCAAAAAAAGATGCTCTTCTTCGTCCCCACTTCCCCATTTTCTTCGTATTCCTTTAGCGATTTTTTCTCCTTTACTCCTCCAAAATGAACCGAATAGCTTCAAAAATGAACCAAATAGATTTTTCCCCCTATCTGACTTCAAAAGCTTGTATACTATTCGTAACTGAAAGATAGCTCAGTTATTTACTCAACAGCAAAGGAAAGAAACTATGATCTATGTCATTGAATACAATTATCCCTCTAAGATGTTGGTCGAACATATTAACAACTATCTAGAGAAAAACGGGTTCGTAATCTACCAGTCAAGCTGGTCTATAATGGAAATATATCCTATATCGACTATGACTTGAAAAACATTTACTTCTTCTCCTGTCAAGGAAATTCTGGAATCAACGCCTACAAAGAGCTCGAACGCATCCGAAGAAATGATCCCTTCGGACGCATCATCGTCCACTCTAACAAGGTGGACGGACGAAGACTCATGGACCATAAGCTACAAGTCTATGGTTTGATGGAACTAAGCCTTAGTGACTACGGAAAGCCAGACCTCTATTATCAAGAGCTCGACTTCTTGCTCGGTGATCTCTACGAAGAGCTCTGGGAAATGGCGGCAGAAGCCAAGTACGCTGCTGGGAAGAAAACCAATCAACTCTTCCCACGCTGGGGTCCTGAAATCGGCATTTACCCACCTAAGCGTTATTCCATCCACCTCCGTCAAAATCCAGACGAAGACAATTAACTCATAAAAAGTGGAGCCTGGGGACAGGGTCCATTTTTTATGTTACAATGAACTGGAAATAAAACGAGACGAGAAAAAGGAGACCTTATGAACCACTACGATACCATTGTCATCGGAGGAGGCCCTGCTGGTATGATGGCCACCATCTCCAGCGCCTTCTACGGGCAAGCAACCCTCCTCTTGGAAAAGAACCGCAAACTAGGGAAAAAACTAGCTGGGACTGGTGGAGGCCGGTGCAATGTGACCAACAATGGAAGCCTGGACGATCTCCTAGCAGGCATTCCAGGAAACGGACGTTTCCTTTACAGTGTCTTTTCTCAATTTGACAATCATGATATCATCCGCTTCTTCACAGAAAACGGGGTCAAGCTCAAGGTCGAAGACCATGGTCGAGTCTTTCCAGCTTCAGATCGTTCCCAAACAATTATTCAAGCTCTGACAGATAAGATTGCCGAGCTCGGCGGTCAAGTCCGCTGCCAGGTAGAGGTAACGTCTGTGAAGAAAATCGATGGACAATTCGTCATCAAATCCAAAGATGAGACCTGGACTGCGGACCGCTTGATTGTGACAACTGGTGGAAAGTCCTACCCTTCGACGGGCTCTACCGGCTTTGGCCACGATATCGCCCGTCACTTTAAGCACACTATCACGGAACTAGAAGCTGCTGAAAGCCCCCTCCTGACAGATTTCCCCCACAAGGCCCTTCAAGGGATTTCCTTAGACGATGTGACCCTCCACTATGGCAAACACCACATTACCCATGACCTCCTCTTTACCCACTTTGGCCTGTCTGGCCCGGCTGCCCTTCGGATGTCAAGCTTTGTCAAGGGTGGAGAGATCCTGACACTGGATAGTCTCCCTCACTATTCTAAGGAAGAACTCACTGCAATCCTAGAGGAAAATCGTGAGAAGTCCTTAAAGAATGTTCTGAAGGCCCACCTGCCAGAACGCCTGGCGGAATTCTTTGCCCAGGATTTTCCCGAAAAGGTGAAGCAACTCTCTCCTAAAGAAATCGATGCCGTACTAGCGAAAGTAAAGGAACTCCCAATCCCTGTAACAGGGAAGATGTCCTTGGCCAAATCTTTTGTAACCAAAGGTGGCGTCAGCCTCAAAGGAAATCAATCCCAAGACCTTAGAAAGTAAGTTGGTCCCCGGTCTTCATTTTGCTGGGGAGGTCTTGGATATCAATGCCCATACAGGAGGATTTAACATTACTTCTGCCCTCTGTACCGGTTGGGTGGCCGGAAGTCTCCACTATTGACAGCTTTTTCAAAAGATGTTAGGATTATTTTTAGAACAAATCCAGCAACAAACATAAGAGTCATCTTCTAAAAGATTTCACTTTGCGTTTTAAGGCTATTTAGTTCGTACTAAATAGCCTTTTTCTTTTGTCTATGAAAGAGCCTTTGCTGGCCTTTGCTTTCTTCCTATATTTGAACTAGAAATGGAGAATCTAAATGGAAAAATCTCAATGGGGTTCCAAAATTGGCTTCATCCTAGCCTCTGCAGGTTCTGCAATTGGTCTTGGGGCTGTTTGGAAGTTCCCTTATATGACCGCTGCTAATGGAGGCGGAAGTTTCCTTCTTGTTTTTTTGATAGCAACTCTACTTATCGGCTTCCCCCTCTTACTGGCTGAATTTACCCTAGGACGTGCAGCTGGTGTCTCTGCCATTAAAACCTTTGGAAAACTCGGTGGCCGTCGCCTTTATGATGGAATCGGTTGGATCGGTGCCTTTGCCCTGTTTATCCTCCTCTCCTTCTACAGTGTCATAGGTGGCTGGATCCTGATTTATCTAGGAGTCGCCTTGGGAGAGTTATTCCAACTTCTCTCAGTTAGTGACTATACCCAGCTCTTTGGGGAGATTATTTCAAATCCCTGGTTGGCTCTTGGGGCCCAGGCCATCTTCATCCTCCTCAATGTCTTGATTGTTTCCAAGGGGGTGGAACAAGGGATTGAAAAGACCTCAAAATTCATGATGCCACTTCTCTTCATTATCTTCTTAGTCATGATTGGTCGTTCCTGACCTTACCTAGCGCTTGGGAGGGAGTTAGCTATTTCCTCAAGCCAGACTTCTCCAAGATGACTAGCCAAGGTCTGCTCTACGCTTTGGGGCAATCGTTTTTCGCTCTCTCGCTAGGGGTGACAGCCATGTTGACTTATGCTTCTTATTTGGACAAGGACACTGACCTGGTCCAATCCGGGATTTCCGTCGTCTTCATGAATATCGCCGTTTCTATCATGGCGGGCTTGGCGATCTTCCCAGCCATGTCAGCCTTTCAAATCCCTTCTACTAGTGGACCGGGACTCCTCTTTGTAGTCCTGCCACAAGTCTTTGACAAGATGCCTTTTGGTACCCTCTTCTACCTGCTTTTCCTTCTTCTCTTCCTCTTTGCGACCATTACCTCATCCGTCGTCATGTTAGAGATTAATGTCGGGAACGTCACCAACCAAAACAACAAACAGCGGGCTAAATTGAGCCAAATCATTGGTCTTCTGACCTTTGTCTTTGGGATCCCGTCTGCCCTTTCCTATGGAGTACTCTCCAAGTGGACCCTTTTTGGAAAATCCTTCTTTGATTGTATGGACTTTTTGGTTTCCAACCTCCTCATGCCTTTTGGAGCTCTCTGCCTCTCCCTATTTACAGGCTATATCTTTGATCAAGTCCTAGCCCAAGAAGAACTCAAGGTGGGAGAAGAGAAAACCAAGCGCTTCTTCTTCAAGCTCTGGATTTTTCTTGCTTCGCTTTGTGATTCCAATCGTCATCCTCATTGTCTTTATTACACAATTTATCTAAAACAAAATCCACGACTCCTTAGGGATTCGTGGATTTTTCTTATTTTGTAAGGGAAACACGGAAATCATTGTATTTGCTATAATCAAAGTCTTCATTAAGCCCTGTTACAAATACAATCGGTGTATAATGGCCCTCTTCTAAGATGAAGCCGGGTTTTACCTTCATATTGGCTCCCCCAAGTCCAGCAATCCCTGGAAGAAGGGCATCAAAAGCGCCAGGTTCGTCTGTTTCCCAGTAATAGACATTACCAGATGCTTGAACTGCCTTGGCTTTCGTTGTTGCAGTACGAACAGGATTCAAATCAGCTTGATAAAAGTTCGCTGTTGTAGTGACCGTACCGTCTGCAGCCACGGTCATTTGAACATCTTTGGCAATTTCAGTTGTTCCCGTCCAAGTCCCTACCAGCTCTTCTGGCACCATTTGAGACGAGTCTGTAGCCTTGTTAGTGCTTGCTACAGCAGATCCTGCATCGGTTTGACCTGAGTTTCCTGCGTCTTGAGAAGCAGCTTGTGCCCCTTCTTGCGCATCCGTTTCAGTAGCTTTTGTCTCTTTCTTACCAGAAGCTGCCTTTGCTTTTTTCTGACTAGACTTCACCGTCGTTTGTGCTTCTTTGGCAGAAGATTTGTTCTCTTCTTTTTTTGAACCACAGGCTACGAGTAGGCTTGCAGAAGTTAATCCTAAAAGTGCTAAACTTGTCCATTTTTTCATCATGATGATCCCTCACTTCATTTGATAAAAACTATTATATTACAATATTACTCAATGTCAAGTGTTTTTGAAATATTTTTGTAATATTTGTAACAAATAGCAATCTATCTAAAAATTCAGGAGATTCAGGCGACAAGCAAACGTAAGAGGGCAACCAAGACAATCCCGAATAGAACCGTACCCATTAGGTTTTTGTAGCGAAAGGCTACTATCATGGTCGGAATGGTTGCGACCAGATCCACCCACCGAACTTGAGGAAGCTGGCCTACTTTCCCCTCTATCAGACTGGAAAGGATTAGGGCAAAAATGATGGCAATGGGAAGGTACTTTAGAAAACGCAGAACTGGATCCGGCAACCCCCGGTATTTGACCAAAACGAAGGGCAAAATGCGTGGAATCCAGGTGACCACTGCGGACGTCAAAATAACCAAGAAAATCCAACTATTCACGCGCATCGCACATCACCCCCACGAAACAACCTGTTAAAGTAGCCACTAAAACGGCCAAGGATTGGGTCAAAAAGAAGGTCAAGAGGAAAAAGCTAAGGGCTACTGCACCTAAAACAAGGAGCATGGTAGCCATCTTCTCCGTCAAACGCATGCCTTGAAACTGACCTGCAAAAATCCCAATAAACATGGCAACTAAGGCGAAGTCCAGGCCGAAGGCACTAGGATTGGGCAAGAGGGAGCCTAGGGCTGTCCCCAAAATGGTTGATAATCCCCAGGCTAGATAACCGACCACATTATTGCCATGCATCCAGGGAACAGTGATCCGGTCACTTTTCAATTTTTCACTCAAATAAACCCCGTAACTCTCATCTGTCAACAAACTACCAATTCCAATATTATGGACCAGGCTAGCCTCCTTGAAATCAGGGGAGGTATGCAGACTCATAAGCATATTGCGCAAATTGATGAAAAAGACGGTTAAGGCAATATTCATGAGGGACGAATGGACGGCAATCAAAGAGATCATAGCAAACTGAGAAGCCCCTGCGTAAACCAAGAGACTCATCAAGCCCATTTCTAAAGGGGAGAGATAGGGCGACGCCACCACACCACAGGCTAAGCCAATACTGATATAACCCAAGGCCGTCGGAAGGGCATCCCTGACCCCCTGCTGAAAATTCTTTTCCACTCTTTCTCCTTTCTTTTTTGATGCTATCTATTATAACAAAAAAAGGGACGGGAATCGTCCTCCCGTCGTTTATGTTCGTTTCTCAACTAATCTAAGTCCTCTTCTATCGGAGCAAAAGCAAGGCTAGGCTTAGCATTGAGGTCTAAGCTAGCAAAATTTCCCTTATTCCATTCGCTGACACTGGCATAGGCAATCATCCCCGCATTGTCCCCGCAGAGGCGCAGAGGAGGAATGATGACCTTAACATCTGTGATCTCAGAAGCCAGGCATTCACGTAATCCTTGGTTGGCCGCGACTCCTCCCGCCACCACCAGGGTCTTAACAGGGTATCTTTCTAGGGCTTTTTTGGTCTTGGCCATCAAGATATCCATCACCGCTGCTTTGGAAGGAGGCCGATAGGTCTTCCTTGGACAGACTCTCGCCTTTTTGCTCGGCATTGTGGTGGAGATTGATAAAGGCAGATTTGAGCCCTGAGAATGAGAACTCCAGATTGTCTTCCTTGATCATGGCGCGTGGGAAATCGTAGATATCCTGACCCTTATGTGCCAACTCGTCAATCTCACGACCGGCTGGATAGGTCAAGCCCATGACGCGGCCGACCTTATCATAGGCTTCACCCACTGCATCATCACGTGTTTCCCCAACGATCTTATAATCACCCGCCTCCGAGACATAGACCAACTCAGTGTGTCCTCCACTGACCAGCAAGGCCAAGAGCGGAAATTCTAAAGGCTCAACGCTTTGAGCAGCCATCAAGTGGCCAGCCATATGATTGACAGGAAGCAAAGGAATCCCATGGGCCCATGCAAAGGCCTTGGCTGCAGCAAGACCGACCAAAAGAGCTCCAACCAGACCTGGTCCGTAAGTTACCGCAACCGCTGTAACTTCTTCTTCTGTAATTCCCGCTTCTTCTAGCGCTTCCTCAATACAGGCCGTAATGACTTCGACATGGTGCCGACTGGCAACTTCTGGAACCACTCCCCCGAAGCGTTTATGGCTTTCAATTTGGCTGGCAATGACATTGGACAAGAGCTCTGTATCGTTCTTTAAGACGGCGACACTGGTCTCATCACAAGATGTTTCAAATGCCAAAATATATCTATCCTTCATTTGCTTCCCTTTTCATCATAATGGCGTCTTCGGTAGGTGCATGATAATACCCTTTCCGGCAACCAATTTCTTTAAATCCTTGTTTCTGATAGAGAGTTCGAGCCGGAGTGTTTCCTTCTCTCACCTCTAAAAAGACCTCTTTCTCCTGAGGAACAGTTTCTAGTAGCTGACCAGCAATCCCGCGACCTTGCCACTCTTTTCGAACAGCAATTTGGACGACTTCTAACTCATAGAGGTTTTCTTGTATAGCCAAGAAGCCCACCAATTCTTCCCCACTGTAGGCCAAGGCATACCAATTTTGAGGTTGACCGATATCCGCTAGGACTTGCTCCAAGGTCCAGGGGCTTTGTCCATAGACATTGTCTAAGATTTCTACCAACTGAGGGGCTAAATCGAATCGCCCCGCCTCCTTCTCGATACGGATCATAGGCGTTTAATGTAGGACTGACCGGACTCTTGATGGTCCTTGAGCCAGTTTTCTTCAGCTTCTACCCGCTTGAGGTAGTTGGGGACAAAACCATGGACGGAGACAGCTTCTTTTGTAAGTCCTAGTCGACCAATCCGTACCGCATCCGGTAGGGTTTCTACCATCTGAGCACTCGGCAATGCCTCTTGTATCTGCTCGCGAAAGGCTTCTACTTCCCCAAGGAAGGTCACCTTCTCAGCTCCCTTTGCTCTTTCTAATACGGCCTCAAAAGAAAGATGAGCCTCCGGGTAGACCAGCTGATCCTCTTGGTAAAGCCCGCATAGACATGGTTACGGCGCGCATCCATGACTGGAATTACCAGACCTTCTATCTCTTCTGGTACCAAGGCTAGTAAGCTCGACACCCCTACTAAGTCAATCTTTAGCGTTTGAGCTAGGGTTTTAGCCGTTGCTACCGCGATCCGTAAGCCAGTATAAGATCCAGGCCCTTCTGCTACTACGATACGGTCCAAATCCGTCGGTTTCCAATCAATGCTGGCCATCAAAAATTCAATGGTAGGCATCAAGGTAATGCTGTGGTTTTTCTTGATCGTCAGTGTCAACTCTGCTAATCGGTTTTCTTCCTCCAAAAGGGCAACGGATAGGGCCTTACTGGAGGTGTCAAATGCTAATACTTTCATGTTTTCTCCTCGTTGTCTGCTTCATATTATACTACAAATAGACGCCAAACGGTAGAGGAAGCACCCCCAGACTGTGAAATCAACTGCTCTCTATCCCTTCTAAAAAAGCGCTTCCTTCTGCTCTCAGAACCCGCTTGCATCTTTTCCTTAGAGCCTATTTATGGTATAATGAATAATAATTGTATCGAATCAGGACAAAAGAAAGCAAGAATAGGTGTCTCAGCTAGCTACTAGCTGTTTCTTTTCTGCTACAGTCCGAACATGTGAAAGGAACCGAAACGAAATGATTTACAAAGTTTTCTACCAAGAAACAAAAGAACGCAACCCTCGTCGTGAAACGACTCATGCCCTCTATCTCGATATTGATGCGAAGAATGAGTTAGAAGGACGCATTGAAGCTCGTCGCCTTGTTGAAGAAAATACATCTTACAATATCGAATTTATCACTCTCTTGTCAGACCAACACCTAGAATATGAAAAAGAGTCTGGCGCATTTGAAATTACGGAGTTCTAATCCATGGCATATACCTTAAAACCTGAAGAAGTTGGTGTTTTCGCCATTGGAGGTCTCGGGGAAATCGGTAAAAATACCTATGGGATTGAATACCAAGACGAAATCATCATTGTGGATGCTGGGATCAAGTTCCCTGAAGATGATTTGTTAGGGATCGATTACGTGATTCCTGACTATTCCTATATCGTTGAAAATATCGACCGTGTCAAAGGTGTCTTGATTACCCACGGACACGAAGACCATATCGGAGGAATTCCCTTCCTCTTGAAACAAGCTAATGTACCAATCTATGCTGGACCTTTGGCTCTAGCCCTTATTCGTGGAAAATTAGAAGAGCATGGCCTCCTTCGTGGTGCCAAACTCTATGAAATCAACCAAAATACGGAGTTGACCTTTAAGCATATTAAAGCAACCTTCTTCCGTACAACCCACTCCATTCCAGAACCTTTGGGGATCGTTCTTCATACGCCTCAAGGAAAAATCGTCTGCACGGGAGACTTTAAATTTGACTTCACACCTGTAGGCGAGCCGGCCGACCTTCACCGGATGGCGGCACTAGGAGAGGAAGGCGTCCTCTGTCTGCTTTCTGACTCAACCAACGCGGAAGTTCCAACCTTTACCAACTCTGAAAAAGTCGTTGGCCAATCCATTATGAAGATTATTGAAGGCATTCATGGACGCATCATCTTTGCTTCCTTTGCATCCAACATCTTCCGTCTCCAACAGGCTGCAGATGCCGCTGTTAAAACTGGCCGCAAGATTGTTGTCTTCGGACGCTCGATGGAAAAAGCCATTGTCAACGGAATTGAACTTGGCTATATCAAGGTACCACCTGGCACCATTATTGAACCAAGTGAAATCAAAGACTACCCGGCAAATGAAATCCTCATTATGTGTACAGGGAGCCAAGGGGAGCCTATGGCGGCACTGTCTCGTATCGCTAACGGAACCCACCGCCAGGTACAATTGCAACCGGGTGATACCGTTATCTTCTCATCTAGTCCAATTCCTGGGAATACAACTAGTGTTAATAAATTGATCAATACGATTTCCGAAGCGGGTGTCGATGTCATCCACGGTAAGATCAACAACATCCATACCTCTGGACACGGTGGCCAACAAGAACAAAGCTCATGTTGCGCTTGATCAAACCGAAATACTTCATGCCTGTCCACGGTGAGTACCGAATGCAGAAGATTCACGCTGGACTTGCGCGTGATTGTGGAGTAGAGAAAGATAACATCTTCATCATGAGCAACGGAGATGTTCTTGCCCTGACGGCTAACTCAGCTCGTATCGCAGGAAGTTTCAATGCCCAAGATATCTATGTCGACGGAAATCGCATCGGAGAAATCGGAGCTGCTGTCCTTCGTGACCGCAAAGATTTATCAGAAGATGGGGTTGTCCTAGCTGTTGCGACAGTTGACTTCAAGTCGAAGATGATTTTAGCTGGACCGGATATCCTCAGCCGTGGCTTCATCTATATGAGAGAGTCCGGTGACCTAATCCGTGAAAGTCAACGCATCCTCTTCAATGCAATTCGAATCGCCTTGAAGAACAAAGATGCCAATATTCAAACCGTACACGGTGCTATTGTCAACGCCCTTCGTCCTTTCCTTTACGAAAGCACGGAACGTGAACCTATCATCATCCCGATGATTTTGACACCAGATGAAGAAAATTAAGTAAAAAGAATGGATGAGGCCTATCGGTCCCATCCATTTTCTTTGTATGAAAAATGAGCCAGGTCATCAAACCTAGCTCATTTTCGGATAAATTTGCTTAGTACAAGTCCAAGTAGTTATCAATTTCCCATTGTGAAACAAAGGTTGCGTAGCTTGCCCACTCGATCCGTTTGGCTTCCAAGAAGCTGGTATAGATATGTTCGCCAAGAGCATCCTTAACAACTTCATCTTCGGTCAAAGCTTTCAAAGCATTGTGAAGGGTAGATGGGAGGTCAGTGATTCCAGCTTCTTTCCGCTCTTCTGCAGTCATGATGTAGATGTTTTCTTCGATAGGAGCTGGTGCTTCGATTTTGTTTCAATACCGTGCAAACCAACTTCCAAGAGAACAGCCATAGCAATATATGGGTTGGCCATTGGGTCCACTGAGCGCAATTCCAAACGTGTTCCCATACCGCGTGAAGCAGGTACACGAACCAATGGTGAACGGTTGCGACCAGCCCAAGCGATGTAAACAGGTGCTTCATAACCTGGAACCAAACGTTTGTAGGAGTTAACGGTTGGGTTCATGATCGCTGTGTAGTTGTAGGCGTGCTTGATCAAACCGCCAAGGAAGTGATAAGCTGTTTCTGACAACTGCATTCCTTTTGGATCATTTGGATCAAAGAAGGCATTGTTTCCTTCCGCATCGAACAAGGACATATTGCAGTGCATACCGGAACCAGCGATCCCAAATTTTGGCTTAGCCATAAAGGTTGCATACAAACCATGTTTGCGAGCAATGGTTTTGACAACGAGTTTAAAGATTTGAATCTTGTCACAAGCACGAAGCACTTCATCGTACTTAAAGTCAATTTCATGCTGACCTACGGCCACTTCGTGGTGACTGGCTTCTACTTCAAATCCCATTTGAGTCAAGACATTGACAATCTCACGGCGAGTGTTATCAGCAAGGTCTGTAGGCGCCAAGTCAAAATAGCCACCCTTGTCATTCACTTCAAGAGTTGGATCCCCATTTTCATCGAGCTTAAAGAGGAAGAATTCTGGCTCTGGTCCAAGGTTGAAAGATTTGAAGCCAACTTCTTCCATGTGACGAAGGGCACGTTTGAGGTTCCCACGTGGGTCTCCTGCAAAAGGTTCCCCTTCTGTTGTATAGACATCACAAATCAAGCCTGCGACACTGCCGTTCTCATCTCCCCAAGGGAACAGTCCAAGAGTCCAAGTCTGGATAGAGATACATATCAGACTCATTAATCCGAACAAACCCTTCAATAGAAGATCCATCAAACATGGCCTTGTTTGAGAGAACCTTTTCCAACTGTTCATCTGTCGCTGGAATTTCAACGTTCTTCATGGTCCCTAAGATATCTGAGAACATCAACCGAATAAAGGTTACATTTTTCTTTGACTTCGCGACGAATATCTTCAACAGTAATTGACATGTGTGTCTCCTTATGAGTATAGCATTTAGCAAAAAGAATGATCAGCGTAACTGACCATATGGCGATGAGGTTGTATGAAAGCGACTTTGCTGGAGAATGTCACGGTGAAGGGCCTTGCGGACATCCTTTTCACTGACAATCTTGGCAGCTTGACGTTGAGCTTCTTTCTCATCAATCCGTTTTTTTATTCCTGCAATATTAAGGCCTTCAGACAAATAATCCTTAATCTCCAACAGGCGATCCATATCGTTGAGAGAAAACATCCGACGATTGCCCTCTGTACGAGCTGGAGTAATGAGTTGTTGATCTTCGTAGTAACGAATCTGACGAGCTGTTAAATCTGTCAATTTCATAACACTACCAATCGGAAAGACCGCTAATGTTCGTCTTAATTCCTTTTCTTTCATACAAGACCCCCTTTCTATTCTATTATAACGCAAAAAAAACCGATGTCAAGATTAAAATGTCATATAATCTCACATGGTTTTTTTTCTTTCATTTATAAAGTCCCGAATCCGATCCACATCTGAATTGACTAAAATCGCAACGAAGACTCCGATAAAGGTTTCAAAGATGCGGGCAAAAACATATAGGAACGTTTCTCCTGTCGGAATCGAGAGGGTGATGATGAGCATGGCTGAAACACCACCGATGATTCCAGCTTTGTTGTTCATAGCGACATTGGTCATAATGGTTAACATGGTCGCAATGGGCACAAAAATCAGGGTCACCCAAAAAGCATCGTGGAAGAGAATCTTGATCATAAAGAACAGCAGGGCATAAAAACCACCGATGCTGTTGCCCATCACGCGCGAAGCACCGAAGTGAACACTCTTATCAAAATCTTCTCTCAAACTAAAGACAGCTGTCAGCGCCCCAATCTGCAAGCCCCGCCAGCCAAAGATACCAAAAATCAATAGAACCAGAAAAACGGCTATCCCTGTTTTGAAGGTTCGCATTCCTAATCGAAATTTGGAACGGTCAAATTTATGTCGTTTAAAGTAATCCATTGTCCCCTATCTTTCTATCTCTTTTATTCTAACATATTTCTAGAAAGGTTCAAGCGGGGAAATGAAGATCGACTAGCTTCCTTCTACTCACATCCAATAGAAGAAGCACCTTTCGGTGCTTCTTCTATGGTTCATGAGAAACCGTCTTATTTTTCAGTTAATGCTGCAAGTCCTGGAAGAACTTTACCTTCAAGAAGTTCCATTGATGCTCCACCACCAGTAGAGATCCATGAGAACTTGTCTGCGCGACCAAGGTTGATAGCTGCAGCAGCTGAGTCACCACCACCGATGATTGATTTAACGCCTGGTTGTTTCACGATAGCGTCCATCACACCGATTGTACCAGCTTGGAAGTCAGGGTTTTCAAATACACCCATAGGTCCGTTCCATACAACTGTTTTCGCACCAGTCAAAGCTTCGTCAAATTTAGCGATAGATTTAGGACCGATATCTAAACCAAGGAATCCTGGGTCTACTGCTTCACCTTCAGTGTCTTTCACTTCAGTGTAGTCAGCAAATGCATTTGCTTCTTTTGAGTCAACTGGCAAGATCAATTTGCCGTTTGCTTTTTCAAGAAGAGATTTAGCAACATCCAATTTGTCTTCTTCTACAAGTGAGTTACCGATTTCGATACCTTGTGCTTTGTAGAATGTGTAAGTCATACCACCACCGATAAGAACTTTATCAGCTTTTTCAAGCAAGTTTTCGATAACACCAATCTTGTCTGAAACTTTTGAACCACCAAGGATAGCCACGAATGGACGTTCTGGAGCTTCAACAGCTTCTTGGATGTAGGCAATTTCGTTTTTCAAGAAGGAATCCAGCAACTGCTTTTTTTCAACGTTTGCTGAGATACCAACGTTAGATGCGTGTGCACGGTGAGCTGTACCGAATGCATCGTTTACGAAGATACCATCTCCAAGTGATGCCCAGTATTTACCAAGTTCAGGATCGTTTTTAGATTCTTTCTTGCCGTCAACATCTTCGAAACGAGTGTTTTCAACCAAGAGAACTTGTCCATCTTCAAGAGCGTTAACAGCTGCTTCCAATTCAGCACCACGTGTAACACCTGGGATAAATTTCACTTCTTGACCCAATTTAGCAGCCAAGTCAGCCGCTACAGGAGCAAGTGATTTACCTTCTTTGTCTGCTTCTTCTTTCACACGTCCAAGGTGAGAGAAGAGGATTGCACGTCCACCTTGTTCAAGGATGTACTTGATTGTTGGAAGAGCAGCAGTGATACGGTTGTCGTTAGTGATCACGCCATCTTTTACAGGTACGTTGAAGTCAACACGAACGAGAACTTTTTTCCCTTTCAAGTCAACGTCTTTAACAGTCAATTTTGCCATTGGATATGACTCCTTCTATTTTTAATACATGATAATTATATCACAAAAGCTGTAAAAGAGGTAGAAAAATAGTGGATTTCTACCTCTTATTAGCAAGTCTGGAGTCCTGCTCCTCGATTAGAATCCGCATCATAAAACCTCCCTTGTTTTTTACAAAGGAGGTTTACGATTCATCATGACCTTTTTCAGTCAGTATCAAAAACGCTTAAAAAAGTTACTCTTCTTTCTTCTTGCCAGCTAAGAGGAAGCCACCAAGCGCTGCTAGGAGAACAGCTTCTGCTGCAAACGTAGCCTCTAAACTTGCCGTTGTTGGCAATTCCTTGTCAGTATCTTTGTTAGCTTGATCTTGTTGAGAAGTTCCTTCTTTAGATGGTGTTAAATAGCGATTCAAAAACTTGTTGAACTCGTTGATCCAGAAGGTCTGATCCGTTTTCCTTTTGATTCAATGGATCAGTTGGTTTCGTCGGATTCACTTGTTCTGGTGTCGGTTGATTGCCATCCGGTTGTTCTGGTTTTGTTGGATTCTCCGGCTGAATTGGTTGATCTGGTATCGCTGGTTGATCTGGTATCGCTGGTTGATCCGGTTTAGTAGGCTCCTCTGGTTGAACAGGCTGATCAGGTTTAGCAGGTTCTTCTGGTTGGATCGGTTGATCTGGTCCTTCCGTTTTTGCTGCCTTATAGACAATCGCATAGTGGGTAAAGTGAGGAGCTGTAAAGATAACGGTATCTCCTTCTCGCTCAAAGGCCAAAGATTGAGGTGCTTGACCTTCTGGGAAGAAGAGAACTTGCTCTACTTCTTTATCCTTATCCACAGGGATTTTCATAGGGATGGATGCTGGGTATCGACATCCTTACCACTTGCATCGACTCCTTCGATATCAAAGATAGTCGCTTCTCGTCCCTTCAGCTCTTCTTTTTCTGCCTGATTGGCTTCAACTTTCGCGACTTTTAGTCCCTTAATAGCAGTAGTCTCCAAGTTAGAGAATTGAACTTCGACTCCAGTCACAGGGTCTACAAAGACAGCCGGCTTATCTTCTTTCAGGAGCGCAATCAAGGTTTCTAGACCTGTTTTTGCGGTTGCGAACGCTTCAGGAGTGAGTTCTGAAGAAGCTAGGAGTTCTTTATTTTTCTCAACCAGTGCCTGCAAAGCGTCACCAGAAGGGTGGTTTGGCTTACTTGCTAATAGAGCGGTCGCTTCCTCTGTCAGAGCAGAAAGAGCTTCTTTCTCTTTGACTAGATTAGCTTGTCCATCCAAGGCTTTCAAGAGAGCGGTCAATTGGTTCAACTGCTCATTGACTTGATCTTGTGTGCTGGTATCATGCTCTTTCAAGACTTTTTCAGAAGCAGCCATTCCAGCCAACAAGGCTTCTTTGACTTCAGGACTGGCAAATGTAAAGTCTACTTTGGCTTTTGCAGCTTCAGCTTCAGCCAATTTTTGCTTGAGGTATTCATCGTTGAGAGCTGGTTTTGGATTGACGAGGACATCAAAGCTTGTGCTAGCTCCTTTGTAATGGATAGTGATGGTTTGACGGCCTTCCTTGCTCGCATCAAAGCCAGTTACTTCAACACCTTCATCGGTCAAAGCGTGCGTTTCGGTTGTTTCATCATCAAAGACAACTGTAAAGCGTCCGCCTTCTTTCTCCAATGCTTCTCCGACGATGTATTCTACTTTTGGTTTGTCGGTCAATTCTAGACCAGCAACTGCTTTTTCACCAGCTTCCTCTGCACTAACCACAAACAGTGAGAGTCTTATCTAATTTCTGACCAAGGTAAGAAACTTCTAGGTGTTGTTCTCCAAGCTTGCTACTGTCAAATCCATGAATCTCTACACCTGAGTTGGTGAGGTTGACCAGTTGATCTGCTTGGCCATCTTTATAATGAACTCGGAGAGTCGCCCCTTTCAAGGAAAGAGCATCCCCTTCCCGGTAAACCTTCTTGGTCAAACCATCTTCAAATTGAAGTCCCGCAATTTCTTTATCATTTTTTGGAACTTCGATCGCTAGAACATTACTGATATCTTTGCCAGGTTCTTGCGCACGATAGTAGAGAAGAGATGGGGTTGATTCAAAAGCCAGTGGTTTAAAGATCAGATTTCCAGCTTGATCGGCTGTCATGGTCGCAATTGGACTGGTCGCTTCTTTATCATCATAAAGAGTCAGTGTGGTATTGGCCGGAACATCTTTGAAGCCGACTTGGACAAAATGATTGCCTAAGTTTTGCGCTGCAGCATGTTTCATCGGGATGTTGACCGTTTCCGTATCCAGACTTTCATACATCTTCCAGTTGTAAATCCGGATGGCTTGCCATGGGGTTCCGTTATCTGCCGTAATGACATGGAGACGCCATTCTTGAGCCTTGATTGGATGGTCGAGCGTAATGTCGGACACATGGGCTTTATTGCCACGAACTTCCTTAGCAAGCTTCCATTCACCCGCTTCATCCTTGTAGTAAAGGTCGAAGTCACGGGTATTCATCTTGCCATCGTCGACAGATTCTCCACCCGCACCGGCATGGTCCATCACCCAACGAACAATGGTCCGTGGTTGTGTCAAGCGAATATCGACGGTTCCACTCAATTGAGCAGAAGACCATTTATCTGAAAGACTGGTAATGGTACCATTTAACATACCTTCGATGCCTTCACTACCATCCGCATCTGGGAAGCTCGAACCGATCACTTTGGCTCCGATGACCACGTTTGGTGCTAGAGCTTTGGAAGACTGGTATCTGACACGGTCATGCCCCAATCAAAGGCCACAGTTCCTGCATCTGAACGTTGGCCGTTCTTCCCAACTGCCACAACCTTGAGGTCCTGAGTCGTTCCTTCAGCACTTGCTGAACGGCTAACTTTTGGTAGATAGACGGTTGTCGCAGAAGACCCTGTTAAGAGACGCCAGTTGTCGCCATCTTTTTCATAGACTTCATAATAATCCGCATCTGCTACCCCTTTGAATTTTAGGACCGCTTCTGCTTCTTGTGCATTTTGTAGGCGTTTGCCTTGCACAGTTACTTCAGAAGGAGCAGCTGGTTTTTCTTGGTTGGACGTAATCGACAATTGACCGAGGTTGAACTTGTAATCTTTAACATCTGAATCATGGTCAAAGAATAATTTAATCGCATAAATGGTCTTGCCAGCCAGGTCTCCCAAATCGAAGGTTTGAGTTGACCAATCTGCGCTTGGCGTCAATTCCTTCCATACATATTCGGAGTAGTCTTCTTTTGTAGCAACAGCTATCCAAGCAGCTGCACCAACCCCACCCTTGTGAGAGACGCTCAACTTGGTCGTTTCTGTCACAGGGATTTTGGTCGAATAGAGCATGACATTTTGGCTGCTATTAGCTTTCAAATCCCCCTTCAAAGGTTAAAGAGTTCCCTCCGTTAAAGGCTTGATCAAAATCATAACGTCCCTTCAACGGAGTGCTGTCTTCACTATGCTCCACCCACCAACGCCATGTTGGAAGGTAGCCAGAAACAGAACGATAATTCCATTCACTATCTTTTGAAATTTCCATCTACGAACCAATATTTCCCGTGACCAGTATTAAAGGACGTATTAAAATCAGCGTTTATGATTGGCGTTTTATCCACTACTAGATTGGACATGCCATACCAAGATTGGTCTGCTGGTTTTCCTTTGGTTGGATCCCCTTGGAAACCAGTCCAGAAGAGATCTTCGTGGGTATGGTAACCTTCTCCTGTCTTTCCTAGACCCGTAATGGTATCTGGCGCATAAAGACCAAGAGATAGACGCAGCTTGCCATGTTCATCTAAAATGGCATTCCAGTCTACATTAGTCTTATAAGAGCCTCCTTTTTGGAGCTCAAGTCCAGCTAGAACATCATAAGGATTCCGATGAATCCATTTGGCTGTACTGATCGAATAATCGACTTCTGATTTGCCCCAGTTAAAGTTGGCAAAGAAGGTATCAACTGGATTTTCCCCATTTTCAGGTTGCATGAAATTGTAGTTGTATTCACCCAGTGCATTTTCATGGTAGCGACCATATTCATAGGTCATGGCATCATACCAAGAGTACTTGATCGGATAGTTGACGCTCTTCGCATATTCCTTGGTATAAAGAAGGAAATCTCTTAATTTTGGCCCCAAAGGCTCTACTAAGTTCCCTGTTGTTTCTTGATTGATAAAGTAGCCATCGAAACCATAGTACTTGGCTAGATCAACCAATTTCCGAGCAATCGGGAAGGTTTTTGAACCTTCACTATCTTCTTTCAAGGTTTCTGCAAAGCGCTCTTGATCCTTGATGCTACTAGACCAGTTGTAAAAGAGTGTTCCGTAGATGGGAACCCCATTTCTATGAGCCGCATCAATCACGTCTGCTGAAGGGACAAGTCCTTCCCAAAAGACCATAGAATCCAAATATTGCCAGTAGTCAAAAGCATAAGCCTTAAACTCTTCCCCACCGACGGAAGCATGATCCTTAGCCTTTGAGTTCATGTTAGAAAGGGCTTGAATCTTTGCATCTGGGTTGGCTTGCTCGTTGATTTGCTTCCCTTGAAAACGACTCGCAAGTGGGACGCTTGCTCTGTTCATATCGTCATCCACTCGTTTTCCTGGTTCCCACTTCAAGAGATCGTCCCAGGTATCGAACTTAACTTCTTTCGGTCTTAATTGTTTTTCTTCATTGGTTGGTAAATCTTCTACTTTTTCTGCGACTGCTTTTGGTTGTTCTGTCGCTGAAACGGCTGGAGTATCTGTCGTCGGGCTAGCTTCAGTGCTTGCAGGACCTGATTCTGGAGTTGCTGGAGTTGCCCCCTCAACTGGTTTTGCTGTTTCAGCAGTTGGCAAAGCAGCATCTGCAGTGTAGACTCCCGCTTCCCTGATCAAATGATTGACATCTTCCGTATTTGCTGTGGAAGCTTCTAAGGGTTGTTCATTAGTAGCATGCGTCTCATCTGCTGAGACTGCGCCCGTTCCTAAAAATGCCAATCCAATCAATGCAGAACAAACTCCTACACTGAATTTTCGGATACTAAAACGTTGTTGTTTTTCAAATTGATGACTTTTCATCTTGACCTCCTCAAATGGATTTTTTCTTTTTCTTGAGCGATTTCCATTGGCTCCTTCCTCTACGACTTGTAATCGCTTTCATTTCTTTGTATTAGAAATCTCCAATCAAGAATAGGATACCGAATCCAGTTAACACTGTCAATCCATTTTGGCAAGTCCTATAATATGATGAGGAAGGTCTAAAAAAAGTACAAAAAAAGAGGAGGTTACCCTCCTCTCATCATACAGATGAATTATTTAGCAATTTTTGCGAAGTATTCAAGAGTACGAACAAGTTGTGCAGTGTAAGACATTTCGTTGTCATACCATGAAACAACTTTAACCAATTGTTTACCGTCAACGTCAAGAACTTTAGTTTGAGTTGCGTCAAACAATGAACCGTAAGCCATACCTACGATATCTGAAGATACGATTGGATCTTCTGTGTAACCGTATGATTCGTTAGCTGCTGCTTTCATAGCTGCATTTACTTCATCAACAGTAACGTTCTTTTCAAGAACTGCAACCAATTCAGTAACTGATCCAGTTGGAGTTGGAACGCGTTGTGCAGATCCGTCCAATTTACCGTTCAATTCTGGGATTACAAGACCGATAGCTTTAGCAGCACCAGTTGAGTTAGGAACGATGTTAGCTGCACCAGCGCGAGCACGACGAAGGTCACCACCACGGTGTGGTCCGTCAAGGATCATTTGGTCACCAGTGTAAGCGTGGATAGTAGTCATCAATCCTTCTACAACACCGAAGTTATCTTGAAGAGCTTTAGCCATTGGAGCCAAGCAGTTTGTAGTACATGAAGCACCAGAGATAACTGTTTCAGTACCATCAAGAATGTCGTGGTTAGTGTTAAATACAACTGTTTTAACGTCATTTCCACCAGGAGCAGTGATAACAACTTTCTTAGCTCCACCTGGGTGCAAGTGTTTTTCAGCAGCTTCTTTCTTAGCAAAGAAACCAGTTGCTTCAAGAACGATTTCTACACCGTCGTTAGCCCAGTCGATTTGTTCTGGATCACGTTCAGCAGAAACTTTAACGAATTTACCGTTAACTTCGAATCCACCTTCTTTAACTTCCACAGTACCATCGAAACGACCTTGAGTTGTGTCATATTTCAACAAGTGTGCAAGCATAACTGGATCTGTAAGGTCGTTGATGCGAGTAACTTCAACACCTTCTACGTTTTGGATACGACGGAAAGCAAGACGACCGATACGACCGAAACCGTTAATACCAACTTTAACTACCATTCGTGATTTCCTCCTTATGAAAATCAAAAAATTTTTTATGTGAAAAGAGTAACTTGATAGGTTACAAATCATCTTTCAACAATATTATTATATACTTTCTTCCCCTAAAATGCAACTGATTTCATTAGGATTAGAAATATTACACAAACTTTCATATTCATTTTCACTATCTCTTATGAGGAAGAGGTCTAAAGCTCTTTTCGAATCAAAAAAGCTTTCCTCATAGGAGGAAAGCTTTTAGCTAGACGGTAAAATTATGCTTCACCTTTAGCTTTTTTAATGATTTCTTCTTGTACTGATTTCGGTACATCTTCGTAGTGGTCAAATACCATCATGAAAGTACCACGTCCTTGAGTTGCAGAACGAAGGACAGTAGCATAACCGAACATTTCAGCAAGTGGTACATAAGCACGAACGATTTGGCTTGCACCGTGTGCTTCCATACCGTCTACACGTCCACGACGAGCAGTTACGTGACCCATAACATCCCCAAGGTTTTCTTCAGGAACTGTGATAGTTACAAGCATCATTGGTTCAAGAATAGCTGGTTGTGCTGATTTAGCTGCTTCTTTAAGAGCAAGAGATGCAGCGATCTTGAAGGCAGTTTCAGATGAGTCGACATCGTGGTATGATCCATCGTAAAGCTTCGCTTTTACGTCAACCATTGGGTAGCCAGCAAGTACACCGTTAGCCATAGATTCTTGAAGTCCTTTTTTTCTACTGCAGGGATGAATTCACGTGGAACCACACCACCGACGATCGCATTTTCGAACTCGAATCCTTTACCTTCTTCGTTTGGAGTAAATTCGATCCAAACATCACCAAACTGACCTTTACCACCAGATTGACGTTTGAAGAATCCACGTGCTTGTGTAGAAGCGCGGAATGTTTCACGGTAAGATACTTGAGGAGCACCAACGTTTGCTTCAACCTTGAATTCACGTTTCATACGGTCAACAAGGACATCCAAGTGCAACTCACCCATACCAGAGATAACTGTTTCACCAGTTTCAGGGTTTGTTTCAACGCGGAATGTTGGATCTTCTTCAGCCAATTTTTGAAGGGCAATACCCATCTTATCTTGGTCTGCTTTAGATTTTGGCTCAACCATCAATTGGATAACTGGTTCTGGAACTTCGATTGACTCAAGGATAACTTTTGCTTTCTCATCAGTCAATGAGTCACCAGTTGTTGTATCTTTCAAACCAACAGCAGCTGCGATATCTCCAGAGTAAACTGTTTCGATTTCCATACGAGTGTTGGCGTGCATTTGAAGGATACGTCCGATACGTTCACGTTTACCTTTAGATGTGTTCAATACGTAAGATCCAGAGTTCAAGACACCTGAGTACACACGGAAGAATGTCAAACGACCTACGAATGGGTCAGTCATGATCTTGAAGGCAAGCGCAGCAAATGGTGCTTCATCAGATGCTGGACGTTCTTCTTGTTCGTCTGTATCTGGGTTGATACCTTTAATCGCTGGGATATCAAGTGGGCTTGGAAGGTAGTCAAGGACTGCATCCAACATCAATTGAACCCCTTGTTCTTGAAGGCAGAACCACACAATACTGGGAAGAATTCAACATTGATAGTTGCTTTACGGATAGCAGCTTTCAATTCTTCGTTAGTGATTTCTTCACCTTCAAGGTATTTCATCATCAAGTCTTCATCAGTTTCAGCAACTGCTTCAACCAATTTTTCACGGTATTCTTGAGCTTGGTCAAGGTATTCAGCTGGGATATCTTCTTCAAGAATGTCTGTACCAAGGTCGTTGGTGTAGATTTCAGCTTTCATCTTGATCAAGTCGATGATTCCACGGAAGTCATCTTCTGAACCGATTGGCAATTGAATTGGGTGTGCGTTTGCTTGAAGACGATCATGAAGTGTGCTTACTGAGTAAAGGAAGTCAGCACCGATTTTATCCATCTTGTTCGCAAATACGATACGAGGAACACGGTATTCAGTCGCTTGACGCCAAACTGTTTCTGTTTGAGGCTCAACACCTGATTGTGAGTCAAGAACCGTTACAGCACCGTCCAAAACGCGGAGTGAACGTTGTACTTCGATCGTAAAGTCCACGTGTCCTGGTGTGTCGATGATGTTAACACGAGTGTCTTTCCATTGAGCGGTTGTCGCAGCAGATGTGATGGTGATACCACGTTCTTGCTCTTGCTCCATCCAGTCCATTTGTGACGCACCTTCGTGAGTTTCACCGATTTTGTGAATCTTACCAGTGTAGTAAAGGATACGCTCAGTTGTAGTTGTTTTACCAGCATCGACGTGGGCCATGATACCGATATTACGAGTTTTTTCAAGTGAAAATTCGCGTGCCATGAGGTTTTGTTCTCCTATATTTTTTATTTCTATACTATTATAACATGATTTAACAAAAACGGATAGGCAGGACCTACCCGTTCTCATTGTTTATTCTGTTTGGTTTAGCTGATTTGAGCTCAATTGAACTCGGGCTAAAGTTAGTTAGCCGATTTGAACCCGAGCGAGGCCCGGCGCAAAAAAGATAAACTGCCTTGTGTTCATGGAACACTGTATCAGTTTCCTATTTTTGCCTTGGGCCTTTTGCGCTCTTGGTATCTTAATTGAACTCGGGCTAAAAGCTCGGAAAATAGATAAGCTTTCCTAGAATCTTTGATTCTTCGTCAAGCTTCCTAATTTTCAGTCGCTTTTTAACGCCCTCAGTATCTTGATCTTACCAGCGGAAGTGTGCGAAGGCACGGTTAGCTTCAGCCATACGGTGAGTGTCTTCACGTTTCTTAACTGCTGCACCAGTGTTGTTTGCAGCATCCAAGATTTCTTTAGCAAGGCGGTCAACCATTGTGTGCTCACCACGTTGACGAGCGATGGTTACCAACCAACGAAGTCCAAGTGTTGTACGACGTTCTGGACGAACTTCAACTGGGACTTGGTAGTTTGATCCACCAACACGACGTGCACGTACTTCAAGTACAGGCATGATGTTTTCCATAGCTGTTTCGAATACTTCAAGCGCGTCATTTCCAGTAGCTTCTTTGATTTGCTCAAAAGCACCGTAAACGATTGAAGCTGCTGTACCACGTTTACCATCAAGCATAACGCGGTTGATAAGACGAGTAACTAGTTGTGAATTGTAAAGCGGATCTGGCAATACATCGCGCTTTGGAGCTCTATTTTTACGACTCATTTCTCTTTATCCCCTTTCCTTATGCTTTTGGACGTTTAGTACCGTATTTAGAACGGCCTTGTTTACGATCGTTAACACCTGCAGTATCAAGTGCACCACGGACGATATGGTAACGTACCCCTGGAAGGTCTTTTACACGTCCACCGCGAAGAAGCACCACACTGTGCTCTTGCAAGTTGTGTCCGATACCTGGGATGTAGGCAGTAACTTCGATCAAGTTGCTCAAACGTACACGAGCGAATTTACGAAGGGCAGAGTTCGGTTTTTTAGGTGTCATTGTTCCAACACGAGTTGCAACACCACGTTTTTGTGGTGAAGAAACGTTTGTTTGAACTTTTTTATGACTGTTGTAACCAACGTTCAAAGCTGGTGATTTAGATTTTTCTACTTTTGATTTACGCGGTTTGCGAACCAATTGGTTAATTGTAGGCATCTACATTCTCCTGTATTTTTTTTATTTTTTTGGTGATGATACACTTGGTGACAGCTATCATCTGTGTGTACTTTTGCAACATTTGTCAGCACGTCCCTGTACACTCTTGAGAGACCAAAAGTAAAAAGTACCGTCTATTATTGTAACATAGCGGCACTTTCACTGTCAAGATTTTTTTCTCTTTTTTGCACGATTGCTTCTTCTTAAAACCGTGCTAGATTATTGTTCAGATTGTTGCGTTATAGCTGGTGTGGTAGCATTCGAAACCTGAGGAACCTCATTGGACTGATACTGAGGGACTTCTGCTGGAACGACTTGCTGAGGTTGACCTGTTTGGCTAGCTTGATTCGTATCAGTTGATTGAGTATTCTGGTTGGTTTGCATTCCGTAATAGTCTACAATGTACTGAATACGAGCTTGAAAGGCCTGTTTTTTGGTTTCGTCCTTCACTTTTTCTACGGCCTCTTTGGCTGCGGTTAATGTTTCTTGAGTTGCAGTCGTTTCAAAATGAGCAACTGCTTTTTCAGCCGCTTCAGCGATTTTCGCTTCCTCTTCTTCTTTGGCTTTTTTAGGATCTTTCTTCTTAATAGGAAGAGAACCTGTTTTTTTGGTTTCTCGCTTCACTACTGTAACTTGGTCTGCAGAATTTTTACGAACCGTATAAAGCCCACCGACAAGAACTCCTGTCAAGATGAATATCGTTGCCAATCGAAGCCATAGGGGACTACGATCAAAACGGTCTAAAATTGTTTTCATTTTCCTTTCTCCCTCTCCAGCTTAGTCCTTATCGAAAATATTTCCGATTTCTACATCAATTTTATTTTCTGCTACATCAATATTGGTCACACGTAGAAGTGACTTGTGATCGAATAAATCTTTACTTCTAGCCGAAGCATTGTCCGCAAAAATAGCGACTCCTGCCAATTCTGAATCGAACTCAGCTAAGAGGCTAACCATCCCACTGATAGTTCCCCCTCCTTTAAGGAAGTCATCGACAATCAGAACACGGCTTCCAGCTTTCAAACTACGTTTAGATAGGAACATTTTCTCAATCCGATCGCCACTGGAACCAGATACGTAGTTGACACTGACCGTTGAGCCTTCTGTAATTTTCAAATCGCGTCGTACAATGACAAAAGGAACATTTAAGACATTCGCTACCGCGTTTGCTAATGGAACACCCTTAGTGGCCACCGTCATGACTGCATCGATTTTTTGATCTCGGAAGGCCTTGGCAATAATGCGTCCGATATTATTTAAGATTTTTGGATCACTTAGCAAATCCGAAAGGTAGATATACCCACCTGGTAAAATCCGGTTACTTTCTGACAATTGATTGCACAAATTTTGGACAATTTCTTTTGAATCTGCATCCGAAATCGATGGTGTAAAGATGACCCCTCCACCTGCACCAGTAAGAGTTTCAATGCTTCCAATTTCCATTTCTTCAAAGGCCCGTTTAATAATGACAATGTCCTCAGAAATAGATGATTTGGCAGATTCGTATTTTTCGGCAAATGTATTTAAACTCGTCAATTCGTAGGGATGATTAATCAAGTAATTCGAGATCACAACCATCCGCTCACTTCTTCTTAGCTTCATTTTCTCTCCACATAGTTTTTTTATTGTATTATACCATATTATACCAAAAAACGAACATTGTTAGTCTCACAACATTCGTTTTTGGTTTTTTTACTAACAAACTAAGAGCAGCTTATTTAAGGCCAGTTCATTAGGAATCTTTTAAATTTGGCTTATAGAAGGAGCGATTGTCCAAGGCAAAAATCTTATTGGTCATCTCACCAGGGCCTACTAAAGCTAAGGCAGAAGTCATCATCATCATTTCTGCATCTAGGTTATCAATCATATGGATGATCTCGGCTTCCATGATTTTTGGACGAACCGGGCTACCATATTCTAGTAGACCATGGTGACTCAAAATCACATGGCGCAACACAATCACATCTTCTTTTTGATCGTCAATCTTTAACTCTTGTAAGACCTTAGTAATTTCTTCATCGATCAGAGCGATGTGCCCGATGAGGTTTCCTCGAACTGTATACTCTGTATTTTCAGGACCTGATAGCTCCAATACCTTGGCAAGATCATGGAGCATGATGCCGGCATAGAGGAGACTCTGGTTTAATTGAGGATAAACCTGAGAGATGCTCTCAGCCAAACGAACCATAGTGGCTGTGTGATAAGCTAAGCCTGTCTCAAAAGCATGGTGGTTGGTTTTGGCCGCAGGATAAGAGTAGAACTCTTTGTCGTACTTGCTGTATAGCGCCCGCACCACACGTTGCCAAACTGGATTTTCTATTTTGAAAATCATCCCCGATAGGTAATCTTTCAAATCGACTGGATTTACCGGAGGTTTTTCCTTAAAGTCTGCTGGATTTGATGGCTCCCCGCTTTGAGGCAACCGCAAGGTCAACTGATTGACCTGGGGCGTATTGTTGTAAATTTCCCGACGGCCACTCATATGAACCACGCGCCCAGCCTGAAATTGCTCCACATTATGTGGCTGAGCATCCCACAATTTTCCTTCGATTGTGCCTGTCTCATCTTGGAAGACAAAGGCAAGATAATTTTTTCCAGCACGTGTCTGACGAAGATCTGCTGACTTAATGAGGTAGAAACCTTCAAATAATTCGTCTTTTTTCATTTGATTAATTTTGACCATCATCTTCTCCATCTTCTAAATTCAATAGGCTTGCTATATCTAGATTCTCTGACGTTTCAATGTTTCGGAGTGTACGCTCGATAGCATTTGTTCTTCGATTTAAGAGGTCATCAATATTACCAGAGGCATGCTTCAACTGCCGTTGGGTCTTTTCTAAAAACGCCTCCAAATTTTTGGAACTCCGTCTTGACGGATGCAAGGACCTTGCTAATATCATCTGCACTTCGTTGAATATTCAGGGTCTTAAATCCAACCGATAGGGAATTCAACAAAGCTGAAAGCGTACTTGGCCCCGCGACGACGATCTGCTCCTCTCTTCGGAGGCGATCAAAGAAGGCTGGGTCACGGACCACTTCTGAATAGAGCCCTTCCGTCGGTAAAAAGAGAATCCCGAAATTAGTAGTGGCAGGCGGATAGAGGTATTTTTGATGAATGTCCTTGGCAAATTGTTTGATACTAGCCAATAGGAGCTTGCGACAGCGTTCAATCTCCTCTTTATCCCCACTTTCATAGGCTTCTTCCAGTCGGTAATAACCGTCCAGAGGAAACTTAGAGTCGATTGGCAGATAGACGTATTCCCCTCTGACCTGACCAGGCATCTTGATCGCATACTCGACGCGCTCGCTAGAATGGGGAACTGTTACAAACTCCCTCTCGTATTGGGCGGGAGTTAGGATGTCTTCGATAATCTGGCCCAGTTGGAGTTCTCCCATAATCCCACGGGTTTTCGTGTTAGAAAGAACCTTATTGAGACTTCCCACATCTCTAGCGACCGTCTGCATTTCCCCAAGACCTTTATTGACCGACTCCAATTGTTTGGAGACCGTCTCAAAAGAGGTTTGAAGACGACTATGCAAGGTTTTTTCCAACTTTTCTTCGACCGTTTGACGCATCTGCTCCAAGCGCAAATCATTGGAAGCTTGAATCTGTTGCATCCGCTCGTCCGTTTTGTCTCGGTTTTTAGTGAAATTCTCAGCAAGTTCTGCTCGTAAAGCAGTCGTTTGCTGATGCATTTCTGTCCGTAATTCCATAAGACGGTCACTAATCGCCATCTCTATCTGCTGGCCAGTGATTTGCTGAGCTTGTCGCTCTCTCTCAAATCGGTAATCCAGCTGATCCGAAAGATGATCTTCTTGGTTCTCCAGTAAGTCACGGACCTGTTTGTTATCAGCTGTCCGTTGCTGGTAGAGCAAGAAGAGCAAGACAAGATTTCCCACTCCTAATACAAAAAGGATTATTTCCATCTTATTTCCCATCCTTGCTATAAATGATAAGGGCGTAGCCTCGATCAACGGTTAAGGTAATCGGCTGATTGATAAACTCGTTGGAACCATAAATAGCCTTTTTAAAATAACTGGTCTGATTTAAGGGATACTTAGCTCCTTCAATCTGGATGGAAGCTCCCTCAACTGGCATAAAAGCTACATAGGTATAGCCTGCTATAGGCAGAATGGTATGGCGACCTGCTGGACGGTAGCAGAGATAATTTTGTTGGTCCATCAAGTAAAGTTGGGACATAAAGGGTGCAATCTCTGGATCGCTGGGCAAAAAAACGCTGGCCAAGTGGTGATCCAGGCGACCACCAAAGGCTCCAAAATCTGAATTTCCGCTTGAGGCCAACGTTCTAACACTTCCTTAATCGCCAATTCTAGATCCGTATCATTTTTTTCTGCTACCGAAGTCCGTATTTCGTGAGCCGCAGATTGAATACTCTGGAATTCTTCTGGCTCGACAGAGTCAAAATCTCCAACTGCTAAAGATAGTTCCAATCCTTGCTTTAATAGGAAAAGGCAGCCTGCATCTACCCCGACATAAACATCCAAGTCTAGCGGAATGGTTTCCACTCGGCCTCCAGCTACAATCGCAACCTTAGTCTTGGATGGCTGCTCGAAGGGTTTGAACTCGTTCATTCACATCTCCATTAAACACATAGGAACCTGCTACAAAGACATTTGCCCCTGCTTCTTTCGCGGCGTGAATCGTCTTATCATCAATTCCCCCATCGACTTCAATATCGAAATCCAAGCCTTTTTCTTCACGCAATTGTACCAATTGACGAATCTTATCCATAGTTTCTGGCAGGAAGGCTTGCCCACCAAATCCTGGGTTGACAGTCATGACAAGTACTTGATCTACCAAGTTCAAGATGTGTTGGATACTTTCAACAGGGGTTCCTGGATTGATGACCACACTTGGTTTTACCCCTGCCAAACGAATTTTTGAAGGGCGCCATGGATATGTGGAGTCGCTTCGACATGAATGCTAATGATATCTGCCCCGGCACGCGCAAACTCTTCGATATGTTGCTCAGGATTGGTAACCATCAAGTGGCAATCAAACACTAGCTTGCTGTGAGGACGCATACTAGCAACTACACCAGCACCAAAGCTGATATTAGGCACAAAGTGGCCGTCCATCACATCGATGTGAGCGTACTCTGCACCAGATGCTTCCAATTTCTTCAATTCACTTTCAAAATTTGCATAATCTGCACTCAAAATAGAAGGGGCTAATTTGTTTGTTTTCATATTCTTCAGGTCTCCTTATTTGGGTAATTTTTTCGATACTTTTTTATAGGTTTCTCGCCTATTTTCGATCTCGCTCAAGAACTGTAAGTAATTCTCATAGCGGAAGGAAGCTATGATCCCTTCCTCAACAGCAGGCTTGACGGCACAGGATGGTTCATGTGTGTGGGTACAAGTACGGAATTTGCAAGCCTGGCTCACCTTGGCAATGTCTGGAAAAGCATGATTCAGATCTTCCGCATTATCGACTTCATAATCTAGAGAGGAGAAGCCAGGGGTATCCGCAATTTTGCCCCCATTGAGATCATAAAAACTGACAGCTCGCGTCGTATGGCGGCCACGTCCAAGACTGTCGGAGATTTCTCCTGTCTCTAGTTCCAACTCCGGAGCCAAGGTATTCAAGAGGGTGGATTTCCCCACTCCTGTTTGGCCCATAAAGACCGTCACCTGATCCTTCAAGAGAGGCAAGAGCTCTTCCTTGTCCGTGACAAAGTCATAGCCCATTTCGCGATAGACTTCCTGGAAAGGAAGCATCTGAGCTGGATCTTCTAGTAAGTCCATTTTTGAAATATAGACAATCGGATGAATCACTTTTTGTTCCAAGAGGACTAAAAAGCGGTCCAATAAATTAACATTAAAATCTGGCTCTTTGGCAGACATGATGACGACAGCCTGATCTATATTCACAATGGGTGGACGGACTAAGCTATTCTTTCTTGGGAATATTTTTAAAATATAGCCTTCCGAATTTTCTTCAGCTGAAATTCTACCTTATCTCCAACATAGGGAGTTTGTCCCTTTTTCCGGAAATTTCCTCGGGCGCGTGTTTGGTAAATTTCTCCCTCGCACTCCACATAATAAAAACCGGCCAAGGCTTTAACAATCGTTCCTTGCAACTAGCACTCCTTTAAAGTTAATACTACCATTATATCAAAAAATATACGATAGCGCTTGCGAACCTTAAATTCTATATATATTAGAATTTTATATTACCTTAAGACTCAGTACAGAATCACTATATAAATTCTGTTACTATTTTTTCTTGGCTTTTCTTTTAAAAAGAGTATAATAGAACTATGCGGAGGTGGTGGAACGGCAGACACGCATGCTTCAGGCGCATGTGCCTCTTCGGGCGTGAGGGTTCAAATCCCTTTCTCCGCATCTTGGAAAGGTGGCTCAGCTCGGTACGGCACCGGACTCGAAATCCGGCAAATGGATTTTCTTCATGCGCGGGTTCAAATCCCGTCCTTTCCTTACGATGCAAACAAGCCATAGGTCATGACCTATGGCTTATTACTTATAAAACTTCTTTGAGACTTTCCTTAGGTGAGTACGGACGTTAGCGAACTTCTCCGAAGTTCCATAACTAATTTTTGAGCCTTAAGTCTCAAAAATTCCGAGAGCCTAAACTACCTTTTATTTAGGCTCTTTTCTCACAGCGGAAAGTCTCGTTTTATAACCGATATCATTCGAAAACACATAAAAAACACCGTACTTCATAGCGTATTTATAATTAAGAAAGAAGATTACGAACCCATGTCTTTTCTATTATTTGATCCCGGCTTCTAGAAGACCGTCTGCCAAGCGGGCGAAGTCTTCTAAGCTAAGGGCTTCTCCTCGTACAGAAGGTTGCAGGCCTGCAGCTTGGATCCCTGCTTCCAATTTGGCTTTGATTTCTTCGGTCTTGCCAAAGCGGCTGGTCAAGTTGTTCCAAAGCGTTTTGCGACGGTGGACAAAGCTAGCCTTGCTAACAGAGAAGAAGAAATCTTCATCCTTAACTGCCACTGCTGGCTCTGGGCGACGCACCATCTTGAGGATGGCAGAATCAACGTTTGGCGCTGGCACAAAGACGGTGCGAGGCACGATAAAGGCTACCTTAGCGATCATATAGTATTGGACTGCAATGGACAAAGACCCGTAAGCCTTGGTATTAGGTTCGGCTGAAATGCGATCTGCCACCTCTTTTTGCATCATGACCACAAATTCTTGGAAAGGAATTTTAGACTCGATCAAGTGCATGAGGATGGGAGTCGTGATGTAATAAGGAAGGTTGGCCACCACCTTGATCGGAAGCTCTGGATTTTTGAACTCTGCGATGTACTGGTTGAGGTCTACCTTGAGGATGTCTTGGTTGACAACCGTGACATTGTCAAAATCCCGCAAGGTATCCGCTAAGATAGGAACCAAGCGGTCATCAATCTCAAAGGCCATCACTTCTGCGGCATTTTCTGCCAAAAACTCAGTGAGAGCTCCAATTCCAGGACCGATTTCGATGACATTGACCTGCTTATCAATCTCAGCCGTATCCACAATCTTTTGAAGGATGTTGGTATCGGTCAAGAAGTTTTGACCGAAGGATTTTTTAAAGGTAAAACCGTGACGCTCTAGCACTGCCTTTGTCACGCTATAATCTGCAATTCTCATTTTTTCTCTTTTCTAATCAGTTTAGGGTGAGACATACTCTCTTTTTTCTCCGCAGGCTAGTCTAACAGTCTTCCACAAAGGCATTCTGCTCCGCTTGGTAGACATAAGCTCCCCCATTCTTATCTAAGACAGTCTCCAGCAAGGGCTCCATTTCCAAGGCATCTTCAAGACTAATAATGGTAATCTTAGATGGATCGTCCAAATCTTCCTGGGACTCATAACCTGTAAAGAACTGCCAACCACTATCTTGTGGATGATGAGGGACATCGTGAAGCGCCCAATTAATCTCACGTCGTAGGAAGCAATCCTTGGTAATCATGGCCCCTTTTTGCGTATCAAGATTCAGAGGAGGAACCATCAGGCTTGCTATATGTTCCTGCGCAAAATGCAGCTCATCTCCAAGCTGGATGGAGGTAATATAAGCGGGTTGATTGGTTAAACGTCCTTTGAACTTCCCATCGCGGATTTCAGTGAGTTCGACCCACATACGCTCTGCTCGACACCCATTCTCCAAGACTGTATCCAGCACAAAGATGAGGCGAACCTGGTCCCCAAGCTTCAATTGGTTGATTTCTTCTTGACTTGGAATCAAAAAATGCCGTGGATTCTTTTGATGTTCTGCGTGAACATTCTCCAAAGAAAAGCCGATCACTTTTTTCTTATCTGTAAACAGGTCGAACAATCCCATCTTCTACCTCTATCTCTTTTTTAATAACTAGCCATCGTTTCTTCAACTTCCGCTAATGTTACCCCAAACAATTCCAAGCGTTTAAGCAGTTGTTTGCCATTGCAGTAGCCGATGCGCAAGGCTTCTCCTAGATATTCCCGTCGTTTGCGACTTTCACTGCCCATCAGCAGTCCGAGTCGCATCAGATCTGATTTGGTAATATCAAAGAAATGCTCATCTTCATAGGAGCCCATCAGTCCAGCAAGGGCTTTTTCTAAGTCTTCAAAGCTGGCATGCTCGACCCCCAAGGAACGGCCCTTGGTTTTTGATTTGGGTACTGCTTCGCCACGATTTAAAAAGGCATGCTTGGCCTGCGGAATTTCTTGCATGATGATCTTACGAATGCGCTCCCCATTGTAATCCGGATCCGTAAAAACTATGACTCCACGCAACTCCTGCAAGGTGGCAATTCGTTCTAGGTCATCTTGATTAATGGCGGATCCACGTGTCTCATAGGTATCCACCTCATAATAGCGTTTCAGATTGGCCGTATCATCCTTGCCTTCAACAACAATCACTTCTGGTATTTTTCTTTTCTCAGTCAAGGCCAAATACCTTTCTCGCATTGTCATAGGTGGCTTGAGCTACTTCTTCTGTTGTCAAGTCACGTAGTGTTGCAATATGATCCACTACATAGCGGGTGTAGGCTGTTTTATTTTCCCGGCCTCGCTTAGAACTGGTGCCAGATAAGGGGCATCTGTCTCAACCAAGATCTTATCGAGCGGAAGGCCAGTTGCCGCTTCTTGGACATCTGTTGCTTTCTTAAACGTGACCACTCCAGAAAAAGAGATCATCATTCCCAGATCCATGAAGCGCTTAGCTTCCTCTAAGCTTCCTGAGAAAGAATGCATGATCCCACCGCGTGGACCCACTCCTTCACTCTTGATAATGGCATAAGTGTCTTCGAGAGCATCACGCGTATGCACTACAAAAGGCAAGTCCAAATCCTTAGACAGTTGGATCTGACGACGAAAAACCTTTTCTTGAACGTCTTTTGGTGCCGTCATCCAGTGGTAGTCCAGGCCGATTTCTCCTAAGGCGACAACTTTAGGATGTTTCAACTGCTCCACTAGATAAGCCTCTACCTCAGGACTATAGTCGCCCGCCTCAGTGGGATGCCAACCAAGTGTGAGATAAACTTCTGGGTACTGGTCGGCCAAGGCTATTGCTCGTTCGATGGTTGGTTTGTCAAAGCCAACAACATTGTGGGCAAAGACTCCCAGCTCTTTAGCTAGTTCTAATTCCTCTTTTTCTCTCTCCCTGCAAACTCTTCAACGTTGAGGTGAGTATGGGTATCAAAAATTTGCATATGGATCCTTTTCTACGATTTTTCTCACTCTATTATAACAGAAAGCCTAGCTGAATACACTTTTGGCAAAACAAAAACCAGTAGTCTCGAGTTTCTACTGGTTTTTAGTTTTTTATCTGAATTACGCAGCCAAAACTTTGCGTCCTTTACGACGACGAGCTGCCAATACGCGACGACCGTTTTTGGTTGCCATACGGTGACGGAAACCATGTTTGCGCGCACGACGAAGTTTACTTGGTTGATAAGTACGTTTCACGATGAATACCTCCTCATAGATTTTGTATTCGTTTAGCCGGCTATAATGTGATCAGTTACTAAACATACTTTACTATTCTATCTGATTCACGTCTGTTTGTCAATAGCTATGAAAAATTTGTTGGGGCAGGTTCAATGATACCGCTTTTATTGGGCATCTCCTTCTATCCTTTGACGAGTCGCTTCATAGTAGGGAAGCAAGCTAGCCATTCCTTTTTTTAATTCCTCAAGAATGGCATCTTGACTCGTCGCTTGCGATAGATTGACATCGACTTTTACCAAGACCTTTCGGACCTGGCCAGTTTCCACACCTTTGAGAAGTCTCTGGCGATTGGCTTCTGTCCCTTGGAATCGTTGACTGACACCTTCTATTTGGGCGAAGTAATAGACTGGCGAAAAAACCGGAAGAGTTAAAACGCGGTTCTGCTTTTGTAGACTCTCCTCATCCTTCTTGCGTTCGATAAAACTTACTTCCAGGGACACACCAAAGTCCTTCGCATCACCATAAAGTCGCAAGGCAAACATCGGATCCTGGATCTCTCCCTCTCCTTGGAGATAAGCCCAAAAATGAGGGCGAAGAATTTGAGCTTGATTCATCCACTGACTGGTCCGATCTTGTTTTAAATGCGGAAAGAGCTTCTGAAAATCGCTGACCAAGTGGGTGAATTCCTGCCGAGCTTCTTGCCCTAACTCGCGATACTCTACCATTCGCTCTGCATCCTCACCAGCTTTAGCAGGGGCTAGGTACTTGATTCCCTGACAATTCAAAAAGTCTCTTATCTTACTATACATGCTAGTTTTCCTTTCTCAGACAGAAAAGGAGAGAGCAAGCTTACACCCCTCTCTCCCTTTAGCATCTTCCTTTTTAGACGGCAGATTAACCTTCAATATCAACGACAACGTAACGATTTGGTTCTTCTCCTTCAGAATAGCTGGTGACTCCATCCATTTTCGATACGATGCGGTGGATGATCTTGCGTTCGCTATTAGACATTGGATCTGTATGTTGCGCTCGACCTTCTTCTAGGGCACGACTTGCCAATTTTTGCGCATAGCTTTGAAGGACTTCTGCACGGTGTTCAACATAATCATTAACGTTGATCGCAATGTAGAAATTCTTAGAATACTGATTGTAAAGGTAGTTCTGTGCCAACAATTGAAGGGCCTTGAGAACTTTCCCGTGGTAGCCAATGACACGACCTGGCTCATTGGTATCAATTTGCATATTGATGGTGCGACGGTTGTAGCTGCTTGAGATGCTAGCTTCGACATCCATTTCATCAATAACGGTTTGAACATAGGCAGTGACATCAGAGACAACCTTTTCAATGTCATAGCTTTCTTCTACTTCAATGCCTAAGCCAGCAAAATCAGACGTTTGGCGGGTCTCGGCTTCGTTAAGACTTGAATCGAGAATCTCTCCATGACCCTGTTCTTCAAGAATGGTTTCAGGAGCCTTCTCATGTTTGAGAATCTCAGCCTTCACTTCTTCCGAAACTTCTTGGCCTTCTTCTTCAACTTTTTTAATCGCTGCTACCACGCGCCCCAAATCAACAGTCTCTTCACTGACACTCTTGACAGGTTCGTTTTGAGCATTAATTTCCTCAGGAACTCCCTTAACAGCTTGTTGATTGGCTTTTGTCACTGTAGTTTCTGCAATTGGTTCGATGTCTACCACGGCTGGCTTCTTACCAAAGAGACCGAGGAAACCTTTCTTTTCACGAGAAACGACAGTAATATGTGCTTTCATGCGCGGGATATCTAATTCTTTCAAACCATTTTGAATGGCTTCTTCAACATTGACTCCTTTATATTGGACCATCTGTCAAACTCCTTCTTAGTTTTTCTTTTTCTGTGCTTTGTTAAATGCACGTCGTTTTTGTTTCTAGATCTTTGATTGCCTGTTGCTCTGCTTCACGCGCCGCAATAATCTTAAATGGATTGTTCAATAGGTAAGTTTGCCCAACTTGGTAAGCATTGGAAACTACCCAGTAGAGAGCCACCCCGCTGGCTGAGTACATAGCGAAGAAGAAAATCATCACGGGCATTGCATACATCATGGCTGTCATTCCACCATTTTTTTCTGGCATAGCTTTGTTGCTCAACCAGGTACTAAAGAAGGTGAAGACGGCTGCCAAAACTGGCAAAATAAAGGTTGGGTCTGTTGCGCTCAAATCCAACCAAAGAAAATGACCGACTTTTAGGAATTCTACCCGACTCAATGCTTGGAACAAAGCCATCAAGACTGGCATTTGAACAAGCAATGGCAAGAAGGCAGAGGAAGTCTTGACGCCTTTTTCTTTATAGAGTTCCCGCATTTCTTCTGACATGCGAGTGCGGCTTTCCAAATCCTTCCCAGGATACTTGGCCTGGATTTCTTTTACAAGTGGCTGAATCTCCTGCATTTTGCGCGAGGAGGTCATTTGGTATTGGAAAACTGGCAAGAGAATGGTCCGAATCAAGAGAGTGAAGAGGATAATCCCGACTCCGATGTTTCCTCCGATAGAAAGGAAACGAATTACTTCTGCAAAGAAGTAAACGAATTTTTCCCAAACTCCTGATGATTGGGAAGTCACTTCAGACGTTCCACAGGCTGTTAATAATAGGAGGGCCCCTCCGAGTAAGCTAGCTACTTTTAGTTTCTTTTTCACGTAATTACCTTTCCTGACGATAGACTTGCGCTAATTTTAATACATGGACTAGATTTTTTTCGACCTGATCAAAATCCAGTTCTTCAACTCCCTTTCGAGCAATCACAACAAAATCATCTGCTACAAGATGATCCTGGTGCTTCATTAAAACATGACGAATCAAGCGCTTGATTCGGTTGCGTGTCACAGCATTTCCTAGTTTTTTACTCACGGATAAGCCGACACGGAAATGGGGCTGCTCTTGTGGCAAACGGTAGATGACAAATTTTCTATTTGCACAATTCTTGCCGCTTTTAAAAATGGCATTGAAATCTTTTTCTCGCTTGACACGATAGCTTTTTCTCAAACTCCCACTCCCTCTTTTAAATTTATTCTATTATACCATAATTTCAAAAAAAACCAACGACCTTCTGGCTCTTGGTTTAAAGCCTCCTCCAGTGCCGTCAAAACGGCTAGAGAAGAGATGCTGGATGGTTGATAAGATGATGGGTAAGCTATAAATGAAGTTCAAGCCGATATGAGCAAGGATAGGATAATACAATGAGCCCGTCTTTTCATTCAATAATCCAAAAATAAGGGCGGGGATGGTATAGATCAAAAAACTCAAAAAAGTAAAAGGATGCTGGAGGAATTGAAGTCCACTATAGATAAGGGCTGGGGCCCATACACTCGCGTAGAAGGGCCATTTTTTAAAATAGGCTTGGACAAGCGCTCCACGAAAGATAAGTTCCACGGTCATCGGTCGAATGATGACCACTAATACAAAGAGGATGAGAGATCCTAAGGCTTCCAAGGTCACCGGAAAAGAGTGATAAATAGCTAGACGTCCTTTGGTGAACCCACTGAGAAAGTAGTCTAGCCAGTAGATGGCACAACTGGAGAATATAGTAGCGTAGATAGCGGGAAGGAATTGTTTCTTCTTCGCCCACTGAAAAACCATACGTGGACTGTATTTCTTTACCAATGAAAAAACAAGTATCAGATAACCTGCCTCTAAAAATAGAAGAGTCCAAAAATAGCTAAGAGCTTGGCCGACTTGGTTGCTGACTAGTTGGGCCAACTCGCGAAATTGTGGCCGAACTAAGATATAGAAGACCAGTAGCAAAAGTGGATAAAAGAGCTTGGCCTTTGTCTTTAAAAATTTCATACATTCCTTTCGAGAGAGACAAAAAATGATTTATTGCATCTTACCATAATCATTCCTAGGATTCAATTAGAAAGTGAACCCAAAAAGGTCGAGACAACCGTCTCTGACCTCTAATTTCTATTGGAATGCTCGTTCTCCCCTTTTATGTAAATCACAAAGCCTACAAGCACGGATACAAGAATGGCTAGGCACAGAATGGTCTCTAACCAGACAAGGGGCCTTAACAGAGAACTGTGCAGTAGGCATTGGGCCATTTTCAGGGAGGTAGCTGTGATGACCGTTGGGAAGGTTAAGGCTGAAAAGGCTGGTTGAAAGCCCTCTTTTATCATTCTGGGTAGGCGCGTTAAAACGAAGAAATAAAAAGCTTGAGAGAGTCCAACCATGATGGATAACAGCCAAACAGGTAGACTGGCTCCACCCACACGAACCAGGGCCGCTAACAGAAGAGAGAAAAGGGGGCACAATAGATGCCTTCTTGCCCTAATAAGTGGCTCGGTAAAGGGGTGGTTTTCAACCCCTGGTAGATCAAGGGGTAAAGAATCAAGGTTAAGACAAAGCCAAATCCGAGAGTCAGATAGGCCAGTCCAACCACTCCTACCACTGGGTAGGTCAAGGCAGCAACAGCAATCCCCACATAAAGGACGGTCCAACTAGGGGTGGCATTGGCTCTCGGTTTTGCCAATATATGGGTCTTGGTAAAGTAGAAGATCAACCCACAATCTAAGAGGAAAGCAGTCCACCAAACTGCCTGGGCGAGTCCTCCAAATGTCGGAAAGAGTCGTAAGAGATAAGTCGATAAAATCATCCCAGCCATGGGGAAGGTCGCCATCCCAGATAGAAGGGCCGGTTCTTGTAGTTCGATCTTGGTTTCTGACCAGTAGATCAGATGGTGACATAAAAAGAAAACCCATAGGATCAAACCCGTCAAACTGAAGAAATGAGCCAGAACTGGGAAGGTATCAGACAGAAGGTTTCCAGCCCCTGCTAAACCTAACAGGCAGCCTGAAAAATGCTAAAGGAATCTTTTTCATCTTGATCTCCAATCATTTTATCGCTTTCAGTATACCATAAAATACCAGGAGGGATCATCAAAAAAAAGTAGACACTAAAACTACTTCTTTTTTAAAATGCTTTAATTACTCTGGTATATAAGGAATGATGGAGTTTTTTTGCTGTAAATAAGCCCCATAAATCTCTAAAGACCATTAACACATAGAACTCCCCTATTCAAATGTAAAACTGAAAGCTACCAATAACCTCATCAAAGGCATCAAGCAAAATACTGTTGCTTTCCAGAACATTGACCACTTTAAAACTAGAATTTTCATCGTTTTGAACATCAAAAAGGAGAGAACCAATTCGATCCTCTCCAAGGTGTAACGTTTCCTCACCCATTATAGCTGACAAAATACCCAGAGTCCTTCTCCAATCTCCCTCTGAGATTTTAGAGTAGCAATCTTGACACTTACTTCTTTATAATGCAATCTATAAGCCTCTGTCAACATTCTTAAATAAGAATAAATGTATTCCTATTTTGCAATTTCTTCCAACATTTTTTCAATGTGTTGGATAGATTTCTCGCGACCAAGCAAGTAGATGGTTTCTGGCAATTCTGGTCCGTGCATCTCTCCTGAAACGGCGATACGGATTGGCATGAAGAGGTTTTTCCCTTTGATACCAGTTTCCTTTTGGACTGCTTTGATTTGCGGGAAGATATTTTCTACCACAAACTCATCGTCTGACATGGCTTCGAGTTTTGCTTTGAAGGCTTCAAGGACAGTAGGAACCGTTTCACCAGCCATGACTTCTTTCTCTGCTTCTGTCAATTCTGGGAAGTCTGAGAAGAAGAGGTCTGTCAATGGAACGATTTCATCCACTGACTTCATTTGTGGTTTGTAAAGTTCCACCAATTTCTCAGCCTTGTCTGTCAAACGTCCTGCTTCTTCGAGGAATGGTTTAGCCATTTCAAAGATAGTCTCAAAATCCGCATTCTTGATGTACTCATTGCTCATCCAGTCCATTTTCTTTTGGTCGAAAGCAGCTGGAGACTTGCTGAGGCGGTTTTCATCAAAGAGCTTGATAAGTTCTTCGCGAGAGAAGATTTCGTCTTCCCCACCAGGGTTCCAACCAAGAAGGGCGATAAAGTTAAAGACTGCTTCTGGAAGGTAACCTTTCTTCCGGTAATCTTCGATGAACTGAAGGGTATTGGTATCGCGTTTAGACAACTTCTTACCAGTTTCAGAGTTGATGATCAAGGTCATGTGACCGAACTCTGGAGCTTCCCATCCAAGAGCCTCATAAACCATGAGCTGTTTTGGTGTATTGGCAATGTGGTCATCTCCACGGATGACGTGAGAAATTTGCATGTCATGGTCATCGATCACAACGGCGAAGTTGTAAGTTGGGTAACCATCTTTCTTTTGGATAACCCAGTCCCCACCGATATTGCCACCTTCAAACTCAATATCGCCTTTAACCATATCATGCCATTTGTAAATACCAGACTCATTCACAGCCAAACGAACCGTTGGGATGATTCCTGCTGCTTCACGTTCCGCGATGTAAGCCGCTTTTTCTTCTTCGCTCATGCCGAGGTATTCGTTGATGTAGCGAGGTGTTTCACCAGCTGCTTCTTGGCGTTCACGTTCTGCTGCCAACTCTTCTTCTGTAACGTAAGATTTATAGGCTTTTCCTTCGGCCAAGAGTTGGTCAATGTATTTTTGATAGAGTTCCAAACGTTCAGACTGGCGGTAGTTCTCATGCGTCTCTGGACTTTCATCCCAGTCCATACCCAACCAACGAAGGTTTTCCAGCTGGGAACGTTCTCCATCTTCGACGTGGCGCTTACGGTCCGTATCTTCGATACGGATGATAAAGGTTCCACCATGGTGGCGCGCATACAAGTAGTTAAACAATGCTGTACGAGCATTTCCGATGTGTAGTAGTCCGGTTGGACTTGGTGCATAACGCACACGAATATCTTTAGTCACGTATGTTTCTCCTAATTGTTCATTGATTCTGGGCTTCTCTTCTAACTGGCCCAGGCACTTTTCACTCTATTATAGCATATCTCTGCATGAGTAGCTTCCTAATCGAGTCGTTCTTCTAGCTCAAAATCAATTGGCAGGGTTGCTAAGAAATGCTCCAACTCCCGCTCCCAATAAAACCATTCATGTTTTCCTGGTCCATGGCTGTAGGTGATATCAAAACCGAGGTCCTTCAGATGATCAACAGCTGTATTGTTGGCCTCATACAGAGCATCCTGCTCACCACACCACGCCCATAAGACCGTCTTTTTATCTGAGTACTTCTCCGCAATGCTCTCCAAGGAGTAAGGACTCGTCGTCCAATCTTCTAGCTCTCCAAAGACCCCTTGCCAATAAGCCTTACTGCCAAGGTCAGTGTCTGCCAGTTGACGTCCCTCAAAGCTAAGAGCACCAGAAAAGCTAGCAGCATGCGAGAAGCGATTGGTTTGAAGGGCCAGTTTGAAAGATCCATAGCCCCCCATCGATAGACCAGCGATAAAGGTCTTCTCCCGCTTCTTAGTCATATTGGGGAAGAAGCGTGCCAAGGTCTTAGGCAATTCCTCTGCGATGGCTGTGTAGTAGGGATAGCCATACTGGGTATCCGTATACCAACCATTATTGGTATTAGGCAAGACAACAATCAGATTGGTCGAACGTAGGATCCGTTCTACATTGGTCCGTTTCAACCAGGAGTACTGATTGCCATTCATCCCATGAAGGAGATAGAGGACCGGGATATCTTGATCATCTGGATTTTCCACCCGAGATCCATCTGGGTAGAGGACGTTGATCCCCCACTCCATTGCGAGCGCTTCTGAATAGTATTCAATCTGCATTACTGCCATCTATCTTTCCTCACTATTTCTTCTTTTCCTTGACAAGAAAAAGCCGACGATCGACTTTTCCTCTTATCTTAATCCTAGCGTACTTCCATGACGACTGGCAAGATAGCTGGTCGACGTTTGGTCTGGTCAAAGAGGTACTTGGCCAAACTATCACGAACAGCACCCTTGAGCTCGGCCCAATCGAAGCTGTCCTGGGCTAAGTATTCTTCCACACTTTGGTTGACAATCTCAGCACTTTCGCGCAAGATATCGCGACTCTTCTTCACATAGATAAAACCACGAGTGTGAACTTTTGCCTTCGAGATAATACGTTTTTCACGACGGTTAACGGTAATGGCCACAATAAAGATACCGTCTTCTGATAAGACTTTCCGGTCACGGAGCACGACATTTCCAACATCCCCAATGGCATTCCCATCAATCAAGACATCTCCAGCAGAGACGCTACCAGCAGGAACGAAGTCACCATTGTCATATTCCATGATAGTGCCTTTTTTCGGAATGAAGATATTTTCAGGCAAAATCCCCACTTCCATCGCAAGCCGTGCATGGGCATCCAATTCGCGGTATTCCCCTTGGATTGGGAACAGATAGTTGGGACGAAGAAGGTTGATCATCAATTGAAGATCACGCGCATTTCCGTGTCCTGATACACGCAAGCTTTGAGTAATCGCTTTTACGACTCCGCCTGCTTGATAGACCATGTTTTCTACACGTGCCATAACCGCTTCTTTAGCGATAGATGGAGTTGTTACGATATAGACCAAGTCACCATCCTTGATTTCAACATAGCGGTGACGGCCAATGGACATTTTACGGAGGCCGTTGATGGGTTCACCCATCCGCCCCGTTTCAAGAATAATCAATTCATGATCCTCAAAACGAGACATTTCTTTTGGCTTGATCAATATTTTTTCGTTGGCCAAAGACAGTTTATTTAAACGAATCCCTGTACGGACAATATTTTCTACGTCAAATCCAGTCAAGACAACCCGGCGCCCTGTCTCTGCAGCTGCGTCAAAGACTTGCTGGATCCGTGATAGGTTACTTGCAACAGCGGCTACAATGATACGGCCATCCCAGTCAGCAATCGTATCTAGGATTTCATCCCCAACCTCTTGCTCACTAGCCACTTGAATCTTACTATCGGCATTGGCAGAGTCACTCAAGAGAGCGAGGACGCCTTCTTGTCCAATCTCTGCCAAACGAGCAAAGTCAGTCGCATAAAACTCACTCGCTGTCTGGTCAAACTTGAAGTCTCCGGTATAGACGATACTTCCTTCAGAAGTCTTGATGACAATTCCTAAACTTTCTGGAATAGAGTGGGTTGTCTGAAAGAAGGAAACAACGGTTCCTCCAAAATCAATCTCTGAGTTTGCATCGATTACATGGAAATCATTGAACTTCTTGACACTGTCATTGCTCTTGACAAAGAGTTTGGCCAACTCGATGGTCAACTCTGACCCAAATACGGGAACTTTAGCCTCTGCTAAAAGATAAGGAAGGGCTCCGATGGCATCCGCATGCCCGTGCGTTAAAAAGACTCCTGCGATACGATCGCTATTCTCAAAGAGGTAGTCCATGTTGGGAATAACGACATCGACCCCTAGTTGCTCATTTTCTGGATACTTGAGACCAGCATCCAAAACAAAAATAGAGCCATTTACTTCAGCTATGTAGAGGTTTTTCCCGTTTTCACGGACTCCACCTAAAGTAATCAACTTAATGTTACTCATGTTTTCTCCTTTATGTGATGGTTCATACTTACGGTCCTTGGCTCACCAAGTCGAATTACAGTTTTGCAATTTTCTTGCATATCTAGAACATTATACTATTTTTTCACGATTTTTTCAAAAGTCAGACCAAACAAAAGCCCTCCATCATTTGATGGAGGAACCCTTATCAAAACCCAAGACGACAGCATAGAATGTCAGCTTGCTAAAGAGACGCTAGTCCGTATGATAGTCATTTTTCTTATTCTCAATCACCCGTATCGCCGCCTTGATCACATGAAATTCATTTAACAGTTCTTCTAGGTGGTGGTAATTCCGATCGCTGAGAGCCCCTTTCTTGAGGGTTTGGGACAAACTATAAACCGATCAACATGCTCATCAATATTGGCCAGCAATTCTTTGGCTTCTTTCAACCGGTAGCGATTCAAGAGCTTGCTTTGGCTATGCTTATAGGCGAGCACATTCTCACGATGAATGTCTTGACAGACTTCCTTCTGTTCTTCATCCACCGTCAAATTGACCGCTTGAAAGCAAGTAATAAATTCTCGCTTCTTCAGATCACACACAAAGACGACACCGTCCTCTGCTACATAGGCTTCCGTATCGGGCCGTTGATCAAAACTGCTATCAAAATGATGAAGCGAGGGCACATGTTGATTGACCCAGCGTTTCAACTGCTCTTTATCGACCCCAAATCGTTCCATTGCTCTTTCTTTAAAGTGATCTCGACAGCTATATTCATGTGCGTATGGCAATCCCACTGACCTCACCTCAACTTTCTAGCATGACAGACAAAAAGACCTCCAGTCTTACGGGACTAGAGGTCTGGTCTGCTTCACTGACAAGAGGCGATTAACCATTTAGGCTAACGAAAACAACAGTTATGATTTTCATTTCTTTTCATGGTACGTTTTCACATACCAGTGGTTTTCTTTGCAATTTCTCTTTCAGTTTTGTTACAAAGCACTCAGTTGAGCATACCGAAGTTCGAAAACCATCTAAAGCTTCCACTACTATTTACACGTATTTCAATGTCATTTAGTAAGTTAAGCAGACTTACTTGACGGCTCAACCGATTTAACATTTCCGGCGTTAAGGCTCTTTTCATAAGAGCACGAACAAGTGTCAGCGAAGACAGACCTAAAACGAAGTAACCTAATGTATGAATCTATAAGGCATTGGTATCAACCCCTTCTCCCTTATCTTCACCTATAGTATACTCCTTTAATATTGGTATTGCAAGCGATTACACGCTGAAACTAGTTTCTAAATTCACTCAAAGAAACGGTAGTAATCAGACAGGTCCATCTTAGCCTTTTCCTCTTGGTTCAAGTCCTGGATAATCTTTCCATCCTTCATGACAATCAAGCGATTCCCGTACTTGAGGGCATCTTCCATATGGTGGGTAATCATCAAGGCAGTCAGTCGATCCGTTTTGACAAATCGATCCGTCAGCTCCATCAAGGCCTGACTCGTCTTGGGATCGAGAGCAGCTGTATGCTCATCCAAGAGCAAGAGTTCAGGACGCTTCAGGGTAGCCATCAACAGGCTCAGAGCTTGACGTTGTCCACCAGATAAGAATTCTACCGCCGTATCGACATGCTGCTCTAAACCATTGCCAATCTGGCTCAAAACCTCTTTAAACTCGTCTTTGTACTGGGCAAGTCGACGAGGAACCAAGCCCCGCTTTTCTCCTCGGAATTTTGCAATCAGGAGATTCTCGGCCACTGTCATACGAGGAGCCGTCCCCATCTTTGGATCTTGGAAGACCCGGGATAGGTATTTGGCCCGTTTTTCCGGACCATAGTGCGTCACGTCCTCTCCCTTGATCAAGACTTGACCACTGGTCAGAGGCAGAGTTCCAGCCAGGGTGTTGAAAAGGGTTGACTTACCAGCACCATTGCCCCCAAGAATGGAGATAAAGTCATGCTCATGAATCTCCAAAGAGACATTGTCCAAAATGACTTTTTCTTCATTCAAGCCATTGTTCACCACGATGGTGGCATTTTTTAATTCTACAATTGCGGTCATTTGCTGAGTTTGACTCCTTTCAGCAGTTTCTCTTTAAAGGTTGGAATCATGAGACAGATCGCCAAGATGATAGCGCTAAAGATGCGAATGTAGCTGGTATTGACACCGATGGCAATCACAGCCCAAATTAAGAATTGATAAATGATTGATCCAATAACGATACTGAGCAAACGTTCTGCTAAGGTTAGTTTGAGAAAAGGACCTCTCCGATAATCAAGCTAGCCAAACCAACAACGATGACTCCGATCCCTCGAGAAGCATCTGCATAGCCTTCTTGCTGGGCCATCAAGGCACCTGACAAGGCGATAATCCCATTAGAAACTACTAGCCCCATCAACTCCATCCGGCTGGTATGGATCCCAAAGCTTTTAGCCATCTCAGGATTGTCCCCCGTCGCAATATAGGCTTGCCCCAATTTAGTATCTAAAAAGAAGAGCATGGCAGCAATCACCAGAGTTACAAAGATGATCCCGATGATAATCTCGTTTACGCCACTCGCGATGGGAATCATATCTTGGATTTTTGAGTATCCGAGTAAACCCAGGTTGGCCCGTTGCATCACAAAGAGAATGACTGAGTTACAGGAAGTCATCACCAAAATCCCCGATAACAGCGTCGGAATCTTTCCTTTGGTATAAAGAAGACCTGTAGCCAATCCAGCCAAGCACCCCGCACCAATGGCCGCCAGGGTGGCTAATAAAGGGTGAACCCCTTTGGTAATCAGAGTTACCGCAACGGCTCCTCCTAATGGAAAGGAACCCTCTGTGGTCATATCTGGGAAATCCAAGATACGGAAGGTCATAAAGATCCCTAGCCCCAAAATAGCCCAGATCAAGCCTTGTGAAATAATCGAAATAAGCATATCTTTATCCTAACTATTGTAAATATCCTCTATTGTATCATATTGCGAGACGTGATTTCAATGCTTTCAAGAAATAACAAAAAGGCCCCACTCCTTAGAGCGAGGCCTCCTTGTGGAACTAAAGTATTTACGAACCTAGTGTGATTCGTTGGTTTTTACCACTTGTTTAGTCTTCGTTTTTCTTGCGTCTTGCAAGACCAGCAAGTCCTACCAAACCAAGAGCAGCACCTAACAATGCAGCAGAAGCTGATTGTTCTTCACCTGTAGCAGGAAGTTGTGGTGTTACTGGTGGTGTTGGTGGTGTCACCGGTGGTGTTGGTGGTGTTACCGGCGGTGTTGGCGGTGTTACCGGTGGTGTTGGTGGTGTCACCGGTGGTGTTGGTGGTGTTACCGGTGGTGTTGGTGGTGTTACTGGTGGTTTCGGTGGAATTACCTTGTTGTTGAACTCAGTATCTTCCGGTAATTGAGAAGTTGCTGTTAAGACTTTGCCTTCTTTAGTAACTGTTACTGTTACTGTAGCTACCATCTTATCGTATTCAACTCCTGCTTCAGTACCTTTAACCTCTTCCACTGTGTAAGTGTGAGTTCCTTCTTCTCCACGTTTGAACTCTAATGCAGAGAACTTGATGTTTCCTGTTGCATCGTTCTTAACTGTTTCAATAACTTTTCCATCTTTATCTTTAAGTACGAAGCTAAATTCACCTTCTTTTAGCTCACGTCCTTCAAGTTTCTTAGTGAAGTTAAATTCAACTTTAGTTGGGATGTTAACGACACGTTTTTCTGTTGGTTTTTCTGGTTTTTCAACAGATTTCTTAGTTGGATCGTATTGGTGAACAGTTTGTGAAGCAGTGTTTTCGATATCTACACCATCTTTAGCTGTTGCTTTAATAGTTGCAGGGATCTCAAACTTGTAGTAACGTCCGAATGCAAATTTAGCAGTGTCGATTACTGGAGTGTTTTCTGCATCTCCAAGTGACTTAGTCAAGTCTGTCTTAGAAGTTGCAGTGATCACACCATTTTCAACCTTGATATCAAATTTAGCTGTCACATCTTCTCCTGTTACAGAGTCGTATGCTTTAATTTCTGCTACGTTGACGTCTAAGTTTCGCTATCATATTTATCTGTTACACCTACAGATTGAATATTGTGAGCTTCAGTGAACTTAGTTGTATCCAACCATACTTGGTAGTATACTTTATCACCCTTCTTAAGTGTCTTCGTATTGATATTTTGAGCTTCATTATTATCAGCTTGATCAACATAAGGATTTGCATTCGTATCAGCAACCTTATCTGCCAATTCTTTATCATCATCCAGAAGTTTGTTGCCAGTGATATCGAATTTCTCTTCATTAAGAATGTATTTCTCTGGGTTGAATTCTGGAGTTTCTGGTGGAGTTACCTTGTTGTTGAACTCTTTGTCTGCTGGTTCTGTTACGTCAGTAATGAGAGCTTTGGCTGTTCCATCGTGAGATACCACAACTTTAACAGTTGCAACCATTGTGTCGTATTTGACTGTTGCGTCTGTTCCAGCTATTTCCTCTACAGTATAGTTATAAGTCTTACCAAGATCGTCTTTACCAAATTCAAGAGTCTTGAAGGTAATTTTACCAGCAGCGTCATTCTTCACTGTTTCGACAACATTGCCATCTTTCTTAAGAACGAATGTGAATTCTTGATCTTGCAATTGACGACCTTCAAGAGATTTCGTGAATTTAAGATCAAGTGGAACTGGAACACTATTTACACGTTTTTCAGTTGGTTTGCTTGGTTTTTCAACCTTCTTAGTTGTTGGGTTGTAGTAGTTAACGACTTGAGCTGCAGTATTTTCGATATCTGCACCAGCTTTAACAGATTCTTTCACTGTTGTTGGGATGTCGAACTTGTAGTAACGTCCAAAGGCAAACTTAGTTGTATCGATGATTTGAGTGTTTTCTGCATCGCCAAGTGACTTCGTGAAGCCAGCTTTAAGGGTTGCAGTGATCACACCATTGTTCACAGCGATATCGAATTTAGCAGTGACATCATCGCCTGTTACTGAATCGTAAGCTTTGATCTTAGTTTCGTCAAGGTTCAGCTTAGTTTCATCGTAATCATCTGAGATTCCTACTGATTGGATGTTTTCTTTGTTTGTTTCAGAGAATTTAGTTGTATCCAACCATACTTGGTAAACCAACTTGTCGCCACGTTTAACAGTCTTCGTATTCAAGTTTTGTTTTTCGTTGTTTGATGCATCGTCCGCGTATGGGTTGGTATTGGTATCTGCGTACTTGTCTGCCAATTCTTTGTCATCATCAACGAGCTTGTCGCCTGTGATATCGTATTTCTCTTCAGAAACAACGTATTTCTCTGGTTGGAACTTAGGTTCTTCTGGTGGAGTTACACGGTTGTTAAATTCTTTATCAGCGATATCACCAACAGTCGCAATCAGAACTTTCGCTGTTCCATCGCGCTTCACTGTGACTTTCACTGCAGCCTTCATCGTATCGTATGTAACAGTTACGTCGCTTCCTTTAACTTCTTCTACTGTGTAGTTGTGAACGCCTTCTTCACCCTTCTTGAATTCAAGTTTAGAGAACTTAACGTTACCTGCTGCATCGTTGCTTACAGTTTCAACAACTTTACCTGTTGAATCTTTAAGAACGAAGTTGAATTCGTTAGCTTTAAGCTCACGGCCTTCCAAACGTTTAGTGAAGTTGAACTCTACTTGTACTGGTACGCTGTTGACACGTTTTTGAGTAGGTTTGTTTGGAGTTTCAACTTTCTTAGTTGTTGGGTTGTAGTAGTTAACTACTTGAGCCGCTGTATTTTCGATATCTACACCAGCCGCTACATCAGCTTTCACTGTTGTTGGGATGTCGAACTTGTAGTAACGTCCAAATGCGAACTTAGTTGTGTCAATAACTTGAGTGTTATCCGCATCGCCAAGTGACTTCGTGAAGCCAGCTTTAAGGGTTGCAGTGATCACACCGTTATTAACTGTAATATCGAATTTATCTGTTACATCATCACCTGTTACTGAATCGTAAGCTTTGATCTTAGTAGAATCAAGATCCAACTTAGTCTCATCGTAGTCATCTGAGATTCCTACTGATTGGATGTTGTCCTTGTTAGCTGCGTCGAATTTAGTTGTATCCAACCATACTTGGTAAACCAACTTGTCGCCACGTTTAACAGTCTTAGTATTCAAGTTTTCTGCTTCGTTGTTTGATGCATCGTCCGCGTATGGGTTGGTATTGGTATCTGCGTACTTGTTTGCCAACTCTTTATCATCATCAACGAGTTTGTCGCCTGTGATATCGTATTTCTCTTCAGAAACAACGTATTTCTCTGGTTGGAATTTAGGTTCTTCTGGAGGAGTTACCACGTTGTTGAACTCTTTGTCTTCAGCGTCTGTTACGTTTGTAACTAATGCTTTAGCTGTTCCATCATGAGATACCACAACTTTAACAGTAGCTACCATTGTATCGTATGTAACAGTTGCGTCTGTTCCAACAACTTCTTCAACAGTATAGTTGTAAGTTCCTTCATCACCCTTCTTAAATGTAAGAGCTGAGAATTTAACTTTTCCGTCAACATCATTCTTCACAGTTTGAAGTTCTTTACCTGTCGAATCTTTAAGCACGAAGCTGAATTCTTGATCTTTCAACTCACGTCCTTCCAACTTCTTAGTAAAGTTGAATTCTACTGAAAGTGGTACGTTGTTGACACGTTTTTGAGTTGGTTTTTCTGGTTTTTCAACTTTCTTAGTTGTTGGGTTGTAGTAGTTGACCACTTGAGCCGCAGTATTTTCGATATCTACACCAGCTGCAACTGATTGTTTAACTGTTGTTGGGATGTCAAACTTGTAGTAACGTCCAAAGCAAACTTAGTTGTGTCAATGATTTGAGTGTTTTCTGCGTCGCCAAGTGACTTGGTGAAGCCAGCTTTAAGGGTTGCAGTAATCACACCATTGTTCACAGCGATATCAAATTTAGCTGTTACATCATCGCCTGTTACTGAGTCGTAAGCTTTAATCTTAGTAGCATCAAGTTCTAATTTCGCTTCATCGTAGTCATCTGAGATTCCTACAGATTGGATGTTCTCTTTGTTAGTTTCAGAGAATTTAGTTGTATCCAACCATACTTGGTAAACCAACTTATCACCGCGTTTAACAGTCTTGGTATTGATGTTTTCTGCTTCATTGTTGGTATCTTTATCAACATATGGATCAGTGTTTGTTTCAGTGTATTTGTTTGTTAATTCGCTATCATCATCCAACAACTTGTTGTCTGTAATAGAAAATTTCTCTGCATTCAAGACATATTTTTCTGGTTGGAACTTAGGTTCTGTTGGAGGTGTTACTGTATTGTTGAACTCTTTATCAGCTGGTTCAGTTACGTTAGCAACCAATGCTTTAGCTGTACCGTCATGAGATACTGTTACAGTAACTTCTGCCTTCATTGTATCGTAAGTGACAGTTGCGTCTGCACCTTTAACCTCTTCAACAGTATATTTGTGAGCTCCTTCTTCACCTTTTTTGAATTTCAATGCTGAGAACTTAACGTTTCCTGCTGCATCATTCTTAACCGTTTGAATTTCTTTACCTGTTGAATCTTTCAGTACGAAGCTGAACTCGTTCGCTTTAAGCCCACGACCTTCCAAACGTTTCGTGAAGTTGAATTCTACAGTGATTGGCACACTGTTCACACGTTTTTGAGTTGGTTTTTCTGGAGTTTCTACAGATTTGCTTACTGGGTTGTAAACGTGAACGATTTGGTTGGCTTTGTTTTCGATGTCTACTCCGCCTGCTACTGAATCTTTAACAGTTGCTGGGATATCGAATTTGTAGTAGCGACCAAATGCGAATTTAGTTGTGTCGATAACTTGAGTGTTATCAGCATCACCTAAAGACTTGTTCATAGAAGCTTTAGATGTAGCTGTAATGACTCCGTTAGCTACTGTAATATCAAATTTAGATGTTACATCAACTCCTGTTTCGCTGTCATAAGCCTTGATATCAGCACTGTTAACAGTCAATTTATCTGCATCGTATGTATCAGAGATACCTACAGATTGGATGTTGTTCTTGTCAGTGAAGTTCTTAGTATCCAACCATACTTGGTAAACTAATTTATCACCACGTTCAACAGTCTTGGTATTGATGTTTTCCGCTTCGTTGTTCTTGGTTTGATCAGCATATGGATTTGCATTTGTTTCTGTGTATTCATCCTGAAGCTCATCGTCATCGTCCATTAATTTTGTACCTGTTAGGTCAAATTTTTCTTTGTTAAGAACGAATTTCTGGTTGGAATACAGGTGTTTCTGGAGGAGTTATTTTGTTATTGAACTCTTTATCCGCTGTTCCATCAGTTGCTTTACCATTAGCGTCTACCCCACCAGTAGAAACTACGTTAGTTACAGTTGTTAATGTGTGACCATTTTTAGCAACTTCTACAGTAATAGTAGCTTTCATAGTATCGTATACCATTCCAGCTTCTTTAGCTGCAGGGACAACTTCTTCTACAGTATAAGTGTGAGTACCAACTTTAGAGTTGTCGAATGATAATTCTGTGAATGTTACAGTTCCGTCTGCTTTGTTCGTTACTGTTTCAACTTCTTGTCCGTTTGCATCTTTAAGAACGAATTTGAATTCTCCATCTTTCAGTTCACGTCCAGCTAATTTCTTAGTGAAGTCGAATTTAGTTTTAACAGGTGCTACAACATAGTTGTTGAAGACTTTATCATCAGCACTTGATTTGAATCCACCTTCAGCACTGTATTTAACTGCAGCTTGTAATTCACCTTGAGCGTTTTCAGTTACAGTAACAGTCATCGTAACTGTCATTGCATCGTATTCAACGTTTGCATCTGAACCTGGAGTCTCAGTGATTGTGTAAGTGTAAGTTCCCACTTTGTTAAATGTTAATTTGCTGAATGTAGCTTTACCGTCAGCTTTGTTAGTTACAGTTTCTTCATGAGCTGGAAGCGATTTATTTGGTTGTACTTCTTTTAGTTTGAATGTAAACTCACCATTTGCTAATACACGTCCTTCAAGTTGTTTTCCAACTTCTGGAGTGACTTCAACTGGTTCTTGTTTTACATAGTAGTAAACTGGTTGTTTATATGGTGTTAACGAGTTTGCTAAGTCAACTTTTATACCACTACCGTATATTCCACGTTCTAATTGTGCATTATCTATCTTGTATCCAATATTATCCCCTAAGAATGGTACAAATACAGCGTGATATGGTGGCATGTCAGAACCTTTATAGAAATCAAATTCAATTTCCTTACCATTTGGATATTCAGTTTTTACTCCTGTTTTTGGATCAGTTGCTGTATGTGGAATAGTGTAAAGAGGTGTTTCTTAACAGCTAATTCCTGTGAATTCCAATCACCTGGTTTAATTGGCTTAGTCTCTGCTAGTAACATGTATCCATCTGTGTCTAATGTACCATCAGAACGTTTACTTTGTTGTTTTGGATCTAATAAGTAAACACGAACTACTACTGAACCGTCTTCTCCAACAACTTCTTTGATACGTTTGATACCGTATCGGTCCGCATCTATGAATTTAGAACCGATAGTATAAGGACGATTTACAAAGCCTGATTGATCATTTGCATTAGCTGTTTGGTACAATTTATATCCATCAAATTGGCGCTCACCAGATGCTGTGAATCTTTGTCCTTCTTCAGCTTTAAGTGTATATCTAGCTAAGTCTACTTCATTACCATTTTCTTTATAATCTTGAACAGTTTTATCCGTTTTATTAGCGTTGAAAGTAGGGTTATTTTTATCAACTACTTTATAGTAAGTTGTTTTATTAATTGTTTCTGGTATTTTAGCGTTTGAATCAGTAATTGTACGGCCATTGTAAGCTGGTTCAACAACGTTTAGAACATCTGTTGTAGTACGAGCATTATAAACCGCAGTATAAAGTGTTTGCTCTGCTGGCGTAAGTTTGTGTCCAGCAGCAACTAAATCTGTTATACTCTTTCCAACTTCATAACCATTTTGAATAAATGGTTGAGTAGTTTTACCTTTTTCAGCAGTACCTGATTTATAATCCACTTGGAAGGTTAATTGACTATTAGATGCAGCTGTGGTAGTAGTGAATTTGAACACCACTAGATGAAGTAATAGTTCTAGTTTCTAGTACATTCCCAGTCGTTTTATCGATTAATTCAACAGTGGTATCAGTAGACTCATCAAATCTCTTATAAGCACGAGCATAGTATTTTGTACCATAACGTTCATTGAATTTAGTTAAATCCCAGATAGCGTATGTGTACCAATCTCCTTCTTTAGCTGAGTAACCAGCTGGTACCGTTTGAGAGCTTACAGTTGCACCATTAGCATCTTTGATTTCTGGAGTTACTTTTTCCCCATCTTTTAAGTAAGTGCTTACCGCTACTGGGTTAGAGTTGTGGTCCCCAGTTACAGCTTCGTTAGTAACAGCACGACGGTTACGAACTTTAGGTTTATTTGACTCATCTGTAGCTGGTTTTGCTTCAGTTGTTGCTGGTTTAGTGGCTTCTTCTACTGCTGGTTTAGCTTCTTCAGATTTTTCTTCTGGTTTTGCTTCTTCCTTAGTAGCCTCTGGTTTAGCAACTTCATCTGTAGATGGTTTTGTTTCCTCAGCTTTTTCTGCAGTTGCTACTGGAGTTTCAGTTGCTGCTGATGTAGCTTCAACTGCTTTTTCTTCAGCAACTGGAGCGCTCACAGCAGTATCTTTAGGGGCCTCTGCTCCTTCAGCGTTGGTACTTGCTGGAGCTAGCTGAGATTCTTCAGCTTGGGGACTTGATACTGCGACCACTTCACGTGGTTGAGAAGTAGAAACAGCTTCATCCGCAGCTACTGACGGCGCTCCGACAGCAAAAAGTGCTGTCCCTAGCAATACAGAACAAACACCAATGCTATATTTTCTTAAAGAAAAGCGCTGGCGCCTATTAAACAATTCCTTCATTTGTTGTATCTCCTTTTTCATATTAATTTTTTCTTTGATACACATTGAATAGTAACAAAGAAGTAGCTTTCCGTCAACAAATTTTACAATTTTGGCTATTTTTGACTATTTATTTTACATAATCTTAGTCATATTGCAATAGTTTTCACAAAATTGTCACTTTATTTCCCACTTGGTACGATTTTTTACTATCTTCGAATGTGGTGGATCTCCTTTTATTGATGATGGAACTTTCGGCTATCAAGTTAAGGCATTTAGCCCCTTTCAGAAATCTTTTACATCACTTATTTTTCCTTTCCATTTTGACAAGTGCATTCCACTCAAAAGAAAAAAAGTTGAGAATACATCTCAACTTTTTTAAAGGATATTAGACCTACATACTTAGACCGTTTCTTTCGAACGTTTCATGATAATCACTAAGGATGCAATTGAAACGATTGATAATAAGCTACCAAGGATAAATCCTTTTTTCTTAAAGACGAACTCAATCTTATGCTTCCCTTTTGTGATTGGGAAGGATAAGAAAGCATTCCAAGATTTCAGTTTGGACAAATTTCCCATCTACTTTGACCTTCCATCCGTCGCTATATGGGATTGAAGTCATCATAAATTTACTATCATCCGTAATATTTACATTACCGACAATATGGGTATTTGAAAATTTGGTTACTTCTAAACCTTGTTTCTTACGATTATCTAATACTTTTTGAATTTGATCAAGATCTGCACGATAGACCCCTGCATGACTCATATCAATTTTATCAGTTCTAAATCGAAACTCAATCACAGTTTCTTGATTTTCAGTATTATCAGTTAGTTGCCAAAGTTGTCTTTGAGTGAATGTTTTATTATTAGGCAACCATTTCCCTTTCACTAAAACTGAGTAATCTTGTTTTGGAATCAACCCCGCTGGTGTGAAAAAGTAATAAGTATAGTTTGAACGTGGCACTAGCTTATATCGAATGATGGCCTCTTTAGAAGAATCTGCTCTTTTATAGATTGCCTCCCCAGTGTTCTTATCTACTTTTTCTTCAATGACATTCTCCGTTTCAATGGCACTAAAAGCTAAGGGCTTAAAGTAGTCATAATAATCACTCGTTTTCTTTTGATGCCCTTCCATTGAGTTCAAAATAATATTTTGGTTTGCGATAGCATTGTTCACTCCAAATTTTATATTTTTAACCAGGGCATTTGTTCCATATCCAAGAGGGAAGGAATTTGGATTCTTATAGACAAGGAATCGCTTGTCTTCATATACTTTTTCTGTATAATAGCGCTCTAAATCAAAACGATTTGTAAAACGATGGAAGTACATCTTTTCTGGATTTGCTTCCATTTCTTTTGGATCAAAATCTTTCACCGTCATATAATATCGAACCCCATACAAGGCATCTGTTAGAGGTGTCCCATTTGTATATTCGGTAGCAGCATTGACACCTAGATCCCCCATTAAAGCAAAGTGATCCATGGTGCTTCTTTCCAAACTCGAACTAAAGGTACTTAAGCCAGGATAAGATACTAAAGAAGGTACCGTCCGTGAATATGCAAAAGTCGTTGCAATCCGATAAAATTCTTCGTCTGCATTTTCTTGAATATTATCTGTCACGCGTTTCACTGAAACAGCTGCGTCTGAAAATTTATTGACGTCGTCATAACCCAGAGTAACCTGAGAAAGGTATGCATTATATCCAAATTCAAAGATACTCAAAGCTGACACAATGACTACTGAAATACGTGACAGTTTAGAATTTATTAGAAGCAATAGAAGCAGATAGATTATCGCTGTAAGACTTAATTGTGAGAATAGATAGCCTTGTTTCAACAAGAATCCTGCAATTACTAAGAAAAGAGTAGTAGCTCCAATTCGAAGGATTTTCTCTCGTTGATTGCTCTTTGATTTTTCCCAGTAGGTATAGAAACCAAAGCAAGCAACAGCCACAAGGCCTAGTAGGTGAAGAATTGAGTATCTTGAGAAATAGGATGTTACTGCTTTTGGTTGAATTTTCGAAATAAAGGTATAGCTATTTGAATGGATGTAGATAGCAGCTAGAAGCAAACCAAGTGTAATGACTAGATTAGTTAACTTAGAGATAACTACTTTCTCTTTCATTACTTGGTAAGCCAATACCAACATGAAGAATGAGAATAACCAAGAAAAACGGAAGAAGAAACCAGCAGGGTTTTGCCCCATATGCCAAATCTTACTTACAAACTCATTGACGAATGATGTCAAGAATATAAGGGTAACAATCCCAGCAGCCCATTTCTTAACTTTTGAAACATTCTTAGAGAGAAAGTAGAGAACAAAGCCAAGAAAACCAAACGCTCCGATATAGATATTTGGTAAATTTGGTCCTGCAGACCAACCAGAGGTCGTATCAAGCCACCAATCACCATCTTAGCAAGAATATCCAATGGATTAATCTGGAAGGCTAAGGAGAAGGTCATCCCTCCACCAACTTGACCTTTACTTTCTACCAAATTGAAGAATACAGGAAGGATTAGGATTGCTGCTGTCCCAATCCCAATAATAGAATAAATGACAGCCTGTAATAAAGGTTCAATAAAGTTTTTGATCTTCGCTTTAAGATCCCCTTCAATCATCAATCTAGGAGATACATAGAAGCAAGCATACAGAGCAACAAAGATCGAAATCATGTACCCCATGTAAAATTGAAGTAGGACGGTCAGACCCAATGCAAAAGAATAACGGTAAGGGGCTCCACCATCTAATAATTCTTCCAAATAAACAATGACAATCGGCAGCATGATCATAGCGTCATAAAAAATGACGTTCATTTGATAAGAAACCAACATCCCTGAAAGGGCATATGCTGTCGAAAATAGCGGTACTAACCATTTTCTTTTCTCTAATCCTTTATAGCGCTTGATAAGAAGAAAGGCGAATGCCATTCCTATTGCGCCATAACGGAGCCAAATTGTCAAAAACACCGCAAAACCAAAGTGCTTAAGTGGTGTCAAAATATAAATGATATTGAAGGGACTCATTAAATAATATCCGAGGACCCCAATCATATCTCCACCAAGAGACTTAGTAAACGAATAACTCAAACTTGAGAGATCACCAGTGAGAACCGCATTTTTCAATAAACCAAAGAAACTGATGTATTGTTGACCAAAGTCAACTGCCATCAAACTTTTGGTCCCAAAAGGATATGATCCCATGAAGGCCCAAACAACAAGCATAATTGTCATTGGGAGTAAAGCGCTAAAAGCATATAAAAACTTCTTGGGATTCTTTTTCCAAAGATCTTTCAAGCGCATGAACCAAATTAACATTTTTATCTCCTATACTAATTATCCTATCTTATTCTCATTGGCTTGTTCAATATTGGTATCTTCAATAATGAAATGAGGACGACGCTTCACTTCATAATAAATTTTTCCAATGTATTCCCCAAGAATACCGATAAATATTAATTGAACACCACTAAATAGAATGATCGCAGCGATGGTTGTAAAATAGCCACTCACATAATTCCCTGGTGCGAAAATGTACTTCATCATTTCAATAGCAAGATACAAGATAGCAAGTCCCAAGCAGATAAATCCAAACTGAATACAAACACGAAGGGGACGATCATTAAATGAAATAATCCCTTGAATTGCATAGTTCATTGATTTTTTAAAACCAAACTTACTCTTTCCAGCTTTACGGATTTCGTTTTTATAAGGAATTACCTTCTCTTTGAAGCCAATCCATTCATACAAGCCCTTATTGAAACGATTGTATTCTGGCATAGACACAAACGCATCAATTGCTTTACGACTAAGGAGTCTCAACTCGGATTTTCCATCCGTCAGCTTAACATCCATCGACCGATTGGACAAGAAATAGAACATTCGAGCGAAGGTACTTCCGATAAAGGACTCCCCTTCTCGAGTTCGTTGGCCACTGACGATATCATAGCCTTCATTATAGGCTTCTAAAAAGAGGGGGATCAGATAAGGCGGATGTTGTAAATCTCCATCCATTACCATCACAGCATCACCACTTGCATACTTGAAGCCTGCTAAAATGCCACTCTCACGGCCAAAATTACGACTAAATCGAATATATTTTACATGAGGATTCTCTTCCGCAATGGCTGTAATGAGTTCAAATGTTTTATCACTACTTCCATCATCGACATAGAGAATCTCATAGTCGGTTAATTCCTTCCCAAGCATTTGCTCCAATTGACCAGATATAGCGGCATGCGTTTGAGATAGGACCAACTCCTCGTTCAATAATGTAATGAGTATCGATAATTTCATCTCTATTCTCCATCTACTCTATTTCCAAAAAAGAGAGAGCTTTCGCTCTCTCCTTTATACGGAAACTCTTTTTCTATTATTTAGACATTTTACGTTTCATTACAATAGCACCTGATAGGACAAGTACTCCTGAGAATACTAGGCCAGTTGCTACGACTTCACCTGTACTTGGGAGAAGGGTTTTACGTCCATCACCGTTACCATCTGCATTTCCGCCAGGGTTTCCTGGTGTTGTAGTTGTGGTGGTTGTGGTTGTACCACGTTTTCCGCCAGGGTTTCCTGGTGTTGTAGTTGTGGTGGTTGTTGTAGTGGTTTCACCATCACCTTCACCTGCACCATGGTTATTCGGATCTACAGGAGTTGTAGGTTCCTCAGTTGTGGTCGTGGTCGTTCTAGTTTCTTCTTCACTTGATGAAGGAGGTGTTGTAGGTTCCTCGGTTGTGGTCGTGGTCGTTCTAGGTTCTTCTTCACTTGATGAAGGAGGTGTTGTAGGTTCCTCAGTTGTGGTAGTTGTGGTGGTTGTAGATTCCTCTGTTGTGGTAGTTGTGGTTGTAGATTCCTCTGTTGTGGTAGTTGTGGTTGTAGATTCCTCTGTTGTTGTAGTTGTAGTGGTTGTAGATTCCTCTGTTGTGGTAGTTGTGGTTGTAGATTCCTCTGTTGTGGTAGTTGTGGTGGTTGTAGGTTCCTCTGTTGTGGTAGTTGTTGTAGTTGTAGGTTCCTCTGTTGTGGTAGTTGTTGTAGTTGTAGGTTCCTCTGTTGTTGTGGTAGTTGTGGTAGTTGTAGGTTCCTCTGTTGTTGTGGTAGTTGTTGTAGTTGTAGGTTCCTCTGTTGTTGTGGTAGTTGTTGTAGTTGTAGGTTCCTCTGTTGTTGTAGTAGTTGTTGTAGTTGTAGGTTCCTCTGTTGTTGTAGTGGTTGTTGTAGTTGTAGGTTCCTCTGTTGTGGTTGTAGTTGTTGTAGTTGTAGTTGTAGTGGTTGTTGTTGTAGTAGTTGTTGTAGTTTCCCCTTCACCTTCACCAGACGCAGTGTAGATGACTGTCTTAGCAGGGTAGCTACGTTCGTTAGGGAAGTTTTCAGCTTTCCACTTGATGGTGTTATTAACTACATCACCTTTTTTCTTAGCTTCAGTCAACTCAGTAGTGTACTCCAAGTACATTGGCCAGTTCCAGTTGTCACCAAAGTTGATAGTGAAACCAGTGATTTGACCTGAAGCATTCTTAGTATACACAGCTTTCTTAGAGAAGTTGTCAGTTGGGTCAAGTTTTGTAAGTTGTTCTTCGCTTTCGATAGCTTTAGGTTGAGTTGCATAACGAACGGCACGAAGGCTTCCTTCTACCAATACTTGGCCGTCAGCAAGCTCATCTGTGATAACCATCTTGTTCAATTTATCTTGACCAGCGTTCAAGATAACTTTCCACTTGATACGTTTTGGATTTTGTGGGTCTTGGTATCCATACTTGTACTCGTATTGACCAATCGCAGTAGAATCTGGCTCGTAAGTCAAATTATATGTTTGCTCACCATACTTGAAGGTCTTTTTACCAGGCTCAGTAACAGTAGAAGCATTTACAACGATATCGTATTTCAATGACATTCTCTTGTTATTAGGATTTTTAGAGAAATAGTCGGTGAACGTTACTGTTGTTTTACCAGTAGCTGGATCAGCGACTGCATTACCAACGATGTCAGATCCGTTTTTGATTGGGAATTCTGACTTAACTGGCCAGTTCAATTCTTTTGGCAAGTCAAGAACAAGTGTATCTCCTGCCTTGATTGCTTGAGAATCTGGGAAAGTAATGCTGTTTGTAGCTTCCATGGCTTGACCTCTACCTACTTTAGTATCAGCAGTAATAGGTTTACCATTGAGGGTAATAGTCGTGTTGTTGGTATAGTTTGTAACTTCGTCAGCAAAAATTGTTGTTACGACTGTCAAAGCCAAAACTAGTACACTAAAAAACGCTAAAACTCGCTTAATGCTCGTTTTCGTGGTTTGCATAATAAACTCCTTATTTATTAATTTTTTATCATTGTAACATAATTGTTTCAATTTGCAAAGTAATTTTTATCTTTTTTCACTTATCGTTCATCTTTTTGTCGATTGAAGAAACGAAAAGTGATAATTGATAAGATGAAGCCTAGGATAGAAAGGATCCAGCTCTCTTCTGTACCTGTATTTGGCAATCGATTTTCTTGAATTTCCCCACTATCTTTTTGGCTATTTATTATAGACTCAACTTTTGGTTTCGTTGAAACATGATTGAGCTCCTCAACTTTATTACCAGGTTGAGCCTGAGGTTGGTCGTTTTTCTCGCCCTTCTTCACTACTTTTGTACCAAGTTCAGTAATTTCATGAATAGGCTCTTCGATCAATGTCACTTGGATTAATTCCTTCTTGATGATACGACCATCTTGAATAGTTAAGCGGTATTTGTATTGGCGCTTACCTGTTTTTCCTTCTTGCAAGAGGGCGACTGTCCCTTCTGCTTTATTAGGATTTTCAAGGATGTGCTTTTCAAAAGCGACAACTTCAACCTCAATTAGCTCCTCTGTTGTAATCGTAGGAATTCGTTTTGTCCCTACCAAAATAACACGATTTACTGCTTTTCGGATAACCTTGGTATCTACTAAGGTAGAAGAACGTTCTTCATCATTGAAGTAGTATTTTTCAAAAGTCTTATGGATCAGTCCATCTTGGCCTTCTTGGAAGACTCTAGTTTCACCTTCTGCTAAGCTTTCGTCATTGCGATATTCTGTCTGATGAGTAATGACCTCATCCTCAGTCACCAAGACTGTACGCTCAACTCCAGCACCTACTACAACAACTTGGTTGACAGGTTGAGTCGTGATAACAGTTCTTAGATGCTCACGTTGAGTTTCTTTACCATTGACATAGGTTACTTGGTAATAGTCTGTTTGAATTCCTTCTTGGCCTTCTACTTCGACCAAACGATAGGTCACAGGTTTAGACTTATCTTCCCGAACGATGGTGTTGTATGGAATTCCACTTGTTAAGCTGATCTCCTTGGTTTCAGTAACTTGAGAACCGATATGGATAATCTGTTCGAGTGCTGGACGCAACTCTTTGACGCTAATCAAGTCCGTCTTGACTAAGACGCCATCTTTATAAGTTAGCTGATAAATTTTTTCTACTAAGCCAGCACGACCTTCTTGAACAAGCTTACGTTCACCCTTTGGAATGTTTTCATCAATAACGGTAACTGTTCTAAAGTTAGTCTCTTCAGTTCGCGTTTCCTGCTTCACTTTAACATTTGGAACATGTTTTGTCCCAACTAAAATGATGGTTGGAACTGCTTCTCTAACAGTTTTACTTTCGATTAGTTTTGAAGAACGTTCTTCGTCATTGAAGTATTGCTTCTCGATCGTCTTACGGATCAGTCCATCTTGACCTTCTTGGATGATTTTTGTTTCACCCTCTGGAAGAGTGTCATCATTACGGAACTCAGTTGGACTTGTGATTCGCTCTTCCTGAATTTCGAACATTATACGCTCGATTCCAGAACCTTCAACTAAGACTTTATTGACAGGCTGAGCAGTGATCACTGTTCTAAGGTGTTCACGCTTCGTTTCCTTACCATTGACGTAAGTTACTTGATAGAAGTCTGTTTGAGTTCCTTCTTGGCCCTCAACTTCAACAAGGCTGTAACCAACTGGCTTGGTCTTGTCCTTACGAATAATGACATTGTAAGGAATTGGACTTGTAGTGTTGATTTCTTTGATTTCAGTGACTTGCGTACCAATATGGATGATCTCGTCTTGGACTTTCTGAATTTCCTTACTACTAATCAAGTCTGTCTTAATCAAGACGCCGTCTTTGTAGGTTAGTTGGTAGATTTTTTCAATAAGACCAGTTCGGCCTACTTGGACCACCTTAGTCTCACCTTTTGGTAGATCTGGATCTTCGATATTTTGAGTCTTATAAGCAATCTTCTCAGTTTGAGTATCCTGTTCTACCTTGATAGTTGGTACATGTTTTGTACCTACTAAGATGATCGTTGGAGTTGCTTCTTTGATCAATTTGCTGTCTACTAATTTCGTAGAACGCAACTCGTCATTGAAGTATCGTTTTTCAATCGTCTTACGAAGGAGGCCTTCTTCACCAACTTGAGAAATCTTCGTTTCGCCTTCTGGCAGAGTGTCATCATTTCGATACTCAGTTGTGCTTGTAATCTTATCTTCTTGAATTTCAAAGAGGGCACGTTCTACTCCAGCACCTTCGACAATCACCTTGTCAACAGCTTCTTTAACGACTGTTGTCTTAAGATGTTCACGTTTTGTTTCAGTGCCATTGATGTAGGTTACTTTATAGAGGTCTGACTTCTCACCGTCTTGACCTTCTACCTCAGTCACTCGGTAGCCGATTGGCTTCGTAGTGTCTTTACGAACCTTGACCGTAAATGGAATTGGGCTTGTCTCGCTTGCTTCTCTAATTTCTTTGACACGAGTTCCGACTTGGATGATCTCATCCACTGGATCTGTAGTGATATTAGATTCTACAAATGTACGAGATGTCTCTTCTCCATTCACTTTCGTTACAGAGTAGCGATTTGTTTTCTGACCCTTCTTACCTGCCTGGATAACCTTGGTTGTCCCTGCAGGAAGTTGATCTGAAAACTCTTTGAAAGTATTGTAATCGATTGACTCTGTCTCATCTACAAGCTCAGTAGTTTCAACAATAGGTGTCGCATTTCCGACACGAACGACACGGTTGACAGCCTCTGTAATCTGGTGTTCAGAAACGATGGTACGACTAATCTCTTTACCATTTCTATAGCTTACCAAGAAAGTACGGATAATTTGTCCTGGAGTTCCTTCTTCATCAACAACACTTTCTCCTGGTGGAAGTGTATTGTCAGAGACATAAACCGTCTTGAATGAAACATCAACTTGCTCATCCACTGTACGTTCTGTCATCTTAGAAGTACCGATTACTGTGATTTCATCAACAGCTTTTGGATTCTCAACTTTTGAGATTTCCTTACGAGAAACTTCGACATCGTCCTCATAGGTAACTTCATAAGTTGTTGTGATAGTTCCAGGAGATCCGACTTGAGTAATCTTGCTATAGCCTTCTGGTTGGGTTTCATCTTTTTCGATAACCTTGTTGAAGTCTTTTTCTTCGACAACAACTTCGGATCTGATTGATACAACAACACCTAGACCTTTAACAACGATCTTGTTCTTCTTCTCTTTAAGGGTGTTTTCATTGACCAAGGTACGATCAACGAGTTCATCATTGAGGTAGGTAAGTTTATATTGGCTTTCAATACGACCTTTTTCACCTTCTTGACGAACTTCTTCGTAGCCTTTTGGTTTCGTGTAGTCGTATTCGATAACTGTTTCAAAGTCTACATCCTTGACCTCAGTAGTGTATTCTACTCTTTCAACTGCACTACCAACAGTGATAATGCGTTTGACTGGTTGGTCAATCACTGTTTCAGACGTCAACGTCTTACCAACTTCCTTACCATTCAATTTTCTGATTTGGTAAGTCTTTTCAATAGAACCATTCTTACCAGCTTGATTTCAAATAGATAAGTCTTTGGTTTTGTTGGGTCAGTTCTGATTTCTGTTTCGTATTCAACAGTTTCTTTCTCAGTAACAGTTTCAAATGTTTCTGTCGCTGTACCAATCAAGACGATTTCTCTCTTAGGCTCTTGAATGACTTCCTCAGATTCAATCTGACGACCTACAATTGCATTACCAACTTTGGTAATCTTATAAACATTAACTTTCTTACCAGGTACACCTTTTTGTACAGTTTCTTTAAATCCGATAGGAAGTTCATCTGTCTCACGAGTTTCGATGATGTACTCTGTCGTTGTTGTTGTACGAAGTGTTTCAACCGTTTTATCACCAACGATATCTACTGGAGCTAATGGCTTGCCATCTAGAGTGTTACGTCCAAGGAAGACATTATTACTCTTGGCATTCAAGTTCACCCACTCACCATTATATAGTCTAAAGAAACCATTCTTGTTTAGAGTGTCTGCGATGAATTTGTTGTCTGTTGCTGTTACTTTAACAGTGTCGTTAAGACGGTTGATACCAAAGAAGGCTTGCATCAAGTCTTTGATAACTGCTCCATCTGTTTTACGAGTAATATCGTAACGTTGCCATGGTTCATTATCCTTATACTTGAAGGTATTGCTATTGACATCAATCGAAGCAGCGTTTGTACTTTCAATCGCAACCGCATTTTTCCATCTAGACTTAATCTTAGAAACGGTCAACTCATTGTTGTCAATGTTGATGCTTCCTCTAGTCTTAGTAAATGGTACTTTTGTAACCTTGTTTACACGTTTACCAGTTGTACGGTCAATAACACTTGCTACATAGGTGGTATCGTCATTGATGTAAATCGGTAATTGCTTGATGTCGTCTACTTCAATCTTATTTCTTGAAATAGTGATGTCACCTGAACCACCACCTTCAACACCTCTAGATGCTTGGGCTGTGTTGTTGTTAACAGAGATGATATAGTCTGTTGAATCACCAGTGATGGTATTACCTTCAATGTTCAGGCTATAATCATTTGAGCTTTCGTTATTTCTAAAGAGGATCCCAAACGTTCCTAGCTGTCCATTTTCAAATGGTTTTGTTAAACCTTCAATGGTGTTATTTGAAATGACATAACGACCTTTATCAAGAGGTTTAGTCCATTTGTGGTTTCTCGTTTGTCAGGATAGAAATAGCTGTGTAACCACGGTAACGAGCTGGATCATCATCATCGTTTTCCAACTTAGAGTTTGGATCTTGTGTTACCTTGTTGTTACGAATAATGACATCTGTCATAGGGTTAGCACGGTTATAAACCTCGATACCATTCAAACGGTCTCCGAGTGAGACGTTGTTTTCGATGAGGATCTTATTCCCGTCATGGATATCCAATCCTTTACGGTAGTTGTAGTTGGTATAGTTTCCAGTATAGGTAATACCATCATTGTAAGATCCTGCCATTGAGGCTGCACCATATCCGGTACCACCATCCAACACATGACCGTTATATGACAAGATGTTGTTGTCTACAACAAAATTACGTTGGTAACCGAACATAACACCCGCAACACGGTTGTTATGAAGGAAAGAATTGGTTACCTTGTTACCGTCCATGATTGGAACATCTGGATCTCCGATAGACTTGACTTCGTTTGAAACCTTTTCAGAGATACTGCTATAACGGATTGGTCTTCCATTGCTATCATACTCTTGAGCCGTTGCCTTACTTGAACTAAAGAAGACACCAGCTCTGTTGAATTTCATAGCACGAACATCATTGATCGTAACATTTGAAGAATCATTTACATAGATACCGTTTGAGCGTCCAAAGTATGATTTCCCTTTACGGTAAAACTCATTATCTTTGGTGTAGTCTGACGAATCATAAGCGTGCTCAACTGTTAAACGACCTACAGTAAAGTTATTCTGATTTTGAATGAGCACTGCAGACTCGTAACGGTTATCCGTCAAGTTTGTTTCAGGATCGTGTTCTCCGTCTTGCTTCTTATTAAATAAGATTTTTGTGTTGTTACGACTTGGACCACTACCAATCAAACCTTTTACATTGGCATAGTTTTCATCAATAACCAAGGTATTCTTCAGCAAAACTGTCCCTGATAGCATAACAGAAGCGCCACCCTCAACCTCGTTGGCCGCAGAGAGCGCCTTTTTGATTGCTTCACTCGCTTCAACTTTTCCTGTCGTATCAAGACCAAATCTGTTGCTTTTACATATTTACCGTAATCCGCATCATCGTATACTTTTGTATTGCTAGCTGCAGCTCTTCTACGACGAACTTTAGGAGTTGGAGTTGCTGCCGTTTCAGCTTCATTTGTACTTGTATCGGAAGGTGTAACCGAAGCAGGAGTTGGAGCTTCCTTCTTTTCTACACTATTAAGAGTTGGATCGGTTTTACTATCTTTATTAAGACTTGTTTCTGTTTCACTTTCTTTATTAAGAGAAGTTTCGGCTTTACTATCTTTATCAGAAGAAGAGGCTTCCGTCGAAGGGTTCTTAGCATCCTCCTCAGAGCTTTTTGTTTCCTTTTCCGTTAAAGCTGGAGCTGGATATTTCTTATCTCCCTGATCAACTGCCGGCTTTTCTTCTGGATTTGGCTCTGTAACTGCTCTAGTTTCAGATTCTGGAATAGAAACTGTCGTATTCAATGCAGGCTGGTTTTCATCCTGATTCTTAATAAGACTTTCATTTGAATTTTCAAAAGAATCCGCACTGGCTTTTACCTGGCCTAATTGAAATGTTGTTAACACCCCAATTGCTAACAAAGAGTACTTGGTTGTTTTTTTAATATTCATGAATCCTCCTCTTTTATTTAATTCTTCCTACTTTTCTCAGTCTATACGTTTCAACTAAACCAACCTTTTAACAAATATTTAATTACTTATAAGGTGGATAGAAATGGATTTTACTTTAATAATACTTATTGTTTGATAGAAAGTCAACTATTTTATTCTATAAATTTTTACCCAAAAAAATTCCTTTTCTATTTTCCTTTTATCCTCTATAAAATGGAAGAAAATTCACTATTTATCTTGTATCAACCTCCTATTCAATAATAAAAAGCTGCCGCATATAACCGACAGCTTTATTCAAATGTCATTAGTGATGTAACAGCATTCAAGACACTTGCATTTTACTCCAAAATCAAGAAAAAATTCTTCAAATTACTTCTCTAACACAAGAACGTCTTCTGTAGAGAAAAAGCTTTCTTTATAGCCAGAAGCTTCATATGCCTTCAAGATATCCGCTTTTTTACTTTGCCTTTTCTAAAATATAAACGTGAGCGGACGAATACTGACTCTTCCGATATCCTAAGGCTTCATAACTCGCTAATAATTGATTGTAATCTTTATTTTGATCCTTTTGAGATTGAGGAATCACAATATAATCAATTGTCGGATCCGCCTTCTTATCATTGTGATAGAAAATATCAAAGAGTTTTTTATGGTTTCTAAGAGATGACGTATAAGCTCCCTCAGCTAAGACTGAAGCCTCCTTTGGCAAACTTCCCAAAGTCTTTTGGATTTCATCAAACATTTCTTTATTTTGACGGTAATAGCCGATATTAAAGGACCAATTATGAGTAAAGTGGTGTAGAAGACTACCAGAAAAAATAATTCCTACTATCACGATAGCTACCGTCAATTTTTCCTGTAAGATATTATTTTCTTTCAGATCCTCTAATGCTAGAAGAGCCATGATGAAAACTAAAGCACCACTTCCATAACTATACTGGAAACCAATATCATACTGATAGGGCCAATTGGGCAATATGTTAATCACTATCAGTGGAATCACAAGAAAATAAGTCGACCAACGCCGTTGGAGTAGTCCTAAGAAACATACCGGAGCAAACATCAAGAATAAATACCCTAATTTTTTAGCAGTCAGTAACGTACTAATGACATATCCTGGATGGAAGAATAGATTTTTAATCACCATTAACATCCCGCTTTCCCCATTGAGCAAGAATGCCTCAAACCGTGAAACCATTCCTCCCTCACCATAGGCACTCAGAAGATGCATGGCAAAAACGAAATAGGCAATAGGCAAGACAATCTCCGTAAAAAGAAGCCATCTTTTTGTCTGCTTAGATAGATCAAATCGTTTCTGGAAAAGGAAGAATAAGCCCATACTGAGTACATAGATAAAGGCATCTTCTTTCACGAACAATAGTAACATGGTAGCTAGTAGAATCTTCCATTTTTGTTCCGAAATAATGAAATAAAATACCCAAAACACTAATGGGACTAAAAAGCAGTTTTCATGCAGATGGAATCCCCCTGCCGTTGTCATCACTGGCAACAACATAAACCATAAGATGGCCAAAGTATTCGTCAGATTAGAAAACTGTAATTTACGAAGGATTAATCTCAATGGGATAATCCCTGAAAAGACTACGAGCAACTGTAAAATTTCTAAGGTCTCTACATATGGGAAGAGCTTATAGAATGGCAACATTAGATAAAAGATAGGTGAAATATGGATGGCAAAATGAGAGAGCGCTCTATCTCTTTCTAAGGTCGTTATCGGAGTCAAATCGTGATTCATCCGTTCAAACATTTGAGAAAAGATCCCAATATCAAACGTTGGCAACTCATTCGTCTTCACTTTATAAACCACTACAACAGAAAGATAAAGGACGTAAACTAGAACTAACGAAAACACGATTGTTCGAACTATTTTTTTATGTCGCTCTAAATAGTTAAAGATCGGAAATTTGAGATAGAGAGTAATAAACGCAATTGAGATAATGGAGGCAATAGCGACCGGCCAGAAGATTGAAAGAAACCGGGTGCTGGAAAGATCAACAGCGTGAAAGCCAAGTGCTTGATCTTGAAAATTTGAGCTTCCCAACGTTAATAATCTAGGGATGGCTAACAAGATGACCGATAAATACAAATAGGACAACTTCTCTTTATTAAACATCCCTACGATAAACAAAATCAGAGCCAAAAGAATTAAGCCCAGCGATAAAAAGAAGGACATACTCTTATAAATAGCTATGAGGAGAGTCATACAAGAGAGAACCATCGTGATACTACGTATACCTGAGTTTGTCAACTTGTCATGTGAACAAATTAACGCCCCCCCCCACAACAAAAAAGATTCCCACTTTTAATATGGACAAGGGAGCGAGGGTTAAAAACAGATCCTGCGGGGTCGCACTCAACAGGTCTACCATAAGCATTGTCAAATAGGCACTTATACCGCACATAATAGCATAATCCGTTTTCACAACTAAATCTCTAAAAACTTTTTTTATCATAAAATTCCTCCAACTAATATTTTATCATAATTTTATACTTCAAACCTAGTTTGGACTAATATTTTTTGTAGCCTATCCATCTATTTGATAGCTTTGATTTTCATCACCAATCCAATCAAGTTTCACAGTGTCGTCTTTGCATACAAAAACTGTTAGCCGAGAAGCTAACGGTTTAAGTTAATCTGACACCTCAGTGATCAATCCTGTATCGACATCATAGACAGCTCCTGAGATAATGACATCGTCTGGAATCAGTGGCGAGGCTTTTAAGAGAGCGACATCCTCCCGGACGCTCTCGTAGATATCTTGAAGGGTAGGAAGTCTTGGTCTCCAACATCAACTCCCAGTTCCTTCTTCAGATGCTGACGGAAGCCTTCATTCTCAAAGGTTTGCGCTCCACAGTCTGTATGGTGCAAGACCACGATTTCTCGAGTCCCCATCTGTTGCTGTGAGATGACCAAGGAACGAATCATGTCCTCTGTCACGCGCCCACCTGCATTCCGCAAAATATGGGCATCTCCCAAAGCAAGCCCCAGTGCTGGCGCCACGTGAAGACGAGAGTCCATACAGGTCACAATGGCCACTTGCGTTTTCGGTTTGATTGGGAGATGGAGGTCTCCGTGCAATTCAACATAGGCTTGATTGGCTTTTAAAAAATTCTCAAAGTAGGACATTAGGAACTTCCTTTCTGGTTGGTAAAATAGTTTGAACGCCAAATTATTTACACTCTATCTTACCATCTTTTTCCCAGATTGTCAGTTGTCAGCCTACATGAAAGGAGAGTAAAAGCAAACCGACTTCTACACTCCTTTCTTATCTTATGATCGTCTTGGTAAATAACGATTTAGCAAGCCAGCAAAGGTTTGAAGGTTGAGACTTTGAACATAAATCTCACCAGTCCCTCTAAAGGTATTGACAACACCTTCACCCGTTCCGATGGATTGCCAGAAACCATTTTCCAAATGGATATTATAATCCAAAGACTGGCTCCAAGCAACGACATGGGCATTATCGATGGTGATTTCTTGATTGTTTAGCTCAATTTTTTTAATTGAGCCGTAGGCATTCACCAAGAGGGTCCCTTGACCTTGGGTCGTCATGACGAAGAATCCACCCTGACCACCAAAGAGAGCCTTACCAATCGATTGGGTTTCCATTGTATAGAAAGCTGAACCATCCAGTGCAAGGAAGGCACCATCGTTCAATCGATACTGCTTTTCGCCCAAGTAGAGTGGCACCACCTGACCTGGTGAGTCGGGTGCCAATGCTAGGTAAGCATTATTAGACTGGGCAAATACCTGAGTGATAAAGGTACTTTCACCCGAAACCATTGACCGTCCAACTGCTTTCACAAAGCGTCCCACACCAGAGCCACTCGCATTTAATTTGGTGTTGAGGGTCACATTAGGCGTATGGTAGACCATACTCCCCCGTTGAATATAGACAGTTTCACCCTGATTGAGAGATAGCTCGACCAAAGGGAACTGCACATTATTATCTGTAAAAAATTGCAAAATAAGTAACCCCCTATGTTTAGTAAGTATAGAAAAAGTATAGCACAGGAAAAACCTTTTTGCAAACGATTCCAAGATCTGGTTAAGAAAAGACCTTTTTCAAAACTTCCCCTACCGTGGAGACTGCTATCACTTGAATGCCGTCTGGGATCGCGATCCCTTGGAGAGAATTTTTTGGTGCATAAATCTTAGTAAAACCAAGTTTCGCCGCCTCGTTAATCCGTTGCTCGATCCGAGTCACTCGGCGAATCTCTCCGGTCAAGCCAATCTCACCGATAAAGGCATCTTGCGGATTGGTTGGAAGCTCCTTGTAGCTAGAAGCAATGGCCACCGCTACGGCTAGGTCAATGGCTGGTTCGTCCAGTTTGACACCACCGGCTGACTTGAGATAGGCATCTTGATTTGGAGAAGGAGTCCGCAACGTTTCTCTAACACAGCCATAATGAGGCTAACCCGATTAAAGTCCAGACCCGTTGTCGTCCGCTTGGCATTGCCAAATACAGTCGGTGTCACCAAGGCTTGAACTTCCGCCAGGATTGGTCTGCTGCCTTCCATGGTGACGACAATGGCAGAGCCAGTCGCCCCATCCAAGCGTTCTTCTAGAAAGACCTGACTGGGATTGAGGACCTCAACCAGGCCGCCTGACTGCATCTCGAAAATCCCGATTTCATTAGTGGAACCAAAGCGGTTCTTGACCGCTCTCAGGATCCGGAAGGTGTGGTGGCGTTCCCCCTCAAAATAAAGTACCGTATCCACCATGTGCTCCAACATCCGAGGTCCTGCCAAGGTTCCCTCCTTGGTCACATGGCCGACAATAAAGATGGCGATATTATTGGTCTTGGCCAGCTGCATGAGCTCTGCCGTCACTTCACGCACCTGAGAGACAGACCCCTGCACCCCTGAAATCTCAGGAGACATAATGGTCTGAATCGAGTCAATGATGAGGAAGTTAGGCTGGATGCGCTCCACTTCTGCTCGAACACTCTGCATATTAGTCTCGGCATAGAGATAAAACTCACTGTCGATATCCCCCAAGCGCTCTGCCCGAAGTTTGATCTGCTGAGCCGACTCCTCTCCACTGACGTAGAGAACCGTTCCCACTTGAGACAACTGGGTCGACACTTGTAAGAGAAGGGTTGATTTCCCAATCCCAGGATCCCCACCGATAAGGACAAGACTTCCTGGTACCACTCCTCCACCAAGGACGCGATTGAATTCCTCCATCTCCGTCTTGGTCCGGTGAACATTGATAGAAGTCACGTCCGCCAATTTCATGGGTTTGGTCTTTTCACCCGTCAAGGATACCCGTGCATTCTTGACCTCTGCGACCTCGACCTCCTCGACAAAAGAAGACCAAGAACCACAGTTAGGACAGCGCCCTAGGTATTTGGGTGAATTGTAGGCACAATTTTGACAAATAAATGTCGTTTTTTTCTTTGCGATGATAAACCTCTTTCTAAATCTCTATCTCACACTCAATCACTTGGCAAAAATCAATCTTCTCATTTGGCACAAACTGGCGTATGAGCATGCGATGGGCTACAACTACCACAGTTTGATGTTCCCGATACTTAGCCATGCATTCTAGAAAACGAGACTTCATCTCTACAGCTGTCTCATATTGAACAGGAGAATTTGGGAGCAACTCCCCCTTGTTTTCTAAAAACAGACATCTAGCTGTTTCAAAGTTCTCTATACCTGTTTCATAAACCTGCCATTCATGCAATAATGGCTCTACCCTCAAAGGAAGGCCAGTAGCACAGGATACATAAAAAGCCGTTTCTAAAGCTCGCGTCACTGCAGAAGACACCAGGATATCAGCTGAGCCAAACAAAGGATTTTTGCAAAGTTCCTGAGCTTGTTGTCTTCCTTTCTCAGATAAGGGTGCCAAATCTATCCCGAATCCAGTATAGGAACGCTCCTCTAACTCACGGTAATTTGGCTCCCCGTGACGGATAAAAATAATTTTCATATTAAGATCCCCATAAAACTATCCAATCTTGATTCCGCAATCTTGCCACTGCTTCAGTGTTTTAGAGAATTTCTTCTGGTTGGCAACTCCGACAGCAGACAAATCGACAGAAACCTGATAATTCTCCTTGGTAGCTGCCAAAACGGAAGTCTTAACACAGCCATTGCCATCTACCCCTATAAACTCTATGCTTTTAGCACCGTTTTCCTCTAAAAAATCTTTTAAATCTGGATTAGTAAAACAAGAAGCCCGACGCTTCTCAAAGATACGAGAAGATACAAGCAGCAAGCCGGTCGCAAATTTCTTCTTTCTGTCTTTTCTCCCCCGTCAAGGACACACGCGCATTCTTGACCTCTACAACCTCAACCTCCTCAACAAAAGAAGACCAAGACCCACAGTTTGGACAGCGTCCTAAATACTTGGGGGAATTATAGGCACAATTTTGACACACAAATGTCGCCTTTTTCTTTGCGATAATAAACCTCTTTCTATATCTCTATCTCACATTCAATCACTTGGCAAAAATCAATCTTCTCATTTGGCACAAACTGGCGCATGAGCATTCCGTGAGTTACAATGATAATAGTTTTATAATTTTTATATTTTTCCAAAGCTGTTAAAAAACGATGACGCATCTCTAGATCAGTTTCATAGCGATAAGGAGAATCTTCAGATAAAGCTCCTTGATGTTTTAGATAATATTCATGAGCTACTAATACACTAGTTAAATCAGAGTTAGTGCCATCTATGTCTGGACGCCACTCATGAAAAAACGGCTCCACAAACAAGTCCAATCCTGTTTCAACTGCTATATAATGTGCTGTTTCTAAAGCCCTCGTCACAGACGATGAAATAATAATCTCTGCCTTTCCAAAACATGCAGTTTTAGCAACTTCTTTTGCCAGACTGCGACCTTTTCCTGTCAATGGTGCTAAATCACGACCAAAACCACTATAGAGTTGCGGATTTTCAAGTTTATCAAGCATACTATAATCTGGCTCCCCGTGACGGACAAAGATAATCTTCATCTTAGTGCCCTGTTGACCCAAATCCACCGGTCCGCACGCCGGCTGCCTCATCTCCATCTGCAATTAAGAAAGGAGCAAAGACAGCCTGAACCACGCGTTCGCCAACTTCAAGGACGACTTCTTGGTCGGTGATGTTTTTCATCTGAGCAAAGATATGGCCTTCATTCCCTGGATTGCCATAGTAGTCTCCATCAATGACGCCGACTGAGTTGATCAAGACCAGACCTTTTTTACGAGGGTTAGAGGAACGGTCATAGAGATAGAGCACCTCAGTCGGTTGCATATAGGCCTTGACCCCAGTTGGAACGAGGACGATTTCTCCTGGAGCAATGACTGTGCGTTCTGCCACTTTTAAGTCGTAGCCGGCTGCATGGGCTGTCTCCCGTTTTGGCAGCAAGTCCTGATTGGTATAGCTTGATACAAGTTCAAATCCACGAATTTTTGTCATGATGATTCCTCTTTCATTCTAATTAGTTTCCATCTCTTCTATTATACCATCACTTTTCCCTAGCGTCTCCCCTATACTACTATTCGTATTTTTTCTGACAAACACACAAAAGCCCCCTCAACCGAGGAGACTTTTGCAGGAAATTATATGAAAAAAGTAAACTGTATCAAACAAAGTTAGGAGGTCTTTGTTGATGAGACTAGTTTACCTCTTTCTCCTTAAAAAATCCTAAAGACTTTACAATTCTTGTAACAGATAGCGAAAGAGTTCGAGATTGCCTTTTTCTTCTTTACCAGGAACTCTGGATGCCACTGCAAGCCAATGATGCGATGACCATCTACTGCTTCGATGGCTTCAATGGTCTGATCGCGTGGATCAATGGCTGTCACTCGAAAGTTAGGCGCCAAGTCCTTGATGCTTTGGCGATGCACAGAATTGATCTGGCTAGCTTGTCCAAAGAGACGCTCCACCACACTTCCTTTTTTGGTCTCAATGGAATGAAAAGTGCCAAAAGGAAGCCCTTGCCAGTGCCCTTCCACTTCTTGATGGAGAGTCCCACCGAAGGCAACATTGACCAACTGAACTCCTCGACAGATAGCTAGGACCGGCTTGTTTTGACGGACTGCTTCTTTCAACAAGGCCAACTCAAACTGATCGCGCTCGAGATTGTAGTCATCACTCTCGATGGCGATCTCTTCTCCATAAAAGCTAGGATGGACATTTTGCCCCCCACTGAGGATGAGCTTGTCCACTGTCTCGATATAATCTTTGGCAAAAGACGGGTCCCCCACTGGGATGACCATAGGAAGGCCACCTACTTGCTTAATGGTTTCCGCAAACTTACAAGATACAGACGAATGGATATTTTTCCCATCTGGATCCACTGCACATAGATTGGCAGAGACTCCAACAATCGTTCTACACATGGCCTTCCCTCCTTTGTTATTTCTATTCCCTATTTTATCATCCCACCCTTAGAGCGTCTAATATGTATTTTTTAAGGGCCTGATAAATATTTTTTATCACCTATAGCATAGATGTTTTCCCTTAAAATCTTCCTATGTCAAGTGAGTTTTTTTCCTTTTTGTATGGTAAAATAGAAATGAAATCTTCACGAAGGAGAATGCTATGGATAAACAAATCGTTGCGGTCATCGGTCCTGGTTCTTGGGGAACTGCTCTTTCTCAAGTCCTCCACGATAATGACCATGAAGTACGGATCTGGGGAAATGTCCCAGAACAAATCGACGAAATCAATCAAGAACATACCAACAAACGCTACTTTAAGGATGTCCTTCTAGATCCAGGAATCAAGGCCTACCATAACTTGGACGAAGCCCTTTCTGGTGTGGATGCAGTCCTCTTTGTCGTTCCAACCAAGGTAACACGACTCGTTGCCAAGCAAGTTGCTGAACTCTTGGACCATCCTGTCAAGGTCATGCACGCTTCCAAAGGTTTAGAACCAAACAGTCACAAACGGATTTCTCAGATCTTAGAAGAGGGAAATCCCCGCTTCTCTCCGTAGCGAGATTGTGGTCGTGTCTGGGCCAAGTCACGCCGAAGAAACCATCGTTCGCGATATCACTTTGATCACAGCAGCTTCTAAGGATTTAGAAACAGCTCGTTACGTTCAAGAGCTCTTCAGCAACCACTACTTCCGCCTCTATACCAACACAGATGTGATCGGGGTAGAAACGGCTGGAGCCTTGAAAAACATTATCGCAGTCGGAGCTGGAGCCCTCCACGGACTTGGTTTCGGAGACAACGCCAAGGCTGCCATCATCACGCGCGGCCTAGCTGAAATTACCCGTCTAGGAGTGAAACTTGGGGCTAGCCCATTGACCTATAGTGGACTATCGGGAGTTGGAGACCTGATCGTGACAGGAACTTCGATCCACTCTCGGAACTGGCGAGCTGGGGATGCCCTTGGTCGCGGTGAAAAACTAGAAGATATCGAAGCCAACATGGGCATGATCATCGAGGGGATTTCCACCACTAAGGCTGCCTACGAACTGGCCCAAGAGCTTGACGTCTATATGCCGATCACACAAGCCATCTACCAAGTGATTTATGAAGGGCAAGACATTCGTGAAGCTATTAACTTCATGATGAACAATGAATTTAAAGAAGAAAATGAGTGGAACTAAGGGATCGTTCCTTACCAATTAGATTAACAACCAATTATTCTTTAGTTAGAAAGGAATTATTATGACAAAAGTTAGAAAAGCAGTCATTCCTGCGGCCGGACTTGGAACTCGTTTCCTACCTGCAACCAAAGCCCTGGCCAAAGAAATGTTGCCAATCGTGGATAAGCCAACCATCCAATTCATCGTTGAAGAAGCCCTTAAGGCTGGCATCGAAGATATTCTCGTTGTCACTGGTAAGTCAAAACGTTCGATCGAAGACCACTTCGACTCAAACTTCGAACTTGAGTATAACCTCAAGGAAAAAGGAAAAAATGATCTGTTGAAACTGGTCGATGAAACTACCGGGATGCGCCTCCACTTCATTCGTCAAACATCCGCGTGGCCTTGGAGATGCTGTCCTTCAGGCCAAGGCCTTCGTTGGGAATGAGCCTTTCGTTGTAATGCTGGGTGATGACCTCATGGATATCACAGATGATACAGCTACTACTCTCACCAAGCAATTGATGAATGACTATGACGAGACACATGCTTCAACCATTGCCGTCATGAAAGTTCCCCATGAAGAGGTTTCTGCCTATGGAGTCATTGCTCCTCAAGGGGAAGGCATCAACGGACTGTATAGCGTTGAAACTTTTGTCGAAAAACCGTCACCTGAGGAAGCACCAAGTGACCTTGCCATTATTGGTCGTTACTTGCTAACTCCAGAAATCTTCCAAATCTTGGAAAACCAAAAACCAGGCGCTGGAAATGAAATTCAATTAACTGATGCCATCGATACCTTGAACAAGACCCAACGAGTATTTGCCCGCGAATTTAAGGGCAGACGCTACGATGTAGGGGACAAGTTTGGTTTCATGAAAACATCTATTGATTATGCCTTGAAACACCCACAGGTTAAAGATGATCTCAAACAATACATCATCAACCTTGGAAAACAATTAGAAGAAACAGGAAAAGGTACCGAGGAGTAAAAGATCCTCACCCCGACTTTCGATTATAAAGCAAAGAGACCGGACTAAATGTCCGGCCTCTTTTCGTTTCTTAAAAAATTATATTTTAAGCTTTGTTCTGTTTGCGTTTTTCTACATAGAAGGCAAATCCAAGGGCACTAATCAAGACACCGCCGATGATACCAACCATTGAAATGGTTTGTCCAGTAGATGGCAATTTCTTGCTTTCTGTTTTTTCTTCTACCTTAGCTGCTGTTTTGTAGACAACTCCATAAGATGAGAAGTGATTGGTTGTGAAGGTTACCTTGCTCTTGTCTTCATTTAAGCTGAACTGGTAGGTCTCAATCCTGCCATCTTCTCCAATGCCTACAACAGATTCTACTTCTTTAGTAGGATCAACTGGCATTGTCACCACAGTTGGACTGAATTGATGAACGGCTCCATTTTGATTTGACAACTGAATGTCATAAATCTTATAATCTTTACCTTTCAAAGCTTGGACGTCCTTCAAAACAGAAACTGCCAAATTAAAGCCACCTTGGGCAAAATCTGGGTTTTGTAGGGTGATTCCAGTAAGAGGATCTACTAAAATGTAAGAATTCGTCGGAAGAACTGGACGATTGTTTGTAGTTGGAGCAGGGACAATCTTAGTTGATGTGTTTACATCCTTGTTTGGCTCAGTACTTGGTTGAGTTGGCTTGGTTTCGTTCTTGCTTGGCTCAGTACTTGGAACTGTTGTTGTGGTTGCGTCAGTACTTGCCTCTGTTGTCGTAGTTGCATCTGTGCTTGGCTCGGTACTTGGAGTTGTTGTTGTAGTTACGTCAGTGCTTGGCTCAGTACTTGGAGCTGTTGTTGTAGTTGCATCTGTGCTTGGCTCGGTACTTGGAGTTGTTGTTGTAGTTACGTCAGTGCTTGGCTCAGTACTTGGAGCTGTTGTTGTAGTTGCATCCGTGCTTGGCTCGGTACTTTGAGCTGTTGTCGTGGTTGCGTCAGTGCTTGGCTCGACACTTTGCTCAGTTGTTGTGGTTGCGTCAGTGCTTGGCTCGACACTTGGCTCAGTTGTCGTGGTTGCATCCGTGCTTGGCTCAGTACTTGGAGCTGTTGTTGTGGTCGCGTCCGTTGGTTCCTTATAATCATCTGGGAGAGATGCTCGATACGGATCATCTGTTCTACCTGCTTCTTTCAAGGTAGCTGAAAGCTCCGCTTCATATTGCTTAAATTGTTTGAAAAGACGTTCAGAACGCGCAATTGCTTCAGCAGTTACTTTATCTTCTGCCCCTTTGGCAGCTGCTTCATCAGCTTTCAAGGCAGCGTATTTTGCATCACTCACTTTTTGTTCAATAATGAGCTGTTCTTCTAGTGCTTTCCAGTGATTTTGGATAGATTTTCCAAAGAGATCTTGGTTATTGATGGCCATTTGGTCAATGTGCCAAACTGTCCAATACCATGAATTTGGATCATAAGTAGCTGTTTGAGGTTTAAAAGCTTCGTAAGTATCCTTTACATTTCCATAGAATGGAACATAAGGGGTATTCCGTGAAGGTCCCATACCTATCCATACAGTTCCACCAAATGATTTTGGAAGATTTGGATTGATTTGATAGACATGGGCATCGATTACATTTTCGTTTCCTAAAGCATATTTGTATTGGTCTTTACGAACAGTATCGTTGCTACCATCATCACCTTGTTTCTTCACGCCAATTTGATCATCTGGTACAAAGCGTCCATTCAAGTGTTCAAAACGGTTCCGTTGCAAGGCAAAAGCATCTTCTAAAGTGTATTTTTTGTTTGGATCGGTTGGTGAACGGAAGAGCTCATACTCATCATCCTCATAGGTGACTTTAGAGTCTGGATCTAGCAAGGTAATACCTGCATAGGTCCGTGAGCGGTCTCCTTCAGCATATTTTTCTGGTCCATAAGATTTAGCAATATGGAAGTTGCCATCTTTATCGGTCTTGTAGTTGCCAGATTCCTTGGCTACTTTTTCTACATCTTTAGAGGCAATGACATTTTCAGTGTCATTCAAATCAACATGACCTAGGTAGTAGGTATTTGCAAAGACTGCGTATTTATCTTCTGGCACCTTCACCGCTACATATTGGTGACCAGATAGAATTTCCATATACCAAGTTTCATTTTGGTCAGCAAAGACTACCACGTTCCCTTCAGCTGAACCTTTTTCTTCGATAACCTTAGCCAGTAATTCAACTCCTTCACGGGCAGTTTTAACACGTGGTAAGATAACATCTAGCATAGCTGATTCTGGAAGTCCGTCCGCTTTCAAAGGATCCGTTGTCAAGACCTTCTTATTTGGAATCGCTGTCACTGTCGCAGTCATGGATACACCGGCCTCATTAAAACCGTGTTCCCCGAAAGCACCATTACTACCGTCACCACGAGCAGAATCATAAGTAGCTGTGTATTTCATTTCGTTGGTAGCATGCGGGTAGGTGAATCCGTTGGATTCATCCTCGATTTGATCTCCCTCATTATAGGTCTTGGCATCGACAACAACATAGTTTGTTGTGTTTTCCACCATTTGGATAATAAGGATAGTCCTCAGTCCGGCCAAACAGGGTCGTTCCATCCTTGGTCAACTGGCGACCAATGATAAAGCCACAACAGGCCTGAACGGCTTGAATTGGTAGGAGTAAGAACGTCATCGCTACCAAAGCTAGTTTAAACAACCATTTCTTCATCGCAAATCTCCTTTTTGCTTATTTTATGCCCTCAAGCGGTTTTTGGACACAATTAGGTTTTATATACCATCAGTCTACTCCTTTTGAATAAACATTACAAGCGCTTTCTTTTTACGTTTTTATGCATTTATTTGTGATATTTTTGGCTATCTCTATCGTTTTTGAGAAATATATACAAAAAAACTGAGACTTCACTCAGTTTTCAGATAATTTACAAATGTGCTACAAATCATAAGAGGGTATGAGCAAGTAAAGGCCAAGCACAAAGAAGAATGGCACTAGCTGTATAAAGGGCCAGGGCTCCCCAGCGCCAGCTTTTTTTCACACTATCTTGCTCACCATAGACGGGAAAGACAAAGGCTAGAATCCCTCCTCCCACCAGGCCTCCTAGTGACCGGCTAGACTGATCCCCGGCATGAAGCTAAAGAGGATATTGATTAGAATCAAGGAAGTATAACGTTGGCTCAGATAGCGAATATAGGGACTTCGAGCGATAAAGCGTAAACTGGCAATGGCACCAAAGATACCAAATAAGGCGGTAGAAGCTCCAGCTGCAACAGCAAGAGGAGAAAAGGCCAAGACAAAAAGATTGCCCATTAAGCCGGATAAGAGGTAGAGGGCTAAAAAGGCCTTTGAGCCAAATAGATCTTCTGCGATTCTTCCGATAAAATAGAGGGTAACCATGTTTAAAACAAAGTGTTGCAAGCCAACATGAACAAACATGGCAGCAAGCAACCGCCAGCTCTGGCTTGGGTCCACCTGGATTTCTGCTCCTAAGACACCCCCAAAATCATAGACAGCTTGGACCGATTCATAATCAAAGCCACGAAGCAATAACATGGATAGAAAAACGCCGGTTGTTAACAGAAGCAGGCTACTGGTCACCGGGTATTTCTTATCAAATAGTTGATCCATCCACAAGAACCTCCTGTACTGGAATATCATGGGGGGCAGGTGCAAAGTCTACTTCCTGGCAAGCATAGATGGTGCTGACCGTCGCTCCGTCGAAATCTGCCAAATAGCGATCGTAATAACCACCACCATAACCAAGGCGGTAGCCATCCTTTTGAAAGGCCACTCCAGGAACATGGATCAGGTCAATCTTCGACTGATCTACCGCTTGACTCCCATCCTCTGGTTCCAAGAGGCCAAAGGCTGTTGGTTTCAACTTCTGCGGATCATAGACTGCAAATTCCATGCGCCCTTTGGGATAGGTCTTTGGGATGACAACCTGTTTGCCATCTTCTTGAGCTGCATCAATCAGAAAACTCGTATCCACCTCATGCGGGAAGGACAAATAGGTCGCAATCACGCTTGCTGCTTTGTAAGCTGGCAAAGAGCGCAACCGCTGGATCAAGGCTTGATCAGCCTTTCGCTTGTTCTCCGGCTCCAAGCCTTTCATCTTCTTCAATACACTTTTTCGAATACTTGCTTTCATTTTCATCTTTCTTTATTGATTGGCTTTCATTTTTAAGAAAGGACTAATGGCTTTGACACCAAAGTGCAGGGCTTCTTCCTTGGGACTCATCTGAGGGTGATGAAGGGCATAAGGACTGTCCACTCCCAACCAGAACATGACCCCATCCACTTTGACAAGAGGTAACCGAAATCTTCTCCGGTCATGGCTGGTAGGATATCAATCAGGGTCACATCTTCTGCTTGATCAAAGAAGGTCATCAGTTCATCTGCCAAGTCTGGATTGTTTTCCACCGGCAAATAGCCCCCTTGCTTGAGTTCTAGCTCTAGGTCCATATCAAAAGCATCTGCAACCCCTCTCGCAATCGTCTCGATCCGCTTCTGGGTCAAGAGGTTCATTTCCATAGTTAGGGTCCGAATGGTCCCATGTAGAAAGGCCGTCTCCGCAATGACATTATTGGTCGTCCCCGCATGCATGGAACCGAAGGTCACAACTGCTCCCTCGATAGGATCAACATTGCGACTGACAATGGTTTGAACCTGGGTGACAAAATAGCTGGCAGCAACCAAGGCATCCTTGGCTTCATGCGGAAAAGCAGCGTGTCCTCCTTTTCCTTTAAAGGTCAGCTTCACTTCGCAGGTCCCTGCAAAAAGGGTCCCCCGATTGGTCGCGATCTCACCTACCTTTAAGTCTGGACGGACATGAAGACCGTAGAATTGGTCAGGCAACCAGTCTCCAAAGGCTCCATCATCATACATGAGCATGCCTCCAGCTTCATTTTCCTCAGCTGGTTGAAAGAGGAACAAAAGATTGTTCTTAGGCTGTTCTTGGACCAGTTGCTCCAACAAGCCCAAGGCTAAGGTCATGTGAACATCATGGCCACAGGCATGCATCCGACCTTCGTGGCGGGATGCAAAGTCAAGACCAGTCTGTTCAACAATGGGCAGTCCATCGATATCCGTCCGCCAGCCAATGGTCTTTTCTGGATTGGAGCCCTTCAGAAAAACCAGGATCCCCGTCAGCCAGGTCCGCTGCTCGACGAACTCTTTTCCTTCGGTGATTTCTGCGATCCGCTCCAAGAGATAGGCTTGTGTTTTAAATTCTTCTAGTCCAATTTCTGGGATTTGATGCAGGTCCCGCCGAATTTTTACTAAATCAAGTGTCATATCCATCTTCCTCTTTTGAGAAGAAGCCGAGGTATCCCCCAGCTTCCTTTTCTTATTCCTCTATTATAGGTTACGCAAGGCATCCTCAAGTGCTGTTTTTTGTTGCGTCTGTTCGTCAATCGTCTTGATCACGCGCGCAGGTACACCTGCTACCACTACATTTTCAGGGACATCTTGGGTAACAATCGCACCCGCTGCTACGACAGATCCATTACCAACTTGAACTCCTTCGATGACGACGGCATTGGCTCCCACCAAGACATTATCCCCGATACGAACTGGTTCTGCAGAGGCTGGCTCAATGACACCAGCTAGAACCGCTCCTGCTCCGATATGGCTGTTTTTACCAACCGTTGCACGGCCACCAAGAATAGCTCCCATATCGATCATGGTCCCCGCACCGATTTCAGCACCGATATTGATGACGGCTCCCATCATGATTACCGCATTGTCTTCAATGGTCACCTGATCTCGAATAATCGCACCTGGTTCAATCCGGGCATTCAAATAACGCTTGTCCAGCAAAGGTACCGCTGAATTGCGACCATCTTGCTCTACGATATAGTCTTTGTTTTCTGTTAAGTTGGCAAGAAGGGGCTCAATCTCTTTCCAGTCTCCAAATAGGACATTGCCTAGCTTTACAACGGATGCTGGAAGCTCTCCTGCCAATTCCCCTTCAAAGGTCACTTTTACGTTGGTTTTCTTTTCTGCATTGCCGATAAAGGCGATAATTTCTTGTGCAGTCATTTTTTGTGCAGTCATGACGATACCTCTTGTTCTATGTAGTCAGTCCTCTAGGAAGATAGGCTCCTTTTGAACTCTTTGATTTTACTATTATAGCATAATTTAATGGACACACTAAATCGCGACCTAGTCAAATGGTTACAGTTGATTCCTGTCATTTTGGTTCCTATTGGACCACTATTTTTTTCAATCGGTATTGATCCGAATTTTCGTCAAAATACAAATAGACTCGTTTGCTATCTGTAGTTGAATAGACTAGAGCGATGGTATCCACTTCTCCAGGATTGGGAATAATAAAAATCATGGAATATGGATTTCCCAATTGAGAAGCCGCTTCTCGGATCTCCATCCCTTCTTGCCCATCCTGAGGCATCAGAGCTTGAAATTCGTCTGTGGTTTTGGTAGGTTCACCTAGCTTACTTTTATTGTTACCTACACTTAAACTAGTTATCTTTTCTGTATCACCAATCTTCTTAAAACTAATATAAACAAAACCAAATTGATCTGGCTGTTTATAGGTTAAATGTGTGCCTTGTTGTTCTGGTCTAAATAGGAATAATTACCATTCCAAGCTTTCCCAAAGTGTTCAACAGTTTCCTCCGGTGTTACAAACTCTAATTTCTTATGATGGATCAAGTTCAGCAACTCGTCCAAACTAAAAGAGTGAACGCCATTGTTTTCATCCACATAGGGAGAATTTTCGGATGTCAGCTGCTTCGATTTCTTTTCTGACTCACTCTTCTCTTCCTTTGTTTGGCTAGAAGATTCTGATGGTTGGCTAGAGGAGGCAGATGATTGTTTAGAGGATGTCGAACTGAAAGAATGACGGTCCTGTTTTTTACTTACTGTGCTATCCTGCTCTGTCTTATTGAGAGAACTGCTTACATAACCAAGCGCTATAATGGAGAGACTAAAGACGAGAACCATCCCCACAGCAACTGCAAAAAGTGAACCAAAACGGGGCAAGCCCGCTCCTCGAAAAGCATCCTCACGGACACTTCTCTTTACCCCTTTTTGATAGCTCCGAAGACTGGGACTTTCAAAAGCTTCTCCTTCAGGCCCACGATCCGAAAAGACCTCAGACACTTCCCGATTCCTACTTGGGAACCTAGACCATTCTCTTTGAATCTGTCTACCTTTTTCCATTCCATTTTCCCTTCTTTTTACTTAACTTTGTTTCTTAGGATCTAGTTGACTCTTGCGCAACAAGGAATAGGAACCGTCTACATGTTCCAGCTCCAATAAATAAGTTTTTCCCTTCTCATCCTGATAGGATAGTTGAAAACCTTCCTGATCAGGCCCGATCTGGCGTCGGACGAAGGATTGTAGGCCCTGATAGTTGGCTAACAATGTCTTAAGATCTATCTTTTCTCCAAGCTCCAAACCTTGATAAACCTTTTCTGAAAAAACTTTTTTCCCCTCCCGGTCTAGATTGGCTAGACTGGCGTCAATCTCTTCTAACAGATAGCTCCCATCAGTCCCCTTGCTAAAAAGCAAACGGATGGAAGCTCCCTTGCCTCTATTGTCCCATCGATAGAGAAGAGAGAGACTGGGTTGCTTGCTTGCTGTAGATTGAAAGAGGACTTTCTCTTGGGGGTGGCTCATCTCCTTCAGAAGGGTCTCCAGGCGACTTCCAGTCTGCTTCAGACTACCGTTTTGGTTCTTTATCGATAGAGGAAAATGCTCGATCTGTTCCAAGGTCCATGGCGAATCCTTTTTTTCATTCGTTTCTTTTAAGAGTCGCTCCCCTTGAAATTCTTTCGCTTTAAAAGTTGATAAGTTCCTTATTTCACTTATCGCTGTAGAATTTTTCGGCGGATGACTAAGGACCTCTAATCCCATCCCTAGGAGGAGCGCTAGCAGCAGGAGACCAGGAATTGTTAACTTCTTGATGACTGTATCCATTTACTCCTCCTTATTCGACCTTGACTAGATGATAGCGCGCATCTTTTTGGGCTTGCAGAGTGACAAAGACAAGCCCCTCTTGTGCACGGTAGGTCAGGACTAAAGCCGTTTTGCCATCCTTATAATTCAAAAGCAATGATTGTGGCAAGCCTACCTTTTGTAAATGTCTTCAAGCTTCATGCCGGTTTTCTCTTTCCCACTAGCAAGATTGGTAAAGGCTACCTTTTTCAGCTGTTTACTTTCCAGATGATCCTTAGAGGTTGGTTGATAGCCTTGAATAGCTGTTAGATAGTAGCCATCCTTCATATGGGTAAATTCAAATTGGTATCTATCTCGTCCATCTTGTGTCGTTCCATAGCTGAGACGAAGGAGCTGCGTTCTAGCTTTTGACTCGAGTCGAACTTGCTTGGCTCCCCCTAATTTTTTAACCATAGCCTCTGGTGTCGTCCCCTTGGTGCTTGGCACACCAGTCGCATCTCCTATTTTAAACTCCAGCAACTCCTCCAAATTCACCCCAACTTCTGGGTGATCTGATTTCGCCAGGAAGTCCTGCAGATAAGCTTCTTCCTGATGAAAGGTCACTTGCTGGTCTGTATTCAGCTGTTCTTGTGGCCTCCCAGAAGCAGCAAGCTCATAGCCTACTCCCAGCATTGCGAGGATTCCTAAAACAATCCCTCTTTTTTGGATGAAAACCAGGAGGGCCTTCAGATGTTTTCTTATTGTTTCCTTTACATTATCCATTCTGTGATCGAATCTGTATCCCTTTCCGTCCAACTGTTCACGCCTATTTCCTTTAGCAACATATCCTACTATACCATAAATAGCCAGTCCTCGCTAGAATAGAGAAGAGAGTGGGACAGAAATCGGTAATTCGTTAGAATTCGATTTCGTCGTCCCACCTCCGCACAGTTGAGTAGGGCTGTAAAAGCTGATGAAATCAGCGTAGTAGAGCCCATTCAACTACTGCGTCTTGCTCGACAATCCAAAAAAAATTGAGAGGCTAGGACTTTTGTCCCAGCCTCTTTTTTCTAGCTTTAGGAAAGTTGAGTTTCTTCCTTTCTTTTCCCTACCATTGTGAAGTGGGAAAGTGACCTAACCTTAGTCGTCACCTTTTTAGCAAGAAGGAAATCTCCATCTGATTGTTTCACAAACGTCAACTTATATTGATCTGTCGTTGAGGATTTAAAACGGATCGTCATAGTAGTGACAATATCATGAGTTTTGTAGTCTTCATCTGCAGACAAAGAGAGAGAATAAATGGTATTATCTTTCAAAACTTCCTTGTAAGAAACGCCATCCTTACCAGTTTTGGAATCTCCGACTTTGAGGTTGTCATAGTAAGATGAGGTCATAAAATCGTCCTCAGCTTCGTTATAATTTCCTGAATAATAGAGATCCTGTAAATAATAGGTATCTCCCTCTTTCTTAAAGGTCAGTCTCATATCACGAACGGTATGGAATTGACTATAGGTATCATCCTGATCTTCTTTTAACTCGCCCCACTCTAAATCAATGAGATCTCTTCTAAACGAACCTTGCAAAGCTTTTCCGTGCTCATCCACAACATCTTCAATGGATGTTCCCAAATTTGAAGTTGAGTATGTGCCAAGCTCGAGGTTAGCCAAATCTGTAATGTTCCAAGAAAAATCAGTATCGTCTGGATCAATATATTTTCCAGCCTGATCACGTTTTGATTCCCCTGCATCAGCTTTCGGATGAAGGACAGGCGAGGAACTTTTAGCACTATTTGCCGCACCCATAGAATGGCCAAAGAATAGACCGATAATGACTCCTAAGACCGCAAAGCCACTAATACAAGCAATTAACAGACCTTTCCCTGGCTTCTTTTGATCACCAGTTTCTGGCACACCAAATGGTGCCTGTGATTGATTCGTATTCATCTTTCATATATCTCCTCTATATTAAAAACGTTCTGGACCAATGTATAAGAAGTCCCCATCTGGTTGTGCTAAGAAGCGTAATGTCTTATAATCGTCTCCCACTTTAAGGTTGATCTTTGCAACCACTCGAGTAGAGTCATACTCTTCTCCATCAGCAGTGATTTTTGTCTCTGTACCTATTTGAACATTTTGTTTATGTTTCTTCAAAACTTCCAATAAGGAGGTTCCACCTTTACCAGTTTTCTTATCTCCTTTTTTCAGATCTTTGAATTCTTTCGTGCTCATCTCACGATCTGTAGAAGTATCTTCATCTTCATCGTCTTCACTCGCATAGACTTCTTCCAAGTTAAAGGCTTCTACAGATTTCAAATAATAGTTGCCATCCACTTTTTCAAATTTGAAATAAATATTTTGGTGAGAGGCGTTCTTTGCACGATCCCAAGTAAGAATCATGCCTTTCTTTTCATATTCGACACTGGTAGCCAAGCCATAAGTTTCAACAATCTGATCAGCAGTCAAGCCATAACCGTCCTTGTTGCTATAACTTAATGCAGCAAGGTCTTTTAGGGTCCAAGTATAGATTACCTCATCCTTTTCTGTAATAAAGCCTGTCTTTGTTTTCTTAGCTTCTTCACTAGCACGGTCTAATCGTTTGGTACGTTTGGCATCTGCTTGAGGCTTAGATGAATGCCCCCAGAAATAGCCAGCTCCGCCACCGATCAAGCCACCAAGAAAGAGGGCAAGAATAGAAAAGACGATAAAGTTAGTCCATCCACTCTTCGGTTTTGGTTGAACATTCCATTGTGATTGAAAGGCTTGAGGGTTCCCTTGTTGGTAGAAAGGATTATTTTCTACCTGTGGCGCTTGATTTTGGAAAAATTGTTCCTGTCCTCCAGTTTGTGGTCCTTCTACTGGAGAAGACTGTTGGAAGCCTTGCGCTCCTGGTGCACCAAATGGCTCATAAGCTGTTTGGCCATTTTGTACTCCCAAAAGTGTCTTGGAAGTTTTGGCCCATTGAATCTTCAAGAGGTTCTTGAGCAGCCTGCCCCCCTTGTGCTCCAAAAGGCTCTTGGACGGTTTGACCCGTTTGGGCTTCAAGAGGTGGTTGAACAGTTTGTTCGTTTTGTGCTCCAAAAGGTTCTTGAACAGTTTGTCCCTCTTGTGTTCCAAAAGGTGTCTTGTCTTCTGTTGTCATAATCTCTCCTTTACTAACAACCTTCGCTCATCGTTCTTTCTACTTTTTTGTGATCATAGTTTGACGTGCAAAGTATAAATATAGTAGTTCTACTATATCATAAAACAGTCTATTTTTCCACCTCATTCTGATATATGGAAAGCGATTAAAAAACGACCTCTTTCGAGATCGTTTTGTCTGTCTATTATAGACGAGCGTTGAGTTCTTTGCTCAATTCTTCAAATCCTGGTTTACCAAGAAGGGCAAACATATTACGTTTGTAAGCTTCAACACCTGGTTGGTCAAATGGGTTGATAGCGTTCAAGTAACCTGAAAGGGCGATTGCCAATTCGAAGAAGTAGATAGTGTATCCAAGAGTGAAGGCATCTTGCTCAGGAAGAGTCACGTACATGTTTGGCACGTCACCGTCAGTGTGGGCAAGAAGAACACCGTCAGTCGCTTTTTTGTTAACGAAGTCAACGTCTTTTCCTTGGAGGTATCCAAGTCCGTCAAGGTCTTCTTCCAATGTAGGGATAATCACGTTCTTACGTGGTTTGTCAACACGAACAACTGTTTCAAACATGATACGAGTTCCTTCTTGGATAAATTGACCCAATGAGTGCAAGTCTGTTGAGAAGTTAGCTGAAGTTGGGTAAATACCTTTTTGGTCTTTACCTTCTGACTCACCAGCCAATTGTTTCCACCATTCTGAGAAGTATTGAAGAGATGGCTCGTAGTTTACCAAGATTTCAGTTGCATAGCCTTTACGGTAAAGGATGTTACGAACAGCTGCATATTGGTAAGCTTCGTTTTCAGAGATTTTATCTGAAGTGTAGTCTTTGCGAGCTGCATTCGCACCTTCCATAAGAGCTTTGATGTCAGCTCCTGATGCTGCGATTGGAAGCAAACCAACGGCTGTCAATACTGAGAAGCGTCCACCGATATCATCTGGAACAACAAATGTTTCCCAACCATTAGCGTCTGCTTCAACCTTAACAGCACCTTTTTGGCGATCAGTTGTTGCGTAGATACGTTTGTTGGCTTCTTCTTGTCCGTATTTCTTAACCAAAAGTTCTTTGAAGACACGGAAAGCGATGGCTGGCTCAGTTGTTGTACCTGATTTAGAAATCACATTGACTGAGAAGTCTTTGTCTGCTACGTACTCTACCAAGTCAGCAAGGTATGTTGATGAGATTGAGTTCCCAGCGTAAAGGATTTGTGGTGCTTTACGTTCTTCTTTTGTTTGCAAGTTTGCAAAGTGGTGGTTCAAGAAGTCAATGGCAGCTTTAGCACCAAGGTAAGATCCACCGATACCGATAACGACCAAAACATCGCTGTCTGCTTTGATTTGTTCAGCAGCTTTCAAGATGCGGTCAAATTCTTCGCGGTCATAGTTTTCAGGAAGGTCCAACCAACCCAAGAAGTCGCTACCAGCACCAGTTCCTTTGCGGATCAATTCGTCTGCTGCTGTAACTTGTGCTTGCATGTATTCCACTTCATGTGGTGCAACAAATTTGTCTAATACTTTTGAATAATCAAATTTAATATGTGACATAGTATTCCTCCAAAATTTCTTCTTCTCTATGATATCGCTTTACCGGGATTTAATCAAGGGAAACCACCCTGTAAAACGTTTTCATTTGCTAATTTTTTTATTTTCACAAATCAAGCAACGACGCAATAGCAATCGTTTGCATATGGCGCCTTATTTTGATCAGAATATACAAAAAAAGAAGCTACTGATGAAGCTCCATTTTCACGCAATTATTCTTTGAATCCGCTAATGAATTTTAGTTAAGCAGTTTAACGCAACAGCTGTTTTCTCAAAGCACTGCTTTGAGGTGGCGGATAAGACTTGCAGTCTTGTTTCGTTAGGGTATTTTATCGGCGACTAATCGTTCATCCCCAAATAAATTTTAGTTAAGCAATTTAACGCAGTAGCTGATTTGTTTCTTCTTTCGCTTTTTAAGCTCAAAAGAAAACATAATCAGCTTTGCGGGGGTGGAACTACGAACAAACGTTCTGTTCCACTCCCATCCACTACTCTAGAATTCATCTGCGTCCCTTGGACTTGATTCACTAAAAACTTCATCGGTTTACAGCTTTTTCCCTAACGGGAAAAACTGCATCCATTGCTCTAGGATTCATCTACGCCTTGGAGTTGACTCTATATATTTCGGAACGTAGTTCTCGCTTTGCTCGAACTGCGTCAATGCACCTAAGTTCATCTTCGTCCCTTGGACTTGATTCACTAAGGTACATAGAAAAAGAGCACACAGTTCACTTCGCTTAGGGCTGCTGGATTCCTCCCCTGACCCGCTTCACGCAGAACTGTTGCTCCGATAGGTATTATATCATAATTTGTGGATTTTGCAAAGGTCTGGGTTTTATTCTTGTGTTTCGGCCTTGGCTGCGAGCTTGGCTTGTTTTTTTCGTTCCCGACCTTGGCGGAAAGGTCTGCATGATGGCTGCACATTCTGCTTCCAAGATTCCTGTTTCTACTTCCACCCGGTGATTGAGACGTTCATCTGTCAAAATGTCGTAGAGACTCCCTGCTCCACCAAACTTCTGATTGGTCGCACCGTAGACTACCTGAGGGATCCGGGCCAGCCCGATGGCGCCACTGCACATGACACAGGGTTCAATGGTCACAAATAGGGTGGTATCCAGCAAACGCCAGCTCTCTTCCTGCTGATTGGCTTCTTCGATCGCCATTACCTCCGCATGCATGACCGCTCGCTGCAATTCTTCTCGCGCGTTGTGCCCACGTCCAATGATCTCACCGTCTTTGACAATGACACAGCCAATAGGAATTTCCTCATGGGCCAAGGCGATCTCTGCCTCTTTTAAAGCCTCTCGCATAAAAGCTTCTTTCTCTTCTAGGGTATAGTCTCTCACTTGTACACTCACTTACTTTTTATGTTCTTGTTCTATTATATGATGAAGCTACAAAAAAAGCCACCAATGGGTGACTTCTTATAGGGAGATATTATGAAAAAAAGTTAAGAGTGCTAAACAAAGTTGGGAGGTCTTTGTTTATGCTCTTAGTATAAACCACAGGACTTAAAGTAATCTTAAGAAGTAAAAAAGTTGAGAGAAATCTCCCAACTTTTATTTGATTATTTACTTGACCAGACACTTTCAAGGATATTGGTTTGGTCACGATCTGGTCCAACCGAGAAGGTTGAAATACGCACACCAACCAATTCACCGATCCGGCGCACATAGTTGCGGGCATTTTCTGGAAGCTCATCCAAGTGGCGGACACCTGTGATGTCTTCTGACCAACCTGGCAACTCTTCATAGATCGGTTTGCAACGTTTGAGTTGCTCCAAGCTTGCTGGGTAGTAGTCGATGCGTTCCCCATCTAAGTCGTAGGCTACACAGATTTTCACCGTATCCAAGCCTGACAATACGTCGATCGAGTTCAAGCTAAGGTTGGTAATTCCTGACACACGACGGCTATGGCGCATGACAACTGAGTCAAACCAACCAACACGACGAGGCCGACCTGTTGTTGTACCATACTCATGGCCGACTTCACGGATCCGGTCCCCTACTTCATCGAAGAGCTCCGTAGGGAATGGGCCATCACCAACACGGCTGGTATAGGCTTTACATACACCGACCACCTTATCAATCTTGCTTGGGCCGACACCTGATCCGATGGTCACCCCACCTGCGACTGGGTTTGAAGAGGTTACAAATGGATAGGTCCCTTGGTCGATATCCAACATAACCCCTTGGGCTCCTTCAAAGAGCACGCGCTTGCCGTTGTCCAAAGCATCGTTCAAGATGACGGAAGTATCGGTTACATATTGTTTGATTTGTTGACCATATTCATAGTATTCTTCGAAGATATCGTCAAAGGAAAGAGCCTCTGCTTCATAGAGTTTGGTAAATTGACGGTTCTTTTCTTCCAAGTTGATGCGCAGGCGTTCTGCAAAGACGTCGCGGTCCAAAAGATCCGCGATCCGGATTCCCACACGCGCAGCCTTGTCCATGTAAGCTGGTCCAATCCCTTTGATGGTCGTTCCGATTTTGTTGTCCCCTTTTGACTCTTCTTGGAGACGGTCCAATTCGATGTGGTAAGGAAGGATGACATGGGCACGGTCAGAAATGCGAAGGCTGTCTGTTGATACCCCTTCTTCATGGAGATAAGCCAACTCTTTGACCAATGATTTCGGGTTGACAACCACCCCATTTCCAATCACAGAGATCTTTTCAGGGAAGAAGATACCAGAAGGAATCAAGTGCAACTTGAACTTTTTGCCATCAATCACGATGGTGTGACCGGCATTGTCCCCACCTTGGTAGCGAGCAATGACTTCTGCATTGGCTGATAGGAAGTCTGTAATCTTCCCTTTTCCTTCATCTCCCCACTGGGTTCCTACAACAACTACTGATGTCATATCTTTGTCTGAGCTATATAGCTCGTCCTTTCTTGAAAAGCAGGCAGGAATCTCACCTGCGATTATGTTTTATACCTCATTATATGAAAAATTTGACAATTTTTCAAGGAGGGTTCATCATTTCATTTGTTTTTTCTCTTATGTAGACGAATTACATTTTTACAAAATATGTATTTTCTGAATTTTAGTACTTAATTTAAAATAAAAGTTCGGAATTTTTGTAAAATCGTAGCGGAAATTTGCTTTCTTTTTCCGTTTGTAATAGACTAAAATAACTACCATAGGACGGTGAAACGATGACGATTAATCAATTACTGCAGAAACTGGATACATCAAGCCCTATTCTCCAAGCGACCTTTGGTCTGGAGAGGGAAAATCTGCGAGTGACAACTGATGGACACTTAGCTCAAACTGCTCATCCGAGTCAGCTTGGTTCCCGCAATTTCCACCCGACCATCCAAACAGACTTCAGCGAACAACAACTGGAACTAATTACACCTATTGCTCACTCTACTAAGGAAGCGCGGCGCTTACTGGGAGCTATCAGCGATGTGGCAGGCCGCTCAATTGACCAGAGTGAATGCCTGTGGCCTCTGTCCATGCCACCGCAGCTGACTGAAGAAGATATTATCATCGCCCGTCTGGAAAACGAATACGAACGCCACTACCGAGAGGGTTTAGCGAAAAAATATGGCAAAAAACTACAGGCCATCTCTGGCATCCACTACAACATGGAGCTAGGGAAAGATCTGGTCGCTGCTCTCTTTCAAGTCAGCTCCTATCATTTACTCAAGGACTTTAAAAATGACCTCTATCTCAAACTGGCTCGAAACTTTCTGCGTTTCCGATGGCTCTTAACCTATCTCTACGGTGCTGCTCCTCTGGCAGAAGCCGGCTTCTACAGTCAGGAATACCCGCAGCCTATCCGCTCTTTTCGCAACAGCGACTATGGCTATGTCAATGACGAGAATATTCAGGTGTCCTACACTTCTTTGGAGCAATATGTAACCGATATTGAAAACTACGTTCAGTCTGGCGAGCTCAGTGCTGAAAAAGAATTTTACTCAGCCGTTCGCTTCCGTGGACAGAAGCACAATCGCGCCTATCTGGAGCAGGGTATCACCTATCTGGAATTCCGCTGCTTCGATCTCAATCCTTTTGACCATTTGGGCATTAGCCAAGAGACCTTAGATACTGTCCATCTCTTTTTACTGGGCCTGCTCTGGCTAGATGATGTAGAAAATGTTGATGCAGTATTAAAAGCTGCCCATGATTTGAACCAGAAAATTGCTTGTAGCCACCCGCTGACTGCCCTGCCAGATGAGGCAGACAGCTCAGCCCTTCTCCAAGCCATGGAAGAGCTCATCCAGCATTTTGAACTGCCAACTTACTATCAAACTTTGCTGGACCAGATGAGAGAGGCTCTCTTACATCCTCAGCTGACACTGTCAGGACAGCTCCTGCCCCATATCCAGCAAGATTCCTTAACAGCTTTTGGTCTAGAAAAAGCAGAAGAATACCACCGCTATGCCTGGACTGCTCCTTATGCCCTCAAAGGCTACGAAAATATGGAACTGTCCACCCAGATGCTACTCTTTGATGCTATTCAAAAGGGGCTAAATGTCGAAATTTTAGATGAAAAGGACCAATTTCTCAAGCTTTGGCATGGTAGTCATGTAGAATATGTCAAGAACGGCAATATGACCTCCAAGGATAACTATGTCATCCCTTTGGCCATGGCCAATAAAACAGTCACCAAAAAGATTTTGGCAGCAGCTGACTTTCCCGTTCCGGCTGGAGCAGAATTTTCTTCTCTAGAAGAGGGACTGGCCTACTACCCTTTGATTAAGAACCGAGAAATTGTTGTCAAACCCAAGTCAACTAACTTCGGACTGGGCATCTCTATCTTCCAAGAGCCAGCTAGCCTGGAAGCTTATCACAAGGCTCTGGAGATTGCTTTTTCAGAAGATGTCGCCGTCTTAGTGGAGGAATTTATCGCTGGAACGGAGTACCGCTTCTTTGTCTTAGACGGACAATGCCAAGCAGTCCTCTTGCGAGTGGCGGCCAATGTCGTCGGAGACGGTCAGCATACCGTGAGAGAATTGATTGCCATCAAAAATGACAATCCTCTGCGGGGCCGAGATCATCGTTCACCGCTTGAAATCATTGAACTGGGGGACATTGAACTGCTCATGCTGGACCAGCAAGGCTATGGACCAGATGATATCCTGCCTGCTGGAGTCAAGGTTGACTTGCGGCGCAATTCCAACATTTCTACTGGCGGAGACTCGATTGATGTCACAGACAGCATGCACCCATCTTATAAGGAACTCGCTGCGGACATGGCAAAGGCTATGGAGCCTGGGCCTGTGGCGTTGATCTCATCATCCCTGACAGCTCTGCTATTTCCACAAAGGAAAATCCCAACTGTACCTGCATCGAGCTCAACTTCAATCCTTCTATGTATATGCACACCTATTGTGCTGAGGGGCCGGGACAAAGCATTACTCCGAAAATACTAGCTAAACTTTTCCCAGAAATGGACCTATAAAGTAAGAAAACGCAGAAGATGTCTCTGCGTTTTTGTTTTGTAACCGAGGTAGAGTTTTAGATGATAACCTAAAAAGATTAAGCATGGTTCTCCTACAAGTTTAAAATAGCAAGTCATTTGCTGTAAAATCATCCTCTAACAAGCAAATTTCAAACCTCTCCTGCATATAGCAGAGGAAATCTTCCCTTTTTCCCAAAAAGAATCATAGGCCGCGAATACAAGGCTAGTATCATCTGAACAAGTTCCAGCCAGTTACTGTTGGCTTCCATAGCCCACCATCTCAATCGCTTTAAAACTGCCTCGGGTTAAAAATTCATACGGAACCCCTAATGCATCAGCTACCGCCAAACCATAGACTGCCGCTTTCAAAGATTGGTTCATGCTAGCCTCCTTTGTTTTATTATACTATTTTTGGTCTTAAAATTCTTCCTAACCCCAAAAAACAAGCGCAGTCCTGCGCCTGTTTTTCTATTTTGTGTTACAATAAAAGGTATGGACAAATTATCAAAACTATCTCAGAAAGTGGCTCTTTCCGTGCCTTTGTACTAGACAGTACAGAGACCGTGCGAGCAGCCCAAGAATACCATCAGACACAAGCAAGTTCAACAGTGGCCCTTGGGCGCACCCTGATCGCTAGTCAAATTCTCGCAGCCAATGAAAAGGGAAACACCAAGATAACAGTGAAAATCCTGGGCACTAGCTCACTTGGTGCTATCATCACTGTGGCAGATACTCAAGGAAACGTCAAAGGCTACGTGCAAAATCCTGGTGTGGATATCAAGAAAACAGCGACCGGTGAAGTCGTGGTCGGACCATTTGTCGGAAACGGGGAATTCCTAGTGATTACCGACTACGGCACAGGCAATCCTTATCATTCCATGACACCTCTCGTCACTGGAGAAATCGGTGAAGACCTAGCTTATTACTTGACTGAAAGCCAACAAACGCCATCTGCGGTTGGGCTCAATGTCCTCCTTGATGAAGAAGACAAGGTCAAGGTTGCCGGTGGTTTCTTGGTGCAGGTCTTGCCAAATGCCAAGGAAGAAGAAATTGCCAGCTTTGAAAAACGGATCCAAGAAATGCCGGCCATTTCTACCCTTTTAGCCTCTGACGACCATATTGAAGCCCTTCTTACTGCCATCTATGGTGACGAACCATACAAGCGTCTCTCAGAAGAAGAGATCCGCTTCCAGTGTGACTGTAGCAAGGAACGCTTCATGAATGCCTTGGCAAGCTTACCAGCCAAAGACCTTCAAGAAATGAAGGACGAAGACCATGGCGCGGAAATCGCTTGCCAATTCTGTCAGACAACTTACCACTTTGATGAAAACGACTTGGAGGAACTCATTCGTGACAAATCTTAATACACCTTTTATGATTGGGAACGTCGAGATCCCAAACCGGACGGTCCTAGCCCCCATGGCCGGTGTGACCAACTCAGCTTTCCGGACCATTGCGAAAGAACTCGGAGCTGGCCTTGTGGTCATGGAAATGGTCTCTGATAAAGGGATCCAATACAACAACGAAAAGACCCTGCATATGCTCCATATCGATGAGGGAGAAAATCCAGTATCAATCCAGCTCTTTGGGAGCGACGAAGATAGCTTAGCACGCGCAGCAGAATTTATCCAAGAAAATACCAAAACTGATATCGTTGATATCAACATGGGCTGCCCAGTTAATAAGATCGTCAAAAACGAGGCTGGTGCCATGTGGCTCAGGGACCCTGATAAGATTTACTCTATTATCAACAAGGTTCAATCTGTCCTTGATATCCCTCTCACTGTCAAAATGCGTACAGGCTGGTCTGACCCATCCCTAGCAGTCGAGAATGCCCTTGCTGCAGAAGCTGCAGGTGTTTCTGCCCTTGCTATGCACGGACGGACCCGGGAGCAAATGTACACTGGTCATGCAGACCTTGAGACCCTTCATAAGGTTGCACAAGCTCTGACCAAGATCCCATTCATCGCCAACGGAGATATCCGGACGGTGCAAGACGCCAAACAACGGATCGAAGAAGTTGGTGCAGATGCAGTCATGATCGGCCGTGCTGCTATGGGGAATCCTTACCTCTTCAATCAAATCAATCACTACTTTGAAACAGGAGAAATTCTGCCTGATTTGACCTTCGAAGACAAGATGAAGATTGCTTATGAGCACTTGAAGCGCTTGATCAATCTCAAGGGTGAGCACATTGCCGTTCGCGAATTCCGCGGCTTAGCCCCTCACTACCTTCGTGGAACATCTGGCGCAGCCAAACTCCGCGGAGCCATCTCGCAAGCTAGCACTCTAGCTGAGATTGAAGAACTTCTTCAATTAGAAAAAGCTTAATGACAAAAAAACAGCATCGAAATATTGATGCTGTTTTTGTATCTTATTGATCCGCTTGAGATTCGCTTTCTTTCCAGCGATAGGTCTTGCGCGGTTTTTTCTTAGGTACCCGCTTGACACCCACTTCTTCAACGTAAGAGCCATAGGTCACAAGGAAATTATTGGTCAAAATTTCTTTATCTGGATGGATCAGATTCACCAGCTCGGTTGCTTCGTATACGGTGAAAGGTTCTTCCAGAAGATGGAGGAAGGTTGGATTCCAAGCCAAGCGCCCTTGGATCCGCTTGATGGATTCTTGAACAATCTCATAGTGGTCAAAGGCAAAATCTTCAGCTGTCAAGACACGGCCATCTAGAGAACATTCCCCTTGTTTGAAGTCCACATCAAGGAAAAGAACTTCTTTGGCATCATCTCCAGCTCGAACCAGATTGACGGCCTCCGCAGGCAAATAGACTAGGTGGGCGATGGTGATGACCCAGCCCCGTGGGTCCCGACCAGGAGTCGAAACTGTCATTAACTGCTCGACCTTTTGAGGGGTCAACTCTAGTCCAACTTCTTCTTGAACTTCGCGGATACAAGCCTGGATAGCATCCTCGTGCTTTTGCAAGAATCCTCCAACCAAGGCGACCCGATGCTGACAAGGGTGGGTTTTTCGGCGAATCACCAAGAGCTTCAAACGCCCCTCCACAAAGCAGTAGGCCACCATATCGGTAGTTACACTTGGATTTTCATAGGTGGGATGATCTTGCTCCTTATACCAACGGAGGAATTCTTCCTCGCTGACGACCGTCTCGTAGTATTCCTTTTCGTTCATCCCTTCCGGAATGCTGCTTGTTGCCATCTAAATAGCCTCCTTTTTCACAGCTTTGCTCCATTTGTACCAACCAACCAAGCTATTGAGGGTGTAGACCCAATACATTCCCTGAATATGGATGCTTTCTCCCCACCAGAGGTAGATACTGAAGAGGTTGGTCGCAATCCAGAAAATCCACTGTTCGCGATAGAGACCGGTCATGAGAAGTTGGCCGACTCCATTGGTCGCATCTGTCACACTATCACGGAAAGGTCGAGCGCTGTGGATACTTTTATAAGCATAGCCCATCCCGATCCAAATCAGGGCAGTTAGAACCAAATACTTGATCCATTCCATTAAGGTTAATTTCTTGGCTTCAAAGTGAGATTCTTCTGCCCCCTCCTTGGTCATTGATCCGATTCGACAACCAGACATAGAGGCCGATTGGTTGCATCACGAAGAAGTACAGGGTCGTCAAAACTTCTCCATAGAAGTTTTTGTTCAAGGCTAGGATGAGGTAAATCGCTGAGTTTACTGCTCCAAAGAGATAGTTACTAGCCCGACCTTCTGCTACTAGTATCACACAAACGATTCCTGTCCAGGAGGCAAAGAGCCCTAACCAATCGTGACTTGCCTCCTGATTGGTAAACTCTAGGACAAAGGGCACGCTAGACAAAGCAATCAGATACAGCCATTGTGTCAGAGTGCGACCTGCAAATAGGTCTTTCCAAAGGAGTTTCATAATCCCTACGAAGCCACGTTTGCCAGCTTCTCGATGGACATTTTTTAAATGCTCCCCAAATGTTTGAATTTTTTCTTGTAGTCGTTTCATGCTGTTTCTCCTTTAATCAGCTTGATAAATCGTATCGATGACACGCTTTGCTTCTTCGTAATTCCCAAAGTAGTCTTGCCCGAGATAGGCTGTAGGGATATCTGCGAGGTATTGGTGGCGGAGGTGATCCAGGTGATTTGAAAAACTGTTGCGAATTTCATCATCTGCCATGGTCATATCACGGAAGCCATCATTGACATAGGATCCAATGGGTTGGACAAATAAGATCAAATCCCATTTTTCCTTAGCGAGGATACTGACAAAGAGATTGTCAAAGGTATCCGTCATACTGGTCTCTTGGCCTTCTACTTCCATATAGTAGTCGTAATAGCCCTTGGTCACCAGCGAATTCGTATCCGCAATGACCAGGCCTCGATTGGCACTACTATCGATTAATTTTGAGGTTTGATCGTATTGTCCGAGTAGGAGATAATAATAGTCCTTGGGGGTCAGCTCATCATCCCGTACATTATTTCTGATCTGGTACTCGCGAGCATACTCCAAACTCACTGGCGCATCATAGAAGCGGGCCAAATCTTTTGCCAAGGTCGTCTTCCCGTTACTAGCACTCCCCATAATGAGGACCTTTTTGGTAAACTGACGACGGAAGGGTTGCGCAATGTATTTCCAATACTTGCTGGGATTTTTCCCGGATGAGGGTTCCTGAGATGCCAAACTGACGCTCCTGTAGGTGCGCTTGAAAGCCTCTCGCTTCAAGTTCCTCTTGATACGTTTTTTTTCCCCAACATAGAAGATGAGCTCTTCTCTCTCAGCATCATATTGAATGGTTTCTAAGGCTGTTTTCAACCAAGGCTCCCATCCTAAAGGATAGCGAGGAAGTTCTGTCTCATCTAATTTATAAATTTGGGTGAGTTCATCATTTGAAAAAAACCTTCTCGAATATAGCGAAAACGTTTTTTTGCAAAGGAAGGCCAACTTCTTCTCCTCGGTCACCTTTTGTAACCAGAGACAATCACACAAACGCGGTCGCATTGGCGTTTTGCCCGTTGAATTAAATCAATATGACCTTGATGAAGGGGGCAAACGTTCCAAATACTACTGCCACTTTTTCTTTCATCTAACTGGCTCCTTTATCATAATGTCAAAACATGTTTTGCTTATGATTTTATTATAAACTATAATTTCAATCTGTCAATACCTTTTTATAAAAAAATATATTTTTATAAGATAAAAATTAAAAAGATTCAACTCTGTATGTTATTATACAGAATTGAATCTCTGATTTCAATCTTTTTTTTTAATTTTCTCAGTAGCGAGCCATTATTCCCGAACAAGGGCATGCGCATGGCCATTTTCTGTCACTTGAACACTTGCCACTTGACCATTTTGACCGACAACTATATCCAGGCTAGCTGCAGATCCATCTTGGGTGGAAATCAAGCCAGCATGGTAATGGCCTTGATCCAAGTTGTATTCATAGCTTCCAATCGTATATCCCACTGCATCGCCACCAGGAGTTTGAATGGTTACTTGTCCTCCTTGACCGATCGTTACGCCTGTATCGCGACCGTCGGTCCAACTACCTGCTGCTCCTGAATAATCCCCTGAGGCATAGCTCAAGACACCTTTATAGCGTGAGTTCTCTGTCTTAGAGGCTTGTTCTTTGGCAGTTGTGCGACCTTCTTCCAAGCTAGGACGTTTTTGTTTTTCTGGTGCTGGGTTCACTGCTGGTTTTGTTTCTTTTGAAGGAGTTGGAACCAGGCCTTGACTGACTTCTGGAACTCTTGGTGTCACTGAAGTTGATGGATTTTCTTGGCTCGCTTGTGTTTCGCTCGAAGTGATGGAAGGAGATTGTGCAACTTCTGTGCTTTGTGTGGTTTTGCTTGTGGTCTTTTTCTCTTCTTTTTTACTTGTAGAGCTTTGTTTCACTTGCACAATTTTACTAGTTGAAGATGGACTGGTTTCCTTTTTCTTTTCTGATCCACATCCGCTTAAGAGAAGAACAGCTGTTAGAGCAAGGGTAGATAGACTAAAGAAGGTTCCTTTCGTTTTCATGGCAATACCTCCCTTTTGTAACATTTGTTACATTTTGTAATATATTTGTAACATGCATCTATAGGGAAGTCAAGAGGATTTGCAAGTCTTATAAAAAATAGAAACTAGTTTCAAAAAAGAGTGAACAAATGGAGCCATACTCCAAGCATTCACTCTTTTTCTTATTTATAAACTTCTTGATAAAATTCGATGGTATCTCCATCTTGGACAGTTGTTTCTGCTGCCCCTTTTGGTGCCATCTCTCCATTAATCTTGTACATCCAATAAAGTCCCTTGCTTTCGTCCTGGGCTACGCCATCGATCGAGGTGATGAGGCCACTCTTTTCCTCAATCTTGTAGTTAGCTTTCAAGACTTCCATCAGGTTGGCTTTTTCAGCAACCTTCAAGGTCTTGCTTTGAGCTTCTTTCCCTTCAGGGGCGATACTGACCGTAATGGTAATTTGTTTTTCTTTCGCTACTTGTGAGCTAGAAGCTGAGCTTTCCGTAGTCGATGATTTGCTTTGTCCGCAACTGACCAATACAAGAGCTGCTAGGACAGCAAAGAAACTATAAAGTGTTTTTTTCATAATACAATCTCCTAAATACTATATAAAGTAGAGGGTAAAAACAGGCTGTGGAAAGGGCGTGGGCCAGGTTAAAGCTAAAGCCATTCACCAGAGCATAGGTCCACCAAGGCATGTGGTAGAGGACCGCATAAAGACTGTCAATCACTATCCCGTAGAGAAAGGATAAGATACCGACCACCAGGGTTTGAACTTGCAAAGACAAGTGGCGGTATAGCCCCCGCCAAAGAGTCAAGAGGAGGCCAAAGGCCAGTATCTGAGCGAGCACCACTGGGCTCATCCCCAAGAGAAAAGCCGAGGTAAACATGGTGACCGCCATCACCAAACAGGCAAATTGCCAATCTTCAAATAGCACCAGTAAAAAGAAAATGGCACTAATGGGTTGGACATTGGGCAAGAAGGCAAAGGCTTGTCTCAGTACCACACAGAGGGCTGCTAAGAGGGTGATTCGGGTCAAGCGTTTGAGAGACACTGCATATCCTCCTAGTCAATCGTGAAGTTAAGCTGACCAGACTTGACACCTACCTTGAGGGTTTGCCCTTCAGCCACTTCTCCTCTCAAGAGGATCTCTGCCAAGTAGTCTTCCACCTGGGTCTGAATGGTCCGGCGCAAAGGACGTGCTCCCATCTCTGGATCATATCCGTGAGTCGCCAGCCATTTAAGGGGAGACGCTTGGAATTTCAGAGTAATGCCTTTCTCTGCTAGAGATTGAACCAATGGTTTCACCATAATCTTGACAATCTCATGCATTTGATCACTGGTCAAGCTATGGAAGACAACCTTCTCATCAATCCGGTTGATAAACTCTGGTCGATAAGTCTTCTTCAACTCTTCGAAGATGCGTTTCTCCATATTGGCTTGGTCAAAGCGAATATCCTTAGCGCCAAAGCCAACCGTCTTATCATCTCGTAAAGCGGTAGCTCCCAAGTTTGAGGTCATGATAATAATGGTATTGGAGAAATCTACCTTGCGTCCCTTGCTGTCGGTCAAGACACCGTCATCCAAGACTTGCAAGAGAACGTTAAAGATATCTGGATGGGCTTTTTCCACCTCATCAAACAAGAGGACTGAATAAGGTTTGTTGCGGACTTTTTCCGTCAACTCGCCCCCTTCTTCATAACCAACATAGCCCGGAGGGGCACCGTTGAGACGACTGGCCGCAAATTTCTCCATATATTCACTCATGTCAAAGCGGATCAAAGCAGACTCATCATCAAAGAGGACCTCAGCCAGCGCCTTCGCCAGCTCGGTCTTCCCGACCCCAGTGGGACCGAGGAAGAGGAAGGAACCAATCGGCCGCTTGTGAGACCGAATTCCCGACTGATTACGACGGATCGCTCGGCTGATACTTGAGACAGCCTGATCCTGACCGATCACGCGCTTATGAAGTTCTGCTTCCAATTCAAGGTATTTCTTAGCCGCTGTTTGGGTTAGTTTCTCCACAGGAATGCCTGACAATTGACTGAGCGTCTTCAGGATATCCTCTTCCTTGACTTCTAGCTGGTAGCCTTTTGGACTGGCATCTTCTTTTAGCAACTGAGCAACTTTTTTCCACTGCCCCTTGAGCAAGGCTTGATCAGCAGCTGTCAAGTCGGACTGAAGACCGGCTTGAGGCCCCTCATTTTGCACGGTCGCTGCTGCTTCATCCAAGAGGTCAATGGCGGAGTCAGGCAAGAGGCGACTGGTCAAATAACGATTGGCATAGACAACAGCTGTCTCAATAGCCGCATCCGTAATATGGACGCGGTGGTGACGTTCATAGGTCTTCTTGAGCCCTTGCAAAATCGCGATGCTATCTGCGACAGAGGGTTGCTCAATCAAGACCTTAGCAAAGCGGCGTGACAGAGCAGCGTCTTTTTCAATGTGTTTTTGGTATTCTTCTTGTGTGGTCGCTCCTACGGTCCGCAAGGTGCCGCGAGCCAAGGCAGGCTTCAAGATATTGGCCGCATCCAAGGTAGAGTCAATCCCAGAGCCAGATCCCATAATGGTATGGAGCTCATCGATGAAGAGGATGACATGGCCATCTTCTTCAATATCATTGATGATGTTGTTCATCCGCTCTTCAAAATCTCCACGGAACCGCGTCCCTGCGACAACATTCATCAAGTCCAACTCTAAGACCCGCATCTTAGCCAGCTCCGTCGGGACATCTCCACTGGCAATCCGTTGGGCCAAGCCCAAAGCCAGAGCAGTCTTTCCGACACCGGCATCACCGACCAGGACCGGGTTATTTCGTTTTGCGGCTCAAAATCTGAATCATCCGCGAGATTTCTTGACCCCGACCAATCACCGGTTCCAAACTGCCATTGCGAGCCATTTCTGTCAGATCTCGGGTGTAGTCTTCCAAACCACCGCTGGTAGAGGCTGGCATGCCCATCATATTTCCCATGGTTTGACGATTGGGTTGCTGGGCTCGATAGAGCGAACGAATGGCCTTGACATCTTCCTTGTCCCAACCTGCTCGTTGTTCCAAGCTCTTACGAAGCTCGACGATTTTAATGCCCTCTTCCTGATCATCATAGCGGAAGCCGACATACTCCAATACTTGAGAAGCCAAGGTTCCCCGTTCTAAAAGAAGCGCCAAGAGGACATGCTCTGTTCCAAGACTTTTGGCATGGACTGCCTGGGCAATCTCTTGGGAACGTTTCATGATTTCTTCGACACGGAAAGAAAAAGGAAATACCTCATAGCGGCCATCCCGTTGGTAGACTTGACCCGTAATGTGCTCAGCCGCATCTTGAAAATCATCAATCTGCATAGGATAGTCACTTAAGACGGAACCAGCTACACTATAAGGATTATTGGCTAGGGCCACTAGGATATGCCAGGTATCTAGCGTTTGGGACTCAAAATGACCCGCCAAGATTTGAGCGGCTTCAATCGTTTCTAATAGGGCTTTTGAATAGTTCATAAGGAGATTACATTCCCTTTCTATCGACTTGTTGGATAATTTTTCGTAGGATATTGGCTCGTAAGCGATGGGCTTCACTTCCCAGAACCTCGTCTGTCGTCGTCACTGACAAAAGCTCTGCCTCTCTCTTTGTAAGGAGTTTTTCTTCAAATAGCATTTGAAGGATATCGCCAAAAACAGTCTGACTGATTTGTTCTCCGATGCTTGCGCCAAGCTCTTTTAGCATCTGGTGTTGATCTGAAAATTGGACCTTGCCAATCCGGATATAACCGCCACCTCCACGCTTGCTCTCTACGATATAGCCTCGACTTTCGGTGAAGCGGGTTTTGATCACATAATTGATTTGACTAGGAACAACTTGGAAGACATCCGCTAATTCGCTTCTCTTGAGCTCTGCGATGCCTGCTTGGGCCAGTAGCGACTTGATATAGGCCTCAATGCTATCTGATGTATTTTTACTTGCCATGATGCTCCTTTCTAACCTTTTCATTCTAGATAAGTTCTCTGCTTTTCAGAGGATCAAAAATGGTCTCATTATCCATGATGTTATTCTTGACCTTATCTGACTATTATACAATTTTTGCGCCTGTAAATAAAGCAAAGACTACGTCGAGATGGAATCTGAAGACCCCTTGCTGGCGTCCAGAAGGAGGCCAAAAAAGAGGCTAGCCGTTGCTAACCTCTTGTAATAAGGACTTTAGGATTTCCGACGAGCGTATTTCACTCTTCCGCCTAGGAAGCCTAAGCCGAGTAGTCCGATCCAAGCTAAGAAACTTGCCTTCTCTGATCCTGTCTGTGGCAGTTTTTCTTGGGACTGCACAGGGCCCGGAGTTACTGCTTCTACCACAGGAGAAAGAGGAGTCTCTTTCGAAGCTGTCGGTTTCAAAATTGGAGCAATTCCACTTTCTTTTTGTCTTCTGGAGGAAGGAGCGGTTTCGTTTCTTGTGAGTCTTCACTTGGTTTTGTTGGTAGCGGCACATCCGGAATCATAGGAGCTTCTTCTGCTTCCTTCGTCCCGACTTCCGTGATCTGGTCCTGGGCTTCCACTTCGACAAAGGTATCGACTTCTGTCCGAATTTCTTTGCCTTCTTCTTGTCGGACTTCGATCAATTTCAAGCGACGTCCGACCTTCCCTGCTTGAAGGATCCGGCTCTCGCCCTTGGCCAAGTCCTTGTTCTCACGCGTTTGACTCTCAAATGGAATCTCCTCCGCTTCGATGAGAAGTTCTGGCTTTTCAAGAATCAAATCCCGAACACCTTCTTCTGGGCGTATCTGCGTCAGCGGTTCATAATTGCGAGCATCTTCTAAGATGGTTTCAAGGGCTTCGACTTGATTAGCTGCAGCAACCAAATCTGGTCGCTCTTGATCCAACAACTGAGTCAAGTCCGTCAATTGTCCTTGAACCGTCGGTTTGAGGTCTGCTTTCAAGCGATCGAGAGAAGCAGCCTTGATCTTTTCTACTCCTTCTCTGATGATCTGTTGCAGCTCTTCTTGACTGAGCAACTGACTATCTTTCCCTGATAGGATAAATCGGTCTACCTGGATGGCTCTAGATGACTGAGGGTCATTAAGAGATGGATCCAGGTGCAGGCGTAGCTGGTGGTAGCCTTTTGCTAGACCTTGTAAATTGACCAAACTCTGGTCGATCTTGCGTTGGTCTCCGTAGCCACTGAAATAATGATCGCCTTCGATCTCATAATCATGGCCCCGACCTTCTTCGAAGGCCATTTCTTTTCCATCCAGGGTGACGCTGTAGAGCCCGTGACTTGGATCAACCACTCCTCGAACCTCCACACCTGTGCCCTTAAAGGTAATGGTCATGTCAATGTGTTTCTTGCCTTCCTCATCGGTCACTTGGTTAAAGCTAGACCAAGATTCTGTGCCATTTGAGAAGTTTGGATTGTCTGTCTCGTGCTGCCAACCCTCACTGTAATGCAGTTTTGGATCTTGGTCATCTACTTCTTTGCGATTTTCTGGAAGCAGGTCCTCGTTCATCACTTGGACTGTCAGTTCTGGAATAAAGCCGACCAGGCTTCCCTGATCCGGATGCAGCAATTTGACCTTAAAGTCATAGACATCGGTCGCTTTTCCTGCAAAATCAAGAGTTGGAACTTGGACTGTTTTTTCCGTCTCTCCATCTGCGAACTCAAGGGTGACATTGGTATCTTTGTAGACCTTGCCATGAACCCCTGTTCCTGGTTCTGTGATCAATTTGAGACTGGCACTTCCTTTAGAGCCACCTTTTCTCTTGACGACGACTTGCGCTGGGTCGCCTTTCTTAACAGCTAGGGTTGGCTGAGCAAACTCAAAGAGACCCTTTTCTTGGTTATTGAGGGCATAAATCCCTTCCGTTGCGATCGCATCTCCCTTGCTATTGACCAAGGTCAAGGTGTGGGATCCTGCTGCCAAGTCCGGTGTTTCATAGACCTTTTGGCTACGTTTGCGGCTTGGGCTTTGGGTATTGACGGTCGCTAGTTTTTGGCCATCGACATAGACATCCATTTCCCCATGACCAGGATCCACGGTTGCGACGACATAGGCCTTGGTGCCTTCAAACTGATAGGTCACCGAAGCTCCTTTTTCCTTGGTCCACATAGAAGTGCCTCGGACGCCTTCTCCCTCTTCATTCCATTGGCCATTGGCCCGCTCAGCAGTCCGGTCAGAATGATAAGTCAAACCAAGCGGATAGCCATCGGTTTCTTCAATGCTGGCTGGCGTCTTATAGACAGATACTCCGTTCAAGATTGGAGTGGCTTGGGCATCGGTGATGGACACCCGGATATAGCGACTATCAACTGGTTGTCCCTTGATCAAACGGCGGTATCCTACGGTTGAACCAGCTCCAAAAGGAAGCCATTGGCCATTCACAGCCACATCGATGGTGAAGCCAGAAATCCGTTGGCCTTTCTCGATGGTTTCCTTGAGCTCGACCACATCAAAGTGTTGCTCTTTTCCAAGATCGAGGACAAAAGAGCCGGTCTTGGCATCATCTGCAGGTGCCCAACTGGTCTTTTCATCCCCATCTGTCAAATGGCTGGCTGAATAATGAGCATTGCGCCGTGTCGAGTCAGCTTCGACCAAAGCTCCTGCCGCATAGTCCACACTGTAGAGTTGGTCCAAAGTCTGGCGGAATTCTTTCAAGCGGGCTACATCGGCATCCGCAAATTTCCCATCTTGATTGGGTGGAATATTGAGCAAAAGCGGGGTTCCACGGCCGACCGATTTGAAGTAAATGTCCATCAATTCGCGCAAGGACTTAGGCTCTTGGTTGTCATGGTAGAACCAGCCGGAGCGAATAGAAACATCCGCTTCTCCCACTGAGTATTGCTTCCCTTCCGGATCCCCGTGATTGAGATAGCTATTGGATGGATTGTTGCGGATCTTATCTGGATTGACCTTATGCCAAACTGGATCTCCAGCAATTCCCTTTTCATTTCCAATCCAACGAACATTGGTCGGCTCAGCTGAGAAGATGGCAATATCCCCTTGGGCCTTACGAATAGCATCAAACCACTTGTCGAAGGTATAGGTGACTTTTTGAGCCCCATCGCCACGCGCTCCATCCATCCAGACTTCTACGAACTTGCCCTTGTTTCCATATTTTGGATCTTCAAGGATTTCTTTGAGCTGGTTGAGATAGTATTCGTTGTATTGGTCCTCTGTATCCACATGGTAGAGTGGGCTGTGAGCATCCCAAGGCGAGAGGTAGACCCCCATATCCATGTCATACTTGCTGGCAGAAGCAGAAACCTCGGCTAGGATATCGCCTTTCCCTTCCTTCCAACCGCTTTTAGCAATGGTATGGTCGGTGTATTTGGATGGGTACAAGAGGAAGCCATCGTGGTGCTTGACGACCATGATGGTTCGTTTGAGCCCGCGTCTTTCAGGGTTTTGATCCACTGATCGGTATCCAGATTCTCTGGATAGAAATAATAAGGGTCTTCTTGCCCATCTCCCCACTCACGATCGTAGTAAGTATTCATCCCAAAGTGGATGAAAGCTGCTAGTTCTTCGCGGTGGTATTGCATCTGAGCCTTGCTTGGAAGTGGTCCATAATTAGCAATCTCAGGCTCCTCATCTAGAGAAGTGGCTGGTTGGCTTGCTTCTGTCCCTTGGCTAACTGCACGATTTTCTTTCTCACTAATAGCTGATGAGGACTGTTCAGATTCTTCTTGGTGCTCGTTCACAGTTTTCTCCTCCTTTCCTTGATCCCCTGCATTGCTCGTTTCAACCCGTTCTTCACGCGGTTCACTATTCTCAGCTTGCTCCTCTGCGTAACTGGTAGTCACTCCTAAAAAACAAGTCACTACGACTACCGAGCAGACGCCTACTGAGAGTTTACGAATGCCAAATCGATTTCTCTTATCAACTAATCTTTTTCCCATATTCCATTCCTTTATGTCATCAGGTAAAGAGGGTGGAGACTTTCCCCATCCTCTTTCTGTTACCTGTGAACTTTTCACCGTATAGTTGCTGGCTTATCCAGCTTTTTACTTGGCCTTATCGGCTCTTTTTTTCTGATCATCCAGCACAGCACCGGCAAAACCTGCTGCTAAGAGACCTGCCACAAGGCTTGCGACGCTTTCTTCCGTTCCTGTATTTGGTAATCTACCTTCGGAAACTGGAGCAGCTGAAACTGCTGGCGCTTGAGTTTCTTTCTCGACTTCCTTCCCTGCTGCATCTGTCCCTTCCTGACGCACTGCTTTGACCTCAAGAGATGCTTGAGGAGTTGTGGCAGCTACTGGTCCTTCTGAGCCATGAGGACGTTCTGGGTTCGGTAGCGGTTCTGGCTGTGGCTCTGGTTCTGGTTGTGGTTGTGGCTCTGGTTGTGGAGTGTCTGGAAGAGCTTCTTTCGTGCCCACCTCTGTAATTTCTGCTACTGGCTCTAGTTCTACAAAGGCATCCAGTTCCTTCCGACTTTCCACAGCATTTTCTTGAGAGACTTCCACCAAGCGCAATTTGCGGCCTTTTTGACCTTCTTGAACCACACGTTTCTCACCTTTTGGAAGATCCGCATTTGAACGTTCTAAGCGTTCAAAGTCCATCTCTTCTGGCTCAATCACCAACTCTGGTTTGGTATGAACCAGATTCTTAACCCCTTCTTCAGGAATGGCCGAGCCTGTAGGTGCTTTTGCGGATAGAGAAAGTTGATATACTTTTTCGAGCTTGCCATCTTCTGAGACAACCTTGACAAGAACCGGAGTATTGGCACTTTTAGCATCGATGACCGTAACGGCTGTTCCATTCTTGCCTTGTGCCGAAACGATTGGACGTTCTCCCTCATACTCTAGATGATAATCTGTCACATCTGGTTTAAAACCTTCTAGGTCTTTGCCATTCACTTGGATGGTGACGTCTGTTGTTGTCTGGGCCTCTTCTGTTGGAGCATAGGCGCTCAATTCAATGATTCCGATTCCTTTAAGACTTTCATCACGGACCATTCTTAAACGGATGGCTTTCGTTCTGGTTTCGTTGAAGCTGAGATTAGAGATATAACCAGGTTCAAAGGCATAATCCAAGCTGTAAGGAATTTCTTCCCAGTTAGAGGACTGGTTAAATGGATGTTCTGGAAGATTTTTCAAATTGCCGTAATCATCTGGGACATCAAAGTCTGGACCAATATAGCGTTCAAGAACCGTTTTCGTTGGCAGACCTGTTTCCTGGTCTGCAAAGAAGTCGACTGCTACTTTATTGACTAAGCGCTCGGTTACTTGACCATTTCTTGAAGATGAGACCAGCAAAGGCTTCTGTTTGATCCGGCTCTCTCTTCCAGTTGGTCCAGCGATAGTACTCGTTGTAGCCACCATCATTGATGTAATCGATATAATCGATTTGATTTGGATCGAGATCATTGGTTTCACTAGCAAATGCCCTGGTATCTTCTGCATTGTAGTCACGGTTCACAGAGAGGTTTTCTCCTGTCTTTTCTGACACCCGGACTGTCAGCTGAGCTGTCAGATCATAACCGAGGACCTTTCCTTCTAACGTGAAGCTGCCTTCATGAGAAAGTGCATCAGCTGGTACAGCCTGCCAGTCCACCGTCAGTTCCTTGCGTTCATAGCCTGTATCCCCTTTGAAGTAGACACCTACTGTAGATGGTAGAGCTAGATCTTGACCGACTTTCACAAAACGGCTGCCTGCTTCTACTGCTACTGGAGCAGCTTGTTTCAGTTTTTCCGCATCACTTGTGAGATGGAGGCGGTATTCTTGTAAGATAGTACCATCTTCTGCTTTATGGATGACACGGATTGGCTCACCTTCATGGACGCTTGGCACAACCGTTGCAAGACCGTGATGGCTGGCTGTCGCTTCCACTTGTGGATAAGCCCGATCACGCGCATCGATATAGTAATCGGTCACACTTGGGTTAACTCCTGGTAAAACCTCACCGTTGACACGAATGGTCACCTGGCTCTTTCTTCTGCCGCCACCTTATTGGCAAAGATCTGAATCTCTGAAATAGAGCTTCCACGTTTGCCTTCTGGTGTCTTCATGCGGATCCGAACGGCATAGGTGTCGACTTTATCAAAACTGAAATGATTCATCTTGCCAGCTGCTACCGGTTCTTCAACGGTTAGGTTGCTGACTTCTTTCCAGTTAGCTGGATTGTTAAATGGATGGTCTGTTTCGTCTTTGACACGATTTGGATTGCTTGGAACTGTTGGGATTTGCTCCCCTGTATAGTACTCAATCACGTATTCACTTGGAACCCCAACGCCGTGGTCTTCATGGAAACCAACATGGAGGTTGTCCACTGCACGCTTGGTCAAGATACCAGAGTCCCCAAACAAGATTCCAACCGAATCTTCCGCATTGTCACGGCCCCAGTTGGTCCAACGGTTAGCTGGAGCATCGGTAAAGGAGATGACCTTATCATTGACCTTAGCAACTGGATCCGCATCGTTAGAGTCACTTGCAAAGCGAGTGGCAAGACTGATCCTGTCCATTGCTCAGCTACATTGGCTCCCTTGACTGTGGTGCTAGAAACGCGAATATGAAGACGGGTTGGAAGGTTGGTTCCTTCTACACGGCCTGCTATGACAACTTCTCCTTCTTGGGCCAAGAGTTGCGGATCGACCGCATCCCAGGCCACCTTGGCAGCATAGGTCTTGCCATTGGAGTGATAAGTCCGCACGCTTTCTGGAAGGGCTGGTTTTTCACCAACTGGCGTTGTCGTGCTGACTTCTTCTACAGCGATAATGCCTTCAACGGTGACTTGAGCTTGGGCTTCTTTTTCCACACCCTCTACATGACCTGTGACTGTAAAGCTATGGTAATCCTTGACTTGATCTGCTGTCACGGCATCCCAGGTCACACGTTTTTCTTTAGGGAATCCCTTGTCATACTCGACCAAGACGGTCTCTGGAAGAGCTGGCAAAACGTTTCGATCGGTGCTGATCCGTACAGGACGCACCTTGACAACTGTCTTTTCTTCTGGATTTGGCGTGATGGTAAAGGTTAATTCCCCTGTTTTTCCTTGGAAGCTAGCTTCTAAATGAACCAATCCTGCTTCCCGCAATTCCAAACCTTTATTGGTTGCGACGGCTTTTCCTTGGCTACCAGCTCTTGTCTTCACATCGATTTGATCTGCTTTGAGACTTGCCTGGCTACCATCTTGGTAATGGGCAATGACTTCAAGTGGTACCGTTTGGTCTTCCTTGAGTTCTTGTCCTTCTGGCAGACGCAATTCTAAACGTTGGATCTGTGGACTTTCTTCTTGGAATTGGACCACATAGGTCTGGACAGCTCCCGTATCCTTAGCGGTAACATAGATTTGAGCCTTCAAACCATTTTCGCGATTAGCTTGTAGGACCGTCACTTGAGCATTTTCTGCACTTGCTGTGACTTGACCTGGCTCTTGCCCATAAGCGAGGGAACGGAAAATGGTATGGTTGCCACTACCAAATTTTGGAAGGGCTACCCCATCTAGCTGAACCGTTGGTTTCTTAGCCTTGGCTACATCTCCTCCTGCAACCACTAGCGTCGCTTGGACCGTTTCCCCATTGCCTAGGAGACCTGTCGCCTTCAAGCGAGCACCTGGTGTGGACAACTGATCTTCTTGACCAGCTTCCAAGGTCCATTGATCAACTTCATAGCTAACTGTCCGGCCATCTGTGAAGACCAATTGCACTGTCTTATCCACTGTCGTTAGATCTGCTCCCTGTGGGATTTGTTTGATAACTGGAAGGACTTGCTCCACACCGATCACATCGACCAGAGCTTCGACCGTCCGTCCTTGAACATGACCTGTCACCCGGACTTGGCCAGCACGACTATAGTCTGCTGCATCCCATTCGACGGCTTCTTCTTGGGCCTTGCCATCACTATAAACAACAGATACGTGACTTGGAAGTTCAGGATTTTGTCCCAAGTACACTTGAGTTCGAACCGGTTCGACCCCCAAGACAGAGCGTTCTTCCTGGTCCTTCTTACCAGTAAAGAGGCTGACTTGGTCTGACTGCAAGCGGTCTGAGTCTGCATACAGGGTAAAGGCACCCGCCTGCTCAGTCGATTTGACAATGACAACCCCTTTGCCGTTGAAGGCCCGACGTTGCCATGAGCCATCTTCCTGCGCTTTGTAGCGTTCCCGGCTGGCTTGTTCCCCGTTGTCGACGCCGACAATTTGGCCTTGTCCATGCAAATGGAAATGCACCAAATTATTGGCAGTTGGAACGACACGACCTGCTTCATCGACGATTTCATAGGTAATATAGGTCAGATCCTTGCCGTCTGCTGCAATGGCGTGTTCTTCTTTCAGCAGGCGAACACCGGCTGGCTTCCCAGCTGTTTCGATTTGATCGCGGGCAATCACTTCGCCTGCTTCGTTGCGGGCAATAGCTTCCACCTTACCTGGCACATAAGGAACCAACCACTCTAGATAGAGTTCATCCGGATTTGCCCCTTCTTGGTAGGTCCGGCCATCTGCTGTGGTCTTCTTGGTAAAGGTCTTGACCCCTTGTGATTCCCCATTGACAATCAATTCCACACTGTGGGCATTAGAGAAGGAACGAACAGGGATCCGACCTTCTTCATCCATGACACGATTGGCCAATTCTGGATTTTCCCAGTTCCAATGCGGTAAGAGATGGACCATTGGATGTTTCTCAGCTGACAACCATTGACTTTGGTAGAGGTAAAAATCATTCTTCGGAAGACCGGCAGTATCGACAATACCGAAATAAGAACTTTTCACAGGTGTGTCATTTTGGTTGTGCCATGGTGTTGGCTCACCGATATAGTCGGTACCTGTCCAGATAAATTGCCCTGCATAGCCGGCATGATCGCGGTCAAAGGTCCAAGAGGCTGTCGCTGTCCGACCCCAACCAACCCGGTCATTGCCGTAGTCAGATTGTTCATAGTGGCGGTCTTCTTGGTTGCTTCCGACCCATTCTCTTTCAGGATGATAGTAAGAGCCCCGTGTCCGCGTTGCAGAAGAGGTTTCAGAACCATAAATGAGCCAGTTTGGGTGTTTAGCGCGTAGGCTTTCATAGTTGGCCTCTGAATAGTTAAATCCAACTGCATCGAGCTCTGCCGCTACCTTTTCATGCCCTCCTGATCCATCACCAAAGCGGAATTTATCAGCTCCCATGGTGACATAGCGGGTTGCATCCACTTCCTTGATGGTCTTGACCAGACGACGAACGGTTGCGACAGACTTATCAGATCCATCTGCTTCACCGACTTCGTTACCGATTGACCACATCACAATGGAAGGATTGTTCTTGCCTCGCTCTACCATGGTCCGAAGGTCATAGTCAGACCACTTATCCCCTTTACGAGCTTCTGGATGTGTTGCATCCTTTTCAAAGAATCGACCGTAATCGTATTGCTTTTTGCCACCATACCAGGTATCAAAGGCTTCTTCTTGGACCATCAAGCCCAACTCGGCCGCAATTTGCAGGGTTTGTTCACTCGCTGGGTTGTGGGTCGTCCGGATGGCATTGACCCCCATGTCCTTCATCTGTTTGAGACGGCGGTATTCAGCCTTGTAATTTTCCTCAGCTCCGAGGGCTCCATGGTCATGGTGAAGGGAAACACCATGGAATTTCGTAGCCGCTCCGTTAAGGAAGAAGCCACCTTCTGGTGTCCAGTTGAGATAGCGATAACCAAAGCGTTCCTTTTGCACATCGACCAATTGCGAATCCCGATAGACCCGTGTATACAGAGTATAAAGGGCTGGGTTATTGGTTTTGACATCCCAGAGGGTCGGTTTTTCAACATGAAGAGTATGAGACAGGTTGATCTCTTGACCAGCCAAAACGGATTGCACTTCACTGCGCACCTTTTCACTGACCACTTGACCATTTTGATCGACGATTTCGTATTCCGCATACACACTGTGGGCTTGATCATCTTGGTTGACAATACGACTCTTCACAAGAGTATCGACTGCCCCATTCTGTTGTTCTTCTAATTTGGACTCGTGATGGTGGTCCCATACTTAGCTACATGGACCTTATCCGTCACACTGAGTTTGACATCACGATAAATCCCACTTCCAGAATACCAACGACTACTTGGCTGTTGGTTGACCACATGAACCGCGATGGTGTTTTCACTTCCATCCGCATTCAAATAAGGAGTAATATCATAAGAAAAGGCATTGTAGCCATTTGGATAATGACCCACAAATTGTCCGTTTACATAGACTTTGGAATCCATGTAAACTCCACCAAATTCCAAACGCACCTTCTTATCGAGGTCCTTGTCTTCCAAACGGAAGGTCTTGCGATACCAAGCATCCCCTCCATTTAATTGCCCCCCTTCATTTTGAGCAGGAGAGTTGTGATCGAAATCAAAGAAAATAGACCAGTCATGAGGAAGATCTAATTTTTTCCAATCCTTGACATCCACTTGACGCCCTTCTGCACCAGGAGCTGCGTTTAACTTGAAATACCAGTCCTTGTTAAAGTCTCGTTCGCGATCTTGCACCATGTCCTCCGCTACTTGTTTTTGATCCTTGGTAGCCTCTTCAGTAGCCCCAGCAGAACGTTCACTTGTTTGAGGTTCCCCCTGTGGCTTTTCGATTTCGCTCTCATTTCTTTCAGGGGTAATCACAGCAGGTGCCTCTAAGGTTGTTGAAGCTTTATCACTTGTCCCAACTTCTCCATTCGTCACCTCTGACGCTTCCCTTGTGGCTGTCATCTCCTCTTCTGTTACAGCTCTTCCTTCTTCTTCAGCTAAGACAGATGGAGCTCCAAAAAAAGATACACCGATTAATACAGAACAAGCTCCAACCGCGAGCTTGCGAATACTAAATACACTGCGCTTTTCAAAAAAAGACTTTCCCATATTTAACCTCCATTTAAACAATTAATATAGTAAGCGCTTTCAATGCTTTTGAAAATTGTACCGAATCTCACATTATAACTATACCAAATAATAAAGGTTAAACAAGGGATGTAATGGACAGTCTTTAGTTTGATCAAAAAGAACTATAATTTGTAGAGAATAGATAATATTCTTCGTTTTTTAATTCTGAAATACTAGATTTTCAACTTGAATAGTTGTGAATTTATATAAGATAAGGTAGAATGGAAAGGATGAATTGAAAGGATAACACATGAACTACATTATTACTTTTTTGATCTCCATGATTCCTCTGGTAGAACTTCGTGGAGCCGTTCCCTACGCCATATCTAGTGGAATTCCTCTTTGGCAAGCTCTCCTGATTGGGGTCATTGGCAACATGCTTCCTGTCCCTATTATCTTCTTTTTCGCTCGCCATATCCTGGAATGGGGGAAAGATAAGCCTGTTATCGGGAACTTTTTCACTTGGTGTCTCAACAAAGGCCATCGTGGAGGACAAAAATTAGAAGAAGCTGCAGGGGATAAGGGAATCTTTTGGGCCCTACTCTTGTTCGTCGGCATTCCCTTGCCAGGAACTGGAGCTTGGACTGGAACCCTCGCCGCCTCTATTCTAGATTGGGACTTCAAACGAAGTGTCCTTGCTGTTATGCTGGGAGTTGTCCTAGCAGGTCTCATCATGGGCTCTCTCTCGCTCCTCTTTGGACTAGATACCTTTGCGCATTAATCACAAAAAGGACTGAAACAGCTGTTTCAGTCCTTTTAGAATATAGACAAACTATTTTTACATGAAATAGCTAGATGATTTTTCAGAAATATAACTTCTATTATTTTGGGTCACTGAAGCAGATTAAAAAACTTTCCACTGTGAGAAAAGTGCCTGAAATACAATTTTTTTCAGGCACTCGGTAGTTTTGAAACTTTAGGTTCAAAACTAAGTCATGGAACTTCATAGAAGTTCGCTGACGTCCGTACTCACCTAAGGAAAGTTATTTAGATGACTTTATCTTGCAAAAAAGAGGTTTCCATCGAAACCTCTTTTTTTTTATTCTTAGTTGTTAAGAGCTGCTGCCATTGTAGCTGCAACTTCTGCTTCAAAGTCATTTGAAGCTTTTTCAATACCTTCACCAACTTCAAAGCGAACGAATTCAGCAACTGAAGCATTTACTGATTCAAGGTAAGCTTCCACTGTCTTGCTGTCATCCATGATGTAAACTTGTGCAAGAAGAGTGTAGGCTTGGTCAACTTTCGTGTTGTCCAAGAAGAAGCGATCCATTTTACCTGGAATGATTTTATCCCAGATTTTTTCTGGTTTGCCTTCTGCTGCCAATTCTGCTTTGATATCTTCTTCAGCTTGAGCAACCACTTCGTCAGTCAATTGAGCTTTAGAACCATACTTCAAGTGTGGAAGAGCTGGTTTACCAACCATTGCACGGCTTTCGTTGTCTTGGTCGATCACGTGGTTCAATTGTGCCAACTCATCTTTCACGAATTGCTCATCCAATTCTTTGTATGAAAGAACAGTTGGTTTCATTGCAGCGATGTGCATTGAGACTTGTTTAGCAAGTGCTTCGTCTCCACCTTCGACAACAGAGATAACACCGATACGTCCACCGTTGTGTTGGTATGCACCGAAGTGTTGTGCGTCTGTTTTTTCAAGCAAAGCAAAACGACGGAATGAGATTTTTTCTCCGATTGTAGCAGTTGCAGATACGTATGCTGCTTCAAGAGTTTCACCTGAAGGCATTGTCAAAGCAAGAGCTTCTTCGTTGTTAGCTGGTTTACCTTCAGCGATGACTTTCGCTGTTGCGTTTACCAACTCAACGAATTGAGCGTTTTTCGCAACGAAGTCAGTTTCAGCATTTACTTCAACTACTGCTGCAACGTTACCGTTCACATAAACACCAGTCAAACCTTCAGCGGCAACACGGTCAGCTTTCTTAGCTGCCTTAGCCATACCTTTTTCGCGAAGCAATTCGATTGCTTTTTCGATGTCACCTTCAACCTCAACCAAGGCTTTCTTAGCGTCCATGACACCAGCACCAGATTTTTCACGCAACTCTTTAACAAGTTTAGCTGTAATTTCTGCCATTTTGATTCTCCTATATTTTTTTAAAAATAGGAGAGCCGGGCTAAGCCCCGCCCTCCTAGGTAATTACGATTATGAATTAAGCGTTGTCGCCTTCTACAACTTCAACGATTTCTTCGATTGAATCTGCTTGAGTTTCAGTTGCTGCCAATTCAGCTTCAACTGATGCAACTGCATCTTCACCTTGACGTCCTTCGATAACAGCATCAGCCATTTCGCAGTGATCAATTTAACAGCGCGGATAGCATCATCGTTAGCTGGGATGATTACATCGATATCGTCTGGGTCAGTGTTTGTGTCGACCATCGCTACAACTGGGATACCCAATTTCTTAGCTTCTTTAACAGCGATTTGCTCTTTGTGTGGATCCACAACATACATTACGTCTGGGATACGAGGCATATCTTCGATACCACCCAAGAATTTCAAGACGAGCGCGTTGTTTGTTAAGAAGTGCAACTTCTTTCTTAGGAAGAACGTCGAAGATTCCTTCTTCTTCCATGCGTTTGATTTCTTTCAAACGAGCGATACGTTTTTGGATTGTTCCCCAGTTAGTAAGGGTTCCACCCAACCAACGGTGGTTGATGTAGTATTGACCTGAACGAACAGCTTCTTCAGCAACAGCTTCAGCAGCTTGTTTCTTAGTACCAACAAACAATACAACTGCGTCGTTTGCAGCAGCATCACGCATAAAGTCATATGCTTGGTCAGCGTATTTTACAGTTTGTTGCAAGTCGATAACGTGGATTCCGTTACGCTCAGTGAAGATGTACTTAGCCATCTTAGGGTTCCAGCGACGAGTTTGGTGACCAAAGTGTACACCAGCCTCAAGAAGTTGTTTCATTGAAATTACTGCCATGAGTAAATTCTCCTTTTTGTTTTTTCTCCTCTCCCAGACGTCAGCTTGCAACACGACCACAAGGGCAACGGTGCCACAATGGTTCCGGGATGAGTATTTATTGCTTTACGCAACTTTATCAGTATAGCAGATTTAGAAGCTTTTTGCAAGTCATTTGAGAGAAATTCCTAGACTTTCCTGCTTTTCTTCAGGTCTTTTTTCTCCTTTCTTTATGTTTTTCTACACGATTCTCATTCTTTCCCTTTCATAAGCCTTTTGTCCGAAATTTTTTCTTGACCTTATCTGATTTTTAAGATAAAATAGAATATGTTGTGGCGGTATAGCCAAGTGGTAAGGCACGGCTCTGCAAAAGCTTGATCGTCGGTTCAAATCCGTCTACCGCCTTCACAAACAAATATCAATGAGCCCAACAATGGGCTTTTTTAATACCATCACTTGATTGGACTGCACCATCGCTCCTTTGCGAGCGATTCTGTTATCCACTCATGAAAGGAAAAGATGATTATGAAAAAAGTTACCCTATATGCTCTCAGCATCCTCTCTTTGGCCATGCTGGCTGCTTGCCAACCTGCTGCACCAGAGACTCACCAAAGAAAGCCCCTTGTTAGCAGTTCTAAAAAAACCTCTAAAGTTCTAAGAGTTCTAGAAGTTCATATTCTAAAAAGTCAACCATCAAAAAGGATTTTTCATCAGGCTTCGATAAGGATGATTCTTATAGCTCTTCAGATTCTAACACGCGCGAGGATCCTAACTATACAATGAGCTTGATGGACCAAGGAGAGTCACTGGAAGCCATCGGTGATATCCCTGAAATGCCAAAATGGGCTGCCTTCAAAGAAATTAAAGTGGAAATCCTCGTTGGTAATGAAGCCCTTGCCCCTACTACAAAAGATGAAGCGATCAGCAAGTTAGGTCCTACTGATTCCTCTTCTGGTAATGATGGTTACTGGCATGGAGATGGCTCTGCTATCTTAATTGATTTTAATGAAAAAGGTCAAGCCACTAACAAAATTGCCACCTTGCCTAACTCTAAAAAGGTTACGAATCTCAAGGATATTCAACCTGGAATGACAGCTAAAGAAGTCATTGAAAAACACGGCCGTCCAGAAACTGTTTTCGTCTTTGGCTACGCGACTATCTTTACTTGGAAAGGTGAAGACGGGAAAGACTACTCTGTCGGTTTTGACAAAGAAACAGTCTTCCAAGTCTCTGAACCTGCATAAAAATCTCTTTTCAACAAACACAAATCCTCCAAGACCAGTGTCTTGGAGGATTTCTTTCTATCAAGGGGAAGGCCCCTTTTTTCCTCTATTACAATTCTGCGATTTGATTGAGGTTGACTTCTGCCACAGTGTCATTTCCAAACATGGTGATGATCATTTTCACCTTGTTGTTATCGATTTCTGTGATCTTACCAGTGTAATCTGCAAAGGCCCCATCGATAATGCGTACAGTATCTCCAACCTTCACATCAATGTTGAAATCTTGAACTGTTTGTCCCATCGAAATCAAGATGTTGCGGATTTCGTCTTCCAAAGTGGAGTTGGTTTTGAACGGTTCCCGTGTGATCCAACAAATCCAGTTACGTTTGGTGTGTTCCGAACGACAAACCAAGCTTCATCGGTCATGACCATTTCGACCAAGACATAACCTGGGAAGCGATTTTCTTCGATTTCTTTTGTCTTCCCGTTCTTCTCGATTTGCACAGTTTGAGTAGGGATTTCCACACGCAAGATGTTTTCCAACATGTTATATGTTTGTGCGCGTTGAAGAAGGTTTTCCTTCACTTTGTTTTCATATCCTGAGTAGGTCTGTAGGACAAACCAGCCTTTGTCAAAACTATCCATTTTTATTTCCTTTCTTATCTACCAAAAGGTGATCGTTTCATCACGATACTAAAAAAAGCCTTCTGGCTCTTGTTTTCCTAGCTCCATTATAACATAAAACCAGAGAAAGCAAAGAAGTTTCTCTTGTTTTTCTTCACCAAGGCAAGAAAAAAGCATCCACATGGGACGCAGATTTGTTTCTTTTTTAGAACATATCGATTAGCTTTAAAATACCTTTAGCCACTACTTGGTCAAACAAATAAATCAAAGCTACAAAAAAAGCGGTGTACTCTATCACTGAGATAAAATTTTTCCATCTTTCCTTGCGATTTGGCCAAGTCGTGTTTTTAAGCAAGACAAAAATATCTTTAAAAAATTTCACAACATTCTCCTATCTGGTTTCTTTATGAATTGTATATTTACTACAATGTTTACAAAACTTATTAACTTCTAGACGTTTTGGTTTGGCGTCGCACTCAACTTGATTGAGTAGTTGCGTGACCCACAAACCGTACACGCTAGACTTGCTTTTTTTAATGCCATAACGCCTCCATTCACACTATTATAGCAAGTTTTCCACTATTTGACAAGCTCTTCTACTCTAAGGGAGCTCATTTTATTTGGCTTTTCTCTATGATTTGATACAATATAGAGGATAAAGGAGAAATTATGAAAAGCGATCATCTGAAAGAAAGTAAAAACATTGAAGACCGTCGCGGGCAAAGTGGCGGGAGCTACTCATCTGGCCGGTCTGGTGGGAATTTAGGGGGTGGTATTTTACAGATCCTCCTCTCGCCTGGAAGCTTTAAGAGCAAACTCATCTTGATCCTGGTCCTCATCTTTTTGAGCGGGGGAGCTGGATTAAGCGGGCTCTTTGACCAGGGGCAGACGACGCAGAACTATAACTCAGGAAAAGTCACGCGCCAAAGCAACACCCAGGTGAGTGACGGAGATAGCAAATTCGTCAGTCAAGTCCTTGGAACCACTGAGGATTTCTGGGGGCAAACCTTCCAAAAAGACGGGCGGACCTATCACAAGCCCACCCTGGTTTTTTATACCGGCCAAACTCGTACTGGCTGTGGTGTAGGTCAAGCATCTGCAGGTCCCTTCTATTGTCCGACAGACCAAAAGATCTATTTAGACATCAGCTTCTACAAAGAGTTGACCACCAAATACAAGGCTAGCGGAGATTTTGCCATGGCTTATGTCATCGCTCACGAAGTCGGCCACCATATCCAAAACGAATTGGGGACTCTTCAGAGTTACCAGCAAGCCATCCGAGGGAAAAGCGAGACAGAAAAAAATGCCCTCAATGTCCGTTTGGAACTTCAAGCTGACTATTATGCGGGTATGTGGGCGCGCTATATTGAAGAGCAAGGGCTCATGGATACAGGCGATATTGAAGAAGCGCTCAATGCTGCACACGCCGTAGGAGATGATACCCTTCAAGAACAAGCCTATGGTTATTCCGTCCCTGATAGCTTCACCCACGGGACATCTGAACAACGCATGCGCTGGTTCAAACGGGGCTACCAATACGGCGACTTTGAACACGGAGATACCTTCAGCATCTCCGATGAAGACTTGTAATGAAACTAAAAACAAAAGCCTTTCAGATTATCATCTGAAAGGCTTTTTTGTTACCCTATCGACAGCTGTCTGAGCATCGAAAAGTATTGAAAAAATTCTTTTCATTCAACATCTTCTCAGAAACTTTCCTTAGGTGAGTACGGACGTCAGCGAACTTCGAAGAAGTTCCATGACTTAGTTTTGAACCTAAAGTTTCAAGCACTTTTCTCACGGCGGAAAGTTTCGAGATAAAGTTGAATAATTTCATAAAATAGAAATTAACTTTTTTATTGAAGGATCTCCACGTTGTTTTATGTAAATATAGTTTGTCTACAATCTAAAAGATGGCAAGGAACCTTCCCATCTTTTAAGCATCTATTTTTTAGAATCCAAACCAACCTTTGAAAGTATCCCAGGCATTTTGTGCTTTTCCAGGAATATCTGCTTCATCGATGGCTTTTTTGGCATCGTCTACGATACCTGCAGCGCGTTCTTTGACCGTATCAAAGAAGCCCTTGTCCTCTTCTGGACTCTCCGTTTCTGTTTCTTGACCGACAGGGGCAATTCCATTTTCCTGATAAGAATTTTTCTCATTGTCAAAGCTGGTTCCTTCTGTATAAGGAAGGACACTATTGGCTACATTTCGGAAGATCACTGAAGCAGTCTCTGCACTGGTTCCTGTCAAATAGTGGGTTTCATCTGTCTTAGGGAATCCTAGCCACTGACTAATAACCACATCTGGCGTATAGCCAATGACCCACTGGTCACCAGAGAGATCTGGGTTGAAGTCTGTTTCAGTCGTTCCTGTTTTACCAGCCATGGTATAGCCATATGGTGCTGCGTTGACACCCGTTCCGTTGGTAAAGGTTCCTAACATCATATTGGTCATCTTCTTATTGGATGAGCTGCTGAGCACTCGTTTCGATTTTTGACTGTGGCTTTTCACAACCTGACCGCTGGCATTTTCAATCTTCGTAATGAGATGGGCATCATTCATCACTCCATCGTTGGCAAAGGTTCCATAGGCCTGAGCCATTTGAAGAGGGTTGGTCGTCACACCAGATCCGAGGGCTACTCCCAGAGATCTGTCCACCTTGTCCATATTGAGACCAAATTTTGTCCCGTAATCAAAGACAGTATTGAGCCCCAACTCATTGGCTGTAGCGACAGCTGGAAGGTTGAGAGATTCTGCCAAGGCTTGGTACATAGGAACGGTCGGGCTACTTTGAATGCCACCGTAGTTATCGACTGTATAACTGCCGTAGACCTTGGTCGTATTGTCCAATTCTTTGTTGGTCGACCAGCCGTTGGCAACAGCTGGACTATAAACGACGAGAGGTTTAATGGTAGAACCAGGACTTCTCGCAGATTGAGTCGCATAGTTGTAGCTTCTGAAGCCAGCACCTTGGTCACTGGCCACGCGTCCGACAATAGCCCGCACTCCTCCAGTCTTAGGATCCAGAGCTACGCTACCAGATTCTGCCCGCGTGCCATCTTCAGCAACTGGGAAGAGATCTACATTGTCGTAGATGACTTGCATGCTGGCTTGGTAATTCTGGTCCATCTCTGTGTAGATCCGGTAACCATTCTTGATGATATCTTCTTCTGTTAGACCATATTCGTTGACAGCCTCGTTGATAACCGCATCGAAATAGGACGGGTAGCGATAATCTTCTGACTTGCCTTCATAGGCATCCACCAGTTGTCCATGAATGTCGACTGCGGCGGATTGATCTGCTGTGGCTTGGTCGATATAACCAGCTGCGACCATATTTTGTAGGACCGTATTGCGACGATTGGTTGCGTTCTCGACTGAATAAAGGGGGTTATAAATTTCTGGCCCCTTGAGCATACCGGCAAGGACAGCTGACTGATCCAGAGTCAACTCACTAGCGGATACACCGAAATACTTCTTAGAAGCATCTTCAATCCCCCAAATCCCATTTCCAAAATAGGCATTGTTGAGGTACATGGTCAAGATTTCTTTCTTACTATACTTTTTGTTAATCTCGAGGGCTAGGAAAAACTCCTTAGCCTTCCGCTCAACCGTCTGATCCTGAGAAAGATAGGCATTTTTGGCCAACTGCTGGGTTATCGTCGATCCCCCACCTGAACGACCGGCAGTCAAAATCGCCAGGAAGAAACGACCATAGTTAATCCCACTATTTTTGTAGAAACTCCGGTCTTCTGTCGCAACAACTGCATTTTGCAAGTTTTCACTAATGGCATCTAACTCAACGTAGGTTCCTTTTTGCCCCGTTAGGCTACCTGCTTGGTTCCCATCTTTATCATAGATGATCGTGGTCGCCTTGAGGGCGTTTTGCAGATCTGCTACATTGGTCGTCTTGGCTATGTAAAAAAGATAACCTCCAACGACGAGACTAAAGGTCAGGCCAATCAGTAGGAAGATCTTGGTCAAGTGATACTTGCGCCAAAAGCGTCTGATCGGATGTTGGGAGTGAAATTTTCTCCGTGACTTGTCCGAGCGGCTATAGGTTGGAGCTTGCTCCTCCCCGTCCGTTGATAACTCAACCTCTTCCGCAATCTTCCTTGGGTTTTTTTCTCGTTGGAAATGACGAATCATTCCCTCCATTAATTCTTTAATTTGTTCATAGTCCCTATTTTATCACCTTCCTAACGTCTAGACAAGAAAGACCTTCGTAAGAAAGGATACTTTTAGCTTTCTTTAAGGTTCCCGTCAAATCCACTCTATAGAGGGCTTCAGCAACTTGAACCTCCTTTCCTCTCCCCTCCTTCTCGCCTTTTCTTTCCTCTTGCTTTCTGATACAATAACACTATGCACTATACTATAACGATACCAAGCGCCTTGCCCGCCATGACGGTCAAAGAGGCCCTTGAAGATTATTTTCTCATCCCACGAAAGATTCGCCACTTTTTGCGAACCAAAAAACATGTTCAAGTTAATGGAGAGATCATCCACTGGCAATCCATGCTTGAGGCTGGAGACCATCTGACTCTCACCTTTGATCCGGAAGATTATGAAGAAAAGGAGATCCTAGCAGGAGATGCTAGCCTAGTCCAAGCCCTCTATGAAGATGAGCATCTCATCATCGTGAACAAGCCTGAAGGCATGAAAACGCACGCCAATCAACCAGATGAAATCGCCCTTCTGAATCATGTCTCCACTTATGTCGGGAAGACCTGTTATGTCGTTCATCGCTTGGACAAGGAGACTAGCGGGGCTCTTGTCTTTGCCAAGAATCCTTTTGTTTTACCCGTCCTAAATCGACTGCTAGAAGACAAGAAAATCCAACGAGACTATTGGGCCTTAATCCTAGGTAGCTTACCCAAAAAGCAGTTAGTTTATAAGGACAAATTGGGACGAGATCGCCACGATCGACGCAAACGCATTGTTGATCCTCGAAAAGGCCTCTATGCGGAAACCCATGTGACCAGCTTAAAGACTTTCAAACGCACCAGCTTGGTCAACTGCCAGCTCCAGACAGGTCGCACCCATCAGATCCGCGTCCACCTCTCTCACCATGGCCATCCAATCGTGGGGGATCCGCTCTATAACCCCGAAAGAGCTACTCGCCTCATGCTCCACGCCCACCGCTTGCGACTCACCCATCCCTTTACCTTAGAAAAAATCCAAGTTGAGGCCCCTTCTCCAAGTTTTGAGAAAGGTTTAAAAGAGCAGACATCTCCATAGAGCAAAATTCCTGATGTTTCTAATCTAGTGGACTAGAAGAAGCTTTCAGTGTGAAGACAAAGTCATTTTAGAAAATCATCTAGCTATTCTATGTAAAAATAAAGATTGTCTACATCTAAAAGAGGCTGGGACAAAAGTCCTAGCCTCTCAATTGTCTTTGGATTATCGATCAAGACGCAGTGGTTGAGTGGGCTCTACTGCGCTGATTTCATCAGCTTTTACAACCCTACTCAACTGTGCGGAGGTGGGACGACGAAATCGAATTCTAACGAATTACCGATTTCTGTCCCACTCTCTTTTCTGTTATTTCTACATAGGTCCTAGTCTGTCGTTTCTTCACTTGCGGCTGGACTGTTTTCTGTGTTTTCTGACTCTGGAGATGGAGTCTGAGCAGGATCTGAAGCTTCTTCCTTATTCAGGTTAGGATCACTCGTGGCAGGACTTTGAGGGGCTGGGGTTGCTTTGTCTGCTTCCGCCACTGCTGTCGATGGCGCCGCTAGCAAATCATCTCGAAGGGCTTGAATCGCCTGTAGCAAGGCTTTCTTGTCGCTCTTCGGATCAGCTAGTTGATCAAAGAGGGCTTCCAAGCGTTCAAACTGAGCATCACTGGCTCCTTTTTCGACCAATTGTTGGTGGAGAGCGATCAACTGGTTATAAATCTCTTGATAGAGGGCTACGTCTCCAAGTTGAGGTTCTTCTGTTTTCTTTTGCTTTTGTTGTTCAATCGTTTCACCAACTTCACGCAAAAGAGTTTTCCCAGTTGTCAAAGCCGTGTCAGCATCTGGCTCTTGGCGCACCTGTTCCAAACGTTCTTCAAAGGCAGGACGTTTGCTTTCTTCTACTTGTGGCAAAAGAGAGGTGATTTGTTCTACAAGTACTGTCAAGAGACTAGAGCGTTGACGAGACTCTGTCTTTTCATCCAGGTCACCATAGACCCCCTTGAGGAAGTCGTAAACAGCTAGATTATAGGATGGAGCATCTGCTCCCTTTTGATCCAGAACTGTTTTTTCAATTGGATAGGTTGGAGCATTTTCCTGAGACACTAGTTGGTCAATGGCTTGCTTGGCTTGGTAGAGTTCCATGAAATGGGCTTTTGAGTCCCAAGCTTCTTCAAAGGCCTGAGCCCGGTAAAGCTTCAAAGCAAGGTCCGCTGCTGTCGCCCGCAATTCTGGTGTCAAGCGCGCATCGCTTAAACTTTGGTAGAAATACTTGAGGTAGTCCACCGAAGTCACACCGGTCCGATCTTGCATCTCCTGAATGGCCTGCAACAATTTTCCTTCTTGCTCCAATCGTTGGCTATCCTTGGCCGTATAGGCTTCCTGCAACTGAGAAACGAGGCTTTCTTTCTTGAGTTGGAAGGCTTCGGTATCTAACAAGCGAACTTGTTCAAGCAATTCTTGGTAGCGACGGTCCAAGGCTGTTTCTTCTTTCGGTTTGACTTCCTGGGTCGCATGGATATATTCCTTGTCAACTTGCTCAAGACTGGCCAAATAGCCTGCTGTTGAATTGCTTGGGAAGTTTTTAACAGTTTCTAAGAATTGACCCAAGTTCAACTCAATCCGTCTTTGTTGCAGAGGGTCTGAAGCGTACAAAGTCCGACTTTCTGCTAGGAGTTGGTTGACCTTGTCCTCTACAGCTTTCTGATCCAAGTCACCTTTCTGGTAAGCTGCTTGGATGGTCGGCAGACGGTGAGCCAAGTAGTCCGCCAAGCCTGCTGAGCGCACCTTGATATAGTGGTTATGGTCCCCATGCGGGATGACAAACTGACCATTCTCGATTTGCATCGTATAAGGGGAAATACCAGAGCGAAGCGCTGTTGCATAAGCTCGTTGATAAAGTCTAGCTCAGGATTTCCTGTTTCAAGTGGAATCCGGACATGTTCCTTCCGAACTGCATAAGGATGGATATGGGTTGGATCGTATTCTTGGTCTGGATTGTTAAAGACAAAGAAACCATTGGAAATCTTGATAGCTTCCCGAGGGACGCCGTAGGTCTGGCTAATGTATTGGATTTTTTCTTCATCCGAAGCATCGCGCGAATAGGTCGCCACATCATCTGTCAGTGGCTGCCCCTTGTCCTCTTCCTTCTTACCAGCTAATACTGCCTCTGCAGCTGCGATTTCTTGAGGTGAGAGATCCTTCTTGTAGAAGTAATGGGCATGGTCCCCGTGAGCGACCATATAGCCCTCGTCATCCTTGCTGATGACCTGATCTGCATGGAAACCATGATCATGTTCGCCTTCATGATGATGATCATGATCGGCTTCATGTTCCTCATGGTCATGCTTGTGATGAGGATCCTCCTTCTCGTGGTCCTGGTCATGATCAACTGGTTTTGTGTCTGGGCTTGAAGGTTGAGTTGGCTTTTCTTCTGTCGCTACAGTCCCAGTTTGAGACCTGAGGACTTGATACTGGCGTGCCAATTCCCGCTCTAAAGGCGAAAGCACACTATAAGGGATAAAATGGAAGTGATCCCCATGCGGATACACCACTCCTTGCTCTGTCCATTTGGTGATTTTGCTTGGATCAAAGACAGAACCATCCGACTCAACATGGCGCTCTGAAAGCGGGGTATGCTGCAACTCTTTCTGTAGGCTTTCCAGACTTCGCCCTTCTGTCGTCACTGTTGGATGGGGAAGAGGAGTGGAGAGCGCTGGAGTGACAGGTGCTGGAATCGGTTGATTCGGATTAACCGGTGCAGTCAACTGGATAGAAGGAGGCAATACAGGTTTTACCTCATTTTTCCCTCCTCTACCATTTAAGATAGATAAGGCAGCAGCTAATTCTCCAGCTGATAAGGCGCTCTTCGGAATAAAGTGGTAATGGCCACCATGAGGAACGATAAAGCCATCCCCGGTATCAGAAATCACATCCCCAGGATGGAAGACATAGCCATCATCTGTCCGGTAGCCACCTTGACTTGGCTTGGCACCTGCTGTTAGACTTGCTACTGTTTTCCCTTCTCGTAGGGCCTGACTTGGCTGACTAAAATCACGAGTTTGCCCAGCATTTTGGACGCTATCTTTCGAACCTGAAACCAGCTCTCCTTTTTTCTGTTTGGCAATTTCCTCCACCGAACGGACATTCAGCGTATGTTGCGGATCGGTTAGATAAAGGTAGTAGGTCCCATCCTTCTTGATAATATAGCCATCTCGTACCTGTGTGACAATGTCTGATTGTTTCAGTTGGTAAGTGGGGTCCCGTAAAATCAACTCCTCACTAAATATCGCATCGTAAGGGACCTTGCCATTGTAGTAATGGAAATGATCTCCATGGGAAGTCACAAAGCCCTCGTCAGTAATCTTAACCACAATCTGCTCTGCCTGGGTCTTTTCCTTCGAGTTGACGGATTCAATGCTCTCTTCCTGTTTGTTTGATTTGCTAGCTGACTTTCTTGTCTCCTTGTAAATACTGCACCTGATTCTGACTCTTTTTGTCTTCCTTGACTGGTGCTTGCTGACTTAAGGCATAGGCACATAAACCCAGACCTAATGTTGCTACTAATCCAATTGTTCCTTTTTTCTTCATTCTTTCTACTTACTCCTGTAATTCTTTCGCTAGACTAGCCATATTTTCTTCTAGGTTCTCCAAGAAATCTTTGTTATTTTCTGGATCTGCTTCGAGAGGATCCAAAACCTTCACTTTTGCTCCTGTCGCCTTGGCAATGCTATCGGCCACCTTGGACGAGGTATGCTTCTCAACAAAGATGGTTTGAACTTGATAGTCCTTGACAAACTGCTGAATCTCAGCCAATTGACGGGCTGTTGGTTCCTGCTCAGGCGAGATCCCTGCGATTCCTAATTGTTTCAAGCCAAAGCGCTTGGCTAGATAAGAGAAGGCTGTATGCTGGGTTACGAAGGTCTTTTGTGTCGCTTTTTCAAAGAGAGGCTGGTATTTAGCCACCAAAGCCTCACAGCGTTTTTCAAGCTTTTGGGCATTGGCCTCATAATAACTTCTATTTTCTGGATCGATGTCTCCCAACTCTTTGGCGATGATCTTCCCTTCTTCGGCAATTTTCAGTGGATCCATCCAGGTATGAGGGTCATACAAGTGTTTAGCATCCTTCCCTTCCGTATCCTCGATGTCTTCTAAGCCAGCGACCTTATCCAATTCCATTCCTTTGCTGGCTTCGATGACCCGCAGTTTCGAGTCTTGCAAGCTAGGATCTAGACGTCCAGCCCAAGATTCGAGTGTTTGAGAATGGTAGACGAAGACATCCGCATCATATATCTGGGCTGTCTCCTTGGCCGAAGGTTCGTAATCATGAATCCCAGCGCCAGACTGAACCATCCAGACCTCGTTGCGATCGCCTGAAATTTCCTTAACTAGAGAATAGACAGGATAAAAACTCGTCACAATTTTGAGACCCTTTTTAGTTGAGCCAGCTCCCGAACTTCTCTGGCTTCCACAAGCTACTAGCAACAAGAGACAGATGAATCCAATTCCTAAGGCTCTTAGTTTCCTCCCCAACATGTATAAATCCTTTCTTTTTCTTAATTGGTTTATTAAACAGTTAATTAACTAGTTAATGATAACGCTAATTTTTTAGTTTGTCAAGGATTTTTTGTATTTTTTATCACACAAAAAAGAGGCCCCTAGGTGCCTCTTCTATACTCTCGATTAGTTAGACAAGATTAATCAAGCCTTGCGCTTATTTTCTTCTTTTTAAGGAGATAAGCTCCACCGCTTGTAGTACAAAGGCTAATACCAAGCTAATCAAGGAGATGGGGATACCAGTACTTAGCACTCTTGTCAAGTCCGCAAAGAATACAAAAAACCAGCCCTCTTTCAGAGCTGGTTATCTTTCTATTATAGAAAAGTACTTAGGCAAAAATGCCGAGATACTTGCTTGTTATCTATAACGTGGTGTAGCAAAGCCTCGGATATTCCCGTGTCCGATACGGTAAACATTGCGTTTTACGGTTCCAACATAACCGGAATTTCCTTCAATTGTATGAATCAGTCCATTTTCAACGTATTCAACAATTCCAATATGATCCGCAAATCCATTATTCGGTTGAGAGTCTTGGTCCCAGTTAAAGGTAATGATATCACCTGACTTCGGTGTAGAAGCCCCATTCTCATTCCAAATACCTAGATATTTAAAGATTTGGATATGGCGTTCCACCCCACACTCACGACCAATCAAATGACTAAGCCCTTCGCGTTGGAAGACAGTTGTGACAAACACATCGCACCAATCATCTGTATTTTTCACAGGATAACCTACTGGCAACGGATGAACACTATTGTAATCTCTGACCAATTTAAGGTGCTCTGGAGATCCAGTCTCAACGCCAATCAAGCTTGATGCCGCCTTTAGAACTCGACCTAACTGACCATCTGCATCTTTTGCAGAAATATGCTTCAGATAGAGCTGATTTCTAGTTACAAAGTTCCGGTTCTCTACCTGCACCGTCGTGCCACCAACACCAACCTGACTACCATCACCCTGGATATAGTACAAATGGACATGGTAAGTACCTGTCGAAAACTTATGGTCAGAAGCCTTCACGCTTACCTTGTAAGTCCCATCGGATTGACGAGTCGCTTCATACCAAGTCAAATCATCCTGACCATTTACCTCAGACCAAGTTGGTACTTGAACAGTACGTACACCTTTAGGACTATAGACATTACTGATAATGACATCGAAAGTGCCATTATCCTTGTTATTATTTTGAATCGTAATCGTAGCAGTCGGAGTTGATTTCTGAACTTCTACAACAGTCTCTGTAACATAACGGCGCTTGTTTTCTTGATCAATATAATGAACGTGAACTTGGTACTGTCCAACTGAGTTCTTGTGGTCACTTGCCTTAATCGTTGCTCGATAGGAACCGTCAGCTTGACGAGTGGCCTTATGCCAGATTAAATCATCCTGACCTCCTGCTACACTCCATGATGGAATTAAAACTTCTTTCAAGCCAGTCGGTGATACTACATTACGAACTACTGCGTCAAAGGTGCCTGTACTTGAGTTGTTGTTCTCAATCGAAAGCATCCCTTGCGGCTTAGATTGACGAACTTCTACAACAGTCTCTGTAACATAACGGCGCTTATTTTCTTGATCAATATAATGAACGTGAACTTGGTACTGTCCAACTGAGTTCTTGTGGTCACTTGCCTTGATCGTTGCTCGATAGGAACCATCAGCTTGACGAGTGGCCTTATGCCAGATTAAATCATCCTGACCTCCTGCTACACTCCATGATGGAATTAAAACTTCTTTCAAGCCAGTCGGTGATACTACATTACGAACTACTGCATCAAAGGTGCCTGTACTTGAGTTGTTGTTCTCAATCGAAAGCATCCCTTGCGGCTTAGATTGACGAACTTCTACAACAGTCTCTGTAACATAACGGCGCTTATTTTCTTGATCAATATAATGAACGTGAACTTGGTACTGTCCAACTGAGTTCTTGTGGTCACTTGCCTTGATCGTTGCTCGATAGGAACCATCAGCTTGACGAGTGGCCTTATGCCAGATTAAATCATCCTGACCTCCTGCTACACTCCATGATGGAATTAAAACTTCTTTCAAGCCAGTCGGTGATACTACATTACGAACTACTGCATCAAAGGTGCCTGTACTTGAGTTGTTGTTCTCAATCGTTACGGTGCCACTTGGTTTTAAATCCTCTGGTCGTTTTCCAATAAAAACATTTGTCACGGTTCCACCAACACCCGTCATCTGTCCATTGTTCTGAACATAGTAAAGGTGGATATTGTAAAGACCGGTTGAGTTTTTATGGTCCGACGCTTTTACATTGACGGTATAGATCCCATTTGCTTGACGGTTGGCTGTATACCAAACAAGATCATCTTGACCACCTATTTCTGACCAGATTGGTACAGACACTGTTCGAACTCCATTTGGCGCCTTAACATTTGAGACTACAACATTAAAGCGACCCGCCATTGTATCATTATTGACAATGCTGATCTTACCGCTTAAGGTACCTTCTGTCGGATCAGCTGCAGGTTTTGCATTCGCTGTAAAGCGACCGGTATAGTCTACACTGTGGTCAAAGAAGTGCTTTCCTGGAAGCAATTCCGCCTGAGAAGTGAACTGCCATGCGCCAGCTTTTCCATTGTAACGCAAACTTTTCGCATCATTTACAGATAGTTTCGGAGAAGGATATTGGGCAACCCAGAAATTCTGAAGACCAAAGTGAGCAGTGTTGACAGGACCTTTCTTGCGAAGGTTGTTTTCATCCAACCAGCTGGCACTAGTGTAGAACATCAAGTTGGTGTAGCCATTTTTACGCATTTCATCCACCCAAGCTTGAGTATTGCGGTTGATATTTGACTGCATCTTAGCATCTTCAAAGTCATTGACCATAAGAGTATTCTTTGGAAGATTCAAACGTTGTGCTGCCGCAATGTAGAATCGTGCTTCTGCACGCGCCGCTTCTTCAGAAGTATAGCGAGAGAAGTGGTAGGTCGATACTTGCAGACCCGCAGCTTGTGCATTGCGAATTTGGTTCTCCGCATTCGGGTTCTTGTACCAAGTGTCTTCTGTCAATTTGACAACGACACCGCCTACGCCCTTATTAGCTAAGGTACGGTAGTCACCAATACTAATCTCTCCGTTGTGGCTACTCACATCAACGAATGATTTTGGCTGAACTGCCACATCCGTAGAGCGACTAGCTGGAGCGTTTGAACCCGTATTGAAAAAAGTGGTGCTTCCTGCATCAGACTGAAGAGGAGTTTCTTCTGTCTTCTCAGTAGGCGCTACTTCTGTAGATTTTTCTACAGATGGTGTACTACTTTCCGAAACAGTAGTAGTACTCGTAGAAGCCACAGACTGTTCGGTCACATTTGCTGGTGCAACGTAGTTGCTTACGATAGGTGCTGCGGTCTTTTCAGAAACGGCTACTTCTGGTGCTTTTTCAGTTTGCACTTGCTTGCCTTCAGTAATAGCAGTTTCTTTGGAAACCAGCTCATCTGCACTTACTCCTTGAGTAGATGCAGCCATCAATATTGCTGCTCCCGCATAAAAAATAAGATCTTTCTTTTTCATTTAACCTTCTCTTGTATATAAATTTTATACTTTTACCATTTTACCATACGGCATCATTGATGAAAAGTTCTATGATGGCTTTTTTAAAATTAGTTTTATTTTTTTGGAGAATATAAAAGAAGTTCAAACGAACTTCTTTTACTCTCATTTTAAATGGGTTAAGGCTGTCTTTAGGTAGTGACCATCTCGAATTTCCTGGCCAACACGCTTGGCATTGTCCACCAAGTCTTGGTAATCAGTATCTGAAAGATTGTCGATTGTCTCCTTCAAATCATGGAGAGACTCTACTGCAATCCCACAGCCATTCTCTAAGACAAAATGTGAGAGGGCAGATTGTTTCCAAACAACCAGAGGAAAACCTGCTGCTAGGTAAAGAGAAGCTTTATGAGAATTGTTAAAACGCAGATAGTTGCCGTAAGTACCCTGACATGTTTCCGAACTATCCCCATCCCACACTAAGCCAAAACTACCTTCTAGAGCTGCCGGTAGATCATCAGGCATAAAGGCACCAAAGTAAGTGATGTTATTCAAAGCACGACTTTCATCGTACCCAACCCCATAGAGATTATAGGCAGGATTCTCTGGCAAACTATATAGATAGCCTGATTTTGTTGGGTTTAAATTCCCAGCAACAATGATTGCTTGTTCTTTTTGAGGAAGAGACTTTTCTTGAAAATTTGGAATCAAATAATCAAAAATCTCTAAACTAACCATTTTATCAACTGGAAATCCTTGATTAGCTAAAACGCCCTTCATGATGTCATTATGAACAATAATCCCATCCACAGACATCATAGCTTTCTTCTCTTGGAAATAGTTTCTCAATTCATGTCTCAATTTCACTTCAGAGCCTGCTGCATGGCGCAAGGTTTCAATATCGTGAATCAAGAGATAGAATTTCGCTCCCCTTTTTTGTGCCTGCTTGATGAGCTGTGCAATCAAAAATGTATGATGGATAATTGGAAACTGAATGACCAATTCATCCCCTAAACCTAGTTGATCAAACACAGATTTAGTTGCACTATATTTGTGTTGTTGGGCCTTAAGAAATTCATCTGATACCAGTTGTTAACCTTAATCTCTAATCCCTTATACCCTTCTGAAATCAGAATGGCTTCCACGTCATTTCGCGCCTTACTTCCTGCATTCTTTTCATGTTGATTATGCAGAAATGAATCTTTCAGATAATATCTCACTTTTCTCCCCTTCACTAGACCTATCTCTATATGCTTCCAAGTTCTTTCTCAACGACTTCCAAAGCACGCTCAATGACCACGTGCATGTCGTAGTATTTATAGTCTGCTAGGCGGCCACAGAAGATAACCTTGTCATTTAGCAGCTTCTTCTTGGTACTTGGCAAACATGGCGTTGTTCTTTTCATCATTGATTGGGTAGTAGGGCTCATCTCCACGTTTCCAGTCAGCTGGATATTCACGGGTGATGACTGTCTTCGGTTGGGTTCCATATTCGAAATGCTTGTGCTCGATAATCCGAGTATAAGGAATTTCACGCTCGGTATAGTTGACCACGGCATTGCCTTGATAGTTTTCCTCATCCAAGATTTCGTGTTCAAATCGCAGGCTGCGGTATTCCAACTCCCCATGTTTGTAGTCAAAGTACTGGTCAATCATCCCTGTAAAGACTACTTTTTCCGCTGATGCTTCCAGCTCTTCACGATTGGCAAAGAAGTCAACCCCAAGCTCTACTTCTACATCGCCCAGCATGTTTTCAATGATGACGTTGTATCCACCGATTGGAATCCCTTGGCAACGATCATTAAAGTAGTTATTATCAAAGGTCAAACGAACTGGGAGGCGTTTGATGATAAATGGTGGAAGGTCTGTTGCAGAGCGTCCCCATTGTTTTTCTGTATAGCCCTTGATCAACTTTTCATAGATATCTGGACCAATTAACTTGATGGCTTGTTCTTCCAAGTTTTTCGGTTCAACATCTTTCATGTCAGCCGTTTGCTCGGCAATCTTATCCTTGACTTCTTGAGGAGTCTTAGTGCCCCACATAGCGTAGAAGGTATTCATGTTGAAAGGAAGGTTGTAAAGACTGCCCTTGTAGTTAGCCACCGGTGAGTTGATATAGTTGTTAAACTCAGCGAACTGGTTGACATAGTCCCACACCTTTTTGTTGGACGTATGGAAAATATGGGCACCATACTTGTGAACATTGATCCCTTCAACTTCTTCACAGTAGATATTCCCACCGACGTGATCGCGCTTGTCAATCACTTTTACTTTTTTACCACGTTTTGTAGCTTCGTGTGCAAAGATTGCGCCAGACAAACCAGCTCCGACGATAAGATAATCGTACATAATCTCTCCTTATTTTTTTATGATACTTTTTAGTTCTTGAAAATCCAAGATTCTTAAGATTAAAACCAAGCCTCCGTAGACTAGGAAGCCAAGTACAGAACATATCAATACATTTACAACAGATGAGAAGTTGATAAAAGTTTTTATAAAATACAAAGCACCATACATCAGGAATGCTGCTAGGAGTATTTTTAGCATGGATGGAAGAATCTTGACTTCTTTTAGATAGTCACTTGTAAAGTATAGTTGGATAAGCCAGACTAAACCTTCTGTTACAACAGAAACGATTGAAGCTCCAATATAGCCTAAAGGCGGTATCAAGATGAGATTTAAGCCTACACTAAAAATAGCTGGAATGGTTGTTGATAGCATAAATTCACGATTTCGATTATGAGGTATCAAAATCTGGATTCCCATAATATTAGTCCATCCGATAAAAAACATCCGAAAGACCATGATGGCAATCGCATAACGAGCATCTTGGAAATCTTGTCCCAAGAAAAATTGAACAAAGTCGTTGTTGACAATCAAAATCCCTGCAATCATTGGAAAAATAACAAGGTTATAAACCAAGAAAGACATTTCATGTAATTTGTTAACTGCTTTTTTATTTCCAGATGAAAGAAGATTAGAAACTCGTGGAAGCATGACACTTCCCAGTGAAGTTACCAAAGTCAACAAAATATTTATCAGTTTAAGAGCTTGATCGTAAATCCCTACATCCTTAGTAGAAGACAAGGCTCCTAGCATAGTACGATCTAGCGTGATATAAAGTGAAATTGCTATTTGAGGTAAACAAGAGGACTACCGGTTTGATATGTTGCTTGGCATAGACCAAATCCAGATGAGGTTTGCGAATGTGTTCACGAGCAGGAAGCCACATACTCAGTTGACCCAATAAATCATAGACAACTATAAGAGTTATATACAAATATAAATCAGATGGTTTCTTTACAAAAAGAAAGATTGAAACAACCCCTAGAAGTTTGACCATGGTGTTTCGAGCGGTAATCTTTTTGAAGTCTTCAAGTCCTTGAAAGAGCCAAGAAATATCTAAACCACGAGATAACAAACCAAAGCCTAAAATATAAGCAATTGGATTGTTCATGGAAGGAACCAAGAGACATACTATGATATAGAGACTAATTGCTAAGCAAGTAGCCAGTACCTGCAAACTATAGATCCCCCAGAAGGTCTTAGCTACTTCCTTACGGTTCCCCGAAATTTCCTTGGTCCCATAGTTGGCCACACCCAGCGTTGCTAGCAAGATAAAATAAGTCACAATGGAATTATAGTAGCCATAAGTTCCCAAAGCATCCGACGAGAAGACCCGAGTGATGTAGGGGGTTGTAATGACTGGTAGGACGATGACTAAGAGTTGGTAGGATAGATTGTAGAGGTAGTTTTTAAGCACTTTCATAAATATAGAAAACTTTGCCTTCCTGTTAAATTATCGTTTAATCTTCTTTATTCAATTTCATTATCTGAATTCATGATAAATAAACGACTGATAAATAAGATCAATGGAGAATATCGAAGAACTAACATTTGAGGGTCAAACATGCCATGGATAATCATTACTCCTAAACAGGCAAGTACGATATCTTTTCGAATGGTTACAAAATATTTCATAACTTTAGTAAGAGTCAACAACATGAAGGCACTTACGATTAAGCCATCAATAACCAACAACTGCACAAACGAGCTATCTATGAAATTATAATTACTAGTAAAATTCCCGAAATATCTAAGAGTGTGAACTTAATATGTTGTCCTAACCAAGATACTCCAAAATTGCGGAAGCCCTCTACACTTAACCGTAGCCGATTATGTGTAAATTGATCTACAAAATGGAATAAATTCCCAGATGAATAAAAACAGAAATATAAGGTAATGATTAAAGCCAAAATAAAACCATATTTTGCTATTGTTTTCATCCAGAAGTGTCCAATAATAAAGTCTTTTTTTATGATTTTCAGACTAAACAACGCATATGTAAGTATTAAAATACTTAAATAAAATGGACTAGTTGTCGAAGTTTGTTGGTACATATAAATCGTGGCAAAAAGCAAGGAAAGTAATTCCATGTAAGAAATTTTTTTCCCACGAAACATCAGATAACTACACAATGCAAAAAATAATCTTTGTGAAGCAAACGAAACATAATTAAACCCTAGACTAAAACGATAGCCACCATCTGCCCTCATGAACATATTCGAAATCACGCCCATGTTGCTAGCAAAAATCGTCAAAACAAGGACTAGAAATGTGGCAAAAGAGAAAGTTCCTAATAACTTTCTGAAATCTATATCTCTAGCAGAAAAAACAAGTAAAAGAACATTTAAATCAAGTAACCCCTCTCGATTTTTTGCAACTATAAACATAGAAATAATGAACAATACTGCTATTAACAGTTGTTCCCAATGAAATCTAAAGTGATACAAGCTTCTTGGAAGATTCACCAACTCTTTTATCAGAATCATAGCAATTGTGAAATAGAGGACGATCCTATACAATGATAAGGAGCCCTCTAATCTAATAAAATAAGTAGTTGTGACTAATGACGTGACAACAACCCATATAAATAAGGTGATTAAATAAATTTTTTTTCTGATATAGTACGATTGTTCATCACAATAGTCATCCAACCCTTTCAATCATATAATTAAAAAAATATTTAAAAACTTTACAACTCTCTTTTATCAAATATCAAAGAAGTGAACTTACCCTTTTGATTAAAATCTGTATTTTTTTAGAAAAATCACCGTACGATGCATTCTATAATTAAGTGAGAATCTAACGAAAAGATTGATAAAAGGAGTATTTTTTTGTCAAAATAACCATCTCTTTGTTTACACACAATTCTTCAAAATATTGCCGTTTCAAAAGAAGAGGTGTTTTTTTGAACTGAAATATTTTGAATATTACTCATTAGAATAAGAGATTTATTTGATCAACAAATTGTTCATCATGAATGCCCCATATTGACATCAGCTGGTTAACTTTCTCTAATTTTTCCAGTTGATATTTCATTCGATTAGGATTATACTATCCCATAGCAGAAGAGCCCCCTGCCCGAAATATAGACATATTAACAAGTTTGTGAGAATACGATTTTATTGAGACATTCGTATACAGTTCGATTGAAACGAACATCTTCTCCCAATTCATAGGTTTCAAAAACAATTTGATGTGTTTACGATAATAAAAGTATAGAAAAATTCCTGTTGCTGCTAGTATAGAACCTGCATTCAAACGTGCATCACAAAAATGAGTAACAAATCCTGCTAAGGCTAAACCCGAAAAAGTTCTTTGAAAGATAAACTTGTTTCTATAAAGATAGGAAATAACCATATAGATATAAAAACAATGAGAGGCAAAGTCTGTAGGATAAATAAAACCAAAAGAATTCCGAACCACGATACCAGTAGATCTGTATTGAACAAATTGTAAATTAGGAATAATATCAATAGCAGAAAGAAAAACAATCAACAGAACAAAGAATAAACCTAATCCTGCATATAATTTAAGAACACTCTCATATTCGACCTTGTAAAGAACAATAATTAGAAAAATAAACATCGAAGCATTCAGGGTTCCAGTCTTAAAGTAAATCATACATCCTACCAGAAACAAGAGAGGCGCAAAGATGAGAAAAGTCAAAGAGTACTCTTTAAAATAAAGAAAACGAACTCCTAAAAAGGGAATAACATTAGGGATACGAGGCAAGAGAGATGCTAACATCGAAGTGTTAAGCATGTCCATAGATACAACTAATATTAGAACCACTGCCACTAACAGTTTATCGCGTTCTATCTTTGACATTTTTTTCCTTTTCTAATCTCAAGCATCTCATATTTTACTGAAACTTTTTTAATTTTTTAAAACGATAATACAAACCCGGAGTCAAAGATAACATCATGTAAATTGCCTTGTTTTTCAGGCTAATCCGCTTATTTTTCATAACTCTACCTAGGTATGGACGAATTTTTCTTTGAATTCGAGTTATTTCCTCTTTAGAAGAATCAGTTATTAAAATGAAAATGTGAAGACTACCAATGAACAAACGAGCGATGACAGCATCGTCAAGGTTTATATTATCTGAATAGTCCTTCTTGACAACATCCTCCAAATGATTCATAGAATGATAAAAATCGTAGTGCTTACTGTTAAAGTTTGATAGAGTAATACTATTCGGTCTACGATAATAATGGTAGATACCTAAATCAATAATGCAAACTGATTCCACTTCTTTCAAGTAGTCACTAATTACATATAAATCTTCGTAGATTTTCCCTTTTGGATAAGGATATTTTTCTACAATATCTTTGGGAAAGAGTTTAGCCCAGGCAGAGACTGTAGCCATTTTACCATATAGCATTTCTATTAATGTTTCTTCAGAAGAAAGAAGGATAGCTTTCGATAATATTTCCTCATTTAATTGATAATTTTGGTAGGATTCATGATCGTAAGTATCATTGCCTTTCCCTGCGACAATACGAGCGCCTGTTTGTTTCTGAAGTTCCATCAAAAGCTCAAGGGCACAAGGTTCGAAATAGTCATCTGGATCTAGGAAACGATCCACTCTCCTTTGGCTTTGGCTACACCATAGTTTCTAGCATCTGACAGACCACCATTTTCTTTATGATATGCCGATACCCAGTCATACTCACTTGCATATTGATCGCATAGTTTCCCAGAATCATCCGTGGAACCATCATCAACTAAGATAACTTCAAAATCTTTATAGGTTTGATTGAACAAGCTTTCCATAGCATAGCGAAGATAGGCCTCCACATTGTAAATGGGTACAATTACCGAAATCATATTTTCTTTTCTTTCTCTTACTCAGTTAGATATTTAAATCTCAAATGAACTTTTTTCTGGGAAAAGTTGATTCATGGCTTTTATAAAGTCCACCATTACTTTCTCTTCGTCCTGAACATTGAAACCATCATTGATACACATAATTTTATATTTTCCAGAATTCAATAGTTTCCAAAAATCAGAATCCGCATTATCTAGAGAGAACAAACCTCCCAAGTCAGGATCTGCGACTTCATATTCTCCACTTGCAATCTGCCAGTATTTAAAAAGCCAAACGTTTGTATCAGATGGATTTCTAAACCGACTAGCCGATGTTTTCTCCAAGATAGCAGTTTCTTTCTCCCATACCAACTCCATGGTCGACTTTAAGAGGGGATGCGTCAAATGATTTTCCCAAAAACCACATATAAATTTACTATTTCTATAGAGTAGGCTCTTAACGATATTTTTTAAGCCTTGCTTGAAAGATAAAAATTTGCCATTTTTAAGAATCTCGTCCCTACTAAAATAACTGGTTACAATTTCCATATCGTTTACTTGGAAATGCCCCGTACCGTAACGTTCTGGGACAATCGGTGATAAGGCTGTATTATACTTTGGCAAACCGTCTTCTGAGAAGAAATCCGTTGGTTCAACTGGAGCTGTTAGATAAACATCATCATTAAAAAACACAAAATGTTCAGAGAGTCCAGGAATTCGATGGATATTGCTCTCGATAGGATTCGCAGAAAAAACAGGTAGATATTCCTTACGGATGATATCTGAATGATCGACTAAAACCAATTTTTCGCTAGTAATATTCAACCAAGACGGTTTTTGTTGGTCAGTAACGAGATAGACCTTATTGACCCAAGGAGCAAACTTTTCTACCCCTCTAAACCAGTATTTAAAGGTTCCCCAATCACGATAAGCCTTGATCGAATTCATACTTTTTTTTGAAGTATCTATTGACTTAGAGTATTCAGCCTTTTTAGCTTGCCAAACAGGATCCCCACCGTCTACCCAAATAACAACAAAATCTATTTTATTCATAATCTTAATTTTCTATATCTTATACAAATCTGAGAAATTCTTGATATAACTCTCCAACGAAAATAACTCTTTTTGGCGTTTGACAGATGCTTCACCAAATTGTTTTCTCTTCTCAGTATTGTCATCTAATTCTTGAATAGCCTTAGACAATTCTCCAGGCTGATTCGGTGTAGCAAGAAGACCGTTTTCGCCTTCCTTGACCATCTCACAGACACCACCATGACGGTAACCGACTACTGGTTTGCCACAAGCCATGGCTTCTAGCACGACTGTTGGTAATGGATCTGGATTGGTACTTGGCAAGACAAAGATATCAAACATATTATAGAGTTCTGTCGTCTTGCTATAATAGCCAATTCGTTTGATTTGCCCAGCTACTGGTGAGTCTGAAATAGCTTTTTCCAGCTCATCCACGCGCCACTCTTCCCCCTCAAATGCACTACCTGCTAAAAAGGCTACTGATTTGGGATTGGCTTGTAAGATTGGAGTAACAGCTTCCAGGAAGTCCCCTTGCCCTTTCCAGGCATTCACTCGACCAACCATTCCGATGACCGAAGCATCCTGCACGATCCCAAATTGGTCACGGACAGCACTGGCATCCATCATCTGATAGACAGCATTGTCAACACCATTATAGATGACTTGAACTTGATCATCTTTTACAAAACGAGACTGCTTGACGTGGTTGGCTACAGCATTTGAAACTGTCACAATCGTATCGGCATAGCGCCCCATCAAAAAGTTGATAAAGTCTGAAATGGCTTTTGGTTTGACGATAATTTCATGCACATGCCAAATCAAAGGAAGTTTCAACTTCCGCTTGAGGTAAATTCCTTCAAGAACCGCTGTGGTGTTGTTGTGAACAAGGGTAATCCCATTCTCCTTGGCATATTGAGCAATTTGTTTGGAGTAACGGTTATAAGAGCCAAAGTACTCAAGGATTCCTTTTGGATTAAAATATTTTCGGCGTAATATTGGGTAATCAATGACTTTAACCTTAGCACCGACCTCTTCTAAAGCACCCACTAAGACACCGTCATTAGGTAAGATGACATGAGCTTCAAAAGCATCTTTATCCAATCCTTTAATGAGCTCCATCAACACTTTATCAGCACCGTACATTTCGGCACCAGCATGGAGATATAATATTTTCTGCATTTCTAACCTTTAAATACTTTCTCGTAGTCTGTGACAATCTTTTCCCAAGTAAAGGCTTCCGCAATCCGTTGACTTGATTTTTGATTGAGATCTTCGATTGCTTGAGCGTCCAATTGTTCAGTCTGATCAATAACACTTGCCAATTGTTCTTTCTTCCAATAGAGTGCACCGTCTTCACCGACTTCACGGTTAAAGCCAACATCTAACAAGAGGTTGAGTTTAGTAGACTCAAGAGCCTCAAGAAGGGATGGATTAGTACCACCTACCTCATGACCATGGAAGTAAGCGAAGGCGTTCTCACGAATGTATTTGAGCAATTCTTGATCATAGACCGTCCCAACAAACTTCACTCGAGAATCTTGATCAAATCCTGTATCCTTACGCAACTGTTCATAGAACTTGTTTTGTTCTACATTGGTAATCAGAACAAAATCTTTTTGGGAGTTTGACTGCATAAAGCCACGAATCATGGCTTCATAGTTGTTTTCCGGTACAAAACGCCCCACGACAAGATAGTAGTTTCCTTCGGAGACTTGCTTATCTGCAAACCACGTCCGTACCTTCTCGTCCTCTTTGTTCAGGATAGACTTGCTTGTATCCGTTCCATAAGCGATATAGGTCGTCTGTGTCTGATACTTAGTGTAAGCCTTTTGAATATAAGCCTCGATATTCTTGCTATCGCAGATCAAAAGATCGGCGTTTTTAACCATGAGTTGTTCAGAAAACTTCCAGTATTTACGGACTGGAAGACTCCATTTCGCACGAAGCCATTCATGTCCATCCGGATTGACCATCAGAGTCCCTCCGATCGCCTTGATTTTCTTCTTGATACCAGCGATAAAAGGGCCGATCCGACATGCCAAACATAGAAGATAGGGGCTTGATCCTTGTTTTCTTTTGCGATTTCAATAGCTTTATTGAGAGCTGCAATATCATAAGCAATAGCACGTGCAGGACCGATATTAGGGACATCAATGTTGTAGCAAATTGCGCCGTTATGTTCAAAAGTATCTGCAGTAATCCCTGATTTTGCAGAATTCTCCCGCATACATGCCACATAGTACTGAATCTCTCGATCTTGTTGGCACTCTGTCAGCTTTTCGACAAAAGTTTCAAAACCACCATATTTCGCTGGAATTCCCTTAGAACCAACGATATAAACTGACTGTTTCATTTTTCTCCTTACATGGAAAGGACGAAGCAGGAATTTCCTACTTCGCTCCATCTCGTTTAAATACAACTTTGATCGTTTTCAGCAAGATTTTAATATCTGACCAGATGGTCCAGTCATCGATATAGGACACATCTAAGCGAACCACTTCATCAAAGTCTGTAATTTCGCTACGTCCACTCACTTGCCAAAGCCCTGTAATTCCAGGTTTGAAACTCAAACGACGTTTTTGTTCTGGAGTATACTTCTCATACTCATCCACTGTTGGAGGACGGGTTCCAACTAGGCTCATATCACCTTTTAGGACATTAAAGAATTGTGGCAGCTCATCCAGACTGGTCTTGCGGATAAAGCGACCAATCGGCGTAATCCGAGGATCATTATCCATCTTGAACATACCACCGGTCATGGTGTTTTGATCCATCAATTCTTTTTTCCGTTCTTCTGCATCGACATACATGGAACGGAACTTATAAAACTTGAAATAGCGGCCATTTTTCCCGACCCGCTTTTGGGCGAAAATAGCCGGTCCTCCATCCTTGCGAATCAAGGGCACCAATACAATCGCCACCAAGCCGCATAGGAGCAAGCCCACCAAAGAACCACATATATCAATTACACGTTTCGCGGTCACATGGCTAGGTTTGTAGAAGTTGGTCGAGAAGGTGACAACATTGAGGCCAGCTACTTCGCGAATTCGTTTGTTGCCGGCAAAGTTTAAATCAAAAGCATTGAGGTTGACGGTAACGTCGATCCCCATGGTCTCAAATTGTGAAACATACTCCCCAATTTCATACTCTTCACTTGGAAGATTGAGAAATACTTCATCTACCACTTCATAGTCGCATAGGCCAACAGGTCTTCCTTTGGAACAACCTGAACAAAGGGGTGTTGAAAGTCTGGCCGGTCTAATACAGTGACCGCAACCACTTCCCCTCCGCTATCATTGGACGAAAGAAGTCGATCCAGGACTTTATCCAGACGAGAATTCGCTGTAATCAAGAGAATCTTGTGACTTCCTTTGAGACTGTAATAGAAGCGACGCCAATACCGTTTAATGAAGTAATTCATTAAATAAAGGACAAGAGTCAGAAGAAACAGAAAATAAATCATCCCCCGGCGGGAGAGGGAGAACTTCTCCTCCAAAAAGAAGCTCGAAAAACTGATGGCTAACGCGAAGCACAAGCTGTATTTCAAAGTTTGTAAGAATTCAACTAGATGCCCACGTTTGAAGTAATCTTGGTTGTAATCACTGACGTAGAAGGCTACGAAATGCAATAAATACAGATAGAAAATTGTATTAGAGTGGATTTCTGTCTCTGTCACAAAACTAAACAAATAAGCCACAACTAAGACTGGTAAGCTTTGGACAAAGGCCAAAGCAAATTTGTGAAATCCCCTTCCTTCTGTCATAATATCCCGATCCTATTCTTTATCTTTTTTTCCCGTAATTGCCATAGTTCCCATAGTTCCCGTAATTACCATAAGAACCATATTTCTAATTGAATATCAAATTTATTGAGGACCACTCCTAGGAATGGTGTCCCCGTCTGCTCTAGTTGCTCTTTGGCCTTTTGAACAGCCTTGCGACTAACAGCTCCTGCTGCTGTCACAATCAAGCTACCATCACAGCGTTGAGCAATAATCGCCGCATCAATCACCATCCCAATTGGTGGGGTGTCGACAACGATATAGTCATAGTGATTGCGGAGCGCCTCAATGATGACCTCGAAGTTTTTACTTTGCAAGAGACCCGTTGGATTTGGAGAAACCTGCCCTGACAGGAGCACATCCAGTTTTGGATAATCTGTCGTCGCAATTGCTTGCGAAATCTCACTCTTCCCAGAAAGTACTTCTGTCAAACCAGCAACACGACCTTGGCTCTTGAAGACACCTGTCATGACCGAGTTACGGATATCCGCATCGATCAACAAGGTACGATAGCCCGCACGCGCAAAGGCTGTCGCCAAATTCGTAGAAATGGTTGATTTTCCTTCGTTTGGTTGCACAGATGAGATGGCAACGACCTTAATATTGGTCCCACTCAACTGAATATTGGTACTCAAGGCATTAAAATACTCTTCAGCCTGAGTCATCGCTGCTAATTTGCTTTTTACAATTTCTAAGGTTGCCATGAATTCTCCCTCTTACAGTTTCTTCACACTAGGGATCACACCTAATAGAGTGATGCCCATCACTTCTTCGACATCTTCTGGTTTCTTCACACGGTCATCCAATACCTCTGACAAGATCACCAGGATGGAAATCAAGACACCCCCAAGGACAAAGCCAATAACGACATTTCGCTTAATATTTGGTGAAGAAGGGTTTTGCGGTACGACAGCCTCATCCAAAGTCGTCACGTCAGATACCTTGGTTACAGCGATAATTTTTTCGGCCGCTACATCTTTCAATCCATTCGCGATACGAGCTGCTTCTTGTGGATCTGGGTCTGAGGCTGTGATGGACAAAATCCGAGTATCCGCTGGAACTGCCACTGAGACTTTCTTAGCAAGCTCTGCTGGAGTCATTTCCAACTTCAACTCTTCAATAGCCTGGTTCAAGACATTTTGAGAAAGAATAATCTCGCGATAGTCTTTAACCAAGTAGGATCCCGCTTGAAGATCTTGGTTGGTCAAGGCATTGTTTTCTTGGTTCTGACGGCTGACCACATAGATACGACTGGTACTTTGGTAGATTTTCTTCGCCACAAATGCGCTGTACCCTAGGGCACCAATCGCAAATAGCAAGGCCGTAATCAGAATTGAGAATTTACGACGCCATAAGGTTTTAAAGAGGGAGACCACATCCAATTCGATCTCTTTGCTCTCTTGGTTTTTCATATTCACTTTCTCCTTTTCAATCCCCGTGATGGAACTTGATTGTTAAAATAATTCGTTATCCAGTAATGCTTGTTGATTTTCAATAAAGAGGGCACGCGCTCGGTTACTTCCGTAACGTTTTTCAATCAACTGATAAGCCTTTTCCATGTATGGAGGGCGCTGATCGACATTGTGCATATCGCTCGCAACAAAATGGACCAAATCCTTGTCCAAGAAATATTGGGCACGATGTTTCATGAACTTGTAGCGATCGCCAAACAATTTAGGCTTGAGCACACTCGAACTATTGATTTGGGTATAGCATCCCATTCGGATCAATTCCCGCACCCGTTTTTCATTCTTTTCCAAACAGTGGTACCGTTCAATATGGGCAACTACCGGAGTCACTCCTAAGCGCAAGACCGCACTTAAGGCTTGATGAATCTCCTTGTAGGGCGTTGCCATACTAAACTCGATCAAGGCAAAGCTGGTTTCAGCAAGCGTTGGAATAGTCCCAGCTTCCAGTTTTTCAATAATATCTCGCGTATAATAGATTTCTGCTCCAAAATGCAAGGTCATTTCCGGTAGATAGGTCGCCACCATCTCTTTTACTGCTAAGTAGTTTTGATAGATCTTTTCTTCTGGGGTTTCAAACATCCCTTTCCGACGATGGGACGTCGAAACGATGGTTCGGACCCCTTGACGGTAGCTTTCCTCGATGAGGAGTTTGCTATCCTCAATCGTCTTTGGTCCATCATCCACATCAAAGACAATGTGTGAATGAATATCAATCATTGTTTTTTCCTTCCATGGTTTGGTTTATCTTTCTTTGGCTTGTGCCACGCTATCAGCATTCAACTCCATCATGTAAAGAGCAGATCCTGGCATCGCATATGAAGGCAAGTCATTTCGTCCTTGTCCAGTGACAGCTTGTGAAGTCACCTTGTAGCTTCCACCAGTCTCCAACTGTGTATTGACCAAATTCATAATGGTTGGCAAGGGCATATTGGTTTGCAAGGAATCTTGTAAACCAGAAACGATTTCGTTGTAATTGCTCAATGCTTTGGTCGATGTTAATTTATGGATAATGGCTGCGATGACTTTTTCTTGGTTCTTCCCACGGTCGTTGTCTCCACCTTCGAGAGAGTAGCGTTCACGGACAAAGCCAAGAGCTTGTTCCGAATCCAAGTGGACTTTTCCTACAGGGAAGTGGTAGTTCCCGTGTAGACTTGTAAACTCTTGATCATTTTCTACATCAATCCCTCCGACGAGGTCGACAAGCTTTAAGAAAGAAGTGAAATTCAAGCGGACATAGTAGTCAATCTTGATGTCGTACAGATTTTCTAAGGTATGAATAGACGCATCTACTCCGTAAATCCCAGCGTGGGTTAATTTATCCCCTTGGTTGTTCCCACCATCTGCGATCGGTACATAGGCGTCACGCGGAGTCGTGGTCAGCAAGACTTGCTTGGTCTTTCGATTGACCGTCATGATAATATTGACATCAGATCGAGAAACCGAAGTGACTGGGCCATAGGTGTCAATCCCACTGACATAGATGTTAAAGGTATCCGCATTGGCATCCGCCTTTGCCTTGGTTTCCACTTGGCGACGGATCTTGTAAGAATAGATTTTCTTTAATTTTTTCGCGTAGTCAGCATCCACACTGGCAATGGTATCCTCAAAGGTACTATTCAAAGCAATGGCTTGTGTCTTATCTTCTTGTAGGGCCTGGTAGGCTGCCACGTAAGATTCCACATCTTCGATGGTCAAGTCATGCTGGCGCGTTTTCTTCACTTCCTCTACCAAGGCTAGAAGATCATCTGCATTATTATTCCCCGTAGGCGCTGCTACACTGCTGATTTCTTTGATATCTTGGATTGGACTATCTGCTTTGACATAGACAGCCATTTCAAATTCCGTATAGTTGGCATTTCGGTTCACATTTCCAGCGACATCGACCAATTGCTGGGTAACAAATGTCCCCACGGAGGTCCCTAGCAAGCCTAAAACCAATAAAAATAGCGTCGTCTTTTTAGCCTTGCCTGCAAGGATCAAACCCAAGGTTAAAAAAAGTCCGCCAATTAACAATACCGTCACAAGAATATTCAAATAACGGAAAGCTAGGATATTGTAGCTAAAGACATTATAAAGAAAGAGCCCAGCTACAAGTAGCGTTAAAACCCAGAGACCACTATTTACAATGCGTAGCTGATCCCAACCGCTTGTTCTATTTGAATGTTTGTTTTTTCTACTTCGATTCATTTTATCCCCCATACTATTTTCTTAAATATTATAACATAAAATTGGCCTACAGATCAGAATCTATGCCCATTTCTCCACTATTAATTTTATACTATTCCTAACTTTCTGTACAGTAACATAAGAAAAAATGAGCAAATAAAAAAGGTGAGTTTCCTCACCTTTTTTATAGGTTTATACTTTATCTTTTGAGGTTGAACTTGTATCTGAATCCTTGCTAGTCGAAGAATCACTCTTTGAAGAATTGCTTCCTTTACGAGTTTCAGCTCCATCAGCAGAGTATTCGTTTACAAAGATTTCCTTACGTAGTTCAAGGAAGCTTTCATCACTAAGGATATAACGCCCTTCTTTGGTTTTTGTCAATTCCAAAGTGTACTCACGTGGTTCGATGTACCCAAAATCTTCGTTCAAACGATCAAAGGCATAGTAGAACAAGAAGTTGTTCAATAAAGACAAACGTTTTTCCAGATCTGGATCTGTGTTGTCTTCTAATTTTTTAACATCTTCAATTCCGTTTTCAAACAGACTAGATTTTGCGCGGTTGATCAAGTTAGCCAAGTCACGTGTTGCAATTGCACGAGATTTGAAGGTAACCGTCGCAATATCTCCTTCGTCTTCAACCTTGGTGATTTCATAGTCATCACCGATCGTTGCTAACACTTTGAAACGAGCTTGGTCAAACAATTCCAAGATTTTTTCTGGAGTGAATGTTTCAGTTGTGAGCTCAAGTGTGTAGTTTTCTGCTGGTAAATATTTTGATGCATTTTCATCGACAAATTTTTCGGTAATTTGTTTTTCCACTTGTCAACTGATGTACCCATCAAAGTTGTGAAACCAGAAGAATGATCTGTAAAGATGGCACGAAGAATAATGTCCCCATCTTTTTCAATTTGTTTTTTTGTCTTTTCTTCTTTCGATTCACTAGATTGTTCTACTTTATCCTCTTTAGTTTGAGGTTTTTCAACAACTGGTTTTGATGAACAAGCTACTAACATCAATAAACAGGCTGGTAAAACACCATATTTTACAAGCTTTTTCATAAGTTCTCCTTATTTTTTATAGATTATGTTCATTATATTAAAAATAACCCTTTGAGAATTCTCAGATAAGTGTATGTAAACAAATTGTAATATTTCATTATACACTTCGCACTAACAAGCCCTCCTTCCCCTACGAAGCGCTCAATTCGCCTATAACATTGGTGCAAACAACTGCATAATCTCTTTAATCAAATGCTGGTACCAGGTGATCCGGAAAGTGTCCAACTGAATCTGCTGAGATACAGAGAATATCTCTTCAAAATCCGCTCGTATCTTGGTCAATTCTGGGCTTCGATACATCCAGACAGCATTCTCATAGTGGTGGACTAGGCTGCGATAGTCAAAGTTGATGGTTCCGACTACTGCGACTTCATCGTCGGCCAAGACTTGCTTGCTATGGATAAAGCCTGGAGTGTACTCATAAATTTTCACCCCTGCTTCCATGAGGTCTGGATAAGCCCCTCGTGTAACGATTTGGATCAGTTTTTTATCTGGAATGAAAGGAGTCACGATGCGTACATCGACCCCTCGGAGTGCCGCATTTCGAATATCTTCTGTCAAATCATAATCAATGATTAAATAAGGGGTCGTAATATAGACATAATCCGTCGCCTGATTGATGATATTCTGATAAACAGACTTACCAACTTGGGATTTGTAGATGGGTTTAGGACCGCTACCAAAGGGAATATAGAAGCCCTCACCCTCTACCGCTTGGTTTTCCATATGGTATTTATCAAAATCTTCAATTTCCCCCTGATTGATGTACCAGTTCATGAGAAAGAGCCGCGTCAAGGCCTTAACCGCTCGACCATCTAAGCGCACTGCACTATCCTTCCAATGACCGAAGCGCTCTATCTGATTGATATACTCATCCGCTAGGTTAACCCCACCTGTATAGCCAATCTGACCATCAATGACCAAGATCTTGCGGTGGTCTCGATTGTTATAAGCCACCGTCAATCGTGGCACCACCTTGTTGAACTTATGGGCGTCAATGCCTAATTTTCGCAAGCGTCTGGTATAGTTTCCCTTAAGGGTCGCCATACAGCCGATATCATCGTAGAGCAATTTCACCTCTACCCCTTCTTTAACCTTTTCAAGTAGGATATCTAGGATACTATTCCACATCAGGCCTTCCTCGATGATGTAGAATTCGAGAAAGATAAATTTCTTAGCTGAGCGCAAATCCTCCAACAATTGCGGAAGCATCTGATCCCCTAGTGGGAAGAAAATCGAAGCTGTCCCGTTGTACAGGTCTGCATTGTGGTCCATGGATAGAATAGACTTGACCATCCCATACACGGTCTTGCTCTCTTCTTTCAACTGGAGGCGAAGCTCGTGGCTATTATCCTCACGGAACTTCATGGACTCCATATTTTCCAACTGAACCATCTCTTTTTTGGACAAACGCCGCTCCCCAAACATGAGGTAAAGAAGGGAACCAAAAACGGGGATGACGGCAATTAAGAGCCAGGTCACCTTGCTCTCTGGAGGCATATTCCGGTTAACAATCGCCAAAATGGTCGAGATATACAAGAGGACCATGATGGTGACAGACATCCAATTGGGGAACCATTCATTTAGCCAAAAGAAGGCTGCAAAGGACAACCAGAGTTCAAACCCCATAAAAAGGATACTGAACCCATATTTGGACATTAACAATCGAATTTTTCGAAAACTCACCCTCGTTCTCCTTCTTTTCTAATCCCTACTAGTATACCAGTTCTAAGAAGGGAGCGCAAACCCGATAAAGAGAAAAAAGAGGCTGGGACAAAAGTCCTAGCCTCTCAATTGTCTTTGGATTATCGAGCAAGACGCAGTGGTTGAGTGGGCTCTACTACACTGATTTCATCAGCTTTCACAGCCCTACCCAACTGTGCGGAGGTGGGACGACGAAATTGAATTCTAACGAATTACCAATTTCTGTCCCACTCTCACTTCTGCTAGTTTATTGCTTGGTCAGAACAATTGTATCATCATCATAGAGCTCTTGGTCAAAGTCTTCCAGAGTCAATTGTTGCCCCTCTAGTCGATAGCGGTAGACATCATCTCCAATGATAATCGACTGGTTGGCAGCATCTAGTTTCACTGGCTTGATTTCTTGTTCTCCGTCAGGCTCCACAGCTGTCCAAGTTCCTGTATTTTCTGTGACAACTAAGGTAATCTGGTCCGCTTCATCTACCCCTTTGTAGGTTCCATCAATATTACCTTGAGTCACTTGAGTGTTTGTAGTATTTAAACTAGATGAATTTGAGCTTCCATCAGAAGAACTTCCTTGTGTATTTGTTGTCTTTGCTTCGGAAGCAGTCACCTGAATATTAGACTGTGAAGACGATGGTGTTTGCTGATTCGAACACGCTCCAAGTAGGAGGACTGTAGCTGTTGCTAATAAAGCAGTTACTTTCTTTGCCATAGATGGTCTCCTTTCGCGCCAACTTTTCAACAGACTTCCCCGTTCATTTGTGGCTCACCTTTAGTATACGATAGAGCCTGTTTTTGGTCAATCTTAATGACTGGCCGATGAGAGTTGTTGCCTATAAAGGATTCTTTCCCTGATCTAATAGATATGCGCGAACTTCGGAAATAAAGTAGAGAGAACCAGTGACAAAGAGCACCTCTTGACCATCTTGTCGGCTATAAAAGTCTTGCAAATAATCTCTGAAATCTGCTACATAAGGATAGCCTAAGCCATCCGTCTCTTGGACCACTTCCCCATAAGCAAAGGTCGTCACCGTCAAGTCCGCCTCCGGCAAGTCGCTGGCAAAGATCTCCAACATCCCTTTGTAATCCTTACGCTTTAAAGCACCAAAGAGGATCCTCACGCGCTTATCTGAAAAGGTTCGAGCATATTCGACCAAGCGATGGATAGCATGGGGATTATGAGCGCCATCTAGATAGACGCCCTGGTCAAAATTCTCCAGACGTCCCGGCCAGCTAGTCGCTTGCAAAGCCTCCCGAACACCGTTTTCATCGACCGCCAGACCTCTCTGCTCCATGAAGAGGAGAAAGGCTTCGAGAGCCACCGCAGCATTCTCTTCCTGATAAGCTCCTTTGAGCCCAATTTTTAGTGAGTCAAACCGATGGTGCGCATCTTGGAAGACGCCCTTCACCAGTTGGAAATCTTCTCCATAGCGAGCTAGCGAACAGCCTGTTTCCTGGGCCTTTTCTATGCAGACACGCTCAGCCTCTTCAGCCAGTGGGCCGATAACAGCTGGCTTCCCGGCTTTAAAGATTCCAGCTTTTTGCCTAGCAATGGCCTCTAGGCTTCCTCCCAAGGTCTCCTGGTGATCCAGCCCTACTGAGGTGATCACTGCCACATCTCCTGTGATGACATTGGTCGTATCAAGGAGCCCTCCGATCCCAACCTCGATCAAAGCCAAGTCAACTTCTTGCTCATGGAAATACAAATGCCAAGAGGGTGATGATCTCAAAGTAAGAGAGTTGGTCGTGGGTCTCGAGAAGCTGAGGCTCCATCGCTTGGATGCTCTGACCCAAGCGAATCAGGTCCTGATCCGAAATTGGTTGCCCATTGATACAGATCCGATCATGCATACTAACGATATGTGGAGAAGTAAAGGTACCCACTTTTAGGCCATGCTGTTGGAATAGTTGGCGCATAAAAGCAATGGTTGAGCCCTTCCCGTTAGTCCCCGTCACATGGATCATCGGAACAGCTTCATGAGGCTCCCCTAAGAGCTTTACAGCCTGTTGCATCCGCCCCAAGCCTGACCGAAAATTGAGCCCAATTCGACTATTCATCCATTCTTCAATTTGATTCATTTCTTTCTCCTAAAAGAAAAGAGCGATCAAGCCTTCTTACTGGCTCACGCTCTGCTATTTCTTTGTTTTCTTATTTCAATTCCAGTGTATCTGGAAGTAGGGCTAATTACATCCACTGGATGTTTCAACTCTTTCTAGTTTCTAGGAGTTGAGGTGATACAGTCTCCCAGACTTACTTGCGGTTTTCATTTCCAGCGCAGGGCTAAAAACATCCACTGGATGTTTTTACTCCTCCATAAAGCTGTTGAAGACTTCTTCAATCATGTTCCATTCATCATCTGAATCTTCTGGGATTGGTTGAAGGTCGCCTTCAGTTCCGTCTTCGTTTTCAGTAAATGAGTATGCTTGGATTTCTACTTCACCGTTTTCATCTTCTTCTGCATTTGCAGGAATCAAAAGAACATAGTTTTTACCAAATTCTTCTTTTCCATCAATGGTCAAAAGGATTTCAAACAAGGTTTCGTTTCCTTGCTCATCTACCAACGTAATCAATTCGCGTTCGTCATGGTTGTGGTCATGATCATGATTGTGTGCCATCTTATTTCCTCTTTTTTCTAAAATTTTCGATCTAAATAATTTTGCAAAATCAACTGGGCAGCCAATTTATCAATTACTTTTTTACGCTTATTTCGGCTAATATCCGCTTGCTCAATCAGCATCCGCTCTGCGGCAACAGTCGTCAAACGCTCGTCCTGATACTCAACCGGTAAGTTGAACAACTCTTCAAGGCGCTTCCCATAAGCTTGACTTGCTTCCACTCGAGGACCGCTTGTGTTGTTCATGTTTTTCGGCAAACCAACGACAAAACGATCAACCCGGTATTCCTTCACCAGTTCAGAGAGACGGTCTAAGCCAAACTCTCCTTTCTCCTCATCAATCTGAATAATCTCCAGACCTTGAGCAGTAAAACCTAATGGATCACTGATGGCTACTCCGACTGTCTTCGAGCCAACGTCTAGTCCCATAATTCTCATTAGAGATCGATCCCTTGCCCTTTCAAGTAGTAACGAACCAATTCTTCAACAATTTCATCTCGTTCGTACTTACGAATTTGGTTGCGAGCGTTGTTATAACGAGGTACATAAGCAGGATCACCACTGAGTACATAACCTACGATTTGATTGATTGGATTGTAGCCCTTCTCATCCAAAGATAAGTAGACATCCTTTAATGTATCACTAATTTCTTTACGGTTTGAATCGTCAAGATTAAAACGTACTGTTTCGTCTGTAAATCCCACAATACCACCCTCTTTCTTTATATTCATACTATTATACCATAATTTCCATACTTTCTCAAACGAAAAATATTGATTTTACGGGCTTTCTTGGACTTTTTATCACTTATTTTTGAAAGCGATCTACTGCATTTTTCAATGGCTTTATTTGACTTCTTTAAAGCCATTCTTTTCCATGTTTTTGATGAAGAGTGTTGGAGAGTAGGTTTTAATCATTTTGCAAATTTCTCCCAAGTCTTCGCTGTTTTTAATGTCATCGAAGTCTACTTTATCAGGATCAATCTCAATCTCAGAAATCATTGCTTCACCTGTCCAATCTGATGTCACGGTGATTCCATCGTAGTCTCTCAATTCATCAATGCCACCTTCACCTTCGTATCCTTCGATCAAGGCTTGTTTGGCACCTTCTTTATCATCCTCAGCATCGATCAATTTCTTGACTTCATCTTTGAATTCATCCGATACATGAGTCGCTAGTTTGATAGAAACTTTCTTGTATTTCTTTCCTTGGTAGGATACGGTCACTGTAATTTCCTGTTTGGCTACCTCGTCAGCTTCATTGACATCTCTGTTAATCTTAAAGGTCCGAGTAACGACGCTATCTTTCGATAAGGACTTGCCCCCTTTTGATTGAGAGTTCCCACAACCTGCCAAGATAAGCAATCCAGCAACGACTAGTAATAGAAATTTTTTCATGTTTTTTCTCCTTATTCTTCTTTTGCTCCATTACGGAGTAGATTATTCATATATTCTGTCGGTGTCAGTTTCAATAAATCTGCAATATTGGCTGATTTGAAGTACTCTAACTCGACCGCTTTTTTAGTATCCAACTGGGTGAAATCATAAGTGATGACCGTTTGGTATTCATTTTCATTTGGCAAAGTCAGTTCAATGGTAAATCCTTGGAGAGTCCGCGCCTGTTGAAGTTTTTCATCCTTACCCATCGACTCTACCATCAATCGTTGGGCCTCTTCAAGACCAACTTCCTGAATAGCATTTTTCAATTCATCACTGACAGGAGTGGTATTGGTCATGACCAATTTTTGAAATTGTTCCCCTTGATAAGTGATGGTCTGCTCCTGGCGAATACCACTTTCATCTTTTGGAAGGACAAAGTGTTTAGTGAAAACTTGCTGTTCTTCCGCCTTCTCTAACAGATTTCGATTTTCTTTATTAAACGATTCAATTTTAGCACTGTTGGATTTTTGGACATTGGAAGAATCAGTTTTCCCATGTTTCTTCTGTCCACAAGCTGTCAGCGTCAGGAGCAAGACACCCAAACAAATAAGCTTCTTTTTCATGTTTTCTCCTTTGATAAGCTTCTATAAAGGGATTTCCCCCACAGAAGTATTGTACCATAGAATCCTCCTCAAAAACATTCTTACAAGCATTTTTTCGTGGATTCTTTGGCCGGATACAAAAGAAAAAGTCGAGATCCTGACATCTCGACTCTTCTCAGTAGCTAAACGATTGGCTACTTGTTTCTTATAGGGCTGCTCTTAAGCGAGCCTCCGCATTTTCAACATTTCGTACAGAACGTGGTAAAAAGGCCCGAATATCATCTTCCTTATAACCAACTTGAAGTCGCTTGTTATCCACTAGTATAGGACTTTTCAAGATTCGTGGTGTTTCTAAGATGATATCGATGACTTCATTCATGCTGAGGTCTTCAATATCGACACCTAGATTCTTAGCGTACCGGTTTTTTGAAGAAACGATACTTGCAATCCCATTTTCTGTTTTGGTCAAAATATCGAGTAATTCTTCTTTTGTAATTCCTTCTTTACCAAGGTTTTGTTCTTTATAGATCAACTGATGAGCATTTAGCCAAGTTTTGGCTTTTTTACAACTCGTGCAACTTGAAACTGTGTAAATTTTAATCATGTATGCACTCCTTTCGCCACACGATAATAACATTGTAGTATATTATACCATAAAAACCATCAGTCTTTCGACCTATTTTGAAAAAAATTACTCTTCAATCTCAATGGCATCATCAAGATCTAGTGTTACTTCTTCAACAAGTGGGCTTTCAGCTACTTCATCTTGTGCAACTACAGCAGTGTCATCATCGATCAAACCGAAGCGCACGCGCACTTGGTGATCAATCTCATCAAAAATTTCTGGATGGTCTGCCAAGTACTTCTTAGCATTTTCTGAACCTTGGCCAATCTTCTCACCGTTATAAGAATACCAAGCCCCTGCTTTTTGGATCAAATCAAGGTCTGTTGCAATTTTTAGCAATTCGCCTGTACGTGAAATTCCTTCTCCATACATGATTTCAACCATAGCTTCCTTGAATGGTGGGGCCACCTTGTTCTTCACAACCTTGATCTTGGTTTCTTTACCAACGTTGGTATCTTTTTGGTCCCCAGTACCCTTGATTTGAGTATTTCCACGAACATCTAGACGAACAGAAGCGTAGAATTTAAGGGCACGACCACCAGGTGTGGTTTCAGGGTTACCAAACATAACCCCAACTTTTTCACGCAATTGGTTGATAAAGATAGCAATGGTCTTGGTCTTATTGATCGAAGCTCCAAGCTTACGCATAGCCTGGCTCATCATCCGTGCTTGCAAACCAACGTGGCTATCCCCAATATCTCCATCGATTTCCGCACGAGGTACCAAGGCAGCAACAGAGTCGATAACGACCAAGTCAACGGCACCAGAGTCAATCAATTTACCAGCAATTTCAAGTCCTTGCTCTCCTGAGTCTGGTTGAGACAAGAGGAGTTCGTCAATGTTAACACCAAGAGCTGCTGCATAAGATGGATCCAAGGCATGCTCGGCATCGATAAAGGCAGCAATGCCTCCTTCTTTCTGTGCTTGCGCTACTGCATGAAGAGCAACGGTTGTTTTACCTGATGATTCTGGACCATAGATTTCGATGATCCGACCTTTTGGATAACCACCAGCACCCAAGGCAATATCAAGCGCCAAGGAACCAGAGCTCATGACTTGAACTTTTTGCTCTGCGCGTTCGCCCAGACGCATAATCGATCCTTTACCAAAGTCTTTTTCGATCAACTTTAGGGCATCATTAAGCGCTTTTTCACGCTCATCTCCAAATTTCTTAGAGATATCATCTAATTTTTTCTGTTTTTTCGCCATTCTTTTCTCCTATATTCAAAGCGTAATGCTATACAAGCTTCTTATCATTATAGCAAATTTTCATCTAATAATACAGTCCGGCGTACCAGATTAAAGGCATGGAGGACTGCAACTTTCCGAACATCCATACGACTCCGGCCAGCGATATTGACCTTGATTGATTGGACTCCTTTAGGACCCGCAATTCCAATAAAAACGGTCCCTGCTAGGTGGCCTTCTAGACTGTCTGGACCAGCAACACCTGTCAGACTGACTCCATAGTCAGCCCCTGTTAAGAGACGGGCTTGCGCTGCCATCCGCTCAGCTGTATGGGCAGAGACCACTCCATGTTCTTGCAACTCAGCTAGGGGGATTTGGAGCATTTTGCTCTTTTCCTCTATGCTGTAGGTGACGAAACCTCCTGGTAAGACTGCTGAGGCTCCTGAGAAATTAGCCAGAGTCGACTGGAACATCCCGGCCGTCAAGCTCTCTGCTGCGGTCAAAGTCAAGCCTCTCTCGCGCAAGAGTTCAAAGCAACCTTGGCTAGGGAATTGTCATCACCATAGCCATAGAAGAGCTGGCTCAAGGCTTGACCATCTAAAGTCTCATGACGAAGGATCACTTGCTCCAACTGATCCAATTTCTGATCAGCCTGCTCTTGTGACGCAGCCTTGGTCGACAAGCGCAAGGTGACTTCTCCGGTCTTGGCATAAGGAGCCACCGTCGGGTCAGTCTGGCCATCAATCACATCGGCTAGAACAGTTACCAGCTGGCTTTCCCCAATCCCAAAGAAGCGCAAGACACGTGAGTATAGCTTCTCGTCTGTGGCTAGCAAGGGCACTAACTCATCAGTAACCATGGGTTTCAATTCACTAGGGGGACCAGGCAAGACCACATAGCTAACACCCTCTACTTCAATCAGCCCTCCCACTGCCAAACCAGTCAAATTTTGGAGCGGTGTTGAGCCTGTCACTATTTGCGCTTGTCTCAGATTGTTGGGAGTTCGGACATGGTCTGGCCGACTGGCAAAGAAGCGGTCCAACTTAGCCATTGCTTCGGAATCAAAGGTCAGGTCTTTACTTAAAAACTGGGCTAGGGTCTGCTTGGTCAGGTCGTCTTCGGTCGGTCCGAGGCCTCCCGTGAGGATGACAAGATCACTTCGATCACGCGCAATCGCAAGAACAGATAAGAGACGATCGGCATTATCTCCAACTGCAGTTTGGAAATAAACGTCGATTCCTAGACCGGCCAACTTTTCTGATAAGAATTGCGCATTGGTATTGACAATCTGTCCTGTGAGAATTTCGGTTCCCACTGCAATGATCTCTGCTTTCATAACGCCTCCACTTATACTATTCGTAATTTTTCTTCATTGTAACACAAAAATAGAAAAATCGTAGAAAAATTTTCTACGATGGATTAGCTATTCGGATTTTTCCAGTCACAATCATTCTCATGATCATTGACTAGGCCTGCTGCTTGTAGAAAGGATAAAACCGCGACTGGTCCGGTGAACTTAAAACCCCGCTTTTTGAGATCCTTGGATAATTTCTCAGATAAAGGCGTCTTAGCTGGTACTTGACTGTAATCTGGGACATCATTTACGATGGTTTCCCCATTGACAAAAGACCAAAGATAGGCATCAAATGATCCAAATTCTTCCTGGACTTGCAAAAAGGCTTGAGCATTGGCCCGTGTCGCAAAGATCTTGGCTCGATTGCGGATAATTGCTGGATTATCTAACAGAGCTTCCAGCTTCTCATCCGTCATCTCCGCGACACTTTGAAGGTGATAGCCATGAAAAGACTCTCGGAAAGCCTGCCGCTTATTGAGTACCGTTTCCCAAGATAATCCAGCCTGATAGGTCTCCATACAGAGCAACTCAAAAAGTGCTTGGTCTTCATGGAGAGGCTGTCCCCATTCCTCATCATGGTAGGCTACATAAAGCGGGTTGTTCATTTTAACCCAGCCACAACGTTTTGGCATCTTATTCTCCTATCTTTGAAACGTAGTCAGGCAAAGGAACAGTAGACTTATCCAATAAATTAATCCAACGATTAATATCTGGTGGCAGAGGGTTAAATCTCTCGTCCGTTTGATACCTTACACCATCATCTGTTTCTATTCCAGTTAATGTTTCAATCTGTTCTCGCAGCTGGTCTACAGACACCCAATTAGTCCAACCTTCAAATAAGCTTTCTGGAGCCATTGTTATCCCATACCATTCTTCAAACCATTCAATATAGTCTGCACCTAACAGGTAGAGTTTCTCGAAAGAACAAGATTCATCATTCACCTTTATACTTTCTACTATATTGTCATGATCTACTATGGCAATACTCGCACCACAAAATTCACAAGGAAGTGAGCCAACTTGACCATAGCGAGAACCGCTATGCAAGAATAATCCTGTTTGGCTCTGTTGACAATTTTTACAAAACAATGGAAAAACGGTGCAGTGTAGCCATAGTGTATCAATCTTCCCATTTTTAAACTTTATCTTGACATGGTTGCTACTGTTCTTTGCTTCAACTAGATTGATTCGGGCAATCCCCATTATTTCACCAACATCTTAAGAGCAGACTTGATATAGTTCTCTGCTGTATCGGTCGTTCCTTCGAAGAATTTCTTGATTTCTTGAGTTCCGTTGCCTTGTAGCCCAAGGCTAACATGGCTTCCATAGCTTCTTCCAAGGCTTGGTTTTCTTCTGTTACTTTGGATTTGGACTGAGCCGGTACATCTTCTAGATCAAGATTGATCTTACCTTCCAAGTCCAGCACCATCTGTTGGGCTGTTTTCTTGCCAATCTTCGGAAACTTGGTCAAGTAGGTGATGTTCTTGCTTTCGATGGCTTGGACAAGGCCTGCATTGTCATCTGCAGCAATGATGGCCAGAGCTGAGACTGGGCCAATTCCAGAGACCGAGATCAAGTTCAGAAAGAGCTGTTTCTCTTCTTCTGTCGCAAAGCCATAGAGCAGGTGAGCATCTTCCCGAACCACCTGGTGCAGATAGACGTGCACCTCTTGGTTCATTTTGCCAGAGTAGGCATAGGGATTGGCCACATGCAAGAGATAGCCGATCCCAGCTGTCTCCACCACGATGTATTTGGCGGTAATTTTCGTTAAGATTCCTTTAATGTATTCGTACATAATCTTCCTTTATTGTTTTTTTAATACTTGCCCAATTCCCGCAAACTGGTGTGATTTTCCTGAATGCGTCGGAACATCTTTTCCATATCCGACTTGGTAAAGTTAACCAAGACGGGACGGCCATGAGGGCAGTTATAAGGGTTATCACATTGGGACAGTTGGTAGATCAGGTCACGTGCGGAGTAATCGTCCAGCGTGTGATTGGCCTTGATGGAGCGTTTGCAGGACATCATGATGGCCAACTCAGCCCGGTATTTCTTGATGGACACTTCCTTAGTCAAAAGGAGCATGTCACACATTTCGTAGATACCCGACTCGATCTCTTCTTCCTTCATCCAGATCGGATGCTCCCGCAAGATCAACTGGTTGGCTCCGTACTCTTCAAGATAAACTCCCACTTCCTCTAGGAGGTGTTTGCGCTGTTGCAGGCGGATCAGATCGTCTGCAGGGAATTCAAAGATATAAGGCACCAGCAGTTGTTGCTGACTGCCGTCTACGTTCCCGATGCTCTCCCGATATTCTTCATATTTGACCCGCTCTTGGGCCGCATGCTGGTCAATGATGTAAAGGCCCCCATTGCCTTGGGCAAAGAGATAGGTTCCATGCATCTGACCGAAATATTCCAACTCTGGGAAGGTCGAATGTTCCTCCCCGTTCAACTTATCATAGGCCTTGTCTAGACTAGCTAGATCCAACTCTGGGTGGTCAAGTTGATCATACTGAGGCGACTTTCGCTCCGCAAATTTGATGGCTGGTGATTTAGCCTCCTGATTTCTCTCTTCTGGGGCAAAGAGAACCGCTTGCTCTGAGGTCAATTCACCACTTGGCTGGGATTCCCCAACCTCTGGACGGACAAAGAAGTCTCCCTTGTCTCGATCGTAATAGAGGCTATTTTCTTTTAGAGGAAGGCTGGTCTGGACTGGCTTTTCTGTTCGACGAAGCGTTGACTTGGCTAGATTTTCTAGGGCATCTGGAATCAGATCCTGCTCTTTCAAAGCGGAGACAATAGCCTGGGAGATCAAGGCCATTAGTTCTCGTTCTTTAGAAATACGCACCTCTTGCTTGGTCGGGTGGACATTGACATCGGCTAGATAGGGGTCAATCTGGATATTAATCACTGCTATCGGGAAGCGTCCGACCATAAGTTTACTGCCGTAGCCGTCCAAGATGGCCCGATTGAGCAAGAAATTCTTGATGTAACGACCGTTGATAAAGAGACTAATGTAATTGCGATTGGCCCGGGTCAATTCTGGCAAAGAGACGAAGCCCGACACTTCAAAGTCCAAATCACCTGTCTCGATGGCAACCATTTTCTTAGCGGTAGCGAGCCCGTAGACTCCTGCGATGGCTTGGCGGAGATTTCCCGTTCCTGCCGTCCGTGTCATTTCATGGCCGTCATTGATCAAGGTAAAGGCAATCTCTGGATGAGCCAGACTCAGGCGGTTGAGAATGTCGACGATATGGGACAACTCTGCCTGTTGGCTCTTCATATATTTGAGGCGGGCTGGTGTATTGAAAAAGAGGTCCTCAACTGTGATTTTAGTCCCCACAGGGCTAGTCGCTGGCTCAAGAGAAGTGATTTCCCCCCCTTTAGCCTCTAGCTTGGTCCCATGACTAGCTCCTTCCTGAGCTGTCAGGATGGTCATGACACTGACAGAGGCAATAGACGGCAAGGCCTCGCCACGGAAGCCTAGTGTCCGAATGCGAAAGAGGTCGGCTTGACTCTTGATCTTACTAGTGGCATGGCGACGAAGAGCTAATTCCACTTCCTCATGGGCAATCCCTTGTCCATTATCCGTGATTTGAATGCTCTTTAAGCCAGCTTCTTCGATCTCTACGACAATCTGACTAGCTCCCGCATCGATGGAGTTTTCAATCAGTTCCTTGACCACACTAGCAGGGCGCTCAATGACCTCACCGGCAGCGATCTGATTGGCTAGAATTTCTGGTAATTCGATAATCTGTGACATAGCTTCCCCTCTTATGTTTTATACGCGCATAGGTAGAACTATTATACCATATCTACAAGGAAGCCCTCCCTTTATAAAACCTTGTGCTCCAGCTCTATTAAAGATACCGTCTTCTACCAGATAAACAGACAAACTGACCGAATATGCGAAAAGCCTTGTCTTGATGCCTGAAAAAGTGTTTAATAGACTTGTAAGCAAGAAGTCCTGCTAGCGGATCGCTTACTTGACGTCAATATGTTAGAAGGGATTTGTATGAAAGTAACAGTTACCATTGACCCCCATTTTCAAGAAGAAGGCGTAGTCATCACAGGGCCACAACCTAGCGAACGCATCCAGAAAGTCCAACAATTCATTGAGGGATTGGACCAGAAGGAACGATTGAGAGCGAAGAAGGAGGGGGAAACCTATCTTGTAGAGACTCACTTGTTTCATCGGTTCTATATTGAAAACCGTCAAGTCGTTGGGGAAACAAAGGATGACCACTTCATCCTCACCGGCCCCCTCTACCAACTCTCTGAAGACTTACCCATCTACTTTTTAAAAATTTCCCAATCTGAAATTATCAATACCAAAGAAATCGATCAGCTGTATTTTACCAGCAGCGGATCGGTCCAAATCAATCTGAAAAACGGGACCATCACCTATTCGTCTCGTCGCTATTTAAAAGCTATTAAGGAGAAATTATCATGTTAAAGACTCATCTATCGAATGCCTCTAAAGGCATCTTCGTCGGCCTTACCCTCTCTATCGTCTTTTCTTTCCTAAACTCACCTTCCACTTACATGCCTCTCAGTCCAAGTTCAGGCGTTGGACAATGGATGCAAGCCCACGACGTGCATGGATCCCTTGTCATGCTCTATTGTATCCTTATATGGGCTGGCATCGGCTTGCTCTTCAGCTTAGGAAAAAACCTGTTCAACAAAGACTGGAGCCTCCTCCGTGCGACCCTCAGCCACTACCTTTTGATGCTCTTTGGTTTTCTACCTTTGGCAACCTTGGGAGGCTGGTTCCCAATCCAAATCAGCTTCTACATCTCCGTCATTATAGAGTTTAGCCTTGTGTACTTGGTTATCTGGGCGGTTTCTTATCGCATTTACAAGAAAAAAGTAGAAGAGATCAACCAACAGTTGCAAGGAAAAGCCTGAGGAATTCAAAAAAATGACTTTTATTTTTTAGTCATTCAAGAAGATGAAAAACTTTCCGCTGTGAGAAAAGTGCCTGAAACAACTGTGTTTCAGGCACTCGGAATCATTGAGACCTTAGGCTCAATGATTAGTCATGGAACTTCTACGAAGTTCGCTGACGTCCGTACTCACCTAAGGAAAGTTTTTAAAATTACTTTGTCTTCAATCTGAAACAGTTCGAATGAACTGTCTTTTAAATTCTCTTTTTCATCTCGGCAACTGCCATCATGACTTCCATCGGGGTCATGTTGTAAATATCGAGAGTTTTTAATTCTTCTAGTACTGGATGAGCTGCATCTGCTGCAAACAGAGATAACTGTTCTCCAAGCTCTGGAGAGGATTGCTGTGTTGGATTCGCCATCGGCACTTCGTGGCTTTGGCCTTCTAATTGACTCAAGATAGTATCTGCCCGCTTCAAGAGATCGCTTGGCAGGCCTGCAATCTTGGCCACATGGATTCCATAGGATTTATCCGCCGGTCCCTCTTCAATCCTGTGCAAGAAGGTCACTTGGCCATCCTTCTCCAAGGTGGCGACGTGGACATTGCGCAAGCGAGATAGGGTCTGCTCCAAGTCGGTCAACTCATGGTAGTGGGTGGCAAAGAGCGTTTTGGACCCTGTCCGGTCATGGATGTATTCGATGATGGCTTGAGCCAGAGCCATCCCATCATAGGTCGCCGTCCCCCGTCCCAACTCATCAAACAAGATAAGAGAAGCCGAAGTCGCTTGGCGAATGGCATTGTTGGCCTCCATCATCTCAACCATAAAGGTCGATTGGCCGGATACCAAGTCATCTGCAGCCCCAATCCGGGTATAAATGGCATCAAAGAGAGGGAGGGTCGCCGCTTGAGCCGGTACAAAGGAACCAATCTGAGCCATAATGACAATGATGGCCAACTGGCGCATATAGGTGGACTTCCCGCTCATATTAGGTCCCGTAATTAGCTGGATATCACAGGTCTCATCCATAGAAATGCTGTTGGGGATGTAGCTTTGAGCTCCCATCACCTTTTCAACAACTGGGTGACGACCCTTCTCAATCCGGATATCACGCGCCTCTTGGAAGACTGGCCGGGTCAGTTGTTGTCTTTCAGCCACACAGGCCAAGCCTTGCAAGACGTCCACCGTTGCTAGGGCTTGGGCTAGGGACTGCAGGCGCTGGATGTACTTGCCGACTTCCTCTCTGATCCGTAGGAAAATCGCATACTCTAGACTAGTCGACTGTTCCCGAGCTTCTAGCATCTCCCCTTCGATCCGAGCCAGTTCTTCTGTCCCAAAGCGCTCAGAATTTTTCAAGGTTGCCTTGCGGAAGAAATGAGCTGGCACACGGGATAATTGGGAATTGGTCACATGGAAATAGTAGCCATCTTTTTTGTTGTAGTCAATTTTAAGTCCGGTAATGCCACTGGCTTCCCGTTCTTTGGCTTCGATCTCTGCAATCCAGCCAGTCCCTTCTCGGAGGACGACACGGTACTGGTCCAGAGTTGGATCAAAGCCGGTACGGATGATATTGCCTTCTGTCAGAACGATAGGGGCATCCGGATCAATAGCCGCTTCGATGAGACGGCAAAGCTCTGGTAGCTCATCTAACTGATCAATGAGGAGGTCTAGAACAGGCTCTCCCATCTCGACCAAGAGCGATTTAATCAAAGGAACATGGCGCAGGGTTTCCCCCAACTGCAAGAGGTCCTTGGGAGTGGTCTTGCCAAAAGAGACCCGACTGGCCAAGCGCTCGATGTCATACACACCCTTGAGACGATCTGCCAGATCACTGCGCTCAAAGAAATGATCCAAGAAGACTTGGATAATCTCTTGGCGCTCTTCAATCCGATGGCGGTCCATCAAGGGCTTCTGGATCCAAGCCCGCAAGAGACGTCCTCCCATGGCTGTCTTGCTTTCATCTAGGAGCCAGTAGAGGCTACCATGTTTTTTGCCTGTCCGAGCATTCTCTGTCAAGTCCAAACTGGCCTTGGTCGCATAATCCATCTGCAAGAAATCACGGACTTCATAGTGATGAGCAGACTTGATATGGTGGAGCTCCCGCTTCTGGGTTTCCTGTACGTATTGGAGCAGGCCTCCAGCCGCTATTCTCTCCAAATGAGTCAACTCAGCCCCTAAGAGTTGGACATCCTCCGCTACTTCTGAGATAGGGGAGAGCAAGAGATTCATTTGGCCAAGAAGGACTCTTTCTTCCATTTCCGACAAGGAGTAGGTCAGGACAATCTCACGCGCCCGTAGGTTGCGAATCTCCCCACAGACCATGGCAAAATCATTCAGACTGGTGACCTGAAACTCTCCGGTCACTAGGTCCATATAGGCAAGGCCATAATCCGTCTCATCATGAGATAAGGCTACCAAGAAGTTGTTGGCACTGTCTGGCTTGGTCGAATCGACAACGGTCCCTGGAGTAATGACTTGGACCACTTCCCGCTTGACCACACCGACGGCTTGCTTGGGATCTTCCATCTGCTCTGCAATAGCCACCTTATAGCCTTTTTCGATCAAAACATCGATGTACTGCTGAGCCGAATGATAGGGAACTCCAGCCATGGGGATTGGATTTTCTGCATTTTTATTCCTTGAGGTCAAGGAAATCTCTAAAATCTGTGCGGCATTGACGGCATCTTCATAAAAGAGCTCGTAAAAATCCCCCATCCGAAAGAGCAAAAAAGCATCCGGATAGTCTTTTTTGATATCTAGGTATTGCTGCATGCCAGGTGATAGTTTTTCTGCTGCCATATCGCTCCTTTTCTATATCATTGCATTCATTCTGAGAGCTTGCTCCAACTCTAAACTGACATAAAAGGAGGACCGATCCCTTTCTGGACTGGTCCCTCGCCCTTGACTAGTGACTAGAATGTTGGAGAATGGTCTGCTGGACCGTTTGTGCTACCTCTTGGTCCTTGCAAACAATTAAGAGGGTATTGGCTCCTGCGACGGTGCCAAGGATTTGATCATCCAAAATCTCATCGACTGCGTTGGCTAAAATGGCTGCCTCTCCAAGCTCCGTCCGAACAACCAGTGTGAATTCTGCTCTCGAGACCACTTGTGCATATTGAGCAATCAGTCTAAATATCTGTTCGATCAGGTTCGTCTGCTAATTTATAATAGAGCCCGCCCTTTTCTTTTACCTTGATCAGACCAATTTCTCGCAGATCTCTGGATAAGGTTGTCTGGGTTACTCCCGCCCCTCTCTGATCTAAACGGTCTTGAATTTCTTTTTGCGTCGATAACTTCTCATTTTGAATAATTTCTCGAATCAAAAGCTGACGTTCATCTTTTTTCATTTTTGCTCCACTTTTGAATAATTATACTTTGATTATACCAAAAAGTTTGAAGAAAGGCCGAATTTTGTGATAGAATAGTAACAAAAGACCAAAGGAGCTACTATGAATCATAAAGAACTTATTGCAAGTGAATTGGCAAAAGTCATTGAAGGCTTAGACCAAGAAACTATCTTAAATTTACTAGAACAACCAAAATCTTCAGACCTTGGAGACATCGCCTTTCCTGCCTTTTCTTTGGCTAAAATCGAACGCAAAGCTCCTCAAGCGATTGCTGCTGATATTGCGGAAAAAATCGATGCTTCTCACTTTGAAAAAGTCGTTGCTACTGGTCCTTACGTAAACTTCTTCTTAGATAAATCACAAATCTCTGACCAAGTCATCAAATCTATTATCCAAGCGGGTGCAGACTACGGCCAACAAGAAGAAGGTCAAGGAGCAAACGTCACCATCGACCTTTCTAGTCCAAACATCGCAAAACCTTTCTCAGTTGGTCATTTACGTTCAACCGTTATCGGGGATGCTATTTCAAACATCTATAAAAAAATGGGCTACAATACCATTAAAATCAACCACTTGGGAGACTGGGGCAAACAGTTCGGTCTTTTGATGGTCGCTTATAAAAAATGGGGTAGCAAGGAAGCTGTCGAAGCTAATCCAATCGATGAATTGTTGAAACTCTATGTCCGCATCAATGCCGAAATCGAAAACGATCCTGCTTTGGACGATGAAGGACGTCTCTGGTTCAAGAAATTGGAAGATGGAGATCCAGAAGCGACTGAATTGTGGCAATGGTTCCGTGACGAGAGTTTGGTAGAATTCAACCGTATCTACAAACTCCTCGGTGTTGAATTTGATAGCTTAAACGGAGAAGCTTTCTACAATGACAAGATGGATGAAGCTGTCCAAATCCTTGAAGAAAAAGGCTTGTTGAAAGAGTCTAAAGGAGCTAGCATCGTTGAGCTAGATGATGTGAACCTGCCACCAGCTATGATTAAGAAATCAGACGGTGCCACTCTTTATATCACTCGTGATATCGCAACCGCTATCTACCGTGCACGCACCTACAACTTTGTGAAAAACATCTACGCCGTAGGTCAAGAACAATCCAACCACTTCCGTCAGTTGAAAGCTGTTTTGAAGAAAATGGGATTTGACTGGAGCGATGATATGATCCACGTTGACTTTGGTTTGGTCACAAAGAACCGCCAAAAATTGTCAACTCGTAAAGGAAATATCATCCTACTCGAACCAACTCTTCAAGAAGCTATCTCTCGTGCCAAAGCTCAGATCGAAGAGAAGAATCCTGAACTTGAAAACAAGGAAGAGGTGGCACATGCAGTCGGTGTTGGTGCGGTTAAATTCTACGATTTGAAGACAGACCGTCGCAACGGGTATGACTTTGACCTTGAAGCCATGGTATCCTTTGAAGGGGAAACTGGACCTTACGTTCAATACGCATACGCTCGTATCCAATCCATCCTTCGCAAAGCTAACTTCACTCCATCAACAGATGCAACTTACAGCTTGAACGATCCTGAAAGCTGGGAAATCATCAAACTTCTCCAAGGCTTCTCTCGTGTCGTGAAACGTGCCGCTGAAAACTATGATCCATCCTTGATCGCAAAATATGCCATCAACTTGGCTCAAGCCTTCAACAAGTACTATGCTCACACTCGTATCTTGGATGAAAGCCCAGAACGCGATAGCCGTCTTGCTCTTAGCTACTCAACTGCAGTTGTCTTGAAAGAAGCGCTTCGTCTATTGGGTGTAGATGCGCCTGAGAAAATGTAATATCTTCCTTACTTTTTGATAGGAAACCGTCTCTTTTAGGGGTGAGAGGAATAGCTAGATAAGCCTTATTTAGCTCCATCTCACTCCTTTTTCTCATGTTAAAGACACCTATATTTTTAGGGATTATCGCTTCCCTTCTCTTTATCCATTATCTTATCCTCTGGAGAACCCTATGAATCAAACTGTTTATATTCTTATTTTAGTTAGTCTGCTCATTCTCTTTTTAATCAATAAATACGAGAGAGAAAAACTGCAAAAGATTTTACAAGAGCAACTCTTAAAAGATGAAACCTTCAAAGCAAGCATCAAGGAACAAATCCAAACGACGGAGAACATCAACGATGTCATCCACGCCATCAATAAGGACTATCGCCTCGGCCTCTTGCTCTCGAAAGAAATCACAGATCAATTAAAGTAACCCGCAAAAAAAGGAGACGAGAAACTAAATCTCGCCTCCTTTTCTCTGCTAATCAAGCAACCTCCTCCCATACAAAGAAACCCCAAGCTTAGGCTTGGGGTTTCTCATTTTAAAAGTGATACAAGTCTTCGATAATACCAGCTACTTTTTTGATATCCCCTAGCATCCCTCGCATTTCAAAGTCTGCTAGCATAGGGAAACCAAAGCGCTGGCTGTACTGCTTGGCCGTTAGGCAATATTGATTATTAAAGTTGCGGTTTCCAGATCCTACAACTCCCAAGCATTTAGTGGCATTGTCTCCATAGGCAATAAAGTCTGCTACATCGGTCGTTAAAATCTCCACATCCCCATTATCAACACCATTTCCTCCTTCTAGGTAGGTCGGCAAAAAGACGATAAAAGGTGTATCGACTTCAAAGAAGGGCTTCCCTTCTTTGATCAGGTCTTTGACATGGATTTTTTCAATAACCAAGTCAGGATACCGCTCCCATAGATAATCACTGAGGCGACGGACAAAACTTTCAGTATTGCCACTTAAGCTGATATAGACAAAACATACTTTCATTTTCTTCTCCAATCAGACCAGCTCCTCTTCTTTGTCCAAAACTAGAGGAACTTTTAAATACTATAATCTAAGCTTGAAGGTCGCTAGCTGGTCTATTTTTCAATTTGTAGAGGAGGATTCCCAAGTAAACAAGGGCTACAACTACACTCAAGACAAGTGCATATAAGCTAGAAGCCTGTAACAAAGTCCGCAATTTATCTGACGTGATCACCGACATGGAAGAACGATAAGACCAGAAATTGTGCAAGCTTATTAAGAGGAAGGCTCCAATTTGACCTATATAGGCATAGGTTGCCTTGACAATATCCTTTTTAGATAGGAAGAAATAGCCAACAGCAATCAAGCCCCCAATCAAAAGAGATATCAATAACCAAGCAATCGGTCCGCGTAGTGCTACGATTAATTTTTCAAGGAAGGCTTTGTATTCTTCCCGTTCAAGAGCAGTGGTTAAGTTCAAAGAAGCTGCCATTTCATCTGTGACCTCCACTTTAGCCAATCCAAAGAAGGACTGAGCAGTTAATAGAGTTCCCATCGTTGACAGGGCTAGTAAGACATACATATAAATCGGATTTTTCTTCATTGTATTTCCTCGTTTCTAATATCCATACTATTTATTATAACGTGAACCGAAGGGAAGCGCAAGTTTAGATTTTCCCAGTTAGCCTATACAAAAAAGCTCCCTCTAAATCAGGATATGATCCAAAAGGAGCTCCTCTTTTATGAGTATATTGCTTCTAGAATTCTGAAAGCAAATTAGTTCAAGTGCCAGATGTCTTCGTTGTACTGAGCGATTGTACGGTCAGATGAGAAGAATCCTGCTTAGCAATGTTGACGATGACTTTATCCAACCATGCATCACGGTCTTCGTAGTCAGCCAACATTTGCTCTTTAACCTTGATGTAGTCTTCCAAGTCAAGAAGGGTCATGAACCAGTCTTTGTTGATCAACTCATTGTGAAGGCGTTCCAAACGTTCTTGGTTACCAACTGCAAGAACAGCGTCGCTGATGATGAAGTCAACCAATGGTTTGATTGCTTCACGAGCGTAGAATTCGCTTGATTTGTATGCAGATTTCGCGTAAAGGTCGATAACAGTTTCTGAATCTTCACCGAAGATGTAGATGTTTTCGTCGCCAACCAACTCAGCGATTTCCACGTTAGCCCCGTCCATCGTACCAAGAGTCAAAGCTCCGTTCAACATGAATTTCATGTTACCAGTACCTGAAGCTTCTTTAGAAGCCAATGAGATTTGTTCTGAGATATCACATGCTGGGATCAAGAAACTTGCGGCAGTCACGTTGTAGTTTTCAACCATCACTACTTGCAAGTGTGGAGCTACTGCTGGGTCGTTTGCGATGACTTCTGACAAGCAAAGGATCAAGTGGATGATATCTTGAGCGATTGTGTAGGCAGGAGCTGCTTTACCACCAAAGAAGACTGTGATTGGACGAGCAGGGATGTTTCCAGCTTTGATGTCAAGATATTTGTGGATCACATACAAAGCGTTCATTTGTTGACGTTTGTACTCGTGAAGACGTTTGATTTGGATATCAAAGATAGAATTTGGATTGATTTCCACACCTTGATGATCTTTCAAGTGACGAGCCAATTTACGTTTGTTGTGGGCTTTGATGTTTTCCAATTTTTCTTTGACAGCAGCTTTATCTTCGTATGAGAGAAGGTCTTCCAACTTAGAAGCATCATGGTGCCAGTCACGTCCAAGGATCTCATCCAAGTAGTGAGACAAGCTTGGGTTGGCATGCATAAGCCAACGACGGAAGGTAATTCCGTTTGTTTTGTTGTTGAATTTTTCTGGGTAAAGGTCGTAGAAGGCCTTCAACTCTGAGTTCTTCAAGATTTCAGTGTGAAGAGCTGCAACCCCGTTTACACTGTATCCATAGTGGATATCCATGTGGGCCATGTGGACACGATCGTGTTCATCAATGATTTGAACAGCTGGATCTTTGTGTTCAGCACGAACACGACGGTCCAATTCTTCAATGATTGGTACCAAGTGAGGAACCACTTCTTGCAAGAATTCAAGTGGCCATTTTTCAAGGGCTTCTGCAAGGATTGTGTGGTTAGTGTAAGCGGTCATGCTACGAACGATAGAGATGGCTTCATCCATTTCGATACCGCGTTCAGTCAAGAGACGGATCAACTCAGGAATGACCATAGATGGGTGAGTATCATTGATTTGTACAACTGCGTAGTCAGCAAGGTCATGCAAGTTGCTTCCTTTTTTTCGATCGCTTCGTCGAGGATCAATTGTGCACCGTTTGAAACCATGAAGTATTGTTGGAAAAATACGGAGCAATTCCCTTGACGGTTACTATCATCTGGGTACAAGAAAAGAGTCAAGTTGCGAGCGATATCTGTCTTGTCAAAGTTGATACCATCTTCAATGATGGATGAATCAACTGAATCCAAGTCAAACAAGCGCAAGCGGTTCTTGGTTTCGATCTTGTAACCAGGTACATCGATATCATAAAGCGTAGAAGTCAAGGTAAAGTGTGCAAATGGCACTTGGTAGCTACGGCTTGAACGAACGAGCCAGCTTTGGTCAGTCAACCATGCGTTTGGAATCGTTTCTTGTTGGTTGTTTTTAAGAACTTGTTGGAACAAACCAAAGTGATAGTTCAAACCAACCCCATCCCCTGTCAAACCAAGGCTTGAGATAGAGTCGATAAAGCAGGCCGCCAAACGTCCCAAACCACCGTTACCAAGTGATGGTTCCAATTCCACTTCTTCTACTTCGATCAAGTCTTTACCAGCATCTGACAATTCTTTTTTGACATCGTCGTAAAGACCCAAGTTGATCAAGTTATTCGACAAGAGTTTACCGATCAAGAACTCAGCTGAGATATAGTAAACTTTTTTCTTACCAGTATTTAATTTCTTTTGGGCACTTGCCTGCTTGGTGTAATTAAGCAAAGCAATGTACAATTCTTCGTTTGAACATTCTGCAATTGTTTTTTGATGATGATCAATCACATATTTTTGTAATGATTCCATGGTTAAGTGTCTCCTTGTGTTTTGATTAGATAGGGGGAAAGATTATTTTTCCGCTTTTCGCTTCTTCTTTCACCAAGTCAGTATTTTCACGACGATAGATGGTTGTGAAATCAAGTAATTCTTGCTCAACAGCAGGAGTCAATTGATCCGCTGTCATCCGCCATGCCCAGTTGCCACCAAGGGTAGATGGGAAGTTCATACGAGCTGAGCCATCCAACTCTAGCAAGTCTTGCATGGTAGCGATGGCCATAAAGCTGACAGAAGCAAAGACGGTACGAAGCATCGCATGTGGAACAGATTCGTATTCTTTACGGTTGGTGTAACGAGCAAGGTACTCACGAGTTGGATCGTCAATTTCATTGCGGTACCATCCAAGAACCGTGTTGTTATCATGTGTTCCAGTGTACATAACAGAGTTGTTTGGCGCTAAGTGAGGGCTGTCGATACTTTCATCGTCAGGATTGAAGGCAAATTGAAGAATCTTCATGCCTGGGAAGCCTGTGCGCTCACGAAGCTCAATGACTTCGTCCGTCATGAAGCCAAGGTCTTCTGCGATGATGTTCAAATCACCGAGTTCTTCTTTCACTGCGGCAAAGAGTTTGTAGCCAGGACCTTTGACCCATTTACCTGGTGCTGCTGTATCAGAACCAGCTGGGATTTCCCAGTAAGATTCAAAACCACGGAAGTGGTCGATCCGCACGATGTCGTAGATCTTGAAGCTCTCACGCAAGCGTTCAATCCACCATTTGTAACCATCTTTGTCCATTGCTTCCCAGTCATAGATTGGGTTGCCCCAAAGCTGACCAGTTGCTGAGAACTCATCTGGTGGGCATCCTGCGATGCAGGTTGCTTTTCCATTTTCATCTGTTTTAAAGAGATGAGGATTTGCCCACATATCGCTTGAATCTTCCGCTACGTAGATTGGCATATCACCTACGATCTCAATATGGTTGTCGTTAGCGTATGCTTTCAATTTCAACCATTGTTTGAAGAAGAAATACTGTGTTACTCGATGGTAAGTCAATTTATCTTCCAATTGAGCGCGGTATGAAGCAAGGGCTTCCGGTTGACGTGCACGAATCGCAGCGTCTGGCCATTCTGTCCATGCTTTTAATTCAAAGTGCTCTTTAATAGCCATGTATTCAGCAAATAATTCCAACCAAGCTGCATTTTCTTCAGCAAAACGGCTGAAGTCATCCCAATCACCATTTTCAATAAAAGCTTTAACCGCTTTTTCTAGAAGAGGACGACGTTGTTCGAAGATCTTCGCATAGTCTACTTCTGTTGGGTCTTGACCAAAATCAACACCTTCGACATCGGATGCATCCAAGAGCCCTTGCTCGATCAAGAGATCGAAGTCAATAAAGTGGGTGTTGCCTGCAAAAGCTGAGAAGGATTGATAAGGAGAATCTCCATAACTGGTTGTTCCGAGAGGCAAAATTTGCCAATACCGTTGCTTAGTCCGAACGAGGAAATCGACAAAATCGTAAGCTGCTTGACCAAACGAACCGATTCCATACTTCCCAGGCAAGGATGAAATGTGCATCAAGACACCACTTTGGCGTTTTTTCATTGAGGGTACCACCTTTAGTTTAATATTTTTTGTTTCAAAGAAAAATAGACCAACTTTCTACTCTGTTCTGTTCCAGTTCTCATTCCGACTCTTAGAAGGCATAAGAAGCGACCAACTTTCAGACATAGAAATAAATTTAGCCTATTTATAAATGACCTTAGATCATCGTTATGCAACGTTCAAGGAAAACGTTTGCGTTACGTGTCCATTATAAAGTATTCTTGTGGTTTATGCAAGAGGTTTCCTAAACTTTTATGATTTTTTCTGCAGGTTCACCCCACGCCTAGTTTATCCCTTTCTCATTTTCTTGTCAACTATTTGTGTGTATTTAATAGAAGATAAAAATTTTTAAAAAATTTTTGCACAAAGAGCTTGCAAACGTTTTCTCTCTGTGATATACTATTCGTATTAAGGAAAACGTTTGTCTAAAACGTTTTCAACTAATAATCTTATTTTTATTCTTTAGGAGGAATAAATCATGAAACGCACAATTCTTCGAAGCGCTGCTGTACTTGGTACAGTTGGATTCGCATCACTTCTTTTGGTAGCTTGTGGAGGCAAAAAAGAAGATTCTTCTTCTGCTAAACGAGTTGACCGTCTACGTCGATAATGGTTACAAATCTTATATGGAAGAAGCTGCGAAAGCTTTTGAAAAAGAAAGTGGCACAAAAGTAAACATCAAGACTGGTGACGCTCTTGGTGGTTTGGACAAATTGTCTCTTGACAACCAATCTGGTAAAGCTCCAGACGTTATGATGGCACCATACGACCGTGTAGGTGGTCTTGGTAACGATGGTCAATTGGCTGAAGTCGCATTGAACAAAGACAGCAAGACTGACAAAACAACTGAATCACTTGTAACAAACGGTGGTAAAGTATACGGAGCCCCAGCAGTTATCGAAACATTGGTTCTTTACTACAACAAAGACCTCTTGCAAGAAGCTCCAAAAACGTTTGGTGAACTTGAAGAATTAGCAAAAGATAGCAAATATGACTTCGCTGGTGAAGATGGTAAAAATACTGCCTTCCTTGCTGACTGGACAAACTTCTACTATGCATACGGACTCCTTTCAGGTAACGGTGGATATGTCTTCGGTAAAAGTGGTACAGATCCAAAAGACATTGGTTTGAACAACCAAGGTGCTATCGACGGTATCGAATACGCGAAAACTTGGTACGCTAAATGGCCTAAAGGATTGCAAGACACTAAAGGTGCTGCAAACTTCATCCAAACTCAATTCCAAGAAGGTAAGACAGCTGCCATCATCGATGGACCATGGAAAGCATCTTCATTGAAAGAAGCAAAAGTAAACTATGGTGTAGCAACTATCCCTACCCTTCCAAACGGAAAAGCATACTCTGCCTTCGGTGGTGGTAAAGCTTGGGTTATCCCTGCAGGTGCTAACAACCCTGAAGCAGCTCAAAAATTTGTTGATTTCTTGACTTCAACTGATCAACAAAAAGCCTTATACGATAAGACTAACGAAGTGCCAGCTAACACAGAAGCTCGTGAATACGCTGTTGGTAAAAACGATGAGTTGACTGCTGCCGTTGTTAAACAGTTTGAAAATGCACAACCAATGCCAAACATCTCTGAAATGAGTACTGTTTGGGACCCAGCTGCAACTATGCTCTTCGACGCTGTAAGTGGTAAGAAATCTGCTAAAGATGCTGCTGACGATGCTGTTAAATTAATCAAAGAAACTATCGAACAAAAATTCGGTGGCAAGTAATACAGTTCCCAAGGGGCTGGGAATCTTTCCCAGCCTTTCACTGTGATGTGGCCTCTGGTCGCTCACTTATAAGGAGTCGATATGGAAACACAACAAAATCCAAAAAAGGCAATGTGGTTATCCCTCATTCCTGGCTTGGGACAAATCTATAACAAACAGAAAGCAAAAGGATACATCTTCCTCGGTGTAACACTTGTCTTTCTCGCTTACTTTTTCGGTATTGGTTTGGAGGAATTGTCCAAACTACTTACCCTCGGTACTGTCCGTGGAAAAGATAATTCTCTTTTTATCTTGATTCGTGGTGCCTTCCACTTAATTATCACCGTCGTTTATTTGATGTTCTACGCTCTAAATATCAAAGATGCGGGTACTGTAGCTAAGCGGATTAATAACGGTATTCGAGTGCCGATGACCCTAAAAGAGATGGTGAATGCTATCTATGAAAATGGCTTCCCATATCTCTTGATCATCCCTTCTTATATTGCCATGACCTTTGCAATCATCTTCCCTGTTTTGGTTACCTTGATGATTGCCTTTACCAACTACGACTTTAAGCATACAGCTCGCTTTACGCTCCTCGATTGGATCGGACTTCAAAACTTCACCAACATGTGGACTTTGAGTACCTTCCGTTCTGCCTTTACATCTGTATTGGGCTGGACCTTGATCTGGGCCTTGGCAGCTTCAACACTTCAAATCGTCCTTGGTATCCTGACGGCCATTATTTCCAACCAACCATTCATTAAAGGAAAACGCATCTTCGGTGTTATCTTCCTTCTTCCTTGGGCGGTTCCTGCCTTCATCACAATCTTGACCTTCTCAAACATGTTCAACGATAGTATCGGGGCAATCAATGCGCAAGTCCTTCCGCTCTTTGCGAAGATTTTACCATTCTTGGATGGGGTTCTTATTCCTTGGAAAACTGATCCTACTTGGACGAAAATTGCTTTGATTATGATGCAAGGTTGGCTCGGCTTCCCTTACATTTACGTCTTGACACTCGGAATCTTGCAATCTATTCCAAACGATCTTTATGAAGCAGCCTATATTGATGGGGCAAATGCTTGGCAAAAATTCCGCAACATTACCTTCCCAATGATTTTGGCGGTTGCGGCACCAACGCTCATCAGCCAATACACCTTCAACTTTAACAACTTCTCTATCATCTATCTCTTTAACGATGGTGGACCTGGATCTGTTGGAGGAAATGCTGGTTCGACAGATATCTTGATTTCTTGGATCTATAAATTGACAACGAACTCATCACCTCAATACTCAATGGCTGCTGCGGTTACGTTGATTATCTCTCTGATTGTGATCTCGATCTCGATGATTGCCTTCAAGAAACTGCACGCATTTGATATGGAGGATGTGTAAAATGAAAAATTCAGTTCAATTTAAACGCCGCCTGAATCATTTCTTGACTTACCTCTACTTGGTTGTCCTTTCCATCATCATCATCTATCCCTTGTTGATCACGGTTCTTTCAGCCTTCAAAACTGGTAACGTCAGTGCCTTTACGCTTGATTTCAGTGGCAGTCTCAGCTTTGATAACTTCCAAAAACTCTTTACGGATACCCTATATGGTACTTGGTACCTCAACACCTTGATTATCGCCATTATTACCATGGTTGCTCAAACATCTATCATTACCTTGGCAGGGTATGCCTACAGCCGTTACAACTTCTTGGCTCGTAAGCAAAGTTTGGTCTTCTTCTTGATTATCCAAATGGTGCCTACCATGGCCGCTTTGACTGCCTTCTTCGTTATGGCCTTGATGTTGAACGCCTTGAACCACAGCTGGTTCCTGATCTTCCTCTATGTCGGTGGAGGAATTCCAATGAACGCTTGGTTGATGAAGGGTTACTTCGATACAGTCCCAATTTCACTTGATGAATCTGCAAATTGGATGGTGCTGGACACTTCCGTCGCTTCTGGCAAATCGTCCTTCCATTGGTTCGCCCAATGATTGCGGTCCAAGCACTTTGGGCCTTCATGGGACCTTTTGGAGACTACATCTTGTCTAAATTCTTGCTTCGTGACGAAATCAATTACACGGTAGCTGTTGGTCTTCAAACCTTTATCAGTGACCAAAAAAATCAAAAGATTGCCTTCTTTGCGGCAGGTGCGATTCTGATTGCAGTCCCAATCTGTGTGCTCTTCTTCTTCCTCCAAAAGAACTTTGTTTCAGGCTTGACAGCTGGTGGGGATAAAGGATAAAATAAGGTTTTCTATCAGGAGTTTGTCACCTTCCATGGATAGGTACAACTTCCATCAATGAAGATAAGAAGGAGAATGTCTCTCCTACTTTTCTCCCAGTCACATAAATTTTATCTTTAAGGAAAGGATGGGAGTGGGACAAGGGTAGCAAGTTGATTGATTTGCTACTGGTCTCTCTCCCATCTTTGGTTAAGGATAAAATCTTGTTATGCTCTCCATACAAGGGAAATCCATCCCGGAGATTAGAAAGGTCTCTTCATGCCCTATCCATTTAATTATTTTTCCAGCCTTTTTCAGGTAAGAAAAGCATTTGCAAACCGCAAACAACTCAACTGGTTCCAAATGATCTTTACCTCACTCTTTCTTCTATCCTTGACCCTGATTCCTGTTGCCGTTCAAAATGCAGAATTACAGACCTACCCCTTAACCACCTTTGTTAGCGATGTCTTTGATCCCTTAACAGAGGATGTTATGAAGGACTTGAAAGAAAATGTCCGTATTGAACAGCATGAACTAGTCTATAACAGTCATTTTGGAGTTCATAAGAACAAAGCTGGCCATGTTATCATTGGTCATCACGAAGGGACTCCATTAGGTGAAAAATTAACCCTCTATTTCGATAAGACCCAACTAGTGATCAGCAGAGAAAATAAAGAACTTGCAAACATTCCTTATCAGGCAATCAATCAAAAGAGTCTTGAAAACAAAGATGCTTTAAGCCAAGCCATTTCCAAAGATTGGTTCCAAGCCAATCGATTGGCAGTTAGTCTCTTCCTCGTCCTCTTCTCAGGTTTCTTATCTGCTGTGAATTTGCCATTTTAGTATTTGGAGCTTCCTTCTTCCTCTTCTTGACACGGAAGTCACGTCTCTTCTCTTTAAAGACTTTCAAAGAATGCTTCAACTTCACTCTCAACTGTCTTGGATTGCCTATTCTTGCGAGCGTCCTGATCAGCTTATTGTTCCACCAAGTCTTTACGACAACCATCTTGATCCAAAATATCCTATTTGTCTTGTTCCTCGCACTTGCTTTCTATAAGACTCATTTCCGGGATCCAGATTACAAACCTTAGGGAGGTCCTTTATGCGTGTCACCATCAAAGATGTAGCCAAACTTGCTGGCGTTGCACCATCTACCGTTACACGAGTGATTCAAAATAAATCTACCATCAGTGAAGCCACTAAAGAACGGGTTCGTTCTGCCATGAAAGAACTAGATTACCATCCAAACCTCAATGCTCGTAGCTTAGTGAGCCAGTCCAGTCAGGTGATTGCCCTTGTCTTGCCTGATGAGAGTGATGTGTTCTTCCAAAACCCCTTCTTCCCTACGGTCCTCCGTGGGATTAGTCAGGTTGCTTCTGATTATGGCTATGCCATTCAGATTTGTACAGGGGCGAATGAAACCCACCGCCTCGATCAACTCAAACAAATGATTTATGGTAAGCGGGTAGATGGGCTCATCTTCCTCTATTCCAAATTGAATGATCCTCTGGTTGACTTCTGTATTCAAGATAAATTTCCTTTCTTGATTTTAGGGAAAGCAACTTCACCTTTTGTATCCTTAGTCGATAACGACAATGTTAAGGCAGCCTTTGACGCGACCGAATATTTTATCAACAAGGGATACCAACACATCGCCTTTGTGGGAGGAAATAAGGAATTGGCTGTTTCTCAAGACCGCTACAAGGGCTACCAAGAAGCTCTTGCCAGTCACCAGATCCCTCTCCGTGAGGAATTGGTCAAGTTCTCCTTTGGTTTCTTGCTGGAAGAAAATTCTTACCAAATCATGGATACCCTGCCTTTTGAAGAACTTGAAGCACTCATGACAACGGATATTCTAGTTGCCGAAGGGGTTCGGAGATACCTGAGCGACAAACAAGTCGACCTTCCGATTATTTCCTTCGACTCCATTCAACCGCGGATCCCTATTGATGCCTATATTGATATTAATACGGTTGAATTAGGACGCGAATCTGTCAGAACCTTACTCCAAATTATTAAAGACAACAAGGAAAACAAAACTGTTTGCTACAGACAGCTCATTGAACACTCGATTATTGAACTTTAGGAGAACCTATGACCACACACTTTGCTGCTTATTTAGATGACCAAGACTTGATTCGCATGGAAGGAGGAGAGAGCGTAACAGCCTCTCTTCCTTTTACCTTGACGTCTGGTTCGAAAACGATTGAACTCTTGCCGACAGAGGAAGAAAAAAATCTTCGAAGCCCCCTTCCCATCGACATGAGTCAAAGCTATACTCTCTCCAACGCTAAAGGAGAAACCTGCCTCCTCCACTACCGGGATATTGTCCGCCAACCCATCTTTGATCAGCTATATGCTTATGATGGAGAGGATTTAGGAGCTCATTACTCAAAAGAAAAAACGACCTTTGCTTTTTGGGCTCCTATCTCTCAAGAGGTTGAGCTCTTGATCAACCAAACAGCCTACCCGATGGAGCGGACAGAAAAAGGAGTTTGGCGTCTAGCACTCGAAGGAGATTGGGAAAAAGCCTCTTATTACTACCAGCATCAGGTCAATGGTGTAACCCATATCGTTCATGATCCTTATGCTCTTTCTTCTGAAGCCAATTCAGGAGCTAGCTATGTCATCGACCGACACAAGATTGAACGCCCCATCCAGAGAGCAACGACGCAATTGGATCCGACTGAAGCCATTATTTATGAACTGAGTGTCCGTGATTTCTCTATGCAAAAAGAAGCTGGTTTCCATCATCCTGGAACCTTCCCAGCCCTCTTAGAATCTCCTAAACATGGAGAACAGACCTTTGGCTTTGACTATTTGAAATCCCTGGGCATTACTCATATTCAGCTCTTGCCCCTCTATGATTTCGGAAGCGTGGATGAAACCAACCCTACTTCTGGCTACAATTGGGGCTATGATCCTGTGCAATACAATGTTCCTGAAGGAAGTTTTAGTACCCAGGCAAATGATCCTTACCAACGGATCCTGGAGTTGCAACAGGTGATTGATACCTACCATAAGGCAGATCTCAGCCTCATCATGGACGTTGTCTATAACCATGTTTACCTCTCTGATGAATTTGCTTTTGAGCGGATTGTCCCAGGCTATTTCTATCGCTATGACCAAGACCGTCAACGAACCAACGGAACCTTTTGTGGCAACGATGTAGCCAGCGAGAGAGCCATGGTTCGCAACTACATCAAGCAGTCAGTCAAGCAATGGGTTCAACTCTATGGCTTTGATGGCTTTCGCTTTGACCTGATGGGTATTCTTGATCGCCAAACCATGATGGAAATTCAAGAAGAATTAGTAGCCATTTACCCCAACATTTACCTTTATGGAGAAGGCTGGAAGATGGATACTGGACTGGATCCTGAACTCTTGGCCCATCAATACAATGCCAGTCAACTCCGTCCGTATGGCTTCTTCAGTGACAATTTCCGTGATACCATTAAACGAAGCATCCTGAACGAAGGACGTATCGACAGTCGCTATCAGGCCAATGATCTGGCTAATATTTTGACTGGTAACGTCGGTCTCAAAGGAGCACCCCACTTTGTGCGTCCGCAACAGGCAATCAACTATGTGGAATGCCACGATAACGCAACCTTCTTTGACTATCTCAAGGTTGAAAATCCAAACATTTCAGAGGAGCAGCGTCAGGCTAAAGCTCGACTCGGTTTGCATCTCGTACTCTTAGCTCAAGGAGTTCCCTTCCTACATGCTGGTCAAGAGTTCTATCGCAGCAAGGGCTTAGAAGAGAATACTTACAATCTTCCAGATTCTCTAAATCAACTAGACTGGCTTTCTTCTACAGCTTATGAAACAGATATTCAGTTCCTGCGCGAATTGATTGCCTATCGGAAAGAGGAAGAGCTCCTTCGCTTTGACAAGGCTCAAGATATACGGGATTACTGCCAAGTCACTTGGATCTCAGAGAAGACTTTCTCATACAGCATTGAGAAAGACGGTCGTAAGCTGCTTATCTTGGTCAACCTGGGGGGTCAAGAATGGACTTATCAACTCAAACAGCCTGCTAGATTAGCGATTGCCTACCCTCATGTGTATGGAAGAGAGCAAGAGCTTTCTCAAGAAGAATTTACCGTTCCAGGCCATGGTTGGATCTTGGTAGAACAAGCATAAAAAAATTCCTGCAAGAAGTTCTTGCAGGAATTTTTTAGTCTTCTACTTCGACAAAGCGTCCAATAATATGAACATTGTCTGAAATTGTTATAAAAGCTTGAGGATCCGCTTTTTTCATTAAAAATTTAAACTCATTAAACTCTGCTCGGGTAATAACAGTGAGCAAGACCGCTTTTTCCTGATGGTTATAGGTTCCTTCGGCATTGTGGATAATGGTTGCCCCACGATGCAATCGCTTATGGATTTTCTCAATAATCTTATCCGGTTGGCTAGTGACAATCATAGCTTGCATCCGCTTCTGCTTGGTAAAGACGGCATCTGTCACTCGACTGGAAACAAAAATGGTAATCATCGAATAGAGGGCATACTTCCAACCAAAGGTCATCCCTGCTATCAACATGATGGTCCCATTGACGATGAGAGAAATTTACCGACATTCTTGCCCGTTCGCTTTCGAATGGTCAAACTGACAATATCGGTTCCCCCACTTGAGATATTATTCCGAAGGGCAAAACCAATCCCTGTCCCCATAACAACACCCCCAAACAAGGCGTTCATGATAGGATCATTGGTGAGAGTAACTACGGGGACAAATTGGATAAAGAAGGAACTCATGGACACCGTGATAAAGGTAAAAATGGTAAATTTATGGCCAATTTGATACCAGGCAATAATCATTAAGGGCAGATTGATGGCATAAAATGACAAGGAAACAGGAATCGTAAAGCCCAAAAATCGATCACTAAGAGCGGAAACAATCTGTGCTAACCCTGTCGCTCCACTTGAATACACACGTCCCGGCTGGAAAAAGAAGTTCACAGCAATCGCAGATAAAAATCCATAGACCAATGAGGCTGAAATCTTTTCATCATACTTTTCGCGGGAAATGCTTTTCAAGACCCGTAATAATTTAAAATTATAAGCAATTCTTCTCACATAATAACGTAAGATTTTACCTAAGCGAGTTTTTTTCATGACTATCTCTTAATTTATAAATAAAGGGAAAATCCCAGAAGCTACTTCTGCGGATTTCCGCTTTTATTCTTACTCCTCAGTTTTGACTTCTACTTGTAGGCTCAACTCTTCCAGTTGTTTGGTGGCTACTGTAGAAGGGGCTTGGGTCATTGGATCTGTTGCCTTGTTGTTCTTAGGGAAGGCAATCACTTCACGGATATTCTCCTCACCAGCTAACAACATAACAAAACGGTCCAAACCAAGAGCCAATCCACCATGTGGAGGGAAACCATAATCCATAGCTTCTAGCAAGAAACCAAATTGCTCTGTCGCATCTTCTTTTGAGAAACCAAGAGCCGTAAACATCCGTTCTTGCAATTCTTTTTGGTTGATCCGGAGACTTCCTCCTCCAAGTTCGTAACCATTAAGCACAATGTCATAGGCAATAGCACGTACCTTGGCAAGATCGCCCTCTAATTCATGAGCTGTCTCTGCTTGCGGAAGTGTAAAGGGATGGTGAGCACTCATGTAACGGCCTTCTTCTTCAGACCACTCAAACATTGGCCAATCTACCACCCATAGGAAGTTGAATTGACTGTTGTCAATGAGGTCCAATTCCTTGGCAATTCTACAACGAAGGGCACCTAGTGTTGCGTTGGCTACTTCTAATGTATCTGCTACAAAGAGGACCAAATCTTTCTCTTCCAACTGTAAAGCATTTGTCAACTCTGTTGTCACATCTGTCAAAAACTTAGCAACTGGACCGTTCAAAGCACCATCCGCTACCTTGACCCATGCTAGACCTTTAGCCCCATATTGTTTGGCTACTTCGGTCATCTTATCGATGTCTTTACGTGAGTAGTTATCTGCAGCGCCTTTGACGACAATGGCTTTCACTGCTGGAGCTTCTGAGAAGACCTTGAAGTCTACGCCCTTTACAACTTCTGTCAAGTCTGTCAAGAGCATCTCAAAACGAGTATCTGGTTTGTCAGAACCGTAAGAGCCATCGCATCATCGTACTTCATCCGTGGGAAAGGAAGGGTGACTTCAATCCCCTTGGTTTCTTTCATGACACGCGCGATTAAACCTTCTGTAATATCTTGAATTTCTTGCTCTGTCAGGAAAGAGGTTTCTAAGTCGACCTGTGTAAACTCAGGTTGACGGTCTCCACGTAAATCTTCGTCACGGAAACATTTAACGATTTGATAATAGCGGTCAAAGCCAGCATTCATCAATAACTGTTTGGTGATTTGAGGGCTTTGAGGCAAGGCATAAAAGTGACCCTTGTTAACACGAGATGGAACGAGGTAGTCACGCGCCCCTTCTGGTGTTGACTTAGAAAGGAATGGTGTTTCCACATCAATAAATTCCAACTCATCCAAGTAGTTGCGGATAGAATGCGTTACCTTGGCACGTAATTTCAAGTTTTCCAACATTTCTGGACGACGCAAGTCCAAATATCGATAGCGGAGACGGGTATCGTCGTTGGCTTCAATCCCGTCCTTGATCTCAAATGGTGTGGTTTTTGCCGTATTAAGGACAGTCAAGGAAGAGACATGCATTTCAACCTGACCTGTTGCAATTTTATCATTAGCTTGCTGTCTGGCAACAACTTGACCTGTCACTTCGATCACATACTCGCTACGAAGACTCTCGGCCGTTGCCATGACTTCCGAACTGACAGTTTCCGGATTGATGACCAATTGCATAATCCCTTCACGATCTCGCAAATCAATAAAGATCAATCCACCCAAATCGCGGCGTCGACTCACCCATCCCTTGAGGGTTAGTTCTTGTCCAATGTGTTCCTCGCGAACACGTCCAGCATACATGGAACGTTTCATTGTATTTTTACTCTCCAAACTAATATTCTTCCTTCTATTTTACCATAAAGCCTGTCAGATAAGTGCTTTTCCAGAGATTTTTCCAGAAAAAACAGTTCTTTTATTCAGCTTCTTTCTTGGTAGGAGTTTTCTCTTGTTTGGCCTCTTCATCGTATAGGGTTGGGGCCAAGATTTTCATCAGACTAGCTGTTCCAAAACGCATGATAGCTGCCAAGACTCCAAATATTGGAGCCAAGTTACGGAAAAAGAAGTCTCCTCTGATTAATTGGGTGATGAGGCCCGTAATTAGAAAGACCACGATTCCTTGAAGAATCGCATAAACAGCTATTTTCTTCATTGTTTTCATCTTGTACCAGTTCCTCTCTTTCTAGTAGACAGACTTATCCACAAGTCTGTGGATAAGTCTGTGAATATGGGGATAAGTTTCTTCAAAACCATAGGAAAAAGGTTGAGAATACCCAGTCTCAACCTCTTCGCATCTTACTTAAATTGGTCCGGCTGACCTTTATAGTTAGCCCATTCCTGACTTAAGAATCGATTGTTAATCTTGTATTCAGGGGCAGGTTGAGGGTTGGAGACAAAAGGATCAACTGCTTTGTCAAATGCCAACCATCCATTCCAGCCCATATGAATGGTATCTTGCATAAAGTAGGGTTTATCACCATCTTTAGAAAAATCAGCAATATGGGTAAAGCCTTGACTTTCTAATTGATAACGGATTTTTTCAACTGTCCGTTGATACATTTCTTTACTCAAACCTGTGTAGGCCATCCATTTCGAGTTTACTGGAGGGATAACAAAGATCACATTGGTTTTAGACTGAGCAAACTGATCCAAGACGAGTTGTAAATCATTGTATTCTGGAGATTGCTCATAGGACTCATTTTTTTGGAATCCTTTGAGTTTCTTTAACTTACTAGCAAGGCGATGGGTGTAAAAGCTATTACTTATGCCTAGTTTATTATTATTGGTTTTCTTTTTGGCTTCCGCCGTCGCCAATTCTTCCAAGGCTTCGTAAGAAAATGTATCCGGTAAAGCATCTAAGCGAGAGAGTACTTTTTTCTCATAGTTGCTATTGTTCATTGCCGTAAAGGTGCTAAAGAAGGCATCCTCCCGACGAACAAAGCGCATGAGGGTCTGATTGAGACCTTTTTCAAAACTAGATAGATTTTGACCTTTCGCTAGCTTCTGAACTTCTCCCTGCATAGCAACATTTGGGTATTGTTGCAAAAGACGAGATGCCGCATACTGGCTTGCTGGTCCAGCTTCTTGGTTGGCCAAAAAGCTCGTTAATTGATCACTGTTAAAGTATTGCTGGAAGGCCGATGAATCATAACCGTCCTTCGTAAACCACTGGGGAGATACCACATAGACAGCCGTTTTCCCTTCTAGTTGAGGAAGAATTTGCTGCATCCCAAAATATTGGTTCAAGGACGCCGCCCCTCGTTGTCCTAAAAAGTACGGACGATAAGAGCGATCATACTTCTCTGCTAGTACTGCTGGGTGGACGATATCAAACCGCAACCATTCGCTGGAACCAAAGAAGGGTACAAAACGATAGTTGGGATCCCCGAGCGCTTCTTCCTTGCGGGCACGACTTTTAAAACCTTCTGCTGTCAAGCTCACTGCGGCCTTTTTCTCCTCTGTCAGATTATGTTTGTGGTTAATCGGATAGAAAAAGAGAAGAGTAGCGACAAGAGCCATGGCGCAAAAGACAGGACCCAGAATCAGCCACAATCGTTTAAGCATTCTGAAGCTCCATGACACCTTCTACGATTTTGTTGGCTGTATTCCAGTCATCACGACCAAATTCAGATACTGGAACCCGAATATCGAAGCGGTTTTCCAATTCAACAATCAACTCAACGGTTCCCATGCTATCAAGAACACCGGCATCAAAGAGATCCTCATCCATCATATCTGAGACATCTTCCATAAACAATTCATCAATAATTTCAATTACTTGTGATTTTACATCCATTTTTCATTTTTCCTTTTCTTATTTCATTTTTGGAAACCATTGCTGATCCAAGAAACCTGAGAAAATCAGGAAGGACAGCATAACAGTGTTGAAGGTAATAAAGATTCCAAGAGCCTGGGTCCAGCGATTGTCTGGTAGGGGCTCTAGTCCTTTTGCTTTACGTTCTTTATTGATTGTTTTTTTCTTCCGAAGCCAGGCATCATTGATCACAAGACCAAGTCCGTGGAAAAGACCATAAGCAACATAATACCAGGTCACTCCATGCCAGAAGCCCATGACCAACATGTTAATGATATAGGCAACGTTTGACGTTGTAATCCGACTCTGAAAGACCTTGTTGCGCATCAAGACCATGACTAGGCGCATAAAGACAAAGTCACGGAACCAGAAGGACAAACTCATGTGCCAACGATTCCAGAACTCCTTTAAATCACGTGATTTGAAAGGAAGATTAAAGTTGATTGGGCTCTTAATTCCCATCAAATTAGATGCCGCAAGGGCAAACATGGAATAGCCTGCAAAGTCAAAGAAGAGATCTAAACCAAAGACGTACATCACCCCTAAGGTTCCTAGGTTAAAGACGCCCCCTTGAAGAAGGGCATAGGTCTTGACATGTCCAAGTAAGAGGTGGCCGAAGATATGAGCTAAAATAAACTTATAGAGAAAGCCAAGCATGATATACTTGACGCTCTGCTCCAGCATATCGAGGAGCTCATCCCGATCTGGAATCGTTAGGTAATCTTCATTGAAGCGTTTGAAGCGGTCGATTGGCCCACTTGAAAAAGTCGGCATAAAGAGCAAGAAACGCAAGAATTCCCAGAGATTAAATTCTTTGAGGGTCCCATCTCGCATCTCGATAATCATCCCTACCGCTCGGAAGGTCAGATAGGAGATCCCAAGGAAGCCCATCCAAGACTGGGTCCCATCAATAGCTGGTTGCACCTTCACAAAAGCCAAGGGTAAAACGACCAAGAAAGAGTGAAGGTAAAAGACCCACTTGTTATCACGCTGACTTCGATAGATTTTATAAGAATAGACCCAAAGGATTTGCCAAAAGAGGTAGAAAAGAACCGCATAGATTTGTTTCAAGTCCGTCCCTGTCAGCATCAAAACAATAAAGGCGAGGCTGACCAAGGCTTCATAAACTGGGAAACGCTTCTTAAAGAAGAGGCCAACAAAGATAGGCAATAAGGCCCCAATCAGATAAATAAAGTAGATCGGGGTCCCATAGGGTTCTAAATGAGGGAGCTGTTTCAAAAACTCGATCATCGGTTGTTAACCTCACTAATCAACCCTTTGATGTCGATTTTCCCATTTGGAGTTAGCGGCAAGCTGTCACGGTAAAGGAATTTTGAAGGCATCATATAAGACATCATGATGTGCTCCAAATCTTCCTTAATCGCTTTGGTAATATCAATCTCGCGCTCAAATTGTTCCTTGACCCCATCTTTTAAGATGACATAGGCCAAGAGATTTTGAACCTTGTGATCTTTGTTGTAGCGTGGCACTGCAACAGCCGAGTCGATGTACTGAGACTTGTTCAAGTTTTGAGAAACATCTTCTAGCTCAATACGGTAGCCGTTAAACTTGATCTGGGAAGTCCATCCGACCACCATAGAGAAGAAGACCTTCATCTGTCATGGTTCCGACATCTCCCGTATGGTAGGCTGGAAGTCCTTCAAATTCGAAGAAGGCTTCTGCTGTTTTCTCTGGATTATTCATATAACCTTTTGAAACAGCTGGTCCAGACACGATGATCTCACCTTGCTCTCCATTTGGCAATTTATTTCCTTCCTCATCAATGATAAAGGTTGGAGAATCTTCTTTGGTATAACCAATTGGCAAGCGTTTAAGTGTCGCTAGCATCTCATCTGTGATAGCAACCGCCGACAAAGCAACAGTTGCTTCCGTTGGCCCATATGCATTGATGATGCGCGCATTCGGGAAACGCTCACGCAGTTTTTGAGCCGTTTTAACCGTTAACTCTTCCCCATCAAAGTAGAAATGGGTGATGCCTGGCATCTTTTCAGCATTGAAATCTTCAGACAGCATGGCCATATCTGCAAAAGATGGTGTTGAAGTCCAGATAGCAATCGGGAGAGAAAAGATGGTCGCAAAGAGTTGTTTGAAATCTTGAGTGATGGCTGATGGAAGGGCAAAAAGCGTTCCTCCAAGAGCCAAAGTTGGTGCCCAGTACATAACAGATAAGTCAAAGGAATAGGGTGGTTGCGCCAACATTTGCGGACGCTCTGGCGTCGCAAATTCCTTGTCTGTAATCATCCAGTTGGTGAAGCTGAGCAAGTTATCATGCGAAATTTGCACCCCTTTTGGTTTCCCAGTTGTCCCTGAAGTAAAGATGATGTAGTAGTTATCATCCCCTTTGACCGGATGTTGCAAATCATAGGCATGCTGAGCCGCATAAGCTTGACGCACTTGCTCCAAGGACATGATTGGAGCAGCTGGGTTCTCAATTGGAAACTCATTGATGGCGATAATTAAGCTTGGCTCTGCTACTTCAACAATCGCAGACACGCGCTCCAAGGCAGAGTGGCTATCAATTGGGATATAAGCATGACCAGATTTGGTCAAGGCCACAAAGCTTGCTAACATTTCATATTCTTGGCCACCAAAGACCACAACAGGTGACTTTCAGGAAGTCCCATTTGGTCAATGTAAGCTGCTAAGCTATCTGAGTCTGCCTTCAATTGGCCATAGGTATGCTCTTCTCCAAGAACATTGTAGACAGGATAGTCTGGTTGCAGTTGGGCGTAGCGTTCAATCGCCTCGATCATATCAGTAATTGGTTGGTTTGACACGGTAGGGATCTCCTTTAAAATTCATTGTAGATAAAGCCACCCTGACCTTGACCAAGGTAACTAAAGAAATAGAGTAGGGCTAAGAAAATAGCGAAATACAAGATTGTTTGCCCTATAAATTTATAAAGTGTTTTATGTTTCATCTTTTTCACTCTTCATTTTGATTTTCACTGACTATTTTACCATTTTTTGTTCAGTCATAGCAATCCAAACACAAGGAAAAATACTAGAAAACGTTACCATAAGAGACGATTGCTATCCTGATTTAAGCCAATCGCTATCTAAGCATTATCTTGCCGTTTCGCAACTCTGACGAATCAACTCCAAACACTTGTCTAGATCTACATCTCTTTCAAAATGGTCGGGACTCCATGGAACCTCTATATCCGGCTCCACACCTTGATCCGTCATTCCTTTCCCTTGATCTACGCATAGACAACGAGAAGTAGGAAACATCAATCGATAATCACCATAATCAACAGTACAACAATTTGAATAGTCTAAAATTCCGAGAGTTGGTCTACCTACCACCGTTACCTTCTTAAACTGTTTCATCATCTGAACAAAGTTATCCCCAGATGAACCGCAATAGATATCTGATAAGACAAAGATCCGTTCAGGATAGTGGCCACCTTTAACCTCTGGGAAGAATTCCTCGCTTTCTTGCTGATACGGTACAAATCCCTTTCCCCGATGGCGGAGCAAATCCTCTTTCATATCTCCAAGCAGTTTAATGGTTTCAGGACTAATTTCTTCCTGTTGCATCCAGTCCTCAAAGTCTTTCAAGCGCAGATCAACATTACGTTCCGTGTAGAGAATTTCCATACCATCATCGTCCCAGTCAAGCGAATCATAGCCCTGATCCTTCTCTAATCCTAGATGTAATAGAGGGAGATATAGAGAATCTGTCCCTCCGCCGTTCTCTCGGACGTCAATGAGAAGGAACTTGACCTCCGTCATCATCGGTAAACACTCTTGATATACCCGACTAATAGCTCCCTCATCCATAAAGTTATCCAGACGAAGATAAAGAATCTCATCGTCTAATCGTTTCCAAAAAATCTGATCTTGGATCGGTTCTCGACTGGGTACTACTTTAATGGTCTTTTCTACCCCTTCTCGAAGCAGGGTGACCCTTGTGGACTGAGAGACCAAATCCGCCCATTCTCGGTAGTGTCTTTCAGGGGTCTTACTGATAAAATAGTCCTTATGAAGAGACGCCACCTGCTCCAAGTCACTTCCATCCAGACCTAGGATTTGATCTCCCGCTTGAAGACCGGTATCTGCATTCGCCTTTTCAACATAAAGTTGATGGTCCGTTACGCGTAAGAGAAAGCCTTTCTGCCCAGCTTTTTTATTCTGAAAGGAGATATGACCAATAATCCCAAAACCGGCTAGGTAGGACCTGACTTGATAAAGAAAGGCATCATCCGTCATATCATCTGTAATTTTTTCTCGAAAAGGCTCTGGATCGCATCCTCTTTGGTCTTTGATGGTAGATGAATCGTGAGTCATAATGGAGACGACATCTTCAAAAATAGCAGTCTTTTTCATAAAGGATTCCTTCAATTTTTTAGAAATAGTATACCACTTTTCCTTAAAAAGTTCTTAAAAGCCTAAAAAGAGGCTGGGACAAAAGTCCTAGCCTCTCAATTGTCTTGGATTGTCGAGCAAGACGCAGTGGTTGAGTGGGCTCTACTACGCTGATTTCATCAGCTTTTACAGCCCTACTCAACTGTGCGGAGGTGGGACGACGAAATCGAATTCTAACGAATTACCGATTTCTATCCCACTCTCATCTATAAATTCTTTCTTTTCTTAGCCTTCTTAGTCAAGGATACATCGCAATGATGAATTTCTTCTGTTAGGAGGGTCGTCATGGCAAAATCGTCAACTTCTGGTCTCAAATCCACTTCATAATCCAAGGTTATTTGTTCCCCATTTTGGCTTGAATTAACCGAGATCAAGTCAACTTCTGTACAATTGCGATCCAGCAGACGGCTGATCTTCTCCGCAATCCTAGGCTGATGTTCTACTTGAATCGTCAGATGGCGACGCCGTTGGTGGTCGGTCTTACTTTGCTTGGTTTCGAGCAAGAGCCAGAAAGCTAACAGAAAGGCCGTAAATAAAACTGCTAATAAGAGGTAACCCGAGCCAGCTGCCAAACCAATAATCATGGCTAGGAAAATCGCAATCAATTCTCTCGATCCGCTGGTAGCAGACCGGAAACGAATCAAGCTAAAGGTTCCCGCTACTGCAATCGAGGTTCCTAGACTCCCGTTCACCAGGAAAATCACCAGGGTCATCATGCAGGGAAGCAAGGTGAGACTGACGATAAATTCACGCGTATAGAGAGTACGGTATTTGTAGGTCCAAGACAGGGCCATCCCGAGCACCAGGCTGACGAGTAAGGCTAGCATGAGTCGCAAAGGGTCTACGGTTGCCGTAGCGTTATTAAAAATAGAATCAAATAGATTAGACATAGGCAGCACCTGTCCTTTCTTGAATTGGCGTTGGTGCGTAGTCTAAGCCATGTGACTTATGGTAGGCACAACTGTATTTCGAAAATTTCTGTTTGACCAGTCCGTACTTATCCAGAATGTCCTTCAGCCACTGAGGTTCTTCACCTGGGGCCTTGATTTCCATAATGATGGTATTTTCTTCTAATAAAGGCTCTCCAGCTTTCCCACGGAGGAGACTGACCTGCTGATCACGATAGACCAAGTTTGATCCAAGGTGATCCGAATCTTATTGTAAGGATAGCCTTGGATGCTCTTCTTTTCTTTTAAGGACAAACGATCATAATAGATGTACATCTGAGGCTGTAGTCGGTTATCATAGCGTTGACGCAAAGCTTGGATTTCTTGCACCAAGTCCAGAGCCTGAATGGTCTGATCCACTAGTCCATCCGTCATGAGGAGGGTAATAGAGGAGGGGTTAGAGACCAAACGGAACTTGTGACCAATTCCTTCTGCATCCTTTGATTTTACTTCTAGAAAGGCCGGACTATCTACTGTTGGATGCTCTATATAGGTCCGCATCCGGATCTTTTCACGACGGTTCTGTTTAGCAAGGACATCTTGGATCACATCGAAGTCTTCGGTATCAAAATAGACATTCGAAATCGTGGAGATGGGATAATCATCTTCAACCACATATTTCTTCAAATCTTTCAATAAGTCATCCAAGTCTTCTTTATTCACCACATATTTGGTTTCAATCCGCTTGAAGCTTGTCTCTACCGTTTTTTTCATGTTTTTCTCCTTTTGTTCTATAAAAGTTAGTTCGTTACATTATCGATTTTTGTTGCAAAGCCACAAGTCGCTTTACTGGTTCCTTAGTTTAGTGGGCTTTTCTTAAGCTTTCATTAAGCCAAACTTAAAGAAAACTAAAGTTAAGATTCCTTTCAGAAAAACTTCAGGAAACTTTCAGCTAGCAATTTTAGACTAGGAGCATATCAATGGAACGAGAGGAAAAGCTCATGAAATCAAACAAATGGAAATTCTTAGTAACGGGGGTGGCTACCCTCACCTTACTGACAGCTTGTACCCAAGCGTCATCACAATCAGCTACACCAAGCAATACGCCCCAAACAACTGCTACTTCTATTTCAAATAGTAAAACCGATAGCTCCAACTATTTACAGATAAGGACAAGGACACTTCTTACGATGAAAGTACCGCCTCTACTGTCAAACTTTCTGGATCTTCTGCAAGTGTATCGGGTGATGGCGTAGCCGTTTCTGGATCCACCGTGACCATCTCGAAGGCCGGAACCTATGTCATCTCTGGTGAATCCGATGGGGTTCAAATCAAGGTCGAAGCAGGTGAGTCAGATGATGTCCACATCATCTTGAAAAGCGTTACCATGATCAACACCAACGCACCAATCTCTGCTACGAAAGCAGGACATGTCTACCTGACTCTAGCAGATGGCACGACCAATACCCTATCTGATTCCAGTTCAAACAGTGATGAAGACGCCGATGCGGTCATCTTCTCTAAAGGCGACCTTACCATCAATGGTTCGGGTACGCTCAATATTAAAGCCAAGAAGAACAACGGAATCAAGGCCAATGATACCCTCCACATCACAGGTGGAACCTATAAGATCTCAGCTGTAGGGGATGCCTTCAACGTCAATGACGAACTCAATATCACCGGTACAACCATGACCATCGATGCAGATGAAGATGCGGTCAAGGTGGATAACGATGAAGACACATCTGTCGGAACCATGTATCTGTCTGACAATACCATGACCATTTCAGCTGGGGACGATGGCATCCATGCTTCTGGTGATCTGGTCATCGATAGCGGAACCTACAAGGTGACCGAGTCTGTCGAAGGGCTTGAAGGAAAATCGATCACCATCAACGGTGGAGATATTACCATCTACGCAACCGATGACGGCGTCAATGCAGCCAATGCTAATGCCAACCAAGATGAAATTTTCTTCACCATGAACGGCGGAACCCTCAACGTTGAAGTTGGCCAAGGCGATACCGATCCAATCGACTCTAACGGCAACGTCACTGTGACTGGAGGAACCATCAATTTGACGGGGCAATCCGGCTTTGACTTTGATGGAACAGTTACCTACACTGGCGGGGATATCTATATCAACGGTGAAAAACAAACGGAAATTGTCAATTCCATGCCCGGAGGCGGTGGTGCTCCCGGCGGTGGCGGGCCTCAAGGTGGTGGACCTGGCGGGCCTGGTGGACGCTAAATCCCTCTTTCAAGGCCACTAACTGAAGCACACAAGAGAGTGGGACAGAAATCGGTAATTCGTTAGAATTCGATTGCGTCGTCCCACCTCCGCATAGTTGAGTAAGGCTGTAAAAGCTGATGAAATCAGCGTAGTAGAGCCTACTCAACCACTGCGTCTTGCTCGACAATCCAAAGACAATTGAGAGGCTAGGACTTTGTGCCAGCCTCCTCGCTTCAAATGAAATCACAAGGAGCTGACCCATACAGGAGAGAAAGCTTGCATGAATACCTACTTCGTACAAGCTCTCTCCTGTTTTTTCGTGCTTTCCAATCTTTTATAGTGTACAATAGAAGTAATAGCGCTCTATGATTAGAAAGGGATTTATATGATGTCTAAAAAAATCACTCTCCTTGCAACGCTCTTTTTGAGTCTTTTCTTCTTGACAGCCTGTATGTCTGATTTTGAATCACATTTCAAACCGGATGAAACGAGCTCTCGTGCCTCTTCTAAAAAACAAGAGAAAAGTGAAAAAGAAGCCTCATCGTCAAAAAAATCATCTAAAGCTAGCTCTTCCAAAAAAGAGAAGAAAGAGTCTGAGACAGAAACCAGCTCTAGCAAAAAAATGGAGGAGCTCCCTGCCAATGCTAGCGAAGCTCCAACAGACAAGATCTATGCAACAGGCGATTCTGTCGTTTACTATAGAAAAGATGGCGATACATTAGAAGCCGCAACACCGGATTACGAAGGCTATACTAAAAAATTTGTTCAAACAATTCTTGGGGAACCCGAAAATGTCCTTAGCGATCCAAAGTATCTGGTCGAATCCTTCTCAGAAAAGGAACGGGAAAATCTGGTCAAACTCTATCAAGAGGGACACTTAACAGAAGAACAACTCCGTGCTTTTTGGGCTGGTGCGATCGATATCGCTCAAGCCACTCGGTTCGGTCAAACGTACACGGTTTATACTTACAAACAGGGCCAAGTTCAACTGGTCTTCAAAGAAGATAACCTGATCTACATCACTCCAAATCCAGAAGTGCTTTATTTTAACTAAGAAAAAGCCCTCTTCTCTGTTGAGAAGGGGGCTTTGTTTCACATGAAACTATGGATAGAGGAAGCTTAATCTTCTTCCATCTTTTGAGGTTGATAGGCTATCATTCCTAGGCCAATACACAAGCCCAAAACTAGTGTAAGGAAGGTGACTTGCCCACCTATCTGACCAGATAAGGAAATGGTTTCCCTTAATCCCGATACGGTATAACTCATCGGCAACAGTGGATGAATAGTTTGGAAGAAACGATTGGTGAGGGCAAGCGGATAAGTCCCTGCACTAGAAGCCAGTTGAAGGAGCAAGAGAATCAAAGAGATAAAAGCTCCTACCTTGTTGTTCCATGTTGTTAAGGCAGTCACCATGGACATGAAGGTCACACTTCCTAACACACAGAGGAAGAGAGTCAAGCTTTCATGGTTTGCCGCCATTCCGAGCAGGTGGACAGCTCCGTAGACCAGGACACCAGCCAAGACAGCAATCATACCGTTCACTTCCAATCTCGATTTAAGCCAAGCCCAACGACTTTCTGGATGACCCCCAGATGGTAATTTGGCAAAAATCATATTGGTAGAGAGAGCCGCGACGAAAAGGGCAACAGATATCATATAAGGCGCCATTCCTACTCCGTTCACTGGAGCATTGTCATGGTCTGTCTTTGAAAGGGTGATTGGATCTGACAATACGCTTGCATTTTCTTTTTCAGTGCTAGCGCTATTTAGTTGATCTTTGGCTGAACTCAAGCCTTGACTAAGATTCTGACTACCTGTTTGGAGATCACCCAAGCCTCCGACAAGAACCTGTCCTCCTGTCGCTAATTGACCTGAGCCATCGGCTATTTTAGTTGCACCATCCGCCAATTGATGAGAACCTGATAGTAACTGACCTGATTTATCCGATAACTGATCGACTCCTGATACGAGTTGATCAACACCGCTAGCCAAAACCGGTGTTTGGCCATTTAGTTGACCGATCCCACTAGCTAGCAATCCAGCGCCTGTTGTTAATTCGCTAGACTTACTAGTCAATTGGTTGGCTCCTGAAGCTAATTGATTCATTCCAGCAGTCAGAGTTGGCATTTTCCCATTTAGGTCTCCCAATCCTGCTGCTAGTTGATTACTTCCCATTACCAAGTCACCAGATTTCTGATCCAGCTGACTTGTCCCCGCACTCAATTGAGTAGCTCCTGCAATCAAGCTACTGCTATTATCCGTAAGCTGACTAGCTCCACCGGCTAACTGATCCACCCCTGTCGTATAGAGTTGAACGCCCTGGCTAAGGGTTTGGCTTGCTGGTAGAAGTTGCTCTGTCACTGCTGTCTGCACGGAGCTCAAGCTAGTTGAAAGAGTATTCAAGGTAGACGAAGCTGTTGGCAAGATCTGGTTGGCACTTTCTTTTACTGTGGCCAAGGGACTCTCGGTTGTTAAGCTTTCTTGCAAGCCTTGAACAGTGGTTAAAATCGCTTGAGCAGCAGTCTCCGTGCTACTTGAAGTAGCAGAGACAGCAGCCGTCATTTCTGCCTGTTGCTCAGCTGTCATCGATTGATAGGCAGCAGTAGCTTGAAGATTTGCTAGCACTGAATTGCGGTCAGCCTGTGCTGCTGCTGAAATCCCTTGAGCAGAGGTGGCGATGCTTGCCAAAGCTGTGCTGAGTTGACTGGTATCTCCGCTCGTATTCTGAATAGCTTCATTTAATTGGGTGAGGCTTGCTGTTAATTGGGCAAGTTGCTCTTGTTGATTTGGTTGCGGAGTGAGTTGTGTGGATAAGGTTTGAATGCCTGTCTCTAACTGAGATACTCCGTTTCTTAAGGCTTCCGATTGGCCGCTTAATTGACTAGCTCCACCACTGAGAGTAGCAAGCCCTGAGCTATAGCTGGTGAGGCCAGCCGTCAAGTTACTAGCACCAACATTCAACTGACTAACTCCCTTTGTGTAGGTATCCAGTCCCGTTGAGAGAGTCGTCATCCCTGTATGCAATTGGCCAATCCCAGAGGCTAACTGTGGCGTTTGACTAGCCATTTGGTTTAAACCATCTCCCAGCTGTCCAACACCAGATGTATAGGTCGTCAGTCCACTACTAAAGGTAGTAAAACCATCATGAAGTTGTCCAACTCCCGATACGAGGGTGGGAACTTTCTCCTGCATTTGATGAAGACCCGTTCCTAATTGGCCAACTCCATTGGTGTAGGCCAAGAGACCAGCGCTAAGAGTCTGTGCCCCATTTGAAAAAGACAGACTCGAATTGGACAAGGTGGTCAAATGGTCTGTCAGGGTCTGTCCACCCTCTTTTAGCTGACCAGCACCGGTCGCTAATTTCTGGCTTCCTTCCGCTGCTGTTCCCATCCCTGTCTTCAAGCTTCCCATCTTTTCGAAAAGAGCGCTGGTATAGGTTTGAGTGACATTACTAGCAACGGTTTGCTGGATTTTTATCATGGCTGAATCACTCATCTTACCAGCAATAAAGCTATGCCCACTAGATGTTTGGTAGGCAATGGTCATCTGTTCCGGATGATTGGTTAAGATAGAAGCAGCTTAGCAGATAGATCTTTGGGCAAGGTCACCACCATATAGTAATCACCCTTTTCCAGCCCCTCTTTAGCTGCTCTTTCATCGACAATATGAAAATCCAGGGCGTCACTTTTCTCAAAATTGGACACCATGTCTTTTCCGATTGTCAATTCTTCTTCCTGATAACGAGCTGGCTGGTCTTGATTGACAACTGCTACTGGCAGGTCGGAAACCTTGCCATAAGGATCCCACATAGAGGATAGAAAGATCACATTGTAGAGAGCTGGTATCAAGGAAACCCCGATCATCACCACGATGAAGGTCGGTTTCCTAAAAATCGCTTTCCATTCCTTAAACATTTTTTATCTCCTTTTTATACACATTGTCTAATTTTTTGATATAATTGATTATACAGTTCTTTTTAAAAACCGCAAGTTAAAAAAATCATTTTTGGACACTGTGTAAAATTTTGTGTATAAAAGAGGGAGACTAGAATGGTTACTGAAAGCAACAAGCGAATAAAAACAAAACGGATCATCCAGGAAGCCATGGTTGACCTGCTTCATAGGGAGTCCTTTGATGAGATTTCAACCGTTCAGTTGGCAAAAGAAGCTGGTATCAGCCGGAGTAGCTTCTATACCCACTACCGCGATAAGTACGATATGATCGAGCGCTACCAACAGGAATTTTTCCACAAAGTTGAATACATCTTCGACAAACAGCAAGATGATAAACACCAAGCTGTTACCGAAGTTTTCGATTTTCTCACCAAGGAGCCCCTCTTTGCTGTCCTTCTAACCGAGAATGGGACAAAAGAAATTCAATCCTTCTTGCGGCACAAGCTACAAGTTCTACTAGTCGATAGCTTGCAAGAACGTTATGGCCATCGATCTTTGACCGAAATCGAAAGAGACTATAGTTCCGTCTACCTCACCAATGCCTTTTTTGGAGTCTGTCAAATGTGGGTGGCGCGCGGGCAAAAAGAAAGCCCCCAACAAATGGCGGACTTCCTATTAAAAATGCTGGAATAAAAGAGAGTGGGACAGAAATCGGTAATTCGTTAGAATTCGATTTCGTCGTCCCACCTCCGCACAGTTGAGTAGGGCTGTAAAAGCTGATGAAATCAGCGTGGTAGAGCCCACTCAACCACTGCGTCTTGCTCGATAATCCAAATACAATTGAGAGGCTAGGGACTTTTGTCCCAGCCTCTTTTATGTTATGTTTCTTTAGTTCCCTGCTCCTAAAAATTGATCCACAAAGAAACTGAAGTAAGATTTCTCTCCTGTGATCAGGACACACTTCCCTTCCAAACCGTATCGTAGGAGTTTGGCCTCCTGATCCTTGAGACGAAGAACTCCCTCTATTTTGAAAAAGTTCCCCTGCTCTGTCCGAGTGGCACTCGAAGCAATTGAGCTAATACGGGCCTCTAGCGTAATTGGTTTTTGTTTACTTCCCTGTGTGCTAAAGCGAATCCGATCGCCTACATGAATCGTAGCTATATCTTTTGAAGGAATATAGGTAACAATCTTGACTTCTTTTTCTTTCTGAATGAGTGGATAAACTTGAGCCAAAGGAGTGCCTTCCGCTACAATACTCGCTCCTTTTGTTTCATCATTCAAATGAATCACCCCTTCATCCTTGGCTAGAATCCGAGTCTTCTGAAGAAGATTTTCTTGTGTTTTTAACTTACTGTCTAGATCTGCGATTTGCTGAGAAAGAAGCAGTAAATCTTGTCCAATCTTACTCAGCTGTTGAGCTTTCAGAGAGGCTATTTGACTATCTAAGCTGGTCGAAAAAGCTTGTTGGCTTCCGGATCCCGCATATTGGATGCGATAATTAGAAATACTCGCCTCTAACTGCTGGATTTGACTATCTAGCTGACTGATAAAAGAAGCTTGTGCTTGAGCGTTTTCTTCTCCATGTGGTTGCTGAGCGTAACTCTGGTAGAGAGAGTAAAGTGGATGAGTCGCATCCAGACTTCTTCCCTCTAGTAGAGCTGATTTTAGACTATGGTAATCAGCTAATCGCTTCTCTTGGTCTTGGATAGCTTGGCCAATTTCTGCTTGACTGGAACTTGCACTGGCATTTTGAGAAGCAATGGTTGCATTTTGTTGATGGGCTTGCGCTTGGAGAATCGCTATTTGTTGCTGATAATCCTTAAACAGCTGGTCATACCCAAAATGCTCAGTTCCTGTAAATTGGCTCTCCCCGGTCTCAATGCTCGTTTTCAACAATTTTAATTGTTCCTCCTGTTTCTTTAAGAGGTCGAGCTGTTGCGTTAAGCTCATTCCTTGTTGTTTTTCCTGATTCTCTTGGTATTCTACCAAGATTTCTCCCTTCTTAATCTCTTTATTTTCCTTCAAATGGTTGACTTGAATGGGAGAATTACTCGTTGACTGGATTTGGTCCACCACGCGCGTTGCTTCAATCGTCCCACGACTAGATAAGGTCACTTCCTTCTTGGCAAAGACAGAAAAACCGACAATAAACAGTAGTAAAAGAAAACAAGGGACTACCCATAAACTAGCAAAATTATGGAAACGTTTCTGATAGAATTCTGCACTTTCAAAATATTTTTCGTTCATCATACTCTCTTTTTTTCTCCTAGTCCTCTCTTAACAAGTCACCAAATGGCTGTAATAGCCATTCTTTTTCAGCAGTTCTTCATGGCTTCCTTCTTCCTTCAGACGACCTTGGCCCATGAGGAAGATTTTTTCAGACCGTTCTGCAATCGTTAACCGATGGGCGATAAAGATAATCGTTTTGTCTAAGGCCATCAAGCGGTCCACAATTTCTTCTCCGTCAAGATATCCAGGCTGCTGGTCGCTTCATCCAAGATCAGAATCGGAGCGTCCGTTAATAAGGCACGCGCCAAGGCAATCCGTTGCCGTTGACCACCAGAGATTCCCATGCCATCCGTAGTCAATTCTGTTTGGTAATTGAGGGGCATGCGCTCAATGTCTTCTCGAATTTCTGCGATTTCAACAGCGCGCAAGATATCTTCCTGACTAGTTCCTTCCCGCGCTCCCAGTAACAAGTTCTCTAAAATCGTACCGTTAAAGACATAGGGCTGCTGGGGTAAATAATTGATTTGCTGACGGAGCAAGGTCTTATCCACTTGCTGGATATCCGTTCCTCCCAGGCGAATCGTCCCTTTATTGGGTTGGTAGAAATTCACCATCATCTTTGCTAGCGTGGTTTTTCCAGAACCTGAAATACCAACAAAACTTACCTTGCTCCCTTTTTTGATCGTGAGACTGATATCGGTAAGAACGTTAGCTCCAAAACCGTACTTGTAGTCCACTCCCTCAAAAACCAGATCACCATCGAGAGCCTCACGATCTTGAAGAGGCTTCTTCTCTGCGAACTCAGAGTCTATCAAATAGACTTCATTCAGACGAGTATTGGCCACTCGGGCTGCTTGAAGTTTGGTTTGGAGGTTGATCAAGTTCTCTAGAGGGCCTGTGAAATAAACAAGGAGAGTGTTGTAGGTGATCAACTGCCCCAAGCTCAATTCTTGCTTCATGACCAAATGAGCTCCCAACCACAAGACCAAGACATTCAAAATCAACTGGGCCAAGTGTTTGAGCCCCTTTTGCAGACTCTCCGCCTTGCTCATGGCAAAGGACTTCTTGAGATAGTCCACAAATTCTGAGTCAATCTTTTGATAGCGACTGCGTTCACTGGTAAGAGACTTGATGGTTTCAATCCCATTGATATCTTCGATAATAGAAGAAGACAAGACACTATTGGCTTCCATGGTTTCATTATTTAAGCGCTCAAAAGGCTTCATAAAGGCAAAAATAATGACCGCATAAATCGGCAGTAAGAGAATGGTCAAGAAAAAGAGATGAGCATTTTGGCTAAACAGGACTACTGATAAAATCAGGACTATGGACAGATCCAAAAAGATTGAAAGTAGCGTACTAGCCAGAGCATCGATAATCCGGTTGGCATCTGTAAACCGCGACACCACTTCTCCTGTCCGTCGAGTCGCAAAGAAACTCATAGGCAACTGAAAAACATGCTTAATATAGGATAGAATGACATCAATAGACAAGCGTTGGCCTAAAACAAGAAGCAAGTAATCTTGCGCATAGGTCAGGACTTGCTGTAAGATGTAAACCACTATCAACCCTAGTGAAATCACACTCAGCGTCTGCTTCATCTGATCAGGCACATAGGTATCAATAATCGATTGTAAGTAGTAAGAACCCACAATATTGATGAGGGTCACCAATAACGTTGCAAGAACAATATGCAGAACCAATTGCCGCTGTTTAAACAAAAGAGGGACAAAAATCTAGGAGCCCATTTTTCTTTTCTTTACTCGGTTGATAGGCTGGAGTCGGGGCCAAGGCGATGACAATCCCTGTCCATTCCTTTTCAAACTCCTCGATGGTCAATTTGGTCATCTTTACCTTTGGATCTGGATCGGCTATGTAAAGATGCTTTTTATCTTTCTTATAGACTACGTAATAATGAGGGAGACGCCCATCCTTGATCACGTGGACAATCAATGGATAGGTCACTCCTTCCAAGTCAAAAAGTGTGCGATCTGCTCGGAAGGCGCGTGTCTCAAATCCCAACTCCTCAGCCACCTTGACCAGACCTAAGGCGGTCGTTCCATCTGCAGTCGTTTTTGCCTTCTCCCGCAGACTGGCCAAAGAATAGTATGAGCCATAGTAGCCAAAGACCATGGCCAAAGCTGCAACACCGCAGTCTCTCATATCAACTTGTTGGCGATAATGTTTTTTCTTAAATCCCATAAGAACCCTTTCCAATCGTTTGTTTCATCTTAACAAAATGGACAATCTGAGAAGAAAAAATCGCTATTTTGTTTATTATTTTAGGTATTTGGTCACAAAAATCTCCAAATCAGGAGAGTTGTTATTTATTTTGTAAAAGAAAAACCGCCTATTTTTACAGGCGGACATTTCTTTCTATGAAGTAAACTTAGGGAGCAAATAACTGAACAAACCCAGAAATCGAGGATTGAAGACAAAACAAAAAGCCCACTGTTGTAGGCTTTCTGCAAGTTTTTTCTTGAAATTAAAGCATTTTGTTGTAGAATTCAACGACAAGTGCTTCGTTGATTTCTGGGTTGATTTCATCGCGTTCTGGCAAACGAGTCAATGAACCTTCCAATTTTTCAGCATCGAATGATACGAATGCTGGACGTCCAAGAGTTGCTTCAACAGCTTCAAGGATAGCTGGAACTTTAGCTGATTTTTCACGAACTGAGATCACTTGACCTGGAGTTACGCGGTATGAAGGGATATCAACGCGTTTTCCGTCAACAAGGATGTGACCGTGGTTAACGAATTGACGAGCTTGACGACGAGTAGTCGCAAGTCCAAGACGGTAAACAACGTTATCCAAACGACGTTCCAAAAGAAGCATGAAGTTGAAACCGACAGTTCCTTCTTTGATCTTAGTAGCTTGTACGAACAAGTTACGGAATTGTTTTTCACCAAGTCCGTAAGAGAAACGAAGTTTTTGTTTTTCAGCTAATTGCAAACCGTATTCTGACAATTTTGAACGGTTGTTTGGTCCGTGTTGACCTGGTACGTAGTTACGACGTGCCAATTCTTTACCTGTACCTGTAAGTGACAAGCCAAGACGGCGAGATTGTTTCCAAGATGGTCCTGTATAACGTGACATTTGAAATGTCCTCCTATAAAAATAATTTTTTGTAGGAAATAACGTTTTAGACAAACCTGATTCGTTCAGAAAGCCTTCGCCCAAACAGCAAAGGTTACTTTTCTAGCTGGCTTCCTGTTGACGAGCTTCATTTTGTCCTGCTGTCATTTCGCACAAATTCTATTATACCACCAATACCGTCCCTTGTAAAGTTGCTTTCTCATTTTTTTGATTTCTTTCTATAAATGAAAAGCAAAATGAGGTGTTCTAGCTAAGGACTTTCTAAATCACATATTTATGACGCGGATGACCATGTATTTTCAGACATATCCAATATTTTTATCTTATTTACAGGAATCTTTACACCCTTATTTACAACCTGTCAATCATGATTGTTCTAATAACCTCCTAAGTCCCTCTATTTTAGTGATATGAAGAATATAGATGAGACGACTATTCAAAAGATCCCCTGTCTAATATTGACAGATTTGATTGTGAAATTGACATCTTTGTCAATAAATTTACACAACAAATCTTTATGATATGTTCAAGACATCAAAAAAACCATCTCCAAGAAGAGACGGTTGGAAGTTCTAGCTCACCCTAGCCAGATTAGTCTAAGTAATGAATCAGATTTTTCTCAGTCAAAATATCTGAGTAAGTATACGATTCAACATAGGTTGTTGCTGGTTCACCAGGTAAACTGTTTTCATTAGTGTATTCAATAATAAACAAAGAAGGATAGACTTCAATTAATCGACCAAACTTATTTTTTTGACGTTTACGACCATTTTCCAAGGTCATTTCCACAATTTGGCCTTCATGAGCCTTGATTTCTTCTTTGATTTTTTTCATTTTTGCTACATCTGTAAATGCATCACTCATCCATTATTCCTCTATTCTCTTTGATATGCTGGAGAACTTATTATATTCTTTCTGGAAGATTAACTCCACTGTTCCACGCGCTCCTGAACGGTTTTTTTCAATGATGACTTCAACCTTGTTATTCGGCAAGCCTTCTTCTTCCTCACCTGCACGTTCATAATAGTCATCACGGTATAGGAAGGCAACAATATCTGCATCCTGCTCGATGGATCCTGATTCACGGATATCAGATAGAACCGGCCGCTTATCTTGTCGTTGTTCGACTCCCCGAGATAGCTGACTAAGGGCAATCACAGGAACCTTCAATTCTTTCGCCAAAATTTTTAATTGACGAGAGATTTCTGAAACTTCCTGTTGCCGGTTTCTCGTCCAGTCCCTGTAATCAACTGCAAGTAGTCGATAAGGATCAAGCCAAGATTACCAGTTTCTTGTGCTAACTTTCTAGAACGAGATCGAATTTCTGTAATCCGAATACCAGGAGTATCATCTATATAAATGCTGGCATTGGCTAGATTTCCTTGGGCAATGGCATATTTCCGCCACTCATCATCTGTCAACTTACCGGTACGAATAGAATGAGACTCAATCAAGCCCTCTGCTGCCAACATCCGATCCACCAAACTTTCAGCCCCCATTTCCAGTGAGAAAATAGCAACTGTTTTATCCAACTTGGTTCCGATATTTTGGGCAATGTTTAGAGCGAAGGCAGTCTTACCAACCGCTGGACGAGCCGCAAGAATAATCAACTCTTCTTCATGAAGACCTGTTGTCATATGATCAAGATCTCGATAACCTGTTGCAATCCCCGTAATATCCGTTGTCTGCAATGAGCGAGTTTCAAGACTTCCAAAGTTGATATTTAGGATATCCTTGATATTCTTGAAACCACTTCGATTGGCATTTTCACTAACATCAATCAGGGCTTTTTCTGCGCCTGCAATAATCTCATCCGACGGACTCGCTCCATCGTATGCTTGATTAATGCTCTCCGTTAAACGAGCAATCAAGCGTCTTAGAACCGCTTTTTCGGAAACAATCTTTGCGTAATATTCCGCATTAGCTGAGGTCGGAACAGAGTTGATAACTTCAGCTAGATAAGAGAGACCACCGATATTTTGCAAGTCCCCTTGGCTATCTAAAATATTGCGAACGGTCGTCGCATCGATAGCATCTCCCCTATCTGCAAGGTCAATCATCGCCTTAAAAATTAACCGATGGGCATATTTAAAGAAATCTGCTGGCTCAATAAACTCACGAACAAAAACCAGTTTTCCCTCATCAATAAAGATGGCTCCTAAGACAGATTGCTCTGCTTGGATATCTTGAGGCTGGGTTCTTAATTCTTCTATCTCAGCCATAGTCATTCCTTTCTAACGATTTACTTAACCTTCGTTTACTCGAATTTGGATAATACCTGTAATATCCTGATAAATTTTAACAGGCACATCAATCAAGCCGACAGAGCGAATTGGAGAAGCCACTTGAATGTGACGCTTGTCGATTTTGATCCCAAATTGTTTTTGTAGTTCTTCTGCAATTTTTTTATTGGTAATCGAACCAAATGTACGTCCATCAGGACCAATTTTTTCTGTAAATTGGACAACGGTCGTTTCTTCTGCTAATTTCGCTTGAATATCTTTCGCTTCTGCAACTAGTTCCGCATGGGCTTTTTTTCTTCAGATTTTTTTGCTTACCGCGAAGTTCCCCAATCGCTTGGGCGTTAGCTTCTTTGGCTAAATTCTTTTTAATCAAAAAGTTTTGAGCATAACCTGTTGGGACTTCTTTAATTTCCCCTTTTTTTCCTTTTCCTTTTACATCTGCTAAAAAGATAACTTTCATTCTTCTTCCTCCTTATCCTTTTGGACCTCTTCTTGAATACAGTCAATCAATTGGGTACGAACTTGATCGATGGTTACATCTTCCAATTGAGAAGCCGCCGAATTAAAGTGGCCTCCGCCTCCCATTTGCTCCATAATTTTTTGCACGTTAACTTTGCTTCTGCTTCGAGCTGAAATGGAAATGCTTCCTTGTTCATTCAGAGCAATGACAAAGGTCGCCTCAATTTTAGACATGGCCAACATACTATCGGCTGCTTTACTAATGGTAACCGTTCCATAAGGAACATCTGCTGCTCCTGTTGCCACAATAATATGTGGGAATACCATTTGACCATTTAGGATCAACTCATTAACTTCGCGGTACTCATCGAAGTTAATAGCTGAAATTTCCTGAATGAGGACACTATCACTGCCTCGGCTTCGTAAATAACTAGCTACATCAAAGGTACGGCTCGTTACGCGAACAGAGAAATTCTTGGTATCCAACATAATTCCAGCCATCAAAACACTGGCTTGTATCTTATTCAAGCGGTTCTTCTTAGAATTCTGGAACTGAAGCAATTCCGTAACCAACTCACTGGCACTACTTGCGCCACTTTCAATATAAGTGATCATGGCATTTTCAGGGAAGTCTTCATCCCGTCTATGGTGATCAATGACAATGACTTGGTGAAACTTCTCATACAAATCATTTGAAAGCGTGAGAGCTGTCTTCGAATGGTCTACCATAATCAAAAGGGATTGATCGGTTACCATCCGTAGAGCATCTGAAACCGTTACGAGTTTAGTCGCTCCATCTGATTGAATTTTTCCAACCGCTCGTTCGATATCCTGAGCCATAGACGTATCATCATAAACTGCATAAGAGCGTTCGTTGATATTGTTTGCAAACAATTGCATCCCAATCGATGCCCCCAAAGCATCCATGTCTAATTTTTTGTGGCCAACAACAAATACCTGATCAACCGATTTAATTTTTTCGGAAATAGCTGTCATCATCGCACGAGTTCGGGTACGGGTACGCTTGATAGCAGAGGCAGTCCCGCCTCCAAAGAAAATAGGATCCTTACCTTCTTCTTTTTCTTTCACAACCGCTTGGTCGCCCCCTCGGACTTCAGCTAAGTTTAGATTCGATAAAGCAACTCTACCAATTTCATCATGATTGCCATCTCCGTATGAGAATCCCATACTTACCGTAATGGGTAATTCACGATTTTTCGCTTCCTCACGGAATTGGTCAATAATAGAAAATTTGGATTCGATTAATTGTTCAAGAACGGTATAGTCGGTAAAAAGATAAAAGCGATCCATCCCGACTCTTCGGTAAAACATATGGTATTTTTCCGAGAATTCTTCAACAAAGTTTGCAATAAAGCCATTGATGCTACTGATATCCGAATCAGATACAACATCTTCTAAATCATCATAGTTGTCTACGGACATAATCCCGATGACCGGCCTAGTCGTTACAAGACCAACGTTGGCTTCATACTCACTAGACGCATCAAAAAAATAAACGACACTGGCCTGGGAATCTAGATAAACAGAATATTTCTTATCTCCAATGGTTGCATAATGGCCTTTCCCTTCAAAAGGAATCGCCAACACTTGTTGCAGGTATTCCACATCGAATTGCCCATCCTCAGTAGAGAAATCAACTCCGAATAAGGATTGAACCACTCAACTTCATTGGTTTCACCGTTTACCTTGATTACACCAACTGGCATTTTATCCAGTAGCGAGGCCAATCCATTTTCAGCCTGATGATTGACATATTGAATTTGTTCTAGCTCATCCAATTCTACTTGCTTTAATTGATGAAGAAAGAGATAGATGACACCGGAAAGAATCAACAGAATCACAAATAAATTTGCAATTGTGCCACCCAATAATCTGGAACTGATGGCTAATATAATAAATGCTAACAAACCTACCATACAATAATGGATAGGCGTCATACGAAATTTTTTCATCATAAACCTCTGTTGGGCCATTATACCATAAAACATAAGAAAAAGCGAGGCCAGTCAAGCCTTTCCATCAAAGAAAAAGCTTACAGGAATCAAGGTCCGGTCGCTCATTTGTTAAACAGTGTAAAGTATATTTACACTGTTGTAAATATACAGTAAAACGAGAAAAGAAGTAGCTATTTGGCTACTTCTTCCACATATTTACGTCCTAATAAGTTAGGATTCTTTTTCTTGATTCTTAGAAATGCTTCGACTCTTGCCTTCAAGATACACCATCAAGATAGAAATGTCAGCTGGGTTGACACCTGAAATCCGGCTAGCTTGACCAATCGTTTCTGGATTAATCAACTTGAATTTTTGACGAGCTTCTGTTGCGATGGAGTCAATATCGTCCCAGTCAATATTGGCAGGAATTCGTTTTTCTTCCATCCGCTTCATTTTTTCAACCTGATCTAAAGCTTTGAGATATAACCCTCGTACTTAATTTCAGTTTCAATCAGCTCGATAATCTTATCATCTAGTTCTTCAGCTGCTGGTCCGATAAAGTTGACAACATCTTGATAAGATACTTCTGGTCTTCTCAAAAATTCTTTGGCTGTGACAGCATCTGTCAATGGTTTAAAACCTAGCGCTGCAACCTTCTCGTTCGTTTCCTTTACAGGTTTTAACTTGATACTGTCAAGGCGCTTCATTTCATTTTCAAACTGATACTTCTTGGTTTCAAAACGTGCCCAACGTTCATCGTCAACCAAACCAACCTCACGACCGATTTCTGTTAAGCGCATATCTGCATTATCATGACGAAGAATCAAACGGTATTCTGCACGGCTAGTCAACAGACGATAGGGCTCAACTGTTCCTTTGGTTACCAAGTCATCGATCATGACCCCAATATAACCATCACTCCGTTTTAAGATGAGCTCTGGTTTTCCTTGGATTTTTAGAGCAGCATTAATCCCTGCCACAATTCCTTGGCCAGCGGCCTCCTCATAGCCAGACGTTCCATTGGTTTGGCCTGCGGTAAAGAGACCTGAGATTTTCTTAGTTTCTAGTGTTGCTCGCAATTGATGTGGAAGGACCATATCATACTCAATCGCATAACCGGTTCGCATCATCTCAGCATTTTCCAATCCCTTAATAGAATGGACAAGATCTCTTTGCACATCTTCTGGTAAACTGGTTGACAAGCCTTGGACATAGACTTCTTCTGTATTGCGTCCTTCTGGCTCAAGGAATAGCTGGTGGCGTTCCTTATCCGCAAAGCGAACAATCTTATCTTCAATAGATGGACAATAGCGAGGTCCAACTCCCTTTACAACACCTGTAAACATTGGAGCTCGGTGTAAATTGCTGTTGATGATTTCGTGGCTTTGACTATTGGTATAGGTTAACCAACAAGGGATTTGATCCTTTAAATAATCCTCGTCACGCGAATTGTAAGAAAAGTGATTTGGATTTTCATCACCTGGTTGAATTTCCGTTTCTTCATAATTGATTGACGATGCCTTTACACGTGGTGGCGTACCTGTTTTGAACCGTCCAATTTCTAGTCCAAGATTTTTGAGATTTTCAGCCAAATTAATAGAAGCAAGGCTATGGTTAGGGCCTGATGAATACTTGAGATCCCCAATGATGATTTCTCCACGTAGAGCTGTTCCAGTCGTGACAATAACAGCCTTGGCCCCATATTCTTGGTGGGTCGCAGTTCGAACACCAATAACCTTCCCATCTTCTACCAAAATTTCATCAATCATGGTTTGGCGAAGGGTCAAGTTTTCTTGATTCTCAACTGTCTTACGCATTTCCTTAGAATAGAGCTCTTTATCTGCTTGAGCACGAAGCGCACGAACAGCTGGTCCCTTTCCTGTATTCAACATCTTCATCTGAATATAGGATTTGTCAATATTCTTGGCCATCTCTCCACCGAGAGCATCTACCTCACGGACCACAATCCCTTTTGCAGAACCACCAATCGAAGGATTACATGGCAAAAACGCCAACATTTCGATATTGATGGTTGCAAGTAAAACTTTACAACCCATTCGGCTCGCAGCAAGGGAGGCTTCTACCCCAGCATGCCCCGCTCCGATTACAATAATATCGTATTCTTCTATAAAATTATAAGTCATTTTTTCTCCTATTCTTTAAGATGGATGTGTCGTAATTGTCCGTCCCAATCTGGTAAGGCGGTTTTTAAAAATGCCGGCTTCAGATTAACAGTATGTAGATCATCTAAAGCAAGCCACCGGCAAGGTAATGGCTTCGCATCTTCTTGCATGGTTAACGGTGCATCTTCCAGCAAGTCCACTAAATAATGGAACTCGATATTATGATAGTGGACCTCAGCTTGTTCAAAGCGATTTTCAACAATGAAAGCTAACTGAACCGCTCTAGAAGCGACCCCAAGTTCCTCTTTTACTTCTCGAACTACGGCATCTTCAGTAGCTTCATCCACTTGAATAGCACCTCCGATTGTATAAAAGCCGTCCTCATCTTCTACGACTAACAATCGATTGTCTTTTACAATCAAAGCAGTCGCTCTCACACCAAAAACCGTTTGGTTTGACTTGGTCCGAAAATCCTGTTCTTGCATGTAACTTCCTTTCGAAACGACACAAAAATAGTCAAAACTCTGAGAAGTGCAGGACAAAAAAGCCTGCAACATCCATGAGCTTTGACCATCACTTCTATTGCTTTTATTATTGTAGCAAATTGAGAAAATTTGTCAATTTAAATATACTGACAAACTTTACCATCTCGATAAGCATTGTCAATTAGTCCACCACCGAGACACTCTTCACCATCGTAAAAGACAACAGCCTGACCTGGCGTAATAGCCCGTTGAGGTTCTGCAAAAATCACCTCAGCCTTGTCACCCTTGACATGAACCGTCACTTTGGAATCTGGTTGGCGATAGCGGAACTTGGCTGTACACTCTAGTGTAAACTCTTCCGGCATATCCCGTGTAAAGTGAACTTGACTAGCTTGTAAACTTGTTGACATGAGTGCTTCATGATAGAAGCCTTGACCGACATACAGAATATTTTGACTCAGATCTTTACCAACAACAAACCAAGGAGCATTGTCCCCACCTTGTTGGCCACCAATTCCAAGTCCACCCCGCTGACCGATCGTATAATACATCAAACCGGCATGTTCGCCCATATCCCGTCCATCTACAGTCATCATTCGGCCTGGTTGGGCAGGAAGGTAGTTCCCTAGAAACTCTTTGAAATTCTTTTCTCCAATAAAGCAGATCCCAGTGGAGTCTTTCTTTTTAGCCGTTGCCAATCCAGCCTCTTCAGCCAACCGGCGAACCTCAGGTTTTTTTCCAAATGTCCCAACGGGAACATGGTTTTTTGAAGTTGTTCTTGTGACAACTGGCTTAGGAAATAAGTTTGATCCTTCCCGTTGTCAACACCGCGTAGCATATGAACAATGCCATCCTCATCACGCGCCACACGAGCATAGTGACCCGTGGCTACATAATCGGCACCAAGTGTCATGGCATAATCTAAGAAGGCCTTAAATTTGATTTCCTTATTACACATGACATCCGGATTTGGTGTCCGGCCTGCACGATATTCTGCAAGGAAATATTCAAAGACACGATCCCAGTATTCTTTCTCAAAGTTGACAGAATAGTAAGGTATGCCAATTTGATCTGCAACCGTTGCTACATCTTTGTAATCTTCTGTAGCTGTACAGACGCCATTTTCGTCTGTGTCGTCCCAGTTTTTCATGAAGATGCCGATGACATCGTAACCCTGTTGCTTTAATAATAAAGCTGTTACAGATGAATCAACACCACCACTCATACCAACAACAACACGTGTTTTCGAGTTATCACTCATAGATTTCTCCCATCTTTTCGTTTCTCACGATTGAAGGTCGTGGTGTGCTTCAACGATTGAAGGTCGTTTTGAGCATTATCAATTGTAACACGCTTTATAGTAGAAAACAAGCATCTTGCCATCCTTCTTATTGGCTATTGTATCTATATGTTTACAAGTCTGTAAATCAAAAAAGAGTCCAATTGCTGAACTCTTTCATCTACTTTAATACCAGCCATTAGCCAGCCAGAAGTTTTTAGCCGCCGACCATGATCCATATCGGTTGACAACATATTGATTGGCTACTTTTTCCTGGTTTTCTGGTGACAAGTCACCGTTTAAATAAGAAAGGGATAACTGGTAACGACCATAGTATTGGCCATTTTGTGCTGTATAACTGCCACTTGATTCTTTCTGGGCAATCCATTCTTTAGCCGCTACATCTTCGGCACTCAAGCCATCTGAGGCAGATACCGTAGTTGTTGCTTTACTAGTGGTAGCTTGCTCTGTAGTATTAGTTGTTGTCTTCTCATCTTCAATCTCTAGAACTTGACCAACTGTAATGTGGTTGACGTTGCCAATCTTATTTTTCTGAGCAATCGCATCAACCGTTGTATTCTTCTCTTTAGCAATAGCTGATAAGGTATCACCTGACTTTACAGTGTAAGATTCTGCACTGGCAAGGATGGGAATAAACATTCCAGATAATAAGGTCAGTCCGATTACACGTTTTACAAATATTTTTTTATTCATGGTTTTACACTCCTTTTTCTATATGTTCTTTATCTTACAGAAGAAATGTTTCAGAAACTTTATGAAATCACGTCAAATGTTTCAATAATATGTTAGCAAGAATAAAAAAACACCTCAAATAAACTAGTTTTAAGTATCTTTTAAGTTTAAAAACAAAATTTCCCTCTTAAATAGAAGAAAAACATGCCCTAGATTTGTTATAATGAAAGAAAAGAAACCCTAAGGAGCTGACTGATGAATTCGCTTAAATTCCAATCCGTATTTGATATTATTGGACCGGTTATGATTGGACCTTCTAGTAGCCACACTGCTGGAGCTGTTCGTATTGGAAAAAAATTGTCTCTTCTATTTTTTTGGAGAGGATCCTACAGAAGTTGAATTTCAGTTGTTTAATTCCTTTGCCAAAACCTATCGCGGCCACGGGACAGACTTGGCCCTTGTAGCTGGTATTTTGGGGATGGACACAGATGATCCAAGAATCCCCAATAGTCTTGAAATTGCTCATGAAAGAGGAATTCGAATCGTCTGGTCTATTCAAAAAGAGAGCAATGCGCCTCATCCAAATACGACGACCATCACGGTGAAAAATGAACACAAAAACCATCTCCGTCACAGGAATTTCTATTGGTGGGGGAAATATACAAGTCACCGAGTTAAATGGCTTTGCAATTTCTCTAAATATGAACACCCCAACTATTATTATTGTTCACCAAGATGTTCCTGGGATGATTGCCCATGTGACAGAAGCCCTTTCCCGCTATGATATCAATATCGCCCAAATGAACGTAACCCGTGAAAAAGCCGGTGAAAAGGCTATTATGATTATTGAAGTGGATTCTCGAAATTGTGACGAAGCTATTGAGTTAATCCGTCAAATTCCCCATTTACACAATGTGAATTTCTTTCAATAAGGAGACCCCATGTTTTATTCCATTACCGAACTAGTTGAGCAAGCGACCCTCCACTATGAAGGAAATGTCGCAGAATTAATGATTGCAACTGAGTTTGAACTAACTGGTCGCGAGCGCGAAGAAGTTCTGTCTCTTATGACACGAAACCTTGAGGTCATGAAAGAATCCGTTCATCTTGGACTCAATGACCAACTTTCTAGAAGTGGCTTGACCGGAGGAGATGCTGCAAAATTGGATCGCTATATTCGATCTGGAAAAGCCCTCTCCGACTATACTGTCCTAACCGCAGCCAAAAATGCTATTGCTGTCAACGAACACAATGCAAAAATGGGCTTAGTCTGTGCTACTCCCACTGCTGGATCAGCCGGTTGCTTACCCGCTGTTCTCACTTCAGCGATTGAGAAACTACAGTTAGATGAACACCAACAATTAGAGTTCTTATTGGCGGCAGGAGCCTTTGGTCTGGTTATTGCCAACAATGCATCGATTTCAGGAGCCGAGGGAGGCTGTCAAGCTGAGGTTGGGTCAGCCTCTGCTATGAGCGCAGCAGCTTTAACTCTAGCAGCGGGAGGAAGTCCCTACCAAGCTAGTCAAGCCATTTGTTTCGTCATTAAATATGCTAGGCTTAATTTGTGATCCCGTTGCAGGACTGGTAGAGGTTCCTTGTGTCAAACGAAATGCAATGGGTGCAAGCTATGCCTATATTGCAGCAGATATGGCTCTAGCAGGAATTGAATCCAAAATCCCTGTTGATGAAGTCATCGATGCTATGTACCAGGTCGGATCAAGCCTACCAACTGCCTTTAGAGAAACGGCCGAAGGTGGTCTGGCAGCGACTCCAACTGGGAAACGACTACAGCAAGAAATATTTGGAGACTAATCTATGAAGTACATATTTTTCGACTTGGATGGGACTTTAGTCGATAGTTCCCAAGGTATTGAGACCACCTTTCTACACACTTTCAAGGTACTAGGAGTTCCTGCTCCTGATAAAGAGACTATTCGAACCTTTATGGGCCCTCCACTCGAAGTTACATTTACAAACCATCTTCCAAAAGAACTTGTCACAAAAGCTGTAGAAATCTATCGCACCTATTACAAAGAAACCGGCCAACAACAAACCTATCTCTACCCAGGTATCAGAGAACTCCTTCAGCAATTGAAGGAATTGGGTTATCACCTATTCATCACTACCTCTAAAAATCAAGAAGTGAGTCTTGAAATAGCCCATTCACTAGGAATTAATGATTACTTTGATGGGATTTATGGTTCTATCCCAGGATTCATGCACAAAGCTGATATCATTCAGCGTGTACTGGTGGACCATCAAATTCCAAAAGAGGAAGCTTGCATCGTTGGGGATACTAAATTTGACATCATTGGGGGAAAAACCATTGGTATTCACACAATTGCAGTCAGTTGGGGATTTGCACCCCTAGAGCAATTAAAAGAGGAAACTCCCGATACCATCGTAGATTCCCCCCTAGCTTTACTCACTCATTTAAGTTAATAAAAGAGGTTTACAAATTTGTAAACCTCTTTTATGTATGAAATCACGTATGGGTAAGAGCATCCATGGTTCACTAAGGTTGACTAACAAAAATCATTTTTTTCTTTACAGCTCTTTCCAATCCTTGTCAAGGTAAGAAACAAAATTAAAAAAGAGGGTTTAACCTCTTTTTTTAGTATCCCCAAGCTGAAAGCCCTTGGTTTGAATAGGCATTATAAGCTGCTTGGATTTGATCATCAACTGTAGCAGTTGAACCCCAACCTGGCATTGTTTGGAAAAGACCACTAGCTCCAGATGGATTTGCTGCGTTCACTTGACCATTTGATTCACGTGCAATAATAGCTTCCCAAGTTGATGCAGGAACTCCTGTCATTTCAGCCATACGAGCCGCTGCATAGGATCCAACTTCTCCAGCAGTATTCCCATTTGCAAGTACAATACCATTTCCAGAATTCGTAACAACAGGTGCTACATTATAAGTGGCAGTAGTTGTTGTTTCTGCTACTACTTGATTTGTAGAAGCTTCGGCTACTGGTTCTTGACTTACTGTGGCAGTATTTACTTTATTAATCAATGATTTTGAACGTTCACCCAACTCAATAATTTGACCTGCATGGATCAAATCTTGGTTGCTGATTTGATTCAATTCAACAAGTTTTTCGATAGTAGTGTTATTCTTAATCGCAATTTCTGATAAAGTATCACCATATTTTACTTCATATGTTTCAGCATTCACTACCACACCAGAAACAAAAAGTGAAAGAGCTGAGATAATAGAAGTTAATGTCCATTGGACTTTTTTTGTGTTCATCAATACATTCTCCTTTCGAACATAATACTATCTTACACATTAAATGTTACAGTTAGTTATAATTTATGTTACAAAGGTTACAAAATCATGTATTTTTCATGCAAAAAACGCTATAAATAGCGTTTTTCTTCATTTTTTTAGAAAAATTCCCCTATATGTAGTGGTGGTATTCTAATATTTCAACCAAAAAATGATAGCACCAACTGCTACTACAGACAGAATAGCTACACTATCTAAAAATTGCCATTTTAACTGCCTATAACGGCTTCTTCCCTCTCCACTTTTATAACCTCTTGCCTCCATGGCAATTGCAAGAGCATCTGCACGTTTAAAACTTGATGCAAACAAGGGAATTAAAATCGGTATAAAAGAGCGGATCTTCTGAAGGAGATTCCCTTCTCCAAAATCAACCCCTCTAGCTCTCTGTGCATTCATAATGCGAATCGTATCATCCATTAGAGTGGGGACAAAACGAAGGCTCATAGACAACATGAGTCCAATTTCATGAGCAGGAACTTTGATGATTTTAAATGGAGTTAACAACTTTTCTACGGCATCTGCTAAGCTTAAGGGCGTTGTTGTCAGTGTTAAAATCGTTGAAAATACAACAATGAGAATAAAACGACAAAAGATCACACCAGCTTGAGCAAGTCCTTTATCCGTTACAGTCAAAAAATAAAATTGAAATAATGTCTTACCGCCAGTCGTCGCAAACAACTGAAAGAGTGTGGTGAAAGCAATGATAAAGACCATCGATTTCAGGCCATTAATAAAAAAGCGGAAGGGGATCTTGGCACTCAAAATCAACGCAAAGGCCAACAAAAACAACAGGGCATTCGTCATCACATTATTGGCCCAAAACAAAATAATAATTAGTAAGAAAAGTCCTAGTAACTTTGCCCTTGGATCCATACGATGGAGAATGGAATTACCTGGTACATATCGTCCTAAAATCATGCTATTCATGTCCAATTAACTCCTTAAACTCCTGTAAAGTGATTGGTAAAGTTGGCAAAGATAGTCCTTTTTGGCGCAAGCGCCAAGCAAATTTCGTCACTTTCGGTACACCTAATTGTATGTTTTCTAATCCTTCTACATCCTGAAATACATCCCTTGGATGCCCAGACCTCACCATTCGTCCTTTCCAAAACATAAACAAGATTTGCGTATTCTGCCACATCTTCCATAGAATGACTAACAAGAACGATGGTCATCCCAGCTTGATGAAGTGACGCAAATAGCTTCATTAATTCCCGTCTACCTGACGGATCCAAACCAGCTGTCGGCTCGTCCAAGACCAAAATTTCAGGTTCCATCGCTAAAATGCCTGCAATAGCGACCCGTCTCATTTGCCCTCCAGACAATTCAAAGGGACTCCGTTCAAACAACTCTTCAGAAAGACCGACTAAGCGTAATTTTTCCTTAGCAATGCTCTCAGCTGATTCTTGGTCTACTCCAAAATTTTGAGGCCCAAATGCGACATCTTTTACAACAGTCTCAGCAAATAGTTGACTTTCTGGAAATTGAAAGACGAGACCCACTTTTTTCCGAAGATCCTTTAGCTCTTTTTGAGAAGACTCAGAACTAATGCGCATATCATTCATTTGCACTTCCCCTCGACTGGGCAAAAGCAAACCATTTAATAATTGGAGGATGGTTGATTTTCCACTTCCAGTATGCCCAATTAGAGCTGTATAAGAACCGCTTGGGATTTCTATATTCACATCAAAAAGAGCCGCTCCTTCAAAGGAGTACCTTCTTGATAGGTATAACTAAGCTGTTTTAAAGCAATTCCCATAATAGTTTCTCTAGCTCTCCTTCAGTCTGATAGGTTTCTCCAACTGGAAAACCTTTTTGATGTAACATGCTACGCAATCGATTAGCGAAAGGTTCTTCTAATCCAATTTCATCTAGATCATCTCGAGAAAAGAGTTCTCTTGGAGTCAGATCCAAGGTCGCTTTTCCTTTTTCAAAGAGAATAACCCGATCACTTAGGGAAACTTCCTCTAAATCATGGGTAATAGAAATAACGGTTAACCCATATCGTTCTTTGACTTCTCGAACCGTACGAATTAGTTCTAGACGCCCTTCAGGATCCAACATACTGGTTGCTTCATCTAAAATGATGATTTTAGGTCGTAAAGCAATAATTCCAGCAATGGCCACTCGTTGCTTTTGTCCACCGGATAATCTAGCGGGTTCTCGATCTTTGAACTCATCCATGCGGACCATCTTCAAAGCTTCGTCTACTCGTTGCACCATTTCATCTCTTGGAATTCCTTGGTTCTCCAACCCAAACGCCACATCATCTTCAACTGTAGCTCCAACAAACTGGTTATCTGGATTCTGGAAAACCATGCCAATCTCACTACGTTTATCCCAAACATTTTCAGGAGTTAACAAATCTCCGGAAATATAGATTTGACCAGATTCCGGTTCCAACAAGCCATCAATCAAGCGGACCACTGTTGATTTACCACTTCCGTTATGTCCAATAATGGATAACCATTCACCATGTTTCACGTGAAACGATGTATCATTTAACTGATGGTTCTCGTCTGTTTTTTGGTATTTAAATGTAAGATTTCGAACTTCTATAATATTATTCATTTATCTAAAGGTATCTTTAAAGAGGTAGGCACTGCCTTTAAAGTATTCATATCCAGAGTAGACTGTAAAGATTAGCGCAACATAAAGCGTAATTTGACCCAATAAATCCCAATGGAAGAGAAGGAAAATAATGGCAAACATTTGTGAGAAGGTTTTAATTTTTCCAGGCATAGCTGCTGGCAAAACAACTCCTCCTGTTTCAACCAATAACAGACGGAGGCCAGTTACGGCTAATTCACGGCAAATAATAACTGCTGTAATCCAGGCTGGAACCATCTTTAATTCAATCATCATGATAAAGGCAGACATGACAAGAAGCTTATCAGCCATGGGATCCGCAAATTTCCCAAAGTTACTAACAACTTTCCATTTACGAGCTAAATAACCGTCCAAATAATCGGTGATACTAGCAACTGCAAAGACAATAGCTGCTGCTACATGCCAACCATAACCTTTACCAAATATTAGCATCAAAATAAAAATAGGAATAAACACAATTCGAATCAGTGTTAAGGCATTTGGGATATTTTCTTTTTTCATTCTAGTCTCCTTACTAGTTTACATGATCATTTACATCTATTTGACAAAATAGACGTCGTTTTAATTCGACAAAAACATCATTCCACTTTTTTCCCGTTATTTAGGGAAAATGATAAAGTCCGTCATATCACAAGCGTTGACAAAATCTCGCCCAACCTTTACAACATCTTGTAAAGAAATACTCTGTAAAATTTTTGGAAGATCAAATAGATTTTCACCTGTCTCAATTGGATTAAATTGAGTCGCAATATAATCCAAGGAATTCAAACCGTGTAGAAAATCTCCAAACATTTCACTTTTAATCGTATCCAAATGCTCTTGAGTCACATCAGGATCTTTCTCAAAATTCTTAATGGCCGTTCTGAACTGATGGGATATACTAACAGGTTCTGAAGTGTCCATCGTTAACATCACAAAGTGAAACGAAGACTCTACTTCAATTTCTAGTGTCAAGGAGTTGTCAAGTTTACCAACTTCATAAAGTGACTGAAATCGTTTAGATGTCCATCCAAACATCATTGCAAACAATAATTTGAGGATAATCTTATAGCGATACTGGTAAAGAGGAGGAATCTGATTTCTTCCACGAATTCCAATTGCTAATTTCGGTGAAGCAACTTCCATCCGACTTGTCTCATTTTGAACAACTGGATTTAAGTCCACGGGTGAGATATGAGGAAGAGGACTTGAAGAAATCTTCATCTCAAATTCAGAAACAAGGTTAACAAGACTGTCAAGATCAAAATTTCCGACAACCACTAGATGCATATTGGATGGTTGGTAAAAATAATCGAAATTTTCCTGTAAACTTTCTTCATCAATTTGAGCGAGAGAAGATACAGTACCTGCAATATCTTGGGCCAAGGGTGTATCTGGATAAAGATTTGCCAACGCCCTAAAGAATAATTGGTAGTCAGGACTATCTTGGTACATTTCGATTTCTTGTTGAATAATCAATTGTTCCTTCTTTAGAGAATCCTTTGAGAGATGAAGAGATTGTGTCATCTCCAGTAACAATCTCAGATTTTCATTGATATTCGAGGTGGTCGAAAAGAGATAGCTAGTTTGTGTAAAGCTAGTAAAGGCATTACTTTCAGCTCCCAGCTTTACAAATGCTGTAAATAATCTTGACAGTCTTGATCTTCAAATAATTTATGTTCAAGAAAATGTGCAATCCCTGCTGGAAATTCTTTTATTCCCTCTACTCCATCCACTGTAAATCTTGTGTCAATAGAACCGAATTTAGTAGAAATGATTGCATAGCTTTCATTAAAATCCGCCTTTGGAATTAAATATAACTTCAATCCATTTTGGAGACTTGTCTGATAAACACATTCTCCAACAGCTGGATAATCTATTTTCTCCAAATCTTTCTTTATCATTCTCTTCCTTCCATAAAATAGACCGCTTGTAATTTGAGCGATTTTGCAACAGCCATAATTTCTTCTTTCGTCACCAGTTGAATGGCTTGGATCCAATCATCAATTGACAAGAACTGTTTTCCTAAAGTAGATTGTAAATAAGATCTTTCAATTAAGGTGCCAGGTCGATCCTGCGACAATTTTGCAGCATTTATAATCATTTCTTTTGTCAAGCGCAACTCTTCACTTGTAAACTTCCCTCTCTTCAAGTCACTCACTTGACGGCTCATCAGAGTCATGATCCGGGTTCTATTTTTCCGATCAATCCCTGCATAGATCCGCATAAAATGAGAAAAAATATCAAAATGGCTAGAGATCGTATAAGCCAATCCTTCTTTTTCTCGAATGACTGTAAACAATTTTTGAATGAGAGAAAGCCCCCAGTAAACCATTTAAAACAATCAAAGCAAAATGCTCTTTCTCTCCATACTGAACAGGAAAATGATAACCCAACTCTAAAATAGATTGATGAGTATCTCTTTGTTCGAGTCCTTCTCTGACAACGTTTGAAAAAGATTGGGCATAAAAAAGATTGACATGAGATTTACGAGGTTGTAAACCAAATTCACTAATCTTTTCAATGACCGCTAGTTCATTGAAATCACCCATAAAGAAAAAGTCAATCAGATTTGTTTGAAGCATTTCTTGAAATGCTTGATAAGCTGACCCTTCATCCTCATTCTGAATCTGCTGGACACTTCCATACTTACTTAGTTTCATATCAGCTTGATCATAAAACAAACGATTCAATTGTTGGTGAGCATAATAAAAAAATGATTTTCAATTTCTGCTTCTAGTTCTGTAACGAGATTTTTTTCTCTACTGAAAAAAAGTTTCTGAATGAAAAGCACCCGTTTTTCTGCAAGAGGAGCATTCAGAGATACCTCTAATAAATCCAACATCTGATCTGTCAAGACATTTTTTTCTTGCTCAAAAAAAGCATCACGGACATAAGATAAATTAATATCAATGTAGTGCATTTGACCGCGTTTTGAAACAGAAGTAGAAAAATTTGCCCCATACAAGTTCGCCAACTGCTCTCTAAATTTCTGTGAAGTTGGGTAAAGTTGATTGGCTGTTTCGATCATGCGTGAGGCTAGAACTCGTCCTGCTATTGTTTCTTCAGAAAGAGGGGCCGAGAACCGCACTTTTATCTCATTGGTCTTAAATTTTTCTGATTTCATAAAATGGATTCGAACACCAGTAACTAATTCCATCGTCATCCTCGTTCTAACAAATATTACTCTTCATTATATCATGAAATCCCAGTAAAATCTTTCCCAGACAGATTAAAAAACGTTTACACTGACTCGCCCTATTTTAGGTTTTTCATCCTTTTGTGGTATAATAACTATCATTGAGGTGAACTATGAACTATAAACTTTTTGATGAATTTATCACACTACAAGCCCTATTTAAAGAACTGGGAATCATCCAAAGCGGTGGAGCTATCAAAGCCTTTTTACACGAAAATCAAGTAGAGGTCAATGGAGAAGTGGAAACCAGAAGAGGACGTAAGTTACGAGTCGGAGATACAATCGAAGTAATTGGTGAGAAGGAAGTCATAACACTGACAGAACCTAGTCCAGAAGAGATTGAAGACTATCAAGCGGACAAGCTGGAAAAAGAACGCGTTGCTCAATTAGTGAAGAAATTAAACAAAGAACAAAAACAAAAAAAAGATTCTAAACCTAAAAAAGAAGAGAATAAGCGGAAGCCTGTTCGTTTCCCAGGAACATAATATGTGGCTTAAATCCATACACATTCAGAAATTTCGAAATTATAAAGAAGTAGATCTTCAATTCCACTCTGGTTTGAATATTTTCTTAGGCCAAAATGCTCAAGGAAAAACCAATCTCCTCGAATCCATCTACTTTTTAGCCTTGACCCGCAGCCATCGGACCCGTTCCGATAAAGATTTAATTCATTTTCAAGAGGAACAATTTACTGTTTCAGGGATCTTAGAAAAAAAAACCGGCTCAATCCCTTTAGAAATTTCCTTATCCTCAAAAGGACGAGTCACTAAAGTGAACTACTTAAAACAAAGCAAGTTATCAACCTATATCGGTAACATGAATGTGGTTCTCTTTGCTCCAGAGGATTTACAACTTGTTAAAGGCTCACCCGCTCTTCGCCGCAAGTTTATTGATATTGATTTAGGCCAGATGAAACCCGTCTATCTATCAGATTTAACAGCCTATCATCATGTTTTAAAGCAACGAAACAGTTACTTAAAAACGGCAACTACCGTAGACCCAACCTTTTTAGATGTTTTGGATGAGCAATTAGCAGATTATGGTAGCCGGGTCTGCATCCATCGGAAAGATTTTCTTAAAAAATTAGAAGACTTTGGGCAAGAGAAACATTTTGAAATTTCCAATCAAACTGAAAAACTATCTATTCGGTATGATTCCTCCATTCCTTTTCAAGATGAGGAAACACTTCGCCAAACCTTTATCACCTTGCTTCGAGAAAATCGGACAAAAGATCTCATCAAAAAAACAACCAGTGTTGGTCCTCACCGAGATGATATTAGCTTTTACATCAATGATATGAATGCGACTTTTGGTAGCCAAGGGCAGCACCGCAGTGTTGTTCTTCCTTAAAATTGGCAGAGATTTCATTAATTGAATCCTTGACAAATGAAAAGCCGATTTTACTCTTAGACGATGTTATGAGTGAACTTGACAACAATCGTCAACTACATTTACTAGAAGTTATCTCTCGTGACATCCAAACATTTATCACAACTACTACCTTAGATCACCTAAAAGACTTGCCTGAAGACTTAAAAATCTTTAATATTTACTCAGGTCACATTGACGAATAATTAACAAGGTTGTCAATTTTTTTATTGACAACTTTTTTTGACTATAATAAAAAGTGTGAAATCTTATGATTTCACACTTTTATTTTTTATTGAACGGAGTAGTTTGGTGCTTCATTGGTAATTTGGACATCGTGTGGGTGGCTTTCTTTCAAACCTGCCCCAGACATTTCAACAAATTGTGCATTTTCGTGCAATTCTTGAAGGTTGGCAGCTCCAACATAGCCCATACCAGAACGGATACCACCAATCATTTGGAAGACGATATCGGCTGCTGAACCCTTATAAGCAACCCGACCTTCGATTCCTTCTGGAACCAATTTGTTGGCTTCATTAACAGAACCTTGGAAGTAGCGGTCGCTTGAACCTTTCTTCATTGCCGCAATAGATCCCATACCACGATAAGTCTTGAACTTACGTCCTTGGAAAATTTCAGTTTCACCTGGTGCTTCATCTGTTCCTGCAAACATAGATCCAAGCATGACTGCATGACCACCAGCAGCAAGGGCTTTTACAATATCTCCAGAATACTTGATCCCACCGTCAGCAATGATTGTTTTTCCATATTCACGCGCAACAGCAGCTGCGTCATAGATCGCTGTAACTTGAGGAACTCCGACACCAGCAATCACACGAGTTGTACAGATTGAACCAGGTCCAATCCCTACCTTAACCACGTCAACACCTGCATCATAGAGAGCACGCGCTCCCTCAGCTGTAGCAATATTACCTGCAATCAAGGTGCGATCTGGGAAATGAGCGCGAATTTCAGCGATTTTGCGAAGAACACCTGCAGAATGACCATGGGCTGTATCGATGACAATAGCATCCGCACCAGCTTCAAACAAGGCTTCCGCACGCTCAAAAGTGTCAGATGTAACTCCGACAGCACCTGCTACTAAAAGACGACCAAATTCATCTTTTGCTGCATTTGGAAACTCAATAACTTTTTCAATATCCTTAATGGTAATCAAACCTGACAAACGACCATTTTCATCCACCAATGGTAATTTTTCAATACGGTGTTCTTGAAGGATTCGTTCAGCTGTTTCTAAATCTGTACCAACTGGTGCAGTTACTAGATTCTCGCTAGTCATATGATTTGAAATTGGTTGATCATAATCAGAAATAAAACGTAAATCGCGGTTGGTCAAAATCCCAACTAGTTTACGATTTTCCAAGGTTTCAACCACAGGAACACCACTGATCCGGTAACGTCCCATAAGTTCGTCTGCCTCAGCAATGGTATGTTCAGGTGTTAAGAAAAATGGGTCAATGATAACGCCGTTTTCAGAGCGTTTTACTTTACGAACTTCATCTGCTTGTTGGGCAATGGACATATTTTTATGAATAACCCCAAGTCCTCCAGCACGGGCAATGGCAATAGCCATTTGGCTTTCAGTAACTGTATCCATCGCAGCTGTGATGATTGGGATATTCAACACAAGGTTATCCGCCAATTTTGTACGAAGATCTGCATCGTTTGGTAATACATGACTTTCAGCTGGAATGAGCAATACATCATCGAAGGTATAACCTTTTTTCAAAAATTTAGTGTCCCAATTTGACATTCCCATTTTCCTCTTTTCTTTCTTTTTGAGCCAAGCTCGTCTTTTTTGATTGATAATATCATACCATTCTAAGATAATTTGTCAATCATTTGTACAATATTTCAAAAAGAGGTGTTGGAACCTCTTTTGAATCATTTTTTTATTGAATCATCTCAATATCAAGAGCTTACTTGAAATAGTTTAAGCCCATAGCAGATTTGACTTGATCAAGGGTTTCTGCTGCAACCGAACGCGCTACTTCACTACCTTTTTGAAGCATATCATAAACTTGTCCCATATCTTTAGCAAATTCAATCCGTCGTTCGCGAATAGGTCCCAACTCTCTTTCAAGAATCTCTAACAAATAGCGTTTGGTTTTAACATCTCCTAAACCACCCCGTTGGTAATGGTCTTTCATTTCTTGAATGGTCGCCTGGTCTTCTTCTTTTCCAAACACATCTAAATAATGGAAAACCATATTTCCTTCGATTTTTTTCCTGGATCTTCGACACGAATATGCTCAGGATCTGTGTACATACTCATGACCTTTTTTTCTTCAAAGGTGTCCATATCATCCGCTAAATAGATACCATTTCCAAGAGATTTAGACATCTTAGCATTCCCATCCAAGCCAGGCAAACGACCCGCGGCCTCATTTTCTGGGAAAATTCCTTCCGGTTCAACCAAGACATCGCAATGATACGCATGATTAAAGGAACGAACAATTTCACGAGTTTGCTCAATCATGGGCTTTTGGTCAGTTCCAACAGGCACGAGATTGGCTTTAAAAGCGGTAATATCTGCAGCTTGGGAAACAGGATAAACCAAGAAACCAGATGGAATAGACTCTCCGAATCCTTTTTGGGCAATTTCTGTCTTAACGGTTGGGTTTCGTTCCAAACGTGAAACAGAGACCAAATTCATGTAATACATGGTCAATTCCGCTAACTCAGGGATTTGACTTTGAATAAAAATAGTTGATTTCTTTGGATCTAAGCCAGCTGCTAAATAATCTAGAGCAACATTTCCAATAGACTCAACAATGGTTTGCGGATCTTTAGCATGATCCGTTAGGGCTTGCTGATCGGCTAAAAAGACAAACATCTGGTACTTGTCTTCATTTTGCATAAGAACTCGATTCTTCAACGAACCGACATAGTGTCCAATATGGAGCTTCCCAGTCGGGCGATCTCCAGTTAAAATAATCGGCTTGGTCATTTTTCTTCCTCCCTGAAGTACAAAATAAAAGCCCACGCATAGCAAAAACTATGCGAGGGCGTCTGAGACACGGTGCCACCTCACTTAGAACAGCATATGCTGTTATCTCTGACTCATCACAAATGAGCTGCACATAAGGCCTGCTAGCCGAATCTCTATTGGTTAAGATTCTATTTGAACATCAGTCCATTTCATTCTGTTTCGTTGCTTATTTTCAGCGACCATAAGCTCTCTAAAAAACGAATACAAATTACTCTTCTGATTGCTTTTCATTATATAATGACATCAAAGGAAAGTCAAGCTCTTCACCCTTTTCTACAGACTAAATGACTTCCTCCAATGCATAAGGGTATTCATTGAAAAATCAAGCGTTTTCTAGTAAATAGGCTTATATAGACAGAAAAAGAGGAGAACTATACGTGTTAACAGTTACAGACGTCTCACTACGTTTTAGTGATCGTAAACTTTTTGATGATGTCAACATCAAATTTACAGAAGGAAATACCTATGGTTTGATTGGGGCCAATGGTGCTGGAAAATCAACCTTTTTAAAAATCTTAGCTGGGGATATTGAACCGACAACTGGTCATATTTCTCTTGGACCAGACGAACGTCTTTCTGTTCTTCGTCAAAATCACTTTGACTACGAAGATGAGCGTGCCATTGATGTCGTTATCATGGGGAATGAAAAACTTTATAGCATCATGAAGGAAAAAGATGCTATTTATATGAAGGAAGATTTTTCAGATGAAGACGGTGTCCGCGCAGCAGAACTCGAAGGAGAATTCGCTGAACTAGGTGGTTGGGAAGCGGAAAGTGAAGCTTCACAACTTCTCCAAAATCTGAATATTCCAGAAGAGCTCCACTACCAAAATATGAGTGAACTAGCAAATGGAGATAAAGTGAAAGTCCTCCTAGCCAAAGCTCTCTTTGGTAAACCAGACGTCCTTCTTTTGGACGAGCCAACCAACGGTCTAGATATTCAATCCATTACCTGGTTAGAAGACTTCTTGATTGATTTCGAGAATACCGTAATCGTTGTATCCCACGACCGTCACTTCTTGAATAAAGTATGTACCCACATGGCCGACCTGGACTTTGGAAAAATCAAACTCTATGTCGGTAACTATGATTTCTGGAAAGAATCATCTGAACTGGCTGCCAAGTTGTTAGCAGACCGTAATGCCAAAGCAGAAGAAAAAATCAAACAATTACAAGAATTTGTGGCTCGTTTCTCTGCCAATGCGTCAAAATCAAAACAGGCAACGTCACGTAAAAAGATGCTTGACAAGATTCAGTTAGAAGAAATTGTTCCATCTAGTCGAAAATACCCATTTATCAGCTTTAAAGCGGAACGAGAAATTGGGAATGATCTGTTGACAGTAGAGAATTTATCTGTAAAGATTGACGGTGAAACTATTCTTGACAACATCAGCTTCATCTTACGTCCAGGTGACAAGACAGCTCTTATCGGACAAAACGACATCCAAACCACTGCCTTGATCCGCGCCATTATGGGCGAAATCGAATATGAAGGAACTGTCAAGTGGGGAGTCACAACTAGCCGCTCTTACTTACCAAAAGACAATTCAGCTGACTTTGCAGGTGGTGAGTCAATTCTTGACTGGCTCCGTCAATTCGCAAGTAAAGAAGAAGATGACAATACCTTCCTTCGTGGTTTCCTCGGACGCATGCTCTTTTCTGGAGACGAGGTTAACAAGCCTGTCAACGTCTTGTCAGGGGGAGAAAAAGTGCGCGTGATGCTTTCAAAACTCATGCTTTTGAAATCAAATGTTCTTGTACTTGACGATCCTACAAATCACTTGGATTTGGAATCTATTTCAAGCTTGAACGATGGATTGAAAAACTTCAAAGAATCAATCATCTTTGCCAGTCACGACCATGAGTTTATTCAAACTCTTGCCAACCATATCATTGTTCTTTCAAAAAATGGTGTCATTGACCGGATTGATGAAACCTATGATGAATTCTTAGAAAACCAAGAAGTTCAAGCAAAAGTTAAAGAACTTTGGAAAGACTAAGAAATCGCTCCAAAAAATCAAAAACCCTGGAACCTTTGTTTCAGGGTATTTCAATAGACTATATGAAATTTAAAAAATATCTATCACACCCCATCATTGTTTACTTTACAGCTTTTTTACTTCCCTTTACAATCTTATTTTTCGTCTACCTCAGTCAGGGTATTTATTGGGGGAGTGAAACTTCTCCTTTATTAGGTGATGGCTTTCATCAATACGTTATTTTCGACGTTACTTTACGAAATATTTTGCACGGGACCGACAGCCTCCTTTACAGCTTTACAAGTGGGCTCGGCTTAAATTTCTACGCTCTTTCCAGCTATTACTTAGGAAGTTTTCTATCTCCCTTTGTCTTCTTCTTTGACAGTTTATCCATGGTTGATTCCGTCTATCTCTTTACACTAATAAAAATAGGCTTGATTGGGTTGTCAACTTATTATTCCATTAAGGAAATTTATCCTAAACTGCAACAATTATTGATTCTTTCACTGTCAACTTTGTTTGCGTTAATGAGCTTCTCCATCAGTCAGATTGAAATCAAAACCTGGCTCGATGTCTTCATTTTGGCTCCGCTCATTCTCTTAGGTTTACACCGTTTAATGACTCAAAAGAAGCGCGTTCTCTACTTTACAAGTCTGACCATCCTCTTTATCCAAAATTATTATTTTGGATTTATGATGGCTCTCTTCTTGACTTTATGGTTTTTTACTCAGCTTTCCTGGGACTTTAAAGAAAGAAGATCTTCTTTCTTTGACTTTACAATTGTGTCAATTTTAGCAGGGGTCACTAGCTTGATCATGATTTACCCCACCATATTGGATTTACGAACTCATGGGGAAAACTTTACAAAGATTACAAGAACCTTTACAGAAAATAGTTGGTACTTAGACGTTTTTGCAAAGAATTTAATTGGTAGTTTTGATACAACAAAATATGGGGCTATCCCTATGATCTATGTTGGTCTATTTCCATTCTTACTTGCCTTTCTATTTTTCTTTGTCAAATCGATTCGGTTTCACGTGAAACTAGCTTATTTGACTTTATTAGTCATTCTTATTGCAAGTTTCTATTTACAAGCTCTGGATTTATTCTGGCAAGGTATGCATGCTCCTAATATGTTTCTTCACCGTTATGCCTGGCTTTTTTCATTGACTATTTTGTTCATGGCGGCAGAAGCACTAAATCGGTTAAAAGAAATCAATTGGCAACGACTCTGCCTAACTTTCAGTTTAGTTAGCATTGGATTTATCCTCACCTTTCTCTATCGCAAGCATTATTCTTTCTTAACAAGCAGTCATTTTGTCTTGACACTAGAATTCCTTCTTGTATTCTTTACTGTGACACTTGCCTTTACAGTTCGTAAACTTTCTTATCCAATTTTTTCTGCTGTTATTCTCTTCTTCTGTTTGTTTGAAATTAGTATAAACAGCTATTATCAGATCGATGGGATTGCAAATGAATGGGTATTTGCAACTCGTTCTTCTTACCAAGGAAAGATTCCAGCAATTGATAAATTGACATCAAGTTTACAGGATGATCAAAATTTTTACCGAACAGAGATTCTCCAATCTCAAACAGGTAATGATAGTATGAAATATAATTTTAGAGGGATCTCCCAGTTTTCATCTGTCAGAAATACAGATACCAGTTCGACCCTAGACAAACTCGGTTTTAAATCAGATGGAACCAACTTGAACTTGCGCTATCAAAACAATACATTACTAATGGATAGTCTGTTCGGGATCAAATACAATATTTCAGATAGGAATCCCCAAAAGTTTGCTTTTCATAAATTGGAAACGCAAGGAAATCAGACCTTGTATCAAAATGAAAAAGCTCTTTCACTAGCATTTCTAACCGCAAGTCCCTACAAGGATATCCCATTTTCTAATCTAACCTTAGATAACCAAAAGAACTTTCTCAATCATCTAACGGGTCAATCGTTGACTTACTATCAGCGATTACATCCACTGAAAACTGGTACAGACGATCCTTCTCAAGGACCTCAAAAGGCCAAAGTTGAAGCAGATAGTTTTCTGACTTATGCCAGTATCGAATATGAGCTCTATGTTCAAAACGATAGTCAACTTTATGTAAACCTTCCTTCTTTAGAATTTGAGAATGAAGATTATACCGATGTGGAGATCATTACGAATGGCCAAGTCAACCGCTATACAACAGACAATGTATTTCCATTCTTCACCATTGGTCACTTTACAGCAGGAGAAACTGTTAAGGTTCGAATTGCCTTCCCTGAAAATTCTACAGTAACCTTCCAAACTCCAGAATTTTTTGCTTTGAACCTTCAAGCCTACCAGGAAGCCTTTGAAAGGTTGCACCAACAAGAAGTTCATGTGCAAACCAAAGGAAATACCGTTACTGCAGATTTTTCAGCAGACCACCATACAAGTCTCTTTTTCACCCTTCCTTATGATAAAGGGTGGACAGCGACGATCAATAATCAACCTGTCCCTATTCGAAGGGCTCAAAAAGGATTTATGGCTGTTGATGTCCCTAAAGGAAAAGGACAAGTTGTTCTACATTTCGTTCCACATGGGTTAAAAGAAGGAACCATCGCTTTCCTACTCGGAATTCTTTCCTTCGCTTGCTACAATGCTATTCGAAATAAATCTCAATCCTCAAAAAATCAGTAAATTTGCATCATAAAGAGCCCCTTAAGTTGGAAGGGGCTCTTATTTTAAACAAAAAAAAGCATCCCTTAGGATGCTAGTTTAGCTCCGCCAGTAGGACTCGAACCTACGACATCATGATTAACAGTCATGCGCTACTACCAACTGAGCTATGGCGGAATGAGATATAGTCCGTACGGGATTCGAACCCGTGTTACCGCCGTGAAAAGGCGGTGTCTTAACCCCTTGACCAACGGACCATGTCATTAACAGAACATATCCCATTATACCATCGATTCAAAAATTGTCAAGCCTTTTTCTGTATTTTTATTTAATAATTCTTCGACCCTTTTCACCTGTGTACGAGAAACAGGGCAAGTTGTCTCCTCTTCTAACATCAAAAGTCTCTTGCGACGATCAAAATTGACAATCATTCTTTGATTGACTAGATAAGACTGATTAGGACTGAAGAAATGATTGTCCACATCTTTTTCAAGTATATCCTTGATAGTCCCTAAAAATTCCTTTTGAAAATTCTTTCCAACAAGTCGCAATTTGTGGGAAACTCCAGTTGTTTCAATGTACAATATATCTCGATATGGAACTCGAATTTCCATATTTTTGAAACTATACTCAAAGAAATCAATGATATTTTTATTTTCAATCACATTCTTCTTCAAGTAGAGAATGCATTCTCGAATTTTTTCCTTAAATAAGTTTTCATTCAAGGTTTTTTCAATAAATTCGAGAGCTGATACCTTGTAACGATAGGTAATGGTTGCAAATTCCGATTTCGTAGTGATAAAGGCAATAATGGCAAAAGGATTGACCTCACGAATCATTTGAGCTGCCTTGATACCAGCTTTTTCATCCCCTTTGATATCAATGTCCAGGAAGAAAAGCTGATGAAAATCACCATTGGTTAGATATTCCTTTAGTTCAGCTATTTTACTGGTGGAAACAATATTTAATCGTAGGCCTTCCTCCTCAGCGATAGCTTTTACATGTTTCTCTACTCGAACTTGTTGAGAAATTTCGTCCTCTAGCAATACAATATTCATCTATCTTCCTTTCTCTCCAATAACTAAGCTCTGCGTAAATCTTCCATTGATCAACTCTGTCTCTAGAAAAATAGCAGCATATTCTCCAATAAGCTCTTTTACAATCGCAAGGCCCATTCCTCTACGATCCCCTTTAGTTGAAAATCCCTTTTCATAGAGCTTATTCCAATTAATCGGTTCATCAGAAATAGAGTTCTTTATGATCAGATGCACTCCATTCGGCATATTAAAAATCGCTATTTGAACTTCTTTTTCTTGACTCATTTTAGCAGCTTCAATAGCATTATTGACTAAAATTCCAACGGTTCGTACGAGATCCAACAATCTCATTGGAACCTTTTCAATAATATCTTCTGTTTCAAAGGTTAGTTTGACACCCATTTCCTCTGCATAGATCCATCCCCTACTTAGGATACTTCTCAAAGCAGAATCTCGAATATTTCCTAGGTCAAATCCTGTATATTCTTCTTTTTGGAGTTGACCGTAGCATTCCTCAAGAACATCTCTTTGAATTCGTTTAATATCCTCAATATTTTCTTCCTCAATCGCTAAATTTAAGGAAGTGATAATATTGCCAAAATCATGACGAAACCTTTTAATTCTAAATAGAGGCCTTGAATTTTATTCATATACTGCTCCATTTGGCGTTGTTCGAACCTCTTTTGCTTCAACTCCATTTTCTTTTCATAACGATCTCGAACCGTCTTCATTTGAACCATGGTTCCAATAAAGATCAAGAAACAAATCGTTGCTACCATGCTACCAAAACTATTGAAATGAGCAATATCACTTATCCAATGAGAAGCATTCAATACTAAGGTTAAAATAAGATAACTAACAATCAATTGTTGGACAAATTTCTTAAAAACCCGCTCTTTAAAATAGAGAAGATTCACTTCGAGAATCGTTAATACCTTCATAATTAAAATAAGTGAGATAATTCGAATAGTTAAAAAAAGTAATAATCAGAGTATTGGTTAATTATACTATCACCAAAAAAATAGAAGAAGTAATTACAGATAAAAAAATGTATCTGTACTTTCAACTGCTAGATAAATGATGAATGAGTAAAGAACCGCTATCTGACGTTGAAGATTACAAATAAAATAGTAATAAAGATAAAGAAATAGTGGCCATAGACATAACATTAGATAATCAATATGTAAATCAAAGTAATCTAAGACCACTGTGATGACAAATACAGCAACAACACCAGATCCTAAAATCAATTGTTTACTATATTTATTAAGTTTTTTTGATCAATTTTTTTAAAAAGATAAAAAAATTGTAAAAAATAGTTAAAAATTGAGAATAGGGTATTTAGAAACATCAGTTTCCTCCTCTACCAAAAAAATAAGCCCAATAAGATCAGAAAAAAATTATTTTTTTTTGCGTTTATCACCTCCACAAACTTGCTGCAATTCTTTTTCTGTAAGAACCTTAAATGCCTTAGAAACTGTTGATGGATTGTTTTTTTCATAAAAAAATCTCCTTATAATTTATTTGATTATTAAATTATTAAATTTAATATACATAAATTTTAGTAAAAAAATCAAAGAATTTTTTTAACATTTCCGCTATTTGGTTCATTTTTACAGCTATTTGGAACAAAAAATCTAGTTTTTGCAATTTTTTTATCCCATCTGTTTAGAAAAATTCTAGTTTTTTTTAAAACTAGTAACAAAAAACGTGATTTTGTATAAAAATCACGTTTTTTTATTTTTGATCCCAGCAGGATTCGAACCTGCGACCGTTCGCTTAGAAGGCGAATGCTCTATCCAGCTGAGCTATGAGACCAGATGTCTTTTTATTCTATCAGAAAATAGGAGGAGCGTCAAGATTCATTTATGGTAAGGACTTCCTTGTTGAATCATAAATGCCCGGTAGATTTGTTCGATTAAAACAAGCTTCATCAATTGATGGGGAAGGGTTAACTTTCCAAAACTCATAAGTAAATTCGCTCGTTTTTTAACTGCTGGGGACAAACCTAGACTTCCTCCAATCACGAAGGTAATTTCAGAATACCCTCGTATAGTCACCTCTTCTAAGGTTTGACTAAACTTCTCAGATGGAAATTGTTGCCCTTCAATCGCTAAGGCAATCACATACTCACGATCTCCAATTTTAGCTAATATGCGATTTCCTTCTTTTTCTAGGATTTGCTGATTTTCTAAATCACTGGCCCGATCAGGAGTTTTTTCATCCGGTAATTCTATCATTTCTAGCTTCGTAAACCGCCCCAAGCGTTTCGTATACTCGGCGATTCCATCTTTTAAATACTTTTCTTTTAATTTTCCAACTGTTACAATCTTAATTTTCATATTCATATTCTAACACAAATGAACTTATACACAAGTCTTCAACAAATAGACCAGCATCTATCTTTCAAAAAATGGCTCTATATTCACGTTTTTCACACTTATACACAGTTTTCCACAACTTGTGGAAAAAAATTCCATTTTAAGTTATAATTAAGAAACTAGGTCTATACTTTTCCATAATTGGAACAATAGGAGAAAACTATGAAACAACCATCAAATTTTCTAAAAAAAATTTTGCAACTTTTACTTGTTCTTGTCATTGGGTTTACTGGAGGAATCTTAGGGACCTTGACCTCTTTCCAGTTTACCAAGGGGAATTCTACAAATTCTAGCCAAGAAATAAAATCTACCAAAGTTAATCGTGCTTATAAGAATACAACATCAACTAGTGAAGCTGTTGATAAGGTTAAAAATGCTGTTGTTTCTGTTATTACCTATGCTGAAACCTCTGAAAAAGGCTTCATCAATGGAGAAACAGATTCTGATCCAGAAGTGGCTAGTGAAGGTTCAGGAGTTATCTATAAAAAAGATGGTAAAGACGCTTATTTAGTAACAAATGCCCACGTATTAATGGGAGCAACAAAAGCCGATATTCTCTTTGCAGATGGAAATAAAGTTTCTGGAGAAGTTGTTGGTTCTGATACTTTCTCAGATATTGCGGTTGTTAAAATCAGTTCAGATAATGTTACGACCGTGGCTGAATTTGGGGATTCATCTAAGTTGACTGTTGGAGAGACCGCAATCGCTATTGGTAGTCCTTTAGGAACAAAATTTGCCAATTCCGTTACCCAAGGGATTGTCTCTAGTCTCGGACGTACTGTGAAGCTCAAATCAGAAGACGGCCAAAATGTATCTACAAAAGCGTTGCAAACGGACGCTGCAATCAACCCAGGGAATTCTGGTGGTCCCCTTATTAATATTCAGGGACAAGTCATCGGAATTACCTCAAGTAAAATCTCTTCAAATGGCCAAACTGCGGTTGAAGGAATGGGATTTGCAATTCCTGTAAATGATGTACAAAATATTATTGAACATTTAGAAAAAGATGGTAAAGTCATTCGTCCAGCTCTTGGAATTACCATGATGGACCTGGCTAACCTATCCTCTTCTGATCTTAGCCAATTAGACATTCCAAGCAAACTCAAAGGTGGGGTTCTTGTCCGCTCAGTTGAAAATGATATGCCGGCATCCAAATATTTGCGTCGATTAGATATCATTACAAAAATCGATGACACAACCATTGAATCAACTGCAGATTTACAATCTGCCCTCTATTCTCATCAAATTGGTGATAAAATTAAAGTCATTTTCTATAGAGATGGTAAGCAAAAAACAGCTACCATTGAGCTGACAAAATCTACAGAAAATCTTGGAAATTAAGTAAATTTACAACATTGTCAACACACCTTTTACGAAATTGTAAAGGTGTGTTATGCTATATACATCATGGAAAAAATTGATATTATTGACGTAAAGCAAATACGAACCAATCCTTTTCAACCTCGTCAAACCTTTGTACAAGAGAAATTAGAAGAACTCGCAGCTTCAATCAAAGAAAATGGATTAATCCAGCCCATTATTGTTCGAAAATCTCCTATTGTTGGTTATGAACTACTTGCTGGAGAAAGACGCTACCGAGCAGCTCAAATGGCTGGTTTCAAAGAAATCCCCGCGATTATAAGAGAATTATCAGATGATGACATGATCAAACAAGCCATTATCGAAAATTTACAAAGGGAAGATTTGAATCCAATTGAAGAGGCCGAATCCTACCAACATCTTATTGATAAAGGGGCTACTCATGAAGAAATTGCACAATTTATGGGAAAATCTCGTCCTTATATCAGCAACATGGTCCGTTTACTTCATCTCTCACCAGCTGTCAAAGAAGCCATCAAAAATGATCAAATTTCACAAGGACATGCCCGCATTTTAGTTCCTTTAAAAGAAGATCTACAAATCTATTGGTTGGAACGAACTCTGAAAGAAGGGCTAAGCGTTCGTAGTTTGGAAGAAAAGGTTGGTCAAAAAAAGAAAAAACCTAGTAAAAAAGAGAAAGAACTCTTTTTAGCACAGGAAGAAAACAGATTAAAAAAGATTCTAGGAACCGAAGTAGAAATTCGTCTGACAAAACAAGAAAAAGGTAGTATTCATATTTCATTTAACAACCTTGATGAATACCAACGAATTATTAACAGTCTCAAATGAGGCTGTTATTTTTTATAACACAATTAACAGATTTATCCACTTCTTTAAAACTCCTCCTTACTAGATACTTCTACTTTCTTCTCTCTTATCCCCAACCTGTGGAAAACTTCTACACACATTGGGGAAAACTATTCACATATTGTGGAAAAAACTCTTTTTTATTCCCTTAGAACAAGTTGTGGAAAACTCCCTCCTTTTATGATAAAATAAGAAAAACATAGCAAGTAAAAAATGAATAGGAGGGCGATAAGTGTCAAGAGAAGAAACATTCTGGAATCGTGTGATTGAATTAAGTAAAAAGACATTTAAAAAAGAAATCTTTGACTATTTTGTCCTTACTTCAAGACTCATCAAAGTCGATCAACAAGAAGCCGTTATTTATTTAGATGCAGAAGTAAAGAAATTATTCTGGGAAGAGAATATGACAAAGGTGATTCTGACTGCTGGTTTTGAAATTTATGCAGTAGAATTAACCATTTCTTATCAATTCAATCTTGAAGAAGAGGAAGAAGAAAAAGAGTTTATTCCCCTTTCAGAAACAACCAGAGACTATGCAGTGAGCCATGCTCCAATAGTAGATTTGCCTCCTATCCAAACAGGATTAAGAAAGAAATACACCTTTGATAATTTTGTAAGTGGAGACGGAAATCAATGGGCTTTGGCTGCCGCTTTAGCAGTTTCTGAAAACCTTGCTACCACTTATAATCCTTTATTTATCTATGGAGGACCCGGTTTAGGTAAAACGCATTTGCTCAACGCAATTGGGAATCAGATTATGGAAAACTACCCAAATGCTCGAGTAAAATACATCCCAGCAGAATCTTTTATCAATGAATTTTTAGAGCGTCTTCGCCTCAATGATATGGATACTTTTAAAAAAACCTATCGAAACTTGGATCTACTCTTAATTGATGATATTCAATCGCTTGGAGGAAAAAAGGTTACAACTCAAGAAGAGTTCTTTAATACCTTTAATGCTCTTTATGGGGATAATAAGCAGATTGTCCTAACCAGCGATCGTAGTCCTGATCATTTAGATAGCTTAGAAGAACGTCTAGTCACGCGCTTTAAGTGGGGCTTGACGCAAAATATTACACCACCAGATTTTGAAACTCGAATCGCTATTTTGAGAAATAAAATCGAAGACCTGGACTTTACTTTCCCGGATGATACACTCGAATACCTAGCAGGTCAATTTGATTCTAACGTCCGAGACTTAGAGGGTGCGTTGAATGATATCTCTCTTGTGGCAAGAGTTAAAAAAATCAAAGATATTACAATTGATGTCGCAGCTGAAGCCATTCGAGCTCGTAAGAATGAAGCCTTACAAATTACGGTGATTCCTATTGAAAAGATTCAAACGGAAGTTGGAAAATTTTACAATGTCAGTGTCAATGAAATGAAAGGCTCTCGACGGGTTCAAAATATTGTCCTAGCTCGACAAGTAGCTATGTACCTCGCCCGCGAGATGACCGACAATAGTCTTCCTCGTATCGGTCGTGAATTTGGAGGAAAAGACCACACAACGGTCATGCATGCTTATGAAAAAATCAAAGGGATGATCGAAATTGATGACAATCTCAGACTTGAGATTCAAACCATCAAGAAAAAATTAAAGTAATCCCATGTGGACAATCCTAGAAAAATTTGCTTCTTTTTCCACATGTTGTGAACAAGGCACTTTTCAATTCCTGTCTGGCTTTAGAAGAGTTTTCCACATGTTCCACACACTCTACTATTACTATTAACTTACTAATACTAAAATAATAAAAGGAGATCTCATGATCAATTTTTCTATTAACAAGGCTTATTTCCTGCAAGCTTTAAATACGACAAAAAGAGCCATTAGTTCAAAAAATGCAATTCCAATCTTATCCACTATTAAGATTGATGTCACTTCTGAAGGGATTACTCTCATTGGATCAAATGGACAAATCTCAATCGAATACTTTATTTCTGTTAAAGATGAAAATGCAGGCCTTCTAGTAACGACACCAGGTGCTATTCTTTTAGAAGCAACTTTCTTTATCAATGTTGTGTCCAGTCTACCAGATGTCGTTTAGATGTGAAAGAAATCGAACAAAAACAAATTGTATTAGTTAGTGGAAAATCAGAAATTACCCTTAAAGGAAAAGATGCAGAACAATATCCTCGTATTCAAGAAATTTCAGCCAGCAACCCTCTAACGCTCCCAATTCAAACCTTAAAGAAAATCATTTCTGAGACAGCTTTTGCAGCAAGTACTCAGGAAAGTCGTCCGATTTTGACAGGAGTTCATTTTGTTCTTTCTGATCACAAGGAATTAAAAACGGTGGCAACGGATTCTCATCGAATGAGTCAAAAAAATATTACCCTTGAAAAAAATGGGGATAACTTTGATGTTGTGATTCCAAGCCGTTCTTTACGCGAATTAACGTCTGTCTTTTCAGATGAGATTGAACAGGTTGAAGTCTTCTTTGCCAATAACCAGATTTTATTTAGAAGTGACAATATCAGTTTCTATACACGTCTGTTGGAAGGAAACTATCCAGATACGGATCGCTTGATTCCAACAGAGTTTAGTTCGGAAGTAACCTTTAAAGTTGCTCATCTTCGCCAAGCCATGGAACGGGCCCGCCTGTTGTCTAATGCTACTCAAAACGGTACTGTTAAATTAGAAATCGCTAGTGGAGTTGTTTCTGCCCACGTCAATTCTCCTGAAGTAGGGCGCGTGAATGAAGAAATTGATACAGAAGCAGTTTCGGGAGATGATTTAAACATCAGCTTTAATCCAACTTATTTAATCGACGCTTTGAAAGCCATTGAAAGTGAAAAAGTCGTCATTCGCTTTATCTCTGCAGTTCGTCCCTTTACATTGGTACCAGCAGAGGAATCTGAACGCTTCATTCAATTAATTACACCAGTTCGGACCAATTAAGGGCCAAAAGCTAGCATTGAACAGGCTAGCTTTTCGTCTTCTATGTTGATGAAAGGAAAATCCATGTATCAGGTCGGTGATTTTGTAGAAATGAAAAAACCCCATGCTTGTATCATCAAAGCAACAGGGAAAAAAGCCAATCGTTGGGAAATTCGGCGAGTAGGGGCAGATATCAAAATTCGTTGTAGCAATTGTGATCATATGGTCATGATGAGCCGTCATGATTTCGATCAAAAAATGAAAAAAGTATTGTAAAAGGTTCAGTCATCTAAGTGACTGAACCTTTTGTATTATTTTAATTCTTCAAATTTTCCATCTTTTACTTCTTTGAAGCCATTAGATTTAAAGGTTTTTAAGTGTTGTCTTGTAGCCAATGTAATCAACATTTTTGATTTTTCTTGTGTAGCAATTAACTGATTTTTCTTGTAATTCTTTTTAAAATCTGCCTTGGTATAATCGATCTTTGTTTTCTCAACAACATAGTCATCCTTGTATTCTGCAGAGTGTGAGAATCCTTTGACATCTTTGAATTTTTTATCGTATTCATCAATAACTTTTTTTAATTGTTCTTTTGACAGACCTGTTCCTTCGTAGTAAATAACACTTGTAGAATCTGTACTTAGAATTTTATCCCCCTGATATTCAACAATCAAACGAATATCAGTTTTCTTATCTTGGTTAATTAATTGAAGGTACCCTTTTTTTGTACTTTGTCCACAAGCTCCCAGAAGAAATAGGGTAAAGACTGCTAAAAGAGGCAGAAGGATCGATTTAATTGATAGTTTTTTCATGACGAAAACTCCTTTATTATTGTTGGTTTGATTATACCATATTCTTACAGGATTGGACAGGTGACTTTTAGTTTTAAGAGAGAGCATTTTTTCATTATCTTGTGCTTTGAATTATGTTATAATAAAAGGGATTGAAATGTGAACGGAGAAGAAGATAAATGGCTTTAACAGCAGGTATCGTTGGTTTGCCAAACGTTGGTAAATCAACCCTATTCAACGCAATTACCAAAGCAGGAGCAGAGGCTGCAAACTATCCCTTTGCGACCATTGATCCAAACGTTGGAATGGTAGAAGTTCCAGATGAACGCCTCCAAAAATTAACGGAAATGATCACTCCTAAGAAGACAGTTCCGACAACCTTTGAATTTACAGATATAGCAGGGATTGTAAAAGGTGCTTCTAAAGGGGAAGGACTTGGTAATAAATTCTTGGCCAACATTCGTGAAGTGGATGCCATTGTCCATGTGGTACGTGCTTTTGATGATGAAAATGTCATGCGGGAGCAAGGTCGTGAAGATGCTTTTGTTGATCCACTAGCAGACATTGATACTATTAACCTAGAGTTGATTTTGGCTGACTTAGAATCTGTGAATAAACGCTATGCGCGTGTGGAAAAGATGGCTCGTACGCAAAAAGACAAGGATTCCGTTGCAGAATTTAACGTTCTTCAAAAGATTAAACCTGTTCTTGAGGATGGGAAGTCAGCTCGTACCATTGAATTCACAGACGAAGAACAAAAAGTTGTCAAAGGTCTCTTCCTCTTGACCACTAAACCAGTTCTGTATGTAGCGAATGTGGATGAGGATGTCGTTGGAGACCCAGATTCGATCGATTATGTGAAGCAAATTCGTGAATTCGCAGAAACAGAAAATGCAGAAGTAGTAGTGATTTCTGCGCGTGCGGAAGAAGAAATTTCTGAATTAGACGATGAAGATAAAAAGAGTTTCTTGAAGCCATTGGTTTGACAGAATCAGGTGTGGATAAGTTGACGCGTGCAGCTTACCATTTACTTGGACTTGGAACTTACTTCACAGCTGGTGAAAAAGAAGTTCGCGCTTGGACTTTCAAACGTGGTATGAAAGCTCCTCAAGCAGCTGGAATTATCCACTCAGACTTTGAAAAAGGATTTATTCGTGCTGTAACCATGTCTTATGATGATTTGGTCAAATATGGATCTGAAAAGGCTGTAAAAGAAGCAGGACGCTTGCGAGAAGAAGGAAAAGAATATGTCGTTCAAGATGGCGACATCATGGAATTCCGCTTCAATGTATAAAGAAAATAAGTAAATAACCAAAAGGTTGGAAAAAAATTCCAGCCCTTTTGGCTTTTGAAAGGGAAAGTAAATGACAAAATTAATCGTCGGATTGGGAAATCCGGGAGATAAATATGTGGAAACCAAACACAATGTTGGCTTTATGTTAGTGGATCAGCTGGCGAAGTCTCTCAACCTCACTTTTTCACATGATAAGATTTTTCAAGCAGATGTGACCTCCACCTTTATAGATGGAGAAAAGGTATTTTTAGTCAAGCCAACCACTTTTATGAATGAGAGTGGCAAGGCCGTGCACGCGCTTTTGACCTATTATGGTTTAGAGGTGGAAGATTTGGTCGTTATTTATGACGACTTGGATATGGAAGTCGGCAAGATTCGCCTTCGGGCCAAAGGATCAGCTGGAGGCCATAACGGAATCAAGTCAATCATCAACCATATTGGAACTCAGACCTTTAATCGCATCAAGATTGGAATCGGGAGACCCAAGCATGGCATGTCAGTAGTCCACCATGTCTTAGGAAATTCGATCAGGATGATTATGCCACTATCCTCCTTGCTATCGACAAATCAGAGGAAGCTCTTCGCTTTTATTTAAAAGAAGGGCAGTTTGAAAAAACAATGCAACAATACAATGGATAAATATAAGACACTGGTTGATCTATTTCAACAGAATAAAGATATCAGAAAATGGCAACAAGAGCAGCAAAAAAGAAGTCGCTCTCTTCTACTAGGACTGTCTTCGTCTACAAAAGCTATTACCATGGCGACAGTTGTCGAAGACGGACACAAGGTCTTGGTCTTGACCTCTTCCCAAAATGAAGCAGAACGGCTCGCCAGTGATTTATTGAGATTATTAGGCGAAGAAAAGGTCTATCTTTTCCTCGGAGATGACAATCCTTTGGCAGAGTTTGTCTTTGCTTCCCAGGAACGGGTCTTTTCTCGTCTGGAAGCTCTGGATTTTCTTTTAGCTCCAGAAAAAGAAGGAATCGTTATTGCCAATGTAAGTGGTAGTCGTTTGCTCTTACCTAATCCAAAGACTGTCAGCTCTATGATTCAGTCTTTCTCTGTTGGAGAAGAAAGAAATCTGACAGAATTGAAAGATACCCTACTGGCTATGGGCTATCAAAAGGTTTCACAGGTAAGCCAACAGGGAGAGTTTAGTCTTCGAGGGGATATTGTAGATCTTTTTGAAGCCAGTCAAGATTTCCCTTATCGCCTGGAATTTTTTGGAGATGAGATTGATGGCATTCGGACCTTTTCTTCAGAGACTCAACGTTCACTAGAAAATCTAGATGCGGTAATAGTTCATCCAGTTAGTGATATGTTACTAACTAAAGATGATTTTCTAAGAGGACAGAAGAATCTAGAAAATCTGATTCAAAAAAGTCCTCATCCAGAGTTCAAATCCTATTTGACTGAGATACTCACAGAAGCGCATCACCAGCGTCTCCATGCAGATAGTCGAAAATTTCTCTCTCTTTTTTATCAGCAAACCTATACTCTCTTTGATTACCTCCCCAAACATGCTCCTCTTTTTTTGGATGATTACCATAAAATCATGGATCAGGAGGCGCGGTTTGATGTAGAAGTTGCTAACCTTTTGACAGAGGACCTACAAAAGAGTCGCTCTTTCGCTGAAGCCCAGTATTTTGCGGACAATAGCGCACTCTTACGCACTTATAAACCAGCTTCTTATTTTTTTCAAATTTTCAAAAAGGCTTGGGAAATCTGCGATTTGATGCCCTCATTCTTTTTAACCAATACCCCATGCAGGAATTCTTCAGTCAGTTCTCTCTTTTAAAAAGATGAAATTGACCGTTTCCGTAAACAAGACTACACAGTCATTCTTCAGGTGACGAGTAAACAAGGACTCCACCAGTTACAAGAGCACTTGAGAGATTATGGGATTGACCTGGATTATCTTGCACCTGATCAGCTTCATCCAGGGAAGAGCCAGTTGATCATCGGTGGGTTGGCGCGTGGCTTCCACTTTGTGGATGAGAAGATTGTCTTGATTACAGAGACAGAAATCTTCCAGAAAAAGGTTAAACGAAAGATCCGTCGGCAAACTATTTCTAACGCGGAGCGGTTAAAAAAACTACAATGAGTTGGAAAAAGGGAGACTACGTTGTTCACCAGGTTCATGGAATTGGTCAGTATTTGGGACTAGAAACCATCGAAATTTCTGGTGTCCACCGAGACTATGTCTCCATCCAATATCAAAATGGAGATCGGATTTCCATCCCTGTGGATCAAATCCAGATGCTGTCCAAGTATGTTGCGAGTGATGGCAAACCTCCCTAAAAATCAACAAACTCAATGATGGTCGCTTCCAAAAAGGCCAAACAAAAAGGTCCGTCAGGAAGTAGAGGATATTGCAGATGATCTGATTCAACTTTATGCAGAGCGAAGCCAATTGAAAGGCTTTGCCTTTACTCCAGACGATGAGAACCAAGAAGCTTTTGATCAGGCTTTTCCCTATGTTGAAACAGATGATCAGATTCGCTCTATCCAAGAAATCAAGAAGGATATGGAATCTTCAAGCCCTATGGATCGCCTCTTGGTCGGAGACGTGGGCTTTGGGAAGACAGAAGTTGCTATGCGAGCGGCCTTTAAAGCTATCAAAGACCATAAACAAGTGGCTGTCTTAGTTCCGACAACGGTCCTAGCTCAACAGCATTATGCCAATTTCAAAGAACGCTTCGAGGCCTTTCCAGTAGAAGTTGATGTCTTGAGTCGTTTCCGGAGTCGTGCTGAGCAAAAAGAAACTTTGGAAAAACTTAAAAAAGGCCAAGTCGATATTTTGATTGGAACCCACCGTCTCTTATCTAAAGATGTGGAATTTGCGGATCTTGGCCTCATCGTGATTGATGAGGAGCAACGGTTCGGTGTAAAACACAAGGAAACCCTCAAGGAGTTAAAGAAAAAGGTCGATGTCTTAACCTTAACGGCAACGCCCATTCCTCGGACCCTTCATATGTCTATGTTGGGGATTCGGGATTTGTCTGTTATTGAAACCCCGCCGACCAATCGTTATCCTGTTCAAACCTATGTCTTAGAAACCAATCCAACCATTATCCGAGATGCTATTCGTCGGGAGATGGATCGGGGAGGTCAGGTTTATTATCTCTACAACAAGGTAGATACCATTGAGCAAAAGGTTTCAGAGTTACAAGAATTGGTACCGGAAGCCTCTATTGGGTTTGTTCATGGACAGATGAGTGAAGTACGGTTGGAAAACACCTTGATGGACTTCATTGAAGGTGAGTATGATATTTTAGTCACAACCACCATTATTGAAACAGGAGTGGATATTCCCAATGCCAATACCCTCTTTATTGAAAATGCCGACCATATGGGCTTGTCTACCCTTTACCAATTGCGAGGCCGGGTCGGACGAAGCAATCGCATTGCCTATGCTTATTTGATGTACCGGCCGGACAAAACCTTGACAGAAGTTTCTGAAAAGCGTCTTGAAGCTATTAAAGGATTCACTGAATTGGGATCTGGTTTTAAGATTGCTATGCGAGATTTGTCTATTCGAGGTGCCGGGAATATTTTAGGGGCTTCTCAATCTGGTTTTATCGATTCCGTCGGATTTGAAATGTATTCACAGTTACTCGAAGCTGCTATTGAGAAGAAACAAGGAAAAGAGAAAAAACGCCAAAAAGGAAATGCGGAGCTCAATCTCCAAATTGATGCCTACATTCCAAGTGATTATATCTCCGATGAACGTCAAAAAATTGAAATTTACAAACGTATTCGAGAAATTCAAGTCCAAGAAGATTATGAACTGCTGCAAGATGAATTGATTGATCGTTTCGGAGAATATCCTGATGTGGTAGCCTATCTCCTAGAAATAGGGTTTATCAAATCTTATCTGGATCAGGTCTTTGTTAAAGTGGTTGATCGAAAAGATAATCAACTAACGGTGAAATTTGAGCCAATTACCAAGCAACTTTTCTTGACTCAAGATTATTTTGCTGCCTTATCAGTAACTAATTTAAAAGCTCGTATTGCAGAAAGCCAAGGATTGATTGAATTAATCTTTGATGTGCGAAATAAAAAAGACTTCGAAATTTTAGAAGGCTTGCGACAATTTGGGGAGAAATTACTGGCCATCAAGCAGGAAAAATTGGAAAATCAAGACTAGGAAGAAAGATTTTACTAGGCTCTTTCTAAAAAAATGGTACAATAATACATTAGAGGTGATACGATGAGATTAGATAAATATTTAAAAGTTTCCCGCATTATCAAAAGACGCCCTGTAGCTAAAGAAGTAGCCGATAAGGGGCGAATCAAAGTCAATGGGGTCCTAGCAAAAAGTTCAACCGACTTGAAGGTGAATGATGAAGTCGAAGTTCGCTTTGGAAATAAGCTATTGACAGTAAAAGTGTTGGAAATGTTAGATAGTACTAAAAAAGAAGATGCGTCTAAAATGTATGAAATCATTCGTGAAACAAGGATAGAAGAAGATGCCTAAAAATATTGTACAAATGAATAATCGGTATATTCAAGACGAACATCAGCGTCAGAAATACCAGAATGAGGAGCGAAAAAAACAGAACCGTTTTATGGGTTGGGTTCTCATTTTAATTATTTTATTGTTTATTCTCCCAACTTATAATCTGGCTCAGAGTTACCAGACGCTTCAAAAACGCAAACAACAATACGTTCAATTGCAAGAACAATATCAGCAAACCCTTGAGGAAAAAGAATATCAAAAGGATATCGTAGAGAAATTGAAAGATGATGAATATGCTGCAAAATATGCACGCGCAAAATATTCCTTCTCTAAAGATGGCGAATATATTTATACGATACCTAATTTATTACCGAAATAATGGAAAATATTGTAAAAACTGTTCAACAATTTCTAGAATATTCTGATACAAAATTAGAAGAGTTAGCTAAAAAAAATCAAGCCTTAAAATTGCAAGAAGAAACTCAGGAAAGGAGCAAGGATGAATAAGTTAGTTTATTGGATGATTTTTCCTACTTTCTTAGTCACCCAACCCTTATCTAATTCATCCCAAGTCCAAGTTCCATTGACTGCTGATTCTTCTTACGCTAGTCAAATAGGGACTCAGGATCATTTCTTTGTCTCCATCCCATCCAACCCGAATGTTTATCAGCCAATCGTGACCTATTCGGATCCAGAATTGCGTCAAAAAGCTGGGGAAATCAAGCCTGATACTCCCTTTACTGTTGATCAATTATTTGTGAATGATCAAGGGGAAATCTGTTTTTAAATTATCGAATAAACAGTATGTAGTAGCTGATCAAGATCAAATTTACGAAGATGCGATTTTGGAATTAACAGAAGAAAAAAAGACCATGTGGCTGACGTCCTCTTTTACAGTTTATGATCAACCCTTGGTAAATGGCGCAAAAAGCAATAAAACAAGTCTGACTCCTTATAGTAAGGTTGAAATCACCAAGACTGCCAAAACTTTAAAAGGGACCTACCTAGAAATTTCTGGCCAGGGGTGGATTTCAAAAGATGAACTTTCTGCTACAGATAATCGGATGGAAAAAGTCCAAGCGATTCTGAATCAGAAGTACAACAAAGACGGAATTGCAGTTTACGTGAAGCAGGTGGATACTGGAAAGACTGCTGGGATACGTGAAGACCAGGAAATGTATTCTGCTAGTATAGCCAAGCTCTTGTATTTGTACTATACTCAAAAAGAGGTAAACGAGAGCCATGTAGATTTGCAGACTTCCTTAAAATATACAAAAGAAGTCAATGACTATCCTGGAGCTTATGAACCGGAAGGCAGTGGAAGTATTTCAAAAATACCGGATGATAAGGAATATACCGTTGCTGATTTGATTAACCGGGTGGCCAAAGAATCCGATAATGTTGCGCAAAACATTTTAGGCTATTATGTAACGCACCAATCAGACAAAGAATTTCAAAAGGTGACCAATAAGATTGCAGGAAAAACGTGGAATGTAGAAACTAGAATGGCATCTCCAAAAATGGCGGGAAATGTCATGGAAGCTATCTACCAACAAAATGGTGGAATCATTGATGCTCTGTCAGAGACTCGCTTTGATGATCAACGAATTTCAAAGATATCCCAGTCAAGGTTGCTCATAAGATTGGAGATGCATATGATTTCCGTCATGATGTCGCCATTGTTTATACAGATTCACCATTTATTTTAGCTATTTTTACGGATCACTCTGATTACGAGACTATCTCAGCAATTGCCAAAGATATTTATGAGGTCTTACAGTAATGAAAGAAAAATTTCTTCAGTTCTGTCAAAAGGAGGGGCTTTTTGAATCTCATCAAAAAGTCCTTTTGGCTTTATCAGGAGGGGTGGACTCCATGACTTTACTGGATTGGCTCTACCATTATCGGCACCAATTAGGAATTGACCTCGTTCTTGCTCATGTCAATCATCACCAACGCATTGAAGCTGACCAAGAAGAAAGAGGAATTCAAGCAATTGCTGAAGCAAAACATCTACCGCTGAAGGTTGCCCATTTCTCTGGTCCTTTTTCTGAAAGCCGAGCTAGACAATTCCGCTATAAGTTCTTTAAAAAAGTTATGAAAGAAGAAGCTTGTAGTGCTCTCGTCACCGCTCATCATATGGATGATCAGGCAGAAACGATTTTGATGCGTCTGATTCGTGGAAGTCGTCCGCGACATTTAAGAGGCATTCCTTTAAAACAACCATTTGGACAGGGTGTGTTGATCCGTCCCTCTTACATTTCAAAAAGATTTTTCCAGAAATTTTTTTCATTTCGAGGATAAGAGCAACCGGTCCTTGGACTATTTCCGTAACTGTATCCGTCATCGTTATCTCCCACTGTTAGAAAAAGAAAATCCTCAAGTGACGAGTGCTTTGGTCAACTTAGGAGAAGATCTCAGTCATTGGCACCAGGCTTTAAAAGAGTTGACCAAAGATTTGAATCCACAAGACGTGACACAGTTTCAAAAAGCAATCACCAGCTGTCCAGATTTATTTGCTGGAAGAGTATCTAGCTAGTTTTTCCAGATTTGCAATTGAGTCGGGCACAATTTGAACAATTACACAGAATAGTAGTGACTAAGTCCAATACGCAACAAGTTCTAAAGAATGGTTATGAACTTTATAAAGACTATCACTATTTTGAAATTCGGAAAATCAGTCGTAGGATGGATGACCGAATGTCAGAAGATTTGTTACAATTTGGAACCATAAAGACAGTAGGTGCTTATCGCTTTTTATTTGGAGTAAAAACCAAGCGATTCATATATGGAGGCTATCCCACTTCCAAAACAACCATCCAGTTTTCTCTTCGACCCCGTAAAAGGGAGATCGTATTCTGATAAACGGTCACCATAGAAAAAAATTAGCAGATTGTTGATTAACCAAAAAATCCCTTTAGATCAACGAAACAATCTGGTGGTTTTAGAACAAGATAAACAAATACTGGCTATTCCTGAAATTGCGATCAGTGATTTGAGTAAGGAATTAAAAAATGGTATAATGAAGGATACAATTTATATCCAGAAAATAGATAGGTAAAAAAGATGTTAGAACAAGATATCAAAAAGATACTCATTTCCCACGATGAAATCGTGACTGCAGCACGTGAACTTGGTAAAAAACTGACAGAAGATTACCAAGGGAAAAATCCGATTTTAGTAGGAATTTTAAAAGGGTCAGTCCCATTTATGGCGGAATTGATCAAACATATTGATACGCATATTGAGTTGGATTTTATGCTAGTGTCTAGTTATCATGGTGGAACATCAAGCTCAGGCGTGATTAATATCATCAAAGATATAGACCAAGACGTTAAGGACCGAGATATTCTCTTTGTTGAAGATATCATTGATACTGGTAAAACTCTTAAGAGTTTGAAAGAATTGTTTGAAGGACGTCAACCAGCATCTGTTAAAATTGCTACCTTGTTGGATAAACCTGAAGGACGCTTGGTTGAGATTGAAGCAGATTACACTTGCTTTACCATTCCAAACGAGTTTGTTGTGGGATATGGTTTAGACTACGATGAAAACTATCGAAACCTTCCTTATATCGGAGTATTAAAAGAAGAAGTGTATTCAAAATAGAGGAAACTAGATGAAAAATAACAAAAACAATGGTTTTGTCCGAAATCCTTTTCTATACTTATTAATTATTGTAGCTGCTGTTACAGGTTTTCAGTATTTCTTTGCTGGAAATAGTATCGGACAAAGTCAGCAGATCAATTATACAGAATTGGTAAAAGAGCTTAAATCAGACAACGTCAAGGAAATTAACTACCAGCCAAACGGTAGTGTCATTGAAATTTCCGGTACTTATAACAAAGCAAAAACCAGCAAGGATGATACAGGGGTTCAATTTTTCACTCCAAGTCCAAGTAAGGTGACTCGCTTCACGAGTGTGATTTTACCGTCTGATTTGACTGTTCAAGAATTACAAAACTTAGCATCCGAACATAAGGCTGACATCACTATTAAACGGGAAAGCTCAAGTGGAATGTGGATTACCATTCTGACTTCAATCGTTCCCTTTGTGATTGTCATGTTCTTCTTCTTCTCCATGATGAACCAAGGCGGTGGCGGTGGCGCCCGCGGTGCTATGAATTTCGGCCGTAATAAAGCGCGTGCTACCAATAAAGAAGATATCAAGGTTCGTTTTTCAGATGTAGCAGGGGCTGAAGAAGAAAAACAAGAACTCGTTGAAGTGGTTGAATTCTTAAAAGATCCAAAACGCTTTACAAAATTGGGTGCCCGTATCCCAGCAGGTGTTCTTCTTGAAGGCCCTCCGGGAACTGGTAAAACCCTTCTAGCAAAAGCAGTAGCAGGTGAAGCTGGAGTACCATTCTTCAGTATTTCAGGTTCTGACTTCGTTGAAATGTTTGTCGGTGTCGGTGCAAGCCGGGTTCGTTCTCTATTTGAAGATGCCAAAAAAGCAGCACCAGCCATTATCTTTATCGATGAGATCGATGCTGTTGGACGTCAACGGGGAGTTGGCCTTGGTGGGGGGAAATGATGAACGGGAACAAACCCTCAACCAGCTCTTGATTGAGATGGATGGTTTTGAAGGAAACGAAGGCATCATCGTGATTGCAGCCACCAACCGTTCAGATGTTTTGGACCCAGCCCTTCTTCGTCCAGGTCGTTTTGACCGGAAGGTTTTAGTTGGCCGTCCAGATGTAAAAGGACGTGAAGCTATCTTGCGTGTCCATGCTAAAAATAAACCATTAGCAAAAGATGTCGACTTGAAACTAGTTGCCCAACAAACACCGGGATTTGTTGGAGCGGATCTTGAAAATGTCTTAAACGAAGCAGCTCTGGTAGCGGCTCGTCGCAATAAGAAGGTTATTGATGCGTCTGATATTGATGAAGCAGAAGACCGTGTGATTGCTGGTCCATCTAAGAAAGATAGAACAGTTTCTCAAAAAGAACGCGAATTGGTTGCTTACCATGAGGCAGGGCATACCATTGTTGGTTTAGTCTTATCTAATGCTCGTGTTGTTCACAAGGTGACCATCGTTCCACGTGGACGTGCTGGTGGTTATATGATTGCTCTTCCAAAAGAAGACCAAATGCTTCTTTCTAAAGAAGATATGAAAGAACAATTGGCTGGATTGATGGGAGGACGTGTTGCAGAAGAAATTATCTTCAACGTCCAAACCACAGGAGCTTCCAATGACTTTGAACAAGCGACCCAAATGGCGCGTGCTATGGTAACGGAATATGGAATGAGTGAAAAACTTGGTCCAGTTCAATACGAAGGCAACCATGCTATGTTTGGAGCTCAAACGACTCAAAAATTTATTTCAGAGCAAACAGCATATGAAATTGATGAAGAAGTAAGAAGTCTTTTGAATGAAGCTCGCAATAAAGCGGCTGAAATCATCCAGAACAATCGTGAAACCCACAAGTTGATTGCAGAAGCCTTGTTGAAATACGAAACCTTGGACAGTGTTCAAATTAAGTCGTTGTATGAAACAGGTAAAATGCCAGAAGATACTGATTTAGAATTAGAAAAAGAATCTAAACCATTATCTTATGAAGAAATTAAATCTAAAATGGAAGAAAGTAAGTAATAAACTCTATAGTCTTCTAAAGCTTTTAGAAGGAGCCGAAAATTTCGGCTCTTTTTTTCAAAAAAGTGTTGACAGATGAAAAAGAACTGATATAATAGAATACGTTGTAAAAATGGTCCGTTGGTCAAGGGGTTAAGACACCGCCTTTTCACGGCGGTAACACGGGTTCGAATCCCGTACGGACTATCACAAAAGTTGTTACATTGGTAGCAACTTTTTTTGTTTGATAAAACCATTATTCTGACATTCTTATCAAAATAATGACCAATTAGAATAAGAAAAGATCCCAAATAGAAAATAAGCACAAATAAATCAAAACCTCCTTTAAAATGAAGACTAGTTAGAAAGGAGGTCCAATGAACTTTAAAAAAACATATGAAAAAGTAAAATGGATAGTATGGAAATGTGAAAGGAATTTTATATTCATCTTTGGGATCACGCAGATTGGGAACAAGAGGGAAGACTAGTGCTGTATGAGTTACAAATAAGTAATCCGGAGGTAGAAGAAAATGAAGAAATTCTATTAACCTACTTCAAAACAAAGTTTCGTAACCATATAAAAGATAAAGTTAGAAAACAAGAAAGTGATAAAAGGAAGTTAAATAAGGTCCCTTATACAGAAATTGGAGAAATCAGTCATCGACTTCGATCAAAAGAACTCTTTTTGGATGAACTAGTCCTATTAAGAGGAGCCTTAAAAGAATTCCGAAAAAATCTAACCGATCAAGAAAAAGAAGATTATGATAAACTTCTGATGAATCAACGTTTTTCAGGAAGAGCAAAGATGAGGAGAAGGCTAAAAGAATACTTGAAAGACTTCAAGGATCAACATTTATGAAAAAGGATGTAAGAAAGCATCCTTTTTCATAAAAATAAAAATTTAAAAAAATAGAAAAAAGATATTGACAAGGACATATGGACGTGATATACTAATATAGTTGTCGCGCAAGAGCGACAAAGACCTTTGAAAACTGAACAAGACGAACCAATGTGCAGGGCACTATAACTAAGGTTATAGTACTGAACAATGAAAAAAACAATAAATCTGTCAGTGACAGAATGAGTTTAAGACAAACAATTATTTTAATGAGAGTTTGATCCTGGCTCAGGATGAACGCTGGCGGCGTGCCTAATACATGCAAGTAGAACGCTGAAGCTTGGTGCTTGCACCGAGCGGATGAGTTGCGAACGGGTGAGTAACGCGTAGGTAACCTGCCTGGTAGCGGGGGATAACTATTGGAAACGATAGCTAATACCGCATAACAGTAGATATTGCATGATATCTGCTTGAAAGGTGCAATTGCATCACTACCAGATGGACCTGCGTTGTATTAGCTAGTTGGTGAGGTAACGGCTCACCAAGGCGACGATACATAGCCGACCTGAGAGGGTGATCGGCCACACTGGGACTGAGACACGGCCCAGACTCCTACGGGAGGCAGCAGTAGGGAATCTTCGGCAATGGACGGAAGTCTGACCGAGCAACGCCGCGTGAGTGAAGAAGGTTTTCGGATCGTAAAGCTCTGTTGTAAGAGAAGAACGAGTGTGAGAGTGGAAAGTTCACACTGTGACGGTATCTTACCAGAAAGGGACGGCTAACTACGTGCCAGCAGCCGCGGTAATACGTAGGTCCCGAGCGTTATCCGGATTTATTGGGCGTAAAGCGAGCGCAGGCGGTTAGATAAGTCTGAAGTTAAAGGCTGTGGCTTAACCATAGTACGCTTTGGAAACTGTTTAACTTGAGTGCAGAAGGGGAGAGTGGAATTCCATGTGTAGCGGTGAAATGCGTAGATATATGGAGGAACACCGGTGGCGAAAGCGGCTCTCTGGTCTGTAACTGACGCTGAGGCTCGAAAGCGTGGGGAGCAAACAGGATTAGATACCCTGGTAGTCCACGCCGTAAACGATGAGTGCTAGGTGTTGGGTCCTTTCCGGGACTCAGTGCCGCAGCTAACGCATTAAGCACTCCGCCTGGGGAGTACGACCGCAAGGTTGAAACTCAAAGGAATTGACGGGGGCCCGCACAAGCGGTGGAGCATGTGGTTTAATTCGAAGCAACGCGAAGAACCTTACCAGGTCTTGACATCCCTCTGACCGCTCTAGAGATAGAGTTTTCCTTCGGGACAGAGGTGACAGGTGGTGCATGGTTGTCGTCAGCTCGTGTCGTGAGATGTTGGGTTAAGTCCCGCAACGAGCGCAACCCCTATTGTTAGTTGCCATCATTCAGTTGGGCACTCTAGCGAGACTGCCGGTAATAAACCGGAGGAAGGTGGGGATGACGTCAAATCATCATGCCCCTTATGACCTGGGCTACACACGTGCTACAATGGCTGGTACAACGAGTCGCAAGTCGGTGACGGCAAGCTAATCTCTTAAAAGCCAGTCTCAGTTCGGATTGTAGGCTGCAACTCGCCTACATGAAGTCGGAATCGCTAGTAATCGCGGATCAGCACGCCGCGGTGAATACGTTCCCGGGCCTTGTACACACCGCCCGTCACACCACGAGAGTTTGTAACACCCGAAGTCGGTGAGGTAACCTTTTAGGAGCCAGCCGCCTAAGGTGGGATAGATGATTGGGGGTGAAGTCGTAACAAGGTAGCCGTATCGGAAGGTGCGGCTGGATCACCTCCTTTCTAAGGATAAGGAAACCTGCACGTTCGTCTTGTTTAGTTTTTGAGAGGTCTTGTGGGGCCTTAGCTCAGCTGGGAGAGCGCCTGCTTTGCACGCAGGAGGTCAGCGGTTCGATCCCTGCTAGGCTCCATTGGTGAGAGATCACCAAGGATGAACATTGAAAAATTGAATATCTATATCAAATAGTAACAAGAAAAATAAACCGAAAAACGCTGTGAATATTTAATGAGTTTTCTAATTTTTTTAAGAAATTAGGTTAATAAGGTTAAGTTAATAAGGGCGCACGGTGGATGCCTTGGCACTAGGAGCCGAAGAAGGACGTGACAAACGACGAAATGCCTCGGGGAGCTGTAAGTAAGCTTAGATCCGGGGGTGTCCGAATGGGGGAACCCAGCAGGTAATACCTGTTACCCATATCTGTTAAGGATATGAGGAGGAAGACGCAGTGAACTGAAACATCTAAGTAGCTGCAGGAAGAGAAAGCAAAAAGCGATTGCCTTAGTAGCGGCGAGCGAAACGGCAGGAGGGCAAAACCGAAGAGTTTACTCTTCGGGGTTGTAGGACTGCAATGTGGACTTAAAGATTATAGAAGAACTACCTGGGAAGGTAGGCCAAAGAGAGTAATAGCCTCGTATTTAAAAATAGTCTTTATACCTAGCAGTATCCTGAGTACGGCGAGACACGTGGAATCTCGTCGGAATCTGGGAGGACCATCTCCCAACCCTAAATACTCCCTAGTGACCGATAGTGAACCAGTACCGTGAGGGAAAGGTGAAAAGCACCCCGGGAGGGGAGTGAAATAGAACCTGAAACCGTGTGCCTACAACAAGTTCGAGCCCGTTAATGGGTGAGAGCGTGCCTTTTGTAGAATGAACCGGCGAGTTACGATATGATGCGAGGTTAAGTTGAAGAGACGGAGCCGTAGGGAAACCGAGTCTGAATAGGGCGTCTTAGTATTATGTCGTAGACCCGAAACCATGTGACCTACCCATGAGCAGGTTGAAGGTGCGGTAAAACGCACTGGAGGACCGAACCAGGGCACGTTGAAAAAAGTGCTTGGATGACTTGTGGGTAGCGGAGAAATTCCAAACGAACTTGGAGATAGCTGGTTCTCTCCGAAATAGCTTTAGGGCTAGCGTCGACATTAAGATTCTTGGAGGTAGAGCACTGTTTGGGTGAGGGGTCCATCCCGGATTACCAATCTCAGATAAACTCCGAATGCCAATGAATTATGGTCGGCAGTCAGACTGCGAGTGCTAAGATCCGTAGTCGAAAGGGAAACAGCCCAGACCACCAGCTAAGGTCCCAAAAATAATTGTTAAGTGGAAAAGGATGTGGGGTTGCACAGACAACTAGGATGTTAGCTTAGAAGCAGCTATTCATTCAAAGAGTGCGTAATAGCTCACTAGTCGAGTGACCCTGCGCCGAAAATGTACCGGGGCTAAAACAATTTACCGAAGCTGTGGATACCTTTAATGGTATGGTAGGAGAGCGTTCTATGTGTGAAGAAGGTATACCGTGAGGAGTGCTGGAACGCATAGAAGTGAGAATGCCGGTATGAGTAGCGAAAGACAGGTGAGAATCCTGTCCACCGTAAGACTAAGGTTTCCAGGGGAAGGCTCGTCCGCCCTGGGTTAGTCGGGACCTAAGGAGAGACCGAAAGGTGTATCCGATGGACAACAGGTTGATATTCCTGTACTAGAGTATGTAGTGATGGAGGGACGCAGTAGGCTAACTAAAGCGTGCGATTGGAAGTGCACGTCTAAGCAGTGAGGTGTGAATTGAGTTAAATGCTTAGTTCTATAACATTGAGCTGTGATGGGGAGCGAAGTTTAGTAGCGAAGTTAGTGATGTCACACTGCCAAGAAAAGCTTCTAGCGTTAAGCATACTCTACCCGTACCGCAAACCGACACAGGTAGTCGAGGCGAGTAGCCTCAGGTGAGCGAGAGAACTCTCGTTAAGGAACTCGGCAAAATGACCCCGTAACTTCGGGAGAAGGGGTGCTGACTTATGTCAGCCGCAGTGAATAGGCCCAAGCAACTGTTTATCAAAAAAACACAGCTCTCTGCTAAATCGTAAGATGATGTATAGGGGGTGACGCCTGCCCGGTGCTGGAAGGTTAAGAGGAGTGCTTAGCGTAAGCGAAGGTATGAATTGAAGCCCCAGTAAACGGCGGCCGTAACTATAACGGTCCTAAGGTAGCGAAATTCCTTGTCGGGTAAGTTCCGACCCGCACGAAAAGGCGTAATGATTTGGGCACTGTCTCAACGAGAGACTCGGTGAAATTTTAGTACCTGTGAAGATGCAGGTTACCCGCGACAGGACGGAAAGACCCCATGGAGCTTTACTGCAGTTTGATATTGAGTGTCTGTGCCACATGTACAGGATAGGTAGGAGCCATAGAGATCGGGACGCCAGTTTCGATGGAGGCGATGTTGGGATACTACCCTTGTGTTATGGCCACTCTAACCCGGATAGGTGATCCCTATCGGAGACAGTGTCTGACGGGCAGTTTGACTGGGGCGGTCGCCTCCTAAAAGGTAACGGAGGCGCCCAAAGGTTCCCTCAGAATGGTTGGAAATCATTCGCAGAGTGTAAAGGTATAAGGGAGCTTGACTGCGAGAGCTACAACTCGAGCAGGGACGAAAGTCGGGCTTAGTGATCCGGTGGTTCCGTATGGAAGGGCCATCGCTCAACGGATAAAAGCTACCCTGGGGATAACAGGCTTATCTCCCCCAAGAGTTCACATCGACGGGGAGGTTTGGCACCTCGATGTCGGCTCGTCGCATCCTGGGGCTGTAGTCGGTCCCAAGGGTTGGGCTGTTCGCCCATTAAAGCGGCACGCGAGCTGGGTTCAGAACGTCGTGAGACAGTTCGGTCCCTATCCGTCGCGGGCGTAGGAAATTTGAGAGGATCTGCTCCTAGTACGAGAGGACCAGAGTGGACTTACCGCTGGTGTACCAGTTGTCTCGCCAGAGGCATCGCTGGGTAGCTATGTAGGGAAGGGATAAACGCTGAAAGCATCTAAGTGTGAAACCCACCTCAAGATGAGATTTCCCATAACTATATGTTAGTAAGAGCCCTGAGAGAAGATCAGGTAGATAGGTTAGGAGTGGAAGTTGTGTGAGCAATGGAGCGGACTAATACTAATAGCTCGAGGACTTATCCAAAAAGTAACTGAGGATATTTACAGCTGGTTAGATTTTTGTTAGAATATAGGTATTCAATTTTGAATGTTCATCATTCAGAGTTAAGTGACGATAGCCTAGGAGATACACCTGTACCCATGCCGAACACAGAAGTTAAGCCCTAGAACGCCGGAAGTAGTTGGGGGTTGCCCCCTGTGAGATATGGTAGTCGCTTAGCAAGATAGGAAGTTAAAAGCTTCCTTTTTTGGGAGTTTAGCTCAGCTAAGGAGAACGCAAGTTCGACTTTGTCGCAGCTGACGAAAGTCAGTGCACGACAGGGATCCAGTGAGTTAAACGACCATTTGGGAGTTTAGCTCAGCTGGGAGAGCATCTGCCTTACAAGCAGAGGGTCAGCGGTTCGATCCCGTTAACTCCCATAGGTCCCGTAGTGTAGCGGTTATCACGTCGCCCTGTCACGGCGAAGATCGCGGGTTCGATTCCCGTCGGGACCGTAGAAACGAAGTTTCTAGCAGATAATGATACGACTCGTTAGCTCAGTTGGTAGAGCAATTGACTTTTAATCAATGGGTCACTGGTTCGAGCCCAGTACGGGTCATTATAGCGGGTTTGGCGGAATTGGCAGACGCACCAGATTTAGGATCTGGCGCTTTACGGCGTGGGGGTTCAAGTCCCTTAACCCGCATAAAAGAATAATAATGAGCCGGCTTAGCTCAGTTGGTAGAGCATCTGATTTGTAATCAGAGGGTCGCGTGTTCAAGTCATGTAGCCGGCATTTTTTTATATAAAGAAACAGATGCGAACGTAGTTCAGTGGTAGAACACCACCTTGCCAAGGTGGGGGTCGCGGGTTCGAATCCCGTCGTTCGCTTGAGGAGGCCGGGGTGGCGGAACTGGCAGACGCACAGGACTTAAAATCCTGCGATTGGTAACGATCGTACCGGTTCGATTCCGGTCCTCGGCATAGACTTAGGTTGGAGAAGAAGCACCCTTAGCTCAACTGGATAGAGTACCTGACTACGAATCAGGCGGTTAGAGGTTCGACTCCTCTAGGGTGCATGGTCGCAAGACTATGTAGCAATAGAATAGAAACGAGCACCCTTAGCTCAACTGGATAGAGTACCTGACTACGAATCAGGCGGTTAGAGGTTCGACTCCTCTAGGGTGCATAAAGCGTAAGCTTTAGTTCGGGAAGTAGCTCAGCTTGGTAGAGTACTTGGTTTGGGACCAAGGTGTCGCAGGTTCGAATCCTGTCTTCCCGATTTATGGCGGTGTAGCTCAGCTGGCTAGAGCGTCCGGTTCATACCCGGGAGGTCGGGGGTTCGATCCCCTTCGCCGCTATACTATTGATCTTGTCGGACCTTTAGCTCAGCTGGTTAGAGCTCTCGGCTCATAACCGAGTGGTCGTAGGTTCAAGTCCTACAAGGTCCATAATTAGCTGGAGGATTACCCAAGTCCGGCTGAAGGGAACGGTCTTGAAAACCGTCAGGCGTGTAAAAGCGTGCGTGGGTTCGAATCCCACATCCTCCTTAATATTAACGCGGGATGGAGCAGCTCGGTAGCTCGTCGGGCTCATAACCCGAAGGTCGTAGGTTCAAATCCTGCTCCCGCAATATTTGGCTCGGTAGCTCAGTTGGTAGAGCAATGGATTGAAGCTCCATGTGTCGGCGGTTCGATTCCGTCTCGCGCCATTTTCTTTAATAATAAGCGGGTGTAGTTTAGTGGTAAAACTACAGCCTTCCAAGCTGTTGTCGCGAGTTCGATTCTCGTCACCCGCTTTGAACTTTTGTTCATTACCAAGTTTTTAACTTGGGCGCGTAGCTCAGGTGGTTAGAGCGCACGCCTGATAAGCGTGAGGTCGGTGGTTCGAGTCCACTCGTGCCCATTTTGGAGAATTACTCAAGAGGCTGAAGAGGACGGTTTGCTAAATCGTTAGGTCGGGTAACTGGCGCGGGGGTTCGAATCCCCCATTCTCCGTACGGAATCAAGTTAGCTTTCTAGCTAACTTTTTTTGTTACTTTGATACATCAATAGAAATAAAAATTGTAACAAAGGCGTAATATAAAATCTTTCATTTTCTGTTATACTAGTTAGTGTCTTATATGAAGGAGTCTTTTATTTTATGAAGAAAAAATTATTAACGACTATTTTACTTACTACAGTTGCTTTATCACAAGTAGGTACAGTTATTTCTGTAGGAGCTGATTCTACTGATGATAAAATTGCTGCACAAGATAATAAGATTGCTGATTTGAGTTCAAAAGAACAAAGTGCGCAAGCACAAGTTGATCAAATTCAAGCTCAAGTTTCTGAAATCAAAAAACAACAAGAAACTCTTAAAGCTGAAAATGAACGTTTGAATGAAGAGTCTGCTAAACTTTCTGCAGAGATTGAAGAGCTCTCTAAGAATATTGTTGCTCGTCAAGAATCATTAGCGAACCAAGCACGTAGTGCTCAAACAACAGGAACTGCTACAAGTTACATTAACGCTATTGTAAGTTCTGGTTCTTTGACTGAAGCTATTTCACGCGTTTCTGCAATGAATGAGATTGCTAGTGCGAATAACAAAATGTTGGAAGAGCAAAAACGTGATAAAGAAGATATCGATGCTAAGCAAAAAGAAAACAACGATGCCATTAACACTGTTATTGCGAACCAACAACAATTAAATGATGATGAACAAGCTTTAGCAACTAAGGAAGCTGAGTTGAAAGTCGCTCAATTGAATTTAGCGGCTGAAAAGTCAACAGCTGAAAATGAAAAGAATGCTTTGCTTGAAGAAAAGCAGCAGCTGAGAAAGCAGCAGCTGAGAAAGCAGCTGCAGAAGCTGCATACCGTGCTCAACAAGAAGAACAGCGTAAGGCTGTAGAAGCATCTGCTAATACTAACTTGCAAGCACAAGTGCAAGCTGCTACTCAAACACCTGCAGCTGAAGGTGCACAACCTCAAGCAACTGTTGCAACTCCTGCTGCAGCACCAGCAGTTCAAACTCAAACAGTTGCTACACCAGCTGCAACTAGTCGTCCAACATACAGCTCGTCTGCAAGTTCTTACCCAGTAGGTGAATGTACTTGGGGTGCGAAAGTTTTGGCTCCTTGGGCTGGCGATTACTGGGGTAATGGAGCACAGTGGGCTGCAAGTGCCGCAGCTGCTGGATTCCGTACTGGTAGCCAACCACAAGTTGGAGCTATTGCATGTTGGAATGACGGTGGATATGGACACGTAGCGGTTGTTACGGCTGTTCAATCTACTACAAGTATCCAAGTATCTGAATCTAACTACTTAGGTATCCGTAGCATTGGGAACTACCGTGGATGGTTTAACCCAGTGAATGCACAAGGATCAGTTACTTATATCTATCCAAACTAAGAATTCAAAACACTCACTTTTAGTGGGTGTTTTTTACTATAGTTACTATTTTAATTTTTGGTGGATTATGGATTGAAAAATCATATAAAAAGCGTTACAATGAGTAAAGAGAAGATTTGTACAATTTGTACATTGTGGTTAAATTTATGTGGAGGAAATCATGTCGTTTTCGGATTTAATGCTGTTTGCTTTATCTTCTAACCAAGATTTGGCTGAACGTGTCTCTAAGGAGATGGGATTGCCACTTGGTAAGTCGACCGTACGTCAATTTTCAGATGGGGAAATCCAGGTCAATATCGAGGAGTCTATTCGTGGCAAAGAGGTGTATATTCTTCAATCTACGAGCTCTCCTGTCAATGATAATTTAATGGAAATATTGATCATGGTAGACGCCTTAAACGTGCCAGTGCTCAAACCATTAATGTAGTCATGCCTTATTATGGTTATGCCCGTCAAGACCGTAAAGCTCGTGCTCGTGAGCCGATTACATCCAAATTGGTTGCCAATATGTTAGAGATTGCTGGTGTGGATCGCCTTTTAACCATTGATTTGCATGCGGCTCAGATTCAAGGGTTCTTTGATATTCCAGTGGATCATTTGATGGGGGCTCCATTGATTGCAGACTACTTTGAACGTCGTGGCATGATTGGTTCTGACTATGTGGTAGTCAGTCCGGACCACGGTGGTGTGACGCGTGCTCGTAAGCTAGCTGAATTTTTGAAAACACCGATCGCCATCATTGATAAACGTCGGAGTGTCGATAAAATGAACACCAGTGAAGTCATGAACATCATTGGGAATGTCGAAGGGAAAACTTGTATCCTGATTGATGATATGATTGATACTGCGGGAACCATTTGCCACGCTGCGGATGCACTTGCTGAAGCAGGAGCTGTAGAAGTCTATGCAAGTTGTACGCACCCTGTATTGTCTGGTCCAGCTATGGACAATATTCAAAAAATCAGCGATTAAGAAGTTGGTGGTGTTGGATACCATCTTCCTACCTGAAGACCGCTTAATCGATAAAATTGAACAAATCTCCATTGCAAAACTTTTGGCAGAAGCGATTATCCGCATCCATGAAAAACGTCCTTTGTCTCCTCTATTTGAAATTGGAAATGCGAAAAAAATCTTAAAAAAATGTAAAGAAGAGGTTATAAAAAGCCTCTTTTTTTGAAGAAAAGGAAAGATATGTTTTTTTCAACTGGTTAAAAAAAGAAAGTAAGATCAATAATCAGAGGGAGGAGTTGCTGAAGGAAGCACAAAAAAAATGAGGATAGATTGGATCCTTGTCTACCCAAAAAGACCTTGCCAAAGAGTGGTGTAGTCAAATAGAGTAAGGAAAATGCCTTAGAAAATCAAATAGTTTGTTTCCTAAAAAAAATTAAAAAAATTTTAAAATTAGCTAAAAAATTTGTTGACAGATATATGATATAGTAGTATACTTAAACTAGTTACGAAGTAACGAAATATTTTTTTAAAAATGAAAAAAAGGAGATAAAACAATGAAAAAAAGTTTTATTATCATCAGTAGCAGCACTTGCAGTATTTGCAGCAGCAGCACCAGTATTCGCTAACGACGGTCAAGTTCACACAGGAAGCCTTGATAACAAAACAGAAGTGACTGGTCCTGGCTTCTTCACAGACAACGAAGGTGGTCTTACTCAACCAGCTAAAGATGGTCTTAACAATGTTGATGCTGAATCAACTGAAGCTAAATTCAACGAAAAATGGCGAAAAAAACTTGTACCTGTACCAGGTAAACCAGGTGAATTCGTAGTTGAAGGTTCAGCTAAAGAAGCTAAGAAAGAAGCTAAAAAAGAAGAAGGAAAAGCTCCAGCAGCAGCAGGACAAAAAACTCTTCCAAAAACAAGCGCAGTTAAATAATTAAATTATTAATTAGCTCATAAAAATACACTGGGTCCTTGGGCTCAGTGTATTTTTTTGAAAAAAACGAATACTTAGGAGAGTTCTAATTTATGAAACGAGCAGAGAAACAGACGACTTCAAAAGGAAAAGGATTGGGAATTCTCTTTGCCTTAGTAGCCGTTGTAGCACTTGTTCTTGGGTTTATTTTTCTTCAATCCATTTGGTAAACAAAAAAATCCACATCGACACATCAGGAAACTGCGAAATCTACAAGTGGTTCGACTAGTTCTAAACAAGAGGTAAAATATACCCCTAGTCAAGAGGAGAAAGATTACCTAGCAAATCGTTTTGCTCAATTTACTGCAGTTAATCCAGAGACGATTGCCTATGTTTATGCTCCTGGTACGGAGTTAGATGAGCCAGTGGTTCAAACAGGAGACAATGCTACTTACTTGGATAAAACTTTTGAAGGTGGCTACCAACCGTATTTAGGTACGGTCTTCATGGATACGGATAACAAAAAAGATTTTAGTGATCGCTTGACTTGGTTATTCGGTCATGCTCGTGGTAGCAAGGTTGCAGATCATCGGATGTTTAACGATGTTAACTTCTATGATAACCAAGAGTACTTTGATCAACATCCTTATGTAGTTATTGAAACACCTGAGCGTAAGTATTATTATGAAGCAATGTGCTTGGTCATTGTTCCTGAAACGACTGCTTTCTACCGTACAAGCTTTAAGGATGATGAAGATTTCACTACCCAATTGAAGCATAACTATGAAGGATCGCGGACAAAGAATCCAACTATTCAAATCAAAGCTTCTGATAAGTACTTAGTCTTGTCTACTTGTCGTGAAGAAGATGAAACTATCCGTTCCAATCTCTACCTTCGTCAAATTCCGGATTCGGAAATGAAGGATTTCTTGGCGAAACATGGTGATCAGTTGAATTATGTTGCAACACGTGGTCAAGAATAGAAAAGATTTGGTAAAATTTATTCAATGAGAGAGAGTGGGACAGAAATCGGTAATTCGTTAGAATTCGATTTCGTCGTCCCACCTCCGCACAGTTGAGTAGGGCTGTAAAAGCTGATGAAATCAGCGTGGTAGAGCCCACTCAACCACTGCGTCTTGCTCGATAATCCAAAGACAATTGAGAGGCTAGGACTTTTGTCCCAGCCTTTTTTGATGAGAAAGGTCATTATTGTATCATTTTAGTTGGGACTAGCCCCTTTTTTGCGATGGCTTTCTATTTATAGTATAATGGTGATAGAACTTTTTTTTTGGAGGTGGCTATGGATTTAACAAAACGGTTTAATCAAAATTTGAATCGAATCGAGATTTCTCTGATTCGTCAGTTTGACCAAGCCATTTCTTCTATTCCAGGTGTCTTACGATTGACCTTGGGCGAGCCAGATTTTACGACACCAGATCATGTAAAAGAAGCGGCAAAAGCAGCTATTGATGCCAACCAGAGTCATTATACAGGTATGAGTGGCTTATTAGCTCTACGAGAAGCTGCCAGTCAGTTTGTCGCTGAAAAATATAACCTACAGTATCGACCAGAGGATGAAATTTTGGTCACCATTGGGGCAACGGAGGCCCTTTCTGCGACCTTGACGGCTATATTGGAACCGGGAGATGTGGTGCTCTTACCAGCACCTGCTTATCCTGGTTACGAACCATTATTAAACTGATGGGGGCTAGTGTCGTCGAAATCGATACGACAGACAATCGCTTTATCCTCAGCCCAGAGGCTTTAGAAAAGGCCTTAGAAGAGCAAGGGGATCGCGTCAAGGCGGTTATTCTCAACTACCCAGCTAATCCGACAGGTGTCACCTACTCTAAGGAGCAGATGCAGGAGTTGGCTAGAGTCTTGAAGAAATATGAAGTCTTTGTCGTTTGTGACGAAGTTTATTCAGAGCTAACCTATACAGGTCAGCCTCACGTTTCCTTGGATCCTATCTACGGGACCAAGCCATTATTATCAATGGTTTATCTAAGTCTCATGCTATGACAGGCTGGAGACTCGGTTTTATCTTTGCGCCGGCTCCATTGACAGCTCAATTAATCAAGAGTCATCAGTACTTGGTGACTGCAGCGGGGACCATGAACCAGTATGCAGCCATTGAAGCCTTAACGGTTGGTAAAGACGACGCAGAGCCGATGAAACGGGAATACATAGAGCGTCGAGATTATATCATCAAAGAAATGTCTGCCATGGGCTTTGATATTATCCGCCCGGACGGGGCCTTCTATATTTTTGCTAAGATCCCACAAGGATATCTTCAAAATTCCTTCGATTTTTTGAAGCTCCTAGCCCAAGAAAAGGCTGTTGCCTTTATCCCAGGAATGGCTTTTGGCCCATATGGAGAAGGCTATGTGCGCTTGTCCTATGCAGCAAGTATGGAAGTGATCCAAGAAGCGATGAGTCGGTTGAAGGAGTTTATGAAAGAACATGCTGGAGAGCATTGAGAGTCGTGGCATCGTCCTCTACCATCGGGATTACCGAGAGGACGATAAGCTGGTTAAATCTTTACAGAGCAAGCTGGCAAGCTCATGTTTTTCGTGAAACATGCCAATCGTTCTCGGTTGAATTCTATGATCCAACCTTTGACTTTAGCGGATATGTATCTGAAAATCAATGATGACGGACTCAGCTATATCGAAGATATTCATGAGGTTCAAAGTTTCCAAGTGATTAATCAAGATCTTTTTCGTCTTTCCTACGCAACCTATATACTGGCCTTGGCAGATGCTAGTATACAGGATCGTCAACCTGATCCAGCTTTATTTGCTTTTTTAGAGCAGACCTTGCAATTGATGGATCGGGGCTTGGATTATGAAATCTTGACCAATATTTTTGAAATGCAGATTTTATCCCGATTTGGTGTCGCCTTAAACGTCCATGAGTGTTGTGTCTGTCATCGAGTGGGGCTGCCTTTTGATTTTTCATTCCGCTTGGGTGGTGTCCTTTGCCCAGATCATTATGATCGTGACCAAAGACGAGCTCACTGGGATCCAAATGCCCTCTATTTGCTGGATCGTTTTCAAGCCGTGAAATTTAGTGAGTTAGAGACGATTTCCATCCATGATGCGATGAAGAAAGAGTTGAGAAAGTGCCTAGACCAACTCTATGATGAATATGTCGGCATTCATCTAAAAGCTAAGAAATTTATTGATTCCCTGGGAAGCTGGGGAGAGATCTTAAAAGATCAGTCTGGAGGTAAGAAATGAAAAAAATTGCAGTTGATGCAATGGGTGGAGATCATGCTCCACAGGCCCTAGTAGAAGGGGTCAATCAAGCCATACAAGAATTTAAGGATATTGAAGTCATTTTGTACGGAGATGAGGCTAAAATTAAGCAATACCTGACAGCAACTGAGCGGGTAACCATCGTCCATACGGATGAGAAAATCAACTCAGATGATGAGCCGACTCGTGCGATTCGTCGGAAAAAGCAAGCTAGCATGGTCTTAGCAGCTCATGCAGTTAAGAATGGGGAAGCGGATGCTATGCTTTCTGCAGGGAATACAGGTGCTCTTCTTGCCTCTGGTTACTTTATTGTTGGTCGGATCAAGGTCATCGATCGTCCAGGTTTGATGTCGACTCTTCCTACCCTTGATGGGAAGGGCTATGATATGTTGGATCTGGGGGCAAATGCTGAAAATACGCCAACACACTTGCACCAATATGCGATTATGGGAGCCTATTATGCAGAGAATGTCCGTGGCATTAAGCGGCCTCGTATCGGTCTCTTAAATAACGGAACAGAGGAAAGCAAAGGGGATCCCCTACGCAAGGAGACCTATCAACTATTAGCAGCGGATCCTTCTCTTAATTTTGTAGGAAATGTGGAAGCGCGTGACTTGATGGATGGAGTTGCTGACGTCATTGTGACAGATGGATTTACAGGTAATGCTGTCCTTAAGACTATGGAAGGAACTGCTCTGGGCCTATTTAAACAGTTGAAAACGGTCCTTAGTGGTGGTGGGTTGAAAGCTAAGATTGGAGCTTTCCTCTTGAAGAATGATCTACGAGGTTTGAAAAAGACCTTGGATTATTCAGATGTTGGAGGTGCGGTCTTGTTTGGCTTGCAAGCCCCTGTCGTGAAAACCCATGGTTCTAGTGATGCCAAGGCAGTCTATAGCACAATCCGCCAGATCCGGACCATGTTGGAAACAGATGTTATTCGTAAATCTGTGGTTGAATTATCAGAATTGGAGGAAGAGAAATGAGTCGTCATCAAGAAATTTTTAAACTAGTTGAAGGGTTGATTCAAGATAATAAGGGATCTGACTATGAGGTCTCTTTGGATTTGGATTTACGAAAAGACTTGGAAGTGGATTCCGTTGATCTCATGGAATACATTATTTATTTGGAAGAAGCCTATCAAATTAATATTCCAGACAAGGATATTGATGCCATGGCAACTGTTGGAGATATGGTAGACTACGTTTTTGAAGAAAAACAAGCAAATAAAGTTCGGATTTTACGAACAAACAAACATCTAAAAATAAGAGGTTGAATCTTTTTGATTCAATCTCTTATTATTTTTGTGTTACAAGCGAACAAGATACGGATTTAACTTGAAAAAACAACCTCTCTGTGATACACTGAAAGGGATAAAAGATGAAAGGCGAACAAGAAGATGTCCGATCAATTAATTTATACGGGGAAAGCAAAAGATATTTATAGTACAGAAGACGAACATGTGATTAAGTCCGTTTATAAGGACCAGGCCACCATGCTGAATGGAGCTCGCAAAGAGACCATTGAGGGGAAAGGTGTGCTCAACAATCAGATTTCGTCTCTTATTTTTGAAAAATTGAATGCTGCGGGTGTAGCGACTCACTTTATCGAACGTATTTCTGATACCGAACAATTGAACAAGAAGGTTACTATCATTCCTTTGGAGGTTGTTCTACGTAATGTGACTGCAGGTTCTTTTTCTAAACGTTTTGGCGTTGAAGAAGGTTTGGACTTGGAGATTCCAATCGTTGAATTTTACTACAAGAACGATGATTTGGACGATCCATTCATCAACGATGAGCATGTCAAGTTCTTGGAAATTGCCAATGATGAACAAATTGCTTATATCAAGGAAGAAACGCGTCGTATCAATGAATTGCTGAAAGATTGGTTTGCACAAATTGGTCTTCGCTTGATTGACTTCAAATTGGAATTTGGTTTTGATAAGGATGGCAAGATCATCTTGGCTGATGAATTCTCACCAGATAACTGCCGCCTTTGGGATGCGGAAGGGCACCATATGGACAAGGATGTTTTCCGTCGTGATCTTGGTAGCTTGACAGATGTGTACAAGGTTGTGTTGGAGAAATTGCAGGGCTTGAAGTAAAGTTTTACTTGGTCGTCACTACAATCTTTAAGTAGAAATAGATAAAGGAAATAAAATGGATAAACGTATTTTCGTTGAGAAAAAAGCTGATTTTCGTGTGAAATCGGACTCTTTAGTAAAGGAATTACAGCATAATCTTCAGTTGAAAACCTTGAAAGATCTTCGGATTGTTCAGGTTTACGATGTCTTTGATTTGGCAGAGGACTTGTTTGCGCGTGCGGAAAAACACATCTTTTCTGAGCAGGTGACCGATACTGTTTTGGATGAAGCTGCGGTTCAGGCTGATCTTGAGAAGCATGCTTTCTTTGCCATTGAAAGCTTGCCTGGTCAATTTGACCAACGGGCGGCATCTTCACAAGAAGCTTTGCTTTTGCTTGGTAGTTCAAATGATGTAACAGTGAATACAGCACAACTCTACTTGGTTAACAAGGATATTGATGCGAATGAGTTGGAAGCTGTCAAAAACTACCTCTTGAACCCAGTGGATTCTCGTTTCAAAGATATCACTGTTGGCATCGCGAAACAGGATTTCTCTGAGTCTGACAAGACCATTCCAAGCTTGGATTTCTTTGAAACATATACGGCAGAAGATTTTGCACAGTATAAAGCTGAGCAAGGATTGGCCATGGAAGTGGATGACCTTCTCTTCATTCAAGATTACTTCAAGTCTATTGGACGTGTGCCAACTGAGACCGAGTTGAAGGTGTTGGATACTTACTGGTCTGACCACTGCCGTCATACGACTTTCGAGACTGAGTTGAAACACATCGACTTCTCAGCATCTAAATTTGAAAAACAATTGCAAGCGACTTATGACAAGTATATTGCCATGCGTGATGAGTTGGGACGTACAGAAAAACCTCAAACTTTGATGGATATGGCAACTATTTTTGGTCGCTATGAGCGTGCTAATGGTCGTTTGGATGACATGGAAGTGTCTGATGAAATCAATGCCTGCTCAGTTGAAATTGAAGTGGATGTCAATGGTGTGAAAGAACCATGGCTTCTCATGTTCAAGAACGAGACTCACAACCACCCAACTGAAATCGAACCATTTGGTGGAGCGGCTACTTGTATCGGTGGTGCCATTCGTGACCCATTGTCAGGTCGTTCCTACGTTTACCAAGCTATGCGTATCTCAGGTGCTGGTGATATTACAGCTCCAATTGCTGAAACTCGTATTGGTAAATTGCCACAACAAGTGATTTCTAAAACAGCAGCTCATGGTTATTCTTCATATGGGAACCAAATTGGTCTTGCAACAACTTATGTTCGTGAATACTTCCACCCAGGTTTCGTTGCTAAGCGTATGGAGCTAGGTGCAGTTGTCGGTGCGGCTCCTAAGGAAAATGTGGTCCGTGAAAAACCTGAAGCAGGTGATGTGATCATTTTACTCGGTGGTAAGACTGGACGTGACGGTGTCGGTGGTGCGACAGGTTCTTCTAAAGTTCAAACAGTTGAATCTGTTGAAACAGCTGGTGCTGAGGTTCAAAAAGGAAATGCCATTGAAGAACGCAAGATTCAACGTCTTTTCCGTAATGGGGAAGTAACACGTCTGATTAAGAAATCAAATGACTTTGGTGCTGGTGGTGTCTGTGTGGCTATCGGTGAATTGGCAGATGGTCTTGAAATTGATCTAGACAAAGTGCCATTGAAATACCAAGGCTTAAACGGTACAGAAATTGCCATCTCAGAATCTCAAGAACGGATGGCTGTAGTGGTTCGTCCAGAAGATGTAGACGCCTTCGTCGCAGCATGTAACAAAGAAAATATTGATGCTGTTGTCGTTGCAACAGTAACTGAAACCAAATCTTGTCATGCACTGGAATGGTGAAACCATCGTTGATTTGGAACGTCGTTTCCTTGATACAAACGGTGTACGTGTGGTTGTAGATGCTAAGGTGGTTGACAAGGATGTCAAGCTTCCAGAAGAACGTCAAACATCTGCTGAAACCCTTGAAGCGGATACTCTTGAAGTCTTGGCTGACCTGAACCATGCCAGTCAAAAAGGGTTACAAACTATCTTTGATAGCTCAGTCGGTCGTTCAACAGTCAATCACCCGCTCGGTGGGCGCTACCAAATCACACCAACGGAAGCTTCTGTACAGAAATTGCCAGTCCAACATGGCGTGACAACAACTGCTTCTGTCATGGCGCAAGGATTCAACCCTTATGTAGCAGAATGGTCCCCATATCATGGCGCTGCTTATGCGGTTATCGAAGCCACAGCTCGTTTGGTTGCTGCTGGTGCAAACTGGTCTAAGGCTCGCTTCTCTTATCAAGAATATTTCGAGCGTATGGATAAACAAGCAGAGCGTTTTGGTCAACCAGTAGCTGCTCTTCTTGGATCCATCGAAGCTCAGATTCAACTTGGTTTGCCATCTATCGGTGGGAAAGACTCGATGTCTGGTACCTTTGAAGAATTGACAGTACCACCAACTTTGGTTGCTTTTGGGGTAACAACTGCAGATAGCCGTAAGGTTCTTTCTCCAGAATTCAAAGCTGCTGGTGAAAATATTTACTACATTCCTGGTCAAGCTTTGGCACAAGAAATTGACTTTGAACTCATCAAGTCTAACTTTGTTCAATTTGAAGCTATCCAAGCTGACCACAAAGTGACAGCCGCATCAGCTGTTAAATATGGTGGTGTGGTTGAAGCTCTTGCACTTGCAACATTTGGGAACCATATCGGAGCAAATGTCGAATTAGCAGACCTTGACACTAGCTTGACAGCCCAATTGGGTGGATTCGTCTTCACATCGCCTGAAGAAATTGTAGGTGTTGCCAAGATCGGACAAACAGTAGCAGACTTTACACTAGTTGTCAACGGTGTAACGCTGGATGGACACAAACTTGACAGTGCCTTCCAAGGTAAATTGGAAGAGGTTTACCCAACGGAATTTGCACAGGCAACTGAGTTGGAAGAAGTACCTGCTGTAGCATCAGATGCTGTGATTAAAGCTAAGAAACAGTTGAAACACCAGTGGTTTACATCCCAGTATTCCCAGGTACCAACTCAGAATATGACTCCGCTAAGGCCTTTGAAAAAGAAGGTGCAAAAGTCAACTTGGTACCATTTGTCACACTCAACGAAAAAGCGATTGTCAAGTCTGTTGACACCATGGTTGACAATATTGAAAAAGCCAACATTATCTTCTTTGCAGGTGGCTTCTCAGCAGCGGATGAACCAGATGGATCAGCTAAATTTATCGTGAACATCTTGCTCAATGAAAGTTCGTTCGGCTATTGATAGCTTCATCGAAGGTGGTGGTTTGATCATCGGTATCTGTAACGGATTCCAAGCTCTTGTCAAATCAGGTCTTCTTCCATATGGTAACTTTGAAGATGCAAGTAGCACGAGTCCAACCCTCTTCTACAATGATGCTAACCAACACGTGGCTAAGATGGTGGAAACACGGATTGCCAATACCAACTCACCATGGCTTGCGGGAGTAGAAGTTGGCGACATCCACGCTATCCCAGTATCACACGGTGAAGGGAAGTTTGTCGTGACAGCTGAGGAATTCGCAGAGCTTCGTGACAATGGTCAAATCTTTAGCCAATATGTTGACTTTGACGGTAAACCAAGCATGGATTCTAAATACAATCCTAACGGATCTGTTCATGCGATCGAAGGAATTACAAGTAAGAACGGTCAAATTATTGGGAAGATGGGTCACTCAGAACGTTTCGAAGCTGGTCTCTTCCAAAATATTCCAGGAAATAAAGATCAACATCTCTTTGCATCAGCAGTTCAATACTTTACTGGAAAATAAAAGGTATACAACATGACATACGAAGTAAAATCTCTTAATGAAGAGTGTGGAGTCTTTGGGATTTGGGGACATCCAGACGCTGCAAAACTCACCTATTTTGGCCTTCACAGTCTCCAACACCGGGGACAAGAAGGGGCAGGAATCCTGGCCAATGACCAAGGAACCTTGAGACGTCATCGGGATACAGGTCTGCTTTCAGAAGTCTTTCGGAATCCTTTAAATTTGGAAAAATTGACAGGATCTTCTGCTATTGGACATGTTCGCTATGCGACAGCGGGGGAAGCGTCTGTGGATAACATCCAACCCTTCCTCTTCCGCTTTCAAGATACGCAGTTTGGTCTGGCCCATAATGGGAATTTGACCAATGCTCAATCGCTTAAATCGGAATTAGAAAAAAATGGAGCCATCTTTAGCTCGACCTCTGACTCAGAAATTCTGGCTCACTTGATTCGTCGGAGCCACAACCCTTCCTTTATGGGGAAATCAAGGAAGCACTCAATACGGTCAAAGGTGGATTTGCTTACCTGATGTTGTTTGAAGATAAGCTGATCGCGGCGCTGGACCCAAATGGCTTCCGTCCTCTTTCCATTGGGAAAATGGCCAATGGTGCCTTGGTTGTTTCTTCTGAAACCTGTGCCTTTGAGGTGATTGGGGCAGAATGGATCCGAGATGTGCATCCTGGTGAACTCGTGATCTTTGATGAAAATGGCATTACCTATGATCGCTATACGGATGATACTCAACTAGCAATTTGTTCTATGGAGTATATCTATTTTGCTCGTCCTGATTCCAATATCCAAGGGGTCAACGTCCATACGGCTCGCAAGCGGATGGGCGCTCAGTTGGCACGAGAATTTAAGAATCAAGCGGATATAGTGGTGGGGGTTCCCAACTCCTCTCTCAGTGCGGCCATGGGCTTTGCGGAAGAATCCGGTCTGCCAAATGAAATGGGCTTGATCAAGAATCAGTATGTCCAACGAACCTTTATCCAACCGACTCAGGAATTGCGGGAACAAGGAGTGCGAATGAAGCTCTCTGCCGTATCTGGTGTCGTGAAAGGCAAACGGGTTGTCATGATTGATGATTCCATTGTACGTGGAACGACCTCTCGTCGGATTGTGAAATTGTTGAAAGAAGCAGGGGCTACAGAAGTCCATGTGGCAATTGCTAGCCCAGCTCTGGCTTATCCATGTTTCTATGGAATTGATATTCAGAGTCGCGAAGAGCTAATCGCAGCCAACCATACAGTAGAGGAAACTTGTGAGATTATTGGTGCGGATAGCTTGACCTACTTGTCCATTGATGGCCTGATTGACTCTATTGGCATTGATACCGATGCACCAAACGGTGGTCTTTGTGTAGCTTACTTCGATGGGAAATACCCAACGCCTTTGTATGACTACGAAGAACGCTATTTGGAAAGCTTGAATGAGCAGACATCCTTTTATTAGGATTGTTTACAAGTGAATCTAATCAATCATCAGTAGGATCTAGGAAGAGAAAAAGGAAAAAACAAATGACAAATAAAAATGCTTACGCGCCACGTCTCACTACTGACTAAAAGCTAAAGCATTTGTCAGTAGACGCTTTGTCCTATGGGACCAAAGCTAGAGACCTGACTAGTATTTTTAGATAAAATAATTGTTTATCTAAAAATACGTCGCACTCTTTCTCAAAAAAAGAAAAGGATTAAAAAATGACAAATAAGAATGCATACGCTCAATCGGGTGTGGACGTTGAAGCGGGTTATGAAGTTGTTGAACGGATCAAAAAACACGTAGCACGTACAGAGCGTGCGGGTGTTATGGGAGCTCTTGGTGGTTTCGGTGGCATGTTTGACCTTTCAAAAACAGGTGCCAAAGAACCTGTTTTGATCTCAGGTACAGATGGTGTTGGAACCAAGCTCATGCTAGCTATCAAGTACGACAAACACGATACGATTGGCCAAGACTGTGTGGCTATGTGTGTCAATGATATCATCGCTGCAGGTGCGGAGCCCCTCTACTTCTTGGACTATGTCGCAACTGGTAAAAATGAACCAGCTAAACTAGAACAAGTGGTTGCTGGTGTTGCAGAAGGGTGTGTACAAGCAGGTGCAGCCCTCATCGGTGGGGAAACTGCTGAAATGCCTGGTATGTATGGCGAAGACGACTATGACTTGGCTGGATTTGCTGTCGGTGTTGCAGAAAAATCTCAAATCATCGACGGTTCAAAAGTAGCTGCAGGGGATGTGATTCTGGGGCTTGCCTCAAGCGGTATCCACTCAAATGGTTACTCACTCGTTCGTCGTGTCTTTGCGGATTACACAGGTGAAGAAGTCCTCCCAGAATTGGAAGGCAAGAAACTTAAAGACGTTCTTTTGGAACCAACTCGTATCTACGTCAAAGAAGCTTTGCCACTCATCAAAGAAGAATTGGTCAACGGGATTGCCCACATCACAGGTGGTGGTTTCATCGAAAATGTACCACGTATGTTCTCAGATGACTTGGCTGCTGAAATTGACGAAAGCAAAGTGCCAGTTCTTCCGATTTTCAAAGCTCTTGAAAAATATGGCCAAATCAAACACGAAGAAATGTTTGAAATCTTCAACATGGGGATTGGTCTCATGCTTGCAGTAAAACCAGAGAATGTGGAACGTGTCAAAGAACTTCTTGATGAACCTGTTTATGAAATCGGTCGAATTGTGAAGAAAGATGGCGCAAGTGTGGTGATTAAATAATGGCTAAAAGGATTGCTGTTTTTGCTTCCGGAAATGGTTCAAACTTCCAGGTGATCGCGGAACAATTTCCAGTAGAATTTGTTTTTTCAGATCTCCGGGATGCCTATGTCTTAGAACGTGCCGAAAAGCTCAGTGTTTTAACCTATTCCTTTGAACTCAAAGAGTTTGAAAACAAGGCAGACTACGAAGGTGCCATCGTCGAACTCTTGGATGAACACCAGATTGACCTAGTTTGTTTAGCTGGTTACATGAAAATCGTCGGACCAACCTTGCTAGCAGCTTATGAAGGCCGTATCATCAATATTCACCCAGCCTATCTTCCTGAATTTCCAGGTGCTCATGGTATTGAGGATGCTTGGAATGCAGGCGTTGACCAGTCTGGCGTGACTATTCACTGGGTGGACTCTGGTGTTGATACCGGTAAGGTCATCAAACAAGTCCGTGTGCCACGCCTTGAAGGGGATACCCTTGATACTTTCGAGACGCGCATCCACGAAACAGAGTACAAGCTCTATCCAGAAGTCTTGGAACATTTGGGAGTTGCACGAAAATAAGGAAGCCCTAGAGCTGAAAAAACATTTTTGACTCTAGCAGATGAAGAACTTTTTTAAAAAAGGAAAAGAAAAAATGACTAAACGCGCACTAATTAGTGTATCAGATAAAGCGGGCATTGTTGAATTTGCCCAAGAACTCAAAAACTTGGTTGGGACATTATCTCGACAGGTGGTACTAAAGTTGCCCTTGACAATGCTGGAGTAGACACTATCGCTATCGACGATGTGACTGGTTTCCCAGAAATGATGGACGGTCGTGTGAAGACCCTCCACCCAAATATCCACGGAGGTATTCTCGCTCGTCGTGACCTCGATAGTCACCTAGAGGCTGCTAAGGACAACAAGATTGAATTGATCGACCTTGTTGTGGTCAACCTTTACCCATTCAAGGAAACGATTCTCAAACCAGATGTGACTTACGCTGACGCGGTGGAGAACATCGATATCGGTGGCCCATCTATGCTTCGTTCAGCAGCGAAAAACCACGCTAGCGTAACAGTTGTGGTAGATCCTGCTGACTATGCTGTGGTGCTTGACGAATTGGCAGCCAATGGCGAAACAAGTTACGAAACTCGCCAACGGTTGGCAGCTAAAGTATACCGTCACACAGCTTCATACGACGCTTTAATCGCAGAATACTTCACAGCCCAAGTAGGTGAAACAAAACCGGAAAAACTTACTTTGACGTATGATCTCAAGCAAGCCATGCGTTACGGTGAGAACCCTCAACAAGACGCAGACTTCTACCAAAAAGCCTTGCCAACAGATTACTCGATTTCTTCAGCTAAACAGCTAAACGGGAAAGAATTGTCCTTCAACAATATCCGTGACGCGGATGCGGCAATCCGGATCATCCGTGATTTCAAAGACCGTCCAACCGTTGTGGCTCTCAAACACATGAACCCATGTGGGATTGGTCAAGCAGATGACATCGAAACTGCTTGGGACTATGCTTATGAGTCTGACCCAGTATCTATCTTCGGTGGTATCGTCGTTCTCAACCGTGAAGTGGACGCTGCGACAGCTCAAAAAATGCACGGTGTCTTCCTTGAAATCATCATTGCACCAAGCTACACAGATGAAGCGCTAGCCATTTTGACCAATAAAAAGAAAAACTTGCGGATCCTTGAATTGCCATTTGACGCTCAAGATGCTAGTGAAGTAGAAGCAGAATACACTGGAGTTGTTGGTGGACTCCTCGTTCAAACCAAGACGTGGTGAAAGAAAGTCCAGCTGACTGGCAAGTGGTGACCAAACGCCAGCCAACCGAGACAGAAGCAACAGCTCTTGAGTTTGCTTGGAAAGCTATTAAGTATGTCAAATCAAATGGGATCATCGTGACCAATGACCACATGACACTTGGCGTTGGCCCAGGTCAAACCAATCGTGTGGCATCTGTCCGCATCGCTATTGACCAAGCTAAAGACCGCCTTGACGGTGCTGTCCTTGCTTCAGATGCCTTCTTCCCATTTGCAGACAACTTGGAAGAAATCGCCAAAGCAGGTATCAAAGCGATCATCCAACCAGGTGGTTCCGTCCGTGACCAAGAGTCGATCGAGGCTGCTGACAAATATGGCTTGACCATGATCTTTACAGGTGTTCGTCACTTCAGACATTAATCAAAAAAGGCACTCATCGATGGATGTGTGCCTTTTTTGCTGGTTAGGAATTCCTTAATTTGGATAGATATAGCTGACCGTTCCCCAGACAACATTCGTGGGGTCAAACCAGCCACGGAAATTGTTGATGGTCCGATTTCCATTGTAATTAGCTTCTTTCACTTGGATCTTTTGCTCATGTTCGACCTCCGTCACGACTGCAACGTGGCCATAGCCTCCATTATCCCAACAGGCGATAGCTCCGACCTCTGGGGTATTTCCTGTCCGGAAGCCCGCAGCGCGTGCACTAGCTGCCCACATGCCACCGTTTCCCCACCAGTTTTGTGACCAAGGAGCTAGCTCTTTTGCCGCCCAGGTACATTCGCCGACGGGATAGTAATTATCCGGTTGAGTGACCAGTGGAGCAGGTTTAGCCCGCTCGACCTGAAATTCAGTGGCAAGTAAACCTTTTAACTGCCCCTTGTCTTTTTGGTAGACGTGGAGATGAAAGGTTCCTTTCCCTGTATGTTTCTCGGCATTGAAGGATAATTGGTAGCGGCCAGGTGCTGTTCTTTTTGCGGGATACCAGATCAAGTCGTCTTGGCCATCTTGTTCAGACCAGATGGGAAAGAAGACCTCCTCCACATCTTTAAAAACTGGAGTTGGATCTCAAATAGCTGTGCAGTGCTAGGTCGGACTGTAATCTTGGGTTGGGAAGAAGCCAGGTCTTTTTCTTCAACGATTGTCTGTAGAGGAAACAGTCCTTCAAGGTTTCCGTAAGAATTGATGCCGTAGACATGGATATGATAAAGTCCAGCTTGATCCAAATGATTGGTCAGAGGTACTTGTAAATCAAATCCATTTTCACCTCGTTGGATAGGATACCAAATGAGGTCGTCCTGTCCATTTTTCTCGGACCAAATGGGGACGCTAACGCTTTGGAAGCGGTCTGGAATGGTCCCGAGGTGGACAACTAATTGTCCCTTTTCCTTGTAGATATAATTGACATTTTGCTCTGCTCTAGCAACTTGTGAAGCCCCTGCCCAGAAAAGACAAGCTGCTAAGAGTAGTTTCTTCATTCTCTGCATAAAACTCCTTTTTTAAAAAATATTAGAGGTCTCAATTATAATATTCGTAAAAAGGAGCAGAAATTTAAAAAATAATGAAAAAAGTTTGTTTTCTAACGAAAATCATCGGATATTCCTTGAAATATTAGAATAAAGCGAACGATTATGATATAATTTAATAAAATAATTCGCAAAAGAGGTTCAAGATGAAACTTTTGGTTGTTGGATCTGGCGGTCGTGAGCATGCGATTGCCAAGAAATTGTTGGAGTCTACAGACGTTGAGCAGGTTTTTGTAGCTCCTGGTAATGACGGGATGCGATTAGACGGTCTGGATTTGATCAATATCGGAATTTCCGAACATTCTAAGCTGATTGATTTCGCAAAAGTCAATGAGATTGCTTGGACCTTTATTGGCCCAGATGATGCCCTTGCAGCTGGGATCGTAGATGATTTTAATGCAGCTGGTCTAAGGGCATTTGGTCCGACCAAGGCTGCGGCTGAGCTGGAGTGGTCTAAGGATTTTGCTAAGGAAATCATGGTCAAATACGATGTTCCGACAGCAACCTATGGAACCTTTTCAGATTTCGAGGAAGCCAAGGCCTACATCGAAGAAAAAGGCGCTCCAATCGTCGTCAAGGCAGACGGCTTGGCCCTTGGGAAAGGTGTCGTCGTTGCGGAGACGGTTGAGCAAGCTGTCGAAGCTGCTCATGAGATGCTGTTGGACAATAAATTCGGTGATTCAGGTGCGCGTGTGGTCATCGAGGAATTCCTTGACGGGGAAGAGTTCTCTCTCTTTGCCTTTGTCAATGGAGATAAGTTCTACATCATGCCAACGGCTCAGGACCACAAACGTGCTTATGATGGCGATAAGGGTCTAACACTGGTGGGATGGGTGCCTATGCGCCAGTTCCTCACTTGCCACAGAGCGTGGTTGACACAGCGGTTGACACTATTGTCAAGCCAGTTCTTGAAGGGATGATCAAAGAAGGTCGTCCTTATCTTGGCGTCCTTTATGCGGGTCTTATCTTGACAGCTGATGGACCTAAGGTGATCGAGTTCAACGCTCGTTTTGGTGATCCTGAAACGCAAATCATCTTGCCTCGTTTGACATCCGATTTTGCTCAAAATATCACTGATATTTTGGATGGTAAAGAGCCAGCCATCACTTGGACGGACAAGGGTGTGACACTGGGTGTGGTTGTCGCATCAAATGGCTATCCACTCGCTTATGAGAAGGGAGTCAAGCTTCCATCCAAGACAGAGGGGGACATCATCACTTACTATGCTGGTGCCAAATTCGCTGAAAATGGCCAAGACCTCCTCTCAAACGGCGGACGTGTCTACATGCTGGTTACCACAGCAGACACCGTCAAAGACGGCCAAAACATTATCTACAACGAACTCAACAAACAAAACACAGAAGGCTTGTTCTACCGTACGGATATCGGTAGCAAGGCGAATAAATAAATTTTAAAAGCGACGAAGTCGCTAAACCCGATAATGGTCGCTTAATTTGCGAGCATTAGCGAGCTAATGAACGACAATCACCACTGTTGTGAAAAAACGATTGGCTAAAAAAGCCAATCGTTTAGGGAAATCGGAAGACTAAGGCTTCCGATTTAGGCATGAGACACCTTCGGTGGCTGCTGCCGTCCCTCACAACCTAAGGTGATTGTCAAAAAAAGGAAGAAAAAGGATTAAAAATGAAACCAGTAATTTCCATTATTATGGGCTCAAAATCCGACTGGGCCACCATGCAAAAAACAGCAGAAGTCCTAGACCGTTTTGGTGTAGCCTACGAAAAGAAAGTTGTTTCCGCACACCGGACGCCTGACCTCATGTTCAAACATGCCGAAGAAGCACGTAGCCGTGGCATCAAGGTCATCATCGCGGGTGCAGGTGGCGCTGCTCACTTGCCAGGGATGGTTGCTGCTAAAACCACCCTTCCAGTTATCGGGGTACCCGTCAAGTCTCGTGCCCTTAGTGGCGTGGACTCGCTCTATTCCATCGTTCAGATGCCAGTGGTGTGCCAGTCGCAACTATGGCTATCGGTGAAGCAGGTGCGACTAACGCAGCCCTCTTTGCCCTTCGTCTCCTCTCAGTAGAAGACAAGGTCATTGCGGATGCACTTGCTAACTTTGCTGAAGAACAAGGAAAAATCGCAGAGGAGTCTACCAATGAGCTCATCTAAAACAATCGGAATTATCGGTGGTGGCCAGCTCGGTCAGATGATGGCAATCTCAGCTATCTACATGGGGCACAAGGTTATCGCACTGGACCCAGCAGCTGATTGTCCAGCTTCCCGTGTGGCGGAAATCATCGTGGCCCCTTACGACGACGTAGATGCTCTTCGTCAGTTGGCAGATCGCTGTGATGTTCTCACTTATGAATTTGAAAATGTCGATGCTGACGGACTTGACGCTGTTATCAAAGAAGGCCAGCTCCCACAAGGGACCGACCTACTTCGTATCTCCCAAAACCGGATTTTTGAGAAGGACTTTCTTTCCAACAAGGCACAAGTCACCGTTGCACCTTACAAGGTTGTGACCTCAAGCCAAGATTTGGCAGATATCGACCTATCGAAAAATTATGTCCTCAAGACTGCGACCGGTGGTTACGATGGCCATGGGCAAAAGGTTATTCATTCAGAAGCAGATTTGGAAGAAGCCTATGCACTAGCTGATTCAGCAGACTGCGTCTTGGAAGAGTTCGTCAATTTCGACCTTGAGATTTCTGTCATCGTGTCTGGGAATGGTAAGGATGTGACGGTTTTCCCCGTTCAGGAAAATATTCATCGCAACAACATTCTTTCAAAAACCATTGTACCTGCTCGTATTTCAGAAAGTCTAGCTGAAAGCCAAAGCAATGGCAGTGCGAATTGCAGAACAACTGAACCTATCTGGAACACTCTGCGTGGAAATGTTTGCTACAGCTGATGATATTATCGTCAACGAAATTGCACCACGCCCACACAATTCAGGCCACTACTCGATTGAAGCTTGCGATTTTTCCCAGTTTGATACCCATATTCTGGGTATTCTCGGAGCCCCACTTCCTGCTATTCACCTCCATGCGCCTGCAGTCATGCTCAATGTACTCGGCCAACACGTCGAAGCTGCTGAACAATATGTGACAGAAAATCCAAGCGCTCACCTCCACTTATATGGTAAACTAGAAGCAAAGCACAACCGCAAAATGGGACATGTGACCTTGTTTAGTGATGTGCCAGACGAGGTTGAGGAGTTTGGTGAGGGGATTGATTTTTGAAATGACAGAAGAATTTGATGAATTGCTAGATGATGAACTAACGACCGTAACACTGACTTATACGGACAATTTGATTGTTCCAGAGATTGCGGATAGAGAGGGGGATTCATATTTTAGAAAGAGCTGGCAATCAGCTAGTCTTAGAATATTCTTGTTCCGTGAAGGAAGTTAAGGATTATCTGAGTAGTTACGGCCTGCCTAGATATCCGGAGAGAATTTCATTTGAATTTTCTATACATGAAGACTCAGAAAATGATAATCTTTAAAGCAAAATGGAGACCAGTTTATGATTCAACTAATCGTCAACGCGTTTGTTAAACAAGAGAAGCCAGACAACTACTGATGGAAAGGGATTGATTTTCAAGTGAAAATAGCGATTCTAGGACTCGGAGTGATCGGGACCACTTATGCCTACGCCTTTCAAAAAGCAGGCCATCAAGTGGAACACGTACTGAGAGATAGTAAGAAAAACAATGCACCGAAGGAGTTGTCAGTTGATCTGCTAGATGGTCGCTATCATTCCAAAGGTGATAACAAGCATGATACCTATGAGGTTCATGTGGCAGAAGCTCATTCGGAATATGATTTTATTTTTCTCAGTGTGCGTCATGGACTTGTCAAAGAAGCTGTGGAGACCTTGCGAAAAAACAATATCAAAGGTACCCTTGTTTTCTTCTGCAATTTCTGGGATACTCGAAAAGAGGTCCAAGAGTGGGCAGGAGATTATGACTATATTTTAGCTTTCCAACAGCTGGAGGTCACATGCAGGAGGACCATTTGGATGGTGTCTTGTTCGACCATTTAATGCTAGAAGGTGAGCAAAAAGCACAGATTTCTAACTATGCTGATCTGACAACTTTACTGACTTCTGCAGATTTGAAGTGGGAAGTGCCTCATGATATGGTCGAGTGGATTTGGATTCACATGGCGATTAACGCAGGTGTTACTTCGACAGCCGCACGTTCGGGAAATCTGGAAAATCCAGAAGAATTGGCTTTGAACTTGATGAATAGTTCTTCGGAATTATCATTAGCCATCAAGGCCATTCGAGAGGCTTTGAAAGTTGTAGAAGCGCGTGGCGTGAATTTGAAGCTTTATAAAGCCGAGCTCTTGCCATACAAAATCCCTGCTTGGATAGCCGGAAAAGCCATGAAAATCATGTTTGCGAAAAATGAGCTGACTCGAAAAATTATGACCTTACACAATGATAAACAGGATATCTTCTATTGTTGTCAAAGTGTCTATCAGACTGGTCAGGAGTTAGGTGTGAAGATGCCTATTCTGGAAGCAAATATGAAGGGAATTTCGATTTAGGAGGTTTTATGATTCAACTCATCGTCAACGCATTTGTTGAAAAAGATAAGACTGGAGCAGTCGTCGAAGTCTTGTATGCTAGTAGTGATCATGAAAAAGTGAAAGCTAAGTATGAAGAGCTAGTTACACAATATCCTGAAAACTATTTAGCCATCTATGATCTACCGTTAGATACGGATTTGAATACACTGGATCATTATCCATCAGTGTGGATTGGGAAAGAAGAATTTTAATAAAACGACTTTTGTTCGTTAAACGGATGTTTCACGCCGTGGGGAAAGCGTAAGCGACGGAAATCTTGAGACTAGAGGCTCAAGATTTAGTCATGAGATTCCGGAGGAAGCTGCTGACGTCCGCCCCACATAAGTGAAACATCAAAAGAAAGGAAAATTAAACATGATTGATAGATATAGTCGCCCAGAAATGGCGAATATTTGGACTGAAGAAAATAAATACCGTGCTTGGCTTGAGGTGGAAATCTTGGCTGACGAAGCTTGGGCTGAATTGGGAGAAATCCCTAAGGAAGATGTGGCTTTGATTCGTGAAAAAGCAGACTTTGACATCGACCGTATTTTGGAAATCGAGCAGGAGACTCGCCACGATGTGGTTGCCTTCACACGTGCGGTTTCTGAAACGCTTGGTGAAGAGCGCAAGTGGGTCCACTATGGGTTGACTTCTACCGACGTGGTGGATACGGCCTATGGTTACCTCTACAAACAAGCCAACGATATCATCCGTAAGGATCTTGAAAACTTCCTTAACATCATCGCTGACAAAGCGAAAGAACACAAGTTCACTATCATGATGGGTCGTACCCACGGGGTGCACGCTGAGCCGACAACTTTTGGTTTGAAATTGGCAACTTGGTACAGCGAAATGAAACGGAACATCGAACGTTTCGAGCATGCGGCTGCTGGTGTGGAAGCTGGTAAGATTTCGGGTGCGGTTGGTAACTTTGCCAACATCCCACCATTCGTTGAAATACGTCTGTGATAAGCTTGGTATCCGTGCTCAAGAAATCTCGACACAGGTCCTTCCTCGTGACCTTCACGCTGAGTACTTTGCAGTTCTCGCTAGCATCGCAACATCGATCGAGCGTATGGCGACTGAAATCCGTGGTCTTCAAAAATCTGAACAACGTGAAGTAGAAGAGTTCTTTGCCAAAGGTCAAAAAGGATCTTCAGCAATGCCTCACAAACGCAATCCAATCGGTTCTGAAAACATGACAGGTCTTGCACGTGTGATCCGTGGTCACATGGTCACAGCTTATGAAAACGTAGCCCTTTGGCACGAACGCGATATCTCTCACTCATCAGCTGAGCGGATCATCGCACCAGATACAACCATCTTGATCGACTACATGCTCAACCGTTTCGGAAACATCGTTAAGAACTTGACAGTCTTCCCTGAAAACATGATCCGCAACATGAACTCTACATTTGGTTTGATCTTCAGCCAACGTGCGATGTTGACTTTGATTGAAAAAGGTATGACACGTGAGCAAGCTTACGACCTTGTTCAACCAAAGACAGCTCAATCATGGGATAACCAAGTAGATTTCAAACCACTTCTTGAAGCAGATCCAGAAGTGACATCACGTCTTACTCAAGAAGAAATCGATGAAATCTTCAACCCAACTTACTACACTAAACGGGTGGATGAAATCTTCGAACGCATCGGTTTAGGTGACTAAGCCCCTCATAAATTTGATAAAAAAAGAGGCTGGGACAAAAGTCCTAGCCTCTTAATTGTTTTTGGATTGTCGAGCAAGACGCAGTGGTTGAGTGGGCTCTACTACGCTGATTTCATCAGCTTTTACAGCCCTACTCAACTGTGCGGAGGTGGGACGACGAAATCGAATTCTAACGAATTACCGATTTCTGTCCCACTCTCTTTTTCTTTGCCGATATTAGGTGCTCTAGACACGGAATTTATCATAATAAATTTTGACTGATTAAACTATTTATAGGAAGTCTATCACTAATTATAGATTATTCGTTTTACATGTTTTAGGAACTATTTTTTCATGCTATAATTTGTATCATAAAGTCTGAGGCCAAACCCCAGACTTTGAATGATCAATGATCACGATCACAAGAGATAAATTTGATTTTATAGTAGTCGCCGCGTTTATAGGTTTCGCTATATTCGAGAATTTGACCGGTCGCTTCCAATTTTGTCGTCTTCACTTGACGAACAGTTGGGAAGTTTTCATCGATATTCAACACAGAAGCGATTTTGCTTGGTGTTGGAAATACAATATCATTGATTTCTTCAAAGTGTTCATCATTCATATGGATATGATAATCTTCTTTAAAGCGATCATAAATCGAACTATAGTAATCTAAGCTCGGATAATTTGGGTTAATATATTGCTCTGGGACATAAGTCTGGTGGTAGATATAAGTATCTTCACCAATATGACGGGTCCGATCAATCTTATAATAGAATTGAGTTGGAGCAAGTCCTAGTTTATCCAAGATGTTCAGTGCGTTGCCACGCTTGATAGAGAGAACTTTTACGGTCGCTTTTTGGATAGGGAAGGTTTCAACGTCTGAAAACTCAACCAGCTTGTGTTTTCTAGCGCGCGAAACAAAGGTTCCTTTTCCTTGTTGGCGGACGATGTATCCATCACTAGCCAAATCGTTCAAAGCACGAACAACAGTAATCGAGCTAACATTATAAATCTTAATCAACTCGGCTTCTGTGTAAAATTTATCTCCATTTTCAAATTTACCTGAGATAATTTGTTGCTTCAAATCATCTTTGATGTGTTGGTATTTTGGGATTGCCATGTACTTCACCTCTTTTTTCGATATCTCTTGTTAATATTATTTTAACATATTTTTTTGAAAGTGGTTGACATTTTTTCGTTAATATATTATATTAATAAATGAAAAGGGTTTCTTAGAAGGAGGTTCTCAGTATGGGGGCATTTGAAATCCGTGAAGATTTTTATTTAAATGATCAACCTTTTAAGATTTTATCTGGTGCAATTCATTATTTTCGGATCGATCGTGAGGATTGGTATCATTCCTTATATAACCTAAAAGCTCTAGGTTTCAATACTGTTGAAACCTATGTTCCATGGAATGCTCATGAGCCGCAAAGAGGCCATTTCACTTTGAAGGGAATTTGGACCTGGAGCACTTTATCCAAGTGGCTCAAGAGTTGGATCTGTATGTGATCCTCCGTCCATCACCGTTTATTTGTTCGGAGTGGGAATTTGGGGGCTTGCCAGCCTGGTTAATCGAAGAAGACCTTCGGATTCGTTCATCAGATTCGGCCTTTCTCGAGGAAGTGGCTCGCTATTACGACGAACTCCTGCCACGTGTGGCCAAGTACCAATTGGATCGTGGGGGCAATATCCTCATGATGCAGGTAGAAAATGAATACGGCTCTTACGGCGAAGACAAAGCCTATCTTCGGGCGATCAGAGATCTAATGATCGAGCGGGACATTACCTGTCCACTCTTTACTTCTGATGGACCTTGGAGGGCGACTCTTCGAGCAGGGACTTTGATTGAGGATGGACTCTTTGTAACCGGTAATTTTGGTTCGCGAGCAAATTACAATTTCTCTCAGATGAAAGAGTTCTTTGCGGAGCATGACAAAAAGTGGCCACTCATGTGTATGGAATTTTGGGATGGCTGGTTCAATCGTTGGAAAGAACCCATCATCAAGCGAGATCCAGAAGAGTTGGCAGAAGCAGTCCATGAGGTCTTACAAGAAGGCTCTATCAATCTCTACATGTTTCATGGTGGGACCAACTTCGGATTTATGAACGGTTGCTCAGCGCGAGGGACCGTGGATTTACCTCAAGTAACATCTTATGACTATGACGCTCTCTTAGATGAGCAGGGCAACCCGACTCCTAAGTACGATGCAGTCAAAAAGATGATGAAGACCTACTATCCAGAGTATCCACAGTCAGAACCACTTGTGAAGTCGAGTTTATCTGAACGAACATTGGAGTTGACCCAAAAGACTAGTTTGTTCGGCAATTTAAACGAGATTGCTCAAGTCACAGAAAGTCTTTACCCACAGACCATGGAAGAAATCGACCACCCATTAGGCTATCTGCTCTATGAGACAGAAGTGGAAATGGATGCGGAAGAAGAGCGCTTGCGTATCATCGATGCGCGTGATCGGGTGCAGGTTTATGCCAATGATCAGTTGATTGCCACTCAATACCAAGAAGAAATCGGTCAAGATCTTTTTTTAAACGGAGAAAAGAAAACGATTACAAACCTAAAATTCTTGATCGAAAACATGGGAAGAGTCAATTATGGGCACAAACTCTTAGCGGACACCCAACGAAAAGGAATCCGAACAGGAGTTTGTATCGATCTTCATTTCAAGCTTCATTGGAAACAATATGCGCTTGATTTTAGCCAGCTGGATCGCTTGGATTTTTCGAAAGAATGGCAAGAAGGTCAACCAGCTTTTTATCAATTTGCTTTTCATCTAGATCAGGTTGAGGATACCTTCCTTGATATGACTGGATTTGGAAAAGGGATCGTTCTTGTAAATGGCCACCATATCGGTCGTTTCTGGGAAGTCGGTCCAACACTCTCCCTCTACATCCCTCATGGTTTTCTCAAAGATGGGGAAAATGAGATCCTCGTCTTTGAGACAGAGGGCACTTGGAAGGAGACCTTAAAACTTGTTTCACAACCTACATTCAAAGAAGTAAAGGGGGAAAACTTATGACTATTGTAGGATGCCGTATCGATGGACGTTTGATCCACGGGCAGGTGGCCAATCTTTGGACTACCAAACTAAATATTTCACGTATCATGGTGATCGATGATGAAGTCGCTCAAAATGATATCGAAAAAGTGGCTTGAAACTAGCGACACCACCTGGTGTTAAGCTTAGTATCTTGCCAGTGGCAAAGGCTGCAGAAAATATCTTGGCTGGAAAATATGACAGCCAACGTCTCTTCATCGTAGCCCGCAAGCCAGACCGCTTCCTTGGTTTGGTAGAAGCAGGTGTACCACTTGAAACCTTAAACGTAGGGAATATGTCTCAATCAGACGAGACTCGTCCTGTTACTCGTTCGATCAACGTAGTGGATGCCGATGTGGAAGCTTTCCACAAGCTAGCTGAAAAAGGAGTTAAGTTAACTGCTCAAATGGTTCCAAATGATCCAGTTGAAGACTTCTTGAAGTTGCTCAAATAGTTTATAAATAAAAAAGAAAAATTTTAGGAGGAAATTGTCATGATACAATGGTGGCAAATTTTACTACTTACTTTGTACTCAGCTTATCAAATCTGTGATGAGTTGACGATTGTTTCATCAGCAGGATCACCAGTCTTTGCTGGTTTCATTACAGGACTTGTCATGGGAGATTTAAAGACAGGTCTCTTTATCGGAGCTTCTCTTCAATTGACAGTACTCGGTGTTGGTACTTTTGGTGGAGCTTCTCGTATTGACGCGACTTCTGGTGCCGTTCTTGCGACTGCCTTCTCAGTAGCACAAGGGATTGATGCAGAGCTTGCTATTGCTACAATCGCTGTGCCGGTAGCAACTTTGTTGACCTACTTGATATTCTTGGTCGTATGACTACAACTTACTTCGCTCACCGTGTAGATGCTGCAATCGACCGCTTTGACTACAAAGGTATCGAACGCAACTACCTTCTTGGAGCGATTCCTTGGGCTCTTTCTCGAGCTCTCCCAGTTTTCTTCGCTCTTGCTTTTGGTGGAGCTTTCGTAGAAACTGTTGTTACAGGTCTTGCTAATGTACAATGGTTGGCAAACGGTCTGAAACTTGCGGGTCAAATGCTTCCAGGTCTTGGATTTGCGATCTTGCTTCGCTACCTTCCTGTTCGTCGTAACCTTCACTACTTAGCACTTGGCTTTGGCTTAACAGCAATGTTGACAGTGCTTTATAGCAATGTTCAAAGTGTTGGTAACGCCGTTTCAGCAATGCTTGGAACAGATGCTTTTGCAAAACTTCCAAAAGAACAAATGGTTGCCTTCACAAACAACTTCAAATCTGTATCTATGATTGGTATTGCCATTATCGGTATCTTCCTTGCAGTGCAACACTTTAAAAACAGCCAACGTACGGTTGTAGCTGCTCCAGCAAGCAATGTAGAAAGCGGGGAAATTGAAGATGACGAATTCTAAGAACTACAAACTCACTAAAGAGGATTTCAAACAAATCAACAAACGTAGCCTCTTCACCTTCCAATTGGGTTGGAACTACGAACGGATGCAGGCTTCTGGTTACCTTTACATGCTTCTTCCACAATTGCGGAAAATGTATGGAGACGGTACGCCTGAATTGAAAGAAATGATGAAATTGCATACGCAATTCTTCAATACTTCACCATTCTTCCACACTATTATCACTGGTTTTGATTTGGCCTTGGAAGAAAAAGATGGTGTCAACTCTAAAGATGCAGTTAACGGGATCAAGACAGGTCTCATGGGACCATTCGCTCCTCTTGGGGACTCAATCTTTGGATCATGGTACCAGCTATTATGGGTTCAATCGCAGCAACTTTGGCTGTTGCAGGAAACCCAGCCGGTATCTTATTGTGGATCGCTGTGGCAGTTGCTTATGACATTTTCCGTTGGAAACAATTGGAATTTGCCTATAAAGAAGGGGTTAACCTCATCAACAACATGCAAAGTACCTTGACAGCTTTGATCGATGCAGCTGCCGTTCTGGGTATCTTCATGGTTGGTGCCTTGATTGCCAGCATGATTGGTGTTGAAGTTTCTTGGACTCCACACATTGGGGACAAAGCGATTGAAATTCAAGATATGCTCAACCTTATCTTCCCACGTTTGGTACCAGCTATCATCACAGGTGTAATCTACTGGTTGCTTGGACGTAAGGGTATGAACTCTACAAAAGCTATCTTGCTCATCATCCTTGCAGCAATCGCATTCTCAGCATTTGGCCACTTCTTCTTTGGAATGGCATAATGGAGTAAGGTATGGCAAAACACCTAGTATTGGTCAGTCATGGTCGCTTCTGTGAAGAGCTCAAGGCCAGCACAGAAATGATTATGGGACCACAAGACAACATTCATGCCGTGGCCCTCTTGCCAGAGGAAGGTCCTGAGGAGTTTACAGCCAAGTTTGAAACCTGTGTTGCAGACTTCGATGACTACATCGTCTTTGCGGATCTTTTGGGAGCACTCCTTGTAATACGGTTAGCCGTCTGATTCTTGAAGGGCGTGCCATTGACCTCTATGCAGGGATGAACTTGCCAATGGTAATTGAATTTATTAATAACAGCCTGGTCGGAGGAGAAGAAGCTTATCCAGCGCGTGCACAAGAAAGCATCGTGAAGGTTAATGATCTCTTATCCAACTTTGATGACGACGAGGATGAGTAAAATACGATAGCGAAAACCGCTTGAACATTCGGAATGGGGCTGGGACAATTGTCTCGGCCTCTTACCGCTTATAAGGCGAGTAGAAAAGAGGAGAAGCATGCTAGATTATACAAAAGAAGAACTGCTGGAACTGGGGGCTGAGATTACGACGCGTGAAATTTACCAGCAACCGGAAGTTTGGAAAGAGACCTATCGTCTCTATCAGGAGAAAGCAAAAGAAATTCAAGAGTTTTTAGAGACCATTGGGAAGCGTCATGGATACATCAAAGTGATCTTGACAGGTGCGGGAACTTCAGCCTATGTGGGGGACACCTTGGTTCCGTATTTGCAGGAAGTGCACGATGAACGGCATTGGAATTTCCAATCCATTGCGACGACCGATATCGTGGCGCATCCACAAATCTATCTCAAAAAAGAAGTGGCGACGATCTTGGTTTCCTTTGCACGAAGCGGCAACTCTCCTGAAAGTGTCGCAACAGTGCAGCTGGCCCAAGACTTGGTTGATGAACTTTATCAGATCACCATTACTTGTGCAGCAGAAGGAAAACTGGCCCAGCAGGCCCACGGAGATGAGCGCAATCTCTTGCTTTTACAACCAAAAGAAACCAACGACGCCGGCTTTGCCATGACCTCCAGCTTTACCTCTATGCTCCTGACAGCCCTCTTGGTCTTTGATCCAAGCGAGGAAGAAATCAAGGCAAAACGAGTAGAAGAATTGATTCGTCTGTCAGAGCAAGTCTTGGAGAAGACCGTGAGGTCAAGGAAGTTGTAGATTTAGATTTCGAACGCGTCATCTATCTGGGGGCAGGACCTTTCTTTGGGCTAGCTCATGAAGCTCAACTCAAGATTTTGGAATTGACTGCCGGTAAAATCGCGACCATGTACGAGAGTCCTGTCGGCTTCCGTCACGGACCGAAATCTCTTATCAATGACCAAACTCTCGTCTTGGTATTTGGCTCCATTGATCCTTATACGCGTCAGTATGATCTAGATTTGGTTGGAGAAGTAGCAGGGGATCAGATTGCCCGTCAGGTCGTCCTCTTGACGGACCAAGCTGCAGGTATTGAGCAGGTACGAGAAGTGTTAGTAGAAGCTTCTGCAGACTCACTAGATATCTACCGTGCCTTCCCATACATTATCTACGGTCAATTGATTTCTCTCTTGACTTCGCTCAAGGTTCAAAATCGTCCAGACACGCCATCACCAACCGGTACCGTCAATCGGGTTGTACAAGGAGTGGTGATTCACCCTTTTCACTAGAATGAATGATCTTGGAGGAGACAACTTGTGAAACACTATCAAAAATATCTATTTGGTCAACTGGACGGCCAAGACGTAGAAGCTTATCGCCTCGAAAATGTCCTAGGTTATCAATTGTCTGTCATGACCTATGGGGCGACGATCTTAGAGTATGTGACACCAGACAAGCATGATCAATTCGCTAATATTGTATTGGGCTTTGACAATTTTGATGCCTATGTCGGCAATAGCCCCAAGTATGAGCTAGCATTGGCCCAGTCGCGGGCCGGATTGCGGAGGCAAGTTTTGAGCTCAATGGTCAAACCTATCACTTAGAAGCCAATAATGGTGCCAACTGCAACCACAGTGGACCGACTGGCTGGGACGGCGCCTTGTTTAGCGTGGAATCCGTGACAGACCAAGAAATCACCCTGTACACAGAGCGTGCGGATGGTACCGGCGGTTTTCCTGGAAATCTCAAGATCTGGGTGACCTATGGCTTGACGGAAGCAGGGGAGTTGGAAATCAGCTATCGAGTAGAAACGGACCAAGATACTCTAGTTAATCCGACCAACCACAGCTATTTCAACCTATCAGGCAACTTCACTCAGCCGATTAATGACCATGTCTTTCAGATCAACCATCAAGGACTTTACCCTATCCATCCCGACGGTGTCCCTCTTCACACTGTGGACAAAGAAAGTCCGGTTGTTCAGCATCTCTACCAAGCTATGCTCTTAGAGGATCTCTTTAAGGATTCTGATCCGCAAATCCGCCTGGTAGAAGGCTTGGACCATCCATTTGCTCTTCCAGAAGGGCATGAGAATGCAGGCTTCTTCTATCATCAGCCGTCTGGACGCTTTTTGACCTTCAAGTCAGAAGCTCCCGCCTTGGTGGTGTATTCTGCTAACTTTGTGGATGAAAAGGTTTATCTGGAAGGAAAACCAATGGTTCAACACAATGGCTTGGCTCTAGAATTCCAAACCGTACCAGATGCCATTCATAGCGACCAAGCTGAAAAGGTTATCTTGAGAGCGGGTCAAGTCTTCACCAGCAAGACTAGCTACCATGCCATCGCTAAGAAATAATGAGGACAGGGGAGTGGCCAAACAAGGATGTAAAATTCGGCTCTTTGTCAACTGTAGTGGGTTGAAGAAAAGCTAGATCTAGAAAGGATGAAATTCGTCCTTTCTTTTTTGATGTTGAGAGCGATAAAAATTCTTTTTTTGAAGTTATCAAAGTTCCGAAAACCAAAGGCATTTCGCTTGATAAGTTTGATGAGATTATTGGTCGCTTCTAATTTGGCGTTAGAATAGGGTAACTGAAGAGCGTTGATGATTTTTCTTTTTGTCCTTGAGAAAGTTCTTAAAGACAGTCTGAAAAAGAGGATGAACCTGCTTTAGTTTGTCCTCAATGAGTCCGAAAAATTTCTCCGGTTCCTTATTCTGAAAGTGAAAAAGCAAGAGCTGATAGAGATTATAGTGGTGTTTCAAGTCTTCTGAATAGCTCAAAAGTTTCTCTAGAATTTCTTTATTCGTCAAGTGCATACGAAAAAGTAGAGGGCGATAAAATCGTTTATCACTGAGTTTACGACTATCTTGTTGAATGAGCTTCCAGTAACGTTTGATGGTCTTATATTCATGGGATTTTTCGCTCAAACTGATTCATGATTTGGACTCGCCCACGGCTCATAGCACTGCTTAAGTGTTGCACAATGTGAAAGCGATCAAGTACAATTTTTGCATTGGGAAAAAAGCTGTTTTAGCCAAGTTATAGTAGGGACTAAAACATATCCAACGTAATGATTTTCACCTGACAACGAACGGATCTACCGTAGCGCAGAAAGTGATTTCGGATGACAGCTTGTGTCCTGCCCTTCAAGAACAGTGATGATATTGAGCTTTATCAAAAATCTTGCGCAATGAAACTTATCTTTCCCTTTGTAAAGGCCTCACTCGTCCCAGGACATAATCTCAGGAAGACGAGAAAAAATCATGTTTAAAGTGAAAGTCATTGAGCTTGCGAATAACAGTTGATGTTGAAATGGCTAGCTGATTAGCAATATCGGTCATAGAAGTCTTTTTCAACCAACTTTTTGAGCAATCTTTTTGGTTGATGATACGAGGGATTTGGTAATTCTTCTTGACGATAGAAGTCTCAGCGACCATCATTTTTCGAACAATGATAGCACTTGAAAACGACGCTTTTTCAGAAGAATTCTAGTAGGCATACCAGTCGTTTCAAGGTAAGGAATCTTAGACGGTTTTTGAAAGTCATATTTCTTCATTTTCGTTCTGCAATCAGGGCAAGATGGAGCCTCATAGTCCAGTTTAGCGATGATTTCCTTGTGTGTATCCATATTGATGATATCTACAATCTTGATGTTTGGATCTTTGATATCAAGCAGTTTTGTGATAAAAAGTAATTGTTCCATATGATTCTTTCTAATGAGTTGTTTAGTCGCTTTTCATTATAGGTCTTATTGGACTTTTTTTCTACAACAAAATAGGCTCCATAATATCCATAGGGGATTTACCCACCATAAATATTATAGAGCCACTTTTTTTCTATGCAAAAAGGAGTTATAAAAGAAATTTATGTAGAAATGAACATTCTATTGGAAACTTTATGTATGATAAGTTATAATGATAAAGCTGTTATGTTAGATTAAGTATGAATATAAAGGAGAAATGATGGAGAAAAAATTTTTTAATCAGTCTTTTTCCCGCTTTTTCAATAAGAAAGTTAAGTGTTGGGACCTGTTCGGTATTGCTAGGAACCTTTATGGTCATGGTCGCTTCTCCAGTGCAAGCAGATGAAACTCAAGTCAACAATAAGGACCAACAAACGCAGGCGGAAATTCAACAGAAGGAAAAAAAGTGCTGAGAATGGACAGGAAGTCATTTCTGAGCCTCAAAAAGTGGTAACACAGAACGAAGCGGTTAAGGAGCTGGAGAATAAAAACTGAACCGCCCAAAAACAGAAGTATCTGCACCAGTCGCTCAGAGCCAACCAGTTTCTCAAGTTGACAATACGAAGGAAGCGAGTCAGCCTTCTTTAGATGAGGAGAAAAAGCAATCTCTAGAATCAACTCCAACTGAGCAGAAAAGCAAGGAAGAAAGTGGCTCTAGCGGGAAAAACTTCTTCTAGGCGCAAGAGATCGCTAGATGAAGTCAATGCAGAATTTAAAACTCATTCACCAATCAAGGATATCCATGCGGTAGATAGTGTCCGTGAATCCTTGACCTTTAGTATTACTGGACACGAAGCAGACTATTCTGGTGGGTATATTAAAATTCATTTCCAAAATGGGAAGGCTATTAAGTTGACCCCTTCTCCAGTCGGTGGTGTAAGGTTCAGCCAAGAAAAAATAAATGGAGACCTTGATTTAAAGATAGAACCTGCAAATCTGAGAGGTGGAGCAAACTATAACTTCGTCTATACTTTTCAGATAGATCCTCTGACGCATAACTGGGGAGGCGCTGTCCAAGCCATTGGGCCAGACCATAAGGTGACCGCAACTGCAAAGCTCTATGACAAAAATGACAATGTCCTCAAAGAACTTGGAAGTATTGAACACACATGGAAAGTCTTAGAAAACGGGGTGGGTGGCCTGACTCCAATGTCTGGCAATCAGGTCATTGGCTACGATCGAAATAACGATGGTATTGTCGACGATGATTCGTCGGTCGTATCCTACTATCTATTTAACGGTGCGAAAGATCCTAAGAATAATACGGCAAGAAATGATTACTTCAACTATGGAAATGGTGTCTTTGATGGTCGTATGATCAATGGTATGGGGATTAGTGATGTCGGAGGGCATATCATTGATCCTGTCACTTCTTATACCTATAATATAGAGTTAAAAGAAGGTTATGAATTGACAGATGAAGCTAAAGCTCTAGGATGGACTGCCGATGCGACGGGTTACCATCTGACGATTAACAGAACTAACAATCCGCTTCAAGATATCAATAACAATAAAAATAAGCTCATTCCAATTTCTTTCAAGTTAAAGAATGCCAAAGTAGCAGATATCAATAGAAAAGCGCAAAACCTAACTGTAACGGGTATCTATACAAAAGCAGATGGGACTAGCTATCAAAATACGGCCGTTCTTCCCTATACTCTCTTTGTTCAAAAAACAGACCAGCCAGAGTCTTCTCTTTTTGAATTTAGACACTATAATCAGTCTGACTCGGAGATGATTCGTTCTTATGGTGAAACAGAATACCGTTCTTTTGTTCGACTTTCATCGGTCGCTGAGGTTGAAAAAGATTATCCTATCAATGACTACACGGTCACCCATAAAATACAGGATTCACGAGAGTCTTATCGAGAAGTCAATGCGATTGAGGAGCGTTATTGGAACGAATTTTTCTCTTCACCGAGTGCATCTGTAGAAGTATACAATAAAGCTACAGGTGAGTTGTTAGGGACTTTTAACAGTAGCACTCGTAGTCTACGATTGACGGAAGAGCAAGATGTGAAGGAGCTGGAGTACAAGTTTAAAAACATCAAGATGAGGAAGTCCTCAACAAATGATACTTCGGCATTTTTTTTCCAGACAAAAACACGCTTTAATAATTGGGAAAGTCTCTATAAAGACTCGACGATTAGTAAGTTGGATTCTAGAACGGATTCCACTTTTAAGAATACAGATAACACTGTTTCCTTCTCTCAAACGGCTTCAGCTGAATTGACGCGTGTTATCCAGCAAATTTCAATGATTGGGCGTGCTAGAACAGATGTCTTCAATCGACATACAGATGCTTCTGGTTTTTAAAACAAGATTTTATCACAACGACTGCAGGTAGAAATACGCCTACCCAGAACATCGCAAACTTGACGGGAGTTTACCATTTAGCCTATTTGGCTGACCCTCAATTAAACTTTAGTGGAAACCCTAATTTTAAGGTCTATTATAATTATAAAGATACTGGGAAAACTCTCTACTATGCTCAAGTAAAGGGAACTCCAGACTCCCCTATGCCCCCAACTCTTTTGAAATTAGAAAATAAGACGATTCCAAATGGGACCTATACCTATAAAGCAATTGCTTTCTGGGATGAAGAACTTCCAGATGTTCAAGCCCAAAATGGTTACGATCTAGGTGAATTGGATGGTATTACAGTTAGTTCGAAAAATTCGACATCTCATGACTTCAATGTGATCGTACAGGCTTCAGAAGCGAGCGGTGTCTACTCTGAAGTGAAAAGGGCGACAGATCAACACTTTGCCTATAATACCCAAGAACATTATCCAAATGATGAGATTGATTTCAGAGTGACCTATAAAAACGCAGCTAAACAGTCAGTTTCAGATGTATATGTCTTATCTTCTTTGCCGATGAAAGGTGATAAACAGCTGGAATCCAGAAATCGTGGCTCTGAATTTACAGTGAGTTTGACAAAAGCTCTAACACCACCTTCAGGCTGGGAAGTTCAATATAGTCGTACTGCGGGCACTGCTGCAGAAATTAATGCTTCACAATGGCTCACAGCAGACCAAGTGTCGGATTGGTCAGAGATTCGTGCAGTTCGTTGGCATTCGACTGCTCCGGTTGCTGCTGGAAGTACGGTTCAGTTTAATATTGATGGAGCAGTTATCGAGCAAAATACAACCTCAGGTGCGAGAGCTTATCTTTCTTCGGCCATGGCAAATGGCAATTCTAAGTATACAGAGTCTAATAATGTTTCTATCCAAATGTCCACCAAACTGTCATCTGCAAGTTTTACCTTTGTGGATGTAAACGATCCGTCTAAGGAAGTGCAGCTAGGACAGGTAGACACAGTTGTAGGCAAACCCAACGGACCAATTTCTTATGATCCTGCTCGTCGAATTAAGGAATTAGAAGATGCAGGATATAAACTGATCAGTAACGATTTTACAGATCATACCTTTGGTGATTCGGCTAATCCAAAACAATTCAAGTTTCAGTTTAGACATAAGATTACAGAACTAACCGAAACTGTTCGTGGAACTCGTGAAATTAATTATGAGTATTACAGAAAAGCAAAAAATCCTGATTTATCGCTTCTTCCTCCCAGACATGTAGAATCCCATTCGTTTACTCGAACGAAGAGAATCGATCAGGTTTTGGCAAAAATGCACCCAAATGATGCGACAGCAGGTGTGACTTACTCAGCCTGGTCTGCAGACCAAACTTGGTCTCAGGTGATTTCGCCTGAAATTCCTGGCTATTATCCAGGTGAAGATATTGACGCAAATACAATGTCGGGAGATAGGGCTCTTGATCAATATTGGATTAGTGCGATAAATCCGAGCGATGAAGATTTGGAAAAAGAATTCTCTTGGGATAGGTTGGTGTATTATGTTCCACTTCCAGTTGTCCCTTCAGCAAGCGAAGCGAGATCTAAAGGCCTTCAAGGGCAGAAGCAGCTAGCAACGATTCGATTTGATGAGGATAGAGCAAGCGAGAGCGAGGTTCACTTTACAAAAGGGACAACAACCATTAATGGAGCAAAGAAATCCGTTGAACTAGTCCAAAGTAGTGTCTTTCTTTATGATGAGAATGGACAAAAGGTAACTTCGCTAACCATTGCCGACCAAGGGACGTACGATTTAGATCTTGTAAATAAAACAATTGTCTTTACTCCACTGAAAACCTTCTATGGTCCGGCAACTCCAGTTCAAGTTGGAGTGGTGGATAAAAATGGAGAGTCGGCTGTAACGACCTATACCCCAGTTGTTGAGAAAGTTACTCCGACTGGTTCAGGTGATAAGACAGAAGGACTTCAAGGTCAGGTACAAGAAGGTAAAGCGACCTTCACTCCAGGCCATGCCTCAGTTCCATTCCCAGCTGATTCGACTCCACTATTTGACAATGGAACAGCTGTGAAAGAAGTGCCAAATGTTGGTAAGTTCGAAGTGGATGCAGAAGGCAAAGTGACCTTCACTCCGGACAAGCAGTTCAAGGGTGAAACACCAGAGCTTGAATTGACTCGTGTGGATGCCAACGGAACTCCTGTTACAGTCAAGTACCAAGCAGTAGTGAAAGAAGTAGTTCCAACCAGCACTAACGCAACCAGCACAGGTATCCAAGGTCAACCGCAAAAAGGTACCCCAACCTTCACAGAAGGTAATCCATTGGTTCCAATTGATGAAACAGTCGAGCCAACCTTCGCAGATGGAAGCAAAGAGAAGACTATTCCAGGTCAAGGGACTTACACAATTGCACCAGACGGAACTGTAACTTTCACTCCAGACAAACAGTTTGTAGGTAAACTGGATCCGGTCACAGTCAAACGTGTGGATAAGAACGGTACTCCAGTTACTGCGACTTATACCCCAACAGTGACTAAGGTAACACCTACAGGAACTAACGCAACGAGCACAGGTCCTCAAGGTGTCCCTCAAACAGGCACCCCAACTTTCCAAGGTGGTGATCCACTGGTTCCAATCGATGAAACAGTAGAGCCAACTTTCGCAGATGGAAGCAAAGAGAAAACTATTCCAGGTCAAGGGACTTACACGATTGCATCAGATGGAACTGTAACCTTCACTCCAGACAAGCAGTTTGTTGGAAACCCAGATTCAGTTACAGTCAAACGCGTTGATAAGAATGGAACGCCAGTGACTGCAACCTACAGTCCAGAGTTTACTAAGGTGACTCCAACAGGTTCAGGTGATAAGACAGAGGGTCTGCAAGGTCAGGTCCAAGAAGGTAAAGTGACCTTCACTCCAGGCCATGACTCAGTTCCATTCCCAGCTGATTCAACTCCACTATTTGACAATGGAACAGCTGTGAAGGAAGTGCCAAATGTTGGTAAATTCGAAGTGGACGCGGACGGTAAGGTGACCTTTACTCCTGACAAACAGTTCAAGGGTGAAACGCCAGAGCTTGAATTGACTCGTGTGGATGCCAACGGAACTCCTGTTACAGTCAAGTACCAAGCAGTAGTGAAAGAAGTAGTTCCAACCAGCACTAACGCAACCAGCACAGGTCCTCAAGGACTTCCGCAAACAGGTACTCCAAGCTTCCAAGGTGGTGATCCATTAGTTCCAATCGATGAAACAGTTGAACCAACCTTCGAAGATGGAAGCAAGGAGAAGTCTATTTCAGGTCAAGGAACTTACACGATTGCGCCTGACGGAACTGTAACCTTTACTCCAGACAAGCAGTTTGTAGGTAAACCAGATCCAGTTACAGTGAAACGTGTGGATAAGAATGGCACCCCAGTTACTGCGACCTACAGTCCAGAGTTTACTAAGGTGACCCCAACAGGAACTGGCGCAACGAGCACAGGTCCTCAAGGACTTCCACAAACTGGTACTCCAACCTTCCAAGGTGGTGACCCATTGGTTCCAATTGATGAAACAGTTGAGCCAACCTTCGAAGATGGAAGCAAAGAGAAAACTATTCCAGGTCAAGGAACTTACACGATTGCACCAGACGGAACTGTAACCTTCACTCCAGACAAGCAGTTTGTTGGAAACCCAGATTCAGTTACAGTCAAACGCGTCGATAAGAATGGCACCCCAGTTACTGCGACTTACAGTCCAGAGTTTACTAAGGTGACTCCTACAGGAACCGGTGCAACCAGTACAGGCCCTCAAGGACTTCCACAAACTGGTACTCCAAGCTTCCAAGGTGGCGACCCACTGGTTCCAATCGATGAAACAGTTGAGCCAACCTTCGAAGATGGAAGCAAAGAGAAAACTATTCCAGGTCAAGGAACTTACACGATTGCACCAGATGGAACAGTGACGTTCACTCCAGACAAGCAGTTTGTTGGAAACCCAGATTCAGTTACAGTCAAACGCGTCGATAAGAATGGCACCCCAGTTACTGCGACTTACAGTCCAGAGTTTACTAAGGTGACTCCGACTGGTTCAGGTGATAAGACAGAAGGTCTTCAAGGTCAAGTGCAAGAAGGTAAAGTGACCTTCACGCCAGGCCATGACTCAGTTCCATTCCCAGCTGATTCGACTCCACTATTTGACAATGGTACAGCTGTGAAAGAAGTGCCAAATGTTGGTAAGTTCGAAGTAGACGCAGACGGTAAGGTGACCTTCACTCCTGATAAACAGTTCAAGGGTGAAACACCAGAGCTCGAATTGACTCGTGTGGATGCCAATGGCACCCCAGTGACCGTCAAGTACCAAGCAGTAGTGAAAGAAGTGACTCCTACAGGAACTGGCGCAACCAGTACAGGCCCTCAAGGACTTCCACAAACTGGTACTCCAAGCTTCCAAGGTGGCGACCCACTGGTTCCAATCGATGAAACTGTGGCAGCAACATTTGAAGATGGATCAACTGAAAAAGTGATTCCAGGTGAAGGAACTTACGTAATCTCATCAGATGGCATCGTCACCTTCACTCCAGAAGCTAATTTTGTAGGAAAAGGAACAGGCGTAACGATTGTCCGCAAGGATAAGAACGGAACTCCAGTTACTGCAAGCTATCGTCCAACAGTTGTAGATCCATCTACTGGTCATGACACGACTTCTAAAGGAGCAAAAGGCCAACCACAAGTGGCTACACCGACGTTTGAAGGACATATCGATTCGACTGTACCACCAACATTTGAGGATGGTAGCACGACTATGGTTGTTCCAGGTGAAGGAACTTATGTAATCTCACCAGATGGCACCGTCACCTTTACCCCTGAGGCAGACTTTGTAGGACAAGCCAAAGGTGTGAAAGTGATCCGTAAAGATCGCAATGGAAATATTATCTCAGGATTCTATACACCAACAGTAGTAGAACTTCCAGAGCAAGTGAAGCCGTCTGATAAAAAAGAACTTTCAGTACCTGATTCGAAACCAGATCAATTGACTCAAAACATCTCTGTAGAAAAACATCAACTTCCAAATACAGGAAGTCAAGAAGATGGTTTGAAAAATCTAGGAATTCTGACAGCCCTAGCAGGTACCATGACACTTGGATTGCTAGGTAAAAAGAAACGAAACGATGAATCAGACTAATCATTTTTGGCTCTTTTGTCAACTGTAGTGGGTTGAAGAAAAGCTAGATCTAGAAAGGATGAAATTCGTCCTTTCTTTTTTGATGTTGAGAGCGATAAAAATCCGTTTTTTAAAGTTATCAAAGTTCCGAAAACCAAAGGCATTTCGCTTGATAAGTTTGATGAGATTATTGGTCGCTTCTAATTTGGCGTTAGAATAGGGTAACTGAAGAGCGTTGATGATTTTCTTTTTGTCCTTGAGAAAGTTCTTAAAGACAGTCTGAAAAAGAGGATGAACCTGCTTTAGTTTGTCCTCAATGAGTCCGAAAAATTTCTCCGGTTCCTTATTCTGAAAGTGAAAAAGCAAGAGCTGATAGAGATTATAGTGGTGTTTCAAGTCTTCTGAATAGCTCAAAAGTTTCTCTAGAATTTCTTTATTCGTCAAGTGCATACGAAAAGTAGGGCGATAAAATCGTTTATCACTGAGTTTACGACTATCTTGTTGAATGAGCTTCCAGTAACGTTTGATGGTCTTATATTCATGGGATTTTCGCTCAAACTGATTCATGATTTGGACTCGCCCACGGCTCATAGCACTGCTTAAGTGTTGCACAATGTGAAAGCGATCAAGTACAATTTTTGCATTGGGAAAAAGCTGTTTAGCCAAGTTATAGTAGGGACTAAACATATCCAACGTAATGATTTTCACCTGACAACGAACGGATCTACCGTAGCGCAGAAAGTGATTTCGGATGACAGCTTGTGTCCTGCCTTCAAGAACAGTGATGATATTGAGCTTATCAAAATCTTGCGCAATGAAACTTATCTTTCCCTTTGTAAAGGCCTACTCGTCCCAGGACATAATCTCAGGAAGACGAGAAAAATCATGTTTAAAGTGAAAGTCATTGAGCTTGCGAATAACAGTTGATGTTGAAATGGCTAGCTGATTAGCAATATCGGTCATAGAAGTCTTTTCAACCAACTTTTGAGCAATCTTTTGGTTGATGATACGAGGGATTTGGTAATTCTTCTTGACGATAGAAGTCTCAGCGACCATCATTTTCGAACAATGATAGCACTTGAAACGACGCTTTTTCAGAAGAATTCTAGTAGGCATACCAGTCGTTTCAAGGTAAGGAATCTTAGACGGTTTTTGGAAGTCATATTTCTTCATTTGACTTTCGCAATCAGGACAAGATGGAGCCTCATAGTCCAGTTTAGCGATGATTTCCTTGTGTGTATCCATATTGATGATATCTACAATCTTGATGTTTGGATCTTTGATATCAAGCAGTTTTGTGATAAAAAGTAATTGTTCCATATGATTCTTTCTAATGAGTTGTTTAGTCGCTTTTCATTATAGGTCTTATTGGACTTTTTTCTATCAACAAAATAGGCTCCATAATATCCATAGGGGATTTACCCACTATAAATATTATAGAGCCACTTTTTTTCATGGTTTTCTGTAAGCAGTTTCCTTTGACTTTTTCCTTGTATTTGCGTTACTATATGTCCATATAAGATATGGGAGTCTGTGTACAGTCTGAGAGGAAGTGTTAAACTTCGACCGCACCTGATCTGGGTAATGCCAGCGTAGGGAACGATACTTAGCCGAATTCTGCACCTTTTCCATATATGGAAGGGGTTTTCTTTTTGTCAAAGGAAACCTGAGAAAAGGAGGTTTTTATGAAAGCAAGCATTGCCTTGCAAGTCTTGCCCTTATCACAGGGGATTGATCGAATTGCTATTATCGATCAGGTTATTGCTTATCTGCAAGCTCAGTCCGTGACCATGGTGGTGACACCCTTTGAAACGGTCTTGGAAGGGGAGTTGGATGAGCTCATGCGTATTCTTAAAGAAGCGCTAGAAGTGGCAGGGCAGGAGGCAGATAATGTCTTTGCCAATGTCAAAATAAATGTAGGAGAGATTTTAAGTATTGATGAGAAACTTGAAAAGTATACTGAGACGATACATTAGTCTATTGGGTTTTCTAGGAGTCTTGTCAATCTGGCAGTTAGCAGGAATATTCAAACTTTTACCCAAGTTTATCCTACCAACTCCCTTTGAAATTCTCCAGTCCTTTGTTCGTGACAGAGAATTTCTCTGGCACCATAGCTGGGCGACCTTGAGAGTGGCTTTACTCGGACTAGTCTTAGGAGTCTTGATTGCCTGTCTCATGGCTGTGCTTATGGACAGTCTCACTTGGCTCAATGATCTGATCTATCCTATGATGGTGGTTGTCCAGACCATTCCGACCATTGCCATAGCGCCTATCTTGGTCTTGTGGTTGGGCTATGGGATTTTGCCCAAGATTGTCTTGATTATCCTGACGACAACCTTCCCTATCATCGTCAGCATTTTGGACGGTTTTAGGCATTGTGACAAGGATATGCTGACCTTGTTTAGTCTGATGCGAGCAAATCCTTGGCAAATCCTGTGGCATTTTAAAATCCCGGTCAGTCTGCCTTACTTTTATGCAGGTCTGAGGGTCAGTGTCTCCTACGCCTTTATCACAACAGTGGTATCTGAGTGGTTGGGAGGCTTTTGAAGGTCTTGGTGTTTACATGATTCAGTCCAAAAAACTGTTTCAGTATGATACCATGTTTGCCATTATTATTTTGGTGTCGATTATCAGCCTTCTGGGTATGAAGTTGGTCGATATTAGTGAAAAATATGTGATTAAATGGAAACGTCCCTAAGATAGGATGTTTCAAAAAAAGAAAAGAGGAAATGAAAATGAAGAAAACATGGAAAGTGTTTTTAACGATTGTAACAGCTCTTGTAGCTGTCTTGCTTGTGGCTTGTGGGGTCAAGGAACTGCTTCTAAGGACAACAAAGAAGCGGAACTCAAGAAGATTGACTTTATCCTAGACTGGACGCCAAATACTAACCACACAGGGTCTTTATGTGGCCAAGGAAAAAGGTTATTTCAAAGAAGCTGGAGTGGATGTTGATTTGAAATTGCCACCTGAAGAAAGTTCTTCTGACTTGGTTATCAATGGCAAGGCACCATTTGCTATCTATTTCCAAGACTACATGGCTAAGAAATTGGAAAAAGGTGCAGGAATTACTGCCGTTGCAGCTATCGTTGAACATAATACATCAGGAATCATCTCACGTAAATCTGACAATGTCACCAGTCCAAAAGACTTGGTTGGGAAGAAATACGGAACTTGGAATGACCCAACGGAGCTGGCTATGTTGAAAACCTTGGTAGAATCTCAAGGTGGAGACTTTGAGAAGGTTGAAAAAGTACCAAACAACGACTCAAACTCGATTACACCGATTGCCAATGGTGTCTTTGACACTGCTTGGATTTACTACGGTTGGGATGGTATCCTTGCCAAATCTCAAGGCGTAGATGCTAACTTCATGTACTTGAAAGACTATGTCAAGGAATTTGATTACTACTCACCCGTTATCATCGCAAACAATGACTATCTCAAAGACAACAAGGAAGAAGCTCGTAAAGTCATCCAAGCTATTAAAAAAGGCTACCAATATGCTATGGAACACCCAGAAGAAGCTGCAGATATCCTCATCAAGAATGCTCCTGAACTCAAGGAAAAACGTGACTTTGTCATTGAATCTCAAAAATACTTGTCAAAAGAATACGCAAGCGACAAGGAAAAATGGGGACAATTTGACGCTGACCGCTGGAATGCCTTCTACAAATGGGATAAAGAAAATGGGATCCTTAAAGAAGACTTGACTGATAAAGGATTTACCAACGAATTTGTAAAATAATGACAGAAATTAGACTAGAACACGTAAGCTATGCCTATGGCGAGGAGAGGATTTTAGAGGATATCAACTTGCAGGTCACTTCAGGTGAAGTAGTTTCTATCCTAGGGCCTAGTGGTGTAGGAAAGACTACCCTCTTTAACTTAATCGCTGGGATTTTAGAAGTCCAGTCTGGGCGAATTGTCCTTGATGGCGAGGAAAATCCCAAGGGGCGCGTGAGTTATATGTTGCAAAAGGATCTCCTCTTGGAGCACAAGACAGTCCTTGGCAATATCATTCTGCCCCTCTTGATTCAAAAGGTTGATAGGGCAGAAGCTACTGCTCGAGCGGATGAAATCCTTGCTACCTTCCAGTTGTCGGCAGTACGAGATAAGTATCCTCATGAACTCAGCGGAGGGATGCGTCAGCGTGTGGCCTTGCTCCGTACCTACCTTTTTGGACACAAGCTCTTTCTCTTGGACGAGGCCTTTAGTGCCTTGGATGAGATGACCAAGATGGAGCTTCATGCTTGGTATCTGGAGATTCATAAGCAGTTGCAACTGACGACCTTGATCATCACACATAGTATCGAGGAGGCTCTCAATCTCAGTGACCGCATCTACATCCTAAAAATCGACCTGGACAGATTGTTTCTGAAATTAAAACTAGATTGGTCTGAAGATGAGGACAAGGAAGTTCAAAAATTTCCTATAAACGTCAAATCTTAGCGGAATTGGGATTAAATACTTAGATCCTTAGGACAATATTATATATTAAATCCAACTAAGAACCTTGCTTAGATTTAATTGTTTCAAAGCTTATGCGGACATGGCATTAGCTGATTTATCCATCTATCTCATACGTTAATATAAAAATTAGTACATTATAGTTGACATAATGTTATAGACATGTATAATATAAATGAACCATTATGTACAATAAGGAGGAAAAAGTGGTGAAAAAGAGAACTAGCAAACTCTTTCATGGCCTGATGGCCTTGCTACTAGTAGTGTCAGTTTTTCTACCTGCACTTAAAAGTTAGCACTGTTGTTCAAGCGGAGGAACTAGCAGCAAGCAGTTATACTATGAAAAACTGTTTCAAAAATCAACAATAACAAACTTGTTGATGGCGCTAAGTACGGGGAAGGTAAATTCTATCTTCAACCAACTTATAGTTTCCCCAACGAAGTAACCCTCAAAGATGGGGATTACATGGTTTATCATGTTCCAAATGAATTTAAGATTGAAAAAGATTCTGTTACGGAATTGAAAGCACCAGATGGACAAACAACTATTGCTGAATTGACTACTAGCAAAGCAGACAATACAGCGACTGTCAAAGTGACAAATGCTGCTTACTTTGCTAATTTGTCAGAGAACAAGGAGATTACTGCCCTATTTACAGTCGTTTGGGCAGATAGTGTTAAACTAAACACTCCTTATCAAATTAATATCCCAGGTGACCAAGTTTACACTTTGACTCGTATCGTCCCAGATGATGACCCAACTGGATTTACCAAATGGGGAGTTCAAGACTCAGACGATCCTAACTATGTAAACTGGCGTATCCGTGTTAACCGCTATGCAAAATCTTACACAGGGGTTAAACTCGAAGATACGATTCCAGAAGGACAAGTTCTTGCAAGTGAAATTACTGGTTACTACTTTACTGAGTGGAACAAAGCTGAAGCTCGTCCAAGACTAGAAGTCGCCCATGTCAACGTTGTTGATGGAAATCACTTTACCATCACTCCAAACGGTGATGGTACAATGGACGGACAAGGTCTCTATATCCTATATAGAACTCGTCTAACTGCTCCAGTTGACAATGCAACTAAAAAAGCATTCAACGATGTAAAAGCGACAACCGATCAAGAAACATTTGATGTTCATGGATTTGCTCCTTTGACAACTACAGAAGGTATCGGTTCAGGTGCGAAGTCTGATGAGGTTGAATTCAAGTTAAGAAAAAAACTTGAAGGAAAAAAACTCTTGAGGCAGATGCATTTACTTTCCAATTGATTGCTCCAGATGGTTCTGTAACTGAAGCTAAAAAACGATGCTGAAGGAAAAGTTAAATTCCCAGCAGTTAAATTCTCTAATGAAGGTACATTCAAATACCAAATTAAAGAAGTAAATGACAACAAACCTGGCTATACATACGATGATTCAGTACTTGAAGCAGAAGTTACTGTAGCAAACGTGTATGGTCAAAAGATTGCCAGCGTTAAATATAAAGATTCTAAGAAAGAATTTACAAACACATATAAAGCAACTCCGACAGAAGCTGTCATTAAAGCAACTAAAGAATTAGTAGGTAAAGAACTTACTAAAGAACAATTCGAATTTGAATTGAGCGAAGGCGGAAATGTTATTGCAACATCATCAAACGGTAAAGAAGTTGAAGGCGTTGAAGTAGCGACAAATGAAGTAGCCTTTAAACTTTCATACACTGCACCAGGTGAGCACGAATATGTGATTACAGAGAAAGCTGGTTCTGAAGAAGGTGTTACTTATTCAGAAGAAAGCTACACTGTCCATGTTTCAGTAGTAGATAATGGTGAAGGTAAGCTTGTTGCAACTGTTCAAGAAGCAGATTCTCCACGTAAGTTCACAAATACTTATGTAACAACAACCACAACTACAACTACAACTACAACAACTGAGGAACCTACAACCACCACAACTACAACAACCGAGGAACCTACAACAACCACAACTACAACAACCGAGGAACCTACAACAACCACAACTACAACAACTGAGGAACCTACAACAACTACAACTACAACAACCGAGGAACCTACAACCACAACCACCACCACAACTACAACAGTTAGTGAAGACACAACCACAACCACCACAACTCCAGAGAAAACAACTCCAGAGAAAACAACTCCAGCACCAGGAAACCCTGGCGGAAATGGAGATGGTAACGGTGGCGGACGTAAAGTCCTTCTCCCAAGTACAGGTGAAGTCGTAGCGAGCGGATTAATTCTTTCAGGAGCAATTGTTCTTTCAGGAGCAGTGTTGTTGAAACGTAAAATTTCAAATAACTAATATATAACTAACTATAGTGTATTAGCACATTTGATTTAACAAGAAAGTCTCAAGAATATAATTCTTGAGGCTTTTTTATGCGGATAATACTGTTGCGCTTTTGATTTTTCCTTTGAGTTAAGTTGAGGTTAAAATTGTACTTTTGATTTCTTAGGTGTATAGTGTACTATTAGATACAAATCAACCAAGGTTTAAGTACGGCTGAGATTTCTTATAAGGAAGTAGCGAAGAAACTGCTTGCTCTTGTACCACAAGAATGGATCAAACGTATTCCTTTCTTTGTCAGAGGGCATGCGACAACAAAGACCATCGAACGTGTGGCTATGCGCTATCCTGAACTCTATGCCGTGGCCAAGCGCCAAGGAGACCTTCCTGAAAAATCACGGGAAGAATTGCGTGTCATCATGACGGAAGTCTTTGAAGAAAAGATGAACAAACACAAGATTAAATAAGATTCATTATTCATTAAAGATCTGGATAGTTTGCCAGCTCTTTTTGGCTCTTTTTCTACCATTTGTCAAGTATATCAAGGGCTTTAAGTAAAAAAAGAGATAAGATAGTAGCTATTCTGAGGTTACTGTCTTATTTTTACCATTTATTGATCCATAAAAGGGCATGCTAAAAAAACACCTCATCTGGTATTTTTTGAAACAAGGTGTTATAATAATACGGCATAGATAACCTTATCGATTTTGGGTCAAAGAGTAATCGTAAAGTTTGTTATGCGTAATGAGGTAATACATTGTTCGAATGAGACGATGTATAGAGGCAATTGCATGTGGCTTGGTTGAAGCTATTGTCGATTGTCTTTTTCGTTTCTCATAAAAGTCGGCGATATGGCAGGGATTGGTATGACTAGCTGAAGCAATGTTATGAATGCACTTGAAAAAGATTTTTCTGGCATAGGGATTACCTCGTTTAGTAATGTGTTCCTTGGCGAGAAAGTCTCCAGATTCATAATGTCTGAGGTCAATGACGATAAAAGCGTTGATTTGATTGGCAGAGTGAAATTGACGAATGTCACCTAGTTCACCAATAATACTTGTCGCTGTGGTTTCAGCTATTCCAGGAATAGAGAGAAGAATCTCGTATTCTGGCAAAGGTTGAGCTAGAGCTACCATGTCGTCTAAGACAACCTGTCTGTGCTCAGAAAGACGAAGCAACTCCCCTGCATAGTATTTGACCTCTTCTATCACTGGAGAGGTTTTCTTGACCGCACAATAAGACTGATTAGCTAGTTTTGTAAGCTTATCTACTAAGTAAGTCACACGTTTTTCAGAGATACGTTTTGCCGTAGACTGACGGATGATAGCTGTTAATGCGGCGTCATCCGACTCCAGTACAAAACTATTACATGGAAAGGTCATGACCAAGTTCCAATATTGTTCCCCAGTTGGTGCCGACAAGATGTTTTCCAATTCAGGAAAAGTGATCTGTAAAACCTTGTGCAGACGGTTTTTAGCGCAGACAATATCCTCAGTAAGATTCTGATAGAAATGGCTGAGGTCGCGTAATTCTTGATAAAGCGCTTCTTGGACATAGCTTGGTTTACGATTGAGGATGAACTGAGACGTAGCTAGTTTTTCAGCGTCAATCTTATCAGTTTTACGTACTCGTAAGCTATCTAGTTGTTTTTTGGATTCTAAGGGATTGAGCCGTGTATAAGCGTAACTATTATCCTCAAAGAAGGCCTGAAGACGACGAGAATAGACACCAGTCGCCTCGAAGACAATCTCTGGCAGGTGAAGAGTCTTTAAGTCCCCAAGTGGCTGATTAAATCCGATGGCATCATTGGGTATGGTGTAGCCATGTACTTTCTCTCCATTGATCAAGATGGCTACTTCTGAACTTGCTTTACTCACGTCAATCCCAAATACTGTACGCATGATATTACCTCTTTTGTCTTTAATAATTCCGTGTTTTAGTGATTTTATTTTCAATACGCGACGTCTAGCGCGTCCCACATACTTTGATCAAATTCCACCTAAAACAGGTGTCTTGCCAGTTTGTCAAGAGACGTCTAGCGCCAAAGAGCCCTAAGACTTAACAAGACACCTCTACTTTAACATAAAGAAAAAGTAGTGAGTACTCTCTCCCGTCGGAGATTTTCTCACTACTAATCTTAATATGTTTTCAACCAACTTTTGAGCAATCTTTTGGTTGATGATACGAGGGATTTGGTAATTCTTCTTGACGATAGAAGTCTCAGCGACCATCATTTTCGAACAATGATAGCACTTGAAACGACGCTTTTTTTCAGAAGAATTCTAGTAGGCATACCAGTCGTTTCAAGGTAAGGAATCTTAGACGGTTTTTGGAAGTCATATTTCTTCATTTGACTTTCGCAATCAGGACAAGATGGAGCCTCATAGTCCAGTTTAGCGATGATTTCCTTGTGTGTATCCATATTGATGATATCTACAATCTTGATGTTTGGATCTTTGATATCAAGCAGTTTTGTGATAGAAAGTAATTGTTCCATATGATTCTTTCTAATGAGTTGTTTAGTAGCTTTTTATTATAGGTCTTATTGGACTTTTTCTACAACAAAATAGGCTCCATAATATCCATAGGGGATTTACCCACTATAAATATTATAGAGCATAAAATTCTTGCTTAAGGCCTCTTCTTTTTAGAAAAATATTTTTTTAAAAAAATAACTATAAGGAAACTTTAAGCTAGGGGAGTGGCCAAACAAGGATGTGAAAACCTTGCTTGGAACCTCCTCTTTTTTTGAAAAAAATTTTAAAAATGACTATAAGGAAACTTTAAGCTTCCCGTCGTATACTAATACCATCATCAAAGACCTCCTAACTTTGAATGATAAAACTCCTAAAACTTTTTCATAATAATCTCCCTATAAGAGCCACCAAAACCGGTGGCTTTTTTTCTGGGAGTGAGACAGAACAATTTTTAAAAATTGTTCGTTGTCTCACCCCCGCACAGTTGATTAGGTAATCTTTGGAGCTATAAGAGCGAACAAAGATACCAATCAACCACTGCGTTATGTAATTATTACTAAACCTATTTCATCTAACCAAGCCTGATAGGGACGTAGACGAGCTTAGGTACGTTGACGCAGTTTGAGCGGAGCGAAAACTACGTTCTTATTCTTTACGAGTATTAGCGAGTTTAGGTACGTTCCTTAAAAAGAAACAAGGTAGTTTAAGAGGGGAATCGATTCCCAACACCCGACAATCAATAATATGTGATAGATCAAATAGAATATGATTTTAAATCATCAGAGGCATCATTTTTTGCTATAATAGACTGTATGAGTAGAATTTTAGACAATGAAATCATGGGCGATGAAGAGGCCGTTGAACGGACGCTACGCCCGCAATATTTACATGAATATATTGGTCAAGATAAGGTTAAAGACCAGCTAAAAATCTTTATCGAGGCAGCCAAGCTTCGGGATGAGGCGCTGGATCATGTCCTTCTTTTTGGCCCTCCGGGACTAGGGAAGACTACGATGGCTTTTGTCATTGCCAATGAACTGGGCGTCAATCTAAAGCAGACTTCCGGTCCTGTCATTGAAAAGGCTGGTGATTTGGTAGCTATCCTCAATGATCTAGAGCCAGGCGATGTTCTCTTTATCGATGAAATCCACCGTCTTCCTATGTCAGTCGAAGAAGTACTATACAGCGCCATGGAAGATTTACATCGACATCATGATTGGTGCTGGCGAGACCAGCCGGAGTGTCCATCTGGATCTTCCTCCCTTTACCTTGATTGGTGCGACGACTCGAGCTGGGATGCTGTCCAATCCCTTGCGCGCTCGCTTTGGAATTACCGGTCATATGGAATACTACGAGCAAGATGATCTGACAGAGATTGTCGAGCGGACCGCCGAGATTTTTGAGATGGAGATTACCCACGAGGCTGCCGAGGAGCTTTCTCTTCGTAGTCGGGGGACTCCTCGGATTGCCAACCGTTTGCTGAAGCGGGTGCGTGATTTTGCTCAGATTATGGGTGATGGCTTGATTGATGACACCATTACTGACAAGGCCCTCTCTATGCTAGATGTGGACCATGAAGGACTGGACTATGTCGATCAAAAGATCCTGCGCACCATGATTGAAATGTACGGCGGTGGCCCGGTCGGGCTTGGGACTCTATCGGTTAACATTGCCGAAGAGCGCGAGACCGTAGAAGATATGTATGAGCCTTACTTGATTCAGAAAGGCTTTATCATGCGGACCCGGACAGGGCGCGTGGCGACTCGCAAGGCTTATGAACACCTCGGTTATCCCTACAATGGAGACTAGAAGAAGATGCTGACGGAAGAAGCAATAGTAGAACAAATCCAAGCGGATCCGGAGATGATGATTGTCTTGGCCATTATTCGGGATCAAGACTTGGCAGATGCCTGGTTAGCAACAGGCGCGGTGCGCAATTTCATCTGGAACCAGCTCTCTGGAAAACCAGGATTTGATGCGACGACCGATATGGATCTGGTCTTTTATGACCCTGAGATCAGCTATGAGGAGACTCAGCAGATCGAGCAGGAGTTAAAGAAGACCTATCCCCAGTACGCTTGGGAAGTGAAAAATCAAGTCTATATGCACCAGCATAGTCCAGGGACGGCTCCTTATCGCAGTGCTTGTGACGCGGTTTCCAAATACCCCGGGCAGTGTACAGCAATTGCAGTTCGCTTAAGGAAAAATGGTCAGCTAGAGCTCTTTCTCCCCTATGGGACAAGGGATATCGAAGATTTCATCGTTCAGCCGACTCCACATTTTTTAGCCAGTCCCGAGCGTTTGGCGGTTTATACAGAGCGTATGCGGAAGAAAGATTGGAAACGAAAATGGCTATCCCTTCAGATCATCCTGCCTGAATAAAAAAGAAAGTCAGCCCACCTCAACGATGGACAGGCTTTTTTCGTCTTGCCTCAAAAATATAATTTTAGCAGATTATATTTTTCTTACATTCTGTTATAATAGAAAGGAGGTGCTGTCATGAAAAAAATCGTATTTGTGTGTTTAGGAAATATTTGTCGAAGCCCCATGGCAGAGTTTGTCATGAAGGATTTGACCAACCAGTATGAGATTGAAAGTCGTGCTACATCTAACTGGGAGCACGGAAACCCTATTCACCAAGGGACTCAAAAGATTTTTCGCAGTCATGGCGTGCCCTATGATGCGTCTAAAACATCCCTTCAAATCAGTGACCAAGATTTTCGTACCTTTGATCTGATCTTAGGAATGGATGAGAACAATGTAGCTGACCTCAAACGAATGGCACCTCCTGGAACAGAGCACAAGATTCATCTCTTTGCAGGAGAAAGTGTTCCAGATCCATGGTACACAGGAGATTTCGAAGAGACCTATCGCCGTGTTCTAGCTGGTTGTCAAGAGTGGTTGGATCGATTAGAAGATTAGTTTCGGACTGGCTCCTGAAATGAGTAACCGGCTGAAGATAAAAAGAATGAACAGAGTATGGAAAAATAAAAAAATTATTTGAGACCTATAAGGTCTATGTTACGAGAGAGAATATTGAACGATTGTCCTTGGGGATTATTGTTCTATCTGCTTTGTGGGTATTTCTTTCCTCCATTCCTTTCGGAGGTGTGTTGACCCTCGATAAGGGAGCTATTCGCTACGACGGAAGTGTCGTCCGAGGCAAGATGAATGGCCAAGGGACGGTGACTTTTGAGAATGGGGACACCTACAAGGGCAATTTTGTCAATGGGACCTTTAGTGGTTATGGAACCTTTACAGCCAAGGCTGGCTGGAAATATGAAGGGCAATTTGTCAATGGCCAACCAGAAGGCCAGGGAACCTTGACGACAGAACAAAATGTCGTCTATAAGGGAACGTTTAAACAAGGAATTTATCAAAATGCGAATTAAATGGTTTTCATTGGTACGGATAACGGGACTTCTTCTCGTTCTTCTCTACCATTTCTTCCAAAAAGTTTTTCCTGGTGGATTTATTGGAGTAGATATCTTCTTTACTTTCTCAGGATTTTTGATCACGGCTCTTCTGATTGATGAGTTTGCCCGTCATCAAAAAATTGATCTCAAGGGCTTCCTTAGACGACGCTTCTACCGGATTGTTCCTCCTCTAGTCTTTATGGTCTTGCTAGTCATGCCTTTTACCTTCTTGGTCAGACGAGACTTTATTGCTGGGCTTGGGACACAGGTTGCTGCCGTCTTTGGCTTTGTGACCAACTTCTATGAGATGTTAAGTGGCGGAAGTTACGAAAGTCAGTTCATCCCCCATCTTTTCATTCATACTTGGAGTTTGGCTCTTGAAGTTCATTACTACGTCCTCTGGGCTCTTTTGGCTTGGTTTTTGGGTAAAAAGCTAAGTCAGTTGGCCAATATAGAGGCTATATCTTCCTGTCGTCGACAGGTCTCTTTTTGGTGACCTTCCTGACCTTCTTTGTCGGAGCGTTGGTCACCAAGAATTTGTCCAATGTCTATTTTTCTAGTATCGCTCACGTCTTTCCTTTCTTTGTGGGGAGTGCTTTAGCTACAGTGACAGGGATTACAACGACCAGCCCAAATCTTACTCAATTAGTGAAGAAGCTATCTCTACAGAAGACGTTAGCGATTTTAGCGGGTGCTTTTCTAGTTTTGTTGGTCTTGACCTTTATTCTTCCATTTGATAGTGTTTGGACCTATTTATTTGGCTTTTTAGTAGCGACTCTTGCTGCATCTGTGATGATTGTGATGACTCGTGTCCTTCATGAAAAGACGCCAGATCAGAAAGAACCTGCAGTAATTACCTTTATTGCGGATACAAGTTATGGGGTCTATCTCTTCCACTGGCCATTTTATATCATCTTTTCTCAATTAATGACCAATGGATGGGCTTCTCTATTAACAGCGCTTGTATCCTTCAGTCTTGCTGCCTTGAGTTTCTATATTATTGAACCAACCTTGGCTGGACGTGAACCGAAGATTTTTGGGATCTCGATGGATCTCAGAAGTTTCACGAAACCACTCTTTTACAGCGCGATTCCCTTGACCTTGCTCATGTTTGGGATTGCACTCTTTGCGCCACGCGTCGGAGCCTTTGATGAAAACCTGATTACCGAAGGGCTTCGTCAATCCGACAGCAAGATGCAGATCACGCGTGCCCAAGTTGACAATGCTTCAGCGACTTCCTACAATGTATCAGATGGCGTGACCATGATCGGAGATTCTGTAAACCTTAGGGCATCAGATTATCTGAAACAAGTTCTGCCAGATATCCAACTAGATGCTTTGGTGAGTCGCAATCTGGACTCAGGCTTAAAGGTATATGAAACGGATATTGCCAATAGAGTCTTGCTCAAGAACGTGGTGATCGCACTTGGAACGAACTCTTCTAATAATTATCAAGAATTGTTGGATAAGTTTGTTCAAGAACTACCAAAAGGACACCGCTTAATCTTTGTGACCCCATATGATGGACGTGAAGCAAATGATAGCAAGAGCGTCACCGTTCAGACTCGAAAGTATGAGCTAGAGTTAGCTAAAAAATACGATTATGTCTATGTAGCGGACTGGCATCAAGTTGCTGTCGAAAATCCAGCTATCTGGGCTGGAACGGATAGTGTCCACTTTGGTTTAGAATCAGATGGCTCCATCGATGTTGGGGGAAATCTATACGCTAACGTCGTAAAAGAAGCAGTTGATCAAGCAAATCGGGGGCCAGTTAAGCCGTAAAAATTACTAAACGACTTAAGCAATTTTCACTTGAAGAAAATTGCTTTTTTTAGTAAAATTAAGAAAACGCTTACAAAAATTGCGTGAAAATATTTGTTTGTGAAATTGAAGTGCGTTCTCAAAAAAATCCTTCAATTTTTTCTTGATAATACTCCTGTATAGAAGGAGAAGGAGGGTTCATGGAAAAAAAGTTAAAAAAATCTTTGTGAAACTATTTACAAATTTTCTAAAATAGAGTACAATAATATTGTGAAAAAATTAACAAATCGAAATTTCTTACACTATTCTTGAAAGTTTCTGAAAACAGGAAAAAGTTCCGGAAAAGGATAAGGGTTTCAAACATTGGAGGAAAGCATCAAATGGCTGATAAAAAAACTCAATCACCTGAAGAAAAGAAACTCGCTGCTGAAAAACATGTAGACGAGTTGGTGCAAAAAGCGCTCGTAGCGCTTGAAGAAATGCGCAAATTGGATCAGGAGCAAGTAGACTACATTGTGGCGAAAGCATCTGTAGCTGCTCTTGACGCTCACGGTGAGCTCGCTCTTCATGCCTATGAAGAAACTGGTCGTGGAGTCTTTGAAGACAAGGCGACTAAGAACTTGTTCGCTTGTGAGCACGTTGTAAACAACATGCGTCACACCAAGACAGTTGGTGTCATTCAAGAAGATGATGTCACTGGTTTGACCTTGATTGCTGAGCCAGTCGGAGTAGTCTGCGGGATCACACCTACAACCAACCCAACTTCAACAGCAATCTTTAAAGCATTGATTTCCTTGAAGACACGGAACCCTATCGTCTTTGCTTTCCACCCATCAGCGCAAGAATCATCTGCTCATGCGGCACAAATCGTCCGCGATGCAGCGATTAAAGCAGGAGCTCCTGAAAACTGTGTGCAATGGATCACGCAACCATCTATGGAAGCAACCAGTGCTCTTATGAACCACGAAGGGATTGCGACTATCCTTGCAACAGGTGGTAACGCAATGGTGAAAGCTGCCTATTCTTGCGGTAAACCAGCTCTTGGGGTCGGTGCCGGAAACGTTCCTGCTTATGTCGAAAAATCAGCTAACATCCGCCAAGCGGCACACGATATCGTCATGTCTAAATCATTTGACAATGGTATGGTCTGTGCGTCTGAACAAGCGGTCATCATCGATAAAGAAATCTACGATGAGTTTGTTGAAGAATTCAAATCTTACCACACTTACTTCGTCAACAAAAAAGAAAAAGCCCTTCTTGAAGAGTTCTGCTTTGGTGTGAAAGCTAACAGCAAAAACTGTGCGGGTGCGAAATTGAATGCGGACATCGTTGGGAAACCAGCAGCATGGATCGCAGAACAAGCTGGCTTCTCAGTTCCAGAAGGAACCAATATCCTTGCGGCAGAATGTAAAGAAGTTGGTGAAAAAGAGCCTTTGACTCGTGAAAAATTGTCACCAGTCATCGCTGTCTTGAAATCTGAAAGCCGTGAAGACGGAATTAACAAAGCTCGCCAAATGGTTGAATTCAACGGTCTTGGTCACTCAGCTGCCATCCATACAGCTGACGAAGAATTGACCAAAGAATTTGGTAAAGCAGTTAAAGCCATTCGTGTGATATGCAACTCTCCTTCGACTTTCGGTGGTATCGGGGATGTTTACAATGCCTTCTTGCCATCATTAACACTTGGATGTGGTTCTTACGGACGCAACTCTGTTGGGGACAACGTTAGTGCCATCAACCTCTTGAATATCAAAAAAGTCGGACGCCGGAGAAATAACATGCAATGGATGAAACTACCTTCAAAAACATACTTTGAACGTGATTCAATTGAATACCTACAAAAATGTCGTGACGTTGAACGTGTCATGATCGTTACAGACCACGCTATGGTAGAGCTTGGTTTCCTTGATCGCATCATCGAACAGCTTGACCTTCGTCGCAACAAGGTGGTTTACCAAATCTTTGCAGACGTAGAACCAGATCCAGATATCACAACCGTTGAACGTGGTACAGAGATCATGCGCGCCTTCAAACCGGATACCATCATCGCTCTCGGTGGAGGATCTCCAATGGATGCGGCTAAAGTAATGTGGCTCTTCTATGAACAACCAGAAGTGGACTTCCGTGACCTTGTTCAAATTCATGGATATCCGTAAACGTGCCTTTAAGTTCCCATTGCTTGGTAAGAAGACTAAATTCATCGCGATTCCAACTACATCTGGTACAGGATCTGAAGTAACACCATTTGCCGTTATCTCTGATAAAGCAAACAACCGTAAATACCCAATCGCTGACTACTCATTGACACCAACTGTTGCCATCGTAGACCCTGCCTTGGTATTGACTGTTCCAGGATCTGTTGCAGCGGATACTGGTATGGACGTATTGACTCACGCGACTGAAGCTTACGTATCACAAATGGCTAGCGACTACACTGATGGTCTTGCTCTTCAAGCCATCAAACTTGTCTTTGAAAACTTGGAAAGCTCAGTGAAGAATGCAGACTTCCACTCACGTGAGAAAATGCATAACGCTTCAACTATTGCTGGTATGGCCTTCGCCAATGCCTTCCTCGGTATTTCTCACTCAATGGCTCACAAGATTGGTGCGCAATTCCACACCATTCACGGACGGACCAATGCAATCTTGCTTCCATACGTTATCCGCTACAACGGTACACGCCCAGCTAAGACAGCAACATGGCCTAAGTACAACTACTACCGTGCAGATGAGAAGTATCAAGACATCGCTCGTATGCTTGGCCTTCCATGCTCTACACCAGAAGAAGCAGTTGAAGCTTACGCGAAAGCTGTTTACGAACTCGGTGAACGTGTAGGAATTGAAATGAACTTTAAAGCACAAGGAATTGACGAAAAAGAATGGAAGAAACATTCTCGCGAATTGGCCTTCCTTGCTTACGAAGATCAATGTTCACCAGCTAACCCACGTCTTCCAATGGTAGACCACATGCAAGAAATCATCGAAGATGCATACTATGGTTACAAAGAACGTCCAGGACGTCGTAAATAAGGCGCTAGAGAACAACTGATGTTTATCAGCTACCCCTCGCTCAAAAGAGCGAGGGATTTTTCTTTATCTTAACGCTAGAAATTGATTTTTGAGACCTGAAAACTATCTTTTAAAGAAATCTAATAAATATGTTGCAAGCGCTTGCTTTGTATGTTATAATATTCACAAAGTAAAAACTGTAATAAAATGGTTTGATAAAACCAACAAAAAAGGAGTCGCTTATGAAAGCAGCAACATATGTATCAGCAGGAAATCTTCAGTTGATTGATCAACCAAAACCAGTGATCAAGAAACCAACTGATGCGATTGTTCGTCTAGTGAAACGACCATTTGTGGAACAGACCTCCATATTTTGGGTGGTGATGTTCCAGCTTGTAAAGAAGGGACCATCCTGGGTCATGAAGGAATTGGGATTGTCGAAGAAGTCGGCGATGCGGTTACGAACTTTAAGGTAGGAGACAAGGTTATCATCTCATGCGTAACAGCTTGTAACACTTGCTACTACTGTAAACGTGGCTTGCCTTCCCACTGTGAAGATGGGGGCTGGATCCTTGGCCACTTGATCAACGGTACCCAAGCAGAGTATGTCCATATCCCTCACGCAGACGGCAGTCTCTATCATGCACCAGCTTCTGTAGATGACGAAGCCCTGGTTATGCTCTCTGATATTCTGCCTACTTCCTATGAGATTGGAGTGCTCCCTTCTCACGTGAAACCTGGAGACAACGTTTGTATCGTTGGTGCAGGGCCAATCGGTTTGGCAGCTCTCTTAACCGTACAATTCTTCTCACCAGCTACCATTATCATGGTAGACTTGTCAGAATCACGTCTCGAAGCTTCTAAGAAGTTTGGAGCTACTCATACCATCTGTTCAAGTGATATTGATGAAATCAAGGCCTTTATCAATGAAGTGACCGATGGTCGTGGTGTTGATATCTCTATGGAATGTGTGGGCTATCCAGCTACCTTCGATGTCTGCCAAAATATTATCTCGGTCGGCGGTCATATTGCCAACGTCGGAGTGCATGGTAAACCAGTTAGCTTCAATCTTGACGACCTTTGGATTAAGAACATCACGCTCAATACTGGTTTGGTCAATGCCAATACAACTGAAATGCTTCTTAATGTTTTGAAATCTGGCAAGATTGATGCGACGAAGTTAGTGACCCACCACTTCAAACTTTCAGAAGCAGAAAAGGCATACGAAATCTTCAAACATGCTGGCGAAAACAATGCCTTGAAAGTCATTATTGATAATGACCTCAGCTAAGAAGGCTCAATCGTTTGATGCTGAAACAAAAAGGACAGGAACATGAAACTGTTCCTGTCCTTTTTAACAGATGTAGTAGTTGTTCTTGTCACGTCTATTTACTTGCTACTCCTAATAAAACGTACTCTAATATTATTAGAAATATAACATAAATAGAAAGGTGTGATCTTATGAAAATGTTCCATTATCATCGTGAGTTCTGGTTGGACTTTCATTTCTGGCTCTTGGTCTTACTTTTAGTGGCTGTAGCTATGATGACACAGGATCCGCTTTCGGTTGTTAGCCTTGCTTATCTTGCTTTTGTAGGGATTTTGATTCTTCTTCAGGTCTTTCAACCGCAGGTGTCCATTCGCCAGCATCCAGTAGGTAGCTACCATTTCAATTGGGACTTTTATCGTGACACCAGATTGTATATTGATCTCTTTTTATTGGCTGGTCTCTTAGAAGGTCCGTTCACTTCAACGGATATAGTTTATTGGATCTTGCTTGGGGCATTCGTCGGCTCTATTGGCTTTGTGTTTGTCGTAAAGGAAAAACCGATTCAAAAAACGGCCTAGTGCATCGAAAGTTCTAGAAGACATTTATTTGGGATCTCTCTCCTCGATGATGAAGAGGGAGAATAGAAAAAGGGCTTGCTTCGTTCAAACGAAAAAATCCTAGCTTTTTTAAAAGCTGGGATTTTTTGTACTGTTTAGTGAGATGATAAAGAAGTGTTACTGTTTGCCTCGTTTGCGAGCGTATTCGTCAAAGGCGCCAGCGAAGGTTCCCATGAGCAGGGGAGTAGCGATCAGTCCGACAGTGATCCAGACGGATCCACCATCTACATGGCTGAGTTCCTGCTCGGACAAGCTTCTAAAACGTGTTTCTTCGAGTTTCATGCTTGCTCCTTTCTAGTGCATGATGCCATTGATGATACTACGGCCAAAATCACGTCCGGAATTGTATAAAATATTCCATGTTTGAACGATGAATTTTGCCGAGTCAAAAACGGAGGCTCCTCCATCAATGGTCGCCAGTTCAGCTTCTGTTAGGTAAGTATAATGGATGCTTGTATCCATAAGTGTCCTCCTTAATGTAAGATTGTGTAGAGTAAATCAATTGCCTCGTTGAGAATGGTGAAAGTGACCATGAAGGCAATAGCAAATTTAGGAAAAGTACCCTTCTACCTGTTTGGGTGCTTTTTTTATCAAGAATGCAGTATCCCGTCAAAAGGATGAGGGTGATAAATACCAGACTCATTGGTCTCCTCCTTTACCATTTCCGTGTCATATTACTATGAAATGCATCGATCAGTTTTGTTGTCCCGATATAAGCAGAAGAAAAAAACCGTAAGCGAAAACTAATAGAAAAGGGAGTCCTCCACCATTAATATCACTTAATTCTTCATGCGTGAGATCTTTAAATTGTACTTGGTCTATCATTGCTTTTCTCCTTCAAATTGATTATTTAAATGCTCCCCAAATGGCAGTTCCGACAGCTGTTACACCACCAGCAATAGTGCCAGATAGATAGGGATGAGCAAGGATCCAAGCAACCAATGGGATAGCTCCCCCATCAACTTGTGTCAATTCTTCTTCTGTTAAGGGTGTGAATTTTTGTGTGAATTCTGTTGTCATTTAATTTTCCTCTTTCTTTCTTGTTTGTCGCCATCTAGCATCAACTGCTAGATAGATTGTAGCCGCAATGGCTAGATTAATCTGTGGTTGAAACGCAATCAGATGTGCATCATGTAAAACAGTTAATGCGATGATGATTGCAAAGATTATAGTGTGGATAGGCCATCTCATATTTTAATAATCCTAATTTTTGTTGAGAAGCAAAGCTAGGGTAATTTTCCAATAGAGCTAGCTTGTATGGGTAGCCTTTTATTCATCTTGTGTCAGCTAAGCTGATTAGATGAAGCAAGGATAAGGTCAATAGCCAATGCTGTGTTTTTCTTACGTTTCAAGATTTGAGTTTAAAACAAGATCAATGAAAGCAAGATTAATAGAACAAAAGCTTTGGTATTCTTTTTCATGTTCGGTATTCCCTTTCCTTATTTATTTACGGAAGAAGTAATACAAAAACCATGGGATGATAATGGGAGTATAGTACATCTGTAGTCCTCCTTTCTTTTTGTTTGGTCACTTATACTATTCGTATAAAAATCTGGAAATGGAAAAAATTTTTAAAAAAGTTTTAGAATGTTTGCTTCTCTGAAACTAGTTTCAGAGGAAAGGGATGATAGTTTAAAATATGAAACTATAATCAAAATAGCTCTACAATATTGTAAGCGCTTTAAATACTATATAATAACTTTACAAGTACTCGAGTTGACGTAATAAATAAAGGAGATGGAATGTATGTCCAAGATCACGAAAGAAGAATTAATTCAACAGATCAAAGACGGCATTATCGTTTCTTGTCAGGCGCTTCCTCATGAACCTCTCTACACAGAGGCAGGAGGTGTGATTCCTCTCTTGGTCAAAGCAGCTGAGCAAGGAGGGGCGGTTGGAATCCGAGCGAATAGTGTCCGCGATATCAAAGAAATCAAGGAAGTGACAAAACTTCCGATTATCGGGATCATCAAGAGAGATTATCCTCCTGAGGAACCATTCATTACTGCTACTATGAAAGAAGTAGATGAATTGGCCGTATTAGATATCGCAGTGATTGCCCTGGATTGTACCAAACGTCCGCGTCATGACGGTCTATCGATTGTCGACTTTATCCAGCAAGTGAAGGAGAAATATCCTGATCAACTCTTGATGGCAGATATCAGCACCTTTGAAGAAGGCTTAACAGCTGTCGAAGCAGGGGTTGATTTTGTCGGAACGACCTTATCTGGGTACACAGATTATAGCCCGAAAGTAGACGGACCTGACATTGACTTGATTCGCCAACTCTGCCAAGCGGGTGTCGATGTGATTGCTGAAGGTAAGATTCATTATCCTGCACAAGCCAAAGAAATTCATGACCTGGGTGTCAGAGGAGTTGTAGTAGGGGGAGCTATCACACGACCTAAAGAAATTACAGAACGCTTCGTCGCAGCATTAAAATAGAAAAAGAACAGCAAAAAGAGACAAGGAGGAAGCTAGGAAGAGAGAAGTCACCCAGTATAAAAGAAAATATTTAATGACCACTGTCCTCGGTGAGGATACACTAAGTAAGAGAAATCTTACCGCAAACGTGAGGAGAAATCACATGAAAATGAAAAAAGTACTGTACTCGTTGGTAGCTGGTGCAGCGGTGCTAGCACTTGCAGCTTGTGGATCTGGAGGAGGATCTAAGTCTGAATCTTCAAGTGACAATTCTGGTAAAACAGAAATCACTTGGTGGGCCTTCCCAGTCTTTACACAAGAAAAAGCTGAAGATGGCGTAGGAACTTACGAAAAATCAATTATCGAAGCTTTCGAAAAAGCTAATCCAGATATCAAAGTTAAACTAGAAACCATCGACTTCAAATCTGGTCCTGAAAAGATCACTACTGCCATCGAAGCTGGAACTGCTCCAGACGTTCTCTTTGACGCACCAGGGCGGATTATTCAATACGGTAAAAATGGTAAATTGGCTGACTTGAACGACCTCTTTACTGAAGATTTTGTAAAAGATGTCAACAACGACAATATCATCCAAGCTAGCAAGGCCGGCGACACTGCTTACATGTACCCAATCAGTTCAGCACCATTCTACATGGCGATGAACAAGAAGATGTTGGAAGATGCAGGAGTTCTAGACCTTGTCAAAGAAGGCTGGACAACAGACGACTTTGAAAAAGTCTTGAAAGCTTTGAAAGACAAAGGTTACACACCAGGATCACTCTTCAGTAACGGTCAAGGTGGAGACCAAGGTACTCGTGCCTTTATCGCTAACCTTTACGGTGGTTCTGTAACAGATGAAAAAGTAACCAAGTATACAACAGATGATCCAAAATTTGTCAAAGGTTTGGAAAAAGCATCTAAATGGATTGAAGATGGTTTGATGATGAATGGTTCTCAATTCGACGGTGGAGCAGACATCCAAAACTTCGCTAACGGTCAAACTTCTTACACTATCTTGTGGGCACCTTCACAAAACGGTATCCAAGCTAAATTGTTGGATGCAAGTAAAGTTGAAGTAGTCGAAGTACCATTCCCATCTGATAGCGGTAAACCAAAATTGGAATACCTTGTCAATGGTTTTGCAGTCTTTAACAACAAGGATGAAAAGAAAGTAGCAGCAGCTAAGAAATTTGTTCAATTCATCGCGGATGACAAAGAATGGGGTCCTAAGAACGTTGTTCGTACAGGTGCCTTCCCAGTTCGTAGTTCATTTGGTAAATTGTATGATGACAAACGGATGGAAACCATCAGTACTTGGACTCAATACTACTCACCATACTACAACACAATCGACGGCTTTGCAGAAATGCGTACACTTTGGTTCCCAATGTTGCAATCTGTTTCAAACGGGGATGAAAAAGCAGAACCAGCTTTGAAGACCTTTACTGAAAAAGCAAACGAAACGATCAAGAAAAAATAGATCATCTATGAAACTCAAATGATCCTTTCATAGAAATAAGAAAGCATAGGCCCCCTCGATTTCTTATCTCCATGTGTAGATTGAAAGAGGGGGCCTTCGTGTTTTCACTCTCCTAATTATCATATGTAGGAAGGGGCAGTGCCATCCGTTCCACATAGGAATCAAGGAAAAAATAGAAAAAGAACATCAGGAGGTGCCTTATTGTGAAGGTAAACAAAATCCGAATGAGGGAGACGCTGGTTTCCTACGCATTCTTAGCACCCATTTTAATCTTCTTTATTGTCTTTGTATTAGCACCAATGATTATGGGGTTTGTCACTAGTTTCTTCAACTACTCGATGACCTCCTTCAAATTTGTTGGTCTTGAAAATTATTCCCGCATGTTTGCGGATAAGGTCTTTATCAAGTCCTTGATCAATACTGTCATCATCGTTATCGGATCCGTTCCAATCGTAGTATTGTTCTCCTTGTTTGTGGCTTCTCAGACCTACCATCAAAAATGCCATTGCGCGTTCCTTCTACCGTTTCGTCTTCTTCCTTCCTGTAGTTACAGGGAGTGTAGCCGTTACAGTGGTATGGAAATGGATCTACGATCCACTATCTGGTATTTTGAACTTCGTCCTTAAATCTGGTCATGTTATCCAACAAAATATTTCTTGGTTGGGAGATAAGAACTGGGCTTTGATGGCCATTATTGTCATCTTATTGACAACCTCTGTTGGTCAACCGATCATCCTCTACATCGCAGCTATGGGAAATATTGATAACTCTCTCGTAGAAGCAGCGCGTGTGGATGGTGCGACAGAACTTCAAGTTTTCTGGAAGATCAAATGGCCAAGCTTATTGCCAACAACTTTGTACATTGCGATCATTACGACCATTAACTCTTTCCAATGTTTCGCCTTGATCCAATTGTTGACATCTGGCGGTCCTAACTACTCAACGAGTACCCTTATGTACTACCTCTATGAAAAAGCCTTTAAACTCTCTGAATACGGTTATGCCAACACCATGGGTGTCTTCCTTGCGGTGATGATTGCCATTATCAGTTTTGCGCAATTCAAGATCCTTGGAAACGACGTAGAATACTAAAGAAAGGAGTCTCAGATGAAATCAACACAAAAGAAACCAATTACTGCCTTTACAGTGATTTCTACCATCGTTTTGCTCCTTTTGACAGTTTTGTTCATTTTCCCATTCTATTGGATTTTGACAGGGGCCTTTAAGTCTCAACCAGATACCATTATGATCCCACCTCAGTGGTGGCCAAAGACACCAACTATGGAAAACTTCCAACAATTGATGGTTCAAAACCCAGCCCTGCAATGGTTGTGGAACAGTGTCTTTATTTCCCTTGCTACCATGCTTTTGGTATGTATGACGTCTTCTTTGGCGGGCTATGTCCTGGCTAAGAAACGTTTCTATGGGCAACGAATTCTCTTTGCTATCTTTATCGCAGCCATGGCCCTTCCAAAACAAGTTGTCTTGGTTCCATTGGTGCGCATTATCAACTTTATGGGAATCCACGACACCCTTGCAGCGGTTATCTTGCCGCTGGTCGGATGGCCATTCGGGGTCTTCTTGATGAAGCAATTTAGTGAAAACATCCCAACAGAACTCTTAGAATCTGCTAAGATCGATGGTTGTGGAGAGTTACGGACTTTCTGGAGCGTTGCCTTCCCAATTGTCAAGCCGGGATTTGCAGCCCTTGCCATCTTTACCTTCATCAACACCTGGAACGACTACTTTATGCAATTGGTAATGCTGACCTCTCGGCAAAACCTGACCATTTCACTAGGGGTAGCAACCATGCAGGCTGAAATGGCCACCAACTATGGCTTGATCATGGCTGGAGCAGCCTTGGCTGCGGTGCCAATCGTTACGGTCTTCCTGGTCTTCCAAAAATCCTTCACTCAAGGGATTACCATGGGAGCGGTCAAAGGATAAGCCGTCTGCTTGGACAAACGATAGTAGTGTACAGATACTTTTTTCTAGGCTGAGAGGTGTGGGCTTTTGCGAGCTCCACACCTCATCGGTGCCCTAGAAAGGGCTTGGGAAGAAATCACTTGTTTTCTTTTCTTGTCGCTGAGAAGTATCGAAAGGATGAGAATATGATATTTGATGATTTAAAAAACATCACCTTTTACAAAGGGATCCATCCCAATCTAGATCAGGCCATTGATTTTCTCCATGAGCATCGGAAGGATTCTTTTGAATTAGGAAGATACGACATTGATGGAGATAAGGTCTTTCTCGTCGTTCAAGAAAACACCCTCAATAAAGAAGAAAGCAATCGCTTTGAGCATCACAAAAAATATGCCGATTTGCATCTTTTGGTAGAAGGACATGAGTTTTCGAGTTATGGATCTCGTGTGACAGGTGAGGCGCTCGCCTTTGATGAAGCATCGGACATCGGTTTTGTCCATTGCCAGGAGTCTTATCCACTTCATCTAGGCTATCATAATTTTGCGATTTTCTTTCCAGGGGAACCTCATCAGCCCAATGGCTATGCGGGTCAAGAAGAAGTCGTTCGAAAACATTTAGTGAAGATTTTAATCGATTAAGAGAGTCAGAAAGGAGACGGTATGTCACAAAGAGAAACAGGATTGATCAAAACAGTTTTTAATACTGATAATCTGGTGATGCGAATCAGCGAGAAAATAGCGGACTTAGTCACAGTCAATCTTCTTTTTGTGCTGAGCTGTCTGCCGATTGTCACAATCGGGATCGCAAAGATTAGTTTGTATCAAACGGTTTTTGCCATCAAACACCAGCGTCGCCTACCAGTCATTCGGACTTATATCAACGCCTTTCGCGAAAATTGGAAGTTAGGGCTTCAGCTCGGAGGGATAGAGTTGCTCGTTTCAGGGATTTGTCTCTTTGACTTGCTCCTCTTTTGGAGCCAGACAGCCTTGCCAATGCAGGTGTTAAAAGCTGCGTGTCTAGGGCTCTTCATCTTCCTAGTACTGGTCATGCTAGCGGCCTATCCAATTGCGGCGCGTTATCGATTGACTTGGACAGAGTGTCTACAAAAGGCTCTGATTGTATCCGGTTTGTATTTCCCATGGTTCTTCGTTATGGGGGCTCTCTTGTTGCTAGTAGCTATGGTGTTTGTGACTTCTGTCTTAAGCTTTCTACTAGGACTCATGGTCTTCTTCTTGATTGGTTTTTCTAGCCTGACCTTCCTACAGGTTGGATTGATGGAAAAGATATTTGCTCGTTTTAAAGAATAAAAAAGAAAAATAGGATTTGGTAAACATTCGTGAAAGGAGAAAAGAATGTCAGATTTAAAAAAATATGAAGGAGTCATCCCGGCTTTTTATGCCTGCTATGATGATCAAGGAGAAATTAGCCCGGAGCGGGTACGTGCGCTGGTAGAATATTTTATCGCGAAAGGTGTGCAGGGCTTGTATGTCAACGGATCTTCCGGCGAATGTATCTACCAGAGCGTAGCCGATCGCAAGCTGGTCTTAGAAGAAGTCATGGCAGTGGCTAAAGGGAATTGACCATCATCGCTCACGTGGCCTGCAACAATACTAAGGACAGCGTGGAATTGGCACGACATGCAGAAGAGCTAGGAGTAGATGCCATTGCGGCCATTCCGCCAATTTATTTCCGCTTGCCAGAATACAGCGTGGCCCACTACTGGAATGAAATCAGCGCAGCAGCACCAAACACAGACTTTGTCATCTACAATATCCCGCAATTGGCAGGGGTAGCTTTGACACCGAGTCTGTATACAGAAATGTTGAAAAATCCACGGGTGATTGGGGTGAAGAATTCCTCTATGCCTGTTCAGGATATCCAGACCTTTGCTTCTTTGGGAGGCGATGACCATATCGTCTTTAATGGTCCAGATGAACAATTCTTAGGTGGCCGTCTTATGGGAGCAGGAGCTGGTATTGGGGGCACTTATGGTGCTATGCCGGAGCTCTTCTTGAAACTCAATCAGCTGATTGCTGAGAAAGACTTGGAAACTGCGCGTGCCTTGCAATTTGCCATTAATGGCATAATCGGAGTCTTGACGTCTGCTCACGGAAACATGTATGGCGTTATTAAAGAAGTCTTGCGAATCAATGAAGGTCTAGAACTGGGATCTGTTCGGAGTCCATTAAGTCCAGTAACTGAAGCAGACCAGGAAGTGGTTCAAAAAGCAGCTAGCTTAATCCGTGAAGTCAAGGAACGTTTCCTTTAAAAAAGAGTGTAAATCGGAAAGGAGAGGTGTATGGCCTATTACCTAGCGATTGATATCGGTGGGACCAATATCAAATATGGTCTGATTGATGAAGCAGAGAATTTGATTGAGTCGCATGAAATGCCGACAGAAGCTGAAAAAGGGGGACCGGGGATTCTAGGGAAAACCAAAGCTTTAGTAGAATCTTACCTCGAAGAAAATACCATCCTTGGAGTCTGTATTTCGTCAGCTGGGATGGTTGACCCCGATAAGGGGGAAATCTTTTATGCAGGCCCTCAGATTCCCAATTATGCAGGAACTCAGTTCAAAAAAAGAAATTGAAGAGACCTATCAAATCCCCTGCGAAATTGAAAATGACGTCAACTGTGCTGGTTTAGCAGAAGTCATGTCAGGGAATGGCCAGGGTGCTCAAGTTGCCGTCTGTTTAACGGTCGGTACTGGCATTGGTGGCTGTCTCTTGATCAACGGGGAGATTTTTCCATGGCTTTAGCAATTCTGCCTGCGAGGTAGGTTACCTTCATCTTCAAGATGGCGCCTTCCAAGATTTGGCATCGACGACAGCTTTGGTTGAATATGTTGCCAAGCAGCATGGGGATCCTGTTGAACAATGGAGTGGTCGTCGCATATTCAAGGAAGCGACCCAAGGAAATACCATCTGTATGGCAGGAATCGATCGCATGGTCGACTACCTGGGCAAGGGGCTTGCCAATATCTGTTATGTTGTCAATCCTCAAGTAGTCATTCTTGGTGGTGGGGTCATGGGACAGGAAGCTATATTGAAACCAAAAATTTCAGCTGCCCTCAAAGAATCCCTCGTTCCAAGCCTAGCGGACAAGACGCAATTGGAGTTTGCGCATCATCAAAATACGGCAGGGATGATAGGAGCTTACTACCATTTCAAACAACAACAAGCCAGACGGAATTAAATCAAAAATGCTCACCACTTAGGTGAGCATTTTTGATTGAAAATAAAGTCTTCTGAAAAACTTTCCTTAGGTGAGTACGGACGTCAGCGAACTTCGAAGAAGTTCTATGACTAAATTAAGATACAAAGGGCGTCTGCGGATAAAGTCAAAATAGGGAGCAGGACAGAAGCACTGTTGTATGGGATTGCTTCGTTGTCCTGCCCCCACAAGGCTGATTAGGATTCTTCCGAGCTGAAAGGTGAGAGAAGAATTCAATCAGCTACTGTGTCTTGGATTTAGTACTAATACATTTGCACTTTTTGACACAATCCGCAGCCCGTGTTCAATTAATTTTGAGCTTCTTCGTTCTTTAATTTCCGGGATCAGGCTAAAACAGTTTCCCAAACTGTTTTACTCCCAAAACTCCCGAGTTCCTGAAACACTTGTGTTTCAGGAACTTTTCTCACAGCGGAAAGTTTTTAATCTTCTTAAATGACTATAAATATAAGTCATTTTTTGAAAAGTATCTAGCCGTTTTATGTAAAACAATAGTTTGTCTACATTCAAAAAATGCTCACCTAAGTGGTGAGCATCATTTTTTTAGAAAAAAACCAGAATGCAGAGGAAAAGATCCTCAGCTCCTGGTGATATTTAGGGAGACTAACGTCTACGTGAATCGTAGCCATTGAGTTTTTTGTTTTCCCAATAGCTATTGAAAATTCTTTCTTTACGCTCCCGATCCATTTCGAGAAAGTGAGCATAGATTAAATCAATCGTGGTTAAGAAGGGAAGGGTTGCCGTAATACGGTCGATATAGGTGCTTCCAGGTAGGGGAGCAACTGGTAAAATTTCCGTAAAGTCATCTTTGATAGCGTCTGGTTGAGCAGTGAGAAGAACGGTTTTTGCTCCCATTTCTTGAGCATCCAGGAGGCTGTGGATAATCGAGCGTGTAGTTCCCGATAGAGAGAAGGCAATGACTAGGCAGGATTTATCCAAGATACTGGTCGTCCATGCAAAGCCGTCTTGATCGGTTAGGGCCTCGCAAACAACGCCCAGTCGGAGGAAGCGAAGTTTCATCTCGGAGGCGACTAGACCGGAGCTTCCTTTTCCAAAGAAGTAGACCCGATCTGCTTGAGTGATTAAGTTGGCGACTTCTTTGATTTGGTCATCTTTTGCTAGGGTTTCTGTAACCTGAAGGACCTGCTGGTAGCGACGCAAGACATCCTGGGTTAGTTCGTCGTGTGGGGATTGTTGCTTTTGAGATTTGGTTTCTTCGTTAAAGTGATAAATAAATTCACGGTAGCCTGTGAAGCCACACTTTTGGGAAAAACGGGTCAAAGCAGCTTTTGATACATGCAAAAGTTCCGTCACTCTAGACGAGGAAAGAGAGTGTTGCTGCGCTTCAGGAGATAAAAAATAGCGGGCAATGTCTAACTCTAGCTCCGTCATTTCTTCTTGATGGCTCTTAATAATGCTTCGGAGATCACGATCTTGTTTCACAGCAGTCCTCCTTTCAACCGAGGTTACACCTGGAGAAAATCCTATAATATATTTCACAGTATAACATAAAAAGCTGTGATATACAAGGAATACGACCAGCGAACGACTGAAAGAAGGAACAGAATCCGCATCTTTTTTGAATCACCTTTGTTAAAAAAATAACCTCTGGAAACAAAGGAAAGACGCTGAAAAAAGTTGATGAAATATGTTATAATTTACACAAGAATTTGTTCCTTCTCATAAAGGAAGAGGTAAGGAGGTGGAGTGATGGCCAACGCAACTCTCGAAATGATGCAAGAGATTGAAATGGCGGCGGAAGCCGTTGTCGCAAGTTACGAGGATCAGGTCCAAGATTTGCGCCAACAGCTAGGTGATCACCTACAGGAGGTAGCAGCATCCTATGACAAAGAGACTGCTAAGCTGGTCGCAGAGCGGGAAGAGTCCTCGAAAGCAACGATTGCTAGCTTGGAAGCTGACCTGGCAGTGACCAGTCAACGCAATGACGAAAAGGTGCAGCAAGCCATGACAGATAAGCGTGCAGCTTTGGTAGACGAAATTGTAGAAAAGGTGGTAGCAACCTATGGCAATTAGTCCAATGCAACACCTTTCTCTGGTTTTGCCCACAAATCTAATGGACGAGCTTCTCTTGTCGCTCCAGTCAGAGGAATCTGTCCAAATCTATGATTTGAGCGAGCAAGAGGATTGGCAAGTTGCCTTTCAGACGAGTGATGGGTCCAAAGGATCAGCTCTAAGAATGGATGAACTAAGACGTCGAGAAGAGCAGTTAGAAAAGGCCATACAGGCCCTGGAGCCTTTTATTCCTCAGAAGAAGGGATTAGAAAAACTAAAAGAAGCTCCCTTGTCCTTGTCTTTTCACGATTTAGAGTCTCATGGGGTCATCCGTGATGAGCAACGTCTTTTACAATACGTACAAAAACAATTGGCTGTCTTAGCAAAGGCTCGGGATCGCATCCAGCAAGCCCAAGAAGAAATCGCCTCTTTAGAAATGGACTGCCTTGACGACAACACCTGACCAGCTCAAGCGTTTCCGTTATGTTCGTGGCTTAATCGGTACCATTCCGAATAGTGAACAGGATCAGGCGCGACAAGCCTTACTGGCTCATCCAGATGTAGAAGTTGATGTGGTCTTCAGCTCGGAAACGGAGCATGGGGTAGTAGTCTTGTATAAGTCTGGGGATTTAACAGACCTTCAAGATACGCTGACTAGTTCGCATTTCAAAGAGTTTGACTACCAAGGAGAGACCCTACCAAAAGAACGTTTGGAGCAACTCAAGAGAGAGATTAAAGAACAAGGTGCTGTCGAAGCAGCTACGTTGGAAACGCTCAGTCAAGCCAAGGAAGACCTTAATCAACTCAAGTACCAACTCGATTATGTCTTGAGTCTAGGGGCCCGGGAAGAGGCCAAAGGCTCTCTTGCCAGTACAGCTCATCTAGTCGCATTAGAAGGGTGGATTGAAACTGCTCAACTCGATGCTTTAAAAGCCAAACTTCAAAAGGAGTTTGGGAACCAAGTCGTCTTGCAGACACGTGAAGTCGCTCAAGAAGAATGGGACCAGGTACCAATCAAACTGAAAAACAATGCCTTGGTGGAGCCCTTCGAGTTAGTGACAGAAATGTATGCCTTGCCTAAGTATTACGAGAAAGATCCGACACCAATCGTCTCTCTCTTCTACTTTGTTTTCTTCGGCATGATGGTAGCAGATATCGGCTATGGTCTCTTGTTGACGTTGGCAACTGGTTTTGCTCTAAAGGCCTTCCAGCTTCAGCCGAGCGCAGCAAAAAACCTTCGCTTTTTCTGCCTTTTAGGAATCTCGGTAGCCCTTTGGGGAGTCGTCTACGGTTCCTTCTTCGGCTTTGAGATGCCCTTTGCTTTGATCAGTACGACGACCAATGCCATGACCATCTTGATATTATCAGTTATCTTTGGTTTCATCACCGTTCTGGTCGGCCTCTTCCTAGGTGGGATGAAAAATGTCCGCCTGAAAGACTACACCGAAGCCTACAATGCAGGCTTTGCCTGGGTCTTGATTTATTGGGCTTGATGCTCTTAGCGGTCGGAAACATCCTACCAGGCTTATCCTACCTAGTCCCCATTGGCCAGTGGCTAGCCATTCTCAATGCGATTGGTATTTTGGTCGTGTCCATTGTCAGTGCTAAGAAATTATCAGGAATTGCAGCTGGTCTCTTTAATCTCTACAACGTTAGTGGCTATGTCGGAGACTTGGTCAGCTTTACCCGGCTGATGGCGCTTGGTTTATCAGGGGCTAGCATCGGTTCAGCCTTTAACCTGATTGTCAATCTCTTACCAACCCTGGGACGATTCACCGTCGGCCTTGTCCTCTTTGTCCTCCTTCATGCCATCAACATGTTCCTGTCCTTTTTATCAGGCTATGTGCATGGAGCACGTTTGATCTTTGTCGAATTCTTTGGCAAGTTCTACGAGGGTGGTGGCAAGCCCTTCCGACCTTTAAAACCGTCGGAACGCTATGTCAAAACAAAAAAATAATTCAGTAAATCAATCATAAAAAATTTTATAGGAGTATATTCATGGAATCTTTAGCTTCATATTTCTCAACCCATGGGGGTGCCTTCTTTGCAGCCCTTGGTGTAGCCATTGCAGTGGCTCTTAGTGGAATGGGTTCAGCCCTCGGTGTTGGTAAGACTGGTCAGGCAGCCGCCGCACTCTTGAAAGAACAACCAGAAAAATTTGCCCAAGCCTTGATCTTGCAATTGTTGCCAGGTACACAAGGTTTGTACGGTTTCGTTATCGGGATCTTGATCTGGTTGCAAATTAAACCAGATATGGCTCTTGAAACAGGAGTTGCTTACTTCTTCACAGCCCTTCCAGTAGCGATCGTCGGCTATTTCTCAGCGAAACATCAAGGAAATGTCGCAACTGCTGGGATGCAAATCTTGGCAAACGCCCTGAAGACATGATGAAAGGGGTTATCCTTGCGGCCATGGTTGAAACCTATGCCATCTTGGCCTTCGTTGTGTCCTTCCTTTTGACTCTTCGCGTCGGCTAATCTAGACACACCTCAGTCAAAGAAGAGGAATGTTCTCTTCGTCTATTATCGGTGGCGAAGAACTCCAAAGGAGGAAATAAAAACAATGACGGATTATTCCCAATTAAAGGATTCCATCCTTGAACAGGCCCATGAAAAAGGTCGGAAATTAGTGGCGGAAGCAACGGCTAAGGTTCAAGCAGAGTCCCAGTTGCAGGAAGCTCGTTTGGTAGAAGAAAAGTTACACCAACGGGCGGTTCAATTGCAGACTATTGAGCGCCGCTTGCAACGTGAAAGCCAACAAATTGAAAATAAAAAGCGCCAATCGACATTGGTTACCAAGCAACGTGTCTTAAAAGAGTTGTTTGCGGATGCCTACCAGAAAATGGCTACTTGGTCACGCCAAGAAGAACTCGCATTTCTGCATCGCGTTCTTCCTCGCTATGCAGATCGAGCAATGGTCTTAACGTTTGGTGCTGTGACGGCAGAAAAATTGACAGATCAAGATCGTCAGGATTTGATAGAGGCCTATCCACAGCTTCAATTAGCGAAAGAAACGCTTACCCAAGAGGCTGGTTTTGTCCTTTCCTTTGGCAAAGTGGATGCCAGCTACCTCTACCGTGATTTGGTTGATGCTGTGCGGGAGGAGCAGAGCTTCCATATGGCAGCCAGCATTTTTAAAGAAGAGAAAAACTAGGAGGGGCTATGAGTGAACGGACGTATTCTCAAGTAAATACCGGGATTAGTGTACGTGAAGCTAGTTTTTTGAGCCCGGCTCAGTTTGATGCCCTTCTGAATAGCTCCGATGCAGAAGCGCGTGCTAATCTCTTGCAAGGGACGGCCTATGCCTTGGAGGCAGATCAACTGCGTCAAGTCCAAGTGGTCGAGCAAGCCTTGATGAAGCACCTTCTAGCAGAGTACGATTGGGCTTATCAGGTGGCTCCGAACCCTGCGGTAGTCGACCTCTTCGCCCTCAAGTACACCTATCACAATCTCAAGGTCTTCTTGAAAGAGCGAGCAACGGGGCGGGATTTGAACTTCCTATTATTGGATGCAGGTCCCTATTCCTTAGCGGTTCTTGAACAAGTAGCCAAGACCTTTTCTTCAGAGAACTGCCCAGAGTTTATGGCTCAAGAAGTCGCAGCAACCTGGCAGGAATATGTCGACTATCAGGATATTCGGGTTCTGGAGATCGGCATGGATTTGGCTTACTTTGATCATCTCAAACGCTTGGCGAAAGATCTGGACCATCCACTTTTAAAATCCTTGGTCACCTTGACCATTGATTGTTACAATGTCATCACAGTTGAGCGGGCCCTCAGTTTGAAAAAGCCGAACAGCTTTATGAAGCAACTTTTGTCTGATGCAGGGAGCCTCTCAGCAAGAGAAGTCATTCAGTGTGTCGAGCAGGGCAACCTCATCAGTTGGTTCCAACAAGTCAATCCCTTGCCTTATAATGTGGAATTGACACAGTACGAAGAGCAGATGCGAGCAGGCAGAGTAACTGCTGAGACAGTGGAATATCTGGAGCATGTGCTTAAGTACCGAATTTTGGAACAAGCTTCCTTTGAGACAGACGGGCCCTTGCCTTTAGCTCGCTATCTCTTTGGAAAAGAGCTGGAGGTGAAGAACCTTCGTTTGGTCTTGACGGGTCTGGATAATCAACTCCCGATTGACAAAATAAAAGAAAGGATGAGACCAATCTATGGCCAGTAAAACGCAAAAAATTGCCGTTGTGGGAAACCGTGATGCCATCCTTCCTTTTCAAATGATTGGCTTTCAGACCTTTCCCGTAGCAGAGGCTCAGGAAACCATCAATACCTTACGTCACTTGAGCCAAGAAGATTTTGGCATCATCTATCTGACGGAAGATATGGCTCAGGAAATCCCAGATACCATTGCCTACTATGATCGCCAAGTAACCCCAGCCGTCATCTTGATCCCTACTCATAAGGGAACGACTGGATTGGGGCGGCAGCGAATTCGGGACAATGTCGAAAAAGCAGTCGGACAGGATATTTTATGAGAACAAATGAATTTGGCCAAGCGATTGGCGATGCCATGCCTGATTTTACACCGGGGGGTCTGCCAGCTATTGAGCGGATCGAAGGTCGCTATACCGTGATCGAGCGCCTCTCAAAAGAAAAACATGGAGCAGATCTTTATCAGGTCTACGGGCCGGACTCTCCAGCAGCGATGTGGACCTTTCTGTTCAAAGGCCCTGCCCACAATAAAGAGGAGTGGGACCGCTTATTGGATGATCTCATGACAGATCAAGGTCGCTTTACTATGCGATTGTAGACAAAGATTCAGGCAAGGCTTTGGGGACTTTCTCTCTCATGCGGATCGATCAAGCTAATCGGGTGATCGAAGTCGGAGCAGTGACCTACTCACCAGCGCTCCAAAAGACACGCATGGCTACGGAAGCCCAGTATCTCTTGGCGCGCTATGTGTTTGAAGATTTAGGCTACCGCCGCTATGAGTGGAAATGCGATGCCTTAAACCAAGCATCTCGCAAAGCAGCTGAGCGCTTAGGGTTCACCTATGAAGGCTGTTTCCGTCAGGCTGTTGTTTATAAAGGTCGTACCCGTGATACAGACTGGTTGTCTATCATTGACCAAGAATGGCCAGCTATCAAACAGCGCTTCGAAGCCTGGTTGGATCCAAGCAATTTCGATGCCAATGGCCAACAAAAGCAAGCTCTAAGAGAAATAGCACAAAAGTAAAACAAAGAAACAAAGGATTCCCAGGAGGAATACATGACTCAAGGAAATTATTAAAGTTTCCGGTCCCTTGGTGGTCGCATCAGGGATGCAGGAGGCCAATATCCAAGACATTTGCCGGGTCGGCGATCTTGGTTTGATTGGCGAAATTATTGAGATGCGGCGGGATGAAGCCTCTATCCAAGTATATGAAGAAACGTCAGGAGTAGGACCAGGTGAACCAGTGGTAACAACCGGAGCTCCCCTTTCTGTCGAGTTGGGACCAGGTTTGATTTCTCAGATGTTTGACGGGATCCAACGTCCCTTGGAACGCTTCCAAGAAGTTACAGCCAGTGACTTCCTTATACGTGGAGTTCAAGTTCCAAATCTAGACCGTGACACCAAATGGACCTTCGAGCCAAGTGTGGCAGAAGGAACAGAGGTAGTTGCCGGAGACATCGTCGGTACGGTTCAAGAGACCAATATGGTGGAGCACCGTATCATGGTACCGTTTGGAGTCAGTGGGCGTGTGACCAAGATCGCAGCAGGTTCTTACACAGTGGAAGAGCCAGTTTATGAGATCGAGCAGGCAGATGGTAGCCTCTTTACTGGTACTTTGATGCAAAAATGGCCGGTTCGTCGAGGACGTCCCTTTGCACAAAAACTGATTCCAGTAGAACCTTTGGTTACAGGCCAACGGGTCATCGATACCTTCTTCCCTGTGACTAAGGGTGGAGCTGCAGCTGTTCCTGGTCCTTTCGGAGCTGGGAAACAGTTGTGCAACACCAGGTGGCTAAGTTTGCCAATGTAGACATCGTAATTTACGTTGGTTGTGGGGAACGTGGAAATGAAATGACGGACGTTCTGAATGAATTTCCAGAATTGATCGATCCAACGACTGGTCAATCCATTATGCAGCGGACGGTTCTGATTGCCAACACTTCGAACATGCCAGTAGCGGCGCGTGAAGCTTCCATCTACACAGGGATTACTATTGCTGAATACTTCCGTGATATGGGCTATTCCGTTGCCATCATGGCCGATTCGACATCGCGCTGGGCGGAAGCCCTTCGTGAAATGTCTGGTCGTCTAGAAGAAATGCCAGGGGATGAAGGCTACCCAGCCTATCTTGGTAGCCGGATTGCTGAATATTACGAGCGTGCAGGTCGGGTTAAGACACTCGGAACCACTGCGCGTGAAGGTTCGATTACCGCCATCGGTGCCGTTTCCCCTCCAGGTGGAGACATTTCGGAGCCGGTGACCCAAAATACGCTGCGGATCGTCAAGGTCTTCTGGGGACTAGATGCTCAGTTGGCGCAACGCCGCCATTTCCCAGCCATCAACTGGTTGAGTTCTTATTCCCTTTACCAAGATGAAGTGGGCCAATATATCGATCAGCATGAGCAGATTAGCTGGGCAGAAAAAGTGACCCGCGCCATGAACCTGTTGCAAAAAGAGAGTGAATTGCAAGAAATCGTCCGCTTGGTTGGTCTAGATTCCTTGTCTGAGAAAGACCGCTTGACCATGAATGCGGCCAAGATGATCCGCGAAGACTACCTACAACAAAATGCCTTCGATGAGGTCGATACCTATACCTCCTTCAGCAAGCAGGTTGCCTTGTTGACCAACATTTTAACCTTTGACCAAGAAAGTCAAAGCGCTGGAATTGGGAGCTTACTTCACAGAAATCATGGAAGGAACCGTGGCTCTTCGAGACCGCATTGCCCGGAGCAAGTTCATCCATGAGGACCAGTTGGCAACCATCCAAGCTTTAAAAGAAGAAATCGTAGAAACCCTACACCAAATCGTCGCAAAAGGAGGAGTAGACAATGAGCGTGATTAAAGAATACCGTACTGTCAGCGAAGTTGTTGGCCCCTTGATGATTGTCGATCAGGTTGAAGGGGTTCACTACAATGAACTGGTAGAAATCAAGCTTCATGATGGAACGACCCGTCAGGGACAAGTCCTCGAAGTCCAAGAAGACAAGGCCATGGTCCAGCTATTTGAAGGATCTAGCGGGATCAACTTGGAAAAAGCTAAAGTCCGCTTTACGGGACGTCCCCTAGAACTCCCAGTGTCTGAAGACATGGTGGGACGCATCTTTAACGGGATGGGCAAACCGATTGATGGAGGTCCAGAGATTATCCCAGAGAAGTACTTGGACATTGATGGACAAGCCATCAACCCTGTTTCGCGGGACTATCCGGATGAATTTATCCAGACAGGGATCTCAGCTATTGACCACTTGAATACCTTGGTTCGGGGACAAAAGCTCCCAGTCTTCTCAGGTTCTGGTCTTCCTCACAAGGAATTGGCGGCTCAGATTGCTCGACAAGCGACGGTTCTTAATTCGGAAGAGAACTTTGCCGTGGTCTTCGCGGCTATGGGGATTACCTTTGAAGAAGCCGAGTTCTTTATGAACGACCTTCGCGAGACAGGGGCGATTGATCGCTCGGTCCTCTTTATCAATCTAGCTAATGACCCCGCTATCGAGCGGATTGCGACTCCTCGGATCGCCTTGACCGCAGCAGAATATTTGGCCTATGAAAAAGACATGCACGTCTTGGTTATCATGACCGACATGACCAACTACTGTGAAGCCCTTCGGGAAGTATCTGCTGCCCGCCGTGAGGTTCCAGGACGTCGGGGCTATCCAGGTTACCTTTATACCAACCTCTCAACCCTCTACGAACGTGCAGGACGCTTGGTTGGAAAGAAAGGATCTGTGACCCAAATTCCGATCCTCTCTATGCCAGAAGATGATATCACCCACCCCATCCCTGACTTGACAGGCTACATCACCGAAGGTCAGATTATTCTGTCCCGCGATCTCTACAATAGTGGTTACCGCCCACCGATTAATGTTCTTCCATCCCTTTCCCGTTTGAAGGACAAGGGTTCTGGTGAAGGCAAGACTCGGAAAGACCATGCGGCGACTATGAACCAGCTCTTTGCGGCCTATGCTCAAGGGAAACAAGCCAAAGAGTTAGCCGTGGTGCTCGGAGAATCTGCCTTGTCCGATACCGACAAGCTCTATGTCAAATTTACGGATCGCTTTGAGAAGGAGTACATCAACCAAGGCTTTACCACCAACCGAACCATTCAAGAAAGTCTGGATCTAGGTTGGGAATTGCTGGCTATCTTGCCACGGACAGAGCTCAAGCGGATCAAGGATGACATGATTGACGAATACCTCCCAAAAACTTCTCAGGAAGCACAAGCCTAGGAGTAGAAAGGAGGAAGTCAGATGGCACGATTAAATGTCAAACCCACCCGGATGGAGTTAAACACCCTCAAAGAGCGTCTGAAAACAGCAACCAGAGGGCATAAACTTCTCAAGGACAAACGAGATGAGCTCATGCGACGCTTCATCGAATCGGTCCGTGAAAATGACCGCCTCCGTCAGAAGATTGAAGCTGCTCTCATTGGCAATATGCAAGAGTTTGTCCTGGCCAAATGTCTGGAAACGACCTCATGGTCCAGGAAATCTTTGCAGTTCCGACGCGGGAAGTCAGCCTGCATATAGAGACGGAGAACATCATGAGTGTGCGTGTGCCCAAGATGCATGCCCATATTGACAATCCATATGGAGACGATGAGGGAGACGTGGTCTACAGCTATGTGGCTTCCAATAGCCAGATGGACAATACCATTCAAGAAATGGAAGAACTCCTTCCAGACCTGTTGCGCCTGGCAGAGATTGAAAAAACTTGTCAGCTCATGGCCGATGAAATTGAAAAAACGCGCCGTCGGGTCAATGGATTGGAATATGCGACCATCCCAGATCTCAAGGAAACCATCTACTATATCGAAATGAAACTCGAAGAAGCCGAACGCGCCAACCTGGTCCGAATGATGAAGGTCAAATAAGATACAAAGCCGTTAAGCAACTCAAAGGAAAATAGGGAGCAGGACAGAAGCACTGTTGTATAGAATGCTTCGTTGTCCTGCCCCCACAAGGCTGATTAGGATTTTTCCGAGCTCTTAAAGCGAGAGAAAAATCCAATCAGCTACTGTGCCTTTGAAGTTAGTACTATTACAGTTTGCGTTTTACACACAGAATTTAGGGCGTGTTCAATTAATAAGACACAAAGCCGTTAAAACAGCACCTCAAGTGATGTCTACAGGACACGAACTTGGGGTGTTTTTTAGCCTCTATTCAACTGAAAAATCTTCTAAAATCCCTTCGTTCAGGACTCTCAAAGGCTTCTGATACAATGAATTTGTTTGATTATCCAAATAGTACTAACTGTCGTTAATTATTAAGAGATTGTAACAAGAAAGGACTAATGTTACAAATTAGGGTCAGTTAGATTAAAAGAAAAGAAGAGCCATTTTAAAGACAAAAAATGTGGTAGAATATTAAATGTATCTGTCTGGAGATAAATCTCCGATAATAAGAAAACGAGGAAAGAACGTATGAAGAAAGTAAATAAAAAGGCTTTGATCGCTTCTACTGTTGCTATGGCGGTTTTGCCATTTACAACTGGTAAAGCAGAATCAAATGGGGACTGGGTTGCCCGTTCTGTAGATGAAATTCGTGCAGATATTTCAACTTCAGAAAACAAACAAACCTACACAATCAAGTATGGAGATACCCTAAGCACGATTGCGGAAGCTTTGAATGTTGACGTAACTGTTTTGGCAAACTTGAACCAAATTAGCAACATTGATTTGATTTTCCCAGGAACTGTCTTGACAACAACTGTCAATGATCAGAACCAAGTGACAGGTGTAGAAATCCAAACTCCTACAGCAGGCAATGCTGATGCAACTGTGACAACTTCTGCTGATTTGACAAACAACCAAATCAAAGTAGACAACCAAACTGTTGCAGTGGGTGATTTGACAAAACCAGTAGCAGATGAAAGCAACCAAGCTGTAGAACTCCCTCAAGCACCTGCAGTTGTAGCAGCAGTGGCAGAGCAAGTATCAGAAAGCTTGTCAACTCCAGAAGCGCCAGCTGAAACACCTGCACCAGCAGCTCCAGTAGCAGAGGAAGCCCCAGCACCAGTTGTTGAAGAAGCACCTGCGCAACCTGCTGCAGCGCCAGCTGAAGTAGCGGCTCCTGTAGAAGCACCAGTTGTTGAGGAAGCCCCAGCGACTCCAGTAGCTGAACCAGCTCCAGTCGTAGAAGTTCCAGCAGAACCAGAAGTTACTGCGGTTGCTTCAACACCACAATATGGTGCACCAGCACCAGTTGTTGATACGACAGCTTCAACTCCTTCAACAGCAACTCCAACTTCAAATGAAGGTCTTCGACCTCAAACAATTAAATTCAAAGAACAAGTGATTAATGAACTTGGCTTGACTGATATCGGTGGTTACCGTCCTGGTGACCCAGAAGATCACGGTAAAGGTCTTGCGATAGACGTTATGGTTCCAGAAAGTTCAGCGATTGGTGATCAAGTAGCTCAATATGCAATCGATCACATGCAAGAAAATGGAATTTCTTACATCATCTGGAAACAACGTTTCTATGCTCCAGTAAATAATATTTATGGACCAGCAAACACTTGGAATGAAATGCCAGACCGTGGTAGCGTAACAGAAAATCATTACGACCACGTACACGTATCATTTTACGAATAATTAAGACATAGCAAAGAATCAGGATATTCCTGATTCTTTTTTTGTATAAAAATAGATCCCATTGCTCAATGGGACCTAGCGGATTAAAGGATGATATCAGATTTCAACCTGATAGAGAGCCATACTCATAAACAAAGCAACAACAAGAAGAATAAGAATCCCGGGTGTCCAAGAGTGGAAGATTTGTTGGCTTGAACCAAATAAGATAGGTCCAAGTGCAGCAAAGACGTATCCTCCCGTTTGAGCTAGTCCAGAGAGCTGAGCAGTTTTCTCAGGAGAGCTAGACTTCATGGAGAAGGTAACCATGAGGTAAGGGAATAAGATACTCGTAAAACTTCCGATTAAGATATTCAGGATCAACCAGTAAATGAAGTTGTCTGTCTTTAGTAACAGCATGGCTATTCCAGTAAAACCAGCTAAAACAGTCGTTATCAGCATGATGCGACGGTTTCGTTTAGAAAGGCTGGTAGTGAGACTTGGAATGGTCATAGAGAAAGGAAGACTCATCAGGGTGAATACAGATGCTAAAATTCCTGCATTGGCTTGACTGATGCCGGCTTGGGTTGCCATAGTAGGAAGCCAGGTCATCGTGGTATAGAATAAGAGAGACTGGAGACCACAGAAAAGCATGATGGCCCAAACCTTGCCATTCTTATACCAACTAGTCTTATTTTCATTAGAAGAAGAGCTTTTTTTCAAATAATGATTATGACGAGCATTAGGGAGCCAGATCACAAGTGCAAGCGTACAGACAACGGTTAGCACCCAAACCAGACCTTGCCAAGAGGTGGCTTGAGTAATAGGGACAGCGACAGAAGAAGCTACCGCAGTAGACAAGCCCATTGCAGTGATATAAAGGGTTGTTAAGAAGCCAAGACGTTTTGGTTCATTAGCTTGGATCAAGCTTGGTAGAAGGACATTGATAAAGGCAATAGCAGCACCAATCAAAAGAGTTCCCACATAGAGGAGAGGCAGATTGATGGTGCGTAGAGCAGATCCAATCGTCATCAGGATCAAGACTCCGAGAAAGAGTCGCTCAATCCCAAAGCGTCTCGCCCAGCTAGTAGCAAAAGGAGAGAAAATAGCGAATGTTAGGAGGGGTAGACTCGTCAAGAGGCCAAGAGAACTCACCTCGACACCAAAGCTAGCAGCAATATCTGATAAGACAGTGGAGAGGGTCGTAAATGGGGCCCGCAAGACCACTCCTAGTAAAAGGATCCCTGGAATGAGAAAACGTGAATGGGTTTGTTTCATAATGTGCCTCCTTGTTAAAATGAACAGTATCCGTATCATTATAGCACAAGAACTTGGAGGAGGCAAAAGGAATTATCGAGGGACAAAGCCCGTAAAATAGCTATTTCGCCTACAAATATAGGAAATAATAGAAAGATAGAGCTGAAAAAAATTTTTGAAGGTTTTAAAACTTTCTTCACACATCCTTTTTATAGGAGTCTAGTTATCTCCGCTCAAACTGCGTCAACGTACCTAAACTCGCTGATGCTCGTAAAAAAATAAGGAACGTAGTTCTCACTAGCGTTCGAACTGCATCAATGTACCTAAGCTCACTAACGTTCGCCAAGGTACATAGAAAAAAGCCACCTGATTTGGTGGCCTTTATGGGAGATTATTATGAAAAAGTTTAGGATTTTCTATCAAACAAAGTTAGGAGGTCTTCATTTGATGGTACTAGTATAAATCGGAAAACTTAAAGAAAACTTAAGATAAGTTCCTGTAATTTTAAATCAGTCTTAAGACGGATAGTTTGATTTTTAGCTGTCATTCGATCTCATTCTAGGTGAACTTGCATTATTGTCAGAATTGTGAGAAAATAGTCTTCATCAAAGGAGGGAAAGAATAGCGAGATGAGAGAGGATATCAAGATTAACGACCGTGCCTTGGCACTGGAGAAACAATTGATTGAGAAGTTAGAGCTTGTGTTTGATACCGATGTTGAATTGGACGTCTACAACCTCGGTTTGATTTATGAGTTGGATCTGGATGAGGAAGGGACTTGCAAAGTAGTCATGACCTTTACCGATACCGCTTGTGACTGTGCGGAAAGTTTGCCTATCGAAATCGTCGCCCGCCTAAAAGAAATTGACGGTATCGAAGACGTCAAAGTAGAAGTAACCTGGTCGCCAGCTTGGAAAATTACACGAATCAGCCGATACGGGCGCATCGCCCTTGGTCTTCCTCCGAGATAAATCAATAAAACTCACTTTACAAATTCGTAAAGTGAGTTTTTTCATATCTTATTGTTTACCAGACTGTTCCATATTCCAGAAGTCGGTCACGGCACCGCGTGAAGCAGAGGATACCGTGTGGGCATACTTACCGAGAACACCACGGCTATACAGTGGTGGCAAGGTTGTTTCAGCCTTCCGTTTGGCCAACTCTTCGTCTGAGACGTGCATGGTGATTTCTTTGGTATCTTGGTCAACTGTTACCAGATCCCCTGTGTGGAGGTAGGCGATTGGACCGCCGACCTGAGCTTCAGGCGCGATGTGTCCAACAACGAGACCATACGTACCACCAGAGAAGCGTCCGTCTGTCAAGAGGGCCACCTTGTCTCCTTGGCCTTTACCAACGATCATGGATGACAAGGACAGCATTTCCGGCATACCAGGACCACCCTTAGGTCCTACGAAACGAACAACAACAACGTCGCCATCCACGATTTCATCCGAAAGAACCGCTTCAATGGCTGCTTCTTCTGAGTCAAAGACCTTAGCAGGACCAGTGATGTTACGAACTTTCACACCTGATACTTTGGCAACCGCCCCTTCTGGAGCCAAGTTCCCTTTCAAGATGATCAATGGACCATCCGCACGTTTTGGATTTTCAAGTGGCATGATGACTTTTTGACCTGGTGTCAAATCAGCAAAGGCTTCCAAGTTCTCAGATACTGTTTTACCAGTACATGTGATGCGATCCCCATGAAGGAAACCATTCTTAAGAAGGTATTTCATGACGGCTGGCACACCACCGACATTGTAAAGGTCTTGGAAGACGTATTGACCAGAAGGTTTCAAGTCAGCCAAGTGAGGCACACGCTCTTGGAAATCATTGAAGTCTTCAAGTGTCAAATCCACATTGGCCGCATGAGCGATCGCAAGCAAGTGAAGGGTCGCATTTGTTGAACCACCAAGGGCCATTGTGACTGTAATCGCATCTTCAAAGGCTTCACGGGTCAAGATGTCAGATGGCTTCAGTCCCATTTCAAGCATTTTGACAACTGCACGGCCTGCTTCTTCGATATCGGCTTTTTATCAGCTGATTCAGCAGGGTGAGAAGAGGAACCTGGCAAGCTCAACCCAAGGACTTCGATCGCTGTCGCCATGGTGTTGGCCGTATACATACCACCACAGCCACCAGGGCCAGGGCAGGCATTACATTCCAGTTGCTTCACTTCTTCAGCAGTCATGTCACCATGGTTCCATTTCCCGATCCCTTCGAAAACAGAAACCAAGTCGATATCCTTGCCGTTCAGATTACCAGGGGCAATGGTCCCACCATAAGCAAAGATCGCTGGGATATCCATATTGGCAATGGCGATCATCGAACCAGGCATGTTCTTATCACAGCCCCCGATCGCTACAAAGGCATCCACGTTGTGACCGCCCATAGCCGCTTCGATAGAGTCTGCTATGATATCACGAGAAGTCAAGGAGAAGCGCATCCCAGGCGTTCCCATAGCAATCCCATCCGCAACCGTAATGGTTCCGAATTGAACCGGCCAAGCTCCCGCATCTTTTACACCTTCTTTGGCCAATTTTCCAAAATCATGAAGGTGCATGTTACAAGGCGTGTTTTCTGCCCAAGTAGAGATTACCCCTACGATTGGTTTTTCAAAGTTTTCATCAGTCATCCCAGTTGCCCGAAGCATAGCCCGGTTAGGAGATTTAACCATGCTATCGTAGACGCTACTGCGATGGCGAGTATCTAATTCTGTCATCTGATTCCCTCTCACGTATTTTTTTATTATTATAGCACAATTTACAGTCCAACGATAGAAGAAAATTCTTGAATTTTCAGACAATTTAGCTCAATCGCTTGCTTGCTAAAATAATTTACAGTTATATCTTGACTTTTGCGAACAAAGTGATATCATTTAGATATCATAAAGAAAGAAGGGCTCGTCCCATGGAAGAAAAAATTTTAATCCAAAGAGAAACGGCTTAGCTGTTCTTGTAGGCTTGCTAGTTGGAGATCTTGTTTTAGTTTTTGCCTTTATTAGTGCGATTGCTAGTTTACCAGAAGGTTTCCCGCTTGCAATTGGAGTTATTACCTGTATTTTTCTCTTTATTGCTAGCCTGGTGTGCTATGCGGGGATCAAAATTATTAAACCGCAAGAGGCCTTGGTCTTGACCTTGTTTGGGGACTATATTGGAACCATTCGCGAAGCGGGTATTTACTTTGTCAATCCCTTCTGTGTCGCTGTCAATCCTGCCAATAACACCCGCTTGGGACAAAGTGGTGATGTCACCACCAAGTCCCCCATGTCTGTCAGTAAAACAGCAGAAGGCAACAATATTTCCATAGAGACAGGTAAAAAGAATATTTCTTTAAAAGTGATGACCTTGAACAACTCTCGCCAGAAGATCAATGACTGCTTAGGGAATCCTGTAGAAATTGGTATTGCAGTTACTTGGCGCGTAGTGGATACGGCTAAAGCAGTCTTCAATGTGGATAACTACAAAGAATATCTCTCATTGCAGTGTGATAGTGCCCTTCGTAATATTGTCCGTATCTATCCTTATGATGTAGCTCCTAATGTCGATACGACAGGAGATGGGCAGGCAGATGAGGGTAGTCTCCGAGGCTCCAGTGAAATCGTGGCCAGTCGCATTCGAGAAGAGATTCAAGCGCGTGTTAAAGATGCTGGACTCGAAATACTAGAAGCTCGTATTACCTACTTGGCCTATGCTCCAGAAATCGCAGCTGTGATGCTTCAACGCCAACAAGCGTCTGCCATTATCGATGCGCGGAAGATGATTGTCGATGGAGCAGTTGGGATGGTTGAAATGGCCCTTGAACGCTTGAGCGAAGGAGAGATTGTAGAGCTAGACGAAGAACGGAAGGCTGCCATGGTTTCAAATCTCTTAGTCGTTCTCTGTGGCAATCATGATGCACAACCAATTGTCAACACAGGAAGTCTTTACTAAAGATGGCAGAAGCTAAAAAAAAGCAGATTCCCCTTAGATTGTCAGCCAAGTTATATGCTGCTATCGCATCATGGGCAGAAGATGACTTTCGATCGGTCAATGGGCAGATCGAGTACCTGCTGACAGAATGTGTCAAACAACGAAAAAAGGATGGCAAATACGTTTCGGAAACGATTGATGAGCCATTTGAAATAGACCTTTAAGGAGAACTCCTGTCCCATTTGATGAGGCGGGAGATTTTTTTTAACAATTTTTTGTCAAGTAACTTTACTTTACAAAAAAGTTTTGTTATACTGTTAAAGTTGATGAAAATCAAACCTAATTGAATTTATATCTTAAAAGGAGAAAAACGAAATGGCAGTACCTGCACGTCGCACATCAAAAGCGAAGAAAAACAAACGTCGTACGCACTACAAAGTAACAGCTCCATCTGTAAACTTTGACGAAGCAACTGGAGATTACTCACGTTCTCACCGTGTATCACTTAAAGGATACTACAAAGGACGTAAGATCGCTAAAGCTGCATCAGCTGAATAATAGAAGGGAGATACCATGCGCGTAAATATTACACTTGAACACAAAGAATCTGGTGAACGCTTGTACCTTACTTCTAAAAACAAACGTAACACTCCAGACCGTCTTCAATTGAAGAAATACTCACCAAAACTTCGCAAACACGTTGTGTTTACAGAAGTGAAGTAAGCATTCAATACGGATTAATACAGAAGAAAAACGCTGATTTCAAGCGTTTTTTCTTTTTGCCAAATGCGATATATTGCACTGTATTTCAATTCAAACTCTACCTTTTTCTCTACCTTTTTCATACCTAGTTTAGCTATGTTTTTAATCAATAGTATATAATATAAAAAAGGAGAAACAATCGTGAAAAAGAAAGCTAATATATCTGAAGACAAGATTTATCGTTACACACTGTCTCGAACTTGGGACTCTACAAAACCTACAGTTTTATTTATTGGATTAAACCCTTCAATAGCAGATGAAAATATTGATGATCCTACAATTACTAGATGCATAAATTTTGCAAAAGATTGGGGATATGGAACTTTACTTATGGCTAATTTATTTGCTTTTAGAACTACTTATCCGAAAGAAATATATTTAATTGATGATCCTAATAGATTTAACTATATGGCAACCAACTTCTAAAAGTGCTATTTTCTATTGTCGATAGAGTTTGCCTATATTCCAAAGTAAGCACATCGAGAGGTTTTTCTATTGCTTTATTGACATAAAATTGTACCTCTACTCTATTCCTTATATTTTTCTATCATCTTTTGTGATACAATAGTATCAATTTATTTCTAGGAGGATAAGATATGATTTCTACTATTGGTATTGTGAGCTTGTCTAGTGGCATTATCGGAGAGGACTTTGTCAAACACGAAATGGACTTGGGTGTCCAACGTCTCAAGGACTTGGGACTCAAGCCTATCTTTTTACCTCATTCACTAAAAGGCTTAGACTTTGTAAAAGAACATCCTGAAGCTCGTGCAGAGGATTTGATTCAAGCCTTTTCTGATGATAGTATCGATATGATCCTATGTGCCATCGGTGGAGACGATACCTATCGCTTGCTACCCTACCTCTTTGAAAATGACCAACTACAAAAGGTTATCAAACAAAAGATTTTTCTTGGCTTCTCGGATACAACCATGAACCACCTCATGTTGCATAAGCTAGGGGTCAAGACTTTTTATGGTCAATCATTTTTAGCAGACATTTGTGAGTTAGATAAAGAAATGTTGCCATATAGCCTCCACTACTTCAAAGAATTGATTGAGACTGGAAAAATCTCAGAAATTCGCCCTAGTGACGTTTGGTATGAGGAAAGAACTGACTTCAGTCCCAAGGCTCTGGGAACACCTCGTGTCAGCCATGCAAATACAGGTTTTGACTTGTTACAAGGCAATGCTCAGTTTGAGGGAGAAATCCTCGGCGGTTGCCTCGAATCCCTCTACGATATCTTTGACAATTCTCTACACGCAGATAGCACAGACCTCTGCCAAAAATACAAACTTTTCCCTGACTTGTCAGACTGGGAAGGAAAAATCCTCTTGCTAGAAACAAGCGAAGAAAAGCCTGAACCTGATGATTTCAAAAAAATGTTGCAAACTTTAAAAGAAACTGGGATATTTGAAGTCATCAGTGGACTCTTGGTCGGAAAACCTATGGATGAAACCTTCTATGACGACTATAAGGAGGCACTATTGGATATCATTGATAGCAATATCCCGATTGTCTATAATCTAAACGTTGGCCATGCCACACCAAGAGCCATTGTTCCCTTTGGAGTCCACGCGTATGTAGACGCCACGGAGCAAGTCATTCGCTTTGACTATCACAAAGAAAGCTGAGAGGAATTTCTCAGCTTTTTTCTGTATTCTCAAACAATCAATATCTGATTGTTTTTTCTTTTTTTAACAGTTAGTCTCCTTTTGAATAATAAAAATAACTCATGAATTATATCTTTAACGGAATGAAACTCCCAACAACAATTCCTACAATTCTAGGATATTCATCATATGAAAGAAAGACTTAATTTAAGATTCCTTAAGCCTTGTTATACATAGAAATGTTGATTTTAAAAGATTTAGTCTGCGACATAATTAACAATTTTTAGATGTATTACACTATATTGGACAGTAAATGGACAGTGACAGAGTGTTTGAAGGAGAGAGGAAGAGGCCTAAGGGTCTCTTTTTATGTAATTACTTTCAGTATTCTAAATAATAATAAATCAATTTCAGAAATTTTTTTGAACGTAATATAGTCAGAGTCTATAAAATGAATCTTTCTAAGTTTTTAAAAAAACTAGTTTTTTTGTATATTACATAACTTTTTGTTTGATCATCATTTTATTGAATTATATTTTTGATATAATTAATGAAATAAGATAATAAAAAGGTAGAAAAATATGCAGAAGATAAAAAGAGTACTGCTTTTGAAAAAAATTCCTGAGATTTCAAAAAAATAGAAGAAGTGAAAAATCACCTCTTTCTATATGTTGAGCACAGATTTATATAAGATAGACAACAATAAACTAATAGAGATAATTACTAAAAAAATTTGAAAAATCATCCGGCTACGATTATGACACTAATAGGTACAAAAAAATAATACTCTTTTAAAAAGAAATATAAACCATGGAAAAATTCCCAAAGAGTTGCAACATTTAAAAAAACAAAGTGGATGAGAAAAACTAATTATTATTTAGACTTATATTTTGCAAGATTAGAAAAAAAGGGAAACAGAATTGTTTATTTAGTGCTAGATCTATTCAATTTATTAAATTTGTTTTTTTGCTCCTTTAATAGAAGTGGATAGTGAGGAAGAATTACATTTTTTCTTTGTGACACTCACTGTTTTTCAAAACGGATCAATAGTTATCGAATTATTTGAAGATTTAAGATCATCATTCTATAGATTTGACTTTTTTTATCCAATTACAATGATGAGATGGCAAATATTTCCTGATTTTGAAAAGTGTGATAGAGAGTATTCTTTAAATACTAATCATCAACTTGATGATATATTGAAGTATATAAAAAAAGAGCTCTCATCAATAAATGGGGGATTGAAGTTAACGGAATGTATATTTTGTTTACATTTTGTCACAAATATGGAGCAGATGAATAAAATGGAGTTTTTTAAAGATGATAAATTGTATACTTGGATGGTTAATGCTCCCTACAACAAGAATAATGTATCTTCAAAAATCTAGATCAAAAAAAATTATCTAACAAACTATTATGATTTAACTAATATCAATTACATAAATAAGGGGAGAAATTATATCATATGGTCTAATGATAATTCTAATAATTTTGAAAAAATTTTTTTGAGACAAGCCAGTTTCTTTTTTTATCTTCAGCAATTCCATTCTTTCAGCTAGTTTGTCTAGATGAAACCATTATGGATGGACTGGACAAATTCCAACTTTCAAATGATAAACAACTAATAAAAATTTAACGAGTGGGTTCACGGTTATAAACGATCTTTTCTATATATCTATCGAATAAATCATATTGCTATTTTTTTGATTTATTTAATCATTTAAAAAGAAAGTTCTTATTTCAAGCATGATGAATATATAGAAAAAAATTAAGCAGGAGGAATACGATTTGTTAAAGGATAGAAATCAATTTAATGAGTTGCAGAAGAATAGAGTTATGGAAATTATACTTTTCTTCGTTAGTTTGGTCTCTGTTTTTACAAGTTGTAGATATATTTACTAAAAAGTAAAAAAATATTATTGATAAGTGCTCTACTTACTATAATTTTTGTCGGTTAGTATGCTTATTTACAGAAACCGTAAATGATATTTAAAAATTTGATAAAATAAATGTAAATGGCATCCGAACAGTTGATTTGTATAACTGTTCAGATGCTTTTCAATTTCTATCAATATTTTTTTTCGAATATGACATATTGTACTTGATTATGAATTCTGCCTTATTTTTTTAAAAAAATGATTTGGTATTAATTTTTAATTAGAGTAATATTAAAAAAATAATTATTTCTTTATGAAGATTGTTACTTTATCCGTATTTTTCTGATATAAGATTAATGCTATATTACTTAAATAATGTACTCCAAATATAATTACAAATAGGTATAGAGGAGAAAAAAAGTTGGATTTCTAAATAATTAAAGCTATATAAAACTGTGACGATTAAAAATAAGTTAAGATCAATTACAGATTCAACATAGTGACCTTTTAACGTAGGCTTAATCTTTTTATGACGTAAATTAAAGTACAAATTTAAGAAATCGGGAAGTTTTTTTAAAAATGTTGGTACAAAAATTGGTAAAGATAGTTTTATTATTTCAAATGTATTATCATAGCTTGAAACCACTAACAAAGTGATCAAACAAGAATTTAGATTTAGAAACTTTTCAAACTTTAAGAAGCGCGATTTCATGTCCCCGACATCAAAAAAGAAAGGACAAACATATCCTTCCTCGTTGTTAAAATTTTCGTCCCCCACTACAGTTAACAAACATATTAAGATTAGTAGTGAGGAAGTTTCCGACTGGAGAGAGTACTCACTACTTTATCTTATCATGAAAATAATTCAATTTTTTCTTAGTTCAATGACTTGATCATATCGACTTTCATTATCAATATGGTGAGCGATTTCTAACACCATCATCGGTAGTGAGAAAATCAAGTCTCGAACCATCTGGCTATTTTCTACGTCAAGAGCTGCAGTTACCTCATCTGCTAATAAAATATCCTTTTTACGAAGAAGGAAGCGGGCTAGTTCAATCCGGACCCGTTGTCCGCCTGAAATATTTTCTCCGTTATTAGTGATTACAAAATCAAGTCCATCAGTTAGTTCATGGTCGAGTTTGACCTGTCTCAAAACAGTCTCCAATTCTTGATCTGAAAAATCTTGTCCCAAACTAAGATTGTAGCGAACAGTATCATTAAAGAGGAAAGGATGCTGACTGATGATACCTACCTGACGAATAAAATAACTTGTTTTTGCTCCATCCCTTGTCCGACAAGTAATCATCCCATCATCCGCCTTTTCTTCCCCTGTGATCATTCGAAAGAGGGTTGATTTCCCACAACCACTTGGCCCTTTGATGAGGACTTTTTCGCCTTGTTGAATGGCTAGATTAAGATCGCGTATAATCTCTCTACCGTTATAAGATTTACTTAAATGAGAAATTTCTAGTTCTTCTACTTGTGAGATCGAATGATTGTCCGATTCACTATCATCTGCTCGATTTAAAATTCCGAAAATCTTTTCTGCCGTTGTTTTGGCTCCTTGTACTTCAACCACATCATACATGATATTTTGTATAGGACCTACCAGTTGACCAGCGGCAATATACATTGCAACCAGGCTAGCCACTGAAACATGATGACCATGCATGGCAAGGAAGAACCCCAATACCAAGGGGAGTACTTGGCTAAGAAAGACCATGAAACCATTACAAAAGAAAACAATATTATGGGTAAAAACAAACTTTTGAATGGCTCGTTGATAACGAAGATTGATATTCCAGACGCGCTGAGAATTTTCAGGCAAGGCTTGATTCATCCGCAAGGTTTGAGCCCCTCGAATACTATCAGAGATTTGGTTATGAACGGCTGTTCTTCCCTGAGACATTTCATCCCCTGAATTCTTTAGCTTATTATTCATTAAGAATTGTGGAATGGGACGTAAGATCGTGAAGAAAACAAAGATAGAACCCAATAAAACATTTTGGGCAATGATATAGATCGCCGTAATCAGCGCTCCAAATCCCCAACATGAAATAGTCATATAGCGTTCAAAAAAGTTATCTCCTAAAAATTCCATATCCTGTGTCAGCATGGTAATCTTTTCATCTTCACTATATTCCCTGTCTTCCATTAACTTATGAAACAATGCCGTTCGGATATTCATGTGAATTTCACGTCGAAAGACATTATTTGCATGATTACAAAATAACATTAGACTATACAAAGCGAAATAGACAGAAAAACCAAAGAGGGCAAATTTCCAAATAGAGGAATAGGTAAGGTTATTTTGATCTATCGATAGTGCTTTGGCAACAACCAAGGGTTGCCCCAAAGCGAGACCCCCATTTGCCAGTGCACCAATAATGGTTAGGTATTTTGTTTTTTTATCAAGATATTTAAAGATATGAATCATAAGTTTCTCCTAGAAAAAATAGAGAGGCTAGCACACCTCTCTGTAATTTAGAAACATTATTTACAATAATTGCAAATTCTGCTCAAGATAACTATAATAATCTCTTGCTATCTCTTTATTATGAGAGATCACTTCTTCCAATTCTTTTGTTATAAAAAAAGAATGATTATTTTTAGTATTAAAATAGACCGTACCTGAATCAAGTTTATGACTTAATACATATCGTGATAATTGCATATTATCACCTCTATTTCTTTGTGAATTATTTTACATATTCATTATACATCTAAGAACAAGTCTTTGTCAACGAATATTCAAAAGATTGAAAAAGTTTAAACTTTTTAATGATATTCTGAGTTTTTCCCCGTAAGTATTCATCTCATCCATCACAATAAAAGGTTACTGTTGGAAACATATAGGAGATTAGAAACTATGGTATACTAGTGATAATAAATAGTTATCGGTAGGAGAATGTCATGAAGTTTATCAATCGTAAAGAAGAGCTTCGTAATTTACAAAAAGATTACACTAATAATTTGAATCGTGGATTGAATCAAGTTTATATCATTAAAAGCTGATTCAGGCGTAGGGAAATCCGAATTTATTAAAGAAATATCTAAGAAACTAAACTTATCTTTTATAGAAGTTCTTCCATTAGATGATAGCAATGATTTTTTTCAACATTTAAAAAGATTTGTTATAGAATTGGATAAAATCAGTAGCGAGTATGGTTATGATGATTTTAAAGAATTTTACACCAAAAAAATGACTAGTGATAAAGCTATTAAAATATTGCTGAAAATTTCAGCAATATTTGGTAAAGCATTTATTGGAACATTTTTTTAAAAGATAATAATATTGGACTAGAAGTTTCAGAGATTGACTTACCTTCATTGATAGAAGAACCTACTCAATATGAGACATTTGTGCTAAAAGCTCAAGTGGAAAATCTCTTTGAATATGCTAATTATGTTCTAAAACAGAGAAAATTATCTATTTTGTATCCACAAGCCTCTCAGATTGATCGTTCTTCTTTGGATTTATTTAATAAATTAATAGTTACTTCTCAACAATGCCTGTTTATTTTTGAGTGTGACGATAACAGAGTGGAGCAGTATTTGAAAAATAGTAGTAAATTTTTTCTTAAAACCTATCACTTAAATCGACTTTCTAATGAACATATTCTTCATTACATCCAACAATTAACTGAAGAGTTAGAATTGCATTATGAGCAAATAGATTTTACAATTTTACATGACAGTGTTGAAAAAGGAGATTTAGCAGAAATCTCCACAATTTTAAAGGATTTTGATAATAGAGTACGGTTGGATCGGACAGTAAAATTACAGACGATTAAACAAATTGTTGAAGAATTATCAGACAAACAAACAGCCCTTTTAATCTTACTTTCCTTAACAAAGAATAGGTTAGCTCAAGTTGATTTGATGGAAATTTTATCCCAACTATACGGGGAGTTTGATTCGGAAAATATTGATTTTCTAGTAAATAAAGATTTACTAGAACAAAATCACTCTTCCTTATCAATCCCTAATTATATAGATATGGTTGTTAGCCCTACAACATTTTCCCCTAAGTTAAGACTAGCTCTAAGTTCTCTTTTAGTTAAATATATTAACCAAAAGTTATACGAAACTAATAATGCTGAATATCTTGATATTTTAGTTGACCATTATTTACTTCACCGCCAATTTTTACAACTCAAATCTATTTTCCCTAAAATTCGAGAGAGATTGATAAGAATTGATTCACAAGAAGGGCGTGTAGCCTATTTTGAAAAATTCAATCTGATACAGCATTATGTAAAAACAATTGATGAAGATTTTATACTGACACTTGTAAAAATTGCCTATGATGCTAATTTGTATCAACAATCCCTTTCCTTCATTAATTTTATCTCTCACAATACTGATAAGGTTGTTTTTGGCAAAGCATTATTATTAAATCGATGTGAAAAATTTGATGCTTCTATCAACTATATTGAAAAAAATATAGTTAAGCTAGATAAAAACTCATCACAATACTTCCAGCTTTCTTTAGTTTTAATAATGAACTTAGTACAACTTGAAAGACGAGAAGAAGCGAAACGTATTTTTGAGGAATTAAGTACGCAAGACACTCATCCGCTATATCCCTACTTAATCAGATTATCTAATGTTTTTTATAGCCAATTTTCTGAACGTATAAAAATTGTTCAGTCAATTACTGAGAGAATTTTTAAGGAACAAGATTCTGAATTTTCAGGACTTCATGCTATCTATCTAGCTTACTTATATGCTGTAGACAGAGATGTTTCTCGTGCCGAACAATCTTTAATAACTGCTCGAGACTATTTCGGTGAATCTCTTGTATATAATCATATGATTCTTCATAACGAGGCTACAATAAAATTTTATAGTGGAGATATTGATGAAGCAATACCAGAGTTACTTAATAGCGCAAAAGTCACTGCATATGATGAATATGACCGATTTGCTATTTACAATAATTTAATTGTTTATTATCTCTTGAAGGATAGAGTAGGTAGTCTTGAATGTCAGTCAATTGTTGTTGAATTGGAGGAACTCATCCCAAAGACATCTTTTAAGCGTTTTTTGGATAAGATTTACTACAATCTCTATCATTATTATCAAAAAATGTATAACCTCGAAAAAATGGAAGAATACAAAAATAAAATAGAGGAAGATATTATTAAGAATGATTACGAAATGAAGTTAATGTATGAAACTTCGTGGAAACTACCCTTAATTTAAATGATGAGTAAAGAGTGTTTTTATCATTTCATCGTACGTAAAGCCATTTATATTGAATGTTTTAGGTACAATAGATTTTGTATACAACCCAGGGTTGGCATTGATCTCTATTAGATAAAATTCTTCATTTTTTATTCGACCATCTACTCGTATCAATTTATTTGGAGACAAGTTCTTATAAAGTTGCTTTAAGTTGATAATATCTTTATCACTTAAATAGCAACTTTTTTCGATTTCTATACCGATTTTTTGTTTAATTTCTGAAGTATAAGCCTGATACTTGAATTCATTAGATTCTGGAAAAATAAGTTCAACTTCTTCAAAAAATAACTCTCCTTCATTTTCCAGAATAGTAATTGCTACTTCTCTTCCTTCGATGTATTCTTCTACTAAAATACCATCAAAGTCCTTCATTAATTGCTTGAGTGCTATATCTGCCTGTTCCATATTTTCAACAATAGAGTTTTGAGTAATTCCTATTGATTCTGATTCATAGTTTGGTTTAATAATAATTGGATATTCAAAGTTCGCTAGAATGTCTTTATTGTATGAATGAGCAAATACTAACAAACTTTTTTTGGGACTTTTTATACCAAAAATTTTCTGCAAATTTCTCTGTCATAAATTTATCTTGACATAAAAACTTGTACGTATGGGTCTGGGTTGAAATATTTAATTTTATAATTTTTCACAAAAATGCTGGGACACTCATGTTTCTAATTCGACTGTTATAGCCAAAATCAAAATTTAACACAAAATCGTCTAGGTGATTAAAAACACTTCTTTTGAATCTCTCAAAATTATCGTAAAATATGATTTCATCAATAAATTTAGAAAAAAACTTTTATGGAGAATATCTCTCAATTCATTGCGAGTGTATTCTCTATTTTCGATAATTTTTTTGTTTGAATGGATGAATCTGAGTTGACATTTAAAAATTATTATTAATCTCATAATTTCTCCTACCGATAACTATTTATTATCACTATACAAAATGCTTAAATAAGTTTAAAAATAACATGATTATTACTAAAGGAGATATTCGTGGATTCTAAACTTATTTCTAATTACTAAGTTACTGCGAAACGCATAAGCGTTTAAGCACACATACAATTCGAGCTTACAAAAAAACGATCTTTTACAATTTTACAATTCAAACTACAATAATGTTGAATCATATATTGAATTTTTTTAACAAAAATCAAATATAAAAATCAAACACTCTACGACGAAAAAAATCGCAAGTTTGAAGGTTTTTTTATAACTATTTAAAAATTTCAAGATATAATTGATGAAAAATCCTTTTAATCAACTACGATTTCAATTTCGGAAGGAAAAAAATATTACCTAAAACCATTCCTTATGATATTTTTAAAAAGTGTCTACTCATATTCAGAACAGAAAGTTATCTATTCAAAAATCTAAATATCAAAAAAACAAAAAAAGCTGAAAGAAATTTACTAATCATTTCCTTATTACTTTCAACTGGCATTCGGATTTCTGAACTTTGTCATATTCATCTTAAAGATATTAATTTTTCAAATAGAACACTTCATATTATCGGAAAAGGAAAAAAAGAACGTATCCTCTTTTTAGGAGACCAAACAACCTTTAGTTTATTGAAAACATATATAAATAAATACTGCGTCCGACCTAATGACTATTTATTTACTGGTCAAAATCCTCTTAAAGCACTTTCAGAACAAAGTGTACGTCTAATTTTAAAGAAGCTGGTTAAGAAAAACAACTTATCTATAACTATCACGCCACATATGTTTAGACACAGCTTTGCTACAATGCTACTGGATAAAGATGTAGATATTCGTTATATACAGCAAATACTTGGACATAGCTCTATTTCTGTAACTCAGATCTATACTCATGTATCTCAATCAAAACAAAAAGAAATACTCACTCTGTGTAATCCCATATCTTCCATTCGTTCTCGACCACAAAAGTAAAATAACTATAGCTAAATCAAAGCAGTTTGATGATTCCCCTCTAGAAATTTTTACTCTACTAATTTTAAAAGAACAAGTATCTAATTTCATTATTATCAACAAAAGGTAGTTCTATATTTTTGAACTACCTTTTACATATTCTAAATTGTCAAATTAAGTTAAACTTTTCATGTAACTCAGAAAAACATATATGGGATTTGAGAGTTCAAGTAATTCCTAAAAGTCTTTGAAATTATAAACGCATAATATCAGGTATTCAAAAAACTGATATTATGCGTTTTATTTTAGTCTAAATTAGGGAAATTATTTCCAGATAAAGTTTGGCAAGCCCCTTATCTGTTAAAGGTACATCTCCCCATCGAAATGAGCGAGCTACTCTTATTAAACGATCAAAAGAGTTAGGTTTACCTAATTATGGTTTTCACATATTCCGCCATACTCATGCGTCTTTAATGCTCAACGCTGGAGCAAATTGGAAAGAACTGCAAGAACGTATGGGACACAGATCTATTTCAACCACAATGGATATCTATGCGGAATTAGATCCTAACCGAAAGAATGAAGCAGTCGATATTTTAATAGGACGACTTGCACAAATTAAAAAAAACTAATTAGAGACTATTATATTTAGCTATAATAAATCACTTTACAATTAATGTAAATTTTATATTACTACTATAAATTTTAGGTATACAAAGATCTATAGATACTTTATTGGTAAGATTAATTTTATAACATTACTACAGTTAAAAAAATCCTACATTATAGTTTCAATTGTAAAAAAACTCATTATTGATACAGGAATGTTCTCAGAGATTTTTCAACTACTTTTGTACAATGTAAGTCAAATACAAAATTACCTACTTAATAATAGTTTAGAATTTTTTCAAAAAAGGCCTTAATGGTTGAATTATATAATCTTTAACAGTATAATCAAGGTAGTAGCTTTATCAGGAGGTTCTATGCTACAATATAGCGGGTGGCACGGCACCACCAATAAAAGGAAAAATAAGATCCTATCTGCTGGTTTTTCTTATAAAAAATATGAACCTGGTATTAATAAACAGAGACATCCGAACGACTTGGGTAATGGTGTTTACTTTTTTCTGCCTTTTAATAACGATACTGGTAAAACTATTGCTTCTGCTTATGTAGCAAAGTATAAATCATTTGAACTAAGCAAACCTGGGGTTACGCCCGAATTAGTTAACGCCGAAATCACTATAAAATCTATAGACAATATTTTTATTTTAGATGACCCAACAAACCAAAGTCTATTAGATGAATATCGACAAAAGGCATATATTGAAATTGAACGTGAGATTGCAAGTATTTCAGATAGCGGAGCCAAAAATAGAGCTACTCTTCTTAATCAAAATCAAGGGTTAATTATTGAACTGCTACTTGATTTAGCGTCTCAGTATGGAAAGAATTTTAAAGCCGTACAGTCCAAAACATATACTGATATTTCATTTTTACCAGTGATTAACGGCAAGAATGGAGAAGAAATTTGTATCCGTGATTTAAATTGTATTACAAACATTTTATAAATAAGGAGGCTTTTTATGAGTTTATTATCAAACTTTTTAGGAACTGAAGAATTTTCTTTGATGGATTCTCCAATGTTTCAAGAATTAGTTGAAAAATATTAAGGCCAACAAAAATCTATTCAGTAAACAATGAATTTGATTATTATTTGAATATGTCAGGAAGTCCTAAAAAAATATAAAGATGAAATACATTTTACCTCTCAATTAGATAATCAAAATGATTTTTTTATGATTTGAATTCTATAAATAAAGTAGATGCAATGTCTAAATATATTATAAAAAAACAAGAAATCATGTTTTTCATATTTCCCAATAGATTCTGAAAAACTTAATTACAACAAAAAGAAAGTAGTGAGGTGGCAGCTTAATGTCCTCTTTACAATTTAAAGATTATTTTTTTAAATGAAGTATCATATCGAAGAAATCCTAGTTTTGATCAAACAAATAGTACTATTAATTTAAAACCTGAATTATCTGCACAAATTTTAATAAGAAAGTCTGAAAATCTTGCTTACGTTAACTTAATAACAAAGCAAGGAAATATACATTCAGATGATTCTGCTTTTGAGCTTATTGTAGATATTGTTGGAGAATTTTCGTTTATATACGACAAAACAGAATTTGATATTAGTTTTGAAACTTTTCTTAAAGAGAATGGTTTAGCAATTCTTTGGTCCTATATTCGGCCTATTGTATCTGACATGATCACTCGTGGTAATGAGTTCCCAAACTTCTTATTACCTGTCATTAACATTAAAAAAATGCTTGAAGAAAAAGATTCAATCAAGTTAACATACGAATAAAAATAGTGTAATGTTTTTCAAAGATCCAATGACGTGCTTTTTCTACTTTAATGTACATTTAGAAGGTCTTTAGGAAAATATAAATAAATAAGTAAAATTTGTGATGAAAATAAATACACCCAAAGAGTTCTGTATTATAGTGATGCAAGTTAAAACTCTACCTTTTTCACTACCTTTTTTTGAAATAAAAAAATAATGATTCGGATATTTAAAAGAAGAGGAACTTTAGTGTGAAGTTCCTCTTTTTGTTATTTGTTCTTTTTACTTATAAATTGTAATACCTGTTTTTGAACACCTCGTATTTGAATGAATTTCAATATATGCTTAATATCAATGTTTCCACATGTTTTTTTAAGAAAGAAATATTTCATCTAATTTGAATAACTTTCAATTGAATGGTGTGAATTTTACCCTAAAAATAAACGAATTGAGCTAGATTTCACCAAAAAGTTCACACCATTTGAATTGTTACTGTTTTGTACTTTTTATAGATTTAGAATTCTTTGTTTTCAAATAGTTTAGTGTCAATGTAAAAAAATTACTATTGAATAAATAACAGTTAAAAGTAGTTGAATGGTGTAGCTAATTATCGAAATATTTCTTTCTTAAGAACTGGTTTGGAAAGTATGGGTTTCAGTTGAACTAAAAACAGCGTAGCATCAGCATCAAGCACTCACAGAATGCTATCTATTTTTTCAAAAAACTGAATGAGTTTGATATAGATATTTTTTTGTTTTTTTGTTAAGTATAGTCTTTTCAGATAATGACTGTAAATATCTTTCAGATAGCTCAATTTTTGTAAGATTTTTAAAAGGATATACGATAATTTCTTTGTATAGGAAAGTAAGGCGAATCATTAATAAGAATTGGAAAGTCAAATAACCGACCTATTTAATAATAGGCCGGTTATATTTATTTATATCAGTTTATTACTTGTTTTGAATCGCTTCCTTTACTTGGGCAATAGTGACAGGTTGAGAGTCTTTATAAATGACTTTTTCCCCTTTAGTATCAAGAATTTCTCCGACTAGAGGTTCGCTACTATCTGCAGATTTAACAGAAAACCCGCCACCCATGTTTTCAGGATAGGCAATGATAGTATCCTGATCTGAAAACTGATTTAATGTTTCCAAGAGAGTGGAATCTTTAGAAGCTTGTTTTACCATTATCTCAAGAGTTGGTGGTTTCGCTTGAATATCCTCACCTTTATCATTTGCAAATATAATGTTACTTCCGATAAGGACAGAAGAAATTAGAGTAATGATAAAAGCACATGTAGTGAATTTCTTGAGCATGTTGAGTCTCCTTAATAAACCTAGCCTTTCGTAGTTATTAGTGTAGTGTAAAATGCGAAAAGATATATCGTTTAGTTCTAACACATTAAACCAGAGAAATATAGTTTCCTAATTTTTTCCTTTCTATCTCTGTTTAAGCGGTAGTCCTTCCAATATTATTGTACGTTCTTTTTTTTGAAATGCAAGAAAAGAGAATTCTCAATTTGAAAAATTAAGCTTGACAAAAAAGCATCCCGTATTAGACGAAATGCTTTCAATAAGTGTAAATAAGTTTTAACGTTTACTAAATTGTGACGCTTTACGGGCTTTTTTCAAGCCTGGTTTTAAACCAATGAATTTCAATACATACTAATAGGTAGAAACCACAGGCATCTAGGCCCTTTATTTTACCCAAAATTTCAAAAAGTTTGAGATTCTTTGATGAAAAGAGGGGAATTTCTACTGTGGTTTACTCTAAATGGCTTTACTCCACACTTATTCTATTGATTAACGACTCATTTAAGGAAGGGTCTCCTAATTTTTTCAAAAAAAGTAATTTTGACAGATATAGATAAATTCAAGATTTTTATGACCGTTAGATAGAAAAATTAACAGGTTACTTTATTATTTGTACCTAAAGCTTGTCCAAAAAAATCATATTTCTGAAACTGATGTAATTTAAAGTCAGTACTTATTCTTGCAATATTTCTTAGTGATATATGGGGAAAAAAACTATATAAAATTACAAACTAGTGAATATTAGAAATTAATATTTCAAAAACTTATCTCTACTTATACTCCAACATATTATATCAGCCTTTCAGAAACTATAATTATTTAACTAATTTAAAATTCCCTTTCTATATACTTTGAACCTTTAAATGTATATAAAATTGCCACAAAAAAACTAATGACATATATATTACTGCAATATAACTATACGGTAAGTAAATCACTAAGGTAGAAAACAGTAACCTTGATACAATATCTCCTATTTGGAAATATGTCACCATCCCTCCAAATATTGTAGCTAACTTCGTTTCATCAATATTATTAAATATGATAGTCCCCAGTTTAGGATTTAATGCACTAACTAATACACTTGAAAGAAATGATGATAATATAATTAAATAAATATTTTGAAAGTAAAAAGCAACAAATGAAAGAAAAACAGTGGTCAAATTCATTTTTAACAAGGTGCCTATGGAAAGGTTTTTAAATTTTTTACTAATCAGAATTAAAGTACCCCCTAGTATTCCTCCTGAAACAGTGCTAATGCCCAAAAGTGAGATCGTAGTCGCAGAATTAATAATTGTCAAATTAGAACCTTTAGAAAGATTAACAACAACTAATGGCGTGAGAATTGCCAAACTCCCATTAAGAATTGGTATAACAAGTAAAGCAGCCTTCATGTTACCGATACTAAATAGATGATTAATTGAGAGCTTTAAATTTGAAACAACCTCAGAAAACGAAGATTTAAAATCAAATTTTGATATCTTACTGGTCGAGTTCATCTCCTCATAATAATCATTAATCTGATTTTTGATAACTAACATAATTAACAGGCTAATAGCAAAAGTTAGAGAATTTATAAAAGCTAAGTGAGAAAAACTTAGAATAGTGATTAAAAACGCCCCAAATGATTGATTTACAATATTCATCGTAGAAACAACTGTCTGCCTAAACGCCATAGTTTCTTCTCTTTCTGACTTTTTCACTATTCGATTAGAAATTGGATAGAAAAGACCATTTTCAAATTGTCCCAATGTATCTGCAACAAGGTTAACTATACTAGCAAATATGACTACTATAATAGATGGCTTAAAATTCATAACCACAGCAACCAATAAATATAGAACCACCCGTAGCCATAACGTTTTAATAATCATCTCCACTTTATTAAGCGTTCTATCTGCAATGATACCAAAAAATATTGTAAATAAGATAGGTATAGTCTCAGATATATTTACGATTGAAATGGCTAAATTACTGTCCTTAATCTCCGTAACATAGGTCATGAGAGCTATAAAATATAATGTATCCCCAAAATTTGATATTAAATCTGAAATCAGAACTTTCAGATATAGTTTATTTTTTAAAATTTTTCTCATATGTCTCCATTAGTATATACTTTAAAACTTCACTGCATAAAAAACATTCTATCCAATGGGGAGGAAGCCCCAGTCCTTTGTGCCATTAGAGCTAGAACTATCCCTGAAACACCATTTAGCAATCCAAAATTAATATAATCAATAACTTTATCAAAATTTACACCTCTAAAATATACGTCACGCTCCATAAATATGTTTAGATTTTTTTAGTGCCAGTTTTAAATAGTCAATAGCGTCTTCTTTGATTTGTTTAGATGATTTAGACATAATTAACCTCTTAATAAGTTGTTCTATACTAAGTATTATATCAATTTATGTGATAATTTCTCCAAATTATCCTTGCTATCCTAATATCATTCCTAAGAGAATCAAAGATTTATGACTAAATGGATAGATGATTACGAATATAAGGTTAGGGGATTAGAGAATTTTATCAATATACTTTATAACACAAGAAATCAAAATGTTACCAAATTAGAACGGGAAACAAAATCAGTATAGTTATTTGAAATACCATGGAAAAATTATAAGGCTGATAGTATTAATTTCACTATCAGCCTTACAGGTTATTTAACGTTTCAGAAAAACTATAATGTCAAGATTAATTAAACAGTATCTAATTCTTTCAAATAATTTTCTATCTTCATCAACATTAAAGGATTGTTATAAATCTTACATAACTCTCTTGCTTCTATATAATAATTTTTGACTTGTTCTTTGTCTAGAAATTTGGCTCCAGCATTTCCTACAAGAATAAGTAGGGGAGCCAGTTGGTAGCTTGTCTGTCTTTGTTTACAGAGTTCAATCGTCTCAAGAGCTTCTTGGATGGCTTCGTTATATTTTTCCTTTGATACTAAATAGTGAGCATAGTTATGGCGAACTCTAATATAACCAAACAAAAACTCTTGATGATCCAAATTTTTTGTCTGATATAACTCCATTAAATGTGAGTAGTTCTTTTCATAATCTTCTTCACGACCAACAAGGGAGTAGAAATTAGACAGTGTGTTTAATACTTTTAAGTAAATCAGAGTAGTTGAAGATACTTTGGATAATATATTTTCCAATGAAGAAATAGCCTTACACTTACTGTCATATTGATAGAAGTCAATAATAGCTTTAATCCATTCAAGGTAAGTTCGGTCTTCTAGTGTTAGAAAAGTACTTCGTTCAATCTCTATTCTATAAATATATTCCAAATCTTCATAATTTCTGTCATCTAATAGTCGAGCAGATAATTGCTTGAAATTAGAGAGGTTAGATTTAATTTCAATTTGTTCATTAAAAAAATAATCTAATGGTACTTCAAGTCGTTGTGAGAGTTTGAACAAAAGGTCTGCGGAGGGAATGAAATGCCCTCTCTCAATTTTACTAATCTGGCTTTGTTCACAAATTCCTTCTGCAAGAGTTTGTTGGGAGAGTCTCAACTCTTTTCTTTTCAATCTGAATTTCTCTGCGAGTGTATTCATTAAAGATAATAAACCTTCCTATTTGCTTAATTTTTATTATAAAAATTTTTTTAGTTCAAAAATAACAAGTTAAAGGAATAAAATATTATTTATGGTAATAAAAATAAAAAAAAGTCCAAGAAACAATAAAAATTGGCTAAATAAAAATATATATGTTAGAATAAAAACAAGGAAACAGAAAGGGTTTTCATTGCGTGAGAAAAAAACGTGGAATTGTAGGTGAGTACGTATGACATACAAAAACATGTTATTAGGTAAAATGAAATACTTAATCCTGTTTTTGATTGCCATCCAGAGTGTCTTACTTGCTCTGGTGGCAATTTTTTTAGCAGGTTTACAGTATCAACAGTCATGGCAGAGTTATAATCATCATTCCGGGACCGTAACAGTTTATCTTCAGAAGTTAACAGAAGAGCAATCACAAGATGTATTTAATTATTTTTTAGAACAGAGTGACTTGTCCATATGGACAAAACGTTCTGAAGGTAATGATACAGGAGAAGGTCTAAATAGGATTTATATAGACATCCTTGGTAGCTCTGCTGGTTTTTCAGATTTTGAAAGTACGGGTAAAATAGTTGTCTCACAACAACAATTTGCAAATTTATTATCTCATAGTGATAATAGTATGACTATTGGACTTGACAAAGGCTCAAATAATATGCTTTACGAGCTTCCAGATTTATTATTTAGCACACCTGTAGTCATTGAACGATTAGATTATACTTTCCAAAACACTAATACGATTAATGGGATATACCATATCAATGGTCTCCACGATGATGTCTCAAGAGATAACTTTCTGTTGCGTCTTTCAAAGATGTCAGGTATTTCTGTTGAGGATTTGACAAAAGAAAGTTTTGGAAGTAGTACTGATCAGGGAATTTGGGGAATAATACTTGCTATCAGCATCTTAGTAAATGCCTTCATTTTACTGATCCTATTCTTAATCTGTGTTCTTCAATCCTTTAAACATTTCGGAACATTGATTCTTTTAGGATGGGATAGAAAAGAATTATGGTCTGCTTTTTTCAAAAATTCTCTACTATTTTCAATCTACATTATTCCAATTATCTCTTTATGTAGTTGGTTGTTGTCAGGCTGGTCTAGTTTTGGTTTATCATCGTTTATTCTAGTTTGCTGGAGTCAGCCTCTCAGTCTTGTTGCTACTATTGATATTCATTATTCCAACAATTATTGTTTATTCGGTTTCTCCATTAGCAGCAATTCATAAACGATTACCAATGAAGCCTTTAATGGTAACCTGCTTGTTATTCTATACCTTGGTGGCTGGTTTGTTAATCGCAGTCAGTTACTCTTTAGATGCTCCAATGAATCAGTTTATTGATAATATGAAAGTATCTAGGGAGTGGAAGAATGTTGAAGATATGTACGTTATATCCAGCTTTGTTGAGGGAGATGATGTAGGTACATATGCAGGAACTACAAATTCCCTTGAGCGTAGTATGTATAACTTTTACCAGCGTATATCTGAGCTTCCAGGTGTCTATATTGCCCAAGGACAATTTCTTAATCAGAAGTCCCTTGATGCAGTCTATGGGACATACCAGCATGTCCCTAAAAAACCATTTTGGTATTTGAAATTCTCCTATAATTACCTGCAAGACCTAGGTATTCCCCTAAGTGATGAAGAGTTGCTAGAGATGAGGAATGGTACTCGACTTTATCTTCTACCTAACACGCTCAATACAGAAGAACTTGAGGTGATGAAGGCGTATTTACAGGAAAGTGTCACTGTAAAACCGGGAGATTTACAAACTAATTTCACAGAAAATCCGAAATTTATGTTCAAGGTTTATCAACCGTCTCGACCAATATTTACTTGGTCAGATTCCATTTCTTATGGTACAACTAGTGAGAATCCAGTTATTTTTGTCTCAACACCAGAGAATTTATACTTCATGGAGTCGGCAAACTTAGTTGTTAGTGGCTATAATGGTCTTTTGAAGATTCGTGATAGGGAAACGATGGAACAGGTAGTGTCCGTTTTAGAAACAGAATTTCCAGATTTAACGGATAATCGGTTGAGTTTTACAACTGTCAAGAACTTTATCAATGGTCTTCAAAAAGATCTGAGTTATACATTTTATCTTTTCGGCACGATCATAGCGATTATCATAATTACGATGATGGCTATTTTCTGGAGTTTTGTCTTAATGTACCGCTTGTTATTTAAAGAAAAATTGTATGTTCAATACTTTATGGGATTCTCACCATGGAAAAGATATATTGGTGTGCTTTCTCTCATTATTAGTTTTTCTGTGATGGAACTAATCGTTTCTATCTTAGTGGGTTCTAAGTTGGGAGTATTCATGACACTAGCTACATTTGCTTTTCAGATAATGCTTCTTTACTTCAGTTTGTTCCGTAAAGAAGGAGAGAGTATCATACAATTATTTAAGGAGTAATCTCATGTCTAGAATTTCAGTACAAAATGTATCAAAACAATTTGGTTCAAGAGAAATTTTCAAAGACTTAAGCTTTGATATTGAGGAAAATGAATTTGTAGCTTTAGTAGGACCTTCTGGTTCTGGAAAATCGACTATCCTCAATATGATTGGACTATTGGATACTGTTGACAGTGGTAAAAATCCTAATCAACGGAAAAAGTTTTTGCCTAAGGTAAATTCGCAATCAGCAGTTCATTACCGAAGGAATGTCATCAACTATCTTTTTCAATCCAATGCACTCATTTCTACATCTAGTGTGAAAGATAACCTGATGCTTGCCATGACTTTTTCGAATTTCTCTAGACAGGAGAAGGAGCAGAGAATCAAGGAAACGCTAGAATTTGTTGGTCTACAAAATCGGTTAAATAGTAAAATCAATGAATTATCGGGAGGTGAACGGCAGAGAATTGCGATTGTGAGAGCTATTTTAAAGCCCGGAGATATTGTCCTAGCAGATGAACCAACCGGATCGTTAGATCCTGAAATGTCTCAAAAAGCATTCGATTTGATTCGAACTTTGAGAGATCAGTTTGGTAAAACAATTTTGGTTGTTACGCATAACATGGAGCAAGCACGGCAATGTGATAGGATCATTTCACTGGAGTCGGTTCTTTCAAATTAACTCAACCATTATTAGCAGTTGATACGGTTACTTTTTATGGAATATCGAAGGCGGAGAGTTCAAACATGAAAAAATTATTTATACTCATATCCAACCTGCTTGCTAGTTTGTTCTTTGTTTGGGTATTTACCATTTGGACTGATACATATGTCTCCCTTTATTACCCCAACGTTGTTGTACGTGATTCTTCCCCCTGAAACAACTTTTCAGCATGTTGCTACACGCTTGGAAAAACTAGCAGAAGAAACGGATAGCTTTATTGCGATTCAACACCAAGATCTTAACTCAGAAGGTACTACAGTTTTTTCTTATACGACCTTTGGGGACGGAAAGTTGCCTGATGGGCTTCAGGAAAAAAATCTAGAAGATGCTCAAAGTAGTAGTGTTGAAACAAACTATTTTGTATTCGATGGACACCTAGATATTCACTTGCTAAGGGAGGAGCTAAGTCAACTTGGCTTGACTAACATGCACCTGATAATTCCATCTAAACTATCTACGTTAATGGCTATCTTTAGTAACGGATTTCAGTTAATCAGTCTATTGATTTTCATCTTAACCTTTGTAGCACTGACTTTAATTAGTCAAATTAGCCAATTACGGTCGTCGGGCATTCGCCTCATTTCAGGTGAGAAACGGTGGTCCATTTTCCTTAGACCAGTTGGTGAGGATTTGAAAGGGATAGCTGTTGGTTTCAGTTTAGCTGGCGTGCTCGCCATTCTTATGCAAAAAATTCTGTCGCTTCCAACGCAATCCCTAATGACCATAGGAGAAGGCTTGCTCAGTTATAATCTCATCTTGTTGTCGATCTCCCTGTTTTTCGCTCAACTCTTCGCAGTTGGGATAAAAAAGATACACCTGATGCAGATTATAAAAGGGCAAGTGCCTGTCAGAGGAATCATTAGTTTGATTTAATCGGTCAACTATTTGCGATTATTATTGTAACGCTGGGAATAGGGAGTAGCTTAAAGTATTCCCAAGCCTGGCAACAGCATCGGATTGGACAAGAGGTTTGGAGTCAGGAAAGGCAACTGATTATCCTATCTATCAGTCGTGACGGAACGAGTCCTGGTTTTGATGAACAAGCTCAAAGGAAACTCAGAACTTGGTATCAATTGATGGATCTGGCTGTTTCAGAACAAAAGGCTTTCTTATCTAGACACCAGTTAATTGAACGTACTTTGCAAAATGGCATGGCTTCCTCTAAAAACTTGACAACCTCTACAGAATGGCACGATTACAGCCCGAATGGCAATGTCCTTATCGTCACACCGCAATACTTGGAGCGTCAACACATTCCTGTAGATACAACTATTGAGCAAAAGATGAATCACCTTGATGTAGGGGAGTTTGTCTTATTGCTGCCTGAACACCTCCGTTCAGAGGAAGAACATTATAAATCTGTTTTTGAAGACGACTTAACCAGTCGCATGTCTAGTCAAGATGAACGACAGCAAATGACTGCTACGGTAGGTTATTTGGAATCAGGTCAGGATCGATTTGTGTATAATACGACCCCTATTTCTTACCAGCAGTTTTTGAAAGATCCAATCATCATTGTTATAACACCCCAATCAACTGGTCCACAGTCCATTTTCTTTTGGGTAGACGCAGTACAGAACTACGTTCTCTTTAATCAATTGTCTGATGCCCAGGAGCTTATCCAGAGACAAGGCATTGAAAATTGGGTCTCAGAAATGCAAACAGGTTACCACAACTACATCACATTATTGGATAATATCCAGAGGGAACTTTGGGTAATGCTAGCAGGAGCTGTGCTTGGGATTGCAACTTCAATCTTGTTGTTTAACACTATGAATAGGCTCTACTTCGAAGAATTTAGACGTGCCATTTTTATCAAACGCATTGCAGGTCTCAGGTTCTTAGAAATCCATCGCACTTATCTCTTTGCTCAACTGGGTGTGTTTTTACTGGGATTTGTTGCGAGTGTATTTCTTCAGGTAGAGATAGTAGTTGCTTTCTTAGTCTTGTTACTCTTTACTGGTCTATCTCTTTTACAGTTACATGTCCAAATGCAGAAAGAAAACAAGATGTCCATGCTTGTTTTGAAGGGAGGTTAATATGATTGAACTTAAACAGGTGAGTAAATCTTTTGGAGAACGAGAGTTATTTTCGAATCTTTCAATGACATTTGAGGCTGGAAAAGTCTATGCCTTAATTGGTTCAAGTGGTAGCGGAAAAACAACCTTGATGAACATGATTGGGAAATTAGAATCTTATGATGGGACGATTTTTTACCGAGGTAAAGACTTGGCCAAATATAAATCGAGTGATTTTTTCCGTCACGAATTGGGCTACCTCTTCCAGAACTTTGGCTTAATTGAAAACCAAAGTATTGAAGAAAACCTTAAGCTAGGTCTCATTGGTCAAAAGTTGAGTCGGTCGGAACAGCGGTTGAGGCAGAAGCAGGCTTTAGAACAGGTCGGCCTGGCTTATCTTGACTTAGATAAGCGCATCTTTGAGTTATCGGGCGGAGAATCGCAACGGGTTGCCTTGGCAAAAGTTATCTTAAAGAATCCACTCTTTATTCTGGCAGATGAGCCAACAGCTTCAATAGACCCAGCAAACTCTCAGTTGATTATGGAGATTTTGCTATCTCTTCGAGATGATAATAGGCTAATCATTATCGCAACACATAATCCGGCAATTTGGGAGATGGCTGATGAAGTGATCACGATGGATCGTCTGAAATAAAAATCCTTGTTTTTAATTGCACGATGAGTTACTGAAATATTATCATGAATCAATAATTGGAGTTAATTTAGAATTGTACTTTATTAATATTGAGGTAACTTTTTCTTGATAAAGGAAGAAATAGTGGAGAGGAAGTTAGAATGAAAAAATTCGACAATTATATTATTGAGAAGCCTTGCGATTCTAATTCAGATAAACTGCAAAAAATCTTAATAATTGAAAGTTTGGTAGATGATATTTTGCAATTTTCTCTCAGAATCAATAATAGTGTAGGAGAGATTTTCCTCCTACAACCGTTTCATAAGTATTAATCTATACGCTTACATATATCTTTTGGTCTCTATCCTTTTAGGTAAAAATACCGATTTTATGGTATAATAAAGATAACGTTATACAAGGAAGTGTGCCATGACTCTTGATGTAAATAAAGAAGAATTAACAATTTTAGGGATTCCCTTTGATAACTTTTCAGATTTCGATACCGTCTGGTATGCTATTGGGTCATCAATGATTGAAAATTATGAACCTACTGTTCAAGATGTGATTGATTTAAAAACTTATGTTATCAACAAACGAAAGGAATTGAATATTGGTTAAAAATCAATACGAAGGCTATGAGTACATTGACCCCAATCACCAATATACCTATCCAAATTCCACAGTCTTAATCAATAAACAAAATGTTACAAATATTGAAGAAGCCTACCGAAATGAACACTTATTCGTTACTAAAAGACTTGCAGATTTGCGTTTGAAAGCCATTAAAGTCTACTCCATGAGTAATATTTTAGCCATTCATAACTATTTGTTTCAAGATGTTTATGCTTGGTCAGGACAATATCGCAAGGTGAATATCTCTAAAAGTGGTAATCCTTTTATGTCGATATAGTCGTTTAATGCTGCGGAATCTTATATAAATCATCTCATTCATTCCTATCATCAAACTGCCAACTCAAGAGATGAAATCATTAAACATTTAGCAAAAATTCTTGATAATCTTAATTATTTCCATCCCTTTCGAGAAGGTAATGGACGAACTCAACGGGAAGTTATTCGTTCCTTAGCACTATCAAAAGGGTATTCTGCACAAATACGAGTGGAACAAGATGATGAAATTTACAACCTTTATATGGACGGAACTGTCTATGGAGAATTATGGAAATTAGAAAAATTATTTGATAAAATATTAAAAGAAATATAGGTTGTAATACTTGATAATTACAGAAAAAAATTTATTAAGCTAAAAGCCATTGAAACGTTGATTTCAAAGGCTTTTTTCTTTTTGCCAAATGCGAACTATTGTACTGTATTTCAATTCAAACTCTAGCTTTTTAAGATGGCAAAACATTCATCGTTATCCATCGAAGAAACTTCGCCTTTTTCTACGATTCTTAATTAGAAACTCATTTCTTGAAATAGCGCTTCACATCTGACCTACATGCTTCCAACAACGTTATTTCATCAGTTAATTCGAGTAACTGCAAGCCTTCATCAACTAGCTTTTTATCACTTAAACAAATTCCAAGTGTCACTTTAGCATTTCCTAGAAAATCATATCGCTTACTTTTTTTGGCCGTATCTAACAATAGATAACTGATACTGGTACACTTCTCCAGCAAACCATTCCACAGAAAAATACTAGCTAAATTTGAGAGTAATTTATACTTGGTGGGAAGAATCTCTGTATAATCAGAGTAATCATTGAGCCTATCTATAACTTCATCACAGATAGAAATCACTGTTTCTAGTGGAAGTGTAAATAAAATAACGACAATTAATTTAAGGTCACTATGATACCAGGCATCCTGATTTTTAATTTCGTTCCATGCATCCATGGCCATCATTCTTACCTTCTCATCTGGACCAGATTCTCGCAAACAAAGAATGACATCTACTCTTTTTAATATATTTGACACAGGAATGTCATTAGGATATTTTTTTAAATAAGTTACACTCTTATTCTTCAGTTCCAATAATTTATCATTTGATCGATAGGCATTGTTATCTTCTGCTAATAAGATAATTTCTTCCCTATCGGAGTGGTGGTAAGAATGGCATATATATCGAAATTCTTCGAAATCTAAGCCAACTTGCTTTAGAAGATGCTCCATCAACTCAAAACTAGGTACCACTTGGTTCGATTCAATACGCGATAAATGCGCTCTTGAAATGTAACCCTGGCAAACTTCCTCTTGACTAATATGTTTTGATTTCCGTATTTTTTTATAGATCGTACCGTAATCCCAACGCATAACAACTCCACCTCTAATTATGTGTATATATGTGACATTTTTACATTTCGATATATATTTAGTATATCATATATATTAAAAAAAGAGGGGAAAACGTGAAAAAATCACTATTTATTCTTTATAGTATCACTCCCACTCTTCAATTTGTTAGATAGTTGGCGATGGTGGGGATTCCATTAATTGAAGGGATGTGTCCATAGATGAACAAAAGAAGCTTCAAAAAAATGTTTCTAATATTTATTTTAGGTATCATTGTAGGTCTATTCTTAATCCCATTACTTAGACCACTTATAGTTGATTGGCTAAAAACTATATTTGGTTAATAGTAACGATAACCTTATTTAACAAAAAAGTTTTCCCTTTTATTTTTTAATAGCATTGTTTTGACAATTAACTTCCACGTTTATTGGCGGTAGAAGTTGGTTTGAGAATTTAGCACTTTGATGACCTTAGATCCTTATAATCCTACACGTACAGGTATGACTTTTAGTTTTAGATATTCTCATTAGTTTAATTAAAGGAGGGACTGTGTTATGGTAACTAAGTATTACAAGTATATTCCTTGGTTGGTTTTAGGAGCTATTGGATCTTATGAGTCCGCAACTTATTTTGGACATAGTACATTTGATATACTGTATTTATCTATTGTTTTTATGATTGTTTACGTAGCTTTGTTCATTCTACACGAAAAATATCTGAAATATAAATATAAAGAAATATTTACACAGATTATGAGCAATCCTGAAAAAGATCATCATCCCTAGTAAGAAGTTAAGTAGGGGTTCAATACGAATCAATACATAAGAAAAACGCTGATTTCAAGCGTTTTTTCTTTTTGCCTAATGCGATATATTGCACTGTATTTCAATCCAAACTCTACCTTTTTTGGATAAATTTCAATGAATATACTAGCTTATAGAAAGAATTTAAAAACTATGACTTTCCGAAAAAGAGTCATTTTCCGGAAAGTTGAGTAATGTAAAAAGATGTGTATGAAAACATTAATTTAAGATTTCTTCAATTGTCAAATTAAGCTAGAAGAAAAAACCTCTAGCTATTAGCTAGAGGTTGCGATTTAGTCAGGTTTATTGATTTGAAAGTTTACGTTTCAATAAGATAGCACCTGATAGAACAACTGCTCCTAGGACAATGAATCCAGTAGCTGCGACTTCACCTGTACTTGGGAGAACTTTCTTCCGACCTTTACCGTTGCCATCGCCGGTACCTTCAGTTGTTGAAGATGATGGAGTTGGGTTTGGAGTAGTCGTCACTTTAGTAGTCGGTTCTTCACTTGTAGTAGTTGTTGTAGTCGTGGTTTCGCCTGTAGTAGTTGTTGTAGTCGTGGTTTCACCTGTAGTTGTCGTGGTTGAAGTAGTAGTCGGCTCTTCAGTTGTCGTAGTCGTTGAAGTAGTAGTCGGCTCTTCGGTTGTCGTAGTCGTTGAAGTAGTAGTCGGCTCTTCAGTTGTCGTAGTTGTTGAAGTAGTAGTCGGCTCTTCGGTTGTCGTAGTCGTTGAAGTAGTAGTCGGCTCTTCAGTTGTAGTTGTTGTTGAAGTAGTAGTCGGCTCTTCAGTTGTAGTTGTAGAAGTAGTTGTAGGCTCTTCAGTAGTTGTTGTAGAAGTAGTTGTAGGCTCTTCAGTTGTAGTAGTTGTAGAAGTAGTTGTGGTTTCTTCAGTTGTAGTTGTTGTAGAAGTAGTTGTGGTTTCTTCAGTTGTAGTAGTTGTAGAAGTAGTTGTGGTTTCTTCAGTTGTAGTTGTAGTAGTTGTAGAAGTAGTTTCTTCCTTCGGATTCACAATCGTTTTGGTCACTGAATGGTCTGCTCCAAAATCTTCAACATTAACCACAGTATCAGCTTCTTTGATGATATGACCTGAAGGGGCTTCAATTTCAGTTAAGATATATTTATCTTTCAACAGTTTACCAACGGCAATATTACCATTTTCGTCTGATTCAAACTCACCGATAACTTGATTATTAGCTTGACGAACAACTCTAAACTTAGCACCTTTAAGTGGTTGGTTAGCATCATCGACTTTATGAATATTGATTGAGTAAACATAACCAACACCAGCACCACCAGCAATTTGAACGGCAGCAGCATTCGTTACATTTTTGGTTTCAATACCTAGACCTTTAAGAGTTGCTTCATTTTTCAAGACCTCTCCGTCGGCTGGATCATAATTTAAACGAACATTATAAGAAATACGATATTGGTCATTTTCAGTAACATCGCCTAAATCGATAACAAATGATTGACCATCTTCGCTAATGGTAATCTTATGTTGGTCTGTTACATCAACTCTATCAGAGAATACCCATTCGCCAGTATCATAAGAGAATTTACCTTTAATAATTTTAATGCTATCTTTTTCGTATGAAGCATTCGTAAATTGTAAGTGATCTTCGAGTGTGGCATTCTTAATATTTTGCTTTGTACGATTGACAGAAATCGTGTATTGGACTTCCCTTTGGTCCCCTGCGTTTACCCAACTAGTCTTTGTTAGAAGTCTAGGATTTCCATCACCTATACCAGTAAATGAAACTTTACCAGCAACTTTTGTTTCTTTGTTAATGGTGATTTCTACTGGAACCTCACCTTTTTGAGGGTGTTTTTTGAAATCGATACGAGCGTAAAAGAAGAATGATCCGCTGGTATCTGAGTGTTTTTCAACATAATCCGTATAGGTAATTGTAATGGATTTATTATCTGGGCTTACCTCAGCATTTGCGATAACTTCCTTCGTATTTATATCAAGAATTTGAAACGAAGTGTTAGTAATCATCAAAGCATCTGGAACAGTAACTACAGTTGAATCTCCTGCTTTAACATTTTTTCCAGACAAATCATAATCAGCGTTGATTCGGAAAGTTGCCCACTGTTGTAAGTCCCAGTCGAGAACACCTCCTTCGTTATTTGATACTTTAATATTTTGGATTGTATCAACAAATTTTCCAGATACTGAAACCTCAGGAGTTTCTGCAGAGATTTTATTCCAATTAAATGTAAAAATCGCAACTAATAAACAAAGAATGAACGGAAAAATCCAACTTTTCTTTTTGTCCATTTTTACCTTCCTTTTTCATAAACTTGGGTGTTTTATAAAAATCATTTATTTACACTTTTATAAGGAAGAGTGTAATAAAATAATCGTTTATAAGACACACGGCTACAACATAACTTTGTAGGAAATACTGTTTAATATGCAAGATCACGTTGGGATTTGAAATCAAAAAAATATTTTTCTACAAAGTGAATTATATCACAAATAAAAACAATGTATCAACCCAAAAATATGTTTGTATATTATAAAATCATATCAAAATATAGCATAAATTGATGAGGTGAGTTATATATCCAATTTTAATAGAGATGCATATATTAGAGTGGAGCAAATAATTTTGAAGTTTATTTTAAAGAGTTAAGGATTAGAAAAAGGATTTACCTCTAAATTAGAAGTAAATCCTTTTAAAACCTTTTGTCAAACCTTAAGATAAATTAGTAAGTTAAAATACAGACCGCTAGTTATTAGACATTTTACGTTTCAATACAATAGCACCTGATAGGACAAGTACTCCTGAGAATACTAGGCCAGTTGCTACGACTTCACCTGTACTTGGGAGAAGGACTTTGCGTCCACCACCGTTACCATCTGCATTTCCGCCAGGGTTTCCTGGTGTTGTGGTTGTACCATCCTTACCTGGTGTAGTTGTGGTTGTGGTTGTTGCATCTTCACTTACTGTAGTAGTTGTGGCTGTTGCATCTTCACTTACTGTAGTAGTTGTGGTTGTTGCATCTTCACTTACTGTAGTAGTTGTGGTTGTTGCATCTTCACTTACTGTAGTAGTTGTGGTTGTTGCATCTTCACTTACTGTAGTAGTTGTGGTTGTTGCATCTTCACTTACTGTAGTTGTAGTGGTAGTTTCACCATCACCTTCACCTCCACCATGGTTATCTGGATTTTCCGGAGTTGGTGTGGTGGTGGTAGTTGTTGTAGGTTCCTCGGTTGACGAAGTAGTTGTAGTTGTTGTAGGTTCCTCGGTTGATGAAGTAGTTGTAGTTGTTGTAGATTCCTCTGTTGAGGAAGTAGTTGTAGTTGTTGTAGGTTCCTCGGTTGACGAAGTAGTTGTAGTTGTTGTAGGTTCCTCGGTTGATGAAGTAGTTGTAGTTGTTGTAGATTCCTCTGTTGAGGAAGTAGTTGTAGTTGTTGTAGGTTCCTCTGTTGAGGAAGTAGTTGTAGTTGTTGTAGGTTCCTCGGTTGATGAAGTAGTTGTAGTTGTCGTAGGTTCCTCGGTTGTTGTAGTTGTGGTTGTGGTTGTAGGTTCCTCGGTTGTTGTAGTTGTTGTAGTTTTATCACCATCAACACCACCATCTGCTCGAATATTTGATACAGAAGAATTCTTCTGTATTGCCACAACAGCTGCTTCACCTTTTATACGATACCAAGCTTGGCTATGATTTTCAAACTTAGCTTGATCAGGATTTGTTACTTTTGTTTTATATATAACTGTGAAACCAGTTAGTACGGCGTCCTCTTGAGGAATTTTAATTGAAATTTTTCCAGTTTGCGCATCTGCAGTAAATTGAGCATCAGGAAAATCTTTTAAAAAGTTTGTAATCGCATCAGATCCACTATAATATCCCGACTTTTTACCTGTTACAATAATCATCCAACTATCTGTCTCCAGAGTGTGGCCTGGCTGAATTTGATCTTCTACGCGTACTTCATCATCAACATCCACCTTCATATTATTGATATTTAAGCTCCATAGAATATGATCAGGATCGTTAGCTTTCATGTCCCCGGCTTTTAAGTAAAATGGTGCAGAGGACTTTCCAGTAGCTACTTTCTTGACGGAAATCTCTACAGTTTTTGTCCCACTCGTGATGCGAAAACTACCTGTGTGTTCTTTCTCGGTATTGGTTTCATTGTGGGCTTCGATTTCAAACTCCCCCCAACCACGAATGTTTTCAAGATTTGTGATTCCGTCATTAAAGGTCACTTTGGCTTCTCCATCAGTGATTACCATATCTCCTACGTACGTACCTTCAATTGTTAATTTAATGGTTTTCTTAAATCCAGCTCCATGAATTGTTCCTGAATTTGGCCAAGTTACTTGGAGGGTATCTCCTGACTTAATTTTTTGAGCATGCTCGTCAAAAGTGAATTTAACAGTTGTTTGGCCTCCGTTATACAATTCGTTTGATGAAACAGTTAATGAGCTGACATTATTGCTAACATCAGCTGCTTGCACCACTTTTTTGGGAGTGATGAGAATTAGTAGTAACGGTAAAAAAGCAATAAATAGAAGCTTAGGCAGTTGTCCCTTAATAATTCTTTTCATTTTTTCCAATATATCTCCTAAATTTTTAAAATCATTGTTTGTGTTAAGTACACGCTATAGGACTATTTGAAAATTATTTAAAGATTCTCCTTCCTAAAGTTTTCAGTTATAAAGCAGTCCTATGTAGTGAATTATATCACAAGGCAAGCCGTGTTTCAATACTATAACTTTGATTATTTAAATTAAATAGTAGAAAAAACGTAATGTGTTGTACATCAAATATCAGATAATTGGAATTGACTCTTAAATAAATTTTCGAAAACGGTAAGTATTGCTTTTTCTCTAAAAAAGCGTATAATCAAATTCATACTATCTAAAGGGAGTCTCTATGAAGAAGAGTTTTATTCACCAACAAGAAGAAATTTCATTTGTAAAAACAACGTTTACCCAGTATTTGAAAGATAAACTAGAAGTCGTTGAGGTTCAAGGTCCAATCTTAAGTAAGGTAGGAGATGGGATGCAGGACAATCTATCCGGAGTGGAAAACCCTGTCTCTGTAAAGGTCTTGCAAATTCCTAATGAAACTTATGAAGTGGTTCATTCCCTTGCAAAATGGAAACGTCATACCTTGGCGCGGTTTGGCTTTGGAGAAGGGGAAGGTCTCTTTGTCCATATGAAGGCTCTTCGTCCAGATGAAGATTCGTTGGATGCGACCCACTCAGTTTATGTCGACCAATGGGACTGGGAAAAGGTCATTCCAAATGGGAGCCGTAACCTTGCCTACTTGAAGGAAACGGTTGAAAAAATCTACAAGGCGATTCGTCTAACAGAGTTAGCTGTCGAAGCTCGCTATGATATTGAATCGATCTTGCCGAAGCAAATCACCTTTATCCACACAGAAGAGTTGGTAGAGCGTTATCCTGACTTGACGCCGAAAGAGCGGGAAAATGCCATCACCAAAGAATATGGAGCTGTCTTTTTGATTGGGATTGGTGGCGTCTTATCAGATGGCAAACCGCACGATGGACGGGCGCCGGACTATGACGACTGGACAACGGAAACTGAAAATGGCTACAAGGGCTTAAATGGGGATATCCTTGTTTGGAATGATAACCTAGGGGCGGCATTCGAACTGTCTTCTATGGGGATCCGGGTCGATGAAGATACCCTCAAGCGCCAGGTTGCTATTACAGGAGATCAAGATCGTTTAGAATTGGAATGGCACCGCGCGCTCTTGAATGGACTCTTTCCACTAACTATCGGAGGTGGGATCGGTCAATCACGGATGGCTATGTTCTTGCTTCGTAAGAAACATATCGGAGAAGTCCAAACCAGCGTCTGGCCGCAGGAAGTTCGCGAACAATATGAAAATATCTTATAAGATAGTTGAAAGTAAAGAAACGAAAGAAATCGAGCCTTGCATGTGATGCGGGCTCTATTTTTATAGGCGGGAGCAGCTCCCTTTTTCTATTCCTGATGGGCTTGTAGGCTAATTTTACTGCTTGAGCGCTGTCACAAACTAGAAATTATGATAGAATAAATGGTACAAAAGCAAGCAAAGGAGTGGTGTCTATGAAATTACAAAAACCAAAAGGAACCCAAGATATCCTGCCACAGGAGTCCGCTAAGTGGCAATATGTAGAAGGATTTGCTCGCGAAACCTTTAAAAAATACAATTACGCAGAGATCCGCACACCTATTTTTGAACATTACGAGGTCATTAGTCGTTCGGTAGGGGATACAACGGATATCGTGACCAAGGAGATGTATGACTTCTATGATAAGGGAGACCGCCACATCACTTTGCGTCCGGAAGGAACCGCACCGGTAGTCCGCTCCTATGTTGAAAATAAACTCTTTGCACCAGAGGTTCAAAAGCCAAGCAAGGTCTATTATATCGGTCCTATGTTCCGTTATGAGCGCCCTCAGGCTGGTCGTTTGCGTCAATTCCACCAGATTGGCGTAGAATGTTTTGGATCTAGTAATCCTGCAACGGATGTCGAAACGATTGCCATGGCTGACCAATTTTTCAAAGAGATTGGCATTGAAAATGTTGTCCTCCACTTGAATACCCTTGGTAGCACAGCCAGTCGGACGGCTTATCGTCAAGCCTTGATCGACTACCTCCTTCCGATGAAGGACCAATTTTCAAAGGATAGCCAACGCCGTTTAGAGGAAAACCCGCTCCGCGTTTTGGATTCAAAAGAAAAAGAAGACAAACAAGCGGTTGAGAACGCTCCATCTATTCTGGACTACTTGGACGAACAAAGCCAGGCGCACTTTGATGCTGTCCGGGCTATGCTAGACGGTCTCGGAATTGACTATGTCATCGATACCAATATGGTACGTGGCCTAGACTACTACAACCACACAATTTCGAGTTTGTGACAGAAGTAGATGGAAATGAATTGACTGTTTGTGCAGGAGGTCGTTACGATGGCTTGGTAGAATATTTTGGTGGGCCAGCAACTCCAGGATTCGGTTTCGGAATGGGACTGGAACGTCTGTTGTTGATCCTCGATAAACAAGGAGTTGAACTTCCTGTTGAGGCATCGTTGGATGTCTATGTGGCTGTTCTGGGTTCAGAAGCAGAAGTAGCCGCCTTGGAATTGGTTCAGGCTCTTCGTCGTCAAGGCTTTATCGCAGAACGTGATTACCTAGGCCGTAAGTTGAAGGCTCAGTTCAAGTCAGCTGACGTCTTTGGGGCAAAAACCATCATTGCCTTAGGTGGTAGCGAGGTTGAAAGTAGGCAAATTACCGTCAAAAACAACCAGACTCGCCAGGAAGTGACCACGTCCATCGAAGAAGTAAAAAACGATTTTCAGACTATTTTGAATCAACTATAAAAAGAAAAGACGGATGCCGAGAAGGTCTCGGTCTTTTTTTGTCCTGTCCTCTATTTTCTCCTTGTGGAGAAAGCTGACAGCTGGGTCCATTTTTGATATACTAGTAGGGTATGTACGTGCCTTTTAGCACTTGCAAGTCTAGTAAAGGAAAAACAAAGTATGAGTGAGAAAGAAAAAGAATCGCATAAACTTGGCTTAAGTGTCGGGTCCAGTTTTCAAAATACTCAAGAGCTACGAAAGGTATTGGAACAATCAATTAGCCGGGAAGAAGAAGTTTTGACAGCTAGTCAACCGGTGGAATCAGAGCAGAACCAGGAAGAGAGTCAGGTTGCTGGAGAAGCGGTGGAAACAGAAGCTTCGGCCGGAACTCTAAGTCGCCTATCACGATCTGGTCATCGTCGCAAAGAGAAGGTTGAAGCGAGATCGAAAGACCAAGAGGATGTAGAAGAGTCGTTAGAAGACCAAGAAGATGAAAAGTCGTTGGAGCGCTATGCCACTAAGCGACCAGTTCCCTTGCCACTACCAATTGCTTTTAGTGTCCTACTTGGGCTGGTCCATGTAGCCCTTCCTTTTATTAATTTACTGGCGACCAATCAACAAACCCAGGACTTATATGCCGGTTGGGCAATGTCTCAAGGTCAAGTTCCCTATGGTCATTTCTTTGGGGTCAATGGTTTGCTCTACTACGGGATCGGCGCTTTAGGAAGTTTGGTAGGAGGTCAAGTTCTCCTGGTGGTCTTCCAGATTTTAGCCTACTTTTTTGCTGGGACGAGCCTGTATCGGATGGTCAGAAGCTTAGTTGCAAGTGAAAAAATTGCAGGACAAGTTCAGCTACTCTTCTACCTTCTTGCTGGAGTGCTTGGCTTTGGTGGGAACTATGCTGTCTTTTACGCCCTGCCCTTCCTATTTGGCTCTATGAATTTCATTCTCGCTTATCTAGAGGGTGAGAAAACAGATGAATCCTTTGTCGCTTATGGCGCAGGAGCCTGTTTGGCCTTTATGATGGTGCCATGGCTAAGTGTGATTTTTTATCTGCTTGCTTTTCTTGGATTGACAGCCTATCATGTGAAGCAAAAGAAATTTGCCCACGGTTTCTATCAATTCCTTGCTACCCTTTTGGGATTCTCAATTCTCTTTTATCCTTTAGGGTATATTACCGTGTGGAACGGCTCTTTTGGATATGCGATTCATCAGACCCTGTATAGTCTTCGCTCCCTCCAGTTTGATGCGGGGCACCTATTTGCCAACTTAGTTTATTACTGTTTATTGCTGTTAACGCTTGGTTTTGCTTCAGCTTTCGTCATGTCCTTCCGAAAAGTATCGACAAGTGGTCAACGTTTGATCCGGTTTATGAGTTGGTTTGGTCTTCCGCTAGTTGTTGCAATTGTGGTTGGTACACCAGAGCAAGGGGCCTATCAGTTCCTTAGCTTGTTACCTTTTGGTCTTCCCTTATTCGCTCTTTGGTTTGCCGGGGATGAGTCCACTTATCAGCGCCGGAAGATGAAGAATAATTCTATCTGGGAGCTTTATTTCTCCAGTCAAGCCTTCCTACCGATCTTAGCAATAGGTTATTTAGTTGGGTATCCAGTTGTGAATCAATTGGTTCTCCAAAACAACCTAGCGAGTGAACGAAGTACGATTGCCCACTATATCAAGAGTCATAGTGATTCCAAGGATACCATCTATGCTTGGGATCAGACGGCCCATCTCTATCAGGAAAGTGGTCGCTTGGCCGCTTCAGCCCTTCTAACTCCGACAGCCTATCTGGGGCCGAAGGAAAACCGAACTAATCTGACGAATCAGATTAAGCAAGACAAGCCGAAGTTTATTGTGGTCAATAAGGACCTAGATGTAACGTCTGCTATGCAAAAGGTTTTAACCCAAAGTTATGAAAAAGTGAACCTGCAGGGTTCGCAGTACACCTTGTACCAATATAAATAGACTATCAATATCTTGTGGTTTGAAAATGAAATAACATTTTTTGACACAAGATATTGATTTTTTATTTTTGAGTGATATAATATGGAGTGAATTCTATTTGTATAAAAAAGAAAGTGGGCGAGCGTATGATAACGTTACGAGAAGAGCATATCCAAAGTCTCCCCCAACTCTTTGTAGAAAAGAGAGATGGGCGGAAGGTCAAGTTTGATGTCGATAAAATTTACCGTGCTTTGGTCAAAGCGACAGAAGAAGTGACCGGTCTCACTCCGGCCTTGGAAGCGAAATTAGAAACCGTAACAGACCGAATCGTGGCTGAAATTTTGGAACGCTTCCCTCGTGGCGTAAAAATTTACGAGATTCAAAATGTCGTTGAGCATGAGTTGTTGCAAGCCAATGAATATGCGATTGCCGAGAGCTATATTACCTATCGCACGCAGCGTGATTTTGAGCGCTCAAAGGCAACGGATATCAACTTTACCATCGGCAAGCTCCTCAACAAGGACCAAGCTGTCGTTAATGAAAATGCCAATAAGGACAGTGACGTTTAATACCCAGCGCGATTTGACAGCAGGAATTGTCGGCAAGTCTATTGGTCTTAAAATGTTGCCCAAACACGTAGCCAATGCCCACCAAAAAGGGGATATCCACTACCATGATTTGGACTATAGCCCTTACACTCCGATGACCAACTGTTGTTTGATCGATTTTGAAGGCATGCTGCGCAATGGTTTTAAGATTGGGAATGCAGAAGTAGAAAGTCCCAAGTCCATCCAAACTGCAACGGCTCAGATTTCGCAAATCATTGCCAATGTAGCCTCTAGCCAGTATGGGGGTTGCTCAGCAGACCGGATCGATGAAGTCTTGGCTCCTTATGCAGAAAAGAATTATCAGAAGCACTTGAAAGATGCAGAGGAGTGGGTTCTCCCTGAAAAACGCGAGGACTATGCTTGGCAAAAAACGAAAAAGGACATCTATGATGCCATGCAGTCCTTGGAGTACGAGATCAATACCCTCTTTACCTCAAATGGGCAAACGCCCTTTACTTCGCTTGGCTTTGGTCTTGGAACCAATCGCTTCGAACGGGAAATTCAAAAGGCCATTCTGGAAATTCGAATCAAGGGACTTGGTTCAGAACACAGGACCGCTATTTTCCCTAAGTTGATTTTCAGTTTAAAAAGAGGGCTCAACTTAGAACCAGGTAGTCCCAACTACGACATCAAGCAGTTGGCCTTGGAATGTGCGACGAAGCGCATGTATCCAGACGTTTTGTCTTATGACAAGATTGTTGAGTTGACGGGCTCCTTCAAGGTGCCCATGGGTTGCCGCTCTTTCCTTCAAGGTTGGAAGGATGAAAATGGCGTTGAAGTCAATTCTGGTCGGATGAACCTGGGGGTTGTGACAGTCAATCTCCCTCGGATTGCTTTGGAATCTGAAGGAAATAAAGAGAAATTCTGGGAAATCTTCAATGAGCGGATGAACATCGCTGAAGATGCTTTGGTCTATCGGGTGGAGCGGACCAAGGAAGCAACTCCGGCCAATGCACCGATTCTCTACCAATATGGCGCTTTTGGGAAGCGTTTGGGTAAATATGACCAGGTAGACCAGCTCTTCCGTCATCGCAGAGCAACCATTTCACTCGGCTATATTGGATTGTATGAAGTAGCGACTGTCTTTTATGGTCCAAATTGGGAAGAAAATCCAGAAGCCAAGCAATTTACAATCGCCATCATCAAGGATATGAAGAAGCGGGTCGAAGAATGGTCCGACCAGTATGACTACCACTTCTCCATCTATTCGACGCCGTCAGAAAGCTTGACTGATCGCTTCTGTCGCCTGGATACGGAGAAATTTGGTCAGGTTCCGGATATCACAGATAAGGAATATTACACCAATAGTTTCCACTACGATGTTCGCAAGAACCCAACCCCATTTGAGAAGCTGGATTTTGAAAAAGTCTATCCAGAAGCAGGGGCCTCCGGTGGTTTCATCCACTATTGCGAGTATCCTGTGCTCCAACAAAATCCAAAAGCCCTAGAGGCGGTTTGGGATTATGCCTATGACCGCGTCGGCTATCTCGGAACCAATACACCGATTGACCGTTGCTACAAGTGTGATTTTGAAGGGGATTTCACACCAACCGAACGAGGGTTTACTTGTCCAAACTGTGGCAATAGTGATCCTAAGACAGTTGATGTGGTCAAACGGACCTGTGGCTATCTAGGAAATCCTCAAGCCCGTCCTATGGTTAATGGTCGTCATAAGGAAATCGCTGCGCGGGTCAAACACATGAATGGGTCCACGATTAAATCAGCTGGACACCAAGTGACAGATTAGAAAAGGAAGATTATGGGAAAATACCAACTAGACGATAAGGGCAAGGCCCAGGTTCAACGATTCCACGAAAAACATTCGACAGGTGGAATCAATAAAAAAGACCGAGTAGCCAGCCTGAGAGAGCAATTTTTAAAAAAAGCTAAGAAAAAATAAAAGTGAGAGTTCGCTCTCGCTTTTCTCGTATGGGGAGGTAAAGATGGAATTACGCAGACCGACTCTAGCAGATAAAGAAACTGTATTAGACATGATGGCAGAGTTTGAAGCGAATCAATCAGCTCACGATGGCGGATTTTGGGATGCTGAGAACTTTGACTACGAAGAGTGGTTGGAGACAAATATGCAAAAAGAAATGGGAATAAATTTGCCTGAAAATCGTGTTCCATCAATTCAGTACGTATTGTTTGATAAATCAGGCCATGCTTTAGGTTTTTTGAATCTACGGCTGAGACTAAATGAGGGGTTGCTGAATTATGCTGGTCATATCGGCTATAGTATCCGTCCCTCTGCGCGTGGGCAAGGATTGGCAAAAGAGCAGCTGCGGCAAGGCTTGCAAGTAGCCAAAAGTAAAAATATCAAACGTGCTTTAGTGACTTGTGATAGTGACAATGCTGCCAGTCGAGCAGTGATTCTGACTAATGGCGGAGCTTTAGAGGATGTTCGAGGCGGGAAAGAGCGCTATTGGATTGATTTAGATTGAGGAAAGTTTATGAAGTTACAACGACCAACTTTAGAAGATAAAGACGCGATTTTAGAGATGATTACTGAGTTCGATGCTGCAAAATCCTATATGCACGGTGGCATGGGCTCCACTTGGAAGCGAGCAAAGGATTTTGCGGATTGGTTGCGAATTGTAGAGCAGCAGGAGGATACTGAGAATCTGCCAGAATGCTGGGTTCCTACCATTCAATTTTTATCCTTTGATGAGACTGGCTACCCTCTGGGCTTTTTAGCCCTGCGCTTGTCCTTGAATGACAAATTATTTGTAGAGGGTGGTCACATTGGCTATTCCATCCGGCCCAGTCAACGCAGAAAGGGCTTGGCTAAGTTGCAGCTAGAGCTAGGACTAGCAGAGGCTCGAAAACAAGGACTAGAACGAGTGCTGATTACCTGTGATGAAGACAACGAAGCTAGCCGTCGCACGATTCTATCTGCTGGCGGTGTTTACGAAAATACAATCGACAGAAGTCAGCGCTACTGGATAGAGTTAGATGGGGAGGTGTCATGAACAATCCCAAACCTCAAGAATGGAAAAGTGAAGAACTGAGTCAAGGGCGCATCATCGACTATAAGGCTTTTAACTTTGTGGATGGCGAAGGAGTACGCAACTCCCTCTATGTAGCAGGTTGCATGTTTCACTGTGAGGGCTGTTACAATGTAGCCACCTGGTCTTTCAACGCAGGCATTCCCTACACCAAAGAGTTGGAAGAGCAGATCATGGCCGATCTGGCCCAACCCTATGTTCAGGGCTTGACCTTGCTTGGGGGGGGGAACCCTTTCTCAACACTGGCATCCTGCTGCCCTTGGTCAAGCGGGTGAAAAGAGAATTGCCCGACAAAGATATCTGGTCTTGGACCGGCTACACCTGGGAAGAAATGATGCTGGAGACGCCGGACAAATTGGAGCTACTTTCGCTGATTGATATTCTGGTGGATGGTCGCTATGATAAGAGCAAGCGCAACCTGATGTTGCAGTTTCGTGGCTCTTCCAACCAGCGGATCATTGATGTTCAAAAATCCCTTAAAGAAGGAAAAGTCGTCATCTGGGACAAGTTCAATGATGGCAAGGACTCCTATGAACAAGTGAAAAGAGAGTAGCCAGAGTCGGAGGGCAGATAAATTGATGAAGAGAGGTTTTCGTTGATTTTCAGTTTGCAAGCAGTGGGCTCTTTTTTCAGACAATTTCATTCTCACTGACAAAATTCACAAGAATTCATGGTATAATGGAATAGATTGTACGAAAGTTAGAGGAGTCTAATTCGTATCTTAAGGAACAGAATGAGGAAATGTACATGACATTAGTTTATCAATCAACGCGTGATGCGAAATACCGTAACAGCCAGCCAGGCGATTTTGCAAGGTTTAGCAACAGATGGAGGCTTATTTACTCCAGTGAGTTATCCAAAGGTGGACTTGGATTTTGACACATTAAAAGATGCTTCTTATCAAGAGGTAGCTAAACTTGTCTTGTCAGCCTTCTTGGATGACTTTACAGCTGAAGAGTTGGACTACTGTATCACCAATGCCTATGACAGCAAGTTTGATACACCAGCTATTGCCCCTCTTGTCAAACTTGATGGTCAATACAACTTGGAATTGTTCCACGGTTCAACCATCGCATTTAAAGACATGGCCTTGTCGATCTTGCCTTACTTCATGACGACAGCTGCTAAGAAACACGGCTTGGAAAACAAAATTGTTATCTTGACAGCGACATCTGGAGACACTGGGAAAGCTGCTATGGCAGGGTTCGCGGATGTTCCAGGTACTGAAATTATCGTATTTTATCCAAAAGACGGTGTCAGCAAGGTGCAAGAGTTGCAAATGACCACTCAAACGGGCGAAAATACCCATGTCATCGCCATTGATGGAAACTTTGACGATGCTCAGACAAATGTGAAGCATATGTTCAATGATGTGGCCCTCCGTGAAAAATTGGCAGCCAACAAGCTCCAGTTCTCATCAGCTAACTCTATGAATATTGGTCGTTTGGTCCCACAGATTGTTTATTATGTTTATGCCTACGCTCAACTTATTAAAACTGGCGAGATTAATACTGGTGACAAGGTTAACTTCACTGTACCGACAGGAAACTTCGGAAATATCTTGGCAGCATTTTATGCTAAGCAAATCGGCCTACCAGTCGGTAAGTTGATTTGTGCTTCAAATGACAACAATGTCTTGACAGACTTCTTTAAGACTCGTGTCTATGACAAGAAGCGTGAGTTTAAGGTAACCACTAGCCCATCTATGGATATCTTAGTGTCTTCAAACTTGGAGCGTCTCATTTTCCATCTTTTGGGAAATGATGCTGAAAAGACAGCTGAACTCATGAATGCCTTGAATACGCAAGGTCAGTATGAATTGACAGACTTTGATACAGAGATTTTGGACCTCTTTGCGGCAGAGTATGCAACAGAAGCAGAAACCGCAGCAGAAATTAAGCGTGTTTATGAGTCAGATTCTTATATTGAGGACCCTCATACAGCGGTTGCTTCAGCAGTTTATAAAAAATACCAAGCAGCGACAGGTGATGCGACCAAGACGGTGATTGCTTCAACAGCTAGTCCATACAAGTTCCCAGTCGTTGCAGTAGAAGCTGTAACTGGACAATCAGGTTTAAGCGACTTTGAAGCCTTGGCTCAATTACACGAAATTTCAGGTGTAGCCTTGCCACCAGCAGTGGATGGTCTCGAAACTGCTCCAGTTCGTCATAAGACAACTGTTGCAGCAACAGAAATGCAGGCTGCAGTTGAAGCCTATTTGGGATTGTAAGTGGGAGTCCCAAAATTAGAAAGCAGGAGTCTCTAGGACTTGGCTGGATAAATCCCACAATAGTTCTACAAGCAGAACTCAGTTAGGCAACTAGCTGAGTTTCTTTTCATCAGGAGGAAAGTGTGTCACGTCAACAACAAGTAGATCGACAAATTTTAAGAATTGCCCTTCCAGCCATCGGAGAAAACTTTCTCCAAATGCTCATGGGGATGGTAGATAGCTACTTGGTCGCTCAGTTGGGTTTAGTAGCCGTATCGGGTGTATCCGTTGCAGGTAATATCATTACGATTTACCAAGCTATTTTTATCGCTCTCGGAGCAGCGGTTGTGAGTCTCTTGTCTAAAAGTATGGGACAAAAAGATCAGAAAGCCATAGCTCGTCAGGCTACTGAGTCTATTAAAGTCACGTTTTTATTAAGTTGTATTTTGGGGGCCTTATCCCTCTGCTTTGGCAAGGAATTGATTGCCCTCTTGGGAGTTGAAGCGGCCGTTGCAGAAGCCGGAGGGATTTACTTATCCCTTGTCGGAGGAAGTATTTTGCTTTTAGGTCTGATGACGACCTTGGGAGCCTTAGTCCGTGTGGCTCATAACCCGCGACTACCCATGTATGTCAGTTTGTTGACCAATGTTTTGAATGCTCTGTTATCCAGCATCCTGATCTTTGTTTGGACTGGGCATCGCCGGGGCTGCCTTAGGAACGGTTCTCTCCCGCTTGTTAGGAACTTACTTGCTCTGGCGTCAGGTTCAACTTCCCTTCGCTCCTTTTCGTTGGGGCTTGGATCGAGACTTGCTGTCCTTAGCTTTGCCTGCTGCTGGTGAACGCCTCATGATGCGAGCAGGGGATATTGTTATCATTGCCATGGTGGCCGTTTTTGGTACTAGAGCGGTAGCTGGGAATGCTATTGGGGAAGTCTTGACCCAGTTCAACTATATGCCGGCCTTTGGAATTGCGACAGCGACGGTCATGTTAGTCGCCAAAAGTTTGGGACAGAATGATTTACAAGGGATAAAGCAAATCACCAGTCGGAGTTTTTGGATTTCCTTTCTCTCCATGCTCCCCCTCGCCCTTACCATCTTCTTGTTTGGAAGTCCTTTAACAGCCCTTTACACTAAGGATCCAGGAGCCCTTGCTGCCTCCTTATCCGTCATTTTGTTCTCCTTACTTGGAACGCCTCTGACAGCTGGGACAGTCATCTATACCGCGGTCTGGCAAGGGTTAGGCAACGCGCGTCTTCCCTTCTATGCGACCACTATCGGCATGTGGGTGATTCGGATTGGCTCAGGTTATCTGATGGGGGTTAGCCTCGGTTGGGGCTTGCCAGGGATTTGGGCTGGTACCCTTTTGGACAATGGATTTCGCTGGATTTTCTTAAAAACACTCTATCATCGGACATGGAAGGAATAAAATGTATGACACGAGCTTTTATTTGGGATTTGGATGGAACTCTTTTGGATTCTTATGAAGCTATTTTAGATGGGATTGCTGAGACTTATGCCCATTACTCTTTGGACTTTGATCGAGAAGCGGTCCATGCCTTTATCCTTCAACAATCCGTCCAGGCACTTCTTGAAGAAGTGGCTAGAGAACATGGTTTGGATGCGGAAGAGATGAATCGTCATCGTGCTTCTAGCTTGCGTGAGAAAAACGCCCAAGTTCATCTGATGCCAGGAGCTAGAGACATTCTAGCTTGGGCTAAAGAGGAAGGGATTGTCCAATTCGTCTATACCCACAAGGGGAAGAATGCCTACCCAATTTTGGAAGATCTAGGGATCTTATCCTATTTTCAAGAGATTGTCACAACGGACAATGGCTTTCGGAGAAAACCAGACCCAGAAGGAGTCGATTATCTAGTGGATAAGTATCAACTGGATCGGAGTGAGACCTATTATATTGGAGATCGAACTTTGGATGTTGATCTGGCAGACAATGCAGGAATCGTGAGTATTAATTTTTTGGATTACAAGCCGGATGTCAATCATGCGATTCGTCATTTGGATGACATTCGCCTCTATTTTGAAGAAGAAAAAAGTTGACTTATTTAACAAAGCTAGGCTTCTTTGTTGCTGGAAAGGCGCTATGAAAAGAATCCGTAAACAATTTGTTTTGGAAATGAAATAATTCCTTAAGAAATCTTTAAGATAAATCCGATATAATAAAACCATAAACAAAGACCTCCTAACTTTGTTTATGAAATCCTAAAACTTTTCTTTTTCATAATAATCTCCCTAAAAGGCCACCAAATCCGGTGGTCTTTTACTTTGCTTTTCTTAGGAGGAAATTATTTCGTTTGAGGTAAGCAAATTTATTGCTTCGATTTTTTTAAAACGATATACTTGATAAATCAATTATTGATAAGTCAATAAAAAGATCGGAGAGAAGGAATGTCAGAAATGCATGACTTGCTTTATCAGTTGAAGCTAGCTGATCAGTCTTCAACCCAATTATTTGAAAAACAATTGGGCATTAGTCTAACTCGTTATCAGATGCTTCAGTTGTTAGTAGCAGAAGCGCCGTGTAGCCAAGCGGCCCTTCAGGAGAAACTAGCAATTGACCCTGCAGCCTTAACCCGCCACTTCAAAGTCTTAGAAGCTAGTGGCTATGTTACTCGTACTCGCAATCCAGAAAATCAACGGGAGATTGTGGTGGAACTTACGGAGCTTGCCAGAGATCGGTTGTTGGTCCATCCTCCAGCACATCATCTACAGGTAAAAGGCCAGATAGATCAGATTCTTTCTGAAAAAGAGCGGAATCAGTTGAGTCACCTACTCGAAAAGTTGGTGTCTGGCCTCGAGCAAATTACATTTTAAAAGGAGAATAATATGTCTGTCTTAACCATTGTTTTAGCAAGCCTTGCTGCTTTTGAGCATTTCTATATTTTTTATCTTGAGAGTTTAGCAACCCACTCGGCATCGACTAGTCGTGTCTTTAATATGGATCAGGAAGAATTGCATCGTCCATCTGTGACGGCTCTCTTCAAAAACCAAGGCGTTTATAATGCTCTGATTGGTGTCTTCCTCCTCTACGGCCTCTTTGTAGCTAGAAATAGTGAAATTGTCACGATCTTTCTGCTCTTTATTATTGGTGCAGCAGCTTATGGGGCTGTAACTTCTAATAAAAAAATCATCTTGACCCAAGGTGGTCCAGCAATAGTCGCTTTAGCCAGCCTTCTTCTGCTTGGATAAGGATCAACTCTTCCAGATTGGGAAGAGTTTTTCTTTCCTATTCTTAGGGCTGCGATGGCAAGGGCTCCGTCTTCAGTTACCAGCTTGCAGCAAAAACAACTGCATGCTTTGCGCCTCAGCTTTTAGTTTTCTTGAAGCTTTCTATAAGGAATGGTTTAGGTTTCTCTTGTATACTAAACTCATCCAATAAGAAATGAAGTACAGCAAATGAAAATCTCAGTTAATTATCCAAAACGCTTTAAGAAATTGCCACAACAAGGTTCTTGTTACGGCGAATAAACACTTCTCTTCATTTTTCATAAGAAACTCCTAAAGAAGGCTCTACCCGAAAGGGGAGAGTTTTTATGTACCAGAGACCTTGTGATTCGTGATATAATAGGCCTATGGAAAAAAAGAACAAATTACTACTCATCGACGGGTCTTCCGTCGCTTTTCGTGCCTTTTTCGCACTCTATAATCAAATCGATCGCTTCAAAAATGCCAATGGGTTGCATACCAATGCGGTCTATGGCTTTAACCTCATGTTGAGCCATCTCTTGGAGCGCATCCAACCGACTCATGTCCTCGTTGCTTTCGATGCAGGAAAGACGACCTTTCGGACGGAGATGTATGCCGACTACAAAGGAGGTCGGGCAAAAACACCAGATGAATTCCGTGAGCAGTTCCCTTTTATTCGCGAGCAACTAGATCATTTGGGGATCCGCCATTATGAGCTAGCCCAGTATGAAGCGGATGATATTATTGGAACGCTAGATAAGATGGCAGAAACTAGCTCGGTGCCATTTGAAGTCACCATTGTCTCTGGGGATAAGGATTTGATCCAGCTGACAGATGATAATACGGTGGTTGAGATTTCCAAAAAAGGGGTAGCAGAGTTTGAGGAATTCACTCCAGCCTATCTGAAAGAAAAAATGGGTCTGACGCCAGAGCAATTTATCGACCTCAAGGCCTTGATGGGAGATAAGTCGGATAATATCCCAGGTGTTACTAAGATCGGAGAAAAGACCGGGATTAAACTGCTCCTAGAGTACGGCTCTATCGATGGCATTTACGAGCATATCGACGAGATGAAGGCTTCTAAGATGAAGGAAAACCTCATCAATGACAAGGAACAGGCCTATCTGTCCAAGATCCTTGCGACCATTGATACCAATGCGCCCATTGAAATTGGGCTTGATGATATCACCTATACGGGCCCTCATCTAGAAAATCTCGCCAAGTTTTATGAAGAGATGGGCTTTAAGCAACTTCGCCAAGCATTGGATTTAAGTGGAGAAGAAGCAGCTCCTGTAGCAATTGACTATACAGAAGCCGAGCAAGTCACTCCAGATATGCTTATGGAAGATAGTTTCTTCCATTTCGAGATTTTTGGGGACAACTACCATACGGAACCCATTATCGGCTTTGCATGGGGGACAAAAGGTCAGCTCTACGCGAGTACAGATACTGGTCTTTTACAAACACCGATTTTCAAAGAATTTCTCGAAAAAACGCCCCTCAAGGTCTATGACTTCAAGCGGGCTAAAGTCTTGCTCAGCCACTTGGGAATTACCCTGCAAAAGCTGGCTTTTGACAGTCGATTGGCCAAGTATCTCTTGTCGACCGTAGAGGACAATGAAATTTCAACCATTGCGAGTCTCTATAGTCAGATTGCGCTGCCGCTAGACGAAGTCGTTTATGGCAAGGGAGCCAAGAAAGCTATCCCAGAAAAGGCGGTCCTATTAGAGCATTTGGCACGGAAAGTCGCTGTTCTACTGGATACCGAAGAGCCTATGATGGAGCAGTTGCAAGCCCATGACCAGCTGGATTTGCTCTATGATATGGAGCAACCACTAGCAACTGTTTTGGCCAAGATGGAAATCGCGGGGATCAAGGTAGAGCGCCAGACCCTAGAAGATATGCAAGTGGAAAACGAAGTGGTCTTGGAACGCTTGACTCAAGAAATCTACGAGTTAGCAGGAGAAGAATTTAACATCAATTCCCCAAAACAATTGGGCGTCATCCTTTTTGAAAAATTGGAACTTCCTCTTGAATATACTAAGAAGACCAAAACCGGCTATTCAACAGCTGTTGATGTCTTGGAACGCCTGGCTCCAATTGCACCGATTGTGTCTAAGATTCTTGAATACCGCCAAATTGCTAAGATCCAGTCGACCTATGTCATCGGTCTTCAAGACTGGATTTTGGAAGATGGGAAAATCCATACCCGCTATGTGCAGGATTTGACGCAGACAGGCCGCTTGTCCAGCGTGGATCCCAACCTGCAAAACATTCCTGTCCGTTTGGAGCAAGGTCGCCTTATTCGTAAGGCCTTTGTTCCAGAAGAGGAAAATAGTGTCTTGCTCAGTTCGGACTATTCACAGATCGAACTGCGCGTTTTAGCCCATATTTCAGGAGATGAACATTTGATTGATGCCTTTAAACATGGGGCAGATATCCATACATCGACTGCTATGCGGGTCTTCAATATTGAAAAACCAGAAGATGTGACGCCGAATGACCGTCGTAATGCCAAGGCAGTAAACTTCGGTGTGGTTTATGGGATTTCCGACTTTGGACTGTCTAACAACCTAGGGATCAGCCGAAAAGAAGCCAAGGCCTATATTGAGACCTACTTCGAACGCTACCCTGGCATCAAGGACTATATGGAGAGAGTGGTGCGGGAAGCGCGTGACAAAGGCTATGTGGAGACTCTCTTCAAGCGTCGTCGGGAGATTCCAGATATAAATTCTCGCAACTTCAATGTTCGAGGCTTTGCGGAACGGACAGCTATCAACTCACCAATCCAAGGATCGGCAGCCGATATCTTGAAATTGCTATGATTCACTTGGACCAAGCGCTAGGAGCAGGAGCATACAAGACCAAGATGCTTCTTCAGGTCCACGACGAAATTGTTCTGCAAGTACCAAGTGATGAACTGGCAGCGGTCAAAGAACTCGTCAAAGAGACCATGGAATCCGCTATTGAGCTTGCGGTGCCACTGGAAGCCGATGAGAATGAAGGCAAAACATGGTATGAAGCCAAATAAGATTGAGTTTGTTCAAAACAGAAAGCGGTAGGAGACTTTTTAGTTTCCTACCGCTTTTAACGACAAACACTTGCAATGCCTTCCGTATTGTTATACTATTTAAAGAAAGGAAACGCATACAAAAGGAGATTCATATGGCCTATTCATTTCGCAATCCTAGTGATGGCATTATCAAACATTACCTAGAAACCAGTAAAATCATTGCTGTAGTTGGATTATCTGACCGTGAAGAGACAACCAGCCATCGTGTCAGCAAGGAGATGCAAGAGCGGGGCTATCGGATTATTCCTGTTAATCCTCGTGCAGCCGGTGGGCAAATCCTTGGAGAAAGGGTGTACGCTAGCTTGCAGGAAATTCCTTTCCCAGTAGATATCGTCGATGTATACCGTCGCAGTGAGTTTTTGCCAGATGTAGCGCGTGACTTTATCGAGTCGGATGCGAAGATTTTCTGGGCGCAACTAGAGCTGGAAAATCAAGAAGCAGAAGAAATCCTTCGTGGAGCTGGACGAGAAGATATCGTCATGAACCGCTGTATCAAACGCGAGTACACTCGTTTGGTCTTAGGAGAAGGATAGCCTTTGGTTTATCTCAGAACCTCTCGTCTTTCATTCAGTGATTAAAACTGATACGAGAGATGAAATAAATGCAGACGGATTTCCCTAACAGAGAAAAAAGAACCCACCTAGTACTTTGGAGAATGGCTCCAATCGAAGGTGGGTTTTCTTGTTTTCTTTGTTAATCAAGAGGATTAGACTTTGGTAGGTCCGGCGCCTTTTGCTGGAAGCGACTGTCCGCCTGCATCCGTTTTTGAAGGAGGATATGGTAGAAGATGATTTGGCAACTAGTTGCATAAGGTTTGACATAAAAATTCGCCATTCCTAAAGTGAAAAAAGATAGAATTTGCCAACCGAGCAGACTCAAATCAAGAACAAGGCGGTGGCTCTTAAAGCCTTTCATCTCTTCCTTGCTTTGGCGGAGGACAGACATAGGCCCATCATAGGTTCCTGTCATCAGTCGACTATATAGGATCAATTCGACCAAACTATACTGGTAATAAAAAGGGAGGAAGAGCAGGAGCCCAACCAGAGCCATTAAGAGGCCGGTCGTCATCGTTGGAGCTAACTTAAGAATTGCTTGAACTTCTGGAGTATCCGCTCTAAGGGTAGACGTAGTGGAGAAGGATTCATTGATAGCGAGAACGTGATAGCTGACCACTGTTAAGAGGAGTTGACTAACATAGAGGAGGCTCCCCCACAAAGACAGGATTACTTGCTTAATGAATAACGTTAAAAACGCAGGTGTAAAATACTGGCTCTGAAAGATGGTGAAGATACCAAAGCTCTTTTCTCCCTTGCTAGAGGCAGAAATCAAAAAGCGAAAAGTTGCCCCTAAATAGAGAAAAGAAAGGATAAATCCAATAATCGCAGGGAAAATCTGTCGGCTTAGAAGAAAGAGCATCCCTTCTCTAAGTTCCATGTGAGCAAGTGTTTCAGTGATGTCTGTCCCTGTCAGCATGTAACTTGCAAGGATTGTCAGGAAAGTTGGTAAGGCAAAGTAGGAGAAGACTTTGGGATGTTGCAATTGCAGCTGACGAGCTTGAGCACGAACCAATTTGATATTCATTATGTCCTCTTTCATGGTAGTAGTAACCTTTATTATAACACAAGTCCGTGACAGAGCTGGTAAAATTTGGTACAATCGTACAGGTGCTCACAGGAGATCCTGTGACAGGAATAAGAAGGCTGGGACTGTTTTTCCCAGTACGGAGGTAACCATGACAGATTCACCGATTCAATATCGATTAATCAAAAAAGAAAAGCATACAGGAGCTCGTCTGGGAGAAATTATCACCCCCCACGGGACCTTCCCAACCCCAATGTTTATGCCTGTAGGGACTCAGGCAACCGTTAAGACTCAATCGCCAGAAGAACTCAAGGAAATGGGGTCCGGAATTATTTTGGCCAACACCTACCATCTCTGGCTTCGTCCGGGGGACGACTTGGTCGCAAAAGCAGGAGGACTGCACCAGTTCATGAACTGGGACCAGCCCATTTTAACAGATAGTGGAGGCTTCCAGGTCTATTCACTAGCGGATACCCGCAATATCACCGAAGAAGGGGTAACCTTTAAAAATCACCTCAATGGTTCGAAGATGTTCCTCTCCCCAGAAAAGGCCATCTCGATCCAAAACAATCTAGGGAGCGATATCATGATGTCCTTTGACGAATGTCCTCAGTTCTATCAACCCTATGATTATGTGAAGAAATCAATCGAACGGACCAGTCGTTGGGCAGAACGTGGCCTTAAGGCTCATCGTCGCCCTCATGATCAAGGTCTTTTCGGGATTGTCCAAGGGGCTGGATTTGAAGACTTGCGCCGTCAGTCTGCGCGTGATCTCGTTAGCATGGACTTCCCAGGCTATTCTATCGGTGGATTAGCTGTTGGAGAAAGCCATGAAGAGATGAATGCCGTGCTGGATTTCACAACCCCTCTCTTACCAGAGAACAAGCCTCGCTATCTCATGGGAGTAGGAGCTCCAGACAGTCTGATCGATGGCGTAATTCGTGGAGTGGACATGTTTGACTGTGTCTTACCGACGCGGATTGCGCGAAATGGCACCTGTATGACTAGTCAAGGACGTCTGGTGGTGAAAAATGCGCAATTTGCAGAAGACTTTACACCGCTAGACCATGAGTGTGATTGCTACACTTGTAAGAATTACACCCGTGCTTATCTTCGCCACCTCCTCAAGGCAGATGAGACCTTCGGCATTCGCTTGACCAGCTACCACAACCTGTACTTCTTGATCAACCTCATGAAGCAGGTCCGTCAAGCCATCATGGATGACAATCTCTTAGAATTCCGTGAGCATTTCGTCGAAAAATATGGCTATAACAAATCAGGACGGAATTTCTAGGAAAAGCTAAATAGGAAGAAAAAAGACTACAGCCATCTGAGAATAATAGGAATAACTGATAGACGCAGTGGTTGATTGGTATCTTTGTTCGCTTGTTAAGCTCCAAAGATAACCTAATCAACTGTGCGGGGGCGAGACAGAACAAATTTGGAAATAAATTTGTTCTGTCTCGCTCCCTTTTTTCTATATAATAGCAACTTTTTTAGTAATCTATACTTTTCGAAAACACTTTCATCAAAAAAACGAAAAAAATCTATTCAAATCCCTTGCATTGGGGCTTCCATTGTGTTAAACTACTATGGTGCTGTGAAAAACAGCTATTAGCTTTGATGCAAGAGGTTGCGACACGCTCGGTTGCATTGCCACGCAACGCGCGTCGGTTTTCTTGTGGAGCTAGCCTATTATCTTAAATAGACGAAAAGGAGAAAAAGATGGCAAACAAAAAAATCCGCATCCGTTTGAAAGCGTATGAACACCGTACACTTGACACAGCGGCTGCAAAAATCGTAGAATCAGCTACTCGTACAGGTGCACAAGTTGCGGGTCCGATCCCACTTCCAACTGAGCGTAGCCTCTACACAATCATTCGTGCGACTCACAAATATAAAGATTCTCGCGAACAATTCGAAATGCGTACACACAAACGTTTGATCGATATCATCAACCCAACTCAAAAAACAGTTGACGCTTTGATGAAATTGGATCTTCCAAGTGGTGTAAACGTAGAAATCAAACTTTAATCTAAAGCTTGATACCTTGAGCATAAAAAACGCTCGTTAAAAACTTTTTGAATAAAAAACTATAGAAAAGGAACTATTTTCTCATGACAAAAGGAATCTTAGGGAAAAAAGTGGGAATGACTCAAATCTTCACTGAAGCTGGCGAATTGATCCCTGTAACAGTTATCGAAGCAACTCCAAACGTTGTTCTCCAAGTTAAAACTGTTGAAACAGATGGTTACAACGCTATCCAAGTTGGTTTCGATGACAAACGCGAAGTATTGAGCAACAAACCTGCTAAAGGACATGTAGCAAAAGCTAACACGGCTCCTAAGCGCTTCATTCGTGAATTCAAAAACGTTGAAGGCTTGGAAGTTGGTGCTGAAATCACAGTTGATACTTTCGAAGCTGGAGACATTGTTGATGTAACTGGTACTTCTAAAGGTAAAGGTTTCCAAGGCGTTATCAAACGCCACGGACAATCACGTGGACCTATGGCTCACGGTTCTCGTTACCACCGTCGTCCAGGTTCTATGGGACCTGTTGCACCTAACCGCGTATTCAAAGGTAAAAACCTTGCAGGACGCATGGGTGGCGATCGTGTAACTATTCAAAACCTTGAAGTTGTACAAGTTGTTCCAGAAAAGAACGTTATCCTTATCAAAGGTAACGTACCAGGTGCTAAGAAATCTCTTATCACTATCAAGTCAGCAGTTAAAGCTGGTAAATAATAAGGAAAGGGGAATACAGTCAAAATGGCAAATGTAACATTATTCGACCAAACTGGTAAACAAGCGGGCGAAGTTGTTCTTAACGATGCGATCTTTGGTATCGAACCAAACCAAGCAGTTGTATTTGATGTGATCATCAGCCAACGTGCTAGCCTTCGTCAAGGAACTCACGCAGTTAAACCGCTCAGCCGTTTCAGGTGGCGGACGCAAACCATGGCGTCAAAAAGGAACTGGACGTGCTCGTCAAGGTTCTATCCGCTCTCCACAATGGCGTGGTGGTGGAATCGTCTTCGGACCAACTCCACGTAGCTATGCGTACAAACTTCCTCAAAAAGTTCGTCGCCTTGCGCTTAAATCTGTTTACTCAGAAAAAAAGTTGCTGAAAAACAAATTTGTAGCCGTTGATTCTCTTGAATTTACAGCTCCAAAAACTGCTGAATTTGCAAAAGTTCTTGCAGCTTTGAGCATCGATTCTAAAGTCCTTGTTATTCTTGAAGAAGGAAACGAATTCGCAGCTCTTTCAGCTCGTAACCTTCCAAACGTGAAAGTTGCGACTGCTACAACTGCAAGTGTTCTTGACATCGCAAATAGTGACAAACTTCTTGTTACTCAAGCAGCTATCTCTAAAAATCGAGGAGGTTCTTGCATAATGAATTTGTATGATGTTATCAAAAAACCTGTTATCACTGAAAAGTCAATGGCTCAACTTGAAGCAGGCAAATATGTATTCGAAGTTGACACTCGCGCTCACAAACTTTTGATCAAACAAGCTGTTGAAGCTGCCTTTGAAGGTGTAAAAGTTGCGAATGTGAACACTGTAAACGTAAAACCTAAAGCAAAACGCGTTGGACGTTACACTGGTTTTACTTCAAAAACTAAAAAAGCTATCATCACGCTTACAGCTGATTCAAAAGCAATCGAGTTGTTCGCTACTGAAGCTGAATAATCTAAGGAGGAAATATCGTGGGAATTCGTGTTTATAAACCAACAACAAACGGTCGCCGTAATATGACTTCTTTGGATTTCGCTGAAATCACAACAAGCACACCAGAGAAATCTTTGCTCGTTTCATTGAAGAGCAAAGCAGGTCGTAACAACAACGGACGTATCACAGTTCGTCACCAAGGTGGTGGACACAAACGTCATTACCGTTTGATCGACTTCAAACGTAACAAAGATAACGTTGAAGCAGTTGTAAAAACAATTGAGTACGATCCAAACCGTTCTGCAAACATCGCTTTGGTACACTACACTGACGGTGTGAAAGCATACATCATCGCTCCAAAAGGTCTTGAAGTTGGTCAACGTATCGTTTCAGGTCCAGAAGCAGATATCAAAGTCGGAAACGCTCTTCCACTTGCTAACATCCCAGTTGGTACTTTGATCCACAACATCGAGTTGAAACCAGGTCGTGGTGGAGAATTGGTACGTGCTGCTGGAGCTTCTGCTCAAGTATTGGGTCAAGAAGGTAAATACGTACTTGTACGTCTTCAATCAGGCGAAGTTCGTATGATCCTTGGTACTTGCCGTGCTACAGTTGGTGTTGTCGGAAATGAACAACATGGACTTGTAAACCTTGGTAAAGCTGGTCGTAGCCGTTGGAAAGGTATCCGTCCAACAGTTCGTGGTTCTGTAATGAACCCGAATGATCACCCACACGGTGGTGGTGAAGGTAAAGCACCAGTTGGTCGTAAAGCACCATCTACTCCATGGGGCAAACCTGCTCTTGGTCTTAAAACTCGTAACAAGAAAGCGAAATCTGACAAACTTATCGTTCGTCGTCGCAACGAGAAATAATTTAGAACTAGTCGCTTAAGCGCTAGATGATCCGCCAGCTCGGTAGCGCTCCTTGTGAGCGCAAGCCGCTGTGGTACTATATTTAAAGGAGAAAAAAATAAAATGGGACGCAGTCTTAAAAAAGGACCTTTCGTCGATGAGCATTTGATGAAAAAAGTTGAAGCTCAAGCTAACGACGAAAAGAAAAAAAGTTATCAAAAACTTGGTCACGTCGTTCAACGATCTTCCCAAGTTTCATTGGTTACACTATCGCAGTTTATGATGGACGTAAACACGTACCTGTTTACATCCAAGAAGACATGGTAGGTCACAAGCTTGGTGAATTTGCACCAACTCGTACTTACAAAGGTCACGCTGCAGATGACAAGAAGACACGTAGAAAATAAGGAGAACATAAATGGCAGAAATTACTTCAGCTAAAGCAATGGCTCGTACAGTGCGTGTTTCACCTCGTAAATCACGTCTTGTTCTTGACAACATCCGTGGTAAAAGCGTAGCCGATGCAGTAGCAATCTTGAAATTCACTCCAAACAAAGCAGCTGAAATCATCTTGAAAGTGTTGAATTCAGCAGTAGCAAACGCTGAAAACAACTTTGGTTTGGAAAAAAAGCAAACTTGGTAGTATCTGAAGCATTCGCAAACGAAGGACCAACGATGAAACGTTTCCGTCCACGTGCGAAAGGTTCAGCTTCACCAATCAACAAACGCACAAGCCACATCACAGTGGTTGTGACAGAAAAATAAGGAGGTAACATCGTGGGTCAAAAAAAGTACATCCAATTGGAATGCGTGTCGGCATCATCCGTGATTGGGATGCCAAATGGTATGCTGAAAAAGAATACGCGGATTACCTTCATGAAGATCTTGCAATCCGCAAATTTATTCAAAAAGAATTAGCTGACGCAGCGGTTTCTACTATTGAAATCGAACGCGCAGTAAACAAAGTTAACGTTTCTCTTCACACTGCTAAACCAGGTATGGTTATCGGTAAAGGTGGAGCAAACGTCGATGCACTTCGTGCAGCTCTTAACAAATTGACAGGTAAACAAGTTCACATCAACATCATCGAGATCAAACGTCCTGACTTGGATGCTCACCTTGTTGGTGAAGGAATTGCTCGTCAATTGGAGCAACGTGTGGCTTTCCGTCGTGCTCAAAAACAAGCGATCCAACGTACTATGCGCGCTGGAGCTAAAGGAATCAAAACTCAAGTATCAGGTCGTTTGAACGGTGCAGATATTGCTCGTGCTGAAGGATACTCTGAAGGTACAGTTCCACTCCACACACTTCGCGCAGACATCGATTACGCTTGGGAAGAAGCAGATACAACTTACGGTAAACTTGGTGTTAAAGTATGGATCTACCGTGGTGAAGTTCTTCCAGCTCGTAAAGACGCTAAAGGAGGTAAATAACCAATGTTAGTACCTAAACGTGTAAAACACCGTCGCGAATTCCGTGGTAAAATGCGCGGTGAAGCAAAAGGTGGAAAAGAAGTATCATTCGGTGAATACGGTCTTCAGGCTACAACTAGCCACTGGATCACTAACCGCCAAATCGAAGCTGCTCGTATTGCCATGACTCGTTACATGAAACGTGGTGGTAAGGTTTGGATCAAAATCTTCCCACACAAATCATACACCGCTAAAGCTATCGGGGTACGTATGGGATCTGGTAAAGGGGCACCTGAAGGTTGGGTAGCACCAGTTAAACGTGGTAAAGTAATGTTTGAAGTTGCTGGTGTATCTGAAGAGATCGCTCGTGAAGCGCTTCGTCTTGCAAGCCACAAATTACCAGTTAAATGTAAATTCGTAAAACGTGAAGCAAAATAAGGAGAGGTCATGAAACTTACAGAAGTAAAAGAATTTGTTAAAGAACTTCGTGGTCTTTCTCAAGAAGAACTCGCGAAGCGTGAAAATGAATTGAAAAAAGAATTGTTTGAACTTCGTTTCCAAGCGGCTGCAGGTCAATTGGAGCAAACTGGACGTTTGAAAGAAGTGAAAAAACAAATCGCTCGTATCAAAACTGTTCAATCAGAAGCTAAATAATAGACTAGGGAAGGAGAATTTCAATGGAACGCAATAATCGTAAAGTTCTTGTTGGACGCGTTGTGTCTGACAAAATGGACAAACAATCACAGTTGTAGTTGAAACTAAACGTAACCACCCAGTCTATGGTAAACGTATCAACTATTCTAAAAAATACAAAGCTCATGATGAAAACAACGTTGCCAAAGAAGGCGATATCGTTCGTATCATGGAAACTCGTCCGCTTTCAGCTACAAAAACGCTTCCGTCTTGTAGAAGTTGTTGAAGAAGCGGTCATCATCTAATCTAACCTGAAAGGAGAAAACTGAAATGATTCAAACAGAAACTCGTTTGAAAGTCGCAGACAACAGTGGTGCTCGCGAAATCTTGACTATCAAAGTTCTTGGTGGTTCAGGACGTAAATTTGCAAACATCGGTGATGTTATTGTGGCATCTGTAAAACAAGCTACTCCTGGTGGTGCGGTTAAAAAAGGTGACGTTGTAAAAGCTGTTATCGTTCGTACTAAATCAGGTGCTCGTCGTAAAGATGGTTCATACATCAAATTCGACGAAAATGCTGCAGTGATCATCCGTGAAGACAAAACTCCTCGCGGAACTCGTATCTTTGGCCCAGTCGCTCGCGAATTGCGTGACGGTGGTTTCATGAAGATCGTATCACTTGCTCCAGAAGTACTTTAATTTTAAAAATCACAAACACAGTCCCCTGGCCCATTGGCCAGGGTGCCCATCGGGCGTAAGAATAAAAGGAGAATAAAATGTTTGTAAAAACTGGCGACAAAGTTCGTGTAATTGCTGGTAAAGACAAAGGTGTTGAAGCTAAAGTCGTTGCTGCTCTTCCAAAAGTAAATAAAGTTGTTGTTGAAGGTGTAAACCTTGTTAAAAAACACCAACGTCCAAATAACGAAAACCCTCAAGGTGCTATCATCGAAAAAGAAGCTCCAATCCATGTATCAAACGTTCAAGTCTTAGACAAGAACGGTGTTGCTGGACGTGTTGGCTACAAATTCGTAGACGGCAAAAAAGTTCGTTATAACAAAAAATCAGGCGAAGTGCTTGACTAATCACGAAGGAAAGGAGAAGTATAATGGCTAATCGTTTAAAAGAAAAATACCTTAATGAAGTAGTTCCAGCTTTGACTGAACAATTTAACTACTCATCAGTTATGGCAGTGCCAAAAGTTGATAAGATCGTTTTGAACATGGGTGTTGGAGATGCTGTTTCTAACGCTAAAAACCTTGAGAAAGCTGCTGAAGAATTGGCATTGATCTCAGGTCAAAAACCACTTATCACAAAAGCTAAAAAATCAATCGCCGGCTTCCGTCTTCGTGAAGGTGTAGCGATCGGTGCGAAAGTAACTCTTCGTGGCGAACGTATGTACGAATTCTTGGACAAATTGGTTTCAGTTTCACTTCCACGTGTTCGTGACTTCCATGGTGTTCCAACAAAATCATTTGACGGACGCGGAAACTACACACTTGGTGTGAAAGAACAATTGATCTTCCCAGAAATCAACTTTGATGATGTTGATAAAACTCGTGGTTTGGATATCGTAATCGTAACTACTGCGAACACAGACGAAGAATCACGTGCATTGCTTACTGGCCTTGGTATGCCGTTTGCAAAATAATATAGGAGGTAAAACTAATGGCTAAAAAATCTATGATTGCTAAGAACAAACGCCCAGCGAAGTTCTCTACTCAAGCATACACTCGCTGTGAACGTTGTGGACGTCCACACTCAGTTTACCGCAAGTTTAAACTTTGCCGTGTTTGCTTCCGTGAATTGGCATACAAAGGACAAATCCCTGGTGTCACTAAAGCATCTTGGTAATAGCATGATACAAAGAGCGTGACAACCTCAGCAAAAATAGAAGATTTGATGCAGGAGCGATGCTCCAAGACAAATCTATCTTTTTTTGCCCAGGTTGTAGCTCGTGTTCAAATGAGAAATCCTCATTTGTATGTATCAAAACTTTCTGAGCCTAGCTCAATCATTAACTAGCAAGTGAAACATTCAAACTACTAGTAAGAGGAGAAATATAAAATGGTTATGACTGACCCAATCGCAGACTTCCTAACTCGTATTCGTAACGCTAACCAAGCAAAACACGAAGTACTTGAAGTACCTGCATCAAACATCAAAAAAGGGATTGCTGAAATCCTTAAACGCGAAGGTTTTGTAAAAAACGTTGAAGTAATCGAAGATGACAAACAAGGTATCATCCGCGTGTTCTTGAAATACGGAGCAAACGGTGAAAAAGTTATCACAAACTTGAAACGTGTTTCTAAACCAGGTTTGCGTGTTTACAAAAAACGTGAAGATCTTCCAAAAGTTCTTAATGGACTTGGAATTGCTATCCTTTCAACTTCTGAAGGTTTGCTTACTGATAAAGAAGCACGCCAAAAGAACGTTGGTGGGGAAGTTATCGCTTACGTTTGGTAATATTTAGCTCCCGATTTCGTTGTGGCTCTTTGTTATCGTCTCTTGCCTAACCCAAAGTTATGTCTGCGAGACGATGCCTCGATTCACTTAGAATTGAGACCTAAACATTAACTTTTAAATCAAAATGATTTAAACCCCGTGAAAACTGGCCTTCAAAGGCCTGACAATTTAACAGGAGGATAAACATGTCACGTATTGGTAATAAAGTTATCGTGTTGCCTGCTGGTGTTGAACTCACTAACAATGACAACGTTGTAACTGTAAAAGGACCTAAAGGAGAACTTACTCGTGAGTTCTCAAAAGATATTGAAATCCGTGTGGAAGGTACTGAAGTAACCCTTCACCGTCCAAACGATTCAAAAGAAATGAAAACTATCCACGGAACTACTCGTGCCCTTTTGAACAACATGGTAATTGGTGTCTCAGAAGGATTCAAGAAAGAACTTGAAATGCGCGGGGTTGGTTACCGTGCACAACTTCAAGGATCAAAACTTGTTTTGGCTGTTGGTAAATCACATCCAGACGAAGTTGAAGCTCCAGAAGGAATTACTTTTGAACTTCCAAACCCAACAACAATCGTTGTTAGCGGAATTTCAAAAGAAGTAGTTGGTCAAACAGCTGCTTACGTACGTAGCCTTCGTTCACCAGAACCTTACAAAGGTAAAGGGATCCGTTATGTTGGTGAATTCGTTCGCCGTAAAGAAGGTAAAACAGGTAAATAATGTAGTTTGGTTGTTTTTCAACCAATCTTCATCTTACCAACTCAGTGCTTAGCACATGATTTTAAAATTAAGAGGTGAAAATTGTGATTTCGAAACCAGATAAAAAAATAAAATCCGTCAAAAAAACGCCACCGTCGCGTTCGCGGAAAAACTCTCTGGAACTGCTGATCGCCCACGTTTGAACGTATTCCGTTCTAATACAGGCATCTACGCTCAAGTAATTGATGACGTAGCGGGTGTAACGCTCGCAAGCGCTTCAACTCTTGACAAAGAAGTTTCAAAAGGAACTAAAACTGAACAAGCCGTTGTTGTCGGCAAACTTGTTGCTGAACGTGCAGTTGCTAAAGGTATTTCTGAAGTGGTGTTCGACCGCGGTGGATATCTATATCACGGACGTGTTAAAGCTTTGGCTGATGCAGCTCGTGAAAACGGATTGAAATTCTAATAGGAGGACACTAGAAAATGGCATTTAAAGATAATGCAGTTGAACTTGAAGAACGCGTAGTTGCCATCAACCGTGTTACAAAAGTTGTTAAAGGTGGACGTCGTCTTCGCTTTGCAGCTCTTGTAGTTGTTGGTGACCGTAACGGACGTGTTGGTTTTGGTACAGGTAAAGCTCAAGAAGTACCAGAAGCAATCCGTAAAAGCAGTAGAAGATGCTAAGAAAAAAACTTGATTGAAGTTCCTATGGTTGGAACAACAATTCCTCATGAAGTAACATCAGTATTTGGTGGAGCTCGTGTATTGTTGAAACCAGCTATCGAAGGGGCTGGGGTTGCTGCAGGTGGTGCAGTTCGTGCCGTTGTTGAATTGGCAGGTATTGCAGATGTAACATCTAAATCACTTGGATCAAACACTCCAATCAACATTGTTCGTGCAACAGTGGAAGGTTTAGCTCAATTGAAACGCGCTGAAGAAGTTGCTGCCCTTCGTGGTATTTCAGTTTCTGACTTGGCTTAAGAAAGGAGATTCAAATGGCTCAAATTAAAATTACTTTGACTAAGTCTCCAATCGGACGCATCCCGTCACAACGTAAAACTGTTGTAGCACTTGGACTTGGCAAATTGAACAGCTCTGTTATTAAAGAAGATAACCCAGCAGTACGTGGTATGATCACTGCAGTATCTCACTTGGTAACAGTTGAAGAAGTAAAATAATCTATTAAAAAATAGAAACAAGGTTTTCAGGGGTATGAGAAATTTCTCATCCCCTAAAACTAAATATAAGTATAGGCGAGTTTGTAGTCGGGACACCTTTTCCTGATTACAAGCGTTAGCAATTTACAAAAGAGGAGAAAATAATAATGAAACTTCATGAATTACAACCTGCTGCAGGTTCACGTAAAGTCCGCAACCGTGTTGGTCGTGGTACTTCATCTGGTAATGGTAAAACTTCTGGCCGTGGTCAAAAAGGTCAAAAAGCTCGTAGCGGTGGCGGTGTACGTCTTGGTTTTGAAGGTGGACAAACTCCATTGTTCCGTCGTCTTCCAAAACGTGGATTTACAAACATCAATGCTAAAGAATATGCTATTGTGAACCTTGATCAGTTGAACGTCTTCGAAGATGGTGCTGAAGTAACACCAGTAGTACTTGTGGAAGCAGGTATTGTAAAAGCTGAAAAATCAGGAATTAAAATTCTTGGTAACGGAGAATTGACTAAGAAATTGTCTGTTAAGGCAGCTAAATTCTCTAAATCAGCTGAAGAAGCTATCACTGCTAAAGGTGGTTCAATAGAAGTCATCTAAGAGGGGTGACCTATGTTCTTTAAATTATTAAAAGATGATTATACAAACAAGATCAAAATTTATTTACTATTTTTATCATACTCTTGTCTTCCGAATCGGGACCACGATCACGGTTCCTGGTGAATGCGAAAATCCCAACAACTTACATGCTCTCTTGAATATGATGAGCTTGGTGCTGTGGGAATGCCATGAGAAACTTCTGTCTTCGCCTCGGGGTGAGTCCTTACATCACGCTTCCATCGTAGTTCAGCCTTCCAAATGGATTTGCCTTCCGAAATTTGTTACAGGGGAAACAAGGAGAAGTTGGCGGAGAAGAATCAGGCAACGCTTATATTGCCTTGGTTCTAGCTGTTCAATCCATTGGAATTACAGCTACTTCATACTTTGTCATGTTAAATTGGTATCCACACCGAACGTTGAAACCTACACTGATTGCCACAGTGATTTTAACGACGGGTTCACTGATTGTCACTTGGCTTGGAGAACAAATTTCCGATAAAGGATACGGGAGTTGGTGTTTCTATGATTATCTTTGCGGGATTGTTTCTTCAATTCCAGAGATGATCAAAGGTGTTTACGAAGATTCATTTAACGTTCGTCATGGACAATTGACTAATTCACTAATTTTCTTTGTCGTTATTTTGATTATCGCTGTATTGTTGATTGTTTACTTTACAACCTTTGTGCAACAAGCACAGTATAAAAATTCCAATTCAATACACAAAAAAAGTTGCACAAGGAGCACCATCTAGCTCATATCTTCCATTGAAGGTGAAACCCAGCTGGAGTTATTCCCTGTCATCTTTGCAAGTTCGATCACAGCTGCACCGGCAGCAATTCTTCCAGGTCATTAGTGCTATGGGTCATGATTGGGACTGGGTTCGAACAGCACAATCTATGTTAGCGACAACATACACCAACAGGTGTAGCAATGTATGCTTTGCTAATCATTCTTGTTTACATTTCTTCTACACATTTGTACAGATTAATCCCAGAAAAAAACTGCAGAAAAATCTACAAAAAGAGTGGTGCCTACATTCCAGGTGTACGTCCTGGGTAAGGGAACGGAAGACTACATGTCAAAACTTCTTCGACGGTTGGCTACGGTTGGTTCTCTCTTCCTTGGATTCATCACCATTATTCCAATCCTGGCTCAAAGATGTCTTTTGGTCTTTGACAGATAGCAGTTGCTTTTGGAGGAACTAGTCTCTTTGATTATCATCTCAACTGGTATTGAAGGAATGAAACAATTAGAAGGTTACCTATTGAAACGTAAATATGTTGGTTTCATGGATACAACAGAATAGCAAAATATTTTTTTGAGAGTGAGTTGAAGTCATTGTCAGAGATTTTCTCTTCTATTTTGTTTTTGAAATAAGTGTTGAGATCGTATTTCAGACTTCTATTTAAAAACAAAAATAAGGAGCATATGATCATGAATCTATTAATCATGGGATTGCCTGGAGCAGGTAAGGGACACAAGCAGCTAAAGATTGTAGAACAATTTCCACGTTGCACATATCTCAACTGGGGATATGTTCCGTGCTGCAATGGCCAAATCAAACTGAAATGGGTGTGTTGGCAAAATCATTCATCGACAAAGGTGAATTGGTGCCAGATGATGTGACAAACGGGAATTGTAAAAGAACGTCTTTGGCTCAAGACGATATTAAAGAAAACAGGATTCCTGTTTAGATGGTTTACCCCTCGCACGATTGAACAAGCTCATGCTTTGGATCAAAATCATTGGTCGAACTTGGTCTTGAACTTGAAGGGAGTGATCAACATCGAAGTAGATCCATCTTGCCTCTTGAACGCTTTGAGTGGACGTATCATTCACCGTGAAACAGGTGAAACCTTCCATAAGGTATTCAACCCACCAGCTGATTACAAGGAAGAAGATTATTACCAACGTGAGGATGATAAGCCTGAAACAGTTAAACGTCGTTTGGATGTGAATATTGCTCAAGGTGAGCCAATTCTTGCTCACTATCGTGCCAAAAGGGTTAGTCCATGATATCGAAGGAAATCAAGATATCAACGATGTCTTCTAAAGATATCGAAAAAAAGTCTTGGACGAAATTTGAAATAAAAAGCGTTTTTAGTCACTTGCAAATAAATCGATACACAAATGTTATACAATGAGATTAGTCTGACTTATAATTGTTGTCTCTGTGTCTCAGAGGCATCGAATCGAAATTTATGGAGGTGCTTTTGCGTGGCAAAAGACGATGTGATTGAAGTTGAAGGCAAAGTAGTCGATACAATGCCGAATGCAATGTTTACGGTTGAACTTGAAAAATGGACATCAGATTTTAGCAACAGTTTCTGGTAAAATTCGTAAAAAAACTATATTCGTATTTTAGCGGGAGATCGTGTTACAGTCGAGATGAGTCCATATGACTTTGACACGTGGACGTATCACTTACCGCTTTAAATAATCGAAAAAAACTTGGAGGGATAAGAAATGAAAGTAAGACCATCGGTCAAACCAATTTGCGAATACTGTAAAGTAATTCGTCGTAATGGTCGTGTTATGGTAATTTGCCCAGCAAATCCAAAAACACAAACAACGTCAAGGATAAGATAGAAAGGAGAAAAACATGGCTCGTATTGCTGGAGTTGACATTCCAAATGACAAACGTGTAGTAATTTCATTGACTTATGTATACGGTATCGGACTTGCAACATCTAAGAAAATTTTTGCTGCTGCAGGCGTTTCTGAAGATATTCGTGTTCGCGACCTTACATCAGATCAAGAAGATGCTATCCGTCGTGAAGTTGATGCAATCAAAGTTGAAGGTGACCTTCGTCGTGAAGTAAACTTGAACATCAAACGTTTGATGGAAATCGGTTCATACCGTGGTATCCGTCACCGTCGTGGACTTCCTGTCCGTGGACAAAAACACTAAAAAACAATGCTCGCACTCGTAAAGGTAAAGCTGTTGCGATTGCTGGTAAGAAAAAAATAATATAGGAGGTAAAAATCTTGGCTAAACCAACACGTAAACGTCGTGTGAAAAAGAATATCGAATCTGGTATTGCTCATATTCACGCAACATTTAATAACACTATTGTTATGATTACTGATGTGCATGGTAATGCAATTGCTTGGTCATCAGCTGGTGCTCTTGGTTTCAAAGGTTCTCGTAAATCTACACCATTTGCTGCTCAAATGGCTTCAGAAGCTGCTGCTAAAATCTGCACAAGAACACGGTCTTAAATCAGTTGAAGTTACTGTAAAAGGTCCAGGTTCTGGTCGTGAGTCAGCTATTCGTGCGCTTGCTGCCGCTGGTCTTGAAGTAACAGCAATCCGTGATGTGACTCCAGTGCCACACTAATGGTGCTCGTCCTCCAAAAACGTCGCCGTGTATAATCATCAGCATTACACTGCTTTTTCGTTTAAGAGGGAGTAACTAAATGATTGAGTTTGAAAAACCAAATATAACAAAAAAATTGATGAAAATAAAGATTATGGCAAGTTTGTAATCGAACCACTTGAACGTGGTTACGGTACAACACTTGGTAACTCTCTTCGTCGTGTACTATTAGCTTCACTTCCAGGAGCAGCTGTTACATCTATCAATATTGAAGGTGTATTGCATGAGTTTGATACAGTTCCAGGTGTTCGTGAAGACGTGATGCAAATCATTCTGAACATTAAAGGAATTGCAGTGAAAATCGTACGTTGAAGACGAAAAAGATTATTGAACTTGATGTTGAAGGTCCCTGCTGAAGTAACAGCTGGAGATATTTTGACAGATAGTGATATTGAAATTGTAAATCCAGATCATTATCTTTTTCACAATCGGTGAAGGTTCTTCTTCAAAAGCGACTATGACTGTAAACAGTGGTCGTGGATATGTACCTGCTGATGAAAAATAAAAAAAGATAATGCACCAGTTGGAACACTTGCTGTAGATTCAATTTATACACCAGTGACAAAAGTCAACTATCAAGTTGAACCTGCTCGCGTAGGTAGCAATGATGGTTTTGACAAACTAACCCTTGAAATCTTGACAAATGGAACAATTATTCCAGAAGATGCTTTTAGGGCTTTCAGCACGTATTTTGACAGAACATCTTGATTTGTTTACAAATCTTACTGAGATTGCTAAGTCAACTGAAGTGATGAAAGAAGCTGATACTGAATCTGACGATCGTATTTTGGATCGTACGATTGAGGAACTGGACTTGTCTGTGCGTTCATACAACTGTTTGAAACGTGCCGGTATCAATACTGTGCATGATTTGACAGAAAAAAATCTGAAGCAGAGATGATGAAAGTATCGAAATCTTGGACGCAAGAGTTTGGAAGAAGTGAAACTCAAACTCATTGATTTGGGTCTTGGGATTAAAAAAACGATAAATAAAGGAGGAATACATGGCTTACCGTAAACTAGGACGCACTAGCTCACAACGTAAAGCAATGCTTCGCGATTTGACAACTGACCTTTTGATCAACGAATCAATCGTGACAACTGAAGCTCGTGCTAAAGAAATCCGTAAAACTGTTGAAAAAATGATTACTCTAGGTAAACGTGGTGATTTGCATGCACGTCGTCAAGCAGCTGCTTTCGTACGTAATGAAATCGCATCTGAAAAAACTATGATGAAGCAAACTGATAAAGTACACTTCTACTACAGCACTTCAAAAAAATTGTTCTCAGAAATCGCACCTCGTTATGCTGAACGTAACGGTGGATACACTCGTATCCTTAAAAACTGAACCACGTCGTGGGTGATGCTGCGCCAATGGCGATCATCGAATTAGTATAAAAATCATCAATTTTGTTGAGTGTTATGATGATGGAGTCTTGTGCTCTTAGTCTAGCTCTGGTCTACCGCTAGGGATTTCGGTCCCTAGCGGGAACACTCATCATAAGTTGGGATAGGGTAGACGCTTGTTTACGAAATTGTTTTTTTCTTAAGAACAACTTTCGTAAGCAGGCGTTTTTTTGAGTATTTTTAGTTGGAAATATGCTATACTATGGAAAAAGAAAATCATAAAACGTTCAGGTTTTCTATAATCGTAAGAAATGGAGGTATACTGATGAAAGGCTATTATAACAGTGGTTGGTAAAGATAAGACTGGAATTGTTGCTGGCGTGTCTACTAAAATTGCAGAATTGGGTTTGAATATTGATGATATTTCTCAAACAGTACTGGATGAGTATTTTACCATGATGGCAGTCGTATCTAGTGATGAAAAACAGGATTTTACAACTCTGCGAAATGAGTTTGAAACTTTCGGCCAGACCTTGAATGTTAAAATCAATATTCAAAGTGCAGCGATTTTTGATGCTATGTACAATATCTAGGAGGGTATCATGGATATTAGACAAGTTACTGAAACCATCGCCATGATCGAGGAGCAGAACTTCGATATCAGAACCATCACCATGGGGATTTCCCTTTTGGACTGTATTGATCCAGACATCAATCGTGCTGCTGAAAAGATTTATCAAAAAATCACCACTAAAGCTGCAAATCTAGTGGCTGTAGGAGATGAAATTGCTGCAGAACTAGGGATTCCTATCGTTAATAAACGTGTATCGGTGACCTCATTTCTTTGATTGGAGCAGCGACAGATGCGACAGACTATGTTGTTTCTGGCAAAAGCGCTTGATAAGGCTGCTAAAGAGATTGGTGTTGACTTTTATTGGTGGTTTTTCGGCCTTGGTACAAAAAGGTTACCAAAAAGGAGATGAGATTCTCATCAATTCTATCCCACGCGCTCTAGCTGAGACGGACAAGGTCTGTTCGTCCGTCAATATCGGCTCAACCAAGTCAGGAATCAACATGACTGCAGTTGCAGATATGGGACGTATCATCAAGGAAACAGCGAATTTATCAGATATGGGAGCTGCCAAATTGGTTGTATTTGCGAACGCTGTTGAGGACAATCCTTTTATGGCGGGGGCTTTCCATGGTGTCGGTGAAGCAGATGTTATCATCAATGTTGGAGTTTCAGGTCCTGGTGTCGTCAAACGTGCCTTGGAAAAGGTTCGTGGACAGAGCTTTGATGTAGTAGCCGAAACAGTCAAGAAAACAGCCTTTAAGATTACTCGTATCGGTCAATTAGTTGGTCAGATGGCCAGTGAGAGACTAGGTGTTGACTTTGGGATTGTAGACCTAAGTTTGGCACCGACTCCTGCAGTTGGAGATTCTGTGGCTCGAGTGCTGGAGGAAATGGGCCTAGAAACAGTTGGTACACATGGGACGACAGCTGCACTCGCTCTTTTGAATGACCAAGTTAAGAAGGGCGGAGTGATGGCTTGTAACCAGGTCGGTGGCTTTGTCAGGTGCTTTTATCCCCTGTTTCTGAAGATGAGGGATGATTGCTGCGGTACAAAATGGCTCTCTGAATTTAGAGAAACTAGAGGCCATGACGGCTATCTGTTCTGTTGGGTCTGGATATGATTGCCATTCCGGAAGATACGCCTGCTGAAACCATTGCAGCTATGATTGCGGATGAGGCGGCAATCGGTGTCATTAACATGAAAACAACGGCCGTTCGTATCATTCCAAAGGGTAAAGAAGGCGATATGATTGAGTTCGGTGGCTTGCTAGGAACAGCTCCAGTTATGAAGGTCAACGGGGCTTCGTCTGTTGATTTCATCTCTCGCGGTAGGGCAAATCCCAGCTCCAATCCATAGTTTTTAAAAAATTAATAAAAAAAGAGAGATTTAAGTTGAGTTTAAGGATGACTGTGTATACTATAATCATTAAATAAAGACCTCCTAACTTTATTTAATAGAAATCCTAAACTTTTTCATAATAATCTTCTAGGGAAAGCTACCATGAGGGTAGCTTTTCTTTTGGATAATTACAAATGTTGGCTTTGCTTTTTGAAAGCCGAATATTTCTTTGATCCATGATATAATAGAAGAAAATGGAGGATAGAAAATGTCTAAAAGTAAGATTGTATTTGGTCCGTCATGGGAAAAACGATGTTTAACACGATTGGACGTGCTCAAGGATGGAGTGATACGCCTCTGACTGCAGAAGGTGAGTTGGGAATCCATGAATTGGGAATTGGCTTGAGAGAGTCTGGTTTGCAGTTTGACCGCGCTTATTCCAGTGATTCAGGGTCGCACTATTCAGACCATGGGAATTATCCTAGAAGAACTTGGGCTTGCAGGGGAAAAATCCTTACCGCATGGACAAGCGAATCCGTGAGTGGTGCTTTGGTAGTTTTGATGGGGCCTATGATGGGGACCTCTTTCATGGGGGTTGATTCCTCGTATTTTTTTCAATGTGGACCATGTTCATCAGTTGTCCTATGCAGAGCTGGCAGAAGGTTTGGTAGAGGTTGATACTGCTGGTTGGGCTGAAGGCTGGGAAAAAAACTCAGTGGTCGAATCAGAGAAGGGCTTTTGAAAGCGATTGCCAAAGAAATGGAAGAACAAGGTGGGGGCAATGCTCTCGTCGTCAGCCATGGAATGACCATTGGGACCATTGTGTATCTGATCAATGGTATGCATCCGCATGGTCTAGATAATGGTAGCGTGACCATCCTAGAATATGAGGACGGCCAGTTTAGCGTAGAAGTTGTTGGTGACCGTAGCTATCGAGA